>Ga0160474_100007_pt1 | contig 566050 bp, 463 predicted proteins | sample HID1975K_E11MG_FD_108240 | JGI IMG/M metagenome (GOLD analysis project Ga0160474, IMG submission 108240) | Enriched soil microbial communities from UW Madison campus, WI, USA - HID1975K_E11 MG | ecosystem: Environmental > Terrestrial > Soil > Unclassified | place: USA: Madison, Wisconsin...
CTTAGAACCTCAGTCCCTTAGAAGCTTAAAAAAAAAAAAAACAGCACCAAAAAAAAAATATAAAATTATTTTTTTTTTATAAAATAAAAATTCTAATCTTTTTTTTTTTTTTTAATTTATTTCTTTTTTTTTTAAATTTTTTTGGGGTCGGTTTTTTTTTTTTTTTTAAGCTTCTAAGGGACTGAGGTTCTAAGGTGCTAAGCTTTTTTTCTTACTGTTTTTGAAAAGTGAGAAAGGTATAAGCTTAGTTTTTTAGTTTGAATTTATTTTTTTAAGCTTCTAAGGGACTGAGGTTCTAAGATGCTAAGTTTTTTTTTCTTACTGTTTTTGAAAAGTGAGAAAGGTAGAATCTTAGTTCTTTAGTTTGAATTTACTTTTTTAAGCTTCTAAGGGACTGAGGTTCTAAGATGCTAAGGCTTTTTTTTAGTATTTCTTTTGTGCAGCAAAGAAACTTAGAACCTTAGCATCTTAGAACCTCAGAACCTTTAAATAAGAATTATGAAATATCTTCCAAAAATTGTATAAAGAGTTGAAGGTTAATATAAACGAAATTTGGATTATAGAAATGAAGTAAAAACCAAAAGTTAGTTTTTATACGTAAATAATTACTAACCACTTTATTAAAACCAAAACCATATAATGAAAAAACTTTACATAAATACTGGAAGCTTTGATGCTGTTTTTAACAATTTGAAAGATAGTTTTGGCGGAAACTTAAAAGTTACTGCCAATGAATACAAATTGACAATTAAATCAAAATGGGCAACAGGAAGCATTTCTGGAGTACGTTTTGAGAAAGAAATGACGTATCTCAACTTTGATTTGGCTTTTAATCAAGACGTTAATTTAAGTATCGAATCTAATCCGTTTGCGCCTGTATTTTTTGCTTATTGCGAAAATGGAAATGTCTTGCACAGTTTTGGTGCAAACGGAGCTGTTAAACGCTTAAAAAAGCAACAGTCTGGTATTATGAGTAATTCTTCTTCAATTAATAGCGTGTTGTATTTTGAAAGCCACAAACAGATTCAGTTTTCATTGATTGGAATGCCAACTAATAGAGAATCAAAAGAAGCTGATGTTGATTTTATTGCTCAAGTTAAAAAGAGATTTACGTGCGAATCTGGAAATTATATTTATATCGGAGCTGAGAATTTAAAAATAGGCGAGAAGTTTCAGGAACTTAAAGCAATTCCAAAGCAAGGAACTGTTCGCTATCTGCTGATGAAAAGCATCTTGCGAGATATTTTAGAGTTGGAGGTAGCGCAGCATAGTTACAATTATTTAACTCCGTTTGTTCCGATTTTGAATTTCGCTATTAAACAGCTAAGCGAAATCAGAAAACTTTCAGAAATAAATTTGGGATCAGTTATGTCGCCAGTACTATTCTTTAAAAGAAGCTTGCAATCGCGAACTTTAAAAGAAAAGTTGCATTTAGAATTAAAACCATATAATCAAAAATTAGCTAGCTAGTAAGCAATATTATATTCTTCAATTTCTGAAAAAACAGCTTCATCCGAGCTGTTTTTTTATGCTTATTCTTTTTCATAATAAATGATAAAATAAACCATGATGAGATTTAAAACGAAAGAAATACTATTGGTCAGAATAATTGGAAGGTCTTTTTTAAGAATTCCGTAGACAATCCAGACCGCAATTCCAAAGGTTAAAATGCTGAACATTCGTAGCGAAATTTCTTTTACTTTCTTGGTTTTCCAGACCTTTATAATTTGCGGAATCGTAGATAGTGTAATACACGCTCCTGCAAAAAGTCCGATTATATCTATATAATTCATTTTTCTTTTTTTAAGGTTTTAAGCTCCGGAGATGCTAAGTTATTCGTTGGTTTTGTTATTAGACTCATTACATAGATTACAAAAGAAAAACTTAGAACCTTAGCATCTCAGAACCTCAAAACCTTTCTACCCCACCAATTCACCGCCATTGATATGAATAAACTGTCCAGTAATATAACTGCTGTCTTCGCAGGCCAGAAATACATACGCAGGAGCTACTTCAGATGGCTGTCCGGCTCTTTCCATCGGATTATCTTTTCCGAAATCAGATAATTTATCAAAACTAGCTACGATCAAAGGAGTCCAGATTGGTCCTGGAGCAACGCCATTTACACGTATTTTCTTTTTTGCCAACATAGTCGAAAGTGATCGCGTAAAACTAACAATCGCACCCTTTGTGCTGGCATAATCTGCTAAATGCTCACTTCCGCGAAAAGCCGTCACAGAAGTTGTATTGATAATTGAATCGCCTTCTTTTAAGAAAGCAAGTGCTGCTTTGGTGATATAAAAGAAAGGATAAATATTGGTTTCAAAAGTTTTATGGAGCTGTGTTGAAGTTATATTTTCAATTTCAGTTTGCGGAAACTGAGTTGCAGCATTATTCACAATAATATTAAGACTCTTAAAAGTAGTATGACACTTTTTAATCGCATTTTGGCAAAATTTCTCATCTTTCAAGTCACCGCTAATCAATAGACATTGCTGACCTTCTTTTTCGATCATTGCTTTGGTTTCTTTGGCATCTTTATCTTCTTTTAAGTAGACAATCGCTATATTGGCACCTTCACGGGCAAAATGTACCGCGACACTTCGTCCTATTCCGCTGTCTCCTCCAGTAATAAAAGCTGTTTTTCCAAATAATTTACCGCTTCCAACATAGTTTTCTCTAATAATTTCAGGCTCGGGATTCATCATGTGTTCATTGCCGGGAAGATTTTGTTTTTGCTCGGGAAATGTTTGTTTCTTTTTCATGATTTCTCTTTTTAAGCTTTTTTAATGCAATTAAAATTAGATGATAGCTATAGTTTTACTTGCCTTAAAAGACATTTTGTTTGCCTCAATAAAATCAAAAAGAGGTGTGTTGTATGAAAATACATCAATTAGTAAGAAAAGTTGAAATAACAAGAAATTTCTAATAAGTTAGCAATCATACAGTATGATTAAAATGATGGCAAAAGATGGGAATTTTGTAACTATTTCCGATTTAGATAAAAAACCTGCTCGCTATTTTTTTTATACATTTGAGAATTTCCACATAATTTTTAAGAGTTGCTTAGGCAATTCTTTAAAAAAATAAGAAAATTTTTAAATTTCACTTTAAATTCAAGAGTTTTGATTTACAACAGATTTAGCTCCCACACGGCATGGTATTAATTGTAGACGATATAAGGGCGAATATTATTGCCTTAAAGAAAACATTAGAGCTGCATAATATCGATGTCGATAGTGCCGAATCTGGAGAAGAAGCTTTAAAGAAAATCCTAAAAACAGATTATTGTCTGATTATTATGGATGTTCAAATGCCAGGACTTGATGGCTTTGAAGTGGTAAAAATCCTTTCAGGAAACCAACGCACAAAAGATATTCCCGTAATTTTTCTTTCGGCACTTAATACCGAGAAAAAATACATTTTTAAAGGATATGAAACAGGTGCTGTTGAGTATATTACCAAACCAGTAGACAGCGATTTGCTGATTCTTAAAGTAAAGACTTTCATTAAGATTTACGAGCAGCAAAACGAACTTCGAGCTATGAAAGACCTGCTTTCTAAAGAAATCAAAATTAGAAAAGAAGCTCAGGACAATCTTGAAATAAAAATTGCGGAGAGAACACGGGAATTGGTTCAGAAAAACGAAGAACTGGAACTCCGAAATCATGAATTGCAGCAGTTTTCATGGGTAGTATCGCATGATTTGAATGAACCTATTCGCAAGATTCAGATATTCATTAAAATTATAAAAGATCTTTATTTAAAGGCAGACGACAAAGCGATTGATTATGTAGATCGAACGATAAAATCGGCAGAAAGAATGCAGACTTTGATTACCGATCTTTTGGCCTATTCTAGACTTTCGGCACAAGTTAAACCTGAGAAAACAGATTTAAACGTGGTTTTACAGGAAGTGTTGGGTGATTTTGATTACCTCATAGAACGCAAAAATGCCACAATAAAAACCAATGAACTGCCAACAATTGACAGTATTCCGAGCCAGATGCGTCAGGTTTTTCAAAATCTCATTGGAAATGCTTTGAAGTTTTCTGGAAATGACGAAAAAGCGGTAATTGAAATTACTTCGGAAACTATTTTAGAAAAAGCAATCGAAAGTCCGACTTCGCCAGAAGGAAAATTTTGCAGAATTACAGTAAAAGATAACGGAATTGGTTTTGATGAGATTTATCTTGATCGTATTTTTATTATCTTTCAAAGCTTAAACGATCGTCAATCCTACGAAGGAACGGGAATTGGACTGGCAATTGCTAAGAAAATCATAGAAAAACATAACGGATTAATTACGGCTAAAAGTAAAGTGGGAGAAGGTGCAAGCTTTATCATTGTTCTTCCTTTAAAATACGAATAAAAATAATTTAGAAATATATGAATGGTAATTTTAAAAGAAATTTATTAATCAGTTCACTAGTTTCACTGCTTGTACTTACTATTAGTTCTGTTGCCTCTTTTATTAGTATTAAAAGTTTACTAAACAGTAACTTTTGGGTAAACCATACGCAGGATGTAATCTATAACCTAAACGAAGGTTCATCGATTATTACAGAAGCCCAAACCAGTATGAGAGGCTATCTGCTTACAGGAGACGAACAGTTTGTGGACCGTTTTAATGATTCGGAAGCCAAATCAAATACTTATTTTGAAAAGTTAGATGAACTTACGTCTGACAATCCTTCACAGACAAAATTACTAGAAGAATTACGTACCAAACGTTCGGGTTTCTTTAAATATTTGAATAATCAGATTGTAAAAAAACGATTAAGCAAAGAAACACTGATTTTCGACTTGAATGAAGGTCGAAAAATGATGAATGACATTAAGGCAATCGTCAAAAAAGTTGAAAATACAGAACAAAAACTTTTAGAAGAACGTAATTCAAATTCAGAACGATACGGAAATTATAGTTTGGCTTTAATTGCTGTTGCTTTCTTTATAGCCTTTCTTATTTCTATTGTTTTCCTAATCAGAATTCTGAAAGATTATAACGAGAGAACTTTATTGCAGCAAGAATTAATAAAAAAAGATAAAGAAACAGCAGAAAGACTTGAAGTAATAAGCGGCATTGCCACTCAAATTTCTAAAGGAAATTACGATGTCCAAATTGATGATAGAAAAGCAGATACTTTAGGTGCTTTGGGATCATCTATTCATAACATGAAAGATTCATTAAAAGATTCTTTCGAATTATTGTCCCAAAAAGAATGGCTTCAATCAGGCGTTGCGACGTTGAATGATAAAATGCTGGGCGAAAAAACAATTCAGAAATTATCTAAAGATGTAATCGAATTTTTGTGCCAGTATACCAACAGCAGTGCAGGAGTTTTGTATGTGATTGATGGTGAAGAATTGACTGTTACGGGAGGTTATAGTTATATACCAAGTAAAAACAGAGAACGAATCAAGAAAGGCGAGGGGTTGATTGGGCAATCTATTGTTTCTGGAAAAATGTTGGAGTTAAAAACACTTTCTCCAGACGATATTCAGATCAATTATGCATTGGGAGAAATAAAACCAACCCATATCGTGGCAATGCCATTAATGGATTTCAAGATTGAAGGAGCGGTTGAGCTGGCTAGTATATACGGATTTTCGATGTTGCAACTTGAATTTTTAAATAGTGTAGCAAATAATATCGGAATTGCGATTAAAGCGACCCAAAATCGTAAAAGAGTAATGGAACTTCTGGAAGAAACCAAATCTCAGTCTGAAGAACTTCAAATTCAGCACAGCGAATTGGAAGCGATAAATGCAGAGTTAGAAGCGCAGACAGAAAAATTACAGGCTTCAGAAGAAGAACTTCGCGTGCAGCAAGAAGAGTTGGAGCAAACGAATGAAGAACTTTCTGAAAGAAGCGTTTTATTAGAAGAAAAAAACACCGAAATTCAAAAGAAATCAGAAGCTTTGGAGCTGACAACTCGTTATAAATCGGAGTTTTTGGCTAACATGTCGCACGAATTGAGAACACCTCTGAATTCTATTTTATTGTTAAGCCGTTTGCTGTCTGAAAACAACAATAAAACGATGAACAATGAAGAAATCGAATTTGCAAAGGTAATTCAGAGTTCAGGAAACAGTTTGTTGGGATTAATTGATGAAATTCTAGATTTATCTAAAATTGAAGCTGGAAAAATGGATCTGGAATTCTTAGATGTTTCAACTAAAGAAATTACAGATAATCTTCATAACTTGTTTTATTTGGTTGCAAAAGAAAAGGGAATTAATTTTGAAATTATTGCCAAAGAAGCGCCAATTGTTATTAAAACAGACAAAATGCGTTTGGAGCAGATTTTGAAAAACCTAATTTCGAACGCCATTAAATTTACTGAAAAAGGAACTGTTTCGTTGGAAATTAAAGTCGATACAGACGATGATAAAATAATCTGCTTTATTGTAAAAGATACGGGAATCGGAATTCCGATCGAAAAACAGCCATTGATTTTTGAAGCTTTCCAGCAAGCTGATGGTTCAACAAAACGTAAATATGGCGGAACTGGTTTAGGACTTTCAATCAGTCGTGAATTGGCCAAATTATTACGTGGAGAAATTATTCTTCATAGTAAAGTTAACGAAGGAAGTACTTTTACATTGTGCCTTCCAAAGTTAGGATTTGCTATCAACAAGGTTTCGGTAAATAAAATTCCGCATGCAGAAGAAATCGAAGTAACAACTGAAAGTGAAGACGAAAAACCAAAATACATCAGTGAAGTTATTCCGCAAGAAATTGAAGACGACAGAGATTCAATTGTCGAAGGCGATAAAGTAATTTTAATTGTAGAAGACGACATTAACTTTGCAAAATCGTTATTGGCTTTCACACAGAAAAAAGGATACAAAGGAGTAGTGGCAGTAAGAGGCGATTATGCTTTAAATTTTGCATTAATTTACAGGCCAATCGGAATTTTATTGGATATAGAACTTCCAATAAAAAGCGGATGGCAGGTTTTAGAAGAGCTAAAAAATCATTCTCATACCAAACATATTTCGGTACATATTATGTCTTCGCATAAACTGAAACAGGAAAGTCTGCTAAAAGGAGCTGTAGATTTCTTAGATAAACCAGTTGCTTTTGATCGAATTCCAGATGTCTTCAAACGTATTGAACACATTATAAACAAAGAATCGCAGAAAGTTTTAATTATTGAAGATAACCCGAAACATGCAAAAGCACTGGCGTATTTCTTAGAAACGTATAATATTAATTCAGAAATTAAAAGCGAAGTTTCAGAAGGTTTATCTTCTTTAGGAAAAGAAGAGGTAGACTGTGTAATTCTCGATATGGGAATTCCAGACAAGCAGGCGTACGAAATTCTAGACGGCGTTAAGAAAAGTCCAGGTTTAGAAAATCTTCCGGTAATTGTGTTTACAGGAAAAAGCCTTTCTATAAAAGAAGAATTAAAAATTAAGAAATATGCCGATTCGATCATTGTAAAAACGGCACATTCGTACCAAAGAATGCTCGATGAGGTTTCGCTTTTCCTTCACTTAGTAGAAAATAAAAAAGAAGGAAATGCAGGAAAAGAAAGCAGTAAAAAACTGAATTCGTTAAACAATATTTTATTTGAGAAAAAAGTATTAATTGTTGATGATGATGTACGAAACATCTATTCGCTTTCAAAAGCTTTAGAAGCATTTAAAATGAATGTTATTACAGCTTTTGACGGAAAAGAGGCAATTAAGATTCTGAATGAAAATCCAGATACAGATGTGGTGCTTTTAGATATGATGATGCCAAATATGGACGGTTACGAAACAGCAGAAAAGATTAGAAGCAATCCTAAATTTCTTAACTTAGCAGTAATCGCGGTAACAGCCAAAGCTATGACAGGCGATAGAGAAAAATGTATTAAGGCGGGAGCTTCAGATTATATTACAAAACCGGTCGATGTCGATCAGTTGTTATCGCTGCTTCGAGTTTGGTTATACGATAAAATCTAATCTTAAAAATACTGTACATGGAAAAGAAAAAAGTATTGATTGTAGATGACGATTCTAGAAATATTTTTGCTTTAGTAAATACTTTAAAAGCAAAATCTTTTGACTGTTTGTCTTGTTTAAGTGCCGAAGAAGCCCTGAAAATATTAGCAAAAGATAATTCAATTGACGCCGTTTTATTGGATATGATGATGCCCGAAATGGACGGTTACGAGGCGATTCCGCTTATTAAAGCCATTCCCTCGCAAGAGAATACTTTTGTAGTTGCCGTAACAGCGCAAGCTATGACAGGAGATAAAGAAAAATGTTTACAAGCCGGAGCAGATGCATACATCTCAAAACCTGTGGATGTAGATAAATTACTTCACATCTTGGGAGAAATTTAAATGAATTATGATTGAAGATATTGAATTAGAAACTCTCATTAATGAAGTTTACGAATATTATGGTTTTGATTTTGGAAGTTATTCAAGAGCATCACTTAAAAGACGTGTAAGCAGGGTATTTACTTTGGATGGATTCAAGCATTTTCATGAATTTTTGTCTAAAGTCCGCACCGATCCAGAATATTGTAAAAAAATGATTGACGAAATAACGGTTAACGTTACAGAGATGTTTCGTGATCCGTCTTTTTATCAAACCCTTCGAAAAGAAATTCTCCCTTTACTAGGAACCAAACCTTTTATTAGAATCTGGCATGCCGGATGTTCTACGGGAGAAGAAGTGTATTCGATGGCCATTATGCTCAAAGAAGAAGGCTTGCTGCACAAATCATTATTGTATGCAACAGACATAAATGCAACGGTTTTGGAAACAGCCAAAAGCGGTATTTTTCCGTTGAGAATGATAAAAGATTATGCCGATAATTACCGTGAGGCGGGCGGTCAGGAAGATTTTTCAGATTATTATATTGCCAATTACGGGTTTGCAAAATTTAATGAAAACCTATCGGAGAAAATGGTTTTCTCGCAGCATAATCTGGTTTCAGACACTTCGTTCAATGAATTCGACCTCATTTTATGCCGCAATGTTTTAATTTATTTTGATAATAATCTGCAGAAAAGAGTAGTCAATCTTTTTGATGACAGTCTGGCCGTTTTGGGCTTTTTAGCTCTCGGAACAAAAGAAACTATAAAGTATTCTATATCTCAAACCAAATACAAACAATTTGATAAGGAGAAAATATGGAGGAAAATAAAAGAATAACAAATTGTAAAGTAGTTATAATTGGCGGTTCGGCTGGAAGTTTGCAGGCATTATTGCAGATTTTGCCATTTTTAGATAAAGCGGTTTCTTTTGCAATTGTTATTGTTGTTCACAGAAAAAACTCAGACGAACAAACTTTAGAAGACTTAATCGCTTTAAAAACAAAAATAGGCGTAAAAGAAGTAGAAGATAAAGTAAAACTCAAACCAGGATTTATTTATATCGCGCCTTCTAATTATCATTTATTATTTGAAAAAAGCGAAACCTTGTCTTTAGACACTTCAGAAAAAATAAACTATAGCAGACCAAGTATAGATGTTTCTTTTGAGTCTGCTGCAGAGGTTTATGGTGAAAATTTAGTTGGCATTTTACTTTCGGGTTCCAATTCGGATGGAACAGTTGGATTGAGAGCAATTCAGACAGCTGGCGGAATAAGCGTTGTACAGAATCCGCTTTCTGCAGATATGCCTTTTATGCCCAATAATGCCATTTTGCACACTGTTCCTGATTTTATTTTAAGTACCGAAGAGATTTTGGAGTTTATAAAAGAAATTAATATTGCTGATTTTTGATTAACGATTTTAAATTTCAGATGGAAGAAATCAAAAATCGTTAATCCTCAATCTAAAATCTTCAATTTCTTATTTTTTTTCATCTTCTGGAAGCACCACTTTATTTAATTCAGCTTCTTTTTCAGCTCTTCTTTGCGCTGCTTTTCCTTTTCCAATTGGCAATCCCGCAGTTACATACAAAGATCTGTTGTATTGATTATTTGGACCATCTCCTTTCATTACTGTCACAAGTCCTAAGTAATATTGAACGGTGATATTTAAGCCATGACCAACATTCATGTGATAACCAGCACCAAAGGCAAGTCCGGCATCTATAACATGAATTTGGTCTCTGATGTTTTTCTTATATACCACATCGTCATTGTTGATTTCGTTTTTAAACTCATCAAATGCTTTGGCTAACAAACCAAATTGTGGACCAGCTTTAAGGTAGATATTGTTTTTAAATTGGTATTTGATTAGTATCGGAACATTAAAATATCGAATTTCACGATTTACATGTCCGCCAGCAAAAGTATTGTCCAAATTTTCATCATTTAAAGAATACACTGGAATATCTTTGGCTCCCATTGGCGATTTTACGATTACTCCAGTATTGATCATCCAAGCTGGATTTTTCTTAGACCTGAAGTCAAAGTAAAAACCAAGATTAAAACCTGGGTTTAAAGCAGACGATCCCATATTGGAAATAGTAGAAAAATTAGCACCGCCTTCAAGACCAAATTCTAAAAACTCTGAGTTGAGTTTATCTCCAAAGATTAAGGAAATCAAGACTTGGGACTGGGCAGAACTGATGCAAAAGAAGGTAAAAACGATTACTATACTTTTTTTCATATAATGGATGAATTACAGTCCAAAACGATATTGCAAACTTCCCAAAACTTGTGTACGTGAACCTAAGAAACCGGCTTCTGCGCGAAACATAACGTGTCGGCTGAATTGATATTGAGATCCTATAATAAAGTTCCACATATCTTTTGGTCTTTTTTGAAGTGAATATTGAACAGATGAATCTGAAGCTGTACTCAATGCTCCGTCTAGAGTTGCTAAGAATGTTCCTGCTCTATCTAAAGCTCTATCGGCAGTGTTATGTTTAGCAATATTAACCGGATTTTTTTGTTCAGCTGGGCTTAAGCCATTCCACCAGTTATCTACTTTTACCTGATTGTCAGAGACTTTTTGAAGTCCAGTGTCTACTTTAGCTTGGGCACTGCTTAGATCAATAAAATCAGATAAAGGCAAATCTCCATTGGTATCTCCAGAAATATGAACTCTAAAAGCTCCAACCCAAATTGCTATATTGGTGTCTGGTTTATTAAATTTAAATGTTTTTCCTAATCTAGGACCAAAAATATATGAAAATGCTGGTTTATCAAGCGAGCTGATATCAGTCCAAGCCATATTCATATCCAGAGCAAACCAGCCACCGCCAATACCAATTGTTGGTGTCATACCAATACCAAAAGTAGTAGCGTCAAAATTGGCTTTGGTGCTAAAATTGGCAATTTCAGACCAATTGTTATCTGCGTCTGGCACCCAAATGCCTGCATTGATTTTCGTTGCCGTTTTGGCCTTTCCGAAAATTCCATAAATATTTAAAAAGGGAAGCAACCATACATCAGGTCTAATCGTAAGCGCACCAGCTTCAACTGTTGATTTATCAAATCGTACAATTTCATCTAAGTTATATTGCGGGCCATGATTAAAACCAATATTTAAATCATTAATAATGATTTCAGATTCCTGCCAAAAATAATTAACAGAAACTCCTGCAGAATAAGGAAGTTTATAGCCTTTTTGTGCTACTTTTTCTCCCCAAATAGGTAAAGCGTACGGGTATTTTTCGACTTTAAGGCTGTCTTTTAATTCTTCATTTTTTTTACCTACAATTTTATCGGTATAAACCTGCGCAAAAATTTGCATGCTGAATAATAATAAAAAGGCTGATATTAGTGTATTACATTTCATTGATTAGAGTGTTTTAATGTTAATTAATTAAACTTCGAAAAATAAATATGTACTTATGCTATTGTGGGAATCTTTTTATTGGTATGCGATATAGGTTTGTATTATAATTAAAGATTAAGGCTTAAGAATGTGTTAATTAGTGTTAAAGTTAACGAAATTTTCTTACCTCCGACAAAAATTAAATGAGAAAATGATAAAAGCTTTAAAAATAATTTTAGGATATTTTTAAGTATTTTTCTTTTAGGAATTATCGCCATCAATTACCAATTTAAAAAATAATTGTATTTTTACAGCTGTGAAATGGATAACAATCATATTATCAATTTACCTGTTGGCATTATCTAATATGCCATGTGCCGATATGGAAGTAAACAGCGCTATGCATAAAACCGCTCAGTTTGCTTCAGAAGACAATCATTCGCACGACAAAAACAATGATTTATGTTCTCCTTTTTGTGTCTGCAACTGCTGTGGAGCACAAGTTTTAAGTTACCATTCTGCTGTAAGTTTTGAATTTCCTAAAACTTACAATCAAATTTCAATAATCTTACCAAGTTATAGTTCTGTTTTTATTTCCAATTTCTTCGGAAGTATTTGGCAGCCCCCTCAAATAGCATAATGATTATGTCTGTTCCTATATTTTAGGAAACGGACGAGAGAGTTGTGGACTTGCCACACATTTACAGACAATTTATTTGTCTAATTTCTCACGTCATTATATATTCAAATGTTAGATAAAATCATTCAGTTTAGTATACGAAACAAATTCGTTATACTACTATTTACCCTAGTGCTTATTGCTTGGGGAAGCTATTCGCTTAAAAATTTACCGCTCGATGCCCTGCCAGATGTAACCAACAATCAGGTACAGATTATTACAACGGCACCAACTTTAGCGAGTCAGGAAGTAGAGCAATTAATTACGTATCCTTTAGAACGAGCTGTAAAGACAGTTCCCAATATTATAGAACTCCGCAGTATTTCTCGTTTTGGACTATCGGTTGTTACTGTTGTCTTTGAGGACGATGTTGATATTTATTGGGCGCGCGAGCAGATTTTTCAACGCTTAAAACAAGCCGAAGAAAACATTCCAGATTATGTAAATTCTCCCGAATTGGCGCCAATTTCTACAGGATTGGGAGAAATTTACCAATATGATGTTTATGCTAAAAAAGGGTACGAAAACAAATACAGCGCTGTAGAACTAAGAACGATTCAGGATTGGATTATTATTCCGCAATTGCAAGGAATTCGAGGTGTTGCCGATGTAAGTACTTGGGGTGGAAAACTGAAACAGTTCGAAATTGCCGTAAATCCCAATATGTTGAACAGTCTCGGTGTAACGATTACTGAAATTTTTGATGCTTTAGAAAAAAACAATCAAAATACAGGTGGAGCATACATCGAAAAAGATCAGTACACTTATTTTATTCGAGGCGTCGGAATGGCAAAAGGCGTAAAAGATCTCGAAAATGTTGTAGTTAAAAACCGAAACGGATCGCCAGTTTTGGTGCGCAATGTGGCGCAAGTACGCGAAGGAGTAGCGTTGCGTTACGGTGCTTCAACCAAAGATGGAAAAGGAGAAATTGTTTCCGGAATGGTTTTAATGCTCAAAGGAGAGAATTCTAGTGCTGTCGTAAATCGTGTTCACGAAAAAATGGCTCAGATTAACAAAAGCCTTCCAGAAGGTGTTGTTGCCGAAGCTTTTATTGACAGAGGAAAACTCGTAGATAATTCTATAAAAACGGTTGCGAAGAATTTATTAGAAGGAGCGTTAATCGTTATTTTCGTTCTGATTTTATTCTTAGGAAATCTTCGAGCGGGATTAATCGTTGCTTCTGTAATTCCACTAGCAATGCTATTTGCAGTTATTTTAATGAATGCCTTTGGCGTAAGTGGAAACCTGATGAGTTTAGGCGCCATAGATTTTGGAATCATAGTCGACGGAGCCGTCATCATTGTGGAAGCCACGATGCATCATCTGCAGCAGCTCAAAAATAAAAAAGAATTAACGCAAGAAGAAATGGATGCTGAGGTTTATAATTCGGCTTCAAAAATTAGAAACAGCGCCGCTTTTGGCGAAATTATCATCTTAATTGTTTATCTGCCAATTCTAGCTTTAATTGGAACCGAAGGAAAAATGTTTAAACCAATGGCGATGACGGTTGGTTTTGCCATTATTGGTGCGTTTATTCTTTCTCTGACTTATATTCCGATGATGAGTGCTTTGTTTCTTTCTAAAAAAACAGAACATAAAGAAAATTTCAGTGACAGAATGATTGCTTGGCTAGAAAGCCGTTATACGCCATTATTGAAAAAAGCTTTAGAGTTTAAAAAAGTTGTACTTTCTGTTGCGATTGGATTATTTGCTTTTGCCTTTATTGTTTTCCAAAATATGGGAGGCGAATTTATTCCGACAATCGAAGAAGGCGATTTGGCTATCAATGCTACAATCATGACGGGTAGTTCGTTGACGCAGATGGTAGAAACTACAACCAAATACGAACAGATTCTGAAAGCTAAATTCCCAGAAATTAAAACGATTGTCACCAAAATAGGAAGCGGTGAAATTCCGACGGATCCGATGCCAATAGAAAGCGGGGATTTAATCATTGTTTTAAAAGACAAAAAGGAATGGAAAGGAAAATATCATAATTGGGAAGATTTGGCCAATGCCATGAAAGAGGAAATGGAGATTATTCCTGGAGCAAATATTGAGATTTCTCAGCCAATTCAGATGCGTTTTAATGAGCTAATGACGGGAAGCCGTTCTGATATTGCGATCAAGATTTTTGGTGACGATTTGGAAATCTTAGATGCTAAAGCGACTGAGTTAATTTCGAAAATTAAGGGAATTGAAGGAATCGGGGATTTAAAAGCTGATAAAGTAACAGGATTACCTCAAATTACCATCAAGTACGATTATGATAAAATCGCGCTGTACGGGCTGAATATTTCAGATATCAATCAAATTATTCGTTCCTCTTTTGCTGGAGAAGTGGCCGGAAAGATTTATGACGAAAGCAAAAGGTTTGATGTAGTGGTGAGAATGGACGAAAATAATCGCGCCGATATTACCGATGTCAGTAATTTGTTTATTCCACTTCCGAGTGGACAGCAAGTGCCGCTTTCTCAGGTTGCTTCTGTTGATTACGAACAAGGACCTGTACAAGTTATCCGCGAAGACGGAAAAAGAAGAATCACGGTTGGATTAAACGTTCGTGGAAGAGATATTAAAAGTGTTGTCGAAGAAATTCAAGCAAATTTGGATAAAAGTTTTAAACTTCCGGCGGGTTATTATGTTACTTACGATGGACAGTTTGAAAATCTGATTGAAGCTTCAAAAAGACTTTCTGTAGCCTTGCCAATTGCTTTGGGACTAATTTTGGTCTTACTGTATTTTACTTTCAAAAGTGCCAAACAAGCGCTGTTGATTTTTAGCGCGATTCCGTTATCGGCCATCGGCGGTGTTTTTGCGCTTTCGCTGAGAGGAATGCCGTTTAGTATTTCTGCTGGAATTGGGTTTATCGCCTTGTTCGGAATAGCCGTTTTAAACGGAATTGTATTGATTTCGTATTTCAATCAATTAAAAACAGAAGGTATTTCCGATCCGTTTCAGCGCGTTCTTATCGGAACCAAAACTCGTTTGCGTCCTGTTCTAATGACTGCAGCAGTAGCTTCATTAGGATTTTTACCGATGGCCTTATCTACAAGCGGCGGAGCTGAAGTGCAAAAACCTCTAGCAACTGTAGTAATCGGTGGGCTAATCTCAGCAACTTTATTAACCTTAATCGTTTTGCCTATTTTGTATTTATTGTTGGAGCGTGGGTTTAACCGCAAAGAACGCTAAGGTTGCGCAAAGCACACAAAGAAAAATTTAAAGAAAATGAAAAATTTATTATACAGTTTAAGAAAGATAACCTTTGCGAACTTCGCGCATCCTTTGCGAACTTTGCGGTTAAAAGAGTTGCTATTAGCAAATAAGGTTTTGTGGTTAAGTGCATTTCTATTAGCAAGTACAGTAACATTTGCCCAGCAATCCATAAGTCTAGAAAAGGCAATAGAACTAGCCAAATCAAACAATGTCGACTTAAAAATCGCCGATAAAGAAATCGAAAAACAAACCGTTCTCAAAAAAGCGGCTTTTCAGCCCGATCCACTTCAGGTGCAGTATCAAGGCGGTCAGTTCAATAGTGCCGATTACGATCATAATGTTTCGGTACAGCAGTTTTTTCCGTTGGGAAATATTACCAAAGCCAACCGACAATTGCAGGAAGAATTGGCAAAACTGGCAGAGAAACGAAAAGCTTTGTCTTCGTATGAAATTGAGAAAGCGGTGACATTGGCCTATTATCAATATTTGTATGGTGTTTCAATCCAGAAACTCAACTCAGAATTGAATGATATTTATACGAAGTTCTTGAAGAACGCCGAACTTCGTTTTAAAACAGGAGAAAGCGGGAATATTGAAGTAATCAGTGCAAAAGCCAAAGTAAAAGAAATTGAGACGCAGAAAGCACAATTAGAATATGACTTGGCAATTTATCAGAAGCAATTGCAGTTTTTTATCCAAACAGATGAAAATGTAATTCCAGATTCTAATACTGCTTTGCAATACAACTTTGCAGAAAATCAGGAAAATACAAAAGCAGAAACGCTAATGACCGATTTGTATCAGCAGCAGATTTCGGTTTATCAAAAAGAAGCGGGAACGTTTAAAGCTTTGCGTACGCCCAAAGTAGGATTAGGATATTTTGCTCAGACAATAAATACAGAATCTTTGTTTCAAGGTTTTACAGCCGGGTTACAGATTCCGTTGTTTGGCGGTGTTAGTACGACAAAGGCTAAAGCAGCTGAAATCAGTATCTCGCAGTCACAATTAGCTTTAGATCGAAATAAAATGATGCTGAATCTGCAGAAAGAAGAATTGCAGAATAATTTCAAAAAACAGCAGAAAAACATGGCGTATTTCCAAAATGAAGGTTTGCATTATGCCGATCAGATTATTGAAACGGCTCAGAAAAGTTATGCCAATGGCGATATGAGTTATTGGTCGTATATCAGCTTTTTAAATCAGGCCATCGATATAAAAAAGCAATTTGCAGAAGCGACACACAGCTATAATCAAAGCGCTATCGAACTTCAATTTCCAACTATCAAAAACAATTAATCATGAAAAATATATCTAGTTATTTAACCGCAAAGAACGCTAAGGTTTCGCAAAGAACACAAAGTTTAATTTCCTTGCGCGCCTTGCTCCCGATAGCTATCGGGATTGCGCTCTTTGCGGTTACCTTAATAAGCTGTAATCAAAAGAAAGCAGAAGAAACACAGGAAGAAGAAAAATCTACTACAGAAGTGGCGCTAAGTGCTTCTCAATACAAAACAGTCGGAATTGAAACTGGAATTGTAGAAGATCGTAATCTGAATAAAGTAATCAAAGCTAATGGTTATACAACTGTTCCTCCCCAAAACTCAGCTGAGGTTTCGACTTTAATTGGCGGAACGGTAAAGGATATTTTTGTTTTGGAAGGAACCTATGTAAACAAAGGAAAAGTATTGGCAACGATTCAAAATCTGGAAGTTATAGGAATGCAGGAAGATTATCAGTCAGCGGTTGCAAACGTGGAGTACTTGCAGTTAGAATATAATCGTCAGAAAACGTTGAGTGACGAAAATGTGAATCCGAGAAAGACTTTTCAGGAAGTAAAAGCCAAATTAGCAGCCGAAAGAGCCAGAGCGCAAGCAGCAAAAAACAAGTTAGATGCTTTGCATGTTAATACAAAAGGAACAACATCTGTCGTGCCGATTGTTTCGCCAATAAATGGTTTTGTTGGAAAAATCAATATTGCCAAAGGTGCTTTTGCCAATACAGGAGTTTCGCTTTTTGAAGTGGTCGACAACAGCCAGATGCATTTGGATTTGAATGTGTATGAAAAAGATTTAGGTTCGATTTCTATTGGTCAGGTGATTGATTTTGTATTAACAAATCAGTCGAATAAATCAATTAAAGGAAAGATTTTCGGAATCAATAAATCTTTTTCAAATGAAAGTAAAACGGTTGCGGTACACGCTAAAATTGATCCCGCTGATGCGAAAGGATTGATTCCAGGAATGTACGTTTCGGCAAATATTAATATTACCAATGCAACTGTTCCAGCACTTCCAAAAGATGCTGTGGTTCGTAATGCCGATAAATATTTTGTTTTTGTTCAAGAAGAAGGGCATGCAGAAGAAAAACATGAACACGCAGCAGGCGAAAAAGAAGAAGCACACGAAGAAGAAGTTCATTTTAAAGCTGTAGAAGTAATTCCAGGCACAACCGATTTGGGTTTTACAGAAGTTAAATTCGTTGATAAGATTGATCCTCAAGCAAAAATTGTTACAAAAGGCGCTTTTTATCTGCTTTCTGCAATGAAGGGAGGCGGGGAGCATTCGCACTAGTGGGTTTTGCCACGAAGGCGCCAAGGCACAAAGTTTTTTTAAAGATGCTAAGTTGAGAAGAAACTAAGATGATGAGTTTTTTCTCATTTTATGTCATTTCGACGAAGGAGAAATCTCCGCGAGAAGCTCGACAAAGATTGGGTTTTCGGTGCGGAGTTACTTGTGGAGATTTCTCCTTCGTCGAAATGACAAATAGAACGTTTAATTCTCATTCAGTAAAAAACTTAGTGCCTTCGTGGCAATAAACTTTACCACAAAATGCTTAAATTTAGGGCATTATTTAAACAAAGTTTTGCTAACCTGAAACATGAAACGTGAAACTTTAAAAGTTAAAAAAGTTATCCATGATACATCAAGATAAAGAAGTAAAAACGATAAAAAATAAGACCAAACCTTCCTGCTGCTGTTCTCATGACGAACCTGTACATTCAGATAATGACGGGCATAATCACGAAGGGCATGATCATGAACATAGCGCAAACGGCAGTCTTTTTCAATTGTTTCTTCCAACAATTATATCCTTTGTTTTACTGTTAATCGGAATTGGTTTAGACAACTATTTTCCGCAAGATTGGTTTAAAGATTATGTTAGAATCGTTTGGTATGCAATTGCCTATCTTCCGGTTGGACTTCCAGTTTTAAGAGAAGCTTACGAAAGCATTGTAAAAGGAGATGTTTTCTCTGAGTTTTTCCTTATGTGTATTGCCACAATTGGCGCCTTTGCCATTGGAGAATATCCTGAAGGTGTAGCTGTTATGCTGTTTTATACCATCGGAGAAACCTTTCAGGGAATGGCGGTTACCAGAGCCAAATCAAGTATTAAAAGTCTCTTAGACCAGCGTCCCGATGAGGTAAATGTTTTAGTAAATAATGTTGCAGTAAAAGTAAAAGCCAAAGACGTTCAAATTGGAGCGGTTATTCAGCTTAAAGCTGGAGAAAAACTAGGATTAGATGGTGTTTTGCTATCAGATTCAGCTTCGTTTAATACAGCAGCATTGACAGGAGAAAGCAAACCAGATACTAAAAAGAAAGGCGATACCGTTTTGGCCGGAATGTTAAACGGAAATACCATTGCAGAAGTAAAAGTAACAACTGCTTACAACGACAGTAAACTGTCTAAAATCCTGGAGCTAGTCCAAAATGCCACAACTAAAAAAGCGCCAGCGGAATTATTCATCAGAAAGTTTGCGAAAATTTATACCCCAATTGTAGTCTATCTGGCAATTGCAATTTGTTTGCTTCCAATGCTTTTTGTAGACAATTATGTTTTTAGCGATTGGCTTTACAGAGCTTTGGTTTTCTTGGTTATTTCTTGTCCGTGCGCTTTGGTTATTAGTATTCCGTTGGGTTATTTTGGCGGAATCGGTGCTGCAAGTAAAAACGGAATCCTTTTTAAAGGCAGTAATTTTCTCGACAGTATTTCGACGATTCAGAATGTGGTGGTAGACAAAACGGGAACTATGACCGAAGGAGTTTTTAAAGTTCAAGAAGTCATTATAAAACCCGAATTTGATCAGGCAGAAATCTTAAAACTGGTCAATGCTTTAGAAAACCGAAGCACACATCCAGTAGCAACGGCCATTCATAATCATGTTGGGCCAGTAGATCCTTCTGTTGAACTGAAAGATATCGAAGAAATTTCAGGTCATGGATTGAAAGCTTCTTATAACGAAAAAGAGTTGCTGGTAGGGAATTTTAAGCTTTTGGATAAATATGTGATTTCGTATGATATTGATCCGTCTTCAATTGTTTACACGACTATTGCAATTGCTTACGGAGGTCAATTTGCAGGCCACCTTACAATTGCTGATGAAATTAAAGAAGATGCTCAAGAAACGGTTTCAAAACTAAAAGCATTAGGCGTAAAACTTACTATGTTAAGTGGAGATAAAGCTAATGTCGTTCAGTTTGTTGCAGATAAAATTGGAATTAAAAGTGCTTTTGGAGATTTGCTCCCTGAAGATAAAGTCAATAAAGTCAACGAAATTAAAGCTAAAAACGAAACCGTGGCCTTTGTTGGCGATGGTGTAAACGATGCGCCAGTAATTGCTTTGAGCACAGTCGGAATTGCAATGGGAGGTTTAGGTAGCGATGCTGCGATCGAAACAGCAGATATTGTTATTCAGGACGATAAACCTAGTAAAATTGCAATGGCAGTCAATATCGGAAAACAGACCAAGAAGATTGTCTGGCAGAATATTACACTGGCTTTCGTAGTAAAAGCCTTTGTACTAATTCTAGGCGCGGGCGGACTTGCCACAATGTGGGAAGCCGTTTTTGCCGATGTTGGAGTAGCGCTGTTAGCGATATTAAATGCGGTTCGAATTCAGAGAATGAAATTTTAAGATAAAAAAAGCCCGATTCGTACGAATTGGGCTTTTTCCTTATTTCTTTAAATGTTTTTGTTCTTGAATTTCTCCATTGCCAAAAGACCAGTTTTCATGACCATTATTTTCCAGTAAAACAATAATTATGTTGTTGATCAAGATTTCAGTTGAAGCCGAAATTTTTGAAGCAATTTGGTGATATAGCTTTTTCTTTTGTTCTAAAGTTCTTCCTTGTCCTGCAGTTATTTGTACAAAAATAATTTCGTCAGAATGCGAAATTCCTAAATAACTTTTAGGGTATTTTAATTGATGCGGTTCTAGTTCTTCAATCACATGAAAATAATCATCGACAGGAATATTAAATTCTTCAATTAAAGATTGATGAATAGCTTCAGAAATAGTATTTTTTGTTTCAAGCGAAAGCTTTTTGGGAAGACTGATTCTAACAAATGGCATTTTGATTCATTTTAAAAATTAGATAAAAATACAGAATTTAGAATTGGCAGATTATTAAAAATCCAATTCAATTATATTTTCATTATTCTCTAAAGTAATTTTCAACGGATTACTTTCAGAAGGAATTTGAGTTGGATACCAATTTCTAGTAGGCTGCACCAAAATCAATAAACCTTCATGATCGCCAATTGCAGCAAATTTATCGGTATTGGTATTTTGAGAAAAGAAATGAAGTCCGTGTTCTTCTATTAATTGATTTCCTAATTGTAATGGACTTTCCGTAACAATTCCGATTTCGCTAATGTTTAAAATAGAAGCAGCGTTAAATTCTCCAATTTGTTCGTTGTTAAGATCATGTCGAGCAATGAATTCGAGTAAATTTCCATTGTGATCAAAGAAATAAATAGAATGCGCATTCCAATTTTCGAAATTCGTAACGACACTTTTATCTTCTAAAACAATTAAATCAACTTTGTTTTTGCACCATTGAATAGCTTCTTCAAGCTGATTTTCGGGAATATTGAAAGCAAAATGATAGATGGAATTAAACTCTTTGTCTTCGACAAATTTTAAAATTGAAGTTCCTGCTTGAAATGTTATCGATTTTTGGTCATTTTCCAGAATGAAAAGCCCAAAAATGTTTTGATAAAATGCTTTCGTTTTTTGAATATCGTTTGTTTTAATTTGTATCTGATCTATTCTCATGACAATAATTTTTTATAAAAGAAAAAGGCTTCTTTTGAATGATAAACAAATTTAGAAAATGCCTGTGATATCAGGGATGCGGCGCTATTTTTTACGTCAATGAAAGGATAGTAAATAAGTATTGGCTGAATTCAAATCGCATCTCTAAATATTTTATTAAAGTTACAAAAAGACAAACAGGAAGTGTTGTAAGATTATCGTAAAAACTTTCATTTTGCAATCTCTGTGCATATAAAAAAGCCCGATCATCATCGGGCTTTTTGGTTTTTAGTATGTAGCAGGTTTTCTAACATTTTTCCCCACTTTGTTATTCAAATCATCACCAAGATCTTCTCTTGCAGTATCGGCAATTTTCTGGATTTCGGCTACTATTTCGGGATATAATTGCTGCACATCTCGGACTTCTCCCGGATCATGTGCTAAATCATAAAGCGCCATTGGAAATTCCGTAGAAGCACCTTCTCCGCGATAACCATCTTTTCCTTGTAATTTTTTGTTGTAGGTTGTGCCTTTATGCGGAAAAACCAATTTCCAATGTTTATAGCGAATGGCTTCTAAATTATTGCTTCCAACTCCGAAATAATAATAAAAAATTTCTCTTGGACCTGAAGCTGTTTTTCCAGTCAAAACAGGAAGAAAATTCAAACCATCAATTTGGTTTTTTGGTAAAGCAGCACCTGTAATGGAAGCAATTGTAGGCAACAAATCCATATTGGTCATTAGCGAACTATTGACCGTTCCAGCTTTTATTTTACCCGGCCAACGAATTAAAAACGGAACTCTTGTACCGCCTTCCCATGTAGTTGATTTCCCTTCTCTAAAACCTCCCGAAGAACCTGCATTGTCACCAAAAACAAGCCACGGACCATTGTCGCTGGTAATAATTAAAACAGTGTTTTTGGCAATTCCTTCTTTATCTAATGTGTTTATAATTTCGCCAATTGACCAGTCCAGTTCCATAATAACATCTCCAAAAAGACCTAAATCACTTTTCCCTTTAAACTTGTCTGAAACGGCCAAAGGAGCGTGAGGTAGAGGATGCGTTAGATATAGAAAAAAAGCATTTTTTTTGTTTTTCTGAATAAAACCAATCGCTTTTTCGGTAAAGAGAGTCGTTAATTTTGAAGCATCTTTGATATTTTCAATCGTATCAATAATGGTTGTATTGCTGATTAATGGAAGCGGAGGGAAGCTCGAACGCATGTCTTTTGAATCGGTAACTTTTGTGTAGCCGTCATAATCTATTGGCCATACATCATGCGAATACGGAATCCCGAAGAATTCATCGAAACCATAATTTGTTGGCCAATAAGGAAGTTCGTTCCCTAAATGCCATTTTCCGTAATTAGCTGTTTTGTAACCGTTTTTCTTCAAAAGCGAAGCAATGGTTTCCTCATTCAGATTTAAAGCGTGTTTGGCTCCAGGAAGCAATACGCCCGACATTCCGATTCTATTAGGATAACAGCCCGTAAGTAAAGCCGCTCTCGATGCTGTACAAATGGCCTGTCCAGCATTAAAGTTGGTTAAACGCATTCCTTCCTCGGCAATCTGGTTGAAATGAGGAGTGTTAACTCCCGTCATTCCATACGGTTCTGTGTCGCCATAACCCATATCATCCATGTTGATGATTATGATATTGGGTTTAGAATTTGAATTTTTATTCTGAGCAATGCTTAAAGAGGCAATTGCCAAAAGAAAGAGCAAAAAGAAACTCCTTTTCATGATTTGTGGTTTTTGGAATAATTAATAATGGCATGGCGTATAAGTTTGGTTGACCACAAATATATTCAAAAGATGAGGTTGAGAAATAAAAAAAGCCCATTTCACAAAGAAATAGGCTTTTGTTTTTATTTTGAGAGAATCAATTATGGTTTCAAATCCACCACCACTTTTTCGATTTTTCCTTGAAAAGTAAAAGGAGCATCATAAGTTCTGTTTACAGGTGTTCCAAAGTCTTCGCCAACATCTAAAGTCTCATCGGCAGAAAAACGGCTTGGCACTGTTTTCGGAATATCACCGCTGGCTACTTTTTTACCGTCAACAAGCAAGGTTGCTTTAGCCGATTTTCCAACACCGCCGCCTGCGTAATCAAAATTAACTACAATTTTGTGTTTGCCTGCAGTTAAAGCGGTTGGCGATTGTATGCTCCATTTATGATTTGGATAATGAGAAAAAGCATACGCAAAAGTAGGCTTGCCTTTTTGAAGCATTAAAGCCAATCCGGCAAAATAACCTCCTTGCGTAATAATCATACCTTCTTGGCCAGCTTTTACATCGACATCGGCTGTTATGCTGAATGATGTATTTTTCATATTAGGTGCCATTCCTTCTGTGATACGAGATGTGCCTTGGTGAAAAGTAAACTGATTTCTGCCTTTATTTAAATTAGGACGATTTTCAGGATTTACTCTGTCTATATAACGATCATCAAATGGGAAAACTTTGTATTTTTCAGCTTCTTCCATAAAATCCTTTTGCATTTCTTTTAGCTTTTCTGGATTTTGCGCTGCAATATCATTTGCCTGGCTGTAATCTTTTGTTAAATCGTATAGTTCCCATTTATAATCTTTTACAGGATCTTCGGTTGGTACAGGATGTCCTTGCCACGGAAGGTTTTTTGGAGTTGTGCTCGCCATCCATCCGTCTTTGTAATAAGCTCTGTTTGCGATAACTTCAAAATACTGCGATTTGTGTGTTTCTGGTGCATTGGCATTATCAAAAGAATATACAAGACTTTTTCCTGCCATTGGTGTTTGTTCGAAACCATCAACTTTTTTAGGCTGCGGAATATTTGCTGCTTCAAGAATGGTTGGAACGATATCGGTTATATGAGCAAACTGGCTTCTTATCTGTCCAACTTGTTTAATTCTTGCTGGCCATGAAATTACCATTCCAGTTCGGCTTCCTCCTAAATGAGATGCGATTTTTTTATCCCATTGAAATGGTGTATTCATAGCATGCGCCCAGCTTTGCGAATAATGTTCTGCCATCCACGGACCGCCAAAATCGTCCAGATGTTTCAGCATAAAGTCCTCACTGTCAACTTCGCCATTCACCATAATACCAATTTCACTAGTTAATCCTTGTCCTGTAGGGTCTTCGGCACTGGCGCCATTATCTCCCATAATAAAGATTACCATGGTATTGTCATATTGGCCAAGATCTTTGATGCTTTGCAATATTCTTCCAATCTGATTATCGCAATAAGCAACCATAGCGGCATAAACTTCCATTTCTCTGGCGGCTACTTTTTTCATTCCTGGCGATAAAGCATCCCATTTTTGGTAATCTGCAGGAGTTGGTGCCAATAATGCATCTGGAGGAATAATACCAAGCTTTTTCTGATTTTCGTAAGTTTCAATTCGTTGTTTATCAAATCCCTGATCGAATTTTCCTTTAAATTTTGCAATCCATTCTTTTGGTGCTTGGTGCGGAGCATGTGCAGTTCCAGGTGTATAATAAGCAAAGAAAGGTTTGTTTGGCGAAACATTTTTTTGAGTCTGAATCCAATGAATGGCATGATCGGCTAAATCTCGGTCTAAAATATAGTCAGAATCTACTTTATCATCTTTTAAATACGGATCGACAGGTTTTGTTCCTTCAAATAAAGCAGGTCTAAATTGATGTGCGTCGGCACCTAAAAAGCCATAGAAATATTCAAAACCTAAACCTGTAGGCCATAAATTAAAAGGTCCTGCTGGAGTAGATTGCCAATCAGGCACATTATGATTTTTTCCAAACCACGAAGTTCCGTAACCATTGTCGGTAAGTATTTTACCGATTGTAGCAACGCTTCGCGGTACTAAACTGTTATAACCGGGATACGGAGTGGAGAATTCCATAATAATTCCTGTCGCTGCAGTATGGTGATTTCTTCCTGTAATTAAAGCTGCTCTAGAAGGCGAACAAACGGCTGTGGTATGAAAACGGTTGTAGCGTAATCCGCTTTTGGCAAGAGCATCAAAATTGGGTGTTGGAATCGGTCCGCCAAAAGTAGAGGTCGCTCCAAAACCAACATCATCAATCATAATTAGTAAAACATTTGGTGCACTTTCGGGCGCACTAATTTCTTTTGGCCATTCTATAGGATCAGAATCTTTAATTGTGGGAGCAACTTTCCCCACTTTTTGATAAGGTTCAATGGGTAAAACGGTTCTGTCGGGCCAATTTTGGGCGTACATTTTACCAAGGGCAAGAAATGCAATGAATACGGTGAGCAAAAAGTTATTTTTCATAAAACTAGGTGTATTATATTTATAGAAAAAACAGTGATAACTTTTTAATGGCTTGTATTTTAGTGAAATACATAGTAAATGTACGAAAATTAAAGTGCGATATTTAAAATAATGTTAAAATTTTTGTGAAACGATTTTGATGCTTTTTTCGAATAAAAAAAGCCCATTTCTTTATGAAACGGGCTTAGAAAATTTGCAATTTTTGGGGCAAATGCAAATCCATCAACTAACTTATTTGGGCATTTCTGGAATTATAATTCGTCTTGTTGGAGTGCTTAAAGTTTCTATAAATGCGAGTAAATCGCCGATTTCTTCTTTGCTCAAATCTAGCTTTCTAAGCATTGGATCTGCTTTTGGAATAAGTGAATCTCTTGCAGTTCCTAAGTATTTCTTTTGAACAGGAGACGGATTTCCTAAATTGTATAATTCGACAACATCCAATAAAGTTGGAAAATGTCCGTGATGCATCCACGGTTTTGTGTTTACGACTTCACGAAGCGTTGGCGTTCTAAATTTGCCAATATCTTTTACATTTTTAGTAACATTATAACGCCCGAAATCTTCATTTTTTGTTCCGAATAAAGTCTGTCCGTCATTATGAAACTGATTATCGCTGAAATAAGGCGTATTATGGCAATTGATGCATTGTGCTTTAGTTCTAAACAAATGCATTCCTTTTACCTGCTGATCGGTAAATGCATCTGATTTTCCGTTTACAAACTGATCAAATTTACTTTTCGGACTATTGATTGATCTTTCGAAAGTGGCAATGGCGTATTGAATTCTTTCTAAAGTCACTTTTTTATCGCCAAAAGCGGCAGTAAATAAAGAATTATACCCTTTAATTTTTGCAATTTTATCAACGGCAATCGTCAGTTTTTCGTTCATTTCTAAAGGATCTGAAACAGGAAATTGTGCCTGATCTTCCAGACTTTTTGCTCTTCCGTCCCAAAACAGAGAAGTTGCATACGCCGAGTTCAAAATTGTCATCGAATTGCGTTTTCCAGTTTGGCGATCATGGCCAAAAGAACGCGTTAAATTATCCGTCCAACCCAATTCAGGATTATGGCAGGAAGCACACGCAATTTGTCCGCTTTTAGACAACCTCGGATCAAAAAACAATATTTTCCCTAAACTTTCCTTTTCTTTAGAATACGGATTATAAGCCGGATAAGGAACCGCTGGCAAAACGCCAATATCCTGAAATTTGGCTTTATCGACATTTTCGTGTAATTCCGCAGCAGGCCATTTTGACGAATCTCCACTGGAATACAGTTTCCGTAATTCCTGAATGTCAATATAATAGGGACCTTCGGCTGTTTTATAAGCCGATAATCCAAGTAAGAATAGGAGAGGGAAGATTAGTTTTTTCAATTCTTTTTGTTTTTTGTTTTTTGTTCTTTTTTGTTTCAGGTTTCAAGTTTCACGTTCTGTTGCAACGTGAAACCTGAAACCTGAAACCATTTTCATATTAAAGAGAAACTTCTTTAGGACATGAAATACTCAATGCTGTTGGTTTTGGATACGTTTTGTTATTGTACATTCTGTATTGTGTCGAAACCGTTCCTCCAAACAGTTTATCGTTGGTCAGTTTTAATTCAAATGAAATTTCATATAAACCTGTGCTGATTTCTTTGTAGGTTCCTTCTCCAGAAATGGCAATAACATGCGTATTTGTAGCACTTGATCCGATAGTAATATCTTGCGGAATCACGAGAACGGTTCCTTCCGTTTTGCTGTTTCCATTTGCTGGGAAAAACTCCAAAGCCGAAGTGATATTAAACCCAGGCGAAATTGCGGCAGAGTTACTTTCGTTAGAAAACCATCTTTTTAAGCCAAAAGAATTGACTGTATTTGTCCCGCTAGAAACGTTAAATCCAATTTTGAAGGCGTCGTGGTAAATGTCATCGTTAGGGTTTGTTGTGCCTTTATCGCTATATAAAATGGCGTTTGGATCGTCTTTGGTCACGACAACTGGATAAGTTAAAGCATTAAAAGTCTGCCATGTACAGTTTCCATTATTATTAAACCAATGTTCGCCATAAGTCAGATAAAAGGCATTTGTAGGATCTGTAAATTTAGATGCTGGATTGGCCTGAATATCTCTCGGAGATTTTATTGGTTTTGCGATGGTTAGATTGGTATTTCCTGTAGCAGTGTAATTAGGAATATTTATTAAAGTAATCTTCGATTCGTAACGGGCATCATCGTTTTGCAGATCTTCTAAAAGAGTTAAATGGTACGTTACAGAACTTCTGTTATCGCCAAAATCATCATGCGTTAAAGAATATTCAAAACCATTTTGAAACTTGAAAAAGTTAGCGTTTTCAATTTCCTCAGGAAAGAAACCATTTGGGAAATTTACTTTAAAATCGATTGTTTCGCCTACTTCGCCTTTCACATTATATTGTGTTACCGGAAAAGTATAATTGGTGGCAATGGTTCCTAAATCTATTTTGAAAGTATTGTTTGGATAGGCCGAATTTAAATTCCCGATATGAATATCAGGATCAGAAACCGTTTCAAGCTTTAGATTAATACTTTGATTTTCAGTCCATCTTTTATCAAAAGAAACATAAATAGTATCGGTTAGTTTGTTTCCTTGAAATGAAAGCTGATTTACCGGATTTACACTAAAACTATTTGCAACGCCTGATGTTTCTGCACTAAAATTGGCTGTAACGGCTTTTTTTAAGGAACGAGTGGTAAGAGTTACAGGAACTTTTAATGTTTTTACAGATTTGTTTTCATAAGTGGACTGTGGAACTAAATTTCCGTTTATAGCAGGATATTCCAACGGAGAATTATCTGCTTTTACCAAGAAGTTAAATCGTAAATACGGATCAATTTCAGAACCTAATTTATAATCGTCTTTGGAACAGGAAATATATAATAGGGCGGTAAATAATACGCTGAATATCTTAATACGAGTCATTTTGCTGCAAGTTTGGGTTAAGATTAGTGTTGAATGTTGGAATTGGCAGTACATATTTTAGAGACGGATAAGTCAAACTGCACACATTTGCAAGACAGCCGTCGGTTCTAGAAACATCTTTATGGTTTCTGGCAATATCGAAGAACAAAAAGCCTTCAAAACACAATTCTTTTCTTCTTTCTAAAAAGATATCTTCTTTTAGATTTGCTGTATTGGTCAATAATGAAGCATTGGCACGGGAACGAATCGTATTAATGTCTGCCATTGCAATATCGGCTCTGTTGGTTTGTAAAGCTGCTTCGGCACGAATCAAATACATTTCGCTAAGTCTAAAAGCGACATACCCTGCATTGTCTTGAAACTTTTTGGTAAAACTATAATTTACGTAAGTCTGAACGCCATCAACCAATGTAAAAAGAGGTTTTACCAAGAAAAGCTGCTTTCTTAAATCATTGTTTTCATATAAATTAATCAAATCATTTGAAGCGGTATATTTTTCAAAACTCAAATCTGTATTATAGCCAAAAAATTTTGACATTGATCCCGAAACATTGTTTTCACTGTCTGTAGGAATAGCAAATTCAAGTAGAATTTCTGAAATTGGAAGATCTGGTTTTGCCCATTCTGTTAATAGGTTTTCTTTACTGGTTAAAACGGTTCCAGAATTGGCAATAACATCATTTGCTGTTTCGTAAGCATTTGCCCAATCTCCTTTTTGAAGATAAACTCTCGCTAATAAAGCTTTTGTATTTTTTTGATTGAAAAAAGAGTAAGCAGCACCAGAAAGCAATGAGTTATCCGAATAATTAGCAATAGCAGTCTGGAGATCATTAATAAGTAATGCATACGTTTCTGCAACAGTTTTGCGTGCAGGATATTGTATTCCAGCTTTTATAGATACTGTACTGTAAACGATTCCTAAATGCGAAGCATCTGCAGTATATTTATAATCTTGACTGTAAACCAGCGATAAAAGAAAATGCGTATAAGCTCTTATAGCCAATGCTTCTGCTTTGATCTGATTTTTCTCTGCATCGGTAGCATCGGTTAGGGAAGGAGTATATTCTAAAATTAGATTTGCCTGATTTATAATATTATAACTATCATCGTAAAATGATTTGTAATTACTCGTCAATGCTTGATCATCAAAAGAATAAGCCTGTTCAACATTAGATGGTGTCGAAACTTGTCCTTTAAGACTTCCTGTTGCAATTGGAGTAAATTTAATATTTCCGCCTTGTAAATCTGCATAAACAGCATATCGTTCTGATCTTACATTGGCTTCTAGTGAAGAATAAAGCCCTCTAAGCGCTTGTAAAACGCCAGTTTTATTTTGTAAAAGTTCGTCTATAGAAGTCTGTGTTCCGGGTTCTTGTTCTAAAAAGTCACTGCAGCTTTGCAATGAAAATAGTAGAAAAAATATGGATAGGTATTTTGAATATTTCATTTTCTTAAAATTTAGCATTAACTCCCAGCGAAATTGTTCTTGCCTGCGGATAAGTATAACTGTATTCTCGTACGCCGTTCATTCCTTTTGGACTTTTTTCTTTGTACCAATACGCCACATTTGTAGCATCGGCAAAAACAGAAAGTGCATCCAGAAAAGTATTTTTCAACGGTACATTATAGCTTAGATTAATATTGCTGATTCTGATGTAAGTGGCATCGTAAACGTATTTGCTTAAGTTGGTTATAATTGGCGAAAGCGTAACGGCAGATTGTGTAACATTGTCACCCGGGTTTCTCCAATAGTCATAAGCATTTACAGAAAGGTTTCTGTTTGTTGTTACGTTATATTGATCAATAAGAACACTTGAAGCTAAAAAGTCTCCGCCAATTTGATAATCGCCTCTAATCGATAAAGTAAGATTATTGTAAAACGTAAAATTATTATAGAAACCTCCGTAAGCATCTGCCTGTTTATCTCCAATAGGTTCCCAATCTGCAATTGTGTATAATTCGCCATACGTTTTAGCATCGTAAACTTGGCCATTTTTCTGAACAAGATCTCTTCCTGTAGCAGGATCTACGCCAACCCACTTAACTCCCCACAATGTCGTAGTGCTGTAGCCAATTTTTTGTGCCAATGCCAGATTTGCTACAGAATAGTCGCTTCCTAAACCTTTTAAATCGGTTACTTTGCTGTCTACTGTAGAAATATTGAACGCTGTTGTCCATTTAAAGGCGTTGCTTTTTATCCATTTAATTCTTGTAGTAAGCTCAAAACCTTTGTTGTACATGCTCGCTGCATTTAATTGTATTGAACTATAACCCGTTTCAGTAGGAATGTCTCTTGCTGTAATTAAATTGCTTTTATTGTCATAGTAGTATTCTAAAGTCAATTCGATTCTTTTGAAAACATTAAAATCAAATCCAGCATTGAATTTTGTGTTTTTTTCCCAGCTTAATCTGCCGTTTGGCGCCGCTCCAGGCGTTGCTTCAATATCGCCATTGTATCCATTTTGGCTGATATTATACAAACCTTTAGATCGGTACGAACCAATTTTAGAATTTCCTGTTGTACCATAACTGGCTTTTAATTTCAGGAAATCAATCCAAGAATTAGAATTCAGAAAATTTTCATTGCTAATAATCCATCCAGCACCCAAACCACCGTTATGAGCCACATCGGTATCATCTCCAAAAACAGAACTCTGGTCACGACGATAATTGGCCAATAAGAAATAGCGTTTTTTGTAATTGTAGTTTACTTGCGAGAACAAAGAAACCCTAGAGTTATAGCTAATTTCGTTTCTATAACTCTGTCCATCTGTAGATTCATCTTTTGGCGTATCTGGATTGTCGTCTCGTATTGCTTCAGAAACTTTATGAATGTATTCTGGGTTTAGAAATCCAATCCCAGCTTTATAATTAAAATCAGTTTTATCCTCAGCAAGTTCAAAACCCACTACACCATCAATTTCATGAGTTTCGTTCCATTGTTTATTAAATAAAGCTTGTCCTTGCCAGTTCCATTTGGTAGAATTTCTCTGATTGATAACGCGACGACCCCAAGCTGGACGACTAATTCCGTCCAACATAAAAGTACCGTTAGGCTGGCCGCTTTCATTGGCTGCAGAAAAGTAGCGATCCTGTTCTTTATCGGTATAATCCATACCAAAAAGAGTCGAAAATCGAATATTTTTATTGAGTTTATAAGACAAATTCAAACTCCCTAAAAGACCAAAAGTCTGTGCTTCGTTTTTATTTTGCTCGATTGCCGCCAAAGGATTTCCTCTTGTTGTACCGCTTACGCCCAAATTGGCATAAGAACCATCAGCATTATACAAGGCAAGCGTTGGAAGGTAGGCGAAACTATAAAAGATATTTGGAGCATCTTTTTGCACATAACTAGGATTCAGCATCAAGTTAATGTCCCATTTGCCAGACTTGTAACCCAAATTGATTCCCGCGTTTAACTGTTTGGTTTCATTACCAATCTGCGGTTCATCGATTTTAGTGTAACTTACATTAGTTCTATACGAAAATTTAGAAGTAGAGCCCGAAACATTAAAATTATACTTATTATATATTCCTGCACGGTTTAATATATTAAACCAATCGGTATTGATACCATTATACGAAACAGGAACATAACCTGGAGTAGTATTTTTCATGAACTCATTTCGCAGTTCTGTATATTGTTCTCCGTTTAAATATTTAATCTGATTTATGGCAGAAGAAACTCCAAGCTGATTGGAGAAACCAAATTGTGTTTTTCCTTTTTTACCCTTTTTGGTTGTAATCAAAATTACGCCATTCGCTCCGTCAGCACCATAAATACCAACCGCTGCAGCATCTTTTAAAACAGAAATAGTTTCAATATTCTCTGGAGCAATTTTCATTAACGGATTCGCCAGATTTTCGGCATAATCGCCATTTCCATTAAAGTTGGCGCTGTCAATTGCATATTCTTCGCTCATAACCACACCATCCACAATAATAAGAGGCTGAGACGAAGTCCCTGTAATAGCACCGCTTAAAGAAGACAAAGTACCTTGTCCGCGAATATTGATTTTTACTGGTCCGCCAACGCCCGAAGTATTTTCAACCATAACTCCAGCAATCTGACCTGTTATCATTTTGTCAAAACTTTCAGAAGCCTGTTCAACCGCAATATCTTTTGCCTGTAAAGTCGAAATACTTCCAACAATTTCCTCCTTCAATTTAGTAGTGCCATAAGAAGAAGTAATCACAACAGGATTCAGCTCATCGGTAGTTTCCTGAAGATAAAAAACAAACGTTTTTTTGTCTTCTGCTTTTTGCGACTGAGTTTCCATTCCTAAAAATCCAGCTTCAAGAACCAGATTTTCGATATTGCTTCCTTTTAACTGATAGACAAACTTTCCGTTAAAATCGGTTATAGCGCCCATTCCAGTTCCTTTTATGCGAATAGAAGCGCCTGGAAGAGGCTGTCTGTCTTTTGCATTGTAAACCGTTCCGCTAATCATTCGCTGTGTTTCCTGAACAGTATTATTTGGAGTGTCAGAAATTGAACTCGTTAAAAGAACTTGTTTTTTCTGAATGTAAAATGAAATGTTTTTGTCTTTTAATAACTGCGTTAAAGCCGTTTCTAAACTGACATCATTTACATCTAAATCACCAAGCTGATCGGCATCAATTTTTCTAGCATTATAAATGATCCTGAAATCGGTTTGCTCTTCAATAGATTTGATAATTAGGCTTATAGGTTTGTTTTTTGCATGTAATGTTATGAGTTTATTCTGAGAAAATCCTTTAAATCCAGATATGAGGAGGGCTAAGAAAAACAGAATTTTTCTTAAAGCGGGCTGTATCGTAAATGTCATGTTTATTTATTTATCGCGGATTGGTGATGGTAATCGTTTTTTGTTTAATGGAATAATTAAAAGGCGTGTCGCGTTTTAGGAGATCTAAAATGTTTTCGACACTAGATTCGCTAGTATTTATTGTACCAGTAAAATTCTGTCTGGCCAAATCAGAATTTTCATTGATAATTTCAACGTCGTAGGTACGCTGAATAATTTTAGCGATTGTAGAAAATGGGGTGTCTTTAAATGCCAGTTCTCCTTTTGTCCAGGCTGAGTAAAGGGAAACATCAACATTTTTGAGGGTAATTTTTTTAGCATTATTTTGCCAAGTTGCCATTTGATTTGGCTCAAGCAAAATAACATTCGAAGGATCTGCGGTTTCAGACATCTGGATGCTTCCTTCTATTAAAGTGCTGTTAACAGTAGGGTTTTCGGGATAAGCGCTCACATTAAACTTTGTCCCAAGAACCTTAATATCAACCTGATTGGCGTTTACAACAAACGGATGTTCTTTGTCTTTGGCTACTTCAAAAAATGCTTCACCGGTTAAGTATACATTTCTGTTTCCGTTTAAGCCAAATTGTTCCGGATAACGCAAAGAACTGCCGGCATTTAAACTAACAATAGTACCATCTGAAAGTTTAAGTTTAAAGCGTTTTCCGTATGGAACGGAGAGTGTATTATAAATCACTTTATGGTCCTGAACTTTACCAAAATAAATAATTTCAGTCGGAAATTTTTTGGCAATCAAATCGCCTTTGTCATTTAACAATGCAGTTTCTTTTTTTCCAGATATATATTCCAGACGGCCGTCGCCCAATTCCAGAACAATTTCTTTTGGAGTTTCAGATTTGCTGTTAAATAAGTAAAAAGTTGTTCCTAACCCCAAGAACACTAAAAATATCGCAGCATATTGTAAATACTGTCTAATGCTATTTTTTGGTTTCATCTGGATTACCGGAACCGTTTCAATAGATAAATCGGAAGAAAGAGTGGTCAATGCCCAAATCTTTTTCGATTTTATAAATTGTTTTTTGTTTTCTTCTGATGCTTCGATCCAATCAAAAAGTGCCTGAACTTCTTGTTCTGAAGCTTCATTAGAAAGGTATTTATGTATTATTTCCGATGTCATATTTGCGTTTTAAAACTTCTCGCCATTATAAGTACACCTCAGAATTAAAATACCCTACCTTTTATTCTTAATTATTATAAATAAGGATAAAAATTAAGAACAAATAATCAGATAATCGGGTTTTTAAAATCTTCAAAGCCTTTGTCATATGGGCTTCGACAGCTTTTAAAGAAACTCCCATTTCTTCGGCGATTTCTGCATTTTTTTTATTCTCGAAACGTTTTTTTATAAAAACTTCTCGCGTTTTTGGTGGCAGATCGCTAATAGATTCCTGAATAATACGTTCTAACTCGGTTAATTCTAAAGTGTCGAACTGAATGGAGTTTAAAACCTCAATATCCAATTCTCGCTCTTTGTGGTTTAAGAGGTCATTTTTGAATTTATCCTTCACTTTATTGTGGCGAATTAAATTCAAACATTTTGATTTGGCGTATGTAAATAAGAAAGCCTGAATTCCGTTAATAGATTCCACATTTTCTCTATTTTGCCATAAGTGTAGTAAGGCTTCTTGAGCAAGATTTTCAGCTTCGTCCTGATCATAAATGAACTGAACGCTGAAAGATTGAATTCTTCTAAAATATTTATCGTAAAAAAACTTGAATGCAGTTTCGTCGCCTTCCTTAAAGGAATGGAAAAGATCTAATTCGAAACGGGCATTATCATTCATTAAACGAAATTTACTTTGAGAAAAGCAATATTAAGTACATTTTAAAAACAACTCAATTTTGCTCAGAAAGCGGCAAATATAAAAGTTTATTTATATTAATTCTAAATAAAATAAAATTATTGAGTGTTTGAAGAAATTTTATTCAGAATAGGTTTATTTAACTGTTAAGTCAACCGCAAAGGTTTACGCAAAGTTCGCAAAGTTTTTTACCAAAGCTTTGCGAACTTTGCGTTTTAATTAAGCTTTGTATAGAATAAATCTTTGCGCTCTTTGCGGTTAAATTATTAAAGATTGCTATACAATAATTGCAGTGTATGAAAATCGGATGAGCCGTCAAAATGTTTGTGAAGCACTTCCTGAAAAATTGGTTCTGTATTTTGAACGCTCGCAAATAATGTCATACAGGATTGAAGATTTTCTAAGTCGATGCTTTCAAAAATATCAGAAACATTTTCTTCCTTTTTGACTAGTTCAGAAGTGATTTCTATAAGATGTTTTCCTAGAATTGGATGCTCTAGAAAAGCAATTGCTTCATCGGCATTTTTGATTTCGTAAAATTTGGAAGTATCATTAGAACCCATTCCTTTTATCTGCGGAAATATAAACCACATCCAAGGAGATTCTTTCTTACCATTTTTAATTTCGTCCAGAGCTGTCAAATACAATTTATTCTGAGCATCTAAAAAACGAAGCAGTCCATTATTGTTGTAGGCCATTACTTACTGATATTTATTTGGGGTATCAGGCCATAAATCTAGTCAAAATATGTTTACTTGTATAGGGTCGGATTCTTTTTTTAATGCCATTTTTTAACATTTTAAGCAGAATAATTTAGAAAAGCGATTCGGTGTAAAATTGGATAGATTTATTTTGCATTAACAGATAAAATCGTATTAATAAATGATTTTATTGTTATAAAATGAAGTTTTAGTTGGTAATTCTGTTATGATTTTCCTATTTTTATGAACAAGCGGTTTCTAAAACTGCTGTATTCTTTAAAATTAGAATTGATATTTACTTCTTTAAAATATCAATATTTTTCAACCGGGCAGTCTCGCCCATAAAAAAATAACATGCTTATGAAAATAGGATTAATCGGATTCGGAAAAACTGGAAAATCAGTAGCTTCAATATTATTAGAAAATAAAAAATTCTGCTTAGAATGGGTTTTAAGACAAAGTACAGTTTTGGAACACAGATCGGTACCAGAATTCTTTGGAGTGCAGTCAGAAGAACCCGGCTTAATCTATTCTAGTTCCAAAACTTCTATCGAGGAATTATTAGATAAACATCCTGTCGACGTTATTATTGATTTTTCATCACATCAAGGAATTTATACGTACGGAGAAGCGGCAGCCAAAAAGAATATAAAAATCATATCGGCAATCTCACATTATAAAGATAAAGAACTAGATTTTTTAAAGAAACTGGCTAAGAAAACTACAGTATTTTGGTCGCCTAATATTACTTTAGGAGTAAACTATTTATTATTTGCCGCTAAATTTTTAAAGAAAATTGCACCTTGGGTTGATATTGAAGTAAATGAAGAGCACTTTAAAACCAAACAGGGAACATCTGGAACAGCAGTAAAAATTGCCGAAGCACTAGATGTGGATAAAGAGAATATCAATTCGGTTAGGGCAGGAGGAATCGTTGGAAAACACGAAGTTATTTTTGGTTTTCCTTTTCAAACCGTGCGTTTAATTCATGAATCGATTTCGAGAGAGGCATTCGGGAACGGAGTTATTTTTGTGGCCGAAAATCTAAAAGAGAAAGAAAAAGGATTGTACAATTTTGAAGATATTCTGACGCCTTATTTTACGGTATAAGTTTGTTTTTGCCGCTAAGACACTAAGGCGTAAAGTTTTTTTAATCTCGCAATCCCGATAGCTATCGGGAGCAAAGGCGCAAAGTTTTTTATTGGAAAAATGTGTTGTCTATTTTCCTGAGCGGGGTCGAAGGATAAGCGCAATGTATATTTTAATCTCGCAATCCCGATAGCTATCGGGAGCAAAGACGCAAAGCTTTAAAACTTAAAAAAACTTAAAAAAGAAAAACTTTGCTCCTTTGCGTCTTTGCGGCAAACAAACTTATTTCCTAAAAGTCAAAGCCTTCATATATTCTAAATTCATTTTAGCAATAGAAAGCACTGAAATCCCCTGCGGGCATTCGATTTCGCAGGCTCTTGTATCAGAACACGCTCCAAAACCCTCTTCATCCATTTGTTTTACCATCGAAACCGCACGTGTTTGTGCTTCTAATTTTCCTTGTGGCAAAAGGGCTAAATGCGTTATTTTAGCACCAACAAACAAAGCGGCGCTCGCATTTTTGCACGAAGCCACACAAGCTCCGCACCCGATACAAGCCGCAGCATCAAATGCAGCTTCAGCAGTTTCATACGAAATCGGAATACTGTTTGCTTCTGGCGCCTGACCCGTAGCAGCGCCAATAAAACCTCCTGAAGCAATAATGGAATCAAATGCTTTTCGGTCAATTTTTAAATCGCGTAGAACAGGAAAAGCTTTAGCACGAAAAGGTTCAATATAAATAGTGTCTCCATCCTTAAAACTCCTCATATGAAGCTGACAGGTTGTAGTATTTTTTAAAGGACCATGAGCGCGTCCGTTTATCATTACACCGCATTGCCCACAGATTCCTTCACGGCAGTCGTGATCAAATTCGATTACTCTTTCTCCATTTTGAATTAGAGATTCGTTCAAAAGATCCAACATTTCTAGAAACGACATATGTTCAGATACTCCATCAATTTCATAATCTGTCATCTCTCCTTTAGTTGAAGAATTAAACTGGCGCCATATTTTTAGATAAAGTTTCATATATAATTGTTAATTATGAATTGTTAATTATGAATGAGTATTGTGAATTAATAATTTATAATTAACAATTCACAATTAATATTCACCATTTATTTATAGCTTCTCACTGCAAGTTCCACCGATTCAAAGGTTAAAGGTTCTTTGTGAAGTTCTGGTTCGTTATTTAAACCTTTCCATTCCCAGGCAGAAACGTAGCAGAATTCATCGTCGTTGCGGACAGCTTCTCCGTCGGCGGTTTGATATTCTTCTCTAAAATGGGCACCGCAGGATTCTTCGCGTTGTAAAGCATCGTAACACATTAATTCGGCTAATTCTATATAATCGGCAATTCGGCCTGCTTTTTCAAGTTCGCTGTTTAACGTATTATCGCCCGTAATTCTGAGATCTTTTTCAAATGAAGCTTTCAGTTCACGAATTTCGATTAAGGCTTCTTCTAATTTTTGTCTGCTTCGCGAAAGACCGCATTTTTCATACAAAAGCCGTCCGATTTTTTTATGGAAATAATCTGCCGAAAGTGTTCCGTTCGTATGTAAAAAGCGATCCAGCTGTCTTCTTACTGCTTTCTCCGCTTCTTCAAATGCAGGATGCGAAATATCAGATTTTGGTAAATTCAATTCGCCAGCGAGATAGTTTGGAATTGTATAAGGAGCAATAAAATAACCGTCGACACAGGCTTGAAGTAGTGAATTTGCTCCTAATCGATTGGCACCATGATCGGCAAAATTGGCTTCGCCTAAGGCAAACAAACCAGGAATAGTAGTCATAAGTTCATAATCAACCCAAAGTCCGCCCATGGTAAAATGCGCTGATGGCGAAATCAGCATTGGCTCCTTATAAGCGTTTATGCCTGTAATCTTTTCGTACATCGCAAAAAGATTGCTGTATTTGGCTTCGATTTTATCTTTTCCCTGTGCTTTTATAGCATCCGAGAAATCGAGATAAATCGCATTTTTCATAGGCCCAACACCATGACCGGCATCAATTCTTTCTTTTGCTGCTCTTGACGAAATATCTCTTGGTGCTAGATTTCCAAAGGAAGGATAACGGCGTTCTAAGTAATAATCGCGTTCTTCTTCGGGAATGGCGTTTGCAGTTCGTTCATCTGCGGCTTTTTTAGGAACCCAGATGCGTCCGTCATTTCGAAGCGATTCCGACATTAAAGTCAGTTTTGACTGGTTTTCACCATGTTGTGGAAGTGAAGTAGGGTGAAATTGAATCCAGCTCACGCCTGCCATATAAGCGCCTTTTTTGTGCGCGCGCCAAATCGCCGAGCTATTGCAGCCCATGGCCAAAGTAGACAGATAATATACTTTTCCGTAACCGCCAGAAGCCAAAACTACGGCATCTGCAGCGTGACGCTCTAAAATTCCAGTTTCGAGATTTCGTGCAATTATGCCTTTGGCTTTGCCATCGATAACGACGAGTTCGAGCATTTCGTGACGGGTATACAAAGTCACTTTTCCTAAAGACGCCTGACGTTCTAAGGCTTGATAAGCGCCCAATAAAAGCTGTTGTCCGGTTTGGCCTCTAGCATAAAAAGTTCGAGAAACCTGAACGCCTCCAAAAGATCGGTTGTTTAAATATCCTGCATATTCCCTTGCAAAAGGAACACCTTGTGCAACTGCGTGATCTATTAGATGTGCAGAACATTCAGCTAAACGATAAACATTGGCTTCACGAGATCTAAAATCACCGCCTTTTATAGTGTCATAAAACATTCTGTAGGTGCTGTCTCCATCATTTTTGTAGTTTTTGGCAGCGTTTACTCCGCCTTGAGCGGCAACAGAATGTGCGCGTCGTGGAGAATCCTGAAAGCAGAAAGATTTTATATTATAGCCTTGTTCAGCAAGAGAGGCCGCACACGAAGCGCCCGCAAGGCCTGTTCCGACAACGATTATATTTAGTTTTTTTCGGTTTGCGGGATTGACCAATTTGGCTTTAGACTTGTAAAGACTCCATTTATCAGCAAGAGGACCTTCGGGTATTTTTGATTCCATCATTTTTATTGGTTTAAAATGAATTGATACAAAAGCTTTAATAGAAAACTAAATTTAGTATAAAATATTGATATTTAGCTGTTTTTGTATGAATATATTTAAACAAAAATGAACTTTAAGTATATTAAATAGCAGTATGTTAAGTTAAACCCGACAGGTTTTTAAAACATGTCGGGTTTAGTTGATAGAGACAAAAAAAATCTGCTGAATCTGCTAAATCTGCGAGCAAAAATTACTCCCGTATATTTAGCAGATTCAGCAGATTTATAAAATTGAATTGAAATATTATTGAAAAATTATTTTTCGATTATCATTGTAACTCCTTGACCACCTGCGGCACAGATAGAAATTAATCCTTTTCCAGAACCTTTTTCGTTAAGTAGTTTTGCCATTACGCCAATAATTCTTCCGCCAGTTGCGGCAAATGGGTGCGCGGCTGCTAAGCTGCTTCCTTTTACATTTAGTTTGTTTCGATCAATAGCGCCCAATGCTTTTTTCAAACCAATTTCAGCACTAAGTTCTGGGCTTTCCCAGATTTTTAAAGTTGCTAAAGTCTGAGCCGCAAAAGCTTCGTGAATTTCGTAATAATCAAAATCTTGCAGGTTTAAATCTGCTTTTTCCAACATTCTTGAAGCTGCAAATAAAGGTGCTAACAGAAGATTCTGTTGGTTTTTAACGTATTCAATTGCTGCAATTTCTGCAAAAGTTATGTAAGCTAGAATTGGTAAACCTTGTTCTTTTGCCCATTCTTCGCTAGCTAAAAGAATACAAGAAGCTCCGTCTGTTAAAGGTGTTGAATTTCCTGCGGTTAAAGTACCATTTACTTTATCAAACGCTGGTTTTAATTTCGCTAGTTTTTCAATTGTACTGTCTCTTCTAAGATTATTATCCTTTTCTAATCCGTTAAAAGGAGTAATCATATCATCAAAGAAACCTTCATCATAGGCTTTTACCATATTTAAATGACTTTTTAAAGCAAACTCATCTTGGTCTTCACGCGAAATTTTATAATATTTTGCAGTAATTTCAGTATGCCCGCCCATAGAAAGTCCTGTTTGAGATTCTTCATTTTTAGGAACCAATGGACTAAGATCTTTTGGACGAAGCTTTAGAAATGTTTTGATTTTTCCGCCCAAAGACTTTGCTTGCCTGGCTTCTAATAATACTTTTCTAAGTTTTTCGCTTACAGCAATTGGCATATCACTGATTGAATCTACACCTCCAGCAATTCCGGAATCAATTTGCCCGAGCGCAATTTTGTTGGCAATATAAATAGCGCTTTCAATTCCGGTATCGCAAGCCTGCTGTAAATCACATGCAGGTGTTGCAGGATTTAGGCTTGTCCGCATGACACATTCTCGAATCAAATTGTTGTCGTAAGTATGTTTAATTACAGCACCTCCAGCAACTTCGCCTAATAATTTTCCTTTTAGATCGTATTTATCAATAAGACCATTGAGTGCTGCTATCATCATATCTTTATTTCCCACATTAGAATAGGCCGTATTAGCTCTCGCAAAAGGAATTCTGTTGTAGCCTACAATGGCGACTTTTCTTATTGTATTTGATTTCATATCAGGAAGTTATTTGTTTTTGGTTTTGAAATTTCGAAATATAAAGATAGAAATAGATTTTGGTTTCCTGCTTAATGCAGATTAAGATTATCGGCAAATAGGAGAAAAATGAATGTCTCAGATTTTATTTTAACTGATTTAGTATAATTAATTGTATTTATTTAGAATGAATTAAAATAATTTGGAAATGTTGAGATTAGCATATACTTTTGTCGCTCAATTTAAAATCAAAACCAAATGAAAATAATTATGAATGCCAAAGTTTATCTTTTTGTGCTGTTTTTGAGCTCATTAAATATGATGGCGCAACAGCTTGGAACTGTAAACGGAAAAGTTTCTTTGAGTGGCAATAAACCTGCAGAAAACATTGCTGTAGCTTTAAAAGGAACAAAATATTCAGATATTACAACTGTTTCAGGACATTATGAGATTAAAAATGTAAAACCAGGAACATACACTATTGTATTAAATGGAGTAGGAATTCAGCTTGTTGAGGATAAAATTGTTGTCAACTCAAAACAAACCACGACTAAGAATTTTTCTCTTTCAGAAAGTCAGCAAGATCTTGAAGAAGTGGTGATTAAAAAGAATAAATACAAGCAAGATAAGCCTTCATTATCATTACGTCTTCAAACGCCAGTTTTAGAAATTCCTCAAAACATACAAATTGTAAGTGGTCAAACCTTAAAAGACCAGCAGATTACAAGTATGAGTGATGGTGTAATCCGTAACGTGAGTGGTGCTGTACGTTTGGAGCACTGGGGAGATTTGTACACCAATATTACAATGAGAGGTTCTCAAATCCAGGCTTTTAGAAACGGTTTTAATGTGGTTTCTTCTTTCTGGGGACCATTAACTGAAGATATGAGTTTTGTTGATCATATTGAGTTTGTAAAAGGTCCAGCGGGTTTTATGCTTTCAAGCGGTGATCCAAGCGGATTGTATAATGTGGTGACAAAAAAGCCTACAGGAGTTACAAAAGGAGAGGTGAGTGTGCTTGGCGGAAGCTATGATTTTTATAGAGTGAGTGTCGATCTTGATGGAAAATTAGATAAAAAAGGAAAATTGCTTTATAGATTTAATGGAGCAGCACAAAAGAAAGGATCTCATCGTCCGTTTGAGCACAATGACCGTTATGTAATTGCTCCAGTAATTTCGTATCAGATTGACGATAAAACGAAAATTACTGCCGAATATAATTTTCAATACGCAAATATGACCGAAGTAGGTTCTTACTATGTTTTCGGGCCTAAATCTGATGGATATGCAACTTTGCCTCGTAATTTTACAATGACACAGCCAGGATTGCCGGATACTAATATTCAAGATCATAGCGGTTATCTTCAGTTCGAACATAAGTTTGACGAAAATTGGAAGCTTACAGCTCAAACGTCTTATTTTAAGTATATTCAACAAGGATACAGCTCTTGGCCAAGTTTAGTTGGACCAGCTGAAATAGATACAGATGGAGACAAAATTCCAGATGTTTTTCTTGATAAAGGAGATATCATTAGAAATGTTGGTATTTGGGATGCTGAGAGCAACATGTATTTAGGACAGATCTTTTTGAATGGAAAATTCAGTACAGGAAATGTTTCTCATAAAGTATTGGGTGGAGTAGATTTAGGAAGTAAAGATTATATGGCAGATTGGGGACAATCTCATGATTTGGATACTTATGCAAATCCGTTTAATGTTTACAATCCAAATTATGGTACGCCTTCAAATGGTTTACCGCAATTTGATCACGATACTCCTTTAAGCCAAAGAGCTGGTGGGCTTTACGGTTCGAAGTATGCGGCTGGATATGTGCAAGACGAACTCGGTTTTTTAGAAAATAGATTGAGATTGACTCTTGCTGCAAGGTATACTTGGATTAGTCAAACGAGTAGTTATGATGAGCCACAAGAAGATAGCCATATTACACCTCGTGCGGGTTTAAGTTATTCTATTACTGATGATTTTGCGGTTTACGGGTTATACGATCAAGCTTTTACGCCTCAATCGGGTGTAGTAAGAAGTGGTGATGTAAAACCACTTACAGGAAACAATGTTGAATTCGGACTTAAAAAAGATTGGTTTGACGGTTCTTGGAATACCAGTTTATCGGTTTATAATATCTTAAAGAAAAATGAGCTAACGGGAGATCCTAATAATCAGCCAAATGAGCAGTATAAAATAGTTTTGGGTGAAAAAAGAGCTCGCGGTGTTGAATTCGATTTAAGAGGAAAAATATTTGACGGACTAAATCTTATTGCAAATTATGCGTTTACAGAATCAATTGTAACTAAAATTGATCCAGCTGTTTCTGAAGCTAATAAAATTAATGTAGGAGATGTTGTGCCTGGTTATGCTAAACATACGGCTAATGCATGGTTAAATTATACGCTTCAAAATGGTAAACTGAAAGGTTTTGGTGCTTCGATTGGAGGAACTTTCCTTGATGGACGCCAGACTGATACTTGGAGTCCAGGGGTTGTAAAACTTCCAACTTACTTTAAACTAGACGGTGGATTGTCTTATGAAACGGGTAAAATTAAAGTTACGGCAAACGTATTCAATATTTTAGACAGATATCTTTACAGCGGTTCGTATTACGAGTGGTTAAGTGCTTACTACTGGCAAACTGAAGCGCCAAGAAATTTTAGAGTTGGTGTCACTTATAAATTTTAAAGGTGCTAAGGTTCTGAGGGACTAAGATTCTAAGGTTTCAAGGTTCAAAGCAACAAAGTATTTTGAGATATATAGTTCTTTTGAATTGCCTCCAGTCTTAACTGGAGGTAACAGATAAAGATTTAAAAAAAGGCTTTAGCCAAACTATTGAGGTTTGGCTAAAGCCTTTAATATTTGTTCTATATTTTCATCCAGCTAAAGCTGGACGCTATTCAATTTCTAAAAAAAATCCTTCTAATCTGTGGAATCTGTGGCTTTAAAAAAGGTTTTGCGTCTTAGCTCCCTATAACTATCGGGATTGCGAGATTAATTATTATGCCTTGCGTATCAAAGGAATCAATTTTGTACCAATCAATTCAATCGCATTCATTAATTGTTTATGCGTTAATCCAGCATTATCCATTTGGAAAGTAAATCGATCTACACCTCCAAGTGCTTCACTATGACGAAGAATTTTCTCTGCAGCTCTTTCGGGACCTCCAACAATTAAAACACCCAAATCATCAATTAAACCGTCAAATTTGCCTTTTGTTACTGGTGGCCAGCCTCTTTCATATCCTAATTTGGTCCATAATTCGGCATAACCAGGATAATATTCTTCAATTGCTTTTTCAGTTGTGGTGCCAACATATCCAGGTGAATGCAAACCGACTTTTAATTCATTTGGTTTATATCCAGCAGCTTTTCCAGCTTCTCTATACAAATCGACTAAAGGTTTAAAACGATGTGTTTGTCCGCCAATAACAGCAACCATTAACGGAAGTCCAAGTGATCCAGCTCTTATAAAAGATTCAGGAGTTCCGCCAACGCCAAGCCAAATGGGTAATTTTTCTTGTATTGCTCTCGGATAAACAGGCAAATTATTTATGGCAGGGCGAAATTTCCCTTCCCAGTTTACAAACTCGTTGTCACGAATCTGCAAAAGCAAGTCCAGTTTTTCGCTGAAAAGCTTATCATAATCATTCAGATTAAATCCAAAAAGGGGATAAGCTTCAATAGAAGAACCGCGACCCACTACAATTTCGGCTCTTCCTTTCGAAATTAAATCTAAAGTCGCAAAACTTTGATAAACTCTCACAGGATCTGCAGCGCTTAAAACCGAAACAGCACTTGCCAGTCGGATATTTTTTGTTCTTGCCGCTGCAGCACTCAAAATAACAACCGTAGCAGAATCTAAAAACTCTTTTTTATGATGTTCTCCAATTCCGAAAACATCTAGACCAGCCTGATCTGCAAATTCAATTCGCTGTAAAAGCTGTTCCATAGCATCAACACTGCTCAGAGTATTGTTATCACCGTACATTGCCGAAGCAAAACTGTCTATTCCTATTTCCATATTTTTAAATTTCAATATTTAAATTCCAAATTCTACAATCTTAAATCTAAATTCTACAATTTTTTTAATGTGAGAAACCAAAGGATATACTGATAATGATAATTATGATTACAATTAATGTAATGCCAACGTATAAATAATCTTTTTCCAATAAAAATGAAAATAACGAAAGCAGCACACGTAAAACAGGTGTCATGAACAAGAAAATAATTCCTGTAAATATTAATGATTCTCCGTTTCCTTGAATTGCTCCGTTGTAAATTGCAGCGATTACTTCAAATATATTTCGGTCGTTTTCTTTAAAAACAGAATAATCCTCAATCTGATTTCCGTTATGAAGCAAATAAACAATTCCGCCAATAAAAGCTACCGATAACGAAATCCAAACTCCGTAACGAAGTAAGTTTCCTATAATTGTCTGAAAATCTTTTTCTCCAAATTTTTCTTCCTGTACCATATTAGATTTTTCCATTTAGTCCGTTATAAATCATATTTATTGCCAAAACAAAAATCAAGCAGGCAAAAAATATTCTCAATTTCTTCGGATTTGTTCGTACCAATATTTTGGCTCCAGCCATAGCTCCAAACAAAACTCCAATTACAACCGGCATACAGATTCCAGGTTCAATATATCCTTTCTGAATATAAATTACAGAACTCGCCATTGCCGTAACACCCATCATAAAATTACTGGTTGTGGTAGAAACTTTAAAAGGAACACGCATAATATTGTCCATTGCAATTACTTTAAAAGCACCAGAACCAATTCCGAGCAATCCAGACATCATTCCGGCAACACCCATCATACTAAAACCGCCAATTACATTTTTGGTTCCGTATTTTACAACTTCGCCGTCGTGAGTAGGATAAGTTCCGTCCAATTTTAGCTTTTTAGCCAGCGGACTAGATTCTAAAACAATATGTTCTTCTTTTTTTCGAAGCGAATTAATAGCAGAGAAAATCAGCGTTAAACCAAACAAAACGGCTATAAAAGAAGTAGGGGCAATAGTCGAAAGCAAAGCACCGCAAACCGCTCCAATTGTAGTGGCGATTTCGAGGAAAATTCCCATTCGCATATTAGTAATTCCTTCTTTTACATAAGCTGCGGCAGAACCCGAAGAAGTAGCGATAACAGAGACTAAAGCAGCTCCAATGGCATAATGAATATCGACACCGAGAATAATGGTGAGAAGCGGAATGATGATAATTCCTCCGCCCAAGCCTGATAATGAACCGATAAAACCAGCTAAAAAAGCTCCTAGAATCATTATAAGCGTAAAGGTAAGTATTGTCATTTAAGATATGTTTTTGTATTTGCTAATTTACGAATACATATTTGTTCGAAACAGCTTTATGACCTTAAATATACCTTAAAAATATTTTTAGTGTTCAGTGTTCAGTTTTTTAGTTTTCAGTCTTAGTCTCAGTTAGTTTTAGAGTCGAGAAGCTTTAGCAAAGTTTCAAACTTTGACAAGGACACCTGTTCTTATCGCAAAGACTGCAACTAAAACTGAATACTGCGACTGAAAACTGAACACTAAAAAAAGGTATATTTGAAATGATAATGATTACAAAAAAAAGCAGTCTTGAAGAATAAAATCCTCACTTATTCCTTAACGTATCATAAGAGTTTGTTTTCTAATGCAGATCAGAAAGAATATTTCTATATACAGACAAGTGAGCATCCTTATATTAGCGAACCTTATCGTGCAGAAAGTTATGCAATTGAGTTTCTGAGAAAAGGAAGCATAATCATGCAGACTGGACTCGAGAGGAAAGTAATCCATGCTCCAGCCCTTATTACTTTGGGACCATCTGTCATTAGGAGTTTTTCTAAAAATGATGACGAAATTTTAATTGATATTATATTTTTTAAGCCGCATTTTTTTCTCGAAAATCAGACAAATGTGTTTTTTCTTGCCCAATATGATTTCTTTGAAAACAATCATAGTCATTTGTCACAACTTGCCAAAACAGATGAAAATAAATTTGAACGCATTTTTAATTTAATTAAAGAAGCATCAGAAAACAGATCTAAGAATCAAGCTTCTATTTTGAGAAGTTATCTGTATATTTTAATTTATGAAATTGATGCTATTCAGGAAGAAAAGAGCATTACAGAAACGCACAATCCTTTATTTGAACAGTTTAAAGAACTGCTATTTAAGGATTTTTTGAATTTTAGAACGGTACAGCATTATGCTGATAAACTAAATGTAAGCCGAAAATATTTGTCTGAAGTCATTAAAAAACACAGCGGAAAGACTGCGAGTGACTGGATTAGCGAAATGGTGATTCTGGAAGCCAAAGTTTTATTGCAGCATAAAAAAATGTCCATCAATCAGATAAGCGATTTGCTCCATTTTACTGATCAATCTGCTTTTGGAAGATTCTTTAAAAACTACGAGGGAATTTCGCCTTTAGAATATCGGAAAAAACAAAACGATTAAAATAGGGTTACCGACATTTTGCACAATTTTGAAGCCGTATCGCTCTTTTTTTAGACCTACAATCAATACAACTTTGCTCTTTCATTAAAAAGGAAAAGAAATGAGTAAAATTGCAAAATTTGTTGTCATCATTAACGACAATGTCTCTTGGATGGAAGACAAAGCCGTTCAGTTTTATACCAATTTATTTAAGGAAAAAGATTTGGGAGAAAAATATGCAGAACAGTATCTTTCTCAAAAAGAATTGTTTAAAATTCAGAATGATTTTTCGATCGAAATTCTGATGGCATATCTTGGTGAAACACCACAATCGTATTTAAAATTGGATTTGTCAAGAATATTAAACGAAAATCTAGGAGCGTCAAAAGCAATTAATCTAAGTGAGATTATTTATTTTGATGAAGAAGATTTAAAAGCGCTTATTAAACGTGCCGAAGAAATTGCTTATCAGCGAAAACATGATCTAATCTGGGTGAAAGCTTTTGCCATAGACAATGCTTTAATCGATATATTACGATTATTGAATTACGAAGAATTTGATTTGGAAGAAAGTAGGGAAGATCGATTTCCAAAACGAATTTATTTCCGAAAAAAGATGTGAATTGATTTTTTTGGTTGATAGTTGATAGTTTTGGTTGTTAGGAAAAATTTTTAACCCATCAACTATCAACCAAAAACCATCAACCTAAAAAACTATATTCTATTGTCAACAGCATAAGATGTTTTTCCAATATTAGCCAATAGTAAAGCTGCCGCACAACTTGTCCAAACAGAATAATCAAGAGGCGCTTTTACAGAAACGGAAACCGACATGGCAAAAGCAAAAAAGAACATTAAAATGGTAGTTCCTAAAGCGGCAAGTCTGGTTTTGAAACCAAATAATAGTAGAAGACTCAGTAAAACTTCAAAGAAAGTGGCAACTCCTGCAAGAACTTCTGCTGTGGCTTTGTTGGCAAAAGAATTTAGGGTTTGTGTGTAGATAACAAAGTTTTCCCAATTTCCCCAGGCGACTGCGTTAGATCCTGGTGCGCCCCAAACTCCAAATCGGTCTGCTACGGCCGAAAGCATTGTGATTCCTAAAACTATTCTTAAAATTAAACCTGCTTCTAATATTGTGATGTTTTTCATTCTATAATTAATTTTTGATTTGAAGATGTTCCAGGTTCTTCTTAACCAAAGTTTTGTTTCCAACTACTTTAAAACCAAGCTTTAAATACAGTTTTTTAGCACTCGGATTGTCCTCTTCAACCAGCAGACCTAAAACCTCTTTATTTTTATGAACGTATTTATCAATCAAAAATTGCAATAATTGAGAACCAATTCCTTTTCCCTGATATTTCGGATTCACGCCTAAAGAATCAATATAATACTCTCCAGAACGGGTTTCCAATTCTGGATCAAAGTCAGGATTGTAGTGTTTGCGAACGTATTCGATTATCGGCGCGCGCAATTCTTCAATGTCTGCACCATTATAAATATTTACTGCACCAATAATTTCGTTATTCTCTTCTGCCACAAAACAGTTTTGATAAGAATACTGATTATTTTCACTCTCAACAAAATGCTGCAGAAAATCTTTCGCTACAGCGTAATCTTCCTTTGCAATAAATTTATAGATAATGTCTTCCATTGCTAATAATAATATAGGAGCAATATATTTTGAGTCTGATTTTTCGGCTTTTCGTATATTCATAGTGTAGTATTTTTAGCAAATTTAAGGCTTTATTTAAATACATAGTTTCGTTAACTATCGGAGATAGTTTTTCTTTTAATATTAAGGATTTTTCAATTTTTTAAAATACACATAGTGATTGATCTAAAGCTTTGCGCAAAAAAAAACTTAGCAACTTAGCCCCTTAGTATCTTAGTAACTTTGAAAAAAATATACAAATATACGCCCAATATATACCAATTAAGAGATTTCAACTCGTCTTATCTTTGTAGTATAGTTTTAATTTAAATATTAAAAAGAAATGAAAGCAATAGGATTTAAAACGTCATTACCCATAGAAAACCCAGAAAGTTTTATCGAATTTGAAGCCGTAAAACCAATTCCAGGGCCACATGATTTATTAGTTAAAATTGATGCGATTTCTGTAAATCCAGTCGATTTTAAAATTCGTCAGAATAGCGCGAAAGATACCGTTCTCGAAACTCCCAAAATTATTGGCTGGGATGCTGTCGGAATCGTTCAGGCTGTCGGACAAGATGTTACTTTGTTTGAAGTGGGAGATCCTGTATATTATGCAGGAGATATTACCAAACAAGGAAGCAATGCCGAATATCAGATTATTGACGAAAGAATTGTGGGCCGAAAACCTAAATCGTTAAGCATCGAAGAAGCAGCTGTAATTCCGTTAACCGCTTTAACCGCTTGGGAAATTTTATTTGACAGAATCAGAATTACGGCAGATAAAGACAAAGGAAAATCGATTCTGATTATTGGCGGAGCAGGAGGAGTAGGTTCGATTGCCATTCAATTGGCTAAGAAAATAGCAGGTTTGACTGTTATTGCAACAGCGTCGCGTCCAGAAACAATTGCTTGGTGCAAACAGCAAGGAGCAGATTTTGTGGTAGATCATAAAGACCTTGTTTCATCTGTTCGAGAAGCAGGTTTTGAGTATGTTGACTTTATTTTAGATTTTGTAGATACCAATGCTTATTGGGATACAATGGTCGAATTAATTAAACCGCAAGGACATATTGCCTCTATTACCGGAAGCAGCGATCCTGTTGCATTAACCAAATTAAAGAGCAAAAGCGTGTCTTTCTCTTGGGAATTGATGTATACTCGTTCAATGTACCAAACAGAAGATATGATAGAACAGCATAATATCTTAAATATCGTTGCAGATTTGTTGGATGATGGTATTTTGAAAACAACTTTAAATACAACCTTAAACGGACTTTCAGCTGAAAATCTTAAAAAAGCGCACGAACTTTTGGAGTCTGGACGAACAATTGGAAAGATTGCCATTAAGTTTTAAAGCTAAAAATGAGCTTTGTGATAGCCTAAAAACGGTTATTTGGAATTGTTTTAAATAATATTGTTTTAAAATAGGAAATTTTTGTATTTTAGTCGGCTTACAAACCCAATTGATATAAATTTTTAACCTAAACAAAATTATTTATGATTTCAAAAAACACAGACCTTGGATTATTGCTATTGCGTTTAAGTACTGGTGGATTAATGCTTTTTCACGGTGTTTCTAAACTAATTCACGGAATTTCGTTCCTTGTAGAAAACATGGGCGCATTTGGCTATGCTGTTTACATTGGAGAAGTTTTAGCTCCAATTGCTATTTTATTAGGATTTAGAACTAGAATTGCTGCGGTTCTTTTGGCAATAACTTGTATCGTGGCAGTTGCAACAGCACATGCTCAGGAGATTTTCTCTATCAGCGATCATGGAGGTTATGCTTTAGAATTATTAGGGCTTTATCTGTTTGGTGCTCTAGCATTGTTCTTTACAGGTGCTGGTAAATATGCGCTTTCTAAAACCAACAATTGGGATTAATTTTCTCAAAGTAAAGGTTTACTCTATACAAAAAAGCTCTAAATTTTTGATTTAGGGCTTTTTTTGTGGTTACTCTTTTTATTATGCTATTTTTGCATCCAAAATACCCAAAATATTATCAAAATAGCAATGAAAACCGTACTCTCACTTACCCTTTTTATTTTTTCTTTTGCAATTAATGCTCAATCTCTAAATGGTATTGTAAACGAAGCTGATGGAAAAGCATCATCAGAAGTTTTAATTCGAAACCTAAATTCAAAAACACATGCGCATAGCGATGCAAACGGAAAATTTACCTTAGAAGGTGTGCAGGTAAATGATAGTTTAGTCATTACTAAAAAAGGATTTTCAACTCAAAAAATAAAACTAGCTTCTTTAGATTTTCTGAAGATTTCTTTAGAGGAAAAGCCATTTTTGCTAGAAGAAGTTAAGATTGGTAATAATCTAAAATATTTGAATACCATTTCTAAAATTGATTTTGAAATTCAGCCTATTTCAAATTCTCAGGATTTATTGCGAAAAGTTCCAGGACTTTTCATCGGTCAGCATGCGGGTGGAGGAAAAGCTGAACAGATTTTCTTAAGAGGTTTTGACTGTGATCACGGAACCGATATTAATATTACGGTAGACGGAATGCCTGTAAATATGGTTTCGCACGCGCACGGACAAGGCTATTCTGATCTGCATTTTGTGATTCCTGAAACGGTAGACAATATTGATTTTGATAAAGGGGCTTATTTTGTAGATAAAGGCGATTTTACAACTGCAGGATATGTTGGCTTTAATACTAAAAATGCTTTGTCAAACAGCTCTATTTCTTTTGAAGGCGGGCAATTTGATACCTTCCGTACGGTTGCGATGTTTAATTTATTGAATAAAGAAAACCAGTCGGCTTATTTTGCGGGAGAATACATGATGACCGATGGTTATTTTGATGCTCCTCAGAACTTTAACCGAATAAATTTATTTGGAAAATACAATGCTAAAATGGAAAATGGAGATCGTTTGGCTATCTCGGTTTCGCATTTTAAAAGCCAATGGGATGCGAGCGGACAAATTCCAGATCGCGCTGTAAACGATGGAACTATTTCGCATTTCGGAGCAATCGATTCTAATGAAGGTGGAAATACAGATAGAACCAATTTCAATTTGCAGTACGATGCAAAAATTGACGAAAATACACATATCAAAAGCAGTGCATATTTAAGCAAATATGATTTTGAGCTGTATTCTAATTTCACTTTTTTCTTAAACGATCCTGTAAACGGCGATCAGATCAAACAGAAAGAGAATAGAACCATTGTAGGTTTTCAGTCTGAATATGATCAGAAATTAAACGAAAAATGGCGTTTTAAATTAGGCGCTGGACTTCGAAACGATAACAATAAAGATGTAGAATTATCGCATACTTTAAACAGAAAAACGGTTTTAGATTATTTGAGTTTAGGAACTGTAAACCAAACGAACTTATTTACGTATTCAAGTCTTGACTTCACATCAGGAAAATGGCTGGTAAACGGAGGTTTGCGTTTAGATTATTTCAAATTTGGTTACGAAGATCAATTGGCCGCAACCTACACGAATCAGACACAGACAAAAGCAATTGTGAGTCCGAAACTGAACTTTTTGTATACTCAAAATGATAAATTAAACTATTTCTTGAAATTAGGAAAAGGATTTCATAGCAATGATACGCGTGTAGTAGTGGCGCAAAAAGGGGAAAAAATTCTTCCAGAAACCTACGGAGCAGATTTAGGAATCAACTGGAAACCATTTCCGCGTATGATTATTAATTCGGCAATTTGGTATTTGTATTTAGCGCAGGAATTTGTTTATGTTGGAGACGAAGCTGTAGTTGAACCAAGCGGAAAAACAGAAAGAAAAGGTTTCGATTTTGGTTTCAGATATCAATTGACCAATTGGTTGTTCTGGAATACCGATTATACGTACACGCACGCAAGAGCAATAGACGAACCTAAAGGAAACGACTACTTGCCATTGGCTCCAAAAAATACTTTAATGAACGGAATTTCGGTTAAAGATTTAAAAGGATTTTCAGGAAGCATAAGAACTCGTTTCTTAGGAGACAGACCAGCTAACGAAGACAATTCGGTTGTGGCAAAAGGGTATTGCATTACCGATTTCTCTGTGAATTACCAGATTAAGAAAGTTTCGATTGGCGTAAACATCGATAATATTTTCAACACCAAATGGAAAGAAACACAATTCTTAACCGAATCAAGACTGGCAAATGAAACGGATCCTGTAGAAGAAATTCATTTTACCGCAGGAACGCCGTTTAATGCGAGATTGATTTTGAAATATGCTTGGTAGAAATTGATCAATGTGCCAATTAGATAATTACTCTCATTATCTAATTGGCACATTTTCTAATTATCTAATTCTATTATCGTCTAAAATGACATTTTCACCGAGTAGATTCTTCATTCTACCGATCACAATTTTAATTGATATATTCCCGATATACTTTTGATCAAAATTAAAACCTTAAAAATCAAAATTATGTCATTATTTACGCCACTTCTTTGGATTTTGTTAATCGCTCCGCTTATTGTTATTGCGTATTTCAAATCGGAAAAACCAAACTTAAAGTATTTAGTATTTTTTATTTTATATTTCCTTGCCGATGTGTTTTTACAGGCTTCAGGGAAACAATTGATAGATCTTGATTTGAAATTCAATTGGGTAGGAAAAGTTCTGAGTTTAATATTAGGATTGATTATAATCTTTTCGGTTTCAAAAGAAGAAAGGATCAAAATCGGATTTACTTCTAAAACCAATTCGCCAGCAAGCTTGAAATTTGGACTATTGGTTTTCTTCGGGTTTACTTTGTTTGATATTATTTTTAAGCTCATTTTATTTCCAAAAGGAAATGCTTTTAATCTAGAAACTTTTCTTTTTCAAGCTACCATGCCTGGATTAACAGAGGAAATCCTTTTTAGAGGAATCTCTTTATGGCTTTTAGACAAAGCTTTTGCGCCAAAATGGAACTATCGCGGCATCAAATTTGGCTGGGCGTTTGTTATTGTAACGGTTTTATTTGGAGTTTCTCACGGAGCAGTTTTGGATCAGGATTTACATCTGAAATTAGATATTATTACAATGGTCTACTTAACATTAATTTCGTCCTTGAGCGTTGGTATTCTAAGACAGTTTTCAGGAAATCTTATTTATTCTATTTTAGGGCATAACACGATTAATTTGATCAATGCGGTTATTAGAATTTTATAAAACCTGCCAAATTAAAGTTATATTTGAAACTGCTTTACAAACCTATTACATGCCAAATACCACATCGACTTCGGGATATTTTTTAGATAAAATTGCTTCAATGAATTTTGATCGCTTTTTTACTAGAAGAAATCGAATTTTACTGCACGTTTTCATGTGGTTAGGTTTTTCTATTTTGCTTTTTTTGAGCTATGTAATTGGCTATAAATTAGTCTATTTGGATGCTGTTTTACTAACAATAAGAATGGCATTAGTAAATATGATTGTATTTTATATGCTGTTTTATTTACTATTGCCAAAGATATTCTCAGGAAGCAAAACTCGAATTATAATACTGTTGCTATTGGTTTTTCCTGTTTCCATATTTGTCTGGATGGCGTCAACGTATTTTATTTCACTGATTTATTATGCTTTAGGTCTTGAAATTACTTTTGGCGAACTGAAAGGCGTTATTAAAATGAGTGCAAATCAAACTTTTCTGGAAGCGGTTTCTCCAAAAAGAATGCTTTCACAAACCATAATTATTATTTCATTGCTTTCACCTTTTTGTTTTGTTAAAATATTGGTCGAAATCACGAAATTGTATAACAAGAAATTCCAAATTGAAAGAGAAAAAACAGCTTTGGAAATTCAGAATATTCAAATTGAAAAAGACTTTCTAAAAGCGCAGTTAAACCCGCATTTTTTATTTAATACCTTGAATAACCTATATGGATTAACGGTTAGAAAAGACAATCTGGCTCCAGAATTAATCTTGAATCTTTCTGATATTATGAGCTATACGCTCTATGAATCGAATACCGAAATTGTCCGTTTGGAAAAAGAATTGGATTTTATCAAAAATTATATCGCTTTAGAAAAAATGCGTTATGCCGATGATACCAATATTCACGTTACTATTGACGGACAAACTGCAGGACTTTTTGTTGCACCACTTCTAACATTTACCTTCATAGAAAATGCTTTTAAATATGGTTTAAAAAGCAAAAATGCTTTTATAAAACTTGACATTAAGATTGAAAACCATACTTTTTGGTTCAGCTTAGAGAACGATTCGGAAGCAACGGAAAACGATTCTGATTTTGGCGGAATAGGAGTAGAGAATGCCCGTAAACGTTTAGAATTGCTATATCCCAATCAATATAAATTAGAAATTGAAAGAGTGCAAAATTCGTTTAAAGTTGATTTAAAAATAGTTTTAATAAAATAATGGAAAAACTAAAATGCATTGTTGTTGACGACGAGCCAATTGCAAGAGATATTATCGAATCTTTTATTGCTGAAATTCCGTTTTTGGAACTAAAAGAGTCGTTTGCAGAAGCTTCTAAAGCATTATTATTTCTGCAGGAAAATGAAGTTGATATTGTTTTCAGCGACATCGAAATGCCTAAATTTAATGGTTTAGAATTGGCGCAGTCGCTTACGAATGCGCCAGTTATTATTTTCATCACAGCACATCGCAATTTTGCTCTAGAAGGATTTGAAACCGGAGCAGCCGATTATCTCTTAAAACCCGTTCGTTTTGACCGTTTCCTGAAAGCGGTAAATCGTGCCAAAGAATATCTTTCCTTAAAGAAAACAACTTCGGTTCATCAAATCAATCCCGATCGTATTTTTATCAAATCGGAAGGAAAGCTGATTAAGATTCTTTTGAGTGAAATTTTTTATGTAGAAGCGCAGGGCGATTATCTGAAATTTGTCATTAACGGCGGATCTTATACAACTCTAGGAACTTTGAAGTCAATGGAGGAAGTTTTGAAACTACCAATGTTCTTTCGTGTACAGCGTTCTTTTATATTAAATTTAGAATCTGTGAGAAGTCTTAATGGAAATGTTGTAGAATTGATTGATGGGAAAACTATTTCTGCTGCTTTGAATAAAAAAGAAGAATTGTATCAACTGTTAGGTATTAAATAATATGCCAATGAGTCAATTAGATAATTAGATAATTAGATAATGAGAGTAATTGACTAATTATCTAATTGACACATTTTCTAATTATCTATTCGCATTGATATAATCCGAAGGCGACATATTAAAATGCTTCTGGAAATTACGTCCAAAACTCGTTTGCGATTTATAGCCTACCATTTCTGCGATTTCGTACATTTTGTAGTTTTCGTTTAGCAGTAACTCTGCGGCTCTTTTTAATCGTACGATATTGATTAATTCGTTTGGACTCAAGTTTGTGATGTCTTTAATTTTTCGGTATAAAGTTGAACGGCTCATATTCATAATTTCGGCAAGCGATTCTACACTCAAATCCTGATCGGTGATGTTTTTAAGGATTTCGTCGTCGAGTTTTTTCAGGAACTTTTCGTCGGTTTTATTGTGAGCAATGCTTTTAATGTGCGAAAGGGGAGAACTCGCATAATAATTCATGATTTGTCTACGGTTTTCAATCAAGTTGTTTGCTTGAACTTTCAGGTAATCCATTGAAAAAGGTTTTGCCACATAAGCATCGGCACCAACTTCAAGTCCGTCGATTTGAGATTTTAGCGAATTTTTTGCAGTCAATAAAATAACCGGAATATGACTCGTTTCCAGATTTGTTTTAATCTTTTTGCACATTGTAAATCCGTCCATAACAGGCATCGTCACATCTGAAATAACAAGTTGAATGTTTTCGTTATGAATGATTTTGAGTGCTTCCTCGCCATTTTCTGCTTTTAAAATCGTGTATGTTCCGGCCAATTCTGTGGTAATAAAGCTCAAAAGATCTTCATTATCTTCTACTACCAAGACCTGCGCTTTTTCGTTTTTAATTTCGACAGCTTCTTTTGGCGTTTCATTTTCTGTCTGTTCTTTTTCAGCATCGGCATAAAGCATAAATTCTTCTTCTTGATGTAGCGGAACAACTAGTTCGAAGATATTGTAATTAGCATCTTCAATTAATTCTAAACTTCCGTTATGCAATTGTGCCAAAGAATGCGCTAACGAAAGTCCGATTCCAGTTCCTGAAGCCGTATTGCTGTCATCAACCCTGAAAAATGGTTCGAAAATCTTATCTTTTAAATGAATCGGAATGATGTTTCCATCATTTTTTACAATCAAATGCAGTTTCTTTTCATCTCTAAATAAAGAAATGGAAACTTTTTTATTCGAATATTTAATCGCATTGTTGATCAAATTGCTGAGAATCTTTTTAAAAGCTTCTTTATCTACAAAAGCATGAATATCTTTTTCGCCCAATTCCAATTGAAATTCCAGTTCGCGTTCTTCAATTAATTGGCTGAATCTCAAATGGAAATTTCGAACCATCGAAGAAATATTCGCTTCGACGAAAGTCAATTTCAAACCGCCAATTTCCGATTTTCTAAAATCAAGCAATTCATTTACGAGTTTCAATAAGCGCGAAGTATTTTTCTTCATAATAGAAAGATGCTGAGGCACTTCTTCCGATTCGTATTTCATTCCCAAAAGCTTTTCTAGCGGACCTTTAATCAAAGTCAGAGGCGTTCTGATTTCGTGTGCTACATTGGTAAAAAAGTCAATTTTTGCCTGATAGATTTCTTTTTCTTTTTCGTCGTTTAGATGTTTTATTTTGCGGTTATTCTTAATCTGAGTTAGATTTTGAGAATATCTGATAATGTAATAAAGTCCGGCGCAGAATAATAGAAAATACAAGACATAGGCGTAATTGCTTGCATAAAACGGAGGAAGAATGGTAATTTTGAGTTTTACTTCTTTACTCCAAACTCCAAAACTATTCAAGGATTTTACTTTAAAAACATAATCGCCAGGTGCCAGTTCGGTAAAGAAGACTTTGTTGTTTCTTCCTAAATAAACCCAATCATTATTAACGTTTTCGAGCTGAAACCAATATTCGGTCAATTCTGGCGCAGTATAGTTTAAAGAAGCAAATTCCAGATTGAAAGTTGACTGATTGTTGTTGAGCTCCAATTCGTCCAGAAATGAAATAGATTGCGAAATAGGCGAGTCGGGGCTGTTAACCTCGATGTCTTTATTATTAATTTGAAGATTAGTAATGTAAATAAAAGGCGTGTATTTGTTTTTACTAAAGTGCTTCGGATTAAAACTGATCATTCCGTTTAGGTTTCCAAAATACATATCGCCATTTGCATCTTTAAAAGCCGAATTGTAATTGAATTGATCGCTAAGTAATCCGTTTGCGGTGGTGAAAATCTTGATGGTTTTATGATCTGGACCAAATTTCACCAAACCTTTAGAAGTTGTCAGCCAGAGATTTTTAGAATCGTCTTCCAAAATAGAATAGAAAACATTGCTCGGCATTCCATTTTTTGTTGTGAATTTGGTAAAAGTGTGATTCTTTCTGTTTACGAGATTCAACCCGTTTTCGGTGGCGATCCACAGATTTTTAAAGCTGTCTTCAAAAATTGCGTTGATGGTATTGTTGCTAATTCCTTTCGGATTTTTATAATCATACGTAAAAACCTCTTTTTTCTTGGTTTTCGGATTATAAAATAACAATCCGTCACGATAACTGCCCGCCCAAAGATTGCCATCGCTGTCTTCTTTCATATTCGTATAATGATACGTTTCTGGAAAGAACTTTAGTATTTCAAAATTATCAGCCTGTTCGTTATAGCGATAAAGTCCTGATGTTGTTACGACAATCAGGTCATTATTTTTCATTTCATAAAAGGAAAAAATAAAATTGCTATGAAGTCCGCTTCGTCCATCATTTGCGCTGTAATGTTTTAAAACTGCACCAGAATTTCTATCCAAAACATCCAAACCATGCTCAAAAGTTCCCACCCAGATTTTGTCTTTTCGAGGCATTAAAGCATGAATATTATAATAGGAAACAGGATAAGATGTAAATTTTTGTGTTTTCGGATTAAAACGATTCACGCCGGCATCTTCGGTTCCAATCCATAAATCGCCATGATCGTCCTTATGAATTTCTCTAACAGCGCTTCCGCTAATGGAGTTCTGATTGTTCTGCGGAAAGTACTTTTTAAACTGCGTGTATTGTTTTTGATGGTAATTGACACCGCCAAAATAAGTTCCAATCCAGATTCCGTTTTCTTTGTCAATTGTGATCGAATAAGCTGCATTGTCTGAAATCGCATACGGATCGTTGTAATTTTTCTTCAGATTTACAGCCGTTTTGGTTTTCAGATTATACACATAAACGCCAGATTCGCTCGCAATCCAGAGTTCGTCGTTTCCTTTTTTTCTGAATTGACGCACGAAAACCGGTTCTTTAATTCCAAATTTAAGTTTGCTTGTTGTTTTATCTTTTCTATTATATAGGAGTACGCCGTGATCTTGTGTGCCGATTACAATATTTTCTGAATCGACTGCATAAATGACCGTAATTCTAAAATTAGCTTTATTCGCTGGCGGATTTAACGGGATATTTTCAAAAGAAAGATTTTCTTCAGAATAATGATAGATTTTATTTAGAGAAGAGGCCCAAATTTCTCCTTTGTAATCCTTCGTGATTGAGGTCGTAATAAAATATTTGTTCGGATTAAAAGTGGTTGTTTCTTTCTTTTTTGGTGCATACTTATACAATATGTTGCCCGAAACAAACCAAATGTTGTCTTTTTGGTCGTGATTGATATCGTTGATACGATCATTTATGGCTTCGTTCAAAATCGTAAAACGATCCAGTTTTTTATCATAATGATACAAACCTTTGTCTGTTCCAACCCAAATCGTGCCGTTGTGTTCATGCAGCGATTGTATATAATTGCTTCCTAAACTATGTATAGGGTCTCCGTTGCTTCTGTAGGTTTTAAAACGATAGCCGTCAAAACGATTTAGACCATCTTTGGTTCCAAACCACATAAAACCATCATTGTCTTGAATGGAGGTTAAAACGGTATTGTTAGAAAGTCCTTCTTCAACCTGAAAATGTTTAAAATAATAATCTTGCGCATTCGAAAAATTTATCGAAAAAAAGCTGAAACATAAAAAAAGAAAGAATTTACGCATAGGTCTATTTATATGGCTTAAATCAATATTTCTGCATATCGTCTCAATATTCTACAAAATGTTGCATCTGAATGAAAACGGACTGTTTTTAATACAATTTGAATCATTTGAGAGAGATATTGACACAAATGAAGCATTTTATTTTGAATAAAAAGCGCCTAATTTGAATTTTCAAATAAACGATATTGATAAAATTTTAAGGTTAAAAATATACTATCAATAAAATTAAGTTTGAAAAATCTAACCATTAATAATTTTGAAACAAAATGAACAATTTATTACAACCAAAGAATATTAGTTCTTTTTTTGCCCGTATTCCAGACGGATAAAAAAGAGCAATATTTCATTAAACCAAACCACAAAAAGAAATAAAACTATCTAAAATGCAAAAATCAATGAAAACAAAGTTCACTCACTTTTTAACGAAGAGATATTACCTCTTGGTTTTCTTTAGTTTATTACTGCAGTCCGCTTTTGCCCAGCAGATTACTGTTACGGGAAAAGTTACCACCGCAACTGGCGAATCGGTTCCTTTTGCGAATGTTTTAATAAAAGGATCCCAAAATGGTGCCGTTACAGACTTTGACGGGAGCTATAAAATTACAGCCAGTGGAAATCAGACACTAGTTTTTAGTTCGCAAGGCTACAAAACAATCGAAATTGCAATCAACAACAAAACTTCTGTAAATGTTACTATGGAAGAAGATGCCATGAAATTGGACGAGATAGTTGTTGTAGGTTATGGATCGCAACAGAAAAAAGACCTTACAGGAGCTGTTGCATTAGTTAAACCAGACGAAATTCAGAAAAGACAAGTTACAACAGTTGCAGACGGACTTCAAGGATTGGTTACAGGAGTTAAAGTTCGCGGTGGCGGACGCCCTGGGCAAGAAGCCAATGTTGAAATTCGCGGACTTAAAAACCTTCAAAACACAAACCCATTATACGTAATTGACGGTTTGGTAACTTCTGCAAACAGAGATTTTAACCCAAATGATATCGAATCGATTCAGGTTTTAAAAGATGCTTCTGCAGCAGCAATCTACGGTTCTAGAGCGGCAAATGGTGTCATTATAATTACGACTAAAAAAGGTAAAAAAGGACCGCTTCAAGTTGAAGTTTCTGCAAAAAGCAGTTTTCAAATCATGCCTCGCTATGATTTGATGGGAACTGAGGAGTTTGCCAAATACAATAATATGGCGTATGACAATGCTGGACTTCCGAGACAAAATTTGAATATGGCTGTAAATACAGATTGGCAAGATGCCACTTTTCAAACGGGAATGATTCAGGATTACAATGCTAGCTTTTCTGGCGGAAATGAGAATTCAAGCTTTTTTATGTCTGGAAATTATTTTGGAAATGAAGGAACAGTTATCGGAACTGATTTTGACAGAATTTCATTCCGTGTAAACTCAAGCGGTACAAAAGGAATTTTCAGCATTGGAGAAAATTTAGCGATTAGCAATGCTAAAACAGACGAAATGTCTGGAAATCCAATTATTGATGTGTACAGAATGACACCAACAATTCCGCTTTACGATCCATCTAATCCTGGAGGATATGGCTACGGAAAACAAGGAGTTGCTGACACTTTTGGTACAAACCCTTTGGCATTGGCTGATTTTTCTAATGTAACGAATCAAAATTTTAGAATTAGAGGAAACATTTGGTCAGAATTAAAGTTTGTGCCTTGGCTGAAATACCGTTTCAATTTTGGATATGAAACGAGCTTCGATTCTTATAAATACATGAGAAAAAAAGGAAGCTGGACATTAAATCAGCCTCAAGACCCTTCTCAAACCGATCAAAATAAAGGAAGATCAGAAACTTTGTTGTTTGAAAACACGCTGACTTTCAAAAAAGAATTTGGAAAGCATGATATTACGCTTTTAGTTGGTCAGACCTATCAAAAAGACAATTATGACCAGATTTACGGAACAAAAAGAAATCTTCCGATGAATTCTGGAACTGGAGAATATTATGAAGTTTTAAATCAAGGAGATTCGCCAGTTGTTGGAGGTTTTATTAATGAAGCAGCTTTAACGTCCTATTTAGGAAGGTTAGAATACAATTATGATAATCGCTATTTATTTAATGCCGTAATCAGACGTGACGGTTCTTCTAGATTCAGCGATGGCAATAAATGGGGCAATTTCCCTTCTATTTCTGCGGGATGGAGAATAAGCAATGAATCTTTCTTTAAATCAGAATTCATTAAAGATTTAAAATTAAGAGCAAGTTATGGAGAATTAGGTTCTGGAAATATCAGAGAATATGAATCTAAAAGCTTCATTAATAATTTCGGACAGGTTGTTTTAGGAAAAGACCAGACTTTGTATCCTTCTGCAACTCAGGTGAAATTATCAAACTCACAATTACGCTGGGAAAAACTAAAACAAACCAATATTGGATTAGATTTAGGAGTTTTAAATAATGATTTGCGTTTAACAGCAGATTATTTCATCGCTCGTACAGAAGATGTATTATTTGGTTTCCCAATCTTATTGACTACAGGAAACGATGGCGGAAACCCAATTTCTAATGCGGCAACGGTAGAAAATAAAGGCTTTGAGTTGGAATTGTCTTACAGCAAAAAAATCAATGAGTTTTCTTTTAATGCATCTGTAAACTTCACGAAAGTAAATAACAAGCTGCTTTCTTTAGGAAATGGACAAAACGAAAACATTATTGGAAACACAATGACTAGAAGCGGTAGCCCAGTAGGAATGTGGTATGTTTTGGAAACTGACGGATTATTCCAAAATCAGCAGGAAATTGACAACTACAAAAATGCTAACGGAAAAGTAATTATGCCAAATGCAGTTCCTGGAGATATTCGTTTTAAAGACAATAATGGAGACGGACAAATTACAAACGAAGATAAAGCAATTGTGGGAAGTCCGTGGCCAGAATTTGAAATGGGTTTGAATGCTGGAGCTGAATATAAAAACTTTGATTTTTCTATGAACTGGATCGCTTCAAACGGTGCTACAGTTTACAACGGATTTAGAAGTGTGGTCGATCGTTTTGATGACAATAGTAACTACAGAAAAGGAATTCAGCCTTGGACGCCAGAAAATCCAAATACTGATTTTCCTAGAGTTACAAAAGGTTCAACTTTAAATTCAAGAGGAGATAGTGACCGTTTCTTAGAAAGTGGCAACTTCATTAGACTAAAATATATTGGTTTTGGATATAATTTGCCAAGCACTGTTTTAGAAAAATCAGGAATTACAAGAGCAAGATTGACTTTATCTGCACAAAACATTCTAACCATCACAAAATACAAAGGTTTAGACCCTGAGTTTAGTAATACGGGCGATAACAGAATTTTTGAAAGAGGTGTTGATAACGGTTCTTTCCCGAATCTTAAGACGTATTCTTTTGGTGTTGAATTTAGCTTTTAATTAAAAAAACAGCGTAATGAAAAAAATAATCATACTAACAGCAGCTTTTTTAGGTCTTGTTTTTACCGCTTGTGAAAACGAATTAGACTTAAACAGCCCAAATGATATTACAGTAGACCAATATTGGAAAACTGAAAGTGATGCACAAGCCGGTGTAAACTCTATTTATGCCATGTTTTATAAAGACGGTTTGTGGGCAAGATGGATTTATTTCCGTCTGGATTTAACTTCTGACGAAGGTTATAGCGTGAGTCCGTGGACAGAATTGGCAGATTGGACTAGATTCAATTATATCAATTATAATTTTTGGGAAGGAAATGCCGTAACGTGGAGAGATACTTACAAAGCTATTTTTAGATGTAATCAGGTTTTGGCTAATGTTCCGAATATCACTTTTCAGAATGAAGATGATAAAAAGAAAATTATCGCGCAGGCAAAATTCTTTAGAGCATTGCACTACTATTATGCAGGTGTAATTTGGGAAGATGTGCCGTTGGTTTTAGATCCGTCCACGCCAGCAGATTTGCCAAAACAAGTAAAGGTAGACGAAATATGGGCTCAAGTAGAAAAAGATTTGAATGAAGCTTTTGAAGATTTGCCAAGAGATTGGTCAGCTGATCAATTAGGAAGACCAGATAAAGGTGCCGCAAAAGCCTTTCTTGCCAAAGTATATATGCAACAGCACAAATGGAATGAAGCAAAAGGAGCTCTTGAATTTTTAATTTCTGGAGCAGGAGCGAAGTACACCTTGGTATCTAACTACAGAGATAATTTTACAGATACAAATGAGAATAATGCCGAATCTGTTTTTGAAATCCAATTTGGAGACCAAAGAAAAGGAGGAACTGATGAAGCGCAAAATGCAGCTGTTTCTAGCAACCGTTCTCAGTTCTTTGCACCAAGAGGAATTGGATGGTCTGACGGACAAGCGCGTATCTGGTTAGTGGATGCTTTTAAGCAAGAAAACAATAAAGACGGAAAATTGGACGAAAGGTTAAGATGGACTTTATTCTACCCTCAATTATTAGCCGATTTTGGAGATAAAACATACGGAAGAAACTGGGAATGGAACAATAATGAAGCTTGGTTTAGAAAAGGAAGCCGTGATTATTACAGAAATAATGAGGATTATTATAGCCAGGTAAACTACAGATTGGTTCGTTATGCTGATATTTTATTGCGTTACGCGGAAGTCTTAAACGAATTAGGAAATACTGCTCAAGCGTATCAGTATGTTGATTTAGTAAGAGCTCGTGCAAATATGAATGCATTGGCAACAGCACATCCAGAAATTGGAAACGATCACGACAAATTCCTAGAGCGTTTGAAAATGGAAAGAGTTTTGGAATTGTGTGGCGAAAGCGTTCGTTGGGAAGATTTAAAACGTTGGGGAGATTTAAATTCTCAAGCTTCTGTTGATAAAATTGCGCTTCGTGATTCAGATTTTAAAAACTTCACAGTTGGTAAAAATCACAGAATGCCGATTCCGCAAAGCGATGTAGACAATAATCCAAATCTAGAGCAGAACTCTGGATATTAACAATATGCATTGGATGAAATTGAACAGAATTTAATTTTAACACATAGAGACATAGTCTTTAGGAATCTATTAAAGGCGTTTCACTTAGAATAATAGACATAGCACTATGTGTTAAAGCTTGCTTTTTCTATAATCTTAAGCAGAATAATAAAAATATGCTTCTATGTGTTAAAAATAATCTCACCCAATGAATTGAAACTGATTTTTTGAGGGGATCAGAAGTAAAAGTCTGGTTCCCTTATCATAAAGAACGATTGTTCAAAAAAATAAAATTGAAATGAAGAAAGTAAAATTGTGTCTGACATTTATGTTAGCAGGACTCGTATTGCTTAGCTGCAACAATAAAAAAAATAATCCTGAAGAAAAGGAAAGCGAAGTCGCCTCAATAGAAAAAAGAGAAATCTGGACAAAAGATCAGGCCAATAAATGGTACGCAGAACAGCCTTGGTTGGTTGGTGCAAATTATTCTCCTAGCACAGCTATAAATCAGTTAGAGATGTGGCAGGAAGATACTTTTGATCCAAAACGAATTGATCAGGAATTGGGCTGGGCCGAAGGTCTTGGTATGAATGTAATGCGCGTATATCTGCATGATTTATTGCATCAGCAAGATGCGGAAGGACTTTATAAGCGCATGGATCAGTTTTTAGAAATCGCTGATAAACATCACATAAAAACCCTTTTTGTTTTGTTTGATTCTTGTTGGGATCCGTTTCCTGCTTTAGGAAAACAGCGTGCTCCAAAGCCGCATACGCATAATTCAGGTTGGGTACAGGCTCCAGGACAAAAGGCACTTCAGGATAAAACGCAATATCCACGTTTAGAGAAATATGTAAAAGAAACAGTTTCTCATTTTAAAGATGACAAACGTATTTTAGGCTGGGATGTTTGGAACGAACCAGATAACATGACGGGACCATCTTATGAAAAAGTAGAAATTAAAAACAAAGTCGATTTGATTTTACCGCTTTTAAAAGATGTTTTTGTGTGGGCGAGAGAAAGCAATCCTTCTCAGCCATTGACTTCTGGCGTTTGGGTAGGAGATTGGAGCAACGAAGCGAAGATGAAACCAATGCACAAAATGCAGATCGAGCAGTCTGATATTGTTTCTTTTCATAATTACAACACACCTCAGGATTTTGAAAAAGTAATCAAACAATTACAGCGTTACGGAAAACCATTAATCTGTACAGAATATATGGCTAGACCAAACGGAAGCACTTTTGAAGGGTTTCTTCCAATTGCTAGAAAATACAACGTAGGAATGATCAATTGGGGATTTGTAGACGGAAAAACACAAACGAAATACGCCTGGGACAGTTGGACAAAAACATACACAGCAGAACCAAAATTATGGTTTCACGATGTTTTGCACACAGATGGAACGCCATATATTAAAGCCGAAACCGATTTGATTAAAAAGATGACTGCTGAGGCGAATAAGAAGAATTAGATAATGTGTCAATTTGATAATTAGATAATTTTTCAGCCACAGATTTCACAGATTAAAAAGATTTTTAAACACATAGAAACATAGTTTTTGATTGTCTATAAAAAGGCATTTCATTACAAAAAAAAGCACATAGTTCTATGTGTGAAAGCTAGCTTTTTTTTGGGCGATCTTGAACAGGAAGAAAAACTATGTTTCTATGTGTTTAAATTTTTAGCACAAAGATTAAATCATTTTAATCCTTTTAATCTGTGGCAAAAAAAAAGAATTAGTGTGAATTAGTGGAATTAGTGGCAAAAAACAATTCTTAAGCAACATGAAAAAAAATACTATAAAAAAGCTTTTCTTGGCGATGGCAATCGTTGTTGGCTTTTCCGCGAAAGCGCAACAGCCAGATCCTCCTGGACAGGTAAAAGGAAGCGAAAAACCAAAAAACGAAGCCTATCTTTTTGCGCACATGACGCATAACGATTACGGCAGATTGTACTATTCTGTTAGTTTGGACGGACTTCATTGGGAAAATCTGAACAATGGAAAACGCGTTTTTGAAGATTACAAAGGACATCCCGATATCTGCAAAGGCCCAGACGGGAAATATTACATTGCAGGAAATACAGGAGACGATGCCAAAAGCATTAATATTTGGGTTTCGGATGATTTAATCACTTGGAAAAAACATTCTGATTATACGCCCGATTTAAAAAGTACGCCAGATTATTCAAACGCTTTGCAGAGAATTGGTGCTCCAAAATTGTATTACGATAACGATTCTCAAAAGTTCATCATGACTTGGCATACGCCACATTTGGAAGGAACCAAAGAAGATGGAGAACGTTATTGGGCAAGCCAGCGTACCTTGTATGTTTTGTCTAAAGATTTAAAAACTTTCGAAGGAACGCCAAAACGTTTATTCGATTGGGATATGGGAACGATTGATGTTTTTATTCGTAAAGTTGGTGATTCTTATTACGCCGTGATTAAAGACGAAACGTATCCAACTTTGTATTGGACAACCGGAAAAACCATCCGAATTGCCAAATCAAAAAATCTTTTAGGACCTTATTCTTTGCCCCAGCAATCTATCAGTCCAAACTTTAGAGAAGCGCCAATGTTAATTCCTTCTCCAGATGACAAAATATGGTACATGTATTACGAGCAATATCCAGGTGTTTCCTACGGATTATCGATTGCAGATAACCTAAACGGACCTTGGTTTCAAGCCTCAGGCTACACTTTTTTCTCAGATTGGGACAAATACAGTCTCCCAGAAAAAGTACGCCACGGCTGCATGATTACAATCTCTAAAAAAGAATACGACAGTTTGGTGAAGAAATTCGGGAAATAATGGTGAATTGTGAATGGTAAATTGTGAATTATTCCGAAACTTCATTTTTGCAACTCCATATAATTCACAATTCACAATTTACCATTCACAATTAAAAAAATGGTTAGTTAAGTTAGTTTAGTTCAGTAATTATCGGGCTTATGTGGAGATGAGCCCGGTAATTCATTTTGATTTAGAAGAAATATTACGGTAAATATCTTCACCATATAAGTTATATAAGTTCATATTAAGTCTTGCCTTAAGTAAAAGTAAAACTTATATGCTCTTGGCATTTTTTTTTAGCGAGTTAAACTAAAATGAACTTACATGACTTATATGGTTTAAAAAACTTACAAGTATAAAAATATAAAGCATGAAAAGAAAAAGCATCCTTTTTTTAGCCTTGTTATCCATGTTTGCAGTAAATGCGCAATGGAAACCACAAGGTGATAAAATCAAGACCAAATGGGCAGAGCAGGTTGATCCGAAGAAAACTTTACCCGAATATCCCCGTCCGATTATGGAGCGCGGCCAATGGAAAAATCTGAATGGTTTGTGGAATTATAGCATTCAAGAGTTTGGAAAAGCCGCGCCTTCAAAATATGACGGGCAGATTCTGGTTCCGTTTGCGGCCGAATCGAGTTTGTCTGGCGTGATGAAAGAAGTTGGTGCTAAAAATGAACTTTGGTACGAAACTCAATTTTCGATTGAATCGGGCTGGAATGGAAAAAATATCCTTTTGCATTTCGGAGCTGTCGATTGGAAAACAGAAGTTTTTGTGAATGATGTAAAAGTGGGTTCGCATACGGGAGGTTATACGCCGTTTTCGTTTGACATTACGTCTTTCATCCAAAAAGGGAAAAATCAAAAGCTAGTTGTAAAAGTTTGGGATCCTTCCAACGATGGGCCTCAACCAAGAGGAAAACAAGTTAAAAATCCAGAAGGAATTTGGTACACGCCTGTTACTGGAATCTGGCAAACGGTTTGGATTGAGACTGTTAATGCTAAAAACATTGCAGCATTAAAAACAACGCCAAATATTGATCAAAATACGATTAGTATAAAAGCTGAGGTAAATGGAGCAGAAAAAGGCGATTTAGTAGAAATTTCTGTTTTCGATAACGGAAAAGAAATCGCTAAAGAAAAAGCGGTTGTGGGAGAAAGCAATGATATTGTTTTGAATAATCCGAAACTGTGGTCGCCTGAAAGTCCGTTTTTATATCAGACTAAAATTCGTTTAATCAGCAAAAATAAGGTTGTTGATGAGGTGAAAAGTTATTTTGCGATGCGAAAAATTTCGTCTAAACGCGATGAAAACGGAATCGTGAGAATGCAATTAAACAACAAAGATTATTTCCAATTCGGACCTTTAGATCAAGGCTGGTGGCCAGATGGCTTGTACACCGCGCCAACTGATGAAGCTTTGAAATACGATATTATTAAAACCAAAGAACTAGGATTTAATATGATTCGTAAACACGTAAAAGTCGAGCCGGAGCGCTGGTATACGCATTGCGATCAGTTGGGAATTTTGGTTTGGCAAGATATGCCAAGCGGAGATGATCAGCCAGTTTGGCAAAATAGAAAGTATTTTGAAGGAACAGAATTACAGCGTTCGGCAAAATCAGAAGAAATCTACAGAAAAGAGTGGCGCGAAATTATGGATCATCTGTATTCCTACCCAAGTATTGTGGTTTGGGTTCCGTTTAACGAAGCTTGGGGACAATTTAAAACTGTTGAAATTACAGAATGGACAAAAAATCATGATTCAACACGTCTGATTAATTCTGCGAGTGGAGGAAATCACTTTCAAACGGGAGATATATTAGATTTACACAATTATCCTGGTCCAGATATGTATTTGTACGATGCGAGAAGAGTTACAGTCTTGGGAGAGTATGGCGGAATCGGTCTTCCGTTAGAAGGACATCTTTGGAGAGCAAATGACAACTGGGGTTACATCAAATTTAAAAATGAGGCAGAAGTTACCGCCGAATACAAAAAGTACGCGGAAATGCTTCGAAAATACGTTAAAACGGGATTCTCGGCTGCAGTCTATACTCAAACAACCGATGTGGAAGGCGAAGTAAACGGTTTTATGACCTACGATAGAAAAGTAGATAAAATGGATTTTAAAGCTGTGAACAAAATTAATACGGAGGTTATCAATGCTTTGAATTAGAGTTAAATTTATTTCTCCCGCAGATTTGGCAGATTACGCTGATAAAAAAGATCTGTAAAATCTGCGAGAGAAAATTCAAAGACTAACAAAAAACTAAAAATGAAAAAATATCTAATCCTTTTCCTTTTCACAACGATAAGTTTTGCGCAGCAAAAAACATTCACGAACCCAATCCTTCCATCGGGAGCAGATCCTTACAGCACGTATTACAAAGGTTATTATTACTACACCAACACACTTGGAAACAAATTGGTTTTGTGGAAAACAAAAGACCTTTCGGATATTAAAAATGCAGAAAGCAAAGTGATTTGGACACCGCCCAAAAACACCAATTATTCAGCAGAAATCTGGGCGCCGGAGTTTCATATTATCAACGGAAAGTGGTATTGCTATTTCGCGGCAGATAATGGCGATAACAACAATCACAGAATGTATGTTTTAGAAAATAAATCTTCAGATCCGTTTAAAGGGAAGTTTGAATTTAAAGGCAAAATCGCTGCGAAAACCGATAAATGGGCAATTGACGGAAATGTTTTTGAATATAAAAAACAGCTATACATGATTTGGGCAGGCTGGGAAGGAGACAAAAACGGTCAGCAGAACATTTACATTGCCAAAATGAAAAATCCGCTTGAGATTGATGGCGATCGCGTTATGATTTCTGCACCAACAAACGATTGGGAGACACACGGCGCATTGCATGATGAGGTGAATCCGCCACAGGTAAATGTGAACGAAGGGCCACAGTTTTTAGAAAGAAACGGAAAAATCTTCATTGTGTTTTCGGCAAGTGGATGCTGGACCGATTTCTATGCTTTAGGCTTGTTAACCTTTAACGGTACAGATAATTTGCTAGATGCAAATGCATGGAAGAAATCTCCTGAGCCTATTTTCAAGCAATCTTCAACCAACAAGGTTTATGCGCCAGGACATAATTCATTCTTTAAATCTCCTGATGGAAAAGAAGATTGGATTTTGTACCACGCCAATTCAAACCCAGGAGAAGGATGCGGTAACAAAAGATCGCCAAGAATGCAAAAAATAGAATGGGACGCCAACGGTTTTCCAGTTTTGGGCGAACCGGTTAGTGAAGGAACGCCATTGGCTATTCCGTCAAATTAAAATCATTTCAAAAAAGATAAAAATGAAAAATATTCAAATTGCTGCAGTTTTGTTGCTTGCACTTTTCCAATTTAACTGTAAAGACAATAAAAAAGAAAATACGGCTTCAAAAGAAAGCTCAGAAACCAAATCAGATTCTATAAAAACGGTTTTAGAGACTAAAAACTTCGATACCATAATCGATGGTAAAAAAGTCAGTTTGTATTGGATCGAAAACAAAGATATAAAAGCTGCTTTTACCAACTATGGCGGGCGATTAGTAGGTTTGTGGGTTAAGGATAAAAAGGGAAAGCCAACCGATGTCGTAGTCGGAATGAATAGCGTAAAAGGCTTCAAAAACTCAACAGAACCTTACTTTGGTGCTACAATTGGAAGGGTTGGCAACAGAGTTGCATTAGGCAAATTTACGCTCGAAGGAAAGCACTATCAGATTCCGCTTAATAATGGAAAAAATGCGCTGCACGGTGGTATAAAAGGGTTTCAAGACGTTGTTTGGAATGCTGAAAAGACAAATGAGAATACGCTGGTTTTTACGTATGCTTCGCCAGATGGAGAACAAGGTTTTCCTGGAAATCTAAATGTAAAAGTAACTTATTCTATTACAGATGATCATGCGGTAAAAATGGAATATGAAGCTACAACCGATAAAACTACGATTGTCAATTTAACCAATCATGCCTTTTTCAATTTGAATGGAGAAGGAAGCGGAACAATTTTAAATCATGAATTACAAATTTACGGAGATAAATTTACACCCGTTGATGAAGGTTTGATTCCGACTGGAGAATTGAAATCGGTAAAAAATACACCATTCGATTTTACATCAAAACATAAAATTGGCGAAAGAATAGAAACCAAAGACGAACAGCTGAAATTCGGAAAAGGTTATGACCATAATTATGTGCTTAATGGGACTAAAAAAGACGGATTTATACATGCGGTAACGATTAAAGGTGATGTTTCAGGTATTACTTTAGATATTTACACAGAAGAGCCTGGACTACAATTTTATAGTGGAAACTTCATGCAAAGAAAAAATACCTTTAAATCAGGTGCTAAAGATGATTTTAGGACTGCTTTCGCCTTAGAAACACAACACTTCCCAGATGCGCCAAATAAGCCAAAATTCCCTCAAATAACTTTAAAAGCAGGAGAGAAGTACCATACAGTTTCTTTGTATCAATTTTCGGCAAAATAGTAATGAGTTTTGAGTTGGAAATTAAGAGTTGAAAAACGTTATGTGAAAGACTTTTTTGTGAAAAATAAAAAGGGCTTTTTTGAAGCGAAATGACGGATTTTTAACAAAATTTGCGTCATAGAGGTTTTCTATAGTGTTATTTTAACTAATTGATTTTTAGCTTTTAAATTGATTTAATTAAATAAAAAGTTTAACAATGAAAATAAAAAAGTATTTTACGCTTTTAAGTCTGTTTTGTGTCTTTATTTGTTGTTCTCAAGACAAAGAAACGGTTAAAAAAACGACTTCAAAAGAGCAACCAATCTTGTTGGCAGATCCAACTATTTTTTATGAAAATGGAGTTTATTATTTGTACGGAACAACCACGGGAGATTTTCCTAATGGAGAAGGTTTTCAAGTGTACACTTCTTCCGATTTGAAAAAATGGAAAGGTCCTGTTGGAGCGCAAAATGGACTGGCATTAAAAAAAGGAGATGCTTATGGAACGAAAGGTTTTTGGGCGCCGCAAGTTTTTAAAAGCAGCAATAAGTTTTATATGATTTATACTGCCGATGAGAATATAGCCATTGCAAGCAGCGATAGTCCGCTTGGACCATTTAAAAACGATTCTAAGGCTTCAATGTTTAATTCGGGCAAACAGATTGATCCTTTCTTTTTTGTTGATCAGGACGGCAAAAAATACCTTTATCACGTGCGTTTGACTAATGGAAACCGAATTTTTGTGGCTGAATTGAATGATGATTTCTCTGGAATAAAAGAAGAAACGCTGAAAGAATGTATTTCTGGTGTTCTTCCGTGGGAAAACACACAGAATGTTTCGTGGCCAGTTACAGAAGGTCCGACAGTTTTAAAACACAATAATCTGTATTATATGATTTATTCTGCAAACGATTTTAGAAATCCCGATTATGCAGTGGGTTATGCGACAGCTACAAGTCCAATGGGACCTTGGGAAAAAGCAGCTGAAAGTCCGATGATTAGCAGAAAAGATGTTGGCATAAATGGAGTAGGTCACGGTGATGTTTTCTATGATAAAAACGGAAAAATGAAATATGTACTGCATACGCATTATAGCAATAGCGGTGTTTCTCCAAGAAAAGCGGGAATAATCGATATTGGTTTTGAAAGAAATAAAATCAAAGCAGATGCGAAAAGTTTTGTTTTGCTAACGGAATAAAACTTGTGATTTTAGAGTTGATAACGTAGGCTGACTTGTTTTTAAGTCAGCCTTTTTTTAACATTTTAACCTGCTTTTAACATAGATGCAACTTTAATATTGTCTATTTCAGTTCAGATTCGTACATTGTTGAAAATTATAAATCATGACTAAAAAAATAGAAGACTTAATTCCGCATCGTGCTCCCTTTCTTTTTGTTGATGAAATTATCTCTTATACGGCAGACACAATCATTGGTTTAAAGACATTTACAGATAAAGATGCCTGGCTTCAGGGCAGTTTTCCAGATTTTAATTTTGTTCCTGGAACTATTTTGATCGAAGCTATGGCGCAATGTGGTGGTGCAGGAATAAAGCTTTTAGGAATCGCAGATGGAGTTTTTGGCTTAGTTAGCTTAGATAAAGTGGAGTTTTTTGGAGGTGTTGAATTCAATAAACTCGTTAAATTTGTCGTAAAAAACATTCGTACAAGCGAAAAAATCATAAAACAATCTGGAGAAGCTTTTGATGAAGATAAATTGATTATGAAAGGCGAATGGATGTGTGTGAAGCTTCAGTAGTGTGGGATGGAAGAGAAGAAGTAAGAAGAGAGATGAAAGAAGCAAGAAGTAAGAAGCTAGATATAGAATATGTAGTGGATGTATCGAAAAGAGGTTTTTTAAAGCTTCGGAGAAGCGAAATATTTATAGCTTGGAATAAAATTTTAGAGTAAAAAGCTCCGGAGGAGCGACATATTTCTTAGCTAGATATGTCGCTCCTCCGGAGCTTTTTCTATTTATCTTACTGTAATTCTATAAATATAACACCCCGCTGGGGTGTTGCAAATTTTTTTTTACATTTTTGTTATGATGAATTCGCTTCGGCGATTGACTTGATGTTGCGCTTCTGTACATGGGACTCCGTTAGAACAATTATTGATTAGCTGAGTTTCTCCGTAGCCAATTGCGCTTTCTATTCTTTCGGGAGCAACTCCTTGAGAAATTAAATAATCTCTTGTGGCTTTTGCTCTTCTATCAGATAATTCCAAGTTGTATTGATCGTTAGCACGTGAGTCGGTATGCGATTCGATTTTGATTGCAATGGTGCTGTACTGATGCATTAAGAGAACTACTTTATTTAATTCTATAGCAGCATCATAACGTATATCTGATTTGTCTAAATCAAAGAAAATAATTCCGATTTTTATTTTCAGAACTCCATTTTCTCGTGCAATTAAAGCAGGATCCAAACCTACAAGAGCTTCTGTTTTTCCAGAGCTGTTTGCGGTAATAATTGCCTTGTTATTTGCGTTATAATTTTCTTTTGAAACTTCAATGGTATAAGGCGTATTGCAATTTACATTGTTATTAAAATCGTATTTTCCGTCAAGCTGAGAAACGGTTTCGGCTACTTTTATTCCGTTTGCATTTTTCAGCGTTACCATAGCACCTGCAATTCTGTTGTTTGAAATAGCATCATAAACATAACCGCTTATGGCTTGGTTGCATGATCTTTCAAAAGAGTAAATATCATCATCGCCTTTTCCTGTTTTTCTGTTTGAGCAGACAAAACCTTTGTTGGTGGCTTCGTTAACGATATATCCAAAATCATCTCTATTGCTGTTTAAAGGTGCACCGAGATTGGCTGGTGTGTCAAAAACGCCATCGTTTATCCTGCTTTCGAATACGTCTAAGCCTCCTAAACCTAAAAATCCGTCAGAAGAAAAATACAACGCTTGATCAGTAATGTATGGGAACATTTCACGTCCTGTCGTATTTATTTTTTCGCCTAAATTTTTGGGTTCCGAGAATTGATTATTGCCCAAAATATCAACCACAAAAATATCGGTAGAACCAATTGTCCCTGGCATATCTGAAACGAAATACAGCTTTTTACCATCTTTGCTTACAGAAGGATGTCCAACTGAATAATTATCGCTGTTAAAAGGGAGTTCTTTAATATCTTTCCAAGAAACTGTACCATTACTGTTCTCTGTTGCTGTAGCAGAAAAGATTTTCAGGTTGTTAATGCCTTTGCTGTCACGTTTCAGTTTTCCGTTATAATTATTTCGCGTAAAATAAATGGTCTTTTCATCTGGAGAAAAAGCGATGCAGGCTTCGTGATATTTTGTACTGATATCTTTGCCGAAACGTTCTTTAAAAGTAACATTCGATTGCGTTTCGCTTATTTTTCCTAATTGCATATTTAAATAGGGTTGATCATTCCAGCCGTATTTGTCTGTTTTCCAATATGAAGAATCGATTGTTGTAGAGTAGACCAAATCGCCTTTGTAGAACATTGGACCAAAATCAGAATAAGCAGAATTAATTTCTAAGTTTTCAAGCAAAAAAGAGGGTTTTATATTTTCAATATCTTCGAGTGTGACATTCTTAAGCGAAAAATTCTTAGCTCGTGTCGCATCGATTGATTTTTCTTTTTCTGCAAAAGCCTTCATCCATTTTTTTGCCAAGTCATAGTTTTGAATTCCTTGCAGCGACTGTGCGTAACGAAATAAATATTCGGCTGAAACTTCATTTGGGTATTCATTAATCAGTTTTCCATACCATTTTGAAGCACTAGACATTTTTGTGTTGAAATAATAAGCGTCTCCAAGTCGCTGAAGCGTTTCTTTGGAAACATCTCCATTATTAATGGAAAGTTCATACGATTTTGCGGCTTCAACATAATACATCTTATCAAAAAGAGCATCGGCAGTTTTGTTTTTGGTTTGCGAATAAATTAGCTGTATAACCAATAATGCGAGTATAGTAATTGTTCTTTTCATAGACTATCCGTATTAAAAGAATCTTGGTGATTTTAGTCCTTTTTTGCGTGAAACCAGTTCAAAACGAAGCATAATTTCGTGCGTACCGCTGTTGTAATTCTGCAATGCGGTTGTAGTGTAATCGTAAGCGTAACCTGCCATAATCATTGGCGTAATCTGTATTCCAACCAAACCGCTCACAGAATCAGATGTACGATAAGAAACACCTAGAGTTAGAGCATTGTTGAACATAAAATTGGCAGATAAATCGGCAATTATTGGAGCGCCAGCCACATATTTCAGGAAAACAGCGGGTTTGAATTTGGTATGTGCTGAAAGGTCAAAAACATAACCCCCGATAAGATAAACGTGTATTCTCTGATTGACCAAATCTTCACTGATATCATCATAAGTATAACGTTCGCGGGTCATAAAATTCGGAATCGAAAGTCCGATATAATCTCTCTCTCCATGCCAATACAATCCAGCTCCAATAACAGGCAGGAATTTGTTTGTAATGTTTTCACGAAATTGCACATCTGGATCTTTATAACTTCCCTTAGACCAGTCGATATTGATAACGCGACCGCCTCCTTTTACTCCAAAAGAAAGTTTGTGATTTTCTCCAGATTTAATGGTATAAGAGAAATTGGCATCTAGATATTGTTCGTCTGTTGGCCCAATTTCTTCGTTTACGATTGAAATTCCAAGACCCACATTTTTCCCGACAGGAGTATCTAATGAAAAACTTTGAGTGTCTGGAGCACCTTCAATACCAACCCATTGAGTTCTGTAAATTCCTGTTATAGCTAAATGTCCCAGCGAACCGGCATAAGCCGAGTTTACGGTGAGTGTGTTGTACATATACTGCGTGTATTGCGGGTCTTGCTGTGCAAAGGCTCCATATACCGAGAATAGAGTTACTATCGCGAAAACCTTTTTTATATTTTTAATCATAGCCAATTTTATTTTGGTTAATCCTATTCTTAAATTTTCTTTTTTCTGGATGGTTTTATTTGAGGTAAACCCATCCAGAGGTTTTTTTAGATCCGTCTCCTAAATCAAGGATATAGAAATAGGTTCCTTCAGGAAGCGTTTTGGCAGAACCTTCCGCTTTTCCGTCCCAGGTATTTTTATAGCCTTTTTGGTAGTAAACCAGATTACCCCAGCGGTTAAAGATTTCCAGCTGATTATTTGGATATCTTTCAATACAGTCAATGTAGAAGAAATCGTTTTGGCCGTCATCATTTGGTGAAAACTCATTATAAATTTTCAGACAGTTTGGCGAAACGGTAGCGCTATCCTGATTGTTTGCCGAATTGGTGTCTATCTGATCTAATTTAATCAAATGAGCATTATTCAAATAATCATTAAAATCAATAACCTTAACTGTTAGGGTTAATGTTTGGGTAGTTCCTTTATTAATCGTTGGAATGCTCCATATTCCTGTTTTAGAATCATAAGTTCCAGAAGTTGTCGCTGAGTTTACTAATGAATATCCTTTAGGCAATGCATCTTGAACTTCTACGTTTGTTGCAGTTAAATTGCCTAAATTCTCTGCTGTTATGGTAAAGACTACTTGGCTATCCATTGGAACATCTGTTTTATCTACTTCTTTATTGATGGCTATATCAGTAGAAGGGATGTTGATAGACTCAGAATCTTCATCATCTTCGCTCTGGTCTCCGTTATCATTGTTTGGAGTTGAGTCTGGATCAAATTGATTGCTGGCAGTCACTTGAGCAATGTTAACATAATCCACACTTTCCAGTCCAAACGGATTGGCTACAGTTGCTTCATAGGTTAATGTAATACCTCCCACAGGAACAGTTAGATTCACCCATTTTATAATATCCTTGCTGAAGATGCCTCCATTATTGATATTTGAGATGTTCTTGAGTCCAAGCGGTATTAAGTCTTCAACAGCGACACCAGTAGCAACGCTCGGGCCTTCATTGTTAAGCTGTAAAGTGAATGTGACAACTTCGTTTACATTTGCATTTTGGTTGCTAGCTGTTTTTTCTAGACTTAGATCGGCAACTGCAATTTTGATCTGTAAGCTGTCATAATCGTCTTCTGTTGTGACCCCGTTATTTGGAGTCGAATCTGGATCGGGCAGATTACTGGCAATAACCTCGGTGACATTTGTATATTCACCTGGTATTCCTGACGGCTTATTTACGGTTGTATAAATATCTAGCGACTGATCTGTTCCAGTAGGAATATTTCCGACATTCCAAATACCTGTAACGTAGTTGTATAAACCGCTTGTAGGACTGCTGGTCTGATAGGTAAATCCAGGAGGCAGTAAATCTTTAACTCTTACGCCAGAAGCATCCGCTGGGCCATCATTGGTAACAGTGACAGTAAAAATAACTGTTGAACCAACATCATGAACTGCATCCTGGTTAAGTGCTGTTTTTTTAATAGATAAATCTGCCATTACAATTACTGGTGTGACAGAAATACTGTCATAATCATCTTCAGTCGCAATTCCATTTCCTGGTGTACTGTCTGGATCATGCTGATCTGCAGTCATGATTTCGGCTGTATTTAAGTACTCATCAGGAGTGCCAGTCGGATTTTTTACAAAAACGTTTAAAACCAAAGTATGGCTATTTCCTGGCAGTATAACTCCAGGAGACCATTCACCAGTTGCAGGATTGTAAGCTCCCGAAGTCGAATTATAGAAAATATAATCGTATCCAGAAGGCAATACATCTTTTATGGTAACACCTGTAGAAATACTTGGCCCCGAGTTGGTTACAGTAATTGAGAATGAGATCTGTGATCCTATTGCTGGATTGAGAATGTTGTTAATTACTTTTTTCTCTATCGAAAGATCGGCTACTGCTGGAACTGGCGTTAATACTACAGAACTCATATCATCTTCACCGCTGACATTATTATTTGGAGTAGAATCAGGATCCAATTCGTTAGAAGCATAAACTTCTGCAATATTTTGGTAAACGCCTGTAGTTTTTACTCTAGCTCCAATTAATAATGATTCAGAGCTTCCCGTTGGAATAGTTCCAATATCCCATATTCCAGTACTATTGTAATATTGCCCGGCTGTAGAGCTGTATACTATATATTCGTAACCGCTTGGCAGCATATCTATTACTTTGACACCTGTTGCATTTTGTGGTCCACTGTTTTTTACTGTTATTTCAAAAGTAACAGTAGCACCAAATATAGGATTAAGATTACCGCCAAGTACGGCTTTTGTCAATGATAAATCGGCCGTAGGAACAATAGGAGTTGTTGCAACTTCAGCATAATCATCTTCTGTTGTGATTCCATTATTCGGAGTCGAATCTGGGTCAGGAAGACTGCTGGCAGTAACTTCTGCAGTATTTAAATAATTACCTGTCGCGTTTACAGTAGCAGTTAATTGAAGTGTTTGCGCGTCTCCGCTCGCTAATGAACCAATAATCCATTTTCCATTTGTGTTGGTATAGGTTCCTTTTGTTGCTGTGAAATTACTAAAAGTATAACCAGAAGGAAGTAAATCGGTTACTTCTACGCCTGTTGCATTCTGCGGTCCTTGATTAGTTATGACTATTTCAAAAGTTACAGGTGTTCCAATTAATGGAGTGGTATTGTTAACTGTTTTAGTTAAAGATAAATCAGCTGCTTGTCCTAAAGGAGAAGTAGTTGCTGTACCGTAATCATTTTCGGTTGGAACGCCGTTGCCAGGAGTTGAATTAGGATCTGGTAGGTTACTAGCAGTTACTTCGGCAACGTTCACATAATTTCCTGTTGGATTTACAATAGCAGTTATACGTAATACGTGCGAATCTCCGTTTAAGAATGTACCAATTGTCCATTTTCCAGTTGTGGAATTGTAGGTTCCTTTTGTAGCACTGTAATTGGCAAAAGTATATCCAGAAGGCAATAAATCGGTAACTTCAACTCCAGTCGTATTCTGAGGACCATTATTAGTTGCAATTACTTCAAAAATAACAGGAGATCCGGCTAAGGGTGTAGTATTGTTTACTGTTTTGGTTAAAGATAAGTCTGCCGCTTGTGCGTTTGGAGTAACAGTCGCTGTTGCGTAATCGTCTTCTGTGGTAACTCCATTATTTGGCGTTGAGTCTAAATCAGGAGCATCTGCAGCAGTTATTTCTGCAATATTGAGATAATTTCCAGAAGTATTTACGGTAGCTGTAATTTGAAGTGTTTCTGATTTTCCGCTTATTAAATTACCAACATTCCAGATTCCTGTTGTAGGGTTGTAAGTTCCTGTAGATATATTGTAAGAATTGTAAGTGTATCCTGAAGGAAGTAGATCAGTTACTTCTACGCCTGTATTATTACGTGGACCGTCATTTTTTACAACGACTTCAAAAACTACCTGAGAACCTACAAGCGGTGAAATAATATTGACTGTTTTCGTTAATGATAAATCAGAAAATAGTCCTGATCTATCAGGAGTAACGATAGCTGTTGCATAATCATCTTCTGTCGTAACACCATTATTTGGAGTAGAATCTGGATCAGGAAGTGCCGCTGCTGTTATTTCTGCAATATTCTGGTAATCGCCTATTTCTTTAACAATCGCTATTACTTGAAGCGTTTCTGATTGGCCCATTGCTAAATTACCAACATTCCACAATCCGTTAGTCGTGTTGTACATTCCTGTTGAATTACTGAAACTGACAAGCGAGTACCCAGAAGGCAGTAAATCAGTTATTTGCACTCCATTGTTATCTTGTGGTCCATTATTGGTCACTACAATTTCAAAAGTTACAAGTGAATCTACTTCGGGAATAGTGTTATTTACTGTTTTGGTCAAAGACAAGTCAGAAGATTGAGATGTCGGGGTAGTTGTCACGGTCGCATAATCGTCTTCTGTAGTAACTCCATTATTTGGCGTTGAGTCTGGATCCTCAAAATCAGCAGCAGTTACTTCTGCAATATTGGTGTAATTTCCAGTTGCATTTACAGTGGCTGTAATCTGTAAAGTTTCAGATTTTCCATTTATAATATTGCCAACGTTCCATAAACCTGTTGCAGGTGAATACGTTCCTGTAGAGATTGTATATCCAGTAAGTGTATAACCCGAAGGAAGTAAATCTGTAACTTGAACACCTTTATTATCATCTTTTCCGCTGTTGGTGATTATAACTTCAAAAGTTACTTGAGAACCGACTAATGGTGTAGCATTGTTGACTGTTTTAGTCAATGATAAATCAGAAACTGGGGGTGGTGGCGGTACTTCATCTTCTATTTGCACTAACACAGTTGCATAGTCGTCCTCAGATATTATTCCGTTATTTGGGGTTGAATCAGGGTCAGGGAGACCAGCTGAGGTTACTTCTGCTTTATTCGCAAAATTTCCAACCGTATTTGCTACTGCGTTGATTTGCAAAGTTTCAGATTGGTTTTTTGGTAAGTTTCCTATATTCCATAAGCCTGTAACAGGATCATAAGTTCCTCTTGAAACGGTATATCTGGTAAAGGTAAACGCTGCTGGTAGTAAATCAGTCACCTGAACACTTGTATTATCCTGTGGCCCGCCATTAGTAATAATTATTTCAAATGTAATTTCTGTATTAACAACAGGAGATGAATCACTAACCGATTTTGTTAAAGAAAGATCAGAAGAAAGAGCTGTTGGAGTAGTTGTGGCTGTTGCATAATCATCTTCCGTTGCAACTCCATTATTTGGTGTTGAATCTGGATCGGGCTGATTGCTTGCTGTGATTTCAGCAGTATTGGTATAATTTCCTGTCGCATTTACCAGCGCTGTGATTTGTAAGGTATGAGTAGCACCAGTTGCTATGTTTCCAATTGTCCATAAACCTGTTGCCGAATCGTAATTTCCGGCTGTTGCACTATAAGAAGCATAAGTATATCCAGAAGGCAATAAATCGGTAACAGCAACACCATCTGCGGTTTGAGGTCCAGCATTGCTTATCTGAAGACTGAATATCACCTGAGAACCTACAAGTGGAGCAGTATTACTAACAGTTTTGGTTAAAGATAAATCGGCTGATGTTGGCACGGGAACCGTTGTAGATGTTGCGTAATCATCTTCTGTTGCAACTCCATTATTTGGTGTGGAGTCTGGATCGGGCTGATTGCTTGCTGTAATTTCGGCAGTATTGGTATAGTTTCCTGAAGCGTTAACCGAAGCCGTTATTTGCAAAGTATAAGAATCTGAAATAGGCATGTTTCCAACGGTCCATAGACCTGTTGTCGGATTATAACTTCCTGTTGTCGCGCTATACGATACGTACGTGTATCCAGAAGGCAGTAAATCGGTAACAGTAACTCCATTAGCTTCCTGTGGTCCAGAATTAGTTACCTGAATGCTGAAAATTACTTGCGAACCAACAAGCGGAGCAGCATTATTTACGGTTTTAGTTAAAGATAAATCTGCCGATGTAGGAACAGGTGTTGTTGTAACTTCTGCATAATCATCTTCTGTAGTAACTCCATTGTTTGGAGTAGAGTCTGGATCTGGAAGATTTGCAGCGGTTATTTCAGCTTTGTTTGTATAATCGCCGCTCGGATTTACTCTTGCCACAATCTGAAGTGTTTCTGCATCACCCGTTACCAAATTGCCAACATTCCATATTCCTGTAGCGGTGTCATAAGTTCCTGTAGAAACGGTAAATCCAGTAAAAGTATATCCAGACGGAAGCATATCTGTTACTTGTATGCCAAGATTATCTTGTGGGCCATTATTGGTCACAACCACTTCAAAAGTGACTAATGAACCCACTAATGGTGTAGTATTATTAACCGTTTTAGCCAAAGATAAATCTGAAGACTGCTGAATAGGAGTGGTTGTAGCGGTTCCATAATCATCTTCTGTTGGCACTCCGTTATTTGGAGTAGAGTCTGGATCAGGAGTATCACTATTGGTAACTTCTGCAATATTAGTATAATCTCCCGTTGCGTTGACTATTGCATTTATCTGTAAGGTTTCGGACTCACTGTTTTTTAGTATATCCAGAGTCCATAAACCAGTTGTGCTGTCATAAGTTCCGCTTGTTGCATTAAAAGTAGCAAAAGTATATCCAGAAGGTAATAAATCGGTTACCTGAACTTGAGCAGCATCTTGCGGACCACTATTAGTGGTGATAATAGTAAACGTTACAACAGAGCCTACCAAAGGAGTAGCATTGCTCACCGTTTTTGTCAATGATAAATCGGCAGCTGGAGGTATAGGAGTCAGGACAACATTATCTTCATCATCTTCGCTTTGATCTCCATCGTCATTGTTAGGTGTACTATCAGGATCAGGAAGATTACTGGCAGTAACTTGTGTGATATTTTTGTAATCTCCTGTTGGTAGTACTTTGGCATCTAGAATAAGAGCTTCTGTAACACCAACATCAACTGTTCCAACGTTCCAGATTCCGGTAGTACTGTTATATGTTCCAGCAGACGAACTATAATTTACGTATTGAAAACCAGTAGGCAATAAATCGGTTACTTGTACTCCGGTTGCATTATTTGGACCATCATTGGTAATCTTAAGTTCAAAAGAAACTTGGCTCCCAACCACAGGACTTGTATTGCCTGTGACTACGTTTTTGGTTAAAGACAAGTCAGCAGAAGGGCCTATGAAAGTGATTTCTGCATCATCCTGATCATCTTCAGAAGCAACGTTATTATTTGGAGTACTGTCAGGATCTGGTAAATCGCTCGCTGTTATCTCTGCAATATTGAGATAATTTCCTAAAGGATTAACAAAAGCATTAAAAGTAAGATTGACATTGGAGTTTGCTGGCAATACTAGATTTCTCCATTCTAGTGTCGCCGTTGCAACTTGGTAGGTTCCACCAGCAGATACTGATCCAGGGATAAGCGTATATCCTACTGGAATAACATCTTTTACACCAACGCCAGTAGCATTTCCGGGACCTTTGTTTACTACGTTAATTGTAAAGCTAACCTCATCTCCAGCCGCGGCAGAAGTTGGTGTTACCGTTTTAGTAAGCTCTAAATCGGCTTGTTTTAAGGTAATATTGGCACTAGCCATATCATCTTCCGGTAATCCATTTCCAGGAGTACTGTCTGGATCAAATTGATGAGCTGTTTCTATTTCAGCAGTATTAATATAGTCATTTGGTGATGAAACGACGTTTACTTTGGCTGTAATTTGTAAGGTAAGAGAGTTTCCGTTGTTTAGATTACCCACATTCCAAATCCCTGTTGCATTATTATATTTTCCGCCTCCATTATCGCTTACATAAGTGTATCCAGGAGGCAGATGGTCTGATACTGTAATTCCAGTTGCATTATTTGGCCCACTATTAGTTGCTCTAATTGTAAATATAACATTGTCGTTTATGCTTACCGTTGCAGGTGAAACTGTTTTTTGTAATGACAAATCAGCTACATCAAGTACTACTGTCGCACTGTCCTGATCGTCTTCTGAAGGATTCTGGTTGTTAGGCGTACTGTCAGGATCAAATTGATCTGATTTTACAACTTCTGCATTATTTACATAAGAACCGCCATCTAGAATTGTGGCTTTGAAAGATAAACTTAAGATACTGCCACTTGGAATTGTTATACCACTCCAAGTAATCGTATTATCACCAACATTATATATTCCGCCCGAAGTAACCGTTCCGGCAACAAGTGCAAAGCCGAACGGAATGTAATCACGTATGGAAACATTAGTTGCAGTAGCAGATCCGCCCAATGCATTGTTATTAAAAACATTAATATTGAAAGTAACAACATCGCCAATGCTTCCTGTTGTTGGTGTTACTGTTTTGGTCAATTCAAGATCGGCAATTGACAAAATAGTTAGGTTCATGGTGTCTGACGAAACAGCACAAATACCATTGCTAACTGTCCATTGTAGTGTGTATATTCCAGGAACAGTTCCTGTTACTGCTGTAGTAGGAGATGTAGGAGATGTAAAACCAACAATACTTGGTCCTGAAACTTGAGTCCACTGACCAGTGCCAACAGTAGGTGCAGTGGCATTCATATTTACAGGTGAAAATTGAGGAATGGTCTGGTCTGGACCTGCGTTAGCAGTTGATGGCAAACCATAAATTGTAATAAGAACTGTATCCCTAGAAGTACAGCCGGCTGTTGAAATCGTCCACTCAAATTCATAAGTTCCAGCAACTAATCCTAACATCAAGGTGTTTGGATTGCTTGGAGATGCTATTGTGGCAGTTGGTCCAGAGAGTTGAGTCCATAATCCATCACCAATAGTTGGCGTATTAGCGGCCATAGTGACTGAGGTAGCATTACATAATTCCTGATCAGGACCAGCATTTGCTACAGTTGGGGGATTGTCGTTAAAAGTAATACTTACAGTATCTGAAGAAGGCTGACATGTTGAAGGACTTGTAAATGGCCCATTTGTTACAGTCCATCTTAAAATATAAGTTCCTAGAACCGTTATATTTGATAAAGTTGTTATTGGATTGTTAGGCTCATCAATTACCGCTGTTGACCCTGAAGGGACACTATCAAATGTCCATGTTCCGATACCTACTGTTGGTGCTACTGCTGCAGTTTTATAAGAAGTTTGACAGGCTACATTGTCATCTGGCCCCGCATCGGCATCACTTGGTGGTTCGTTCATTACAATTCTGACAACATCAGATAATGGTCGGCAAGAAGTACTTTCAAAAACCCATTGAAGAATATAGAGTCCAGGAACGGTTAAATTTGTAATTGTTGAGGTAGGTGATGTAGGAGTCGTAATTACAGCAACACTTCCATTAGGTTGTGATAAGAATCGCCATTCAGAAGTTGTTACATCAGCAGGAGCTACGTTTCCAGCCATAGTAGCTGTAGCGCTAACATCTGTAATACATAAAGTTTGGTCAGGTCCAGCATTTGGGGCAACACTTGCTCCGCTATAAATGGTAATATTGACAGAATCAGATGAACCAGGACAGGTTGAATTATCTGGAAATGTTGTTGATGTAGTGGTGTAAGTAAATTCGTAAGTATTTCCGGGAACTACTGTTGCATTTGCAATATAGCTGTCTGCCGGACTTTGAGTAATGGTAACACCAACAGGATTACCACTTGTAAGTGTCCATGTTCCAGTTGAATTTTCATTTCCTTTAAGTTGTACACTTGTTACATCACAGTAGGTTTGATCTGTTCCTGCATTAGCAGTTGGACTTACAACAACTATCATATCATCAAAAGTAGTAGGACATAAAAAAACGCTCTTTCCTGATATTGTCCATCTAAAAGTATAGGTTCCTGCTACAAGACCGTTAATAACAGTATTTGGATCAGCTGGGTTAACAATATTAGGCGCATTTGGTGAGCCAGTTAGTACTGACCATTGTCCAGCTTCATAAAAAGCATCGTAAGTACTTCCGGCCATTGTTACGCTTGTACTGGAACAAATATTTTGGTCAGGTCCTGCGACTGCTTGAGTAGGCGGTATTCCAATAGTTAAGCTTACATCATCAAATGCTTCACCACAGACTTCTGCATCAACAGTCCATCTAAAAATATAAAAACCACTATTAGTAAAGGTAAAAACAGCATTGGGATCATGAATGTCGCTGATGGTGTAACCCCCAACACCTGAAATTCTAGTCCAGGTTCCTATCGCACCGCTGCTTCCTACAGCCGCCATAGTTAACGTTGTACCGCAAATATCTTGATCTGGTCCCGCATCTGCTGTTGGTGGTGTATCGGCAATTGTAACCGAAACACTACTAGTATTTGCATCACAAAGTCTAGTAATTGTCTCAATTGACCATGTAAAAATATAAGTGCCATTTCCAGGAACGGTTACTAAACTATTAGGATCACTTGTATCTGCAATAACAACTCCTGTAGCAGGAGTTACGGACCAAAGCCCTATTTCGAAAATGCCAGGTGTATTTCCACTAAGATTAAATGATGTTGTCCCTGAAGGATAGCAAGAGTCAGGACCTGCATCAGAAGTAGAGGCGGCACTTGAGTTATTTGTTATGATAGTAATATCATCTTGTACTGATGATGAACAAGAAGGACCAGGATGAAGATAAGATACAGTCCATCTTAATACATACTGAGAAGTATTGGCTGTAAATCCAAGTGCTATTGCATTTGGATCGTTTACATTTGAAAATGTTATCGTGCTTGGGCCGGAGACTTGGCTCCATACTCCAATTTCATCTGGGTCAACCGGTGAGGCAGCTAGTGTCACTTGAGAATTTGTACAGACTACACGATCTGGACCAGCATTGGGAGTACTCAATGTGGTGTCAGATACATAAATTGTAACTGTTGCGACAGAGAAACCACAGGTAGCACCTCCGCCTTTTGTTATATATTGAAAGACGTAGCTTCCTGGTACAAGCCCGCTTACTTGGGTATCGACAGCAAATTTATCGGCAATTACAGCATCATTAGGACCACTAAGCTGATTCCAAACATGTAAACCTTCGCCTCCAGTTGCTACACCAGATAGTAATGTACTGGTATCTCCGCAGGGCAAACTTACATCAGAGCCTGCGTTTGAAGGTGTAGGTTCTCCTGAAACTAAAATGTTTAAAGTATCAAAACCATAATCACAACCAACTGGGAGCGAACCATCTTGACTTCTGATAAATTCAACATTATATTCTCCAGATGCTGTAAGTGTTAAGGTTAATGAATTTTCAACAGTTTGTAATGCCGTCGGAAAAGGAGCCAATGGAGAAGCGGCAGGGCCACTTATTATTCTGTACTGATTGATACCAGTGCCAGTTACGGTAAGTGGAATCGTAAAAACGGTCGCATTACATGCGCCAACTATATCATTCCCATTATTGGCAACAATAGTTCTTGTTGCACCATTATATTGAACATTATAATCTTTAGTAAAGACGCAGCCAGTATTATTGTTTGTTAACGTATATCTAAATTTATAAGGATCGCCAGCATCTGAAATGCCTGTTACTAATGTTGTCGGATTTGTTGGAGATACAATTGTGGCAGAACCCCCGCTAATTTTCGTCCATTGTACCGTTTCTCCTGCGTATAATGGCGTTTGAGCAACCAATGTAACTTGATTAATAGTGTTGTCGCAAAAGAAAGTATTTTCATCTCCGCCTGGTAGAGTAGTAACATCTTGTGTTGCAGGCGGAACAGTTATAGTTACAGTGTCATTTCCAGAAGCGCAAGACCCAGTAACAGTCCATCTAAAAGTATAAGTACCTTCTACAAGATTAGAAATCTGTGTATTATTCGAATTAGGACTTCCAATAGTTGGTGTATTTGGACCGCTTACAAATGTCCATTGACCGTTTTGCCCATTAAGACCGCAACCTCCGTAAGTTCCATTAAGATTTGTAGATTGAGTAGTAGTGTAACAATTACTTAAAGTTTGGTCTGGACCAGCAGAAACGGGCGTAACACCACCATAGTTTGTTACTGTAATCTGCGAAGTAGTTCTGCAGCGTTGACCTGGAGCATATTCTGGCCCTTCAATAACCCATTGAAGTGTTGTTACGCCACAGCTTGTTGCAGGTAAACTTATTGTTGAGGTTGGCAAATTGGGAAAGTTAATTACAACTCCTGCATTATTAGCGCCCACAATTTCCCAATAACCTGTTTCTCCTGTATTTTGCGGAGCATTTGCGGTAATAGATAAATTTCCAGAGCTATTAGGACAACTTGCTATGTTTCCTCCTGCGTTTGCAATAGTAATGGGCTGTACATTAACCACTTTATCTTGATATGCCAATATTCCGTCACTGCAAGTGGCGCTATATCTAAAAATATAGGTATTGCCTCCTGTATATCCTGTTACTGTTGTGCTGGAAGCATTGGGTGAATTAATAACAACCGTTGGACCTGAAATTTGTGTCCATAAAACAGAGCCAATTATCGGAGAAGGATTATTTCCCTCTAGTACCAAAGCATCAGTTTCGCAAATTGTAATATTTAGCACTCCAGCATTTACAGTACAGTTTTGCGCGTTTGTTTGAAAAATGGAAAGAAAAATTAATAAAATGGCAAAAGCCAGTTTTTTTGATAAAGTGCAGATTCTCCAAGAAAAATAAAAATGTGCCATAAGCAATCAGGAATGAAAAGGCAGCACAGCAAATTTATAACTACCTTAAATTAATAAATTGATTTTGAGCATTAATCGTAGTTAAGATTTTAGAATATATTTTGGGGTTACTTCAAATTTAAAGAAAGATAGTTATGATTTTTTTTTTTGTATGTTGCAGATTATAAAATGAAACATAAAAAACAGGTTTTGAAACAATAAACTGCTTTATACTAGCGTCAGTAAGTGTTTATTGTAATAGTGGACTTAGTCTTATTTTTACAAAAAAAGGTTGAGTAGAGTGAAATATTTTAATCAAATTTAGTTTTCAAACTGTCAAAAAAGACTTTGGAAAGAGATGCAGAATGTGAATTATGATATAAATAAGAAAGGGCTGCCTTTTTAAGACAGCCCTTCGTTTTAATCTTTTCCTGAAAATTAAAAAGCTTCACCAATTCTAAAATAAACTCCCCAATCTCCTTTACCAACCGCACCGTCTAGACCGACATTGAATTTTGATTTCTTGAATGGATTGTATCGATATCCAACACCACCGCCAGGGTACATTTTCCAATCAAAACTTGGAGTGTCCGAACCATAAATAGTGGCAATACCGAAAAAGCCAACCAATCCCATTTTCTTTCCAAAGTTGTATCGGTATTCGCCTTGAATATCCATTAATCCTGCACCTCTATATTTTCCTTCAGAATAACCGCGAATATCTGTTCCGCCAATAGTGCTTTGCTGTTCAAAAGCGACATTTCCAAGTCCGAATTTGCCAAAAGCACGAACTGCGATGACATCTTTTTTATCTCTAGTTGGAATATATCTATTGGCTTGAAAGGATATTCTATTAGATGCTAGATCATTATCTAAAAAATCGGGATAAGTAGACCAGTCCAATTTAATTTTGTATCCTGTTGTAGGGTAATAAACGGCATCCCTAGTATCATATAATAAGTTTACAACTAAAGCATTGCTATGTGAAACCGACGATGGAGAAATATTATCTTCATATACTGTGTTGTAATGGGAATAGGTATACGATAGACCTCCATAAAATTTCCCAACAATTTTCCGCTGTCCACCAATGCCTAAAATAGTTGTTTTGGTTCCATAATCATAAAAATCAGGCTGATCTACATCATCAACATAAAATTGAGAATTCTGATTTCCTGTAAAAAAGAAAAGTTTGAAGCGCCATTTGTCTTCTTTCAAATACCATCTATTAAAGAAAGCCAAAACATAAGATTTATTAGTCGTATAAATGGCCGACATACCAGACAATGATTTAGGAGAAATAGTATCGGCATGATTAACTTTATACATCGCCATTGGAATAACACCAAACATAAAATCAAGATTTCTGTTATAACTCAAATATGGCATTACCCTTAATTCAATTTTCTTTTCTTTAGATTTTTCGGCAACAGAATCTTTAATTTTTTGACCGAAACAAGAAGATATAAAAGCCGTAAAAAAGAATAGGAGTAGAAGATGCCTCATTGTATAAATTTGTTTGGTGAAACTTATATTGGCGTATAATTACTTAAAATTACGTTTTTCCGATACTTGTAAATTTAAACAAAAAAATGTAAGTGTTTGAAATAAAAATAATTAAGTTTTATTCTATCGGTTAAATATTACAAGCAATCTTTCCAGAGCATCTTTAGAGTGCAGCTGTTTGCCATTATTTAAAGTGTCCTCTAAAGCCTTTGCCGCTCTTTTTAGCATTCGTTTTTCAAAGTATGAAATAGCAGTTTTTATATCAGAAAATGGATTGCTGGTTAAAGATTCTGCCAATTCCAGAGCATCGAGCATGGCCAAATTAGCACCTTTTCCCGCAAAAGGAGGCATTCTATGCGCTGCATCTCCAATCATGGTGATGTTTTCTTTTGTTTCCCAAGATTGATCTTGCGAGAAATAGTATTGCGGACGAGGTATAAAATACAGATCATTACTTTTAAAAAGTTCATCCCATTCTGTACTCCAATCTCGGTAAACTTCTTTAAACCACTCAAAAATTTTCTGATTGTCTTTAAAATCCAAATCATTTTCGATGATCCAATTTTCAGGAATCTTGCTGCTAAGTAAAAACATTAATGAACCGTCTCCTTTTGTACCGTACATAATGGTTTGTTCCTTTCCGAGGGCAAGAACTTTTCCGCCTTTCGAAAACTCAAAAAGATTTGGAGCATTTTCTTTTGCGTTATAAATAGTGCCTTCAATCATCGTGATTCCAGAATAAATAGGTTTTTCCATACTTATATAAGGATGTACTTTAGAATTTGCACCATCTGCGGCAATAACGAGATCGGCATAAACAGTTGTTCCGTTTTTGAAATATAGTCTCGAGCCTTCATTTTCTTTTTCAATAGAAATAAATTGACTGTCCCAAACAATGGTTTCAGGTAGGAGAGAATTCAATAAAATATTACGAAGAACCGAACGGTCTATTTCTGGACGCGGTTTTGAAATGTCTTGAAGCGAATCTTGATTAGTTTCTGAATTTATTTGAGAAACGCCTTTCTGAATAGCATGTTCGTCAAATTTTAATTCAAAATCCTGATTCACAATTCGAGCTTTGCTGACGTTAGGGCGAATGTTTTTATAAAATTCGTCCAATAAATCGGCATGTTTCATGGCTATCAAACCCGAATCTTCATGCAAATCTAAAGGAGAACCTTGAACACGTACTTCTGAGTTGAGGTCTCTTTCGTAAACTTTTACATTAATATTCTGCAATTGTAAAAGACGAGCTAATACTAAACCGCCCATTCCGCCGCCAATAATAGCGACTTTCTTATTTTTAAGTAACATAGTTTTGTATTTAAAATCTATGTTGCAAAATTATTGTGATGAAAGAGCCGATAATAGTATAAATCGGTCGTTTTTGTTTTGAAAAAGTTCTTTTGGAAGTGAGCCCGATATTTTTTTGATTTCTTTAATGAAATGTGTCTGGTCAGAAAAATTCTCTTCAGGAAACAATTTCCCTTTTGCAATATGCTCCAATGAAGCGCGAAAACGAAGAATCGAACAATATCCTTTTAATGAAATTCCGAAATACTGATTGAAATACCTGTTAATCTGACGACTGCTCCAGCTAGATTGTTCAGATAATTCTTTTACAGTCATTGCTCCATGAGTTTCATAAATAAGGTGGAATAGCTTTTGTTTTCGGGGATCAACTTCCTTTATTAATAAGGAATTGATTTTTACGGCCGCTTTCTCGCAGAACAATTCAAAATTTTCCAGATCACTTTCTTCGAAATCCCAAAAGCCAGATTCGAGTATTTTTCCTGAATTTAAAAGATCAGCAATGCTTTCATGAAAAACATATTCAGCAGCAAGAAGTTTAAAACTAATCACAAACGTCAAACTGTTAGCTGGAATTATTCCTTTTTCATACTGTTGTGTTCCTAAACCCAGAAGTCTAATTTGAAAAGGATTTTCAGCTGTTTTTATAAGTGATAAATCAATTCGTCCGTCGGGAAGGCCAATTGTTTCCAGTTTTTCATCCGATTTATTTTCCATACACCAAAAACTATCCACAAAATCTGAAAGGTTTTTGTTGGGTTTAATGTATTGATAGGATAAATCTTGGTGCATTTTATCAAATTTTAAAGTGAAATTAAACAAAATGTACTTTATTTCTATTAAAAGTATCCCTTATAGAAAGCTTACAAGAGACTTTCTAATTCAACAAAAAGTGTGATAAAAAACTTAACATTGGGTAAGTTGTTGTTTTTTAGTATATTAGATGTGTTTTTTTCTTGCAATGAAAAACTTAACATTGGCGAATGTTTTTTTCAATCTATCTTTGTTTATTATTTTTTGATGTTAATTTAATGATTTAATAACATTGAAAATTAGTTTAATTAAAAATAAATTTAATCAATTTCTTAAAATTAACAGAATAATGGCAAAAGAAATACTTGTTGATGAAATCAATCAGGAGGCAGAAGCTGTTTCGGTTATTTCAAATGACGAAATCGAACAAAAAGAGACTCCAGTTCTAGAATCTGCTGAAACTCCAGAAGCAAAACCAAAACCTAAAAGAGCTCCAAAAAAAGTAGCAGAAAAAGAGGATAATGCAGTAGAGGAAACAGTGCAAGAATCAACACAAATAGAAGAAATTTCATCTGAGGCTGAAGAAGAAACATCTGAAGAAAAGGAAAATCAGCCAAAATCTAAAAAGAGTAAAAAAATGAAAGAAAAAGAAAAGGAAAAAGAGAAAAAAGAGAAAAAGAAAAAAGCTGTTGCTAAGAAAAAAGAAAAAGCAAAAGACAAAAAGAAAGAGAAAGCTAAAAAAGCAAAATTAAAAGCTAAAGCTAAAAAGAAAGCAAAAGCTAAAAAAGCTAAGGAAAAAGCAAAAGCAAAAAAGATCGCTAAAAACAAAGCAAAAAGATCTAAAGCGAAAAAGAATAAAAAGAAATAATAATTGTGAATTGTGAATGGTTAATTGTAAATTTTTCCAAAGCAATTGTAACAATAGAATTATAGAGCCACAGATTACAGGATTAGCACTGATTTAAAATCATTTTAATCTTGTAATCTGTGGCTTTTTTATTCAAAAGTTTTTTCATCTCACATCTCACATTTCAAATCTCACCATCATTCAGTTTTTGCTTTTTTTTCTGCATGGCAAGTTTATCTATTTTCTGGAGAAATTCGGGGTCAAATTCGGAGTAAGCTCTTAATCGGTATTTCTCATCTCTAATTTTCATTACCAGACGTATTTTCTGAACCATCAGCCAGATCGGTTCGTATCTTTTATGTCCAAGTAAATATTGAATTTTAAGAATCGACATTTTTCTATGCGAAAGCGTCATCAATTCAATGCAGATCATCCAATAACGAATAGGAAGATTAGAATTTTCCATTACAGTTCCAGAGCGAAGACTAGTACGGCTGCCACATTTTCTACATTGAAATTTTAAATCATTTTGTCTGAAAGAATGTACGTCGTGCCCGCATTTCCTGCACAAAAGCCCGTTTTCTAAACGCTTGTTTTTGAGCTCTTCAATACAGGTTGCTTCGTCAGAATATTTTTCGAAATAAGCGCGTAATTCCATTTATTCAGTTCCTTGTTAACATTTCGAAATATAGATTATTTTAAAAGAACCGAATAACAATTTATATAAAAATAGAAAGGTTTTTTGTGATTTCTTGAATAGGGAGATTTCTAGAAAAAGATTGTTTCTATTTTAGAAGAGCCTCAGAGAGACGAAATATGTATAGAAAGAAATAGCGTAAAGGAATAAAGTTCCAGAGGAGTGGCAGATTTTATAATAGGTCTAAAAAATAAAAAGGAATATTCAAGAGCTGAATATTCCTTTTTATCAGGGGCAAAATTGTGTTATAATTTAGCTGCGATCTCTTTTTTATACTTATTAAGGATAGATTTTGTCATACCTAAATTAACTTTAGTTGAGTCTACCGCTAAGTAAATAAAGTATTCCTGATTGTCAGAAACATCAATAATGTGAATTTGAGAACTTAAGGTGATCATGATATTATCAATAACCTGACCCTTTAATCCTAGAGCTTTAATAGCATTCATTTTTGCTTTAACTACTTCAAGGTTGTATGCAGATGCCAATTCTGGATCAAAATCTGCGACAACAGACTGAGAATAATAGGACATACCGCTCGCGATTTCAGCTACCGAAACGGCAATAAAACCTGGGACGTTCTTTTTTAGGTCTTCCCCAAATTGCGTTAAAAAATCAGACATAATGTTAGAATTTTAAATGTTGTAAATAAGATTGAATTGTTTTGGATAAAGGCAAAATTAGGGATACAATATTATTTAATTATCCGTAATATGTACCTTTTTTTATACAATAATTAAAAAATAACATAAGTCTTCTAAAACTAGTTTTTTGTTATTTTAAACTGAATTTGTTTTTTGTTTTGAAAATGAAATATTTAAACTGAAAATGCTTCTGAAAAAGCACTGTTGTGCCATTTCAAAAGCATTTTTATTTAAGCAAAAATTAATTTTTTACTTGATTTCTGTTATAAATTCTTCTTGAGCAGTTCTTACTTTTTTAAGATTTACCAACCAGTCATTTGCATCATCTCTATAACCAAGAGGTAAAATTAAAACGCTTTTTAGACCAAGTTCGCCTAAATCTAAAAGTTTATCTACTTCAGCAGGAATAAATCCTTCCATTGGAGTTGAATCTACTTGCTGTTCGGCAGCAGCAGCGATTGCAATACCAAACGAAATATAAGCTTGTTTTGCAGCATGGTTAGCATGCCATTCTTGTCCAAGAGGCTCGTACATTCCCCAAAGTCTTTGTTTGTACTCGTCCATTGCATCAGCAGGAATTCCTCTTTCAGCAATTGTTTTGTCAAATACAGTAGAGATTTTCTCTAAATTATAACCATCCCAAGCAGCCCAAACCAAAACGTGAGAAGCATCAGTAACTTGGCTTTGGTCGAAACTTACCGCTCTAAGTTTTTCTTTAACTTCTTGGTTTGTAATAACAAAAATTTTATAAGGCTGTAAACCAGAAGAAGAAGGAGCTAGCTTTGCAGCTTCAAGAATATAATCTACTTTTTCTTGCGGAACCGCTTGTCCGTTCATTTTTTTTGTAGCGTAACGCCACTTTAGTGCATCTATTAAGGCCATTTTTTTTAAATTGATTAAAATTGTATTCAAATGTAAAAAAACTTAAGTGTATTTTTGTCATCAGATTACCAAAAGTAACTGTAACATCGAGGTAACTTACTAACAGAATATGATAAAAGAACCAATACACGATAAAAAATCGTGCAATCAGCATATTATGGCAGTGCATGACGCCATGTATATTTTAAACGGAAGATGGAAAATTTCTATTATAGCATCTTTATGCTTCAATACATTGAGGTTTACCGACTTATTAAGAGAAGTGGAAGGCATTTCTGGAAAAATGCTTAGCAGGGAATTAAAAAATCTAGAAGAAAATCAGTTGGTTACAAGAACTGTTCTCAATACACAGCCTGTTACGGTTGAGTATGAGTTAACAGAATACGGACATACTTTAAAAGAAGTGATAGATTCTCTAGCAAAATGGGGACACAACCACAGAAAGAAAATTACAGGAAAAGATTAGTCTTTGTCTTTTAGTTCAATTGCTTTTTGAAAAAAGCTTTGACGCGTCAAATTATCTTCTGCTTCTTCAATTGCTCGAAGAAGGTTATTTTGAGGATTGGTAATTTCGTTTAAAGCTTTTGCCATAATCGCCCAAACCGGTTGCATTTTAGAAACCAATTCTTTTCCTTTTACAGTTAAGATAATCAATCTTTTGCGTTCGTCTTGTTTGTCTTTTTTAGAACTGATAAGTTTTTCTTTTTCTAATTCCTTTAATAAACTGATGGTTGAAGGATGGCTATAACCAATTTCGCTGGCAATTTCGACCACACTCAGCATTTCTTTTACATGCAGAGTGTAGATTACGGGGAACCATTTCGGTTCAAAATCAATATTAAAATAAGAATAAATCTGTGCTCCGTCTTTACGTAATTGTTCGCTAAGGCGCTGTAAGCGAGTTGATATGGCCAAAATGCCAATTTCGTCAATTATATTCATTGCTATGGATTTAAGTTTAAATGACAAAAAACGTTGTCGGGTTTCATTAACGGAAAATCTACAGGAAGTGCTTCTTTTTGTATGGTAATAAAATTGTTCTTTTCGTAAAAGCGTAAAGCCGCCTGCAAAATAGAAATCGTTCCTAAGTATAAGTCTTGAATTCCATTTTCTTTACTGTATTTAATCAACTCTTCTAGTAAATGCTGTGCAATATTGAACTCTTTTCCTCGAAATTCTTTCTTTACAAACATTTTTCTGATAGCTCCGCCTTCTTTACTAAATTTTACGAGAGCAATAGTTCCAACAAGTTTTTCGTCTATAAACGCACCCAGAAAAATCCCGCCTGGCTTATAGTAAAAGTTTGCAATATCCTGTAAATCGGGTTGATCTTCTAAAGTAATAGGAACATTAAATTCCTTTTGCTGAATGTTTAAAATCAAATCTACGATCTGGTTTTCGTACTCATTTTGTATGGGCTGAATCTGCATGGTATTTCAAAAATTAAATAACAGTACAAAACTACGTAGTTGACTACATATATGCAAGAAAAAAACTGCCGAACTCAGCAGTTTTAAGTGTTTTTTATGATTTATTACAATTTTTTATTTCTGATTTTATTCTTTAATTAATACAATAACAGCTTTATATCCTGTTCCAACATTCCATTCGCTTGATGAAATAACCTGGCCTTTATCATCATAAACCTTGAATTCGGCTGTATTTGGAGAAGCAAAACCTTCGTTTAAAGCTTCAATATCAATTTTATTAATTCCTTTTTCCAAGTTTATTTTGACGCTTTTAAAATCTCCGTTCAAAAAGACTTCAGGCTCAATAACTTTATCGTTCAAATATACTTTTACTTTATCGCCATCTACAAAAGCGGCATCACGATACATAATAGTTGAAGTAACCGCAGTTGTGTTGAAATTGCCTAAGAATTGATTTCTTCTATAAAATATCCCTTCAACATTAGCTTCTGGCTTATATAGGTTTGTGTTTTTAAATAATTCATCTGGATTAACCTGTAATGGTGCAGGCTTCTCTATAGGCGCTGGCGGATTTTCTTTCGGAGCAGCTTCTGCTGGCGGAATAACTTCTTTTACTGGAGATTTTTTTGCCGGAATCGATTTGAATTTATTATCAAGTTCTTGAGCAAAACTATGCAGTGAAAAGGAAGCAAAGGCAATTATAAAAAATACTTTTTTCATGTTTTTATACTATTAATCTTGTGTGGTATTGATTAAAAAAATTAGATGCATCATAATCTTTTATATATAAACATTTTATGAAACCAAATATTGCATCGTTAAGATTTTTTTGTCGAAAAATTAACTTCTTTGCGAGTAAAAATCTAATATTTTCTGCCGAAACTGACTTATCTTTATGTTCTCTTGAAGTTTTGAAGATTCTATCTTTTAAAAGATTCTCTTCAAACAATAAAATCAAATATCATGGAATGGAAAAATGTTTTGACTGATTTATTTAAAACGGATTATCCGATAATACAAGCGCCAATGTTAGGCGTTACAACTCCAGAAATGGTTGCGGCTGCAAGTAATGCTGGAGTTTTGGGATCATTGGCATTAGGCGATCTTCCCGCAGAAAAATGCATCGAATTAATTAGGGCTACAAAGAAATTAACCAATAAACCTTTTGCCGTGAATATTTTTGTTCACGCAATAGATCCAATTACACCAAAATTGGAAGCCGATTATGCTAAAACGAAAAATCATCTGGAAAAGTTTGCTGAGAAAAAGGGGATTAAAGCCGATTTTCCACCTATAAACGAAATCAAACTCACTGATTATCACGATCAGATTGAAGCTATCTTATTGGAAAACTGCAATATTGTGAGTTTTACTTTTGGAAATTTGGATAACGAAAGTATTTTGACTTTAAAAGAAAATAAAGTGCTTTTAATTGGAACCTGTACTTCGGTTCAAGAGGCTATTGTATTGGAAAATAGTGGTATTGATATTATTTGTGTACAAGGTATTGAAGCAGGAGGCCATCGCGGAAGTTTTCTAGAAGAAACCATTCCGCAGATTGGAGGATTATCGCTGCTTTCTCAGGTAGCCGAAACTGTAAATACGCCTGTTATTTATGCTGGCGGAATTTATAACGCAAAAACGTTGCTAGCATCTAAAACTTTGGGCGCAGATGGTTTCCAGATTGGAAGTGTGCTTTTAGGATCTGCTGAAAGTGCCTTGCAGGATTTTGAAAAGCATCGCCTTAGAAATTTAAAAGAAAATGAAATTGTATTAACCAAAAGTTTTACAGGAAGATACGCGCGCGGAATTCGAAATGCTTTTATAAAAGAAATTGAAAATTCTGAGTTTGTGCTACCGTATCCGTATCAAAATAAACTGACTGCAGAGCTTAGAAAAACAGCAAAACTAGAACAAAAGACTGATTTTGTTAGTATTTGGACCGGACAGTCAATTGGCAGTTATAGTGAAGTTTCAACTGAAATTATTATCCGAAACTTAATAGAAGAAACAGAAAATTTTGTCTGAAATTTCAGTTTAGAAATGATTCAAAAACGTACTATTTGTCATTTCGACGAAGGAGAAATCTTCACGGGAAACTCGACAAAGATTTGTGATTTTTTTTAAATTATTTAAAGAATGAAAAATAATTAATTGGAGTTCTTTTTTGTATCTATTTGTAAGGTAAGTTATTGAATAGTAATATTTTGTATATTAGTTGTTCAATTAAATAAGCCCAAATATGAATAGGTTAAGTTTTATCTTTTTCCTTTTTGCATTCAGTGCTTTTGCTCAGGGAAATAAAATCGATTCGGTTATTAAGAAACAGATTGAAGAGTACAATTCTTCATTTGCCAGTGCTTTTATAAAAGGAAGTAGGGGCGATTTGGTAAAAGCTTACACCGATCAAACCATATTTATGCCAGAGCATAGTAGACAGCTAGTGGGAAGAAAAGCGATTGAAGACTTTTACAAACAATGGCTTACTCAGGCAAAAATTGTTTCTTACGAAAGAAAAAAATCTGGAATTACAAGATTTTGGAAACTATATTCTGGAAATTGGAACTTTTGATGAAACCTTAAATCTAACCGAACAAAATCCATTCTCATATATTGGAAAATATGCGGTTTTATGGAAAAAACCTTCGCAAAGAAGTCTTCCTTTAACAATTGCTGCTGAAATATGGGGCTCATCAAGCAATTTTGATGATAGAAATATTCCTAATATTGATGATTCTTCTGTTCCAGAAACAGAAGTTTATAGCGTCTCAGACAAATTAGCATCAGAGATTAAAGAGCGAAATAAAACCATTAAAGAGTTCGTTCAAAATAGGCAAGGAGCAGAACATGCTAAAATGTTTATGCCAGATGCCATGTACCTAACATATTATACTCCGATTCTTTCTGGTGAAAAGGAAATAACAGACTATTTTATAGAACATGAAAAACCCGGAACATTAAGTATAGATAAGATTTCGATTCTGACTTCTGGAATCATCTATGCTAGAACAGCAATTATAGAATTTGGTTTTTATAGTGTGGATTGGCATGATGGTGAAAATCACGGAAACGTAAAAGGAAAAAGCATGAACGTTTGGAAAAAAGATAATAACGGAGCATTACTGCTTTTTCGCCAAATCGTAAATCATGATTAACTTTTAAGTTTATTCAGAATAAGGTTTATTTTATCTGTTTGTTGTTAATTGCTGATAATTTTCTATAATTTTGACCCCATCTTTATCATTTTTACACACGATGGGTCGATTACTTTGCATATTTTTTATTCTCACCACTTTTTATATTTATCCGCAATCTTCAACAAAAGAATGGATTGATAGTTTAAATACTATTGATAATCATGAGAAAAAAGTGGATTTAGCTCTCAAAATTGCTTCCAAGCTCCAAGATTCGGATTGGGAAAGAGCCGTAAAATACATTGAATTGGCTGAAGCCGAGGCAAAAAAAACAGAGAAAACTGATTTAACATTAGCGAAAGTTTACGCACAAGCAGCTCAAATCTACGATGCAAAAGATGTTATAGATATTACTTTGCAATATTATCTAAAAGCGTATGAAATTTACAAAAGCAATAATGTTGTAGACGAAATTGCTCGAGTAGAAAATAATCTTGCCATTGTTTATGCCAAAAGTAATAATGAAGAAAAAGCGCTTAAATATTTTCTGAAAGTATATCGTTATCAAAAATCTAAGAATGAGTCTGATAAGCTGGTAAAAATCTTAAACAACATTGGTACGACTTATCTGGGCAAAAGTGTAGATTCTTCACTCTATTATTATCATAAAGCCGATGCGATTGCAAGAACATTAAACAATAATACTTTAAAAGTTTATGTTTATACCAATTTGGCACGAGCTTATGGTTTAAAAAAAGATCATAAAAATGCCGATTTTTATTTTCAGAAAGCTTTTTCACTAATTGATACTCCAATCGACAATTCCTTAAAAGCATTTGCTTATGAGTCGCTTTCTGCTTATAATCTGGAGGAAAAAAAGCTAGATGAAGCAATTTTATATGCAAAGAAAGCTTTAGAATTGGATAAAGACAAAGCCTTTGGTTTTGCAAGCATGCGACTCAATAAGATGCTTTATGAAGCTTATTTGAGCAAACAGGATTACAAAAATGCGGTATATTATTTTCAGCAATACAATAAAATTAGCGATAGCATTAACATTGAACAGAAAGCGGTAAATCTAGAAAGAATAAGGCTCGAGCAAGATTATAAAGTGCGAAGCCAGATTCGAACTTTAGTTGAAGAGAAAACTAGGTTTAAATATTATGTTGTCGGGTTAATATTGATTATCGGAATTTTGATTTTGATTCTTTTGCTGATTCGTTATCGAAACCGAAATATTACCAATCAGCTGGAAAAGGAAAAGCTAAAAGCAAAAGAGCAGGAATTGAAACAAAGCCTTGAGGCCAAGAATATGGTTTTGGTTGGTAAGGCAATGTCAGAAATACATAGAACAGACAATATCAATGAAATCCTGACGGATCTTAAAAAAATCAAACTTAAAACACCAAACAAAGAATTACAGCAGGCAATTGATATTGTGTTAAAGCGTCTTGAAAAAGATTTGAATACCGATATCTGGCAAGAATTTGAAATTAGTTTTGAGCAGGTTCATAAATCATTCTTCGATAAATTGACCATTGATTATCCTTTACTTACTCCAAAAGAGCGCCGCCTTTGCGCTTTGTTATATTTAGATTTAACAACAAAAGAAATTTCTCAAATTACAGGACAATCGTTCAAGTCTATAGAAAATGCCCGAACCAGATTGCGTAAAAAGTTCGATTTGACCAACGAAAAAGTAAATCTTTCCACTTATCTCAACTCTTTTAAAATAGAAAACATGTAAATTAAACTTTAATATAACGTTTTGATTTTGTTAAGTTTAAAATGAAATGAGTGTTTTTTTGGTGATACATTTTTGCCTGCGAGTGTTTTTGCATTAGTCCTTTTTTTTTGAGCTTTACAGTTGCGTTCTACTTTTACCAAACGATTGTAATAAATACGTTTGATGAATACCACAAAAAAAGAAGAACCGAAGAAAAGCCTTGAAGAGCTTTTGGAAGAAACAAAAACAAAAAAGAGTGCGCTCTTAAAAATTCTACAAAAAATAACGAAAGCAAGTTCTAAGAATCAACCGCCGAATTGATTCTAAGGACTTGCTTTTGTGGTTTTCTGCGAACCCTTGTACCTATTAACTCGCAGCCTTAATACTAATTTTAAATTTAAAAAAATGAACCAAATTTACTTTAAACCCAGGTATTTGTTTCTAGTGTTAGGTTTCTTGATCTGTTCCGTCGGGATGGCTCAGTCACCTTTGCCAAAAAACAAAACATCGAATGCGCAGACGGCCATACAATCGCCAAATGCCGTTCAGAAAAAGGATCAGGTTTCTCAGAAAACAACTGACCAAAGTACTAATCAAGAAAATGATTCTAATATACTTTTAGCTCAAAAAAGTATAAATGGAACCCCACTTTCAAAAGAAGAAACGGAAGCTGTTAATAAGCGTGTACAAACAAGCCAGAAACTTTTTGATAAAAGCTTAAGCAGTTCAACAGCTAAAAATGTTCAAACGGCTGACAGTACAAAAGTGAGATCTTTTGCAAAATCGTCTAATTTAACAGTGAGAAATGTATTTGAAGTTAAAAAAGCAGATTTCGAATTGTCGAATGCAGACAAAATGCAGCTAAAATCGGTTTCAGATAAACATGGCAGAAGTTTGGCCACCTATCAGCAGATGCATAATGCTGTTCCTGTTGAAGGTGCAATTTATAAAGTTAGAGATAATAAGAACAAAATTGAGGCATTTGGAAATATCAGTAAAAAATTGCCTGCAAACAGCAGTTATAAAGTAAATGCATCGGCGGCTTTACAAAATGCTCTAAATACTGTAAATGCTAAAGAATATGTTTGGCAGAGCAAAAAACTATCAGCTTTAGTTCATAAAAAAATCAGTAAAAAACCAGAGGGTGAATTGGTTTATGTAGGGCCAAATTTCTCTTCTCAATTAACAGAATATCACTTGGCGTGGAAATACGATATTTTCGCAACAAATCCGCAATCGAGCCAGACGATTTATGTAGATGCTAATACTGGAAAAGTAATTTTGAAAATCGATTTAAATAGAGATCTTCGTTCGTCTGTATCGCCTTTTGCTGACGGTAGAGCTGCAATTGGTAAAGGAAAAGCAAGATTTGCTGGGGATGTCACTTTTGGAACCACTCAATATGCAGAAGGTTATAAGTTGGAAGACTTAGTAGGGAAATACAAAGTACCAATGTATACTTTGAATATGAATCATGCTGAGCACGCATCAGACGAAGTATTGACGGAATATATCGATGAAGACAACAATTGGAATGATTTGTACAATAAAGATCATGATGAAGCCGCAATTGATATTCATTGGGGAATTCAAAAGACTTTGAACTATTACGAAGAAAAATTTGATCGCAATAGTGTTGATGATAAAGGAATGACCATTTTTGCATTGGCGCATTTAGGAACCAACGTTCAGAATGCTTCTTGGACAGGAGGATGGGCACAGTTTGGAGATGGACTAGATCAGCCTTTTGTGAGTTTAGGAATTACTGGACACGAAATGACTCACGCTGTAACACAATTCTCTGCTGGATTAATTTATGAAGGAGAATCTGGAGCGATGAACGAATCTTTTAGTGATATTTTTGGAATTTCTATTGAGCTTTATGCTGGAAAAGACACTAAAAATGATATCTGGATGCTAGGTGACGAATTATACTCTCACGGAAGTTTGAGAAGTATGGCTAACCCAAAAGCAGCTGGCCAGCCAGACACTTATGGTGGAGAATTTTGGACAAATCCTGGAAATATCCAGATTGATAATGGTGGTGTGCATCAGAACAGTGGAATTACCAATTATTGGTATTATCTTTTAGTAGAAGGCGGTGAAGGAGTAAATGATCTTGGCAACAGCTACAATGTTAAATCAATTGGTCTTGCCAAAGCTGAGAAAATAGCTTACGTTACACTTACGGAGTATTTATCGCCATCTTCGAATTTCAGCGATATGCGTCAAGCAACTTTAATGGCGACAGAAGATTTATACGGTTTAGGATCTGAAGAGTATAAGCAGGTTACAAATGCTTGGTATGCCATTGGAGTTGGTGCTTCATATTCAGATAAACAAATTGTACTTGTAGCTGTACAGAATCCTTCTATTCCGTGCGGGCAATTAAAAGGTGATGAGCCTTTTTATGTAACCATCAGAAATACAGGAACAACAGCAATTAAAGCAAATGAAGTTTTAAACTACAAATTGAGAGCTATGGCAAGTGCTCTTGGAAGATTAATTACTTTTTATTCTAATGATGGCTCAGTTACTTTTACCAAAGATTTAGCAGTTGGTGAAGAAAGAGTTATGGAAATCAAAGATAAAATTCCATATCAGGTTAGCGCAACTTCAGTAAATTATATTGAGATAAAACTTGATGTAAATCCTATCGTAGAGTTTGGTGCAAAGGACGGAGTTTCTTTTGTTTCTAACATAATTGTTCCGCCAGCAGAGAAAAATTTTGACATTAAAGTAACCGCACTAGATCTTCCATATTATACAGGAGATGCACTTATGACAAACTACACTCCAGCGATTACATTTACTAATTTAGGATGTGAAGATGTTCCAGCAGGAACAGTTATAAAAGTGGGTTATGCAGATACAAAAGCAGGAAGCACTACCGTATGGAAAGAGGTTACCTTGCAAACTCCTTTTAAAGGAAAATCGCAAATGACAGTTGCTTTTGATACTACTGTCGATTTATCTGCTCCTGGTTTGCATACTTACGAAGGTTATGTAACATTGGCTCAAGATCCAGTTACAACCAACAACAGTATTTTAAACGCGGCTTACAGTGGTATTGTAACACAATTGCCATATTCAGAAGGATTCGAAAGAACTCCTGGAGGATGGAATACAAAAGCATTAGGTGGCAATCAAAAGTTTGTTTTTCAGAATTACCCAGCTTCATTTAGAACTACCAAATCACAATATCTTTGGGCAACAGTAGATTTAAAAAGCACTGATAAAATGGGATTGAATTCTGATTTCGTTCTAGAATCTCCAATTTTTGATTTCACTAATACGGTTTCTCCTTATATCGAATTCGATTTTTACTATTTGTTCCATAAAGGATACGATGGTATGGTTATAGAATATTCTGATGACAAAGGGAAAACTTGGAAAAAAGTGGAGAACGTAAATTATCCAGAAACCGTTCATGCAGATGGTACAAAAGAAGGCTGGTTTACAGGTGTGAATACTGTTTTGAAAAAAGATCCATATCAAATTCGTTTGAACGATCTTTCGGGTAAAAAAGTTGCCATTCGTTTTCATATTAAAACAGATGATTATTATGATGGTTTCTTAGGAGGATTTATAGATAATATCCTAGTAAGTGATGCTCCTTATGATTTAGAGGTTTTAACGGCAAAATTAGACGCAGGTAAATGTGATATCAATAATAATAATGCGGCTGTAACAGCAAAAATCACAAATAATTTTGCTACTGCAAGTCAAGTAGTGAATATTACAACGAAAGTTCTGGACGCTGCAAAAAATGAAGTTTTCTCAAAAACCGAAAAAGCTACTTTAAACTTCACTAAGTTTAAGGACACAATAAGTTATACTGTTCCAAATATTAATTTAAAAACTATTGGAGAACACACTGTAACATTCTCTGTTTTTCCAGAAGTGATGACTACAGACGCTAAACAAGCCAATAATTCTTATGTATTAACATACGATAATTGGAAGAATGAAGATATGAAAATATCGGTGCTTCCATATAAAATGGATTTTGAAGATGCAGACAAATACAAAGGATGGAGAACTTCTGAAAATAAAGGTTCTGCAGGATGGAAACATGGAACTCGACCTGATTTAGGTTCTCCAGGGTGGTTTCTTGCTGATCATACCAAATTTATGGCGAGCAATGATGACAAATGCAATTGCGATGCTGCAAATGATATGTTGGTCTCTCCGACATTTGATTTAACAAATTACAAAGAGGCACATTTGTCGTTTGATGGATATGGAGATCCACAGCATCTTTCTGACGGATATGTAAAAGTAAGTACAGATGGTGGTCAGACTTGGACTGAAGTTTTCAAAATGCCATATTACGGTGCTTGGTGGGAATATGATATTGATCTGACGCCTTATGCAGGAAAATCTTGTGTTCAGGTTGCTTTTCAACATAATGACAACGGATTATTTGCAGACGGTTTTGCTGTGGATAATATTGAAATTAAGGATAAAAAGGACTATTTAAGATTATCTAATTTTAGTGCTCCAGAAACGATTTACGAAGACGTTCCTTCACACGAATTTTTTGTAAGCGTTAAGAATTTATCTTATGCGCCAGTAAACAAAGTGAAAGTAGAGTACCAAATTACTCAAAACGGAACTGCGATTGGAGCTCCTGTAGTTCTTGATAAAACAGATGAAATCCTAGTAGGTCAAACGATAGTTTACACACTAAACGGTCTTCCAAAGTTAGGGGCTGGAAATTATGAAATCAATGTAATTACGACTGCGGCAGGCGCGCCAAGTTCACAAAGTATTGCAGGTGCTTTTCAAGTTGTTGAAAGAGCTTCAGAATTAAGCTCAGAAAACTATAATGGTTTGACACAAGGTTCAATATTTGGAACAAAAGGTTTTATATCGAATCAAAGTGACGAGAATTATCCATGGAGAGCAGTTCCTACTCCAGATAACACTTATTTAACAATCCCACTAAAAGATCATGCAGGTATCGCTAATGGAAAAATGTTATATAGTCAATTAGAAGGGCCTTATTATTATGGAGAAATAGTTTCGCCAATGTACAAGCTATCTGCCAATACTAGCGCAGTAGAATTTTATTACGCAATGCAGAGTAATGTTAATGATGCTTTAATTGTAGATATTAAACCTGCAGGAGGCGAATGGACTGAAATCTGGAGAAATGCTAGACAAGGAACTTTTGCAGATACAGACTGGAAGAAAGCTGCCGTTAATGTTACAAAATATGCTGGGAAATCGGTACTATTTCGTTTCAGACATGCAAAATCTGATGGATATTCTTATATGGTTTTAGATGATGTAAAAGTGATTAATGAAGCAGTTTTAGATGTTGCTTTACAAATTTTGTCGCCAGTAGACATTTGCGGTAATAGTACAGTAAAAGTTAAACTGACAAATGAAGGGCAAATGGCAATTAAAGAAAATTCTATCCAATTAGATTTAGAATATGCCAATACATCAGAAAAAATTTCAGAAACTATCGCAGCGGCTATTCCAGTTGGAGAAAGTATTGAATATACTTTTATAAAACAGCCTAAATTAGATGACAGTGGAGATTCTCATATTTTTAATTTAAAAGCGAACCTGGAAGGTGATATTATAATACAAAATAATAGTATCAATGACTATGTATACCAAGGCGTCTCTGCAGACTTTAAAATATTCGATTCGTCAGTTATACATGCTTATGCTGGTAAGAGTGTATACCTTGACGCTCAGAGAAACTTTTTGGCAAACGAATTAGAATCACCTTCATACAAATGGAGTTCTGGTGAAACAACTAATTCTATTGATGTCAATAAAGCAGGAGATTATACGGTAACAGCAACATTGAAAAATGGATGCATTCTTACTGAAAAAGTAACGGTGGTATTTGATACATTCGAATCTGATCTTCCAAGTGGTGACGTTTGTGGACCAGAAGTAGTTTTAAATCCGGGGAATTATGCTGCTTACGAATGGTTTGATGGTTCAACAGATCCAACTTTCACTGCAACAGAAAGCGGTGAATATTATGTAACAGTTTACAACGAACACGGATTAGGTAAAATTTTTACAACGACAATCAATGTTCTTGAGAATACAGTTCCAGAAATTCAGGCATTAGAAGGAAATAAAATAACAGCTTCTGCTGATGCGGCAGGTTATCAGTGGTATTTGAACGGAAGACCTTTGCCAAATGCAACCGAAAAAATGGTTTCTACAATTTGGGAAGGAAGCTATAGTCTTCAAGTAACAAATGCACACGGTTGTACAAATATGTCGGCTCCAATTGATTCTAAAGGTCTTCTTATTGGAAAACTGACCAATTCTTTCAGAGTGTTCCCAAATCCTGCGGCAGACAATGTAAACATCTTCTTGGCTGAAAAAGCAGAAGGTCAAGCAGAAATGAAAATTTATTCTATGGAAGGCAATGCAGTTTGGAGTAAAACCTATTCTGCTGTTCCGTCAAGCGTAAATGTAAGTCAGCTTACAACTGGAGTTTATATTCTAGATTGTACGGTACAAGGTAAAAAGTACACGGCTAAGATTATTAAAAAGTAACAAATTACAGATAGAAACGGCAGTTCTCGCGTAGAACTGCCCTTCTAAAAAACAAAAACATACGATGAAAAAATCAAAGCTGATAATTTGTGCACTAATGATGTGTGCAGGTGCAATGGCTCAAACCGAAAAGGTTAAACTGGGCGTAAAAGCAGGATTAAATGTTGCGAGCCTTACATTTGATGAAAATGAATTGAACTCATCTGCAAAAACAGGATTTACTGCCGGTTTAATGGCTGAAATTCCTTTGGCAAAAAACTTTTCAGTACAGCCAGAATTACTGTATAGTCAGCAGGGAATGAAATTATCTTATTCAGATCCAGAGGTTCAAAACTCGCATTATAAAAGCACTATTGCCTTAAACTATTTAAACATTCCTGTAATGTTGAAGTATTATGTTGTAAAAGGTTTAAGTATTCAAGCAGGACCACAAGTTGGAATTTTACTAAAAGCAAACAACAAATATCAGGACAACTTTTTGGGTTATGAGAATAGCGAAAAAATGAATTTGTCAGACTATTCAAATGGAGTAGATGCTTCTGTAAATTTCGGATTAGGGTATCAGTTTAAAGACAGGTTTTATGCAGATGCAAGATATAATTTGTCTTATACCAATGTGTTTAAAGACGTAACAGCAAACACAAATTATATTATAAACAGCGATATGAAGAATAAAGTTTTTCAAATAACAATCGGTTATTTTTTTAATTAGAGTTAGTAACCTTTATCACTGTTAAAAACCACTCTTTTTTAAGAGTGGTTTTTTGTTTTTTGCAAAAAATCAAATTCTAACTTGCAGACACCATACCTGAGTTATATCTTTACCCCAGATTTTGGTCTGCTTTTTCAAACCGAAAAAGCAGTTAAAAGGGAATCAGGTGCAAATCCTGAACAGACCCGCTACTGTAAGTTCTACACAAAGTCTTTAAACATTACCCATGCCATTGTTCCGTTTTGAGGGATGAGAAGGCCGTTTAAAGATAGAATAAGTCAGGAGACCTGCCACGATCACATAGTTTAAAACTTTCGTGGTATGAAGTTGATGACAAGAGAATAACCTGCTATTGCATAGCGGGATTACTACTGTTATATAATTACGGCATCACGCAAAGTTTATTTAATTAAATCGTGATGTATAATTTTAGAAAAACGCTTCTTGCAATTTTTGTTTTATTGATTCCTTTTTTGCTTCATTCCCAAGCAGTGACTGATAGTTCGCGGGTTTTGAAAGAAGTTATTTTAAAAGGAAAACCCTATCAGGAAGTCATTCCCGTGCAAAGTCTTTCGGGTGTTTTGCTCGAAAATCTTTCCAGTCATAATGTTGCCGATGCGCTTCGTTATTTTGCGGGAACGCAAATCAAAGATTATGGAGGAGTCGGCGGACTCAAGACAGTTGATGTTCGAAATATGGGAACGCACCATGTTGGTGTTTTTTATGACGGAATTCAACTTGGAAATGCTCAAAACGGCGTAACCGATTTAGGAAAGTATTCGCTTGACGATATGGAATCGCTTACGATGTACAATGGACAGAAAAGCGAAATTTTTCAGTCGGCAAAAGACTTTGCGGCCGCTTCTACGATTTATTTGCGAACCAAACGTCCTGTTTTTATTGGCAATAAAAAAACAAATCTGCTGGTTCGTTACAAAACAATGTCCATTAATTATCATGATCCTTCTTTTAGATGGGAACAAAAGCTGAGCGATAAAGTGAGTTTAAGCGTAAGTTCTGAATACATCAAATCAAACGGACAGTATAAATTTAGATATAAAAGAAAAAATCAAGACGGAAGCATTGCCTACGATACCACAGCTACACGATGGAACAGCGATATAGAAGCATTCCGATTTGAATCTGGTTTGTATGGAAAAATTAATAATGGAACTTGGGATGCTAAAGTATATTATTATGATTCTGAACGCGGTGCACCGGGAGCAATTGTAGAAAATAAGTTTAAAGACGGTTTTAGACAATTTGATAAGAATTTTTTCGGACAGTCTTCTTTAACTAAAGACGTTTCAGAAAAATATAAATTCCAGCTAAAAGGAAAATTTGCTTACGATTACACACATTACATTGCACGAGATACGACCAATGTTTTAGGCGAAACCGTAACCGAAGGCGCACAATCTGATGATAGTTATTACCAGCAGGAAGCTTATTTCTCAGCAGTTAATATGTACAGCATTTTGCCCACTTGGGATGTTTCGCTGTCAACCGATTTTCAATACAATAAACTAAATGCGACAAGAAGAGGAATCCAAACACAATTCTCTTTTCCGCAGCGATATACAGCGCTTGTTTCTCTAGCAACTTCGTATCGATATGAAGGTTTTAAAGTTTTAGGAAATGTATTGGGAACCCGTGTCATTGAGGAAGTAGAATACAATGCCAAAGCGCCCAACAAAACCGAATTTACTCCTGCTATATTTTTGGGTTACACACCTTTTAAAAAATATGATTTCAATTTAAGAGCTTTTGCCAAACGTATTTTCAGAATGCCAACTTTCAACGATTTGTATTATACTATGATTGGTTCGAGCACTTTGAGGCCTGAATATATGAATCAGTACGATGTTGGTTTTACGTATAATTTCCCCGTAAGGGAAAGCTTTTTCGATAAATTTTCTTTTCAGGCAGATGCTTATTATACCAATACAAAAGACAAAATTGTTGCCGCTCCAACCGGAAATTTATTTCGTTGGATGATGACCAATATCGGTCAGGTTAAAGGAAAAGGAATCGAAACAGTTCTTAATATGGGAACTCATTTTAATAAGTTAAAACTAGATGCTAATCTAACGTACACATATTCTCAAAGTCAGGATTTCACAAAAATTGTTGGTTTAGAAATGTCTTCTTACGGAGATCAGATTCCGTACACGCCTTGGCATAGCGGATCTGGGATTTTGAATGCCAATTATGAATCCTGGAACTTCAATTACAGCTTCATTTATGTCGGAAAGCGTTACAACGGAAATGTCAATAATATTAAAGTAAACGAAGTACAGCCTTGGTACACGCACGATTTGGCGGTTCAGAAATCTTTCGCATTCAAAAATTACAAATTAAACGGAACGATTGAAGTCAACAACACTTTTAATCAGCAATATGAAGTGATTTACAATTATCCGATGCCAGGGCGAACATTCAAATTTATAATCAGTTTTGAGTTATGAAAAAGAGCTTTTTAAAAATACTAATTGTTTTAGCCACACCGGTTTTAATGATTTCCTGTCGTGAAGATGAAACTGTATTTCTTTCTTCCGATACTGCCGTTGCCGCACCAAGAAGTGACGGAAATATTGAAGGTTTCTATCTTTTAAACGAAGGAAATATGGGAATGAACCGCGCCAGTTTGGATGTTTTTAATTACAGAACCGGAAATTATACCACAGATGTATATTCCGAACGAAACCCGAGTGTGGTAAAGGAATTGGGAGATGTTGGAAACGATATTAAAATCTACGGAAATAAGGTTTATGCAGTTATAAATTGCTCTAACAAAGTGGAAGTTTTAGAAAAATGGACCGCAAAACGCATCAAAAAAATAGACATTCCGAATTGCCGTTATGTGGCTTTTTATAAAGACAAAGCGTATGTAAGCTCTTATTCGGGGCCAGTTGCGATTAATCCGAATGCAGAAATCGGTTTTGTGGCCGAAATTGACACCACTTCATTAGAAATAAAAAGAAAAGTAACCGTTGGTTATCAGCCAGAACAAATGGTTATTCATAATGGAAAATTGTATGTGGCCAATTCTGGCGGTTACAGAGTTCCAAATTACGATAGAACCGTTTCAGTTATTGATCTGGCGACTTTCACAGAAATCAAAAAAATAGATGTGGGCATTAATTTGTACAGCATGCAAATTGACAGTCGCGGTGATATTTACGTGAGTTCACGAGGCGATTACTACAACACGCCATCTAATCTTTTTGTGATTGATACACAGACAGACGAAAAGAAAATGCAGCTCGATATTCCTGTTTCTGGAACCTGTCTCGTTGACGATTTATTGTATTACTACAGCGTTTCTTGGAGTTACTTATCAGGCAGTAATAAAGTGAGTTACGGAATCTTGGATACTAAAACTAAAAAAGTAATTACCAATCAGATTATCACGGACGGAACCGACAAAAAAATCATGATTCCGTACGGACTTCAAGTCAATCCAGAGACCAAAGAAATCTACATTACCGATGCGCAAAACTACGTCGTAACTGGCTATATCTACTGTTTTACGCCAGATGGAAAACTAAAATGGAAAACAACCGCAGGAAATATTCCTGCCCATATTGCTTTTATAACTAAAAATTAAAAAATGATGAATAAAGCTTTTTTTAAAATCGTTTTGTTTTTAATTCTTTTCGTAGGATTTGCTTCTTGCGATAAGGATAATGACAATGAAGAAAATCTGCTTCCCGCAGAAGTGCTGAAGGAAACCTACACGATTGATCGTTTTAAAGTTCTGAATATTGCAACAGATCTTCCAAGTACGGCAAAACTGACTTGGAGCATTAAAGATTCGATTATCTCAGAAAATGCCGATTTAGATTTTATAAGTCCGTTTCAAAAAAGCTATTCATTGACTTTAAAAGTTGAAATAAACGGAGAAACCAAAATTTATAACGCATCAATCAATGTTGTAAAAGAAACAGGAACATACAGTAAATATATTTCTAATGTATTTGATTTTCGTCCCGCAGTTGGACAATTCACAAACGAAATTCCACTATATACATCAGGAAATACAGAAGCCAGCATAATTTCTGCGGCAAAAAAAGCAATTGTAGGTTCCAACACCACAATGATTTCGCTGGGCGGTTTTGGCGGTTATGTGGTTTTTGGTTTTGATCATACGATTCCGAACATGGGCGGACGAGATTTTAAAGTTTTAGGAAATGCTTTTTGGGGAAATGAAGCCAACGAAGCGCGTGCAGGATCTTGTGAACCCGGAATTATTATGGTGGCTTATGACAAGAATAAAAATGGAAAACCGGACGAAGATGAATGGTACGAAATTGCAGGAAGTGAATACTTTAAAAACACGACTACAAAAAATTACTCGATTTCTTATTTCAAACCAGATCCAAACAAATTGCCAGTTGTAGGAAACGAATTTTGGCAGGTTAATAGCGAATATATCAAATGGCAGGACAATGCTGGAAATTCAGGTTATAAATCGCAAAATGTGTTTCATGACCAAAGTTATTACCCGCTCTGGATTGCCGATGCATCTTATACTTTAAAAGGAACTCGAATAGCCGATAATTTCTACGATCAAAGTGGCGAAGGTTCATATTGGGTAGGCAAATCGTTTGAATTTGGTTATGCCGATAATGCACCAAATAATGATGAAGCTTCGAATATTGATATTTCTTGGGCAGTCGATAAAAACGGAAAATACGTAAAGCTTCCCGGAATTGATTTCATAAAAATATACACCGCAATTAATCAGGAAGCGGGCTGGCTTGGCGAAGTTTCTACAGAAGTTTCAGGCGCTTATGATTTGCATCTTAACTAATACAACACTTTAAAATCAATACAATTATGAAGAAAAACTACTTTATAGTAATAATGCTATTTTTTGCATTTCTAACCCACGCACAAATAAAAGTGCAAGGCGTTCTTAGAAATGACATCAAATTAAAAACAGCGACGCAAAAACAACTAGCAGCAAAAAGTGCCAATGCAACCACTTTTGATGATATTCAGTTTTGGGTTGGTAGCGGTGCCAATAAAGCAGCATTTGCCGTGCAATGGAACGATGGAAAAAATGCAGACGCTTTAATCTGGGGATTTAAATGGGATGGAAATGCAACTGGTGAAGATATGATGAAAGCCATTGCAAAAGCTGATCCTCGTTTTTACACTCTTTTATTGCAGGGAACTCAATTTGGAACTGCAATTGGAGGTTTCGGTTTTGATTTGGACGGAGCCAATACAATCGGATTGTACAAAAGCGGAAACCTAACCTATCCTTATTATCCTGTGAGCGGTATTGTAAATACAACCGTTTATGATTTTGACGAATACACAACAATTGATGCATCCGATCACTGGCAATCGGGCTGGACAACTAAAGGATATTGGTCCTATTGGGTAAGAGATGACGTTAACAATGGTTTTGATTATTCTGGATTAGGCGCATCGAGCCGAGTTTTACAAGATGGCTCTTGGGACGTCTGGAATTTTAATGTTTCGTTTGCAGAAGAACCAATTGCAGCATTTACGCCTGTAACACCGTATTCGAACGCCATAGATTTTACAAAAGGGTATTTCATGGTAAATGAAGAATGGTTTGGCCACACCAATGGATCTGTAAATTTTGTTAGCAATGACGGAAAAATCAATTATAGAGTGTATAGCGATGTAAACGAAAATAAAGCTTTTGGTGCTACAACGCAATACGGAACTATTTATGGAGATAAATTTTATTTTGTTTCTAAACAGGCTAAAGATGGAGGCGATACACAATATACTCCTGGCGGAAGGCTAGTTGTTGCCGATGCTTTAACTATGAAAACCCTTGCCGAATTTGATAATGTAGGTGGAGGAGATGGACGTTCTTTTGTTGGAGTTGATGAAAAAACGGGATATATAGGCGCTTCAAACGGAGTTTTTACTTTTGATATTGCCAATATGAAAGTGGGAACTCTCATTGCAGGAACAGGAGGCGGAAGTCAGTATGCGGGACAGATTGGAAATATGATTCGAACTTCTCAATATGTATTTGCAGTAAAACAAAATGGTGGAATTTTGGTCATTGATCCTAAAACAAATAGTGTTGTTAAAACAATTGCAGGAGCATTTCATTCGGTTACGCAATCTAAGGACGGTAGCATCTGGGGAATTCAAAATAAGAAAATAATTAATATTGATCCGTTGACTTTTGTAACTATTGAATATGCTATTCCAACCACTCAATATTTAGGTTCTTGGGGAGCATGGAATGCTGGTAGTTTTACGTACAGCAATAAGGAGAATGCTTTGTATTGGATGAATTCTGTCAACGCATTTACATCGGGAGTTCAAATTGTAAAATTTGATGTAGCAACCAAAAAATTCAATGAAAGTTTTGCTACACTTCCGGGACAAACGGGAAGCTTTAAACAAATTCCTTATGGAGCAGCGTTAAGAATTGATCCTGTTTCAGATCAGATTATTGTAAACACAACCGAAAGCGGTTTTGGGGCACATTACCAAAAAAACTGGATTCATACTTTTGACAATACAGGAAAATTAATCGATACAAAAACGTTAAACGATTATTATTGGTTTCCTGCTATGACGGTATTTCCAGATAATGCAGCGCCAGTTGTAAATGCAATTCTGCCTTCAGAAATTTCAACGGGAAGCCCAACAATTATTGATTTAAAAACAGTAGTTTCAGATGAAGATAATCTGTCTGCAGCGATTGTAAAAACGATAAAATCAAACAGTAATGAAACTATTGTCTCGGCAGAAATTAATGCAAACGAAGAACTGATCATAACCCCGAAAATAGGAGGAACTTCGACAATTGTAATCAGTTTTAATTCTAATGGTAAAATAGTCGAAAAATCGATTCTGGTTGATACAGCGGTTTTAGGCAGAGACGAATTCACGAAAGTTCAATTATCTATTTATCCAAATCCAGTTTCAGATTATTTGAATATCAGCACTGAAGACGAAATTACGGATGTTGTAATTTATGATGTTAATGGAAGAACGATCAATACTAGATTAAATAACAATCAAATTGACGTAAGTAATTTTGCCAAAGGATTTTACATTATCAATATTGCAACCGACAAAGCGAATTATACTCAGAAATTTATTAAAAGATAAAATTTAAAATTGTAATAATTTGAGGCTGTCACAAAAGTGACAGCCTTTTTTTTAAATGCTTCGTAGGAGCATCGTGTTGTTGGCAACATATCGGTAACAATCATTATATTTACAATACAAAATTTCGAACATTATGAAAGCATTGGTAATTGGAGCGACAGGCGCGACAGGAAAAGAATTGGTAGATCTGCTTTTAGAAAACCACGATTATGAATCAGTTTCAATTTTTGTGAGACGTTCAACAGGAAAATCACATCCAAAATTGACCGAGCATGTTGTTGATTTTTCGAATATAAATTCATTTCAAAGCGCCATTACCGGAGACGTGCTTTTCTCTTGTTTAGGAACTACCTTAAAAGATGCGGGTTCCAAAGAAAAACAATGGAAAATCGACTACGATATTCCTGCCGAATTCGCAGCTGTCGCAAAACAAAACGGAGTTAATTCTTTGGTTGTAGTTTCTTCTTATGGAGCATCAGCAAAAAGTAGTGTATATTATTCTATGATGAAAGGAAAATTAGAAGACCATCTTCAAGAGCTTCAATTTCCACAATATATTATTTTCAGACCTGGACCTTTAATTCGAGAAAATACAGATCGTTTAGGTGAAAAGATTTCAGTAAAAGTTATAAAATTCTTTAATGCAATTGGACTTTTCAAAAATCTGAAACCAATTACAACCGCATTTTTAGCCAAAAAACTAGTAAAAGCACCGAAAGTACTTTCAGCAGGAACAATAGTCCTTGAATTAAATCGAATTCTGCAGCTTTAACTTGTAATCTTTTTATAGCATCGAGAATGAATTCGGTATCTTTTTAAACAAGAATTTTTGCTAATTAGAGGTTTTAGACGAATTTGCCTTACCTTTATACCTTTACCACGCCAAAGAAATGAACAAAGATTACCCAATTCCAGAAAACGAACTACAACGTTTAGCTGCCCTTAAACGTTATAATATACTTGACACGCTTCCAGACAATGCTTTTGACGATGCTACAAAGCTTGTTTCTTATATCTGTGGCGTACCAATTGCCCATATTTCTTTTATCGATGAAGACAGACAATGGTTTAAATCGGAGATTGGAATTGGAGTTTCTGAAGTGCCAAGAGAAATAACTTTCTGCAATTACACTATTTTAGATACAGAAATTGTAGAAATCAATGATACCCATGTCAATGAAAGATTTAAAGACGATCCCAATGTTACTGGAGGTTTCAATGTGAGATTTTATGCTGGTGTACCGCTTACAACGCCAGATGGCTATAATATAGGAACATTATGCGCTATTGATCACGAAGTTAAAGAATTGAATGAAAATCAGCGTAATGCGCTTTCTATTATTGCAAAACATGTTATTGCACAGCTGGAATTAAGCACAAAAAACAATCAGTTATATACACAGAGAAAAATTGCCGAACGTGCTGTTTTGGCGAGAGATAGTTTTTTGGCCAATATGAGCCACGAAATTAGAACTCCGTTAAACGCTATTATCGGATTCACAGATTTGCTTGCGCAGACCGAACTAGATGATACACAGCGCGATTATATTGCAAGTGTACAGATTGCAGGCGAAAATCTGCTTCTGATTGTAAATGATATTCTAGATCTTTCAAAAATTGAATCAGGAAATTTACCTATAGAATCTGAGCCTTTTAATTTGAAGAAAACACTTAAACATGTTTATAGTTTACTAAAAGTAAAAGCACAGAAAGACGTTGAGTTTAATCTTTTTCTGGATGCCGAATTGCCAGATTTGGTTGTTGGCGATCAAGGAAGATTAAATCAGATCTTGGTAAACCTTATCGGTAATGCGCTTAAGTTTACAAATGAAGGAGAAGTAACCGTTTCGGTAAAGAAAATAGAGGAAACGGAAGATAGTTATTCGTTTAAGTTTTCTATAAAAGATACCGGAATCGGAATCCCAAAAGATAAACTCGAAACTATTTTTGAACGTTTTACACAAGGTGAAGAAAGCACGACACGAACATTTGGCGGTACTGGACTTGGGCTGAATATTGTAAAACAATTAGTAGAACTTCAGAAAGGAGAAGTTCACGTAAAAAGTACGCTAAACCGCGGTTCGGAGTTTTTCTTTACCCTTTCGTACAAAAAATCAAACTTTGAGGAAACAACGGTAAAAACGGTTTCTAAAAATGATTTAGGAAATCTTAAAATATTGCTTTGCGAAGACAATGTTTTAAACCAAAAGCTTGCAAAAAGCGTAATTAATAATTTTGGCTTCGATTTGGATATTGCCCAGAACGGTGAAGAAGGCATTGAACTTTTGTCTCAAAATAACTATGATTTGGTTTTAATGGATTTGCAGATGCCTGTAAAAGATGGCTACCAAACCACAGAATATATCAGGAATGAAATGAATTCCAGCATACCGATTATTGCCATGACAGCACATTCTTTGGTAGGAGAGCAGGAGCGATGCTACAAAGTGGGAATGAATGCTTATGTACCAAAGCCTTTTAAACAGTCGATACTTTTAAAAGCCATAAAAACGGTAATGACACCAGACAGTGATGCACATCATAAAAGAATTATCGATATGTCTTTTTTGGATGAAATGTCTGGGGGCGATCCCGAATTTAGGCAAGATATGATAGGTCTTTTTATTGAAAAAATTCCAAGTCAGTCGGCACAGTTAGAAGAAGCTTTTAAAAACACCGATTACGACAGCGTAAAAAAGTTGGCTCATAATATGAAATCAAGCATGGATATTTTTATGTTGCAAGATTTGAGCAATTGTTTGTCGATTATCGAAGAAGAAGCGTCATCTGGCGAGTTTACTTCCGAAACATTAGATAAAGTGAATATTTTTCACTGTGGAATCGAAGAAGTCGTTAAAATTTTGAAAGAGCTATGATATAAAAGAAATATGCAGTAGCTTTATAATAAAGATGTTATAATTTTGAATATCCCCCAGATAAAAAAATAATAAAAATGAGAATTATTGTAGCCGAAGATAATGATATCCTACGCAAATCGTTATCTTTTTTCTTAGTGTCTAAAGGATTTAGTGTTGACCAGTTTTCTGACGGAAAAGAGGCGCTTGAAGCGATCGAAAATGAAAACTATGATTTAATATTGACAGATATAAATATGCCGGGTGTGAGCGGAATGGAAATTACGCAGCACGTTCGAGAGAACCTTAAATCTGATATTCCCGTAATTATATTGACTTCTTCGGGTGTCGAGCAAACCGAGCTTGATTCTTTTGATATTGGGGCAAACGAATTTATTGCTAAACCAGTAAGTCCGGCAGTACTTTTAGTGAGAATTAATAAATTACTAAAAAACCGAATCTGATGAAGTTTATTTATTATTCTATTTTCCTGCTTTTTATTTCCTCAGCTGCAATTGCGCAAGAAATCAATGTAGACAAAGCTTTAGCCAATGTAAAGCGCGAAGTCGAAAAAGAAAATTTTGATAAAGCCTTATCTATTATTGAGCCTCTGCGTGCCAAATATCCTGAAAATGAAGATATTCAGACTTACGCAGGACGTATTTACAGCTGGAAAAAAGAATATAAAACTGCCATAAAAATTTTGTCTCCAATGGCAGATAGAAATAATCCGAATCCTGAAGCTTTGCAAGCACTTATAAATGTTTATTTCTGGACAGAAGATTATGAAAAATGTATTTTGTATTGTGATAAATATTTGGCTATTGATCCAAAATCTATCGATGTTTTAAAGATTAAAGCCACTTGTCTGGAAAAATTAAACCGCGATCAGGAAGCTTTAGATTTAATCGAAAAAGCATCTTATATTGATAATAGTACCCAAGCTTTTAGTGGAATACGCACACTTATTGGACGTAAAGCAAAAAATACAGTTTCGGCTTCCTATTTAAATATCTCGACTTCAGATCCTGGACAGCAGCCATTTCATTATGGGTATGTTGAGTATTCGCATAAATTCAGCAAATCGGCAATCGTAGGAAGAGCCAATATTGGAAATATCGGCAATGAAACCCAAATGTTATTTGAAACCGATTTCTATCAGACTTTTTCAAACAAAAGCTACCTGTATGCAAATGCTGGCGTATCTACAGGAGAAACAATATTTCCTGTAGCCAAAGCAGGTTTAGAATATTATTTTAAGCCACAGAAAAAGTTCGATTTTTCGCTTGGAGGACGATTCATGCATTTTGATACAGACGATATTACACTGCTTACGGGACAAGTTGCCTATAATGCAGGAATTTACAGTTTTGCGTACAGACCTTATTACGATATTTCAAACGAATTGTTTTCCCATGTTTTGAGCGTTCAGCGAGTAAATGAAGAAAAAGAACGCCTTATAAGATTGGAATTGCAGTATGGAAATGTTCCTTATCTCTATTTATACAATAATTTTACGCAACCACTAAAAGCGTATCGTGTTGGAATTCAGTATCAGCATCGTTTTGGCGATTCGTTTTTTGTACGTCCAATTTTTCTTTACGAATATGAAGAATATATTCCAGGAGAATATAGAAACAAGTTTAATGTGCAGTTAATTGTAACGAAACGTTTTTAATATGACAGAAATCTGGAATCTATATAAAAACGGTCAATGGGAGGTGCCTTTTCTTACCTTTTCTATTTATCTGTTTATTGCAGCCTCACTCTTTCTGTATCTTGTTATTGTGGCCAGCAGAAACACTAAAATAAAAAAGGAACGCCTTACTAAAGAATACAGTTTTATAATAGACAAAGTAATGGCGGCTGTTATTTTTGAGGATACTCCCTTTGCTGAAGTAAAAAAAGACAAAAATTTTCTAGTGCTTTTTGATACTGCTTTTTTCAGAGAAGTTTTAACCGAATCGATTATAAACCTCCATAAAAATTACGAAGGCATTTATGCTCAGAAGCTAGAAGAGTTTTATAAAGATTCTGGATTGATAAAAGATTCATACAAAAAGCTCAAAAGCCTGAAATGGGAAGTGAAATGTAAAGGAATTACAGAGCTGGCAGAGTTTAATATCAAAGAAGCATTTGATCAGATTATTGTTTATTCTAAAGCAAGAAAGAAAACATTAAAAATTGTTGCACTCAATGCGGCGATAAAACTTGAAGGAACAGAAAGCGTAAAATATTTGGTAGAACATTCAGATCCTATAGACGATTGGATGCAGCTGAATATTATTGGAGCTTTTAAAAAACATGATATTGGCGATACAGAAGGAATCGAACATTTATTAGAATCGCAAAATACAACGGTGATTACGCTTGGTTTAAAACTTATAAAAGAACTTAAACTAACACAGAAGCTTCCTTATGTGGCTCAGTTGGCAGAACATACTTCAAGCAATGTAATTAAATACAAGGCGCAGAATCTTTTGCAGACATTAACGGTATAATTAAACAAGAAATGACTTTTTTTAATTCTGAAATAACGTGGTTTTTGGAGATTTATATACTCCTTATTCTCAGTTACGCCATGCTTATTATGTCTTCTTATCTAATCTTGGCTTATCTTTCTACAAAAGAGCTGAGAAAGTATCTTAAAAGAAACAGTTTTGTCGATTATGATGTTTTACTGACCAGTGAATTTGCTCCTCATCTTTCGCTAATTGCTCCGGCTTACAATGAAGGTCTTACTATTGAAGAGAATGTAAAATCGCTGCTTTCGCTGAATTACAATAATTATCAGGTCATTGTGGTCAATGATGGAAGCAAGGACAATTCGATGGAAATACTGATCAAAACATACGATCTTGTTTTAAACGATTTGGAATTTCATCCGAAAATTGAAACCAAAAAAATCAGAGGAATTTACACTTCAAGAAATGCGGCTTTCAAAAAACTGATTGTTGTTGATAAAGAAAATGGAGGTAAAGCAGATGCTTTAAACGTCGGACTTAATATTGCACAAAATCCGTACGTGGTTTGTATTGATGTCGATTGTATCTTAGATAAAGACTCACTTTTAAAACTGGCAAAGCCATTTTTAGAATCGTACGGAAAACGTATTATTGCAACGGGAGGTGTAGTGAGAATTGCCAACCAATGTGTTATTAAAAACGGACGTTTGGTCGAAGTAAATGTTCCAGATGTAATGCTATCGAGAATTCAGGTTTTAGAATATCTTAGAGCTTTTCTATTAGGAAGAATGGCTTGGGGAAAACTAGATGGATTACTGCTTATTAGCGGTGCTTTTGGAGCTTTTGATAAAGAAATAGCCATACTTTCTGGCGGTTACAGTACCAAAACGGTTGGAGAAGATATGGAACTCATTGTAAGAATGCGCCGTTATATGATGGATAATAAACTGCCTTATTCAGTAAGTTATATTCCAGACCCGCTTTGTTGGACAGAAGCGCCAGAAGATTTCAAAATATTCAAAAAACAACGCTCTCGTTGGATGCGAGGAACTATAGAAACGTTAAGTTTTCATCGCGGAATGTTCTTAAATCCGAAATACAAACTACTCGGAATGTTAAGTGTGCCCTATTGGACTTTGTTTGAATTTCTGGCTCCTGCCATAGAATTTATTGGTTTGGTCATCACTGCAGTGTTTATAATATTTGGTATTTTAAATTGGCATTTTTTCTTTTTACTGCTGCTTTTTGTGTATACCTTTGCAGTGTTCTTTTCGGTGATTGCTTTATACAGCGAAGAAAAAACCTATCATAAATATCCAAAACAAGTTGATTTTTTTAAGTTGCTAATGGCCGCTTTTATAGAACCGTTTTACTTTCATCCGCTTACGGTTTATGCCGCTTTAATTGGATATAAAGAAAAAATTATGGGAACCAAAGGTTGGGGCGAAATGACCAGAAAAGGATTTACCAAGAAATAACGAAGATGACAAAGAAAATCTTAATAGTAGATGACCATTTGGTAGTGCGAAATGGAGTTGCCATGATTTTGGAGCGACAATTTGAAGATGTTGCCATTTCGAATGCCGAAAATTTCTTTGAAGCGATTACACTTTTAAAAAATCTTCCTTTTGACTTGGTAGTTTTAGATATTAATATTCCAGGCGGAAAAAATACCGATATGATAACCGACATTAGAGCCATTCAGCCCGATGTAAAAATATTGGTTTTCTCTGCTCACGAAGAAGAACAATACGCTTTAAAATACCTTTCTTCTGGTGCCAACGGTTATGTCGACAAATTGTGCAGCGAAGAAAAAATCATGTTTGCCATTACTTCCATTTTTGAATCTGGAACTTATATTTCGTCTGAATTAGTTAGCAAATTGGTCAATATTCAGACTAGCAAAAAGACATTAAATCCGTTGGAAGGTTTGTCTAAAAGAGAACTTCAAATAACAGATCTGTTGGTTCAGGGAAATGGCAATTTAGAAATTTCAAACAAACTCAATATTCACATGTCAACTGTGAGTACCTACAAAGCAAGGGTTTTTGAGAAATTAAAGGTCAATAATTTGGTAGAGCTTATCAACTTTTATAAAACGTTTAAGAGTTAGTTATACTCAACCATAATCTCGATCGTAGTTCCTTTATCTAGGTCGCTGATAATGTTAATATTTCCTTCAATAAGAATAAGAAGCTCAATAATCATGTGGAGTCCTAGATGATAATTTTTTGAAATCGGATTTTTATAAAAATTGTGATAATAATCAAGAAGTTCTTTGCTCATTCCTTTTCCATTATCGATTATTTTTAAGTTTAAAATGTTATTATGAGTAGTGCATAATAGCGCAATTCTTCCGTTTTTGGTATTTTTTATGGCATTATCAATTAAATTATGGATAATGATAGAAAGTGCTTTTTTGTTTGTTTTCACAAATAAATCCTTAGGTACATTATTGATAATGATATTGTTTTCGGCTTCTGCAATCTTTTCAAAAATCTGAATACTTTCTTCGATAAGTTCATATAAAGAATAACATTCATCTTCTAATTTTTTTCCCTCAATAAAAATAGAGGAATACTTGATAAGATTTTCAACATACTCATACAGTTGGGAAGTTGATGTCTGTAGAGTACCCAATTGCTGTTTGAGTTTTTGGTCTTCTTGTATGGTACTATTTTCAAAAAGATGTTTTATAGAAGAAGACAAGAATTTTAGCGGACTTTTGATATCATGGCTCATACTTTTAACCAACATTTCATGCTGTTTAATTTCTTGTTTTAAGTTGTTTTCTGCTTTTTCTAGCTTTTTAACGGTAGAAGCTAATTTTTTTGTTTTTTTAGCAATTACTTCTTCCAGCTGTCTTCTTTTCATTCTTTGGTAATACAATCGTATATGCCAAAGTGAAATTACAAAACCAGCACTAAGGAAACAGCAAAGAACAGTAAACCAGATGGTCTGATAAAATTTTGCTGGCACAACAAGAATCACAGTTTTGTAAGCATAATTGGCATCAAAACCAGATAAACTCCTAAAGGTAAGCGTATAATTTCCAGGAGGCAGCGTTGTAAAAGAGATTGATTTATCGGCTTTCAATCGTTCCCAGCGATCACTGCCAATTTTGTCCATTTTTGCTTCGATGGTCAGGTTTTTAGGATTGCCGTAATAAGGATATGAAACCAGAAAACTGACCCTTTGAAAATTATTTTTTAAGATGATAGTATCTTTTGGTGAAAGTATTCTCTGGTCTAAAACTACCCGGTCAATAAAAAGATCTTTGGTAGGCAATAAAGGAGAAACTTTGTCGGGATTAAAAAACACGATACCATTCATGGATGGAAAAACAATATCATTATTTTTTAGAAAATTTCCGCATGGCTGACAACCGCCGTTAAACTCGTTAATCAAGAAACCATCCGATTTATTGTATTGATGGTAGTATATTACTGCATTTTTATTTTTAGAATATTGTATCAGTGCTTTCCTAGAAACCTGAAAAAGTCCTTTGTTGGTTGATATCCAGAAAAAGCCATTCTTATCCTCAATGATGCAGTGCGCACTATTAAGTGAGTATTCTTCGTCTGTTGGGAAAGAATGTAAAACATGATCGGAATAGAGATAAAAACCTTTTTCGTATGTGGTAAGCCAGATTTTCTGCTGGCTATCTATAAGAACACTTCTAATGTTTAATTTTTCAGTATTTTTTTCAAAATGTATTTTTTTTGTTTTTAGATTGTATTGAAACAAGCCTTGATCTCCAGCCAAATAAAGAACATCTTTTTGTTGGAGAATATAGTTGATGTTCTTTTTGAAAACAACTTTTAAAGTTGCCGTTCCGTTTTTTATAGCATATAATTTTGGTTTATGAAATTCATCTATACCCATAGAAACCCAGATGGTATTGCTGTTATCCTTGAATATTGTTTTCGGATTTTGATTAAAACGATAACTGAGATATTTTTTGTATCCCGAATTTTTTAGATAACAAAGCACATTTAAACCTCGGCTGATCCATATATTTCTTTCATCATCAAGAGCAATATTCAGACGCTCTTCCAAAAAAACACTTTTAGGAAAAGAAATACTGTCAATAACTTTTTTACTGCTAATGATAAGTCCTTCAGAAGTAATGACTGTACTGTCACTAAAAGCTTGTGCGGCATAATACACTTCGGCTCTTCCTGTATTTTTGGTTATCGATTTAAAAGCAGGAAAAGAAATGATGCACAATCCATTTGTACTGCTTCCCAAATACAATTTCTTATTTTTCTGATCGAAATAAACCGCAATAATATTGCTGGTTTCAAAATCTTTGTATTCTACAATTAATTGTGCTGTTAACTCACCATTTTGATTTTTTAGCTGATATATTTTATTTTTTAAGCAAAGAAAAATTTGCCCAGTAGTAATATTCCAAAATAGCTTACGATTGTTTATTGATGCTGATATATTTAACTTTCCAGACGATGTGCCTTTTTGTGAGAAGCAATGATAATTACCATTTTCTGTAAGGTAAAAGAGAGAATTATTGAGAGCAAAGAAATTAAAAACATTATCGTTTTTAAAAGGAGTTTTAGAAATGCTTTTCATTTTTGAATCGCATAATTCAATCCTTTCATTATCTATAAAAAATGTATTTCCAGTAGATAATTTGATATAGTATGGTTCATGCTTATTGATAGTGTAGTTTGAAGGAAGACCATCGTGAAAAAAGAAACGTTTGCCGTTTCGGATTAAACTAGAATTGGGAGCATTTTTTTTGAGTATGTGGATTTTGGCATTTCTGATAAAGACAAGCTCTTGTTTACTCTCATTATAACTTGTAAGACTGTCTTTTTCGATACTACCAAAAATATCTGTAAAACGAGTATGTTGTAAAGAAGTGTTGGACGAATTGAAAGCAAGAAAATTATTTCCGTCATAACGAACAATGCCATTTTCAGTTGTCATCCATATAAAATTGTGTTTGCCTTGAACTATTGCTTTTATGCTATTCTGCTGCAGTTCGTTATTATCCGCAGTGTACCATCTGGCCGTGTAGTTTTGTTGGCAGACCATTTTGGTTGTAAGGAGCAATAGCAAAAAACAACAATAACGAAAGGTAACAAAAAACGTTATTTTGGACATCTGACTAGTTTTATACGATACAAAGTTAAAGAAACATAAAGCACAAATTGTTCTTTGTAGTTTTAAATCTACAACGTTGTAGATTTATTGAGACAGACAAGATAAGCTTTCTAATAGTCTATAAGACTATATTTGCTTTATAAGGTTAAAGGCAAAGTTTAGAAGTATGAAAATAGGAGTAATTGGTTTATGTAGTTTTACAATGGATTTTGTAAATAAAGCAGTTGACGCTGGACATCAGGTACTATTAAGTTCTACACGCGAAAATCGCCAGTTTCAAGATTTGGAAAAGAAAATGGGAAAGAATGTAAAATTGGTAAGCAAATACGAAGCTGCAAAAGCCAATATATTGATACTTTTTATTCCGCGTGAAGATGTTGCGCTATTTTTAGCAGACTTGCCAGAAATGGAAGAAAAGGTACTGATATATGCAAGCAATCCTATTTTTAGTCTAGAATGCTTGAAGCCAAATGTGAAATCATCGGGCGAAATCATTGCATCGCTTTTGCCAGAATCTCATGTTATAAAGGTCCTTAATATAGTTAACCCAGAAGTGCTGACGATGGTAAACCAAGAGCAAAATGGCAATGAAATATTTTACACTGGATTGAATAAACAGGCAAAAAATAAAGTCAAAACATTTTTTAAAAGCCTAAATCTTGCTGGAATCGATTTTGAAGAACTATACCAACTTCCAATGTATTCTTGTTTCATGAATTAGAAAATATATTACGCGAAACCAGCTTTGAATAATTAGAATTGTTCAACCCCCCGAAATGTTCCCAGAAAAGCTAACTTTCTGGGACATTTCTTTTTGGGATTTTTTTAATTTTTTAATCTAAATCTGTTTTCAAGACAGCTCCAGTACTTGCATTAGTTACTAATGCTCTGTATTGTGAAAGCCATTTTGAATTTAATGGTTTTTTTAATGGTTTGAAAGTGGCTCTTCTTGCAGCAATTTCTTCATCGCTTAAATTAACCGATAAAATATATTGATCTACATCGATATGAATTTCGTCACCATCTTTTACCAAACCAATCATACCGCCCTCAGCAGCTTCAGGAGAAACGTGGCCGATTGATGCGCCTCTTGTGGCACCGCTAAATCTTCCGTCTGTAATTAAGGCAACAGAACTTCCAAGTCCCATTCCCATAATTAAACTCGTAGGAGAAAGCATTTCCTGCATACCAGGTCCGCCTTTTGGACCTTCGTAACGAATAACCACTACATTACCTGCTTTTACTTTTCCCATCATAATTCCGGCAATCGCTTCGGCTTGACCGTCAAAACAGACTGCGCTACCAGTAAACACGCGATCTCCAGTTAATCCTGCTGTTTTAATAACAGCACCTTGTTCTGCAAGATTTCCGTATAAAATGGCCAATCCGCCAACTCTGCTGTACGGATTATCGATAGTATGAATAATAGTGGTGTCTTTAATTTCGGCATTAGCAATTTTTTCCAATAAAGTTTCACCACTAATCGTAAGATTATCAATTAAAACGCCTGAACCTCTTTTGTTTATTTCCTTCATAACTGCATTTACACCACCAGCTCTGTTAATGTCTTCCATATGAACCGTGCTTAAACTCGGTGAAATCTTAGCAATATGCGCCACATTTCCAGAAATGGTATTAATGTCTTTTAACTTAAAATCAACATTAGCTTCGTTCGCAATTGCAAGCATATGAAGAACAGTATTTGTACTTCCGCCCATTGCCATGTCTACAGCAAAGGCGTTGCGAACGGCATTTTCGTTCAAAATATTTTTTAATTTGAATTTTTCAATAGCTTGTTGGTCTTTTGCAATATCACAGATTCTTCTTGCTGCTTGGCGATACAATTGTTCACGTTCTGGAGTTTGAGCCAAAATTGTTCCGTTTCCAGGAAGCGCAATTCCCATTGCTTCCATCAAAGTGTTCATAGAATTTGCAGTAAACATTCCAGAACAGCTTCCGCCGCTTGGACAAGCGTTGCATTCAATATCGTATAATTCTTCGTCAGAGATTTTTCCTGCTTCGTGTTTTCCAACTGCTTCAAAAGCTGTTGCTAAGTCAATTGCTGTTCCGTTTTTGGTATATCCTTTAGACATTGGGCCTCCGCTTACAAAAATGGTCGGAACATCCACACGTAAAGCGCCCATAATCATTCCCGGAACAATTTTATCACAGTTTGGAATCGCAATCATCGCATCCAATTTATGTGCATTCATAACACTTTCTATAGAGTTGGCAATAATTTCACGACTCGGAAGCGAATACAGCATTCCGTCATGTCCCATTGCAATTCCGTCATCAATTCCGATTGTGTTAAACTCAAACGGAACACAGCCATTGGCGCGAATTTCTTCTTTGATAATTTCAGAGACTTTGTTTAGGAAAAAATGTCCTGGAATGATTTCGATAAACGAATTTGCCACTCCAATAAATGGTTTGCTAAAATCTTCATTTTTCAAGCCCGTAGCTCGCAATAAGGATCTGTGAGGAGTTCGCTGAACGCCTTTTTTTACTTCATCACTTCTCATGATAGAAAATGTTTTTTAATGTTGTTTTTTGCTTTTTTTGATAGTTAACAGATTATAATTAAATCTGTGATTTTATTCTGCTTAATGTTTCTGGCGAAATATTAAGGTATGCAGCAAGATTGGCATTGGACAATCTCTGAATAAGTTCGGGGTTGTTTTTGAGAAGATTTCTATAGCGCTCAGCTGCATTTTGTGTCAATAAGCTGCTGAGTTTAGAAGTAATTACCGTAAGACCATATTCGAGAATATAGATGTACATTTTATCCCATTGCGGAATGGTGTTTCGGAGATGAAAAAAATCTTCATAAGAAATAGCCAAAAGCTCTGAAGCTTCAACCGCTTCAATGTATTCGGTGCTTGGTTCTCTAGATATAAAACTGATAATCGAAGTTAGAAATGTACCTTCAAAAGCCATAAAACGTGTAGTTATATTATGATCTTCTGTGCTGTAATACAATCGCAGACAGCCTTTTTTTATAAAAAATATTTTATTGGCAACGGTTCCGCTTTTAAGCAACTGCTCATTCTTCTTTACTTGTATTAATTTAAAGCAGGATAAAATGGTGTTAAGTTCATCATTTTCCAATTGTAATCTGCTCTGAATTAAAGCCTCAAGTTCACTCATCATTTCTCAAAAATTAATCATTATCAAAAGTAAAGTTAATCAAGGAAAAAAACATTGACGAATGTCAAAATCGGTTTAAAAATGAATATAAATAACTTTGCGCTTTAGCGACTTTGCGAGCAATTTTTCAAAGGAAGGAAAAAGATACTTAAAATATAATCTCGCAAAGTCGCTAAGGCGCAAAGTTTTTAAGTTTTAATCTGCTCAAATTTGCAGAATCTGCGTGAAACAAAAACAAATCTGTAATTTTTATAGCGATGAGATATTCCTAACGGAATATAATTTTTAAAAAAAGCTGCGCAAAGGCTCAGACTTGCACAGCTTTTTACAAAAACTCAAAACTAATTATTCATATTTTAAATATTTCAGCACATCGACTTTTGTTGCCTGATACGCTTTTGCTAAAACAATGCATAGCGTTAAAAACAATAAAAGCAAAAAGGAAAGTAGAAACGGCAGCATCGGAATTTCGATCCTAAAGGCAAAATTATTCAGCCATTTCTGCAATAAAACATAGGCAGGAAATACAGCAATAAGAAAACCTATTGCACAATACACTACATATTGTTTAGACAGCTCTTTCAATAAGATATTGGTCTCTGCGCCCAAAGTTTTTCGAATCGCAATTTCTTTCATTCTTCTTTGAATGGAATAAGATGCGAGAGCAAAAAGTCCGAAAAGGGCAATAAGAATCACAATTACATTGAGCAGAGAAAATAAATTTTTCTGCTTTACATAAGACTCGTAAGTTCGCGCATATTCTTTATCGGCAAAATCATATTGAAACGGATATTCGGTATCAACATTTGTTTTCCAGAATTTTTCAATTGCAGCAATACTACTTTGAATCTGATCTGCTTTTAATTTTACATAGATTCGATTCATTTCATTGGCCATATCTAGAGATTTTATATGATAAAAAGTAATCGGCGGAACATCGACTTCTGGACTTAAAAGATTAAAATCTTTTACCACGCCAATAATTCTCATTTTCTGATTTCCAATTTTAATCTCTTTACCAATAGGATCTTTTATTTGCATTAAAGCCAATGATTTTTCATTAACTAAAACAGAATTTATAGTATCTGAAGCTATGTTTGGGCTAAGATTTCTGCCTTTTATTACTTTTATATTAAGAAGATTTAGCATGTCATAATCAAGTCCGATTGCTTTTTGTTTGAAAAGCACATCTCGATACCAAATTGGCCATTGTGAATTGTCTGCTCCATCAAAAGAAAGAAGACCAGTTGAAACTTTTTCAACGCCTTTAATTTTTGAAAGTTCCTGTTTTATAGTGTTATATCTTTCAAAAATATTCTTTCCAACATTTTCTCCCTGATAATAAGAAGAAGGAAGATTTAACGAAATTGCCATAACCTGATCGCCTTTAAAACCAAGATCTTTGTTGTTTAGATATTTAATTTGCTGATAGACAACAACAGAACCAATAATAAAAAAGGAAGCAATGGCAAATTGAAAAATCAGCATTCCATTTCTAATCCACACGCCGCTTTTGCTTCGAGCATAATTGCCTCTTAAAACTTTTAAAGTCTCAAAATTAGCAACATATAAAGCTGGAAATATTCCTGCAAATACAATGGTTATGAAAAAAACTAGTATCAACTGAAGATAAAATTGACTTTCGATTATTCTTAAATTTTTCTCCAAAAAAGAATTGTAATAAGGAAGCGCAATTTCTACAATCATTAATGCTAATAAAACTGAAAAAGCAGTCATCAAAACGGTTTCAAAAATGAATTGCCAAACAATCTGTTTTTTGGAAGCGCCCAATACTTTACGAACTCCAACTTCTTTAGCTCTTTTAATCGAATTTGCTGTTGCCAAATTGATGTAATTGACAATAGACAGAATAAGAATTAGAACCGATAAGCAAGCCATAATTACCAGAAACTGATAATTTCCTCTTCCTTCAGGATATCCATCAGTAACAGAATGCAGTCTGGCAGATGAAAGCGGTTCCATCAAAACCTTGAAGCTTCCCATTTTCTTGACCATTTCGGCAGGTGTAAAACCCGCTTGTTTGGCAGTTCTTACAATAACCTCGTCATAAAATACTTTATCAAGCATTTTTCTGGTCGATTCTACTTTTGATGGATCTTTTAGTTTCACTAATACTTTTAGGACAAAAAGGCCAGGGTTTTTGTCAGGATCTGCCAAGTCTTTCATGCGGTTTATCACTATGTTTGGTGCGATCGACGAATTTCCTGGAATGCGATAAACACCTGAAATTGTAAACGTAGCATTCAAACATTTGATTTGTTTGCCTATTGGGTTTTTATTTCCAAAAAAGCGTTCTGCAAGTTTATCTGAAATAGCAATACTGTTTTCGTCTTTTATAGCCGATTTGGCATTTCCATAAATAAATTCAAACGGAAAAAGAGAAAAGAAATCTTTTTCGGCATTTACGATTTTATCTACAAATTCCTTTTGGCCATTGTAAATCACTTTGTCTTTTTGATACCATTCATCTGCATATACAACAGCTTCTACGTTGGGATCATTTTCTAAATGAGGTTTTAAACGTACAGGATTATTTGCAGTTACAGGCATATCACTTAATTGCGCTAAAACCTGATAAACTTTGTCTTTTTCTGGATTCCAAGCATTGTAGCTGTGTTCGTCGTTCCAATATAGAAGCGCGAAAATCAAGCCTGAAATTCCTATTGATAATCCGAGAATATTGAGAGCAGTAAAAAGCTTACTGTGTTTGATTTGATAGATAAATATATTGATCCAGTTTTTTAGCATTTTGTTGGTGTTTTTTGGTTTTGGAGTTAGTTTACTCGTATTTTAAATATTTTAAAACGTCTACTTTGGTCACTTGATAAGCTTTTGCTAAAACAATAGTCAGCGTTAAAAATAAAAGCGAAACAAAAGCAACTAAGAATGGCAAAAACGGAATATCGATTCGAGAAGCAAAGTTTTCTAGCCATTTCTGCATTAATAAATAAGCAGGAACAATTCCGATAAGGAAACCAATTATGCAGAAAAGAACATACTGTTTTGACAATTCTTTTAGCAGTATATTGGTTTCGGCGCCAAGCGTTTTTCTGATGGCGATTTCGCGTAATCTTCTTTCCATAGAAAAAGAAGCCAAAGCAAATAATCCGAAAACAGCAATTAATATTACGACCACATTCAGTAAAGCAAACAAGTTTCTTTGATCTTGATATTTTTTATAAGTTCGAGCAAAGTTTTTATCTACAAAACCATATTCAAACGGATATTCCTGATCGACCTTAGATTTCCAGAATTTTTCAATTGAAGCAATCGTTTCTGGCATTCCGTCAGGTGATATTTTAACTGTAATAAACTGCAAATAATTTTCCATCCAGGAAACAGATTTAATGTGAAAGAAAATCATAGGCGCCACGCTATATTCCATTCCGATATAATGAAAATCTTTAACGATGCCAACAACTTTATATTTTTGACCGCCAAAAGTAATTTCTTTGTTTATTGGATCTTTTACCATAAGAGTTTTTGCAGCAGTTTCATTCAATAATGCACTTGTAATACTATCTGTTGCCAGTTTACTGCTTAAATCTCTTCCTTTTACTATTTTAATTCCTAGTAGATCTAATTGACCAAAGTCAAGTCCCAATTGCTGTGTAATAACTTCTTTATTAGATTTATAATGAAGTCCTTGCCAAGAATTGAGATTGCTTCCAATGGAAAAAACTCCAGTAGAAACAGCTTCAACACCTTTAATTTTTGAAAGTTCCTGTTTTATAGTTTTATATCTTTCATACTGAATTTTATCTTTTACAGGTCTAAAAGCAATGTCCATAACTTGTGCACCATCAAAACCTAAATCTTTCGCAATCATATAATTTACCTGTTTATGAACAATAAAAGATCCGATGATAAAAAGAGTAGCAATAGAGAATTGTAAAACAAGCATTCCGTTACGAATCCAGACGCCGTTTTTACTTCTCGAAAAATTGCCTTTTAAGACTTTCAGTGTTTCAAAATTTGCTATGTAAACAGCAGGGAAAACGCCCGAAACGATAATTACAAAGAAGAAAATTAAAATAAGTTGGAAGTAAAATTGATTTCCAATTAGCATTAAGTCTTTGTTTAAAAAAGCATTATAGAAAGGAAGCGTAAGCTCTACGATTACCATTGCCAGTAAAACTGAGAACAAGGTAATAAGTGTGGTTTCAAAAACAAACTGCGTAACAATTTGCGATTTCGTAGCACCGACTATCTTGCGAACACCAACTTCTTTGGCTCGCTTTACTGCATTTGCAGTAGCCATATTAATGTAGTTTACAACCGAAAGTATTAAAATTAAGATGGATAAACCCATTACAATTTTTAGAAATTGCAAATTGGCATTCTGTTCAGGAAATGCATAATTTCCTTGACGAAGCCTTGCTTTTGAAAGAGGAAGAAGCCTTGATTTTATAGGATCTCCATATTGTTTTATAAACTGTTCAATAGATAATCCCTCAGCTTTTGCCTGTTTTTTGTAGTTGTCTTCAAGAAATATTTTGTCTAAATTTTGAATAACTGCTGTAGTGTCGCTTGGCTTTTTGAGCTTTAACATTAATCCGTAACTGAAACCCCAGTTATCTTTGTTTTGTTCTAATTCCTCTTCTATAATAGGAGTAATTACCGAAGGCATTACTGACGATTTTTCAGGCATTTTATATACACCGCGAACAACAAAAATGCCGTCGGCATATTTTACTTGTTTCCCCATTGGGTTTTCGTTCTTAAAAATACGCGAAGCAGTCTCTTTAGAAAGCACCATGCTGTTGCGGTCGTTAAAAGCTGTCTTAGCATCACCTTGAATAAATTCAAAAGGGAAGAAAGAAAAGAAACTCCTTTCGGCTGAAAAGATTTTGTCAACCAATTCGATTTTTCCGTTATACTGAATAGTTTCTGTGGTATAGTTTACTCTGAAATAGCAGTATTTATCCAAATATGAAGTAGTTGCGTTAAGCATTTTACCTGGAATTGGAGAATTTGTTGTCCAGATATTCCCACCGCCAAAATCATTCATTGCAATGAAAATTTTATCTTTCTCAGGATTCCATTGATCATAAGAATGTTCGTCGTTCCAGTATAGAATTGCAAAGATTAAACCTGCAATTCCTATACTCAAGCCCAATATATTAAGGGCTGTAAAGAATTTGTTGTTCTTTATATGATAAACAAATATGTTTGTCCAATTCTTCAACATGACTTTAGCAGTTAGAATTAACTAAAACATCAACATTTCTATGATTTACTTTTTCAGAAAGGATTTCACCATCTTTCATTAAAATAGTTCTTTGTGAGAAAGAAGCATCGTAATCTGAGTGTGTTACCATCAAAATGGTCGATCCGCTGGCATGAAGATCGGTCAACAATTCCATTACCTCATTTCCGTTTCTGCTGTCTAGATTTCCTGTTGGCTCATCGGCCAAAATAATTTTCGGATTATTGATTAAAGCTCTTGCTACAGCCACACGTTGCTGCTGTCCGCCCGAAAGCTGCTGTGGAAAATGCTTCAATCTATGTGCGATTCCCAAAATTTTTGCCATTTCGTTTACTCGCGATTTTCTTTCGGCAGAAGGAACATTGTTATAAATTAAAGGCAGTTCGATGTTATCAAAAACCGATAATTCGTCAATTAAATTGAAGTTCTGGAAGATGAATCCGATGTTTTCTTTTCTAGCTTGCGACTTTTGTTTTTCCTTCAAACCCACCATTTCCTGATCAAGAAGCTGGTAACTTCCGCTTGAAGCACTGTCTAGAAGTCCAATGATGTTCAACAAAGTCGATTTTCCGCTTCCAGACGGTCCCATAATAGAGACAAAATCGCCTTGATTGATGGTTAACGAAATTTCACTTAATGCTTTGGTTTCTAATTCCTCAGTTCTAAATACTTTTGAAAGTTTTGTAATGGTAATCATAATTTGACTGTTTTAATTTTTGATTGATTTTCTTTTAAAATTTTTATGCCCTTTGGAAATGACAGAAACAAGTCTGAAAATTAAGATAAATTATTTTTAATTTATCGCTATTTATTTTGTTATTTGTACTTCCGAAAGAGGTTAATTATTAATGATTTACAAGTTCTAATGTGATTTTCGTGCCAGTAAATTAAACCTTGTAAATACCTTGTTTTTAAGGGATTATTTTTCTGAATAAATTTAAACTGTCCATAAGTGGACACCTTTCGTCCAAAACTGAACAATAATGAAAAAGACCAACGCATCTATTTTAATCATCGACGATCAGGAAGACATTCTTTTTGCATCAAAAGTCTATCTGAAAAAGTATTTTGAAAACATTTATACGCTCAATAATCCGAAAAACATTGTCGAATTATTGGCAAAAAATGCCATTGATGTTGTATTGTTAGACATGAATTATAGATTAGGTTTTGAAGATGGGAGAGAAGGTTTGTATTTATTGAAAGAAATAAAAACGCTTTCGCCTAAAACGGTGGTAATCCTAATGACCGCTTTCGGAAAAGTAGAAACAGCTGTTGAAGGTTTAAAATCGGGTGCTTTTGATTATATTCTGAAACCTTGGGAAAATAAAAAGCTTTTAGAATCGGTAAAACAAGCAGTCGATAAAGCTCGAAAAGAACAGAAGAAAAGCAAAGAAGTTGAAGTAAAAGAAGAATTCTTTGTTGGCAGTTCTGAAATTATAAAAAAGGCATATTCTCTAGCGGATAAAGTCGCAAAAACCGATGCTAATGTTTTGATTTTGGGCGAAAACGGAACAGGAAAATTTGTTCTCGCGCATCATATTCATACACAATCCGAAAGAAAAAATCAGCCGTTTATTGCTGTTGATTTGGGTTCTTTGAATTCGAATATTTTTGAAAGTGAATTGTTTGGTTATGCCAAAGGCGCTTTTACCGATGCTAAAACCGATACAGCGGGACGTTTTGAAATGGCGCAGAACGGAACTATTTTCTTAGACGAAATAGGAAATGTACCGCTTCATCTGCAATCGAAATTGCTTCAAGTGATCCAGACCAAAACCGTAACAAGATTGGGCGAAACTAAAGCAAGACCTTTAAACGTTAGAATTATTACAGCAACCAATTTGAATTTAAAACTGGAAGTTACCGACAAAAATTTCCGTGAAGATTTGTATTATCGTATTAATACGATGGAAATTATTTTGCCACCGTTGAGAGAACGTCACGAAGATAAGATTCCGCTTGCCGAATATCTTTTGGATAAAATGATTGAAAAATACGGCCGTGACGAAATTACTTTTGGTAAAAAAGTCTTAGAACAGATTGAAAAACATGCTTGGAACGGAAATATCCGTGAAATGGAGAATAAGATTGAACGTGCTGTTATTCTTTGCGAAAACAACACCATAACGGTGTCTGATCTGGATTTAGAAACGATTACGCCTTATGAAGAAAACTCAGATGATATTCAGCTTTCTTCGGTTGAAAAAGCAACGGTTGAAAAAGCACTGCTTAAAAACAACAATAATATTAGTAAAACTGCCGAAGAATTGGGACTTTCAAGAGGCGCGCTGTACAGACGTTTGGAGAAATTTAATATCAATATCGACTAATTATGCTAAGGACTTTACAAACTTATAAACTCCTTTTTCTGCGATTAATTTTTATCGTGATCGGAATCGAATTGTCGCTGTATTTCTTTAGAATTGGCTTGCTTTTTACGGGAATTTTTGGTCTCTGCATGGTTTTTCTGCTAGGAAGGGAAATGTATTTTTATGTTAGAAATATGGTTTTGATTTATAATAAAACCATTTCTTCGATATTGCAGGATGATTTTAGTTCCGATTTTTCTAAACATAAATTCAACATTACTTATAACGAGCTTTTTACCTTGTATGAAACTTTAAAAAGTAAACAAAACGAGCAAGTTACAAGAGATATTATTTACCGTTCGATTTTAAACAATATAGAATCGGGTGTTATTATTTTGCAGAAACAAGAAAGCGATTGGAGTATTTTTTTGATGAACGATTATTTCTCGAGCCATTTTAATGTTCCGAAAGTTTCGAAATGGAAATATCTTAAAAATCAGCTGCCTTCTTTGTGCGAAATTATCGAAGAAGATGATTTTCATGAAATTAAAACTTCAATCGAACTTAGTATAAACGAACAAAGCAAACAGACGTTTGTTTTGCAGGCTTCACGAACCGAAATTTTCGGGCAGGATTACTTTATTGTTCTTTTAGATTCCATTCAGAATGTAGTAGAAAAGAAAGAAAAAGATGCGTGGATTAATTTGATGAAAGTGATTTCGCATGAATTGCTCAATTCTATAACGCCAATTCGTTCGATTTGCCAGAATTTAGAGGATTTAGTAGAACAAGATTCGCTTTCGACAGAAGACTTAGAAGATATCAAACATAGCGTTCATACAATGCTGAGACGAAGTGATCATTTGCAAAAATTTGTAGAAGGTTACAGAAAATTGGCAATGCTTCCTTCGCCTAAAAAAGAAAAAGTATCATTGCAGCAAGTAGTTGAAAATTGTATTCAGATTATGAATCCGTTATTTAGGAAAAATAATATTGAAGTTACCAATTCCGTTACTCAAAATTATCTAATAAATATAGATTCGCAGCAGATAGAACAAGTAGTGATTAATTTATTGACAAATTCGATTAACGCTTTAGAAAACAGTAGTCTGAAACAAATTTCGATTTCGGCCGAAGCCAAAAACAATCGCATTTTTATAAAAGTTTCGGACTCCGGAAAAGGAATCGAAAAAGAAATTGAGGACAAAATATTTCTTCCGTTTTTCACCACCCGAACAGAAGGTGCGGGAATTGGATTGACTTTATCTAAAAATATTATTGAAGCACACGGCGGTTATATTTCGCATAAAACCGAAAATGTAAAAACGATTTTCGAGATTTCTTTGATTGAGGATTGATAGATATACTCTAAAGTTAGTTTGCGCATTTTTGTCATTTCGACGAAGGAGAAATGACAGTGATTTTGGTTACTTTGTGTAATGTTCATAGAGATTTAGAAACTCTAGTAAGCTATGTTTGTGTTAAAACTAATAAGAGTATTAGTCTTTTCTAATAAACAGTTTTAATCTTTCACTTTTAAAATTGACTTCAGAAATAATGGTAGCAGAAAAAATCAAAGTTCCGCCTAAAAGTAAACGCCATGATAAGTTTTCTCCCAAAATAAAAAAAGCTCCAATTGCTCCAAAAACAGGCTCAAACAAATAAATAACTGCTACACGTTCTGCCGATAAATAGCGTTGTGAAATGTTTGAAACCGTATACATAAAAGCGGTAGAAAACAAAGCACAGTAAATTACGCCCATCCAAAACGTATTATTTTGAGGTAACCATTCTGATGAACTGTCTGTTATCGCTATAAAAAATGTAAAAAGCGCACAAAACGCAAACATTGGAACAATAGAATACAAAAGGTTTTTGGTGGCCGAATGTTTTTCAACAGCAATCAAATAAACTGCAAAAGCAAAGGCTCCCGCAATGGTAAATAAGTCTCCAAAGTTTATGGTAAACTTATCCTGAATGGCAATAATAAATAGGCCAGTTAAAGCCGTCAAAGCGGCAATCCAGATTTTTAGTGAAGCTTTGGTTTTATAAATTGCTAGTTTTAATAACGGAATAATAATAACTGTTAATCCCGCAATAAAAGAGCATTGAGAAGCATCTGTATATTTAAGCCCAACAGTTTGGAGCTGAATGCCTAAAAACATGGGTACAGCAAGCAAAAAGCCTGTTTTAATAGCTTCTCGATTAATATCTTTGACATATTTCCAAAAAATAATACTCAATACCACAACAGCCAGCAGGAAACGATAAAATAAAAATACGTTTAGCGAATAATGACCAATTGCCATTTTGGTAACGGAATAGGATACTCCCCAAAATGCAGTGCCAAGAATTAATAAAAACAATAAGAGCTGTCTTCTTTCCATTTTAAATCAATACTTTTTTCATCATTAAATCGGTTTGCTCGTCGTTGCCTAATCTAAAAATATGGGTGTCAAATTGTACGAAACCGTTTTTAGTGTAGAAACTTACTGCTCTAAAATTCTTTTCCCAAACACCCAACCACATGTACGTAGCTTTTATTTCTTGAGCAATTTCTTCTGCTTGAGCGTATAGTGCCTGAGCGACTTTTTTGCCATGAAATTCCTTTGCCACATAAATACGTTCTATTTCTAAGGCATTTAAATCTTCTTTTTCGGTTTGTGCATCAGTTGTATTCAATTTTAAGTAACCAACTATTTTTTCATCTAAAACGGCTAAATAGAAATACGATGAAGGATTGTTTAATTCTGAAGTCAGTTTTGCTGTAGCGAAACTTTCATCCAGATATTTTCTCATGTTTTCTTCGCTGTTGACATCGGCAAAAGTTTCAGAAAAAGTTTGTCTGCCAATTGATTGCAATTTTAAAGCATCTTCAGCTGTGGCTTTGGTTATTTTTAACGTATTCATTTTTTATTTCTCTAATGCATTAAATGCTGTTTTTTGTTTTTGATAAATGCGTAAATTGCATCAATGGATTTACAGCAGATTAAATATTTTTTGGCTCTTTCGCGAGAACTTCATTTCTGGAACACCGCCGGAAAGATGAATATCACACAATCAGCACTTAGCCGTCAGATTCAGTCTCTTGAGAATCAGCTTGGCGTGCAGCTGTTTGAGCGTAATAAACGCAATGTAAAACTTACTGCTGCTGGCCAATTCTTAAAAGAAAAATGGGAGGTTGAATTGAGTAAACTAGAGTTTATTCATCAATCTGCCCGCCAGATTCAGCTAGGCGAGAGCGGTACAATTACCATTTCTCATCCCGATTCTATTTCGGCTTCTCTTATGCCCGAAATTTTGTCACGTATTTCAGAAGCTTTTCCAAAATTAAAAATCAAACTGGTTCAGGTGCTGTACGAGAATCAGCAGGATTTTCTGCGAAATTATAAAATAGATCTGGCGATTACCAGAGATATTAATAATTCAAAAGATATTCAATCTCAAAAAATATATACCGATCACTTAGCAGTTGTTGTTCCAGAAGATCATCCATATCAAACGCCAGAGGATTTTACTAAAGAAACCCTTGCTTCTCAAAAGTTTATTTTGCCAACCAATGATGAAGGCAGCAGTTACAGTGACCTTATTCAGAGATTATTCAATTCTTTGGATAACGCGCCAGAAGCTTATCTTCAGTCTGAATTTGGTTCTTCTATAATCGCTTTGGTTCGAAAAGGACTCGGAATCGCGATTTTACCCGATTCGTATGTCTTTCATGAAATTCCAGGAATCCGATTTATAAAATTGCCTCTAGAAACCGATCTTTATGTCAATTGGAGAACCGAAGATCATAATCCCGTGCTGGCCAATGTTTTGAAATTGATTATTCCTTAAACTCTAAGCATTCCGATATGCGGAATTCCGTCTTCATCATACACTTCTCCTTGTTCTGCAAATCCTAAAGATTGATAGAATTTGGATAAATGATATTGTGCACTAATTCGGATTGGACCTTTTCCGAATTTCTCTTCGCAACCTGCAATTGAAGCTTCCATTAGTTTTACCCCTAAACCTAATCCGCGATGCGATTTTGCAATTACAACTCTTCCTATTGAAACTTCATCATACGATACTCCTTTTGGAAGTAAACGAGTCACACCTGCCAATTCATTATAGACATAATACAACAAATGAAAACCTTTTTGGTCTTTATTGTCCAAATCGAGATAAGGGCAATTTTGTTCGACTACAAAAACGTCGCTTCTTAACCGAAGCATATTGTACAATTCGTGATTGGTTAATTCGTCAAAAGATTTAATGGAATGGCTGAATGTCATTTTTTTATTTAGTCTTTAATTTTTGACAAAGATAAAGGAGAGAATAATGATTAAAAATGCTATTTTTTTATCATGTGATGCTGGAATTGCATTAGTGTATGAAGTCGAAAACTTTGACAAAGTTCAAGCAACAGTTTGTCATTCCGACGAAGGAGGAATCTCCGTAAGTAGCTCCGTTCAGAATAGTTGCCAATCTTTGTAGAGTTTCTTGTGGAGATTCCTCCTTCGTCGGAATGACAAGATTACGTGAAAATTCTATGTGTTAGAAACTAGTTTCTTTCAATTGCCTTTTTTGAGAAAGGGAAATCTATGTTTCTATGTGTTTAAAAACAAAAAAACTTTGTCAAAGTTCGAAACTTTGACAAAGTTGAGTATAATCGTAAAATATATTTTTAGTGAGAAACTGCCTTTAAACCAACAATAGAACCAACTAAAGTAGCCAAGAAAAACAATCTCCAGAAAGCTGCAGGTTCTTTAAAAACAAAAATTCCTACCAGTACAGTTCCAACAGCTCCAATTCCTGTCCAGACAGCATAAGCTGTTCCTAGCGGAAGTGTTTCTGTAGCTTTCATTAATAACAGCATACTTACAGTTAATGAAATAAAGAAACCAATATACCAATAGTACATTTCGGTTCCAGTAGTTGCTTTTGCTTTTCCAAGACATGATGCGAAGGCTACTTCAAATAGACCCGCGATGATTAAAATAATCCAGTTCATATAGTTAAAATTTTGTGATGCAAAGTTCTTTTATGGAAATCAGAAAAAAATTAACAAATGATAAAAAATGAAGTTATTTTATTTCTGCACGTATTCTGCTTAAACTGACTTGTGTAATTCCTAAATAGGAAGCAATATGTCCTAGTTGAACTCTTTGCAAGAGTTCGGGATGATCTTTCATTAATTCCAAATATCGTTCAGACGCATTTTTGAACTGTTTAGAAATCAAACGTTCTTCTGTTTTTATCAATTCCTTTTCTGCAAATTTTCGTCCCCAATTGGCTATATGAACATCTTCATTAAAGAGTTTTCTTAGATTTTCCGTTTTGAGTTCGTACAATTCACAGTCTTCCAAAAGTTCGATGGTTTCATAACCAGGCTGATCTTCCACATAACTTTTCATCGAAATAATGGTTTCGCCTTCTTTTCCAAACCAAAACGTAACTTCATTATCTCTTTCTACATAAGCTCGCACCAATCCTTTTTTTATAAAATAAATATTCGATTCTACTTTATTGGCTTTTAGCAAAATATGCCCTTTAGCAAAAGCAATTTCAGTGACATTGTTTTGCAAAGCAAGCTTAGATTGCTCAGGAAGTTCGTGTATGTAATCGAGAATTTTGGAAATATCCATTTTTTGTTTTTTGGAATAAAGATAATAGTTGTTAAATGTAACCGAAAAATTTCGATAAAAAAACAATAGCTTTCCTGTTGAAGGGCATAAAAATTAACGCAAAGTTCGCAAAGACATTTTTATTTTGAGACTAATCCTAATCGATATTTTAAGTTCGCAAAGCTATGTCTGCACAAGGCTTTGCGAACTTTTTCATTATAATGATTCTACAAAAACTTTGCGCACTTCGCGTAAAATCTTTTGCGGACTTTGCGGTAAAATATATGGCTTTTATCTATGTGTTAAAAATAATTTATTCCTACGGGGCATGTTTTAATAAAAAAATCCCGTTTCAAAATAGAAACGGGACTTAAAAACAACCTCTGCGATGAGCTATTATAAACAGAAGCCATTTTTGACCAACATATAAACTAATTTATTCCTCCGCCTAAAGCTTTGTAAAGCAATACTTGTGAGTTTGCATTTCGAAGCTGGATATCAACAAAATCCAATTCGGCTTGCAATTTATTTTTTTGCGCATTAATGATTTCCAGATAATTGGCATAACCGCTCAAATACAAATCGTTTGAGACATTTACGGCAATTTCTAGATGATCAATTTCGTTCAATTTATATTTTAAAACATCTTCATAAGCTTCGTTTCGATGCAGTAAAGCACTTAGTTCATTGAACGCTGTCGTCACTGCATTTTGATAGTGAAGGAATGAGATTTCCTGCCTTCTGTTCGAAACATAAAATTCCTGTTTGATTTGTCCTTTATTGAAAACAGGAGCAGTTAATCCGCCCAATAATTGCCAAGCAAAAGAACCTGCATCAAAAAGAGTGTTGAATGAAAACGAGTTGAAACCTGCATAACCGCCCAAATTTACCGTTGGGAAAAAGGCAGCGCGAGCCGATTTTGCATCGGCATTGCTGGCAAGTAACTCAAAGTAAGCTTCAGACACATCTGGTCTTTTATGAATGATAGAATCTACGCTTATTTTTTGGTTTAAAACTTCTAAGTGTCCAGCTAAAAAGTCACTGCTTCGGTCAATTTTTCCGCCATATTCACCTAAAAGTGTCAATAAAGCTTTCTCTGTCTGATCAATGCTTAAATGCAGTTCTGAAGCTTCTGCATGAATGTTATTGTTTTGCGCATTAAACTGTTGTACAGCCAATTCTGTAGCTTTTCCGACAGATCTTTGTGCCGAAACAATATCCAATGCTCTTTCCTGCGTTTTCAAGTTGTTATCGTAAATAGACTTTTGTTTGTCTAATGCAATCAGTTTGAAATATAAGTCGGCAACATCACTTAAAAGACGAGTTTGCAACAGTCTCATTCCTTGTTGCGAGGCAAAAAATCGCTGTTGTGCCGCTTTTTTACGATTGCTCAGTTTTCCCCAGATATCAGCTTCCCAAGAAACTTTCGCTCCCAGAAAAAAGTTAGGAGTAACATCTTCGTTGATTCTCTGTTTGTCTGTAATATTCTGAGAAAAGTTAGTATCAAAGTTACCAACTCCATCCATCGTATATTTTCCGTAATGCGTTCCCGATGCATCGGCAACAAAATCTAAAGAGGGAAGAAGTGCCAGTTTTGCCACTTTTAAATGCGAATTGGCAATCAGGATCCTTTCCTGCATGATTAAATAATCAGGATTCTTGGCAATGGCTTTCTTTAATAAAGCTTCTAATTTTGGATCTTTAAAAAAGGTTTCTGTTTTTAGTGGAATAAAAGTCTCGCTTGATGCTTCTTTTCTTTGTGCATCAAAATTTTCTGGAAGCTTTGCCGCGTCTAGTTTAGTACTGACTTTTGGTGCAGAACAAGCCGTCAAAAGTAGAATTCCGGTTATTACAACGGCACTTTTGGTTGTCCTTAAAAACTGCACATCAGCATTTTTATATTGATTTAATATCTCTTTCATTGTTTAATTTTTATTCATTCGTTTTTCCAATTTTGCAAACAGTATGTAAAGTCCAGGAATGATTAAAAGACCAAACACAGTTCCGATTAACATTCCTCCCGCAGCTGCTGTACCGATCGAACGGTTACCAATTGCACCCGCACCAGAAGCGATACACAACGGAATTAATCCTGAAATGAAAGCAAAAGAGGTCATCAAAATAGGACGGAAACGAAGTCTTGCTCCTTCAATTGCGGCTTCGACAATATCTCGTCCGAGCTTATTTTGTGCCATCGCAAACTCTACAATCAGAATGGCGTTCTTGGCGAGCAGACCTATCAGCATGACGAGTGCAACTTGAGCATAGATGTTATTATCCAGTCCCACCATTACAAGTGCGATGTAAGAACCGAAAACTCCTACGGGAAGACTTAATAATACTGGGAACGGAAGCAATAAACTTTCGTATTGTGCAGCCAATAATAAGTATACAAAAAGTATACAAAGTGCAAAAATGTAGATCGTTTGGTTTCCTGATAAAATCTCTTCACGTGTCATACCAGACCATTCCAACTCGAAACGGCTTGGGAGTTTTTCTGCAGCAATTTTTTCAACAGCGGCAATGGCGTCTCCAGAGCTGTAACCTTCGGCAGGTTCACCGTTAATCATAGCCGACATGTACATATTATAACGCGTTAAAACTTCTGGACCATAAACTCTTTCTAGTTTGATAAAAGTAGAAAACGGAACCATTTCGCCTGCTTCATTCTTCAAATACATATCCAAAATACTTTCTGGATTTTGACGGAATTGTGGACTTGCCTGAACCATAACTTTATACATTTGAGAAAAACGGATAAAATTGGTGGCATAAAATGAACCCAACATGGTTTGCAAAGTAGACATAGCATTGTCTACAGAAATTCCTTTTTTGGCAGCAAGATCATAATCAATATGAATTAAATACTGAGGGAAAGTGGCATCAAAACTCGAGAAAGAGTTCTGAATTTCTGGCGAAGCATTTAGTTCTTTGATGAATTCTTTGGTTACTTTATCGGTATTGGTAATACTTCCGCCAGATTTATCCAGCAAACGAAGCTCAAAACCACTCGTATTACCAAAACCAGGAACAGTTGGCGGTGCAAAAATCTCGATTTGTGCATCGGAAATGTTTTTGGTTTTTTCTGTAAGTTCGGCCATAAATTCGGTTACCGAAATATCGCGCTCGCTCCAATCTTTTAAGTTAATCATTCCCATTCCGTACGAAGCTCCAGCGATTTCAGTAACGATACTGTATCCAGCAAGAGTCGTTACGTTGTCGACACCTTTAATTCCTTGAGCAATTTTAGTTACTTCGTCCAAAGCTTTTTCAGTACGTTCTACTGTTGCTCCTTGTGGTGTTGTAACACTTACGTAAACCATTCCCTGATCTTCAGTTGGAATAAATCCTGACGCTAAAAACTTCGTTGTTCCCCATGTTAATATGCAGAACAATACCAATAATCCAATAGTTACAGTGCTGCGATCAGCAAATTTTACTAATACTTTGATGTATTTTGAAGTAATATTATCAAACCAATGGTTGAATCTATGGAAGAAACGGTCTAAAAGCGATTTTTTCTCTTTGTTAGGATCGTGCGCTTTTAGCATAATAGCACAAAGGGCAGGAGTAAGGGTAAGCGCGTTAATACCAGAAATTACGATACTTATCGCCATTGTCAATGAGAACTGCCTGTAGAAAACTCCAACAGGACCACTCAAGAATGCAACGGGAATAAATACGGCAGCCATTACAATCGTAATTGCAATAACGGCACCTGTAATTTCTTTCATGGCGCTAATGGTAGCTTCCATTGGCGACATATGCTCTTCGGAGATTTTTACGTGAACAGCCTCGACGACGACAATCGCATTATCGACCACAATTCCGATAGAAAGTACTAAAGCGAAAAGCGTTAATAAGTTGATCGAGAATCCCATCATCGACATAAAAGTAAACGAACCAATAAGCGCGACAGGAACTGCCAATACTGGAATTAAAGTCGATCTCCAATCTTGAAGGAAAAGGAAAACGACGAACGCTACTAAAAGAAAGGCTTCAACCAAAGTTCTTAATACTTCGTGAATCGAAGCGTCAAGGAAACGGGAAACGTCGTAAGCAATGTTGAATTCCATTCCCGGAGGAAAAGAAGAACCTTTCAGTTCGGCCATTTTTTCTTTTACACTTGCAATTACCTCAGAAGCGTTAGAACCTGGACGTTGTTTTAGCATGATTGATGCCGAAGGTTTTCCATCGGTTTTAGAAACCATTCCGTAACTCATCGCACCAAATTCAATTTTCGAAATGTCTTTCAATCTTAAGATAGTTCCGTCAGTATTAGCTCTCAACGGAATTTCTTCATATTGTTTTGGTTCAAAGAATTTTCCGCCGTATTTAATCACGTATTGCAGTTGGTTGTTCATTTGTCCTGAACCTTCACCAACTTTACCCGGAGCAGCCGAAATGTTTTGTTTTTGAAGTGAATTTATGACTTCATTTGCGGAAATATTGTACGAAAGCATCTTTTCTGGATCTAACCAAACACGCATCGAATATTCTTTCTGCCCCATGATTTCGGCACGTCCAACACCATCAATACGCTTTAATTCCTGAAGAATATTAATATCGGTAAAGTTGAAGATAAACTGCTCGTCTTGAGTTTTGTCGGTACTTGTAATGTTTAAGTACATCAACATACTGTTTACCTCTTTTTCGGTTGTAACTCCGGCGCGGATAACCTCTTCTGGAAGTTCGTCCAAAATCGTGGTAACCCTATTCTGCACGTTTACGGCAGCCAGATCGGGATCGGTTCCTACTTCAAAGAAAACCTGAATTAAGGTCAAACCATCGTTAGAAGTTACGGTTGACATATACGTCATTCCCGGAACTCCATTTATGGCTCTTTCTAACGGAAGGGCGACAGCATTGGCCGAAACCTCTGCGTTTGCTCCTGTATATTTTGCTGTAACGGTTACAGATGGTGGTACAATATCTGGGAATTGGGTAATAGGAAGCTGAAACAATGCCAGCAATCCCAGAAGGACTATCATAACCGAGATGATTAATGACAATATTTTCCTCCTGATAAATAACTCTATCATTTTAAATGTTTTAGATAAATAATTAAATAACTGTTTTACAGATCGATAATCTACATTTGTTTCATGTTGATTTTATCGCCGTCTCTTAATGATTGTGTGCCTTCTTGTACAATTAGGTCATCGCTTTTTAGACCATCATTTAAGATATACACATCATCTAGAGTCGTTTCAATGGTAACATTCGTCATTTTAACTACTCCATCTTTGTTCACGCGGAAAACGTATTGTTTGTCTTGAATAGAAAAAACAGCTTTCTGCGGAACTAAAATTGCATTGGTTTTTGGTTCTGAAATAATCAGTTTTCCAGAAGTTCCGTGCTTGATAAATCCTTGCGGATTGTGAAATTTTGCTTTGTATTGAATAGAACCTGTTTGTCTGTCGATATCTCCATCAGCAGTTCTTAATTCTCCTTTTTGATCGTAAACTTGTCCGTTTGGCAATACTAATTTGATATCGCCTTGTGTGTTTAAGGTTTTGTCTTCCATCATTTGGAAATAGGTATTCTCAGGAATTGAGAAATAGGCGTACACATCGTCTAATTGAGAAACGGTTGTTAGTAATGAACCATTTTCTACTAAACTTCCTTCCTTAAACGGAATACGGTCAACTGTTCCGTCAAATGGCGCGCGGATTGTGGTAAAGCTAATCTGTTGGTTGATTGCTTTTCTTTCTGCAGCTGCGTGAGCCAATTTCGCGGAAGCGGCATCATTTTTTGCTTTAGATAATTCTAATTCTTTGTCTGCAATTACTTTTTTATTGAAAAGGGTTTGCGCCTGTTCCAGTTCTACAGTTGCAATTCTTAAATCGGCTTTTGCGCTTTTGTAAACGGCTTCGGCTTTTAGTAATTGAATCTGAAGTTCAACATCACTTATTTTAAAAAGGATTTGCCCTTTTTTTACTTTTTGTCCTTCGCTAACATATACTTTGTCTAGTAGACCTGGAATACGAACGTGAATTTCTACATTGTTTTTAGCATGTACATCGGCAACAAATTTGCTCGAAACTATGGTGTCTTTTAGAGTTACCTTATAAACAGGAACCGTTTTTATGTTGTTTAAATTTTTTTTTGCTTTATCACCGCACGAGACTAAAACGAATAAAGCCAAGGTGCATAAAAGAAATGGATTTTTATAAATGCTCATCATTAGGTTTAAATTTTTGAATAAATAGATGTGCTCCCTTGATATTAAAATATCGGGAGTCTGAATTTGGATTTTGAAAATAATAAGGTTTACGGATGCTTTTATTTGAAAAAGTACCGTTTTAGGGAAATGTTTTTATAGCAATAACAGCTCAATCACATACGTAAATGAGGTATTTTTCCAGAACACTAGAATATAAAAACGACGAAATTTTGTAGCCTAGAAAAGTTGGTACAAATGAAGATGAGGATGTCTTTCAATATGGTATATTGAAGCTATACCATAGATTAAGCTTTCTTTATAAAGCTTGAAGTTGACTAAATTGCTGAGATACGGAGCTTTGATTGTACTTTGTTCTAAAGTAGTCGCTCTGCATTTCATTTTCTTTTTGAGCTTGTAATGAACTTCTAGATTTTTAGAAGAAGAAAAGTCGGAAGAAAAAATCTGCGTGTCGTCTGCCGCAACACTATCTAAAGTAATACAGTTGCTGAAAGTATAAATCGGCGAATACGTTTCGGTGCCTCTGAAAAAACAAAGCAGCGAAAGTAAAAGGATATATATGAACTTAGTGGGTTTCATACAACTACAGCAGGAATTACAATTTTGTTTCTTAGAAAGTGGGTTAATTATTCTCTAAAGTGCGCCAAATATAGTAATTTGAAAAATAAGGTTTCTTAAAATTATTCTAAAAACCATGAGATTTAAAAATTTGATAATAATTTGGGGTGGTTTTTAGGGGGTTGGTTATTTTTGTTTCGCTATAAGTTATTATGTAAATGATTTAAACTTAATGCAATTTGAAAAAGCTGATATTTGAGGAATAGATTTTAGATTTAAAACTAATAAATTTCTATACTTGTATTCGCTTAAAGTCAGAAACTTTTTAGACGTTTAGTTTTTAAGATGTATTAAAGATCTCGCAAAGTCGGAGACATTTGCGCAGCGCTCGTAAGGAAGACTTCGGAGAGCTGGGGGCGCTCCAGTAAATATTTCGGCATATGATTCTTATAGAATAGAAGTTGGACTTTGGAATAAATTATTAAATTGATTGAAATAAATTATGAGTAAAATTTTTTTTATGATTATAGCTTTATTTTGTTTAGGATTTACACAGACAAAAGATGATTTTGAGTTTAAGATATTGAATAAATCATTAAAAAAAGGCGATTCTATATTTTTTTGTTTAAAAAATAATACAAAAGAAAGCTATTGTTTTTTGATTGATACATCATTCTCTTGCGTTGAGTATCCCGAATATTATTATAAAGACTCTTTTTTTTCTCCCAAAATCGAATTATATGATAAAGATAATACATTGGTGAATGAACTAATATTTACTAATAACGGGACTGTTAATTTTAGCAAGGAAGAAAAATCAAAAGAAATTTATAAGATTTTGGGTATTAATCAAAATAAATGTGGAGAACAAAAATTAGTCACAATTAAACCTAATGAAACGTTACATTTTAGAATGCCTTTAAGTTTTGTTAACTATTTGGACAATAGTACTTTCAAGTATTTTGTTTTAAATGGAAGTACCTTCGATTTGCAGTTAAATTATTTGCAAAAAGAAAAATTTATTAAGGAAAAGGTTTCCAAAAACAAACAAGATTCCTTAGCGAGTATTGGAATAAACTTTTTTAATGGACAGTTAAAATCTAATAAGGTTAAATTAAAGATAAGCTTTGAAGAATATAATATTGCTTTGAAGAAATTGAAGAATGTTGTAAATTAATTATTTTTTGAAAATTTGTTAATTAGTTTAAGAGAATTGTACAAATATAAGTATTACGAATTTGAATTATAAATTTTGAATCTCACGCTTTTCAAAGAGCTTCAAACTTGAATTATAAAGTTGCGCAAATGTCTCCGACTTTGCGCAATTTTTTTGGTCTTAGAATTTCTAAACGTAATAAAAGTTTCCGACTTTTTACGATGGCATCTTAAAAAATAAAATCACTCCACAATACTAGAAGAAGCTTTAATCTCAACATCAGAATATTTCCAAGTATTATCAAAAGAGGTTTTAATTTTTAAAGCCTCTTTTTCTTTTTTCTGTGCGGTTAAAGAATTATAAAGTCCGATTAGGGCGAAGCCGTTTTTTGGGAGCGTTTGTAAATCTTGTCTGTAGATTTTTTCAGCTTCGGCGTATTTTCCAGCTTTAAGTAAAACTGTGCCTAAATAATGTCTAACGGAGAAAAACCAATCTGGCGGTTCGTTGTAGTTTAATTGATCTTCAATTGCTATTGCTTTATTTAAAAAAGTAACGGCTTTATCCAAATTATTCTTTTTCGCTTCAACACCCGCTGAAAGTACATTGGCAGCTATTTGAACAAGATCATAAGTCGTATTGATATTCCAAATGGTGACCTCTTTTAAGGTTTTATCTTTGGCTAGTTGGTTCAGAGAAGTAAGCTGTTTTTCGGCATTGGCAATATCATTTTTTCCGAGATAAGCCATTCCTCTTGCATAATGCCAAATAGCATTCGGATATACGAGATCTTTTTCAGGTTGCGGAATCTCCATAATTTTATCCCACATCGAGAATTTTACAGCGATATAATACGGAATGCTATAATAATGCTGTAAAGTTCCCCAACCCGCTTCACGCATGATTTTAGGAGACATGTGCTGCTGTAATATTTGCGCCGATTCCCAAGCCAATTTTGAATTTCCTTCTAAAGCTGCTGTAGCCACCAAAAAATGATAATTGTGCGGATAATAGGCTAGAGGATAAGCACCTTGTGCATTACAAGCGGTTGAATATAAACTATCAATTCTAACTGCTTCAATATTGGAAAGTGTGCCTTCGTGATAATCTCCTGTGCGAATGTAAATATGAGAAGGCATGTGCACCAAATGTCCAGAACCGGGAACTAAAGTTTCTAGTAATTTAGCACTTTTAAGTCCGTTTTCTGGATGTGCAGAAGCTTCTACCGCATGAACCAAAAAATGATGCGCGCCAGGATGCTTCGGATTTTTTTTAATCAATTCATTTAAAACGCTTAGTATTTCTGGAGTCCATTTTTTAGGTATTCCGGTGTCTTTTTCATACAGATCCCACGGATGGAGATTCATTTGGGATTCCGCGTAAAGCGCTCCAATATCTGGATCTGAAGGAAACTGAGCGTATACTTTTTTCATCGCTTCGGCATAAGCAATGTCAAGCGGTTTTCTATCAGTAGGAGGATTTTTAGCATAACGCACCAATAACGCATCAATCATAGCAGTTTCTTTCGGAGAACATTTTCCAGAAAGTTTCTTAGCTTTTTGAGCCGCATCATAAGCCCTTTGAAAATTATCTTCTTCCATTCCCGCATTATAATTCGGACCTAAAACATAAGCAAAACCCCAATATGCCATCGCACAATTTGGATCTAAACGAGAAGCTTCATAAAACGATCTTGCTGCTTCGGCGTGATTGAATCCGTAAGCGAGCATCATTCCTTGATTAAAGTATTCCTGCGCTTCAGGATTATTGGTTGTAATTTTAAAATTTACGCCGTCAAGTCCTCTAAATTTTGGTGCTTTTTTGTTTTGGGTGTACCAATCTTTATCGTTCGTTTTCGGAATATAACATCCTTGCGAAGCGCTCACTTTAACTGATTTGGGTTCGGTGTTTTTTTCTTTACAGGAAATAAAAAGAAAAAAAACAGCAATTAGAAAGTAATTATATTTCATTGCAAAATGTATTTGAAATTATATAATCAGTGTAAAAGCTCAAAAGAATAAAAACGATGCTTATACTATAATGGTTTGATACGGAGAGTATTAAACAAAATTAAATAAAAAAGAAATAGGTTTGTGTAAATATTTGTTTTTCAGTGTTTTGTAATCAATTTTGAATTTATTTGAGCATATTGTTCTCCCGCAGATTTAGCAGATTCAGGAGATTTTTTTTAATTATAATATCTGCCAAATCTGCAAGATCTGCGAGAGAAAAAAAATCAAAAAAAATAAGGTCTACACTTTTCAGCATAGACCTTAAATTATATGGGAATAAATAATTTATTAGTTTGTTCCAGCAGCAACTTTATCTACCAAAAACAATAATTCGCCAGAAACAGGTTTAATCAATTGCATTGGGTATAATGTCGGATTGTATTCGCCAGTTGTAACTTCTTTTAAAGCATTGATTTTCTTTTCTCCAAAAGCCACCACTACTATTTTTTCTGCCTTATTGATTATTGGAGCAGTAAGCGTGATGCGATACATTTTTTGAGGAGCCAAATAATAAGCATCAACCCATTTAGTTTGTTCTTCTAGAACCGCTTCACCTGGGAAAAGAGAAGCCGTGTGTCCGTCATCTCCCATTCCTAAGAGAATCAAGTCAAATTTACCTTCTTCGCCTAAAACTGTTCTGATAGACTTTTCGTATTCAGCAGCATAATCTTCTGGTGTAACACCGTCTTTGTACATTTCAAAAATGTTTTCTTGCGGAATAGGAACGTGGCTCAATAAAGTGGAGTAAGACATTTTTGCATTACTCAAATCATCGTTTAATGGAACCCATCTTTCATCACCCCAAAAAATATAAACTTTACTCCAGTCTATTTTGCTTTTGTAAGCATCAGAAGCCAATAATTTGTAAATCCCAGCAGGAGAAGAACCTCCTGTAAGTACAGCTGTAAATTGGCCTTTTGCAGCAATTGCGTTTTGAGCTGATTCTACAAAAAGGTCTGCTGCTGTAGTATTAATTTCTTCTGTATTATTGTATATCTGTATCATTTAAAACTTCTTCTTTTGTTTGTGTATTCGGAATCCATTTGTGGCCTTGACGTGCTAACAATTCATCAGCTTCTTCAGGTCCCCAGCTTCCTGCTTTGTAATTTGGGAAATTCTTTGGAGGCGTTGTTTTCCAAACTTGCTGAATCGTTTCAATTGCGTCCCAAGCTTCTTCCACCTGATCCCAACGCATAAATAGGGTAGGATCTCCTAATAATGCATCTGCGATTAAAGTTTCATAAGCTTCTGGTGACATTGTAGAACAAGAAAAATAATCAAACACCATCTCTGCAGGTCTTAAAGACATCGATAAACCTGGTTTTTTGGTCATAAACTGTAGTTTAATGTCCATTGAAGGTTGGATGTTGATAATCAATCGGTTTGGTGTCATGCCTTCTTTTCCGTATGAGAATGAAGAATGTGGCACTGGTTTAAACTGAATAATGATCGAAGACTGTTTTTCTTCCATTCTTTTTCCTGAACGCAAGTAGAACGGAATTCCCTGCCATCTCCAGTTATCCAAATAGATTTTCATTGCTACGTAAGTTTCTGTATTAGAATCTGGTGCAATGCCTTTATCTTGACGGTAACCCGGAACAGGAACTCCTTTTATTTCTCCAGCATCGTACTGGCCTCTAACGATATAATGATCAACTTCTTCTGGTTTAATGCGTCGAATTGACTTTAAAACATCTGCTTTTCGATTACGAATGTCATCAGCATTTAAAGAAGCAGGCGCTTCCATTGCCGTCATACATAAAATCTGAAACAAGTGGTTCTGAATCATGTCTTTCAATGCACCAACACCTTCGTAGAATCCGCCGCGTTCTTCAACGCCAACTTCTTCTGCAACGGTAATTTGCACGAAATCAATGAAATTTCGACTCCATAAAGGCTCAAACATTGAATTTCCAAAACGGAAAGCTAAAATATTCTGAACTGTTTCTTTTCCTAAATAGTGATCGATTCTATAAATCTGCTCTTCTTTGAAAGTCTGCGAAAGCATTTCATTCAACTCGATTGCAGAAGCTTTATCGTAACCAAATGGTTTTTCGATAATAATACGATCTTGTTTCGGATTTGCAGCAAGTCCAATTTTCTTGATGTTGCTTGAAATCGTTGAAATGAAAGAAGGCGTAATCGAAAGATAGAAAAGACGATTAGAACGTTCGCCAAAAGCAAGGTCAAAATTGTTTATTTTTTCATTTAATCCAATGTACGATTCTTCTTTATCGATATCAAGACTGTGGTAAGAGATGTGCGAAAGAAATTTTTCTGTTTCTGGATCATCAACTCCTTTTCTTCTTGAGAATAGATTTAGATTTTCTGCTACATAAGCGCGAAAATCTTCATTGGTTTTTTCAGCTCTTCCAAGAGCAATAATCTGAAACTTTTCAGACATACGTCCGTCAAGGTACAGATTTTGAAAAGCGGGGAATAGCTTTCTCTTTGCTAGATCTCCTGTTCCACCAAAAATAACAATGATTGTTGGATTCTTTAGTTTATTTTTAGTCATTGTGTGGTTTAGTTGTGTTGTTTTTTGTTGTTTTATTCAGCCCATTGTGTATGGAAAACACCTTCTTTGTCGATACGTTCGTAAGTGTGTGCTCCAAAGAAATCACGTTGTGCCTGAATTAAGTTTGTTGGCAGATTTGCAGATCTGTAAGCATCAAAATAAGCCAGCGAATTCATTAATCCTGAAACAGGCAATCCTTTTTGAACTGCAAATTGAATTACAGCGCGCATTCCTGCTTGATTTTCGGTTAGTTTTGAAGCAATTCCGTTATCTAAAAGCAAGTTTGGCAAATCTGATTTTGCTACATATGCTTTTCTAAAATCCTCTAAAATAGTCGCACGAATAATACATCCGCCGCGCCAGATTTTAGCAACTGTTTCTAAATTTAAGCCGTAGTTGTATTCTTTAGAAGCCGTGTGAAGCTGTGCTAAACCTTGAGCGTAAGTCACCACGATAGAAAAGAACAAAGCCGATTTTAAAGACGCAATTGCTTCGCTTTGAGAAACATTTGTTTCACCAGCGTTCCAAACTAATTTTGTAGCCGCTTCAATTCTTTCTGGTTTGGTTTTAGACATATCGCGCATGTTAACCGCTGCGTCGATTGTCGGAACTGGAACTTGTAAATCCATTGCATTTTGCGAAGTCCATTTTCCTGTTCCTTTAGATCTTGCCCAATCCGAAATTTTATTAATTAAAAGACCTCCGTCTGTATCTTCTTGTTTTAAGATTTTTCCAGTAATTTCAATCAGATACGATCTCAAATCATCAGTCTGGTTCCATTCTTCAAAAGTTTTCTGAATCGTTGCGTCATCTAGATTATAACCTCTTTTCATTAAGTCATAAATCTCAGAGATTAATTGCATGATTCCGTATTCAATTCCGTTATGAACCATTTTTACATAGTTTCCAGCAGAACCATTTCCTAAATATTCTACGCAAGGTTCGCCTTCTACTTTTGCTGCAATTGCTTCAAAAATAGGACGTAATCTTTCATACGCTTTCTGATCTCCTCCTGGCATCATAGCAGGACCGAAACGAGCACCTTTTTCACCACCCGAAATTCCCATTCCGAAGAAGTGGATTCCTTTTTCAGACAATTCAATAAATCTTCTGTCTGTATCTGTAAAATAAGTGTTTCCACCGTCAATAATGATGTCTCCTTTATCTAAGTGAGGCAATAAGCTAGCGATGGCGCTGTCTACTGGTTTTCCAGCAGGAACCAATAACATAATCGCTCTTGGCTGCTGAATAAGCTCTACAAAATGTTTTACATCTGTTGTCGCTTCAATAGTGTGATTAGTATCGGCTTCTTGTTGAAGAGAATTGACTTTTTCGGTGTCTAAGTCTAAACCTGCAGCCGCAAAGTTATGGCTGGCGATATTTAAAAGTAAGTTACGACCCATTACGCCGAGTCCTACAATTCCAAAATCAAATTTGCTCATAGTTTTCAATTAACTAAATTATTAGAAGAATGTTTTTGCAGCAAAAAGTAAGAGAAAGTATGGTAATTCTTTTTCATTCAATGTTTTGCCAAAAAACAATGGTTATTTTAATCTTACATTTCAAAATGTAGAGCGCTAAGTTAGAGAAAAATGCTGAAAAATAAGGGGTAAAATCGTTCAGTTTTGGTCTTTATTGTGATACTTTTTATGTGTAAAAAATACGCTTATTATCGCTGTTTTTCAACTAAATCGTTGTAATACTGCTAATGCCATTTGCGAATACTTTTATTAGCAGCATCTTCATGCTCGTAAGAAAAAAGATGTAAAAAATTATAAAAATGGTTATTGAAAATATAGGAATTGAGGTAATTTTGGAAACCCAATCATTGGATTCAAGATTTAATTCATTAAAGTATTATATCCTTTTTATGCCAAGAAACATAAAGTTTGTTTTTACAGCCATCTTTTTAACCCTTACTTCGAGTATCTTTTTTAAAGCAAATGCACAGTCGGTATTAGAAAATGAAATTTCTATTCAGGCAGATAAGAAACTGTTAGGCAGTGTTTTGGACTTAGTGGAAGAGAAAGGAAATTTCAGATTTGCTTATTATGGCAAACTGGCTGTAAAAGATAGTGTCGTTAGTATTCATACCGATAATAATACCATAAAAGGAGTTCTGGATCAATTGTTGGGTGCCAAATATGAATTTAAAGAGTCGCCAGGATTTGTTATTGTTCGTTATGCGCCTTTAGAACTTGCTCTTGTGTTAGAAAAAAACACTGTTATGAGTGACGGACAGCAAATTGTAATTGGCTATATTGTAGATACAAAAACCAATAATCGTATTGAAAATGTGAGTGTATTAGAGAAGAATGCACTAGTATCTACATTAACCAATAAAGATGGTTTTTTTGAACTTCGATTAAAAAATGCACCTCAAGCTATAGAACTTACAGCAGTTAAGGAGAATTATAAAACGGTAACGATGGTATTTCTTTCTGAAATTAAAATTCAGATGGGAGACAAAAAAAATAAAACAGATTATATTGATGGAGATTTCTCTGCAATTGAAAGATCAGGAATTGGCCGTTTCTTTATTTCTTCCAAACAAAAAATACAAGCGCTCAATCTAGGAGGATTTATTTCTAAGGTTCCTTTACAGGCTTCTTTAATTCCGAGTATCAGTACAAGAGGAATGCTGAATACGCAGATTGTCAATAATTTTTCGCTAAATATATTAGGAGGTTATAATGCTGGAGTTCGCGGGCTAGAAATGGCGGGACTTTACAACATCAATCGTATGAATGTTGATGCGCTTCAAATAGCCGGAATATTTAATACCGTTGGAGGATCTGTAAACGGAGTTCAGTTAGCCGGAATCTATAATAATGTTTTTGGCAATTTAAGAGGATTGCAAGTAAGTGGTATTCATAATAGTGTAAAAGGTTCGCAAGTCGGTTTGCAAATGGGCGGTATCTACAACAATGTATATAAAGATTCTAAAGGACTTCAAATTGCAGGAATTGGTAATACAGTAAAGGGTTCTCAAAACGGATTACAGTTTTCGGGAATTTACAATATTGGAAAAGATACCGTGCGAGGTGCTCAAATTACGGGACTTTTTAATTATGCCAAAGAATTACATGGAGTCCAATTTGGATTAGTCAATATTACAGATTCACCGTCTGGTTATAGTTTTGGTCTGTTAAACTTTAAAAAAGGCGGATATAAAAAAATCAGCATAACAAGCAACGAAATCTCAGACATAAATCTTGCTGTAAAAACCGGAGACCATAAAATGTATACTATTTTAATGGCAGGAAGAAGGGATAGAAACGATGAAGAAAAACTATTCTCTTTTGGAATTGGACTCGGAAAAAACATTCCGTTAAGTAAACGCTTCACTTTTAATCCCGAATTTAGCACGCAGTATCTTTATTTAGGAAATTGGGACATTTATAATTCCTTATCTAAATTTGATTCCTCTTTTTCTTTTCAATTATGTAAAGGCGTAGCGATATCTGCAGGACCTTCTTTAAATTTTTATTGGTCTGAGAAACAAGATAAAAACGGCAACGTAAACACTTCTACATTCGTTCAGGATCGTACCAAACGGTATACTATAATCAAAAATAATAGCAAAGATATTCTGGGTTGGATAGGATGGAGTTTTGGATTGACGCTGTTTTAAAAAATGATAAAAAAGCCTGTAAATATTGATTTTACAGTTTAGAGTCGCCAGGAATCGAATCCGAGTATACATTTAAGCAACTAAAATTAATTAGAAAGCTTAAGGATAAATCATCAAAAACATATAAGCAAACAAATTGACTAAAAGCACAACACCGTAAACGATATTCGATTTTCCTTTGCTAAGAGAAAGCATTACCGTAAAAACAGACAGTGCCAAAAGAACAATAGATTTAATATCAAGCCCTAAAACAATAGGAATTCCCAATAAGATACAAACGAGCGCAACAGTTGGAATAGTTAGACCAATACTGGCAAGTGCAGAACCTAAAGCTAGGTTTAGACTCGTTTGCAATCTGTTCTTTTTGGCTGCAATTATCGCTGCGATGGCTTCTGGCAATAAAATGATGATGGCGATTATAACCCCAACTAAAGATTTTGGAAGATTGTGACTTATAATAATAGTTTCAATAGTAGGCGAGAGGGTTTTAGCCAGTAAAACCACAATTCCTAAGCTCACCAATAGAAAAAATAGGCTAGTGTAAAATGTTTTATTATTAATTTCAATTGGATGTGTTTTAGATTCATCTTCGTTTGTAGTATTGGTTAGAAAATATTGGCGATATCCTTTGGTTTGTGCAAACAAAAAAGAACCGTAAATAATCAGACAGGCAATCGAAGCAAAAATGAGCTGAGGCGTTGAATAATAAGAACCGTGAACACTTTCTGTAAATGTTGGAAACACTAAAGTGAATACAATAATCGAAATAAGCGAAACCAAACCAATGGTTACCGAAGAAGGAGAGAAATTCTGTTCGTAATGTTTGATGCTTCCAATAAGAAGACACAAACCTATAATTCCATTTAAGATAAGCATAGTTGCCGCATAAACAGTATCTCTGGCCAAAGAGGCTGCCTCAGAACCTTCAGAAAGCATTAAAGAAACAATAATAGAAACTTCAATTACAGTGATCGAAATAGCCAAAATAATAGTTCCATAAGGTTCTCCAACTCGTTCGGCAATAATTTCTGAATGATGTACAGCCGACATCACACTTAGAATAAGCAGAATACTTGCAACGATTTGAAAAAGAGTGCTGTTTTCTATCAGTCCGCTAAATAGGAGCGCCCATGATAGAATCGGAATTATGATGGTCCACTGTAATAATTGTTTCATTTTTGTAGTTTTTAGAATAAGTAGGACAAAAGAACAGGCGTTTGCCTTTTTTGTAAGATAGAACTTTTATAGCTAAAAATGATAAAAAAAGGCAGTTTTAAGCACTTTTTAAGTTTATTTGGACATATTTCGACTCAAAAAACAGATTTTTGACTAAATAAAATTACAGCTTTATTTAAGAATTTTGAATGATTTCTTTCGTTGCGATTTTCTAAATTGTCTAAACTTTGTCAAAGTTGACTTCGTGTTTCAAACAATTTTAGCGTTTCTCTATTTTTTCTCTCGCAGATTCAGCTGATAAAGCAGATTTTTTTAATTTGTATAATCTGCGAAATCTGCAAAATCTGCGGGAGAATATTTTAAGAATTTCGAATAATCTCCTTTCGATGCGATTTTCCCCATTTGATCATTTCTTCGATTACAGGACCAAAAGATTTGCAATAAGGCGTTGATTCGTATTTGACTTGAATTTCAGCATCGCGATCTTCGGTTCTTTTTATGAGCATATTAAGCTCCATTTCTTTGAGTTCTCGCGAAAGCATGCGTGTCGTAATTCCTGGAATACTGCGTTCGATTTCCCTGAAACGATGATTCCCGTTGCAGATCGAATTGATGATTGGTAAACGCCATTTTCCGCCCAAAACATGCAACGTGTCCTGAAGCGCTTGTACTTCTTCTTTCTGATTTCTTTCCATAACAAAACAGTATTAGTTTAGAAAATTTACTGGTTACAAAGTTATACCATAAATCTAAAATAATGAAAAAAAATAGTTTAATATGAAACGAAATTTAAGCTTGAATAATACTTAAAATAGTTTTCGGAATTTCAGCGAAAGCTTCAAAAGAATACGGTTTAATTAAGTAGGCTTTAACACCCATATCATCACATTTTTCTTTGTAAGAAGGATTAATGCTTGTTGAATAAACAAAACACGGAATATTTTTTAATTCATCGTTGCTAAGAATTTCTTGCAAAGCTTCAATACCGTCAATTATAGGCATATTAATATCGGTAAGAATAACATCGGGATTTTCGTTCTGATCGTTTTTTAGATAATTAAGCAATTCCTCGCCATTGGCAACCAGACTGACTTTGCTAAAATTTGGATTATTGGTAAAAGTTTCTGTAATAACATCTGCATCATCCATGTCATCTTCAGCAATTACGATATGTAAATTATATTTTTCCGGCATTTTATAAGATTGGGAAGTAAAGGTTAAATGTTGTGCCTTTGTTCAATGTGCTTTCAACGGTAATATTTCCAGAATGGTTTTCCATAATCTTTTTACAGATCGCGAGTCCAATACCGTTTCCTGAATATTCATTTCGGGCATGCAGGCGTTGAAAAATGACAAATATTTTAAGCAAATGGCTTTCTTCCATTCCAATGCCGTTGTCTTTTATCTGAACCTTTACAAATTTAGCATTTTGATTTGGTATTTCAGTATCTAAATTTTCTTCCTGCGAAATTTCTATTAAAGGAGCGATATCTGTTTTGCTATATTTAATGGCGTTTGAAATAAGGTTAGAAAAAAGCTGTCTCATCTGCACGCGAGAAGCTTTGATAATGGGAACTTTCCCTATTTTGATAACGGCTTTTTTATCAGAAATTATAATTTCAAAATCCTCAATAACTTCCGAAATTATGGTTCTTAAATCTATTTCTGTTCGTTCTTCCTGCGCAGTATGTGAAGAATACTGCACTAAATCATCTACAAGCGAATTTAATCTTAATGCCGATAATTTCATGACATTAACAGCTTTTGTATCGGCTTCTTTAAAATAGCTTCCGTCAATTCTGCTGGTATTCATAACAATTTTCCGCAACGGTTCTTTTAAATCGTGTGATATCACATGAATAAATTCTTCTAGATTACGATTGATTTTATTCAGTTCGTTTATTTTTTCTTCTAATTCTTTCTGATGGCGGAATAAAGCTTCTTCGTGCTTTTTCTTTTCGGTCAAATCGGTAATTACAACTCCAATGGCTTCTACAGCGGGTTCCAGATCAGTTAAAGCGATATAAGCTGGAAAATTCTTTTCATTGTCCGATTTTAAAAGTATTTCATGTTTAGTAATTCCATATCTCAGTGCTTCTATAAGAGAAACAAACTGTGTTTGGTTAGTAAAATACTCATAAATGTACGTTCCCGTTATTTTTTCAGATGGAAGACCGACTAATTTTGAAAATTGCTCATTGCAGTAGAGTATCAATCCATTTCTTGAAATACTTAGCGCGCCCTGACCGAATTTCTCTATAAGAAGACGATATGTATAATCGGCAGTTTCTAGAGAATATAGTTCTGGAACTCCATTACTGCTTACCACAAGTGCATCTACATCTCCTTGTTTTATCGCATTAATAATACTGTTGGATTCATAAAGTTCTTCCTTCAGTGATTCAATTTCTGCTAATAAATCGGCTATATTATTTTTATCTTCCTTCAAACTATTCGCTTATATTAAGTATGTATAATACTTTTTCTTTATCTGATAAATCTCCTAAAATAATTCTTTTAGGTTCTGGCTGTGTTTTGATCAAGGTAGGAATGGCTACAATTTGATGAATCACAGCCTGTTCTTTATCACGGCTGATATCAACAATTTCTAATTCATAATTGTTGGTGAGATAGGTATCGCAGATTTTGCGTATATTTTCGATTGCATGTCCTGATTTAACAGACATACCTGAAACAAAAAGCATAAACTTATGTTTGGTTGTACTAGTGCCATCAGATGAATCTTCCATGATTAAGAGTTTATAGGTTTGATGTTAAGCCCTACAAGCACTCTTTCTTCATTAGAAAGGTCACCTATAATTTTACGAATAGGCTCAGGAAATTTACGCACCAAAGTAGGTACGGCCAAAATCTGATCGCCTTCTGCCAATTGCGGATTCTTCAGCAAATCGATAATCTCGATGCTGTATTTTCCTTTTAAATGTTCCTCGGCATACTTCTTTATGTTTTCGAGCGCCTTGATCGATTTTGGCGTTTGCCCCGCTATATAAAGCAATAATTGCCATTCGGCTACTTCTTTTTTCATTTTATTTATTTTTTCTTAGAAGACAGTTTTTCCTGCAATTCTTCTGTTGCTTTAAGGATACTTAGTTCTTCTTCAGCCGATTCAAATTCTGTTCTCAATGCTTCAATATTCGCTTCAAGGACTTTGCGTTTACGCTCAATTTCCCTGTCTTTTCTGCTAATTTCGTTTTGAAGCTTAATATCCGACATGTTTTTTTTGAATTGATAAGATTGTCTCGCAGCTCCCGTCAAAATTCCCTGCGGACCTAATTCAACATCTAATAATTCGATTCCGTTACTCGTTATCACAAATTCTCTTACTTGATTAGAATGTCCCATTCCGCGCGCTTTGATGATAAAAATACCGCGGTTTCTTTCGCCAATTCCTTCCATATCGCGAACCGTAATCCAGGTATCCACCAATGAAGAAACAGATTCTTCTGCCAGATCAGGTCTAAAATTGTCTGTCTGTTTGTTTAACGACGTAAACATAGCCGTAATATTATTGGCTTTAAGCATATCAATTAATCGAACGAGCATAGAGCGCACTTCGTGTTCGCTTCCTACCGAAATAAGATTACTGATTGGGTCAATAATAATGGTAGTAGGCTGAAACTCTTTGATTAGTTTTCTAAGCGTAAGCAAATGCAGCTCTAAACCATTTAACGACGGACGGGAAGAATGTATTTGCAAAATGCCTTTTTTGATGTGCTTTTCCAGATTAACTCCAATTGATTTCATGTTGCGCACCAATTGATGTGGTGATTCCTCAAAAGCGAAATAAATCGTTTTTTCGTTCTTTTCGCATTGTTCATTAGCAAAATAACAGGCAACGGTCGTTTTAGCCGTTCCCGCAGTTCCCGAAACCAAAATATTGCTTCCTCTGTAGAAACCGCCGCCATGAAACATTTCATTTAGTCCAGGAACACCTGTAGAAATAATGTCTGAGGAAACTTCGTTATCCAATTTTAGAGAAGTAATAGGAAGAACTGAGATTCCGTCTTCGTCAATTAAAAACGGATACTCATTGGTTCCATGTGTTGAACCTCTGTATTTTACAATTCGAAGCCTTCTGGTCGAAACCTGCTCAATTACACGATGATCGAGAACAATTACACAATCAGAAACGTATTCTTCCAAGCCTTGACGAGTTAATGTAGCCTCGCCGCGTTCTCCCGTAATAACGGCAGTTACCCCTTTGGTTTTAAGCCAATGGAATAATCTTCGTAATTCTGCTCGTAAAATGGCCTGATTGTCCAGACCAGCAAACAGCGATTCGATGGTGTCCAATACAACACGAGTCGCTTTTATAGAATCGATAGCGTGTCCTAAACGAATAAATAAGCCGTCAAGATCGTATTCGCCCGCTTCCTCAATTTCTGATCTTTCAACGCGAACATGATCTACAACAAGCTTTTTATCTTTTTTAAGCTGTTCAAGGTCAAAGCCTAATGATTTAACATTTAGAGTCAAGTCATCTGAAGGTTCTTCAAAAGACATGAAAACTCCTGGTTCGTTATGCTCTGTAATTCCTTTTATAAGAAACTGCATAGACAATAAAGTCTTACCGCATCCCGCACCACCGCAGATTAAAGTTGGTCGTCCTTGCGGAAATCCTCCTTCTGTAATCTCATCTAATCCGTCGACTCCAGTAGGAGTTTTTGGAAATATAAAACTATGTGATTTTGTTTTTTCTTGCACGATAATAAATTTCTGTATTACTCAAATATACCTTTTTCTGCAGAATTTTCAATGAATTCTGATTAAGATTTAACAGCCGTTTAATGAAGTTTTAAAAATAAATTAAGAAAATTGATTTAAAAAACTAAAGAAATCGAAGAATTTTAACCAAAAAAGTAAAGAATACGAATTCAATATTTAACATAAAAATGAGACTTTTTACTAAAACTTATTTTTCAATACTATTTTAATGTTAAAATGTACTTCTGGTATACTCTGTGATACTGGTTACAAAGTGATACCATTTTGAATTTACCTTTGTCTCATTAATTTTAAACACATATAAAATGGACAATTTAAAAAATAAAGTGGCAGTAATAACAGGTGGAAATAGTGGGATAGGATATGCTACAGCGCAATTATTAAAAGATCAGGGGGCAGAAGTAATTATTACAGGAAGAAGAAAAGAGGCGATAGAAACGGCAGCTTTAGAACTAGGCGTTACAGCCATTACAGCAGACCAATCGAATATTTCGGATATAGAAAAACTGGCAGAAAAGGTAAAAACCGATTTCGGTTCGGTTGATATTTTGTTTATCAATGCAGGAATCGCGGGTTTAGGAACAATTGAACAAACCACAGAAGAATTGTACGACAATATTATGGATGTGAATCTAAAAGGCGCTTTTTTCACTTTAAGCAAATTTATCCCGATTTTGAAAGATGGCGCTTCGGTGGTATTCCTTTCTTCGAATACTGCAAGTATGCCAGGTCCAGGATCTTCCGTTTATTCGGCGAGTAAAACGGCTTTGAATTCGTTTATGAGATCGGCGGCTTTAGAATTAGCACCAAGAAAGATTCGTGTCAATTCGGTTAGCCCAGGACCAACTCAAACCGAAGTCATGAACAAAGTAGGCCTAGACGAAACCACCATAAAAGGCATTATGGATGTCGTAGTAGAAAAAGTCCCGCTAAAACAAATGGGAAGGGCAGAAGATGTGGCTAAAATGGTTTTGTATCTAAGTAGTGAAGCTGCGGTATTTATGACTGGGGCGGATGTTATTATGGATGGTGGGATGAGTTTGGGGTGATATGTCTTTAAAAAGAAAAGAGCTTACTTATGTCAGCTCTTTTCTTTTTTTCTTTTAATATGGATGTCTTTTAATCTTTAAATTGCTCTAATAATCTCATTTATAATCTTGCCTATATCGGTTAATTGTATTGTTAAAGTGTCGTTCGAATCTGTTACATTAATAACTTTTAGTCTATTTAGACTATCTATTTCCGCTACGTTACTTTTCGTTTTGTTAAAAATGAACAAACTTGTATTTTTTCCATTTAGACTTTTTAGAAAACGATAGTCATCATAATTCATGTTATCCGAAACTTCTAACACTTCCTTTGCAAGCTGTTTGTCGAGATGTAAAGTGTCTCCAATAATAATTTTATTTAAGTTATTAAAGAGTCGAAGCTCTTCATTCTCTCTATTATTGTTATTGCTCTGAGCCATTATAATTGTATCATTAGCTAGTTTAAGCTTATTATTTAATTCAGCTATAGTATTTTTACTAACTTCATTACTTTGAATTAGACTCTGTTGTAAAGTTTCATTTTGCAATTGAAGTGAATTTATTTGATCTGCAAAATCTTGTATCTCTTTATTACCAGATTCAGCATTTTTCAACAAAAACTCTTTACCAGCAAGTGTAGTTTTTTTTTCAATTAAATGTTCCTTTTCTTTATAAATGTGATTTACTTTATTCACCTTTGTTTCTGCTAAAATTTCATCTATAAAAAGTGTAATTTTTGGCATTAACAGCGTGTAAAGAATTGAGAAAATTAATGGCACAACTAAGGACCAAAAGCTACAATATTCATGATTAATGATAATAATTTTATTCTCTATAGATACATCCGAAAAAATCAAAAATAAGAAGGGTCTCCAATTAAAAATTATAAAAGACCATAAAAAAGAACCTGATAAAGGGTTTTTTACACGTTCTTTTGAAGAATTAAGGAAGTCTTTAATTAAATCAGCAAATGTCATTTTTTATTTTTAGTAAAACAAACATAAGAAAATAGTAAAAAAAATAGAAAAAAAATCTATTTAAAACTAAAACATGATTTCTCTTGGTATGAACATTCTCACTCATAACAGCATGGCTATATGTTATTATGGACGAAGTATGAGTTTGGAATGATTTGTTTTGATAAAGTAATTATAAACCGCTTTTATTTACCTTACCCTCAACAATGCGTTCGAATATTTTTAAAACATCGGAAGGCAAATGTTCAAGATAAAAATTATCTCCCGTTGGATTTAAATCTTTCTCTATCATTATCCTTAAACATTCTTCAACAATATACCATGCCATATTTTGATTGTCAAAATCTACAACAGGTTTTGCGGTATAAGGAAGTCCAGTGTATTTTCCTAAATTATTATTGGTTGTTGTCCATCTGCAAAAATCTAAAATTATAGGAACTATTTTTAGCTCAGGTTTCCTTTCTTTTAATTCAAATGCTCTTGCGATTTCATGCTCATGAATATATTTAGTTTTCATGAAATTAGGACTGATCATAAAACATACTATATCTGAATCATCAAAATTTGATTGTATTTCTTTGTCCCATTCAGAACCAGCTTCTAATTCACTACAATACCAATAAGATATTTTGCCGTCCAATTGAAGAGAGGCTAGATGCTCTATAAATTTATTAACGAGTTTCAAATCTTGTTTTGAGTAGGATAGGAAGATTTTTTTCATTGCGGTTGGGTTTTTTAGGAATTTTTTAAAATCAATAAGTTTATAATATTTTTTTTTGTAGAAAAAAGTCCAATTGCCTTGTTCTTCATTTTGATGAATAATTTCAAGTGGAATGAAATCATCACCATTATTGGTAATCATTTCAGTAACTTCATATCTTTTATTTATCTCATTTATATTGGCAATTAATTGAAAACTAAAATTTGTATCATGGAAGATGTTGATTTTATAAAGATTAATAGATGCGTTTCCTTCATCATTCCCTAAATCAAATATAATCTTGATGATTTCATGAGTTATAGGATCTTTTATTATGAGACCATTTTTCCAATAGTAGTAATAAATATTAGCTCCTTTTTTTTCTCCCAAAACTAATTCTCCATATTTTTGAAAAATTTCCAAAATGACATTTTTGTGTATAAAACCTTCATATAAAAATCTTCGATAAGGCTTAATTTTACTATCAAGTAGCATTTCAACTGATTGGATAGGAGTATCTGGTAAATACAAGGGGGCTATGTAACTATTATTATATGGATTTTTGAAAATGATTTTGAAATCCATCATTAACTTTAGAATATTTTCTTTTTGACTATTGCTTAGAGAGTTTGAAAATATGTCATCTAGATATGTTTCTTCAAATTCTCCTCCTTTTTCATAGAGATCTTCTAGAGTTTTATAAATTTTTTCAATTACCCACTTTTTATTTATGTAAATTATATCTTTTTGATTGGTATTAGGATAGTAAAGAATAATTCCAACTTGATTTAAATATTGAGCCAAAACTCTAGATTGATTTAAAGTTATATCAACACCTTGAATCGAGTTGCAGAAACTTAAAAACTGTTTTGCATTAAGAATAGGATTTTTATTATAATCTTTTATAGCATCTTTTATTTTACCGTAAAAATGTGGCAGACGAGCACCTATTATTGGTATTTCATTCAGCATTTCTAATAGTACTTCATCGAGATATTTAGTTTTTCGTTTCTCTTTTATTGCTATTGAGATAAAATCATAAATAAAAGGATAATAGTTTTTTAATTTTTGACTGTTTAAAAATAAAACATCATCTTGCTTGCAAACTTTATTTTGTACAACTAAAACATCGCTGTCGAAATTGTTTAATTTTTTTTCGACTTCAAAGCCAAATGTTTCTGTTTCATCTTCAGAAATAAAATATTTAATAGATTCTAACCAATATTTTATTGGGAAATCTTGAAATATTATTTCTTTCTCTACTCCTTTAGAAGTTTTTTGTATAACTGTCCTTTGGTTTAAGCAGTCAGTATGTTGTTCCCATAATAAAATGTAAATGGTATTTGAACTAAAAAATAAATGATGTGTATCATGAAAATAATCATGTCCACCAAAATCAAACAAATTTATAGTGCAATATTGTTTTAATTTTTCTAAATAATATTTGCTTGAAATTTGTCTTTCCTCTAACCAATGAGTAGAATTATGTTCTAAATTTAAATCTTTCTCATTATCAAGGTATTTAGCTAATGTAGTTTTTCCAACTTCACTATTTCCAACTAGTATAACTTTAACATCTTTATTGATATAATTTTTACCTACTACTATTTCCTTAAAATAATTTAATACTGCTTCTTTACCAATATTAACTATTTCCATAGGAGGTTTTATTAAAGGATTTTTAGAAACATTTATAGTTTGTTTTTTCCATCTAGAGTTTGATATATTTAGTTTTTCTATTATTCTCTTTAAAGGTTCCAGATCTTTTATTTGATTTCCATGTAGGTCAATAGTTGATACGTTTGGTAGTTCAATATTTTTAAAAAATATAAGGCTTTTAATTTTATTGTTACTTAAGTACAATTCAGATAATAAATCGTATTTTCCTCGGGCTAATGTTGATTCGATCTCATTATTATTTAGATATAAGATTTTTATATTTTGTAAGTTTGCTATGTTTGGAATTTTTTTGATTAAATTATTACTTAAATTAAGATATTCAAGATTAGTTAATTTTTTTATGGGATCAATATTGATTATTCTTCCTCGTAACCAAAATTTTTTGTCTAGATTCCAATTTCCCCCTAGAATTAATGTTTTTAAATTTATAAGTGTTTCAATTTCTTCGGGAATAATTCCTATACTATTACTACCATTAAAATTATTTCTTTTTACGTTTTCACTTTTTCCTAGTTTCCATTTTCCATTAGCAAATTCGCCCCACTCATTACTTATTATCAAAGTTTTTAAATGATGGCATTTAAACAACTCAGGAATTTCATATAAACTTGTTAAATGAGAGTTACCAATATCAAGATAATCATCATTATATTTAATGCTGTTTTTAATTTGCTCTTTTACAAACCTTAATCTGTTAGTACAAAAATTTATTATAATGTTTTTTAAAACGTGACTAAAGTTCATTAAGAAGTCATTATTTATATCAGAAATGAAAAAGATATCCCTAATTTTTTTTTCTATTTCAAAGTAACGTTTTTGAAGATCAACATCGATTTTCCCATGAATGCAAATTAAAATCATTGATTTAGGAAATCTCTTTTTTATAGATTTTATAGTATTCTTTTCGTATTCTAAATTTTCGTCTCCTTTTGAGTTAGTCATTAAAATAAAAATTTTCTTTTCATTTTTAAAGAAATAGTTTATATCAATGTTCCCTAAATGCTCTAGTTCCTTAATATTAGTTTTAACTTGATGATTGTTATCAGAAATTATAACATCATGTCCATTATTAACCCAATGTATATTATTAGAAAATTCTTTATCATTAAAAATTTTATCAATTAAATAAGTTTTACTTGTACCAGTTTTACCTATAAAAATTAAATTGCAATATCCATTAGTAGGGGTTTCAATACTCATTCCAATTTTTCGTTATGAAACATTGAGAAGTTACTCAAATTTCGTGTTACTGATTTTAATAATTTGAATGTAATTATAAAGAAAATTGTTCTGAATTATTTACGGTAAACCATAATCTGTATAATTTTTTGACAATTGTAGTAATTATTAAAATCCAAATAGCAAGTATTTCTACGGTATTTTAAAATCCAAAATCCAAAAATAAAACCCTCAATCTCCAAAAAGACCAAGGGTTTTAATTTTTTCAAAAAGAATAAACCTTTACTCCAAATCCAGATAAGGATCTAAAATTTCGGCTAGTTCATTGAGCCAATAGAAGCTGTCTCCAAGTTTGGCAGCGTTTAGCTGAATGTTTTCTTGATCGTTTAGAACGCCCAATGCGAGGGTAAGATTTACCTGTCTTATGGCTCTCGCCATATCGAGTGGGTCAATTCTGTCGTTGAAGAAATTCATTAGACCGATTTCGGCTTCTTTTGAAAGGGTTTTGGTACTCATAACTCTGTAATTTAGGAAATATAAAACCCATGTAGCTTAGGTGTCCTACGCTTACAGAAGCGTTACGGTTGTTTCCAATGCCGCCACCATACCACATGGGCAAGAAGTTTTTTAAGTATCATAATTCTGTAATTTAGGAAGCGCAAATATATTAAAAAAGAAGTTGGTTTAATACTGTAAAAAGTAATACAATTCTTAAATAATAATTTCTCGAGAACTTCCTTTTGAAAATGAGTGTCCTAGCCCTGATAGTAGCGGCATCCTTTTTCTTGCTTCTTTAGCAAGGAAAAGATATAGTGGATAGCAGGAAACAGCTCCTAATTAATATCAATGCTTCATTTTAGCTCAATTTATTGGTGCAGATTAAAATTTTGGTTCTAAAAAAGAGGGATCATTTATATGTTTATTTGGTTTCAAATTATAATGTGAAACAAAGTAAGTGGCTGATTTGTAGATTTATTTATGCGGTGAATTTAATTTTATACGAAACAATTTTATACGACGATCGAGAAAATAAGTTTTCAATGAATAATCTAACTTTTAAATTTATGAGAAATGCTTTTCTAATAATTGGAGTTTGTTTGAGTGCAGTTTTGTTCTCCTGCAAAAAAGATAAAAATACCGAGCAGTCAAGTTCTGAAACTGGAAAGTCTGAAACTGCCGACTCGACATTAATTGCAGATCGAGGTTGGCCTCGCGAAGCCGAAAATAACGGGACAAAACTGGTTTATTATCAGCCTCAGGTAGACGATTGGAAAGATTTTAAAGAAATTACTGCTAGAGTAGCTTTTTCGCTGACTCCAAAAGACGGAAAACAGGTTCTGGGTGTGGCTTCTTTGAAAGCGGAAACTTTGGTGGACAAAGACAACCGAAGCGCTTTTATTAAAAATATTCAAGTAACCGATATACGTTTTCCTGCTTTGGACAAAAAGAAAGTTCCTGAAATGGAAAAGCTGTTTAAAGAAACACTGCCTCAGAGCGGAGATCCTATTTCGGTAGATCGTATTTTGGCAGATTTAAGTCATACCAAAAGTCCGCCAAAGGGAATTGCGGCTAAAAACGATCCTCCTGCGATTTTTTACAGCACGAATCCGTCGATTTTGCTTATTGTGCAAGGCGAACCGGTTTTGGTGCCTGTAGAAAAAACGGATATTCAATATGTGGTAAATACCAATTGGGATTTGTTTTTTGATAAAACGACAAAGGATTATTATTTATTGGTGGAAAATATCTGGCTGACTTCGAAAAATGTGGCGGGCAAATGGACCAAAACAACCAAATTGCCTTCGGGTTTAAACAAACTGCCTTCGGGACAGAATTTTGATGATGTTAAGAAAATGATTCCGCCACCTTCTTCTGGCGGAGCTCCAGAGGTTTTCTACAGCAATAAACCTGCAGAGTTGATTGCGATAAACGGAAGTCCGAAATTCGTTAAAATTCCAGGAACTAAATTGCTATATATTGATAATACCGAGAATGATATTTTTGCTGATGAAAATAAAGGTCAGTATTATATATTGTTATCTGGAAGATGGTTTAAATCTAAAGAACTAACTGGACCGTGGAGTTATGCCAGTAATAGTCTTCCTGCTGATTTTGCTAAGATTCCGAAGGATTCTCCGCGTGCGAATGTATTGTCATCTGTGCCAGGAACTCAGGAAGCCAATGATGCTGTGATGTTATCGCAAGTTCCGACAACGGCTATTTTAAAGAAATCGGATGCTGAGGCAAAAGTAAAAGTATCGTATGATGGCGGAACACCTCAGTTTAAACCTATTGACGGAACCAAAATGCAATATGCAAGCAATACACAAGAGAAGATTATAAAAGTGGGCGATTTGTATTATTTGTGTTTTCAGGCGGTTTGGTTTATGTCGACAAGTCCAAACGGACCTTGGAAAACATGCGATTCTGTTCCGCAAGAAATTTATACAATTCCGCCAAGTTCGCCAGTATATAATGTTACGTATGTAACGCAAACGACAACCGACACAACGGTTGAAAGTAGTGCAACAGCAGGTTATTTAGGTGCTTTTATTATTGGTGCAACATTTGGCGCTATATTGACGTATGGCACAGGATGGTATTATCCGCCTTATATGTATTACGGCGGACTGTATCCAATTTATCGTCCGTGGCCTTATGCGTACGGAGGTGGAGCGGTTTACAATCCGTGGACAGGAGGTTATGCGGCAGGAAGACGCGTTTATGGACCTTATGGTGCGGCTGGAACTTCGGCTTGGTATAATCCTGCAACAGGAAGATACGGTCGTTCTGCAAGTGTGCAAGGCTGGTATGGCGGGCGCACGGCTGCAAGCACATATAATCCGTGGACGGGAAATTATGCGAGAACCAATCAAGGACATAACGCGTATGCACAATGGGGACATTCGGCTGCGACAAACGGAAATCAGTGGGCGCAGACGGGACATATCACTACACGACGCGGAACGGCGATTGGTTATGAAACTTCGGGCGGAAATAAAGGTGTAATTACACACAGAAGAGGCGGAGGAACTACGATTCATACCAATAATAATCTCTATGCTGGTCACGATGGACATGTTTATAAAAGAGATGCCAACGGAAACTGGAGCCATTATAATAACGGAAACGGCGGTTGGACGCAAGTAGGAACTTTAGGTTCATCCAAAAAAGCAGGCGAAGGGATTCAGAATAGAGAGAATAAAGGACTTGGAGCGAATGGAGCGGGAGAGAGAATTCAGCGTGATAGACCTAATGAAGGACTTGGTGCAAATGGTGCAGGCGAAAGAATTCAGCGTGATAATTTGCCAAAAGCTGGTCAAAACCTAGGAGGCGAAACCCGAATGGGAGATGGAATTCAGAGAGATAATTTTCCTAAAGCAAATCAAACACTCGGACAGCCAAATAAACCGCTTGGAGAACCTGGACGTCCAGATATTACAAACGATCTTGATCGTTCGGCTATTTCAAGAGATCGCGGTGAAATGCAAACCAGAAATTTTCAAAACATCCAAAGAGGCGGTGGCGGTTTTAATGGAGGTGGCTTCGGCGGCGGCGGTTTTAGAGGCGGCGGAGGTGGCTTTAGAGGTAGAAGATAAAAGTGAAGGTTAATTTTAATTCAGAAAATCAGGACGGCGGTAAAATGCTAATCCTGATTTTTTTTGAAATTTCAATTTTTAAAAATCAAAATTCCAAATCAAATAATCGGAATTTTGAACTTCAATTTTTTTCTGATTTTCCTTATATTTAACATTCAAAAAATCAGATAGATGAATTCTAACAAACTTTTATTGGGGCTTTTATTTGCGGTACAAATAGTATTAGGGCAGACGAAATCAGATTCTATTTTAAAACAGCTGAGTAAACAGCATCAGTTTGCTAAAATGGATAGTCTTAACAGCAAGGAAAAGGGTAAAGATTATTATTTCTATAAAGGATTATATGCCAATGTGTGCAATAAACCAAAGCTGTCAAATCAGTATTTGGATAGTCTGAAAAATAACGAACTTATAAATAGTTATGAATTTACAAAGCTAAAAGATGATAATTACATCAAACTCTTTAGTTATAATTCTGCTTATATGGCTTCTAAAATTTTGACGATGAAATTTCAGCAGCGTTTTACCAAAGAAGAACTTCTTGACGAAATCAACACGCAGCGAATCTGGAAGACTTTGAGAAGTACACGACCGCAGTCAATAGATAAATTCTCGAAAATTACTTTAGCTACGGTGAAAGACAAAGCGGGTTTAATTACTACAGAGGTTAAAGCAAAAGATACGCTGTCTCATTTTGTTTTTGACACTGGGGCAGGAATTAGCTGTATTACAGAAAGCATAGCAAAGAAAATGGGAGTTAAAATTCTTCCGGACAATGATATCTCGGTGGAGAGTTTTACAGGGCAGAAAAACAAAGTCCGTATTGGTGTCGCATCGGAAATTAATTTAGGAGAATTGAAAATTCATAATGCGGTGTTTTTAGTGTATCCTGATAAGGCTTTTACTTTTGCAGATGGAGCGTATGTGATTAACGGAATTATTGGTTTTCCTATAGTAAAAGAATTAGGAACGATTACAATTGAAAAAGATAAACTTACCTTTTCTAAAGAATTAGAATCTGAAACAAACGAAAAAAACTTGTTTGTAGACGAACTAAGAGCGATTGTAATGCTGAAGTATAAAAGCAAAACCTTGCCATTTAACTTTGACAGTGGTGCAAAAGTAAGTTTGTTTAACAGAGCGTTTTATGAAACATTCAAAACCCAGCTTGACCAAGACGCAACTCTTGATACCATAAAATCTTCTAGTGCTGGTGCAGAAGTTGTTTCGACTGAAGTTTTGGTTTTAAAAGATCAGCCAATATCACTCGGTAACAAAACAATTCAGCTTCCAAAAATGGAAATTTCCCCAAAGGATTACGGCGTTTATGGCGAAGTAAACTATGGGAATATTGGTCAGGATGTACTCGGCCAATTTGAAAAGGTCGTGATTAGTTTTGATGGCAATTATTTGAAATTAGAGAACTAGAACTAGCCACAGAAGAATTATATAAGTCAGGAATAGTAGTAACATACTAGACCTGATTTTTTTTTTGCTAACTGTTTATTTAACCGCAAAGTTCGCAATCCCGATAGCTATCGGGATACGCAAAGCACGCAAAGCTGTGCGAATTTTTATTATAGCCACAGATTTCACAGATTACCACAGATTAGAAAATCCTTATAATCCTAATAATCTGTGGCAAAAAAAATAAAGACAAAGCTTTGCGTTCTTTGCGTTTTTATAAAATTCCTATAAGCAAAAAAACTTGTGTGCTTTGCGGTTAAACCTCAAACATTTCACATCTCACAAATCACAACTCACGGCTTGTCCATTTCACCCTGAAGTTTGTCCGTTTCACCTATTTTCTCATTTCGTAAGAAGGGTTATCGAAATACTTTTGACAAAGAAATTAACGAAAACAAATAATTTAAATCAGAAGTTATGGAAACGAAAAAACAAAAAACATGGGTTATAATCGCGATTATAGTTTTAGGAATTATTGCCTTTTTAGTTCCGAATCAGATTGCGGCACAAGGAGTAAAACGTGTCGATTTGCAAAAACATGATCTAAGTACTCCAGGAATAGAAATGGTTCAGGCACGAATCGATTTTGACGGACATTCAGCTTTTGGGAAACATTCTCATCCAGGCGAAGAAGTAATTTATGTGGTTGAAGGTTTGCTGGAATATCAGATCGAAGGTGAAAAGCCAGTGACACTAAAAGCAGGCGAAGTACTTTTTATTCCGGCAGGCGTGGTGCATTCGGCTAAAAATAATACAAATGCTAAAGCATCAGAACTGGCGACTTATATTGTAGAAAAGGGGAAACCGATACTTGTAATGAAAAACTAAAAATTTTAACCGCAATCCCGATAGCTATCGGGAGCAAAGGTTTTTTACTCTTGGTTTCTGCTGAAATGTGCAAAGTTCGCAAAGCTTTGTATTGAAAGTTTAGCTATAGATTTTAATCATTTTAATTCTTTATCCCGATAGCTATCGGGAGTGGCAAAACAACTAAGCGCAAAGCTTTGTAAAAAACTTTGCGAACATTGCGTAAACCTTAGCGCTCTTTGCGGTTAAATAAACACCTGTCCATTTCACCCTCGACTTTGTCCACTTCACCTTTTTTTACCTTTTAAAACAAGCATTGTCAAAATACCTTTGACAAAGAAATTAACTGATAATCAACTAATCAAATAATAAAAATTATGAAAACACTATCAAATATTCTAATCGCTATTCTTTTTATGAATGCATCTTTCACTCAAGCACAAACTTCAAAACAAAAAACAATCGAAGTAAATAGTTTTTTAGGAACTTTAAAACAAATCAACTCTGGATTATTAAATGTAGGTTATACCGAAGCAGGTCCATCAAACGGAACTCCAGTAATCTTGCTTCACGGCTGGCCTTACGATATTCACAGTTACAACGAAGTCGTTCCGATTTTGGTTGCAAAAGGTTACCACGTTTTTACACCTTATCTACGCGGATTCGGGACAACGACTTTCCTTTCAAAAGACACTTTCAGAAACGGTCAGCAAGCAGCTTTAGCAAGTGACATTATCGCCTTTATGGATGCACTAAAAATTGACAAAGCAGTAATTGGAGGTTTCGACTGGGGCGCGAGAACAGCGGTTGTCGTATCAGCACTTTGGCCAGAACGTGTAAAAGGTTTGGTTTCGGTAAGTGGTTATTTGGTTGTGAACTTGGAAGCAAACTTAAAACCACTTCCTCCAACAGCTGAGTTAGGATGGTGGTACCAATATTATTTCGCAACCGAGAGAGGAAGACAAGGTTACACTCAAAACACTTACGATTTTAATAAACTAATCTGGAAAATCGCTTCTCCGTTATGGAATTTCGATAAAGCAACTTACGATCAAACGGCTCAATCTTTTGACAATCCAGATCACGTAGCAATTGTGATTCACAATTACAGATGGAGACAATCTCTAGAGGCAGGTGAAGCTAAATACGATAATCTAGAAAAACGTTTGGCGACAAAACCAGAGATTAAAGTTCCAACCATTACAATAGGAAGTGATTTTGACGGCGCTTTCGCGGATGGAAAAGCGTACGCAAACAAATTCACCGGAAAATATGAACACAGAATTTTAAAAGGAATTGGACATAACGTTCCGCAAGAAGATCCAAAAGCGTTTGCGCAAGCGATAATTGACGTATCTAAATAATGGTGAATTGTAAATGGTGAATGGTTAATTATTCTCACTCACTTTTACATTCCACAAAGCAATAACATTAAGAATATAAAAATTTACAATTAATAATTCACAATTAACAATTAATAACATGGACACAAAAATTTTATACACAGGAAAAACACATACAACAGGTGGTAGAGAAGGAGCTTCTCAAAGTTCAGACGAACAATTGAATATTAAGTTAAGTGCACCGGGATCTTCACGTCCGGGAACAAATCCGGAGCAGTTGTTTGCTGCGGGATGGTCGGCTTGTTTTATTGGAGCTTTAGGAATTGCGGCTTCTAAACTTGGGGTTCGACTTCCAGCAGAAACCGCTGTAGACGCCGAAGTCGATTTATGCGTAACAGAAGGAGAATATTCTCTTCAGGCAAGATTAAATATTAGTCTTCCAGGAATTGATATTTCAACAGCAGAAGCTTTGGCGGCGCAAGCGCATCAGACTTGTCCATATTCTAAAGCAACAAGAGGAAATATAAACGTTGAGATTAATATTCTATAATAGTTTTAAGTTATGAATTATGAGTTATGAGTTGATTCGAAAACTCTACTCTTAACAAACCTGACAGGTTTTTAAAACCTGTCAGGTTTAATAAATGTAATTATGAAAAAGATAAAAATTTTAAGTGGCTTTGTTATGCTGTTTTTTTTAATTGGAAACAGCGTTTTTAGTCAAAATAATTCAAAAGGTTTTGCACTTTTAGAATTATACACTTCAGAAGGCTGTTCGAGCTGTCCTCCAGCAGATGAATTGTTGGGAAAAATTCAGAATGAATATCGTGATAAAAACGTTTATGTATTGGCGTATCATGTTGATTATTGGGACAAACAAGGTTGGAAGGATATTTTCAGCAATGCCGATTTCACCAAAAGACAATACGATTACGCTCAATTTTTAGGAAAAGAACCAATCTACACGCCTCAAGTAATTATTAACGGAAAAACAGATTATATAGGTTCTCAAGAAACGAGTCTGCGAAACGGAATTAAATCGGCACTTTCTAAACAAGCTCTAGCAAGTTTAAATTTAGAAGCAAATCAAAATGAAAATTCAATTTCTGTAAATTATAGTGTTGAAGGCACTTCAAAAAATAGTCGTCTATTGCTTGCAGTTGTTCAGAAAGAAGCTAAAAGCAATGTGAAAAGAGGCGAGAATGCTAATCGAGTTTTATCGCATTATCAAATTGTTCGGAATCTTCAATCTATAGATTTAAATAAAAACAAAAAAGGAACGGCATCTGTTCATCTTCCTAAAAATTACAATGCACAGGATTTTGAAATCATTGGCTTTGTTCAAGATATGAATTCAGGTGCTATTTTAGGAGTTAAACGGGTTTGATTTTTTTGTTTCACGGGGATTTCTTTGCTTTCAGTTTGCCACACAGTTTGTCATTCCGAGGAACGAGGGATCTCCACGAGTAGTTCTACAAAGATTGTCGATTTTGTTTGCGGAGTTTCTTACGGAGATCCCTCGTTCCTCGGGATGACAAAAAATGAGAATAGAAAGCTTTGCGCGATTAAAATTTATCTGCTTACATCTCCTAAAATCATTAAAAATCTGCGTGAAATCTTTTTCAAATAAACTTATCTTTGATCATAACAAACCAATTACAATATGGAAAAAACAAAACGTTTTCAGGTTTCGCTCAAAGTCATTTGGGGAAGTTCGATTGCATTGGCGGTTATGGCTTCGATACCTAAATTATTTGATGCCGATTCTACACCTGGAGACCTTATTATAAATTCTTCGATTACGCTGTTGTTTTCCCTTTTTATATGGTATTACAACATTTACAGTTTGCCAAAATTTTCTGCTAATCATGCCAATAAAAGTCTTTTTAACTGGAAACTTTTATTGAGTGTTATTCTAGGGATTGTTTTAATGGTGATTCTGGTAATTGCGCATCAGGAACTGTTTCAGGTTTCAAAAATGGATGCGCCAATCATGTTTGAACTTCGCGGAGTTTTAATCAACTTGATTGTCTATATGTTTCTGCATTTGCTTTTTCAAAATTATCAGACACAGCAAATGGGAGTTGAGCTAGAACGTACAAAAGCCGTAAACCTTGGTGCTCAATACGAATTATTGAAACAGCAGGTAAATCCGCATTTTTTGTTTAATAGTTTGAATACGCTAAAATCGATGGTGGATATCCAAGATCCGCAGAGTTCTGATTTTATTTTGAAATTATCCGATTTTTATCGATTTACACTAGAAAGCCGAAAAATGGATTTGATTCCGCTTCGTGAAGAACTACAGATTTTAGATTCGTATGTGTATCTGCTAAAAGCACGTTTTGAAGATGGATTTGTCTTAGAAAACGAAATTGATCCAAAACAGTACGATTCGGCAATTCCGCCTTTTACGTTGCAGTTATTAATTGAAAACTGCATCAAACACAATGTCGTTTCTTTAGACAAACCATTAAAAATAAGACTATATACGGAAAACGAATTTTTAGTAGTTGAAAATAGAATTCAGCTCAAAAGAGGCGCCGTTTCTACAGGTGTTGGTTTGGATAATATAAACCAGCGTTTTATGCACCTGATTCGTAAAGAAATCGAAATTGACAAAGACGAAACTACCTTTAAAGTAAAAATACCACTTAATTATGACTATCATAATAATTGAAGATGAAGTAAAAACAGCCAAAGCACTTGGCCAATTAATTCTGAGCATCAGACCCGATGTTCAGATTTTGTCATATATACAAAGCATTGACGGCGCAGTAGATTATCTTTTAGAAAACGATCAGCCCGATCTTATTTTTATGGATATTCAGCTGGCAGACGGTCAGTGTTTTGAGATTTTTAAGAATGTTGAAGTTTTGTCGCCTGTAATTTTCTGTACTGCTTTTGATGATTATGCCATTGAAGCTTTCAAATCAAACGGAATTGATTATGTTTTGAAGCCTTTTTCGAGAGATAGTATTTCGCAAGCTTTAAAGAAAGCAGGAGAACTGAAAAACTTCTTTCAGAGAAATAAAAAAGCTCTGCCCGATTTTGATTATTTGTTGACTAGAACTGGTGAAAATAAAGGAAAAAGCAGTTTTTTAGTTTTCAAAAACAACAAATATCAAACCGTTTTAACCGAGAATATTGCGTTTTTCTTTATCAAAAACGAAACGCCAACGATTATGACTTTAGATAAAAACGAATATCCGTTAACGCAGTCGTTAGATGAAATTCATAAGCTTTTAGCACCAATTCAGTTCTTTAGAATCAATAGACAATATTTGGTTAATTTTTCGGCTATTCGCGAAGCAGAACATTATTTTTCGCGTAAAATAATCGTGAAATTAAGTGTTCCGACAGAAGAAAAAATATTGGTTGGAAAAGAAAAAGCAACCGCATTTTTAAGCTGGTTAGAAAACCGATAAAACCAATTAATTTATCTTTTCTCAGATAAACTAATTGGCTTGATTTTTACAATCCGGGAAACATAAAACAGCTTATAAAAAACAAAGCTGAAAGTATAAAACAGAGAATTAGAATGATCTTTTTCATTGTGAAAAATTAAATTTAAAGTTCGTAGAGAACATATCAAAAGTATAGTTTCTCTCTTTTAAGCTTCAGAGAAGCGAAATATTTATAGAAAAAAGTAAACGGTTACAATATAAAGCGCCGGAGGAGTGACATATTTTCATAATCTTTAATATATGTCGCTCCGCTGAAGCTTCTTTCATGTGTCTAATTGAAATTCTATAAATATTTTACCCCGCTGGGGTTTCTATCTATAAAAAGGTTTTAATATTCAGTTAAAAACAAAAGAGCTTTCTTTTTGAGAAAGCCTCTTGGTTTTACTATCTCCATTAAAAGTTTTCGGTAGATGGAGTATAAGTTGATGTATACAGTTTTCTGTACATAGCATACGTCATGCTTACCATTACAAAAGCAATAATAGCATCTGTTGCGGCGCCGAAACCTAAAACGGCAATTTTTGAAAAGAAAGCAAAGATGATATCGAAAAATACGCCTGCGAAAACCCATTCTTTCAATCGTAATAATTTGTTTGGAATTAAAAGTGTAATAACACCAGCTAGTTTAAAAACGCCAAGGATATAAATGAAATGTGCCGGATAACCTAGTTGTTGTGTGATTCCCCAAACTAATGGATTGTTTGTTAATTCGAAGAAACCGCTTGCGCCAAACCATAAAGAAGTTAATACTGCGCCTGTCCAATAGATAATTTTTGTTGTTTTTGAGTTCATGATTTTGATATTTAAAGTTATTTAACGGTACAAATGTGCGTTGAAAGCCTTTAAAACGAAATCGGAAACTTGTTGAAACGGACAAACTTTAGGGTGAACTGGACAGGGAGTGAGTTGGTGTTTTTTTACCGCAAAGTACGCTAAGATTCTTTTATATATAAATGCTGGAGGTTTTAAGTTCGCAAAGGTTTGTGTGCAAATATTGTGGTTTTTAATCTGGCAAAGTCGCAGAGTCGCAAAGGTTTATTTCACGCAGATTTTAAATGATTTAAGCAGATAAGCGTAGATTTTTTTAAGTTTTAAAAATCATTTTAATCTTATTAATCTGTGGCTTTAAAAATATAATTCTTTATAGCTTCGCGCCAGATAGCTTTCGTGATTGCGAGCAATTTTCATCAGCTTTATCTATACAGCTTTGGGATCTTTGCGTTTTTACAAATTCCAACGAGTAAAAAACCTTGCGTGCTTCGTGGTTAAATCACACCTGCATTTTATCTTTTTTAAAGTAAGAAACAAAAAAGGAAAGGCTATTTTTTCAGGAATGATATTTTACGGTTGGGTCGTGAAAATTGATTATTCAGTTATATAAAAAAGGTCTAAAGCATATAATTGAGCAATTTTGCAGAAAGCTTAATCCTATTTTTATGATTTCACCTCTTACTATAATCGCCGCGACAAATTTTTCTGATATTGCAAATAACGCCGTTGCCTACGCAGCTGGACTAGCAAAAGCTACTGGCGCAAAATTGGTTTTATTTAATTCGTTTTCTTTAAGTGTACACAGTGCCAACTCACATATAACTGCAGATGCAATGCAGAAGCAGATTGACAGAGCTATTTCTAAGCTTGAGGATGCAGCCAAAGAAATAGCCGATTCGCATCAAATTGAAACCGCTTCAATCTGTACTTATTCTTTTCTTGAAGATGAACTTCCTATAATTATCAAAGAAACAAATGCAGATATTGTGGTAATGGGAATGGCAGAACGTTCTTTTGAACAGGAATTATTAGGTAATTCAACTACAACAGCGATTAAAAGTTTGCTTATTCCAGTTTTAGCTGTTCCAGAAAATGCACGTTTCTTAGATATCAAAAAGGTATTGTATGCTTGTGATAGCTTAAGTTTTTCGGCTATTAAAAAGTTTAGCTGGATCAAAAATGCTCTTGGAGATTTTGGCGCGGAAATTGAGTTCTTTAGCGTAGACGATAAATTAGATGATTTGAAAGAAGAACAGCACAGAATTTTAATGAATTCGAATATCGAAAAAGAATTTGAAGACGTAAAATACATGTATAAAACGGTAAGATCGAATGCCGTTATTAACGAAATTAGAAAAGAAATTAAAAATTATGAGGCCGATTTGCTTATTATGGTGCCTCAAAAATATGGTTTCTGGGATTCTTTAGTTCACAGAAGCAAAACTAGGATTTTGGCAGCGGGACTTGATATTCCATTATTGTCGTTTCCGAATTATTAAAGATTGATTTGATTTAAAAATAATGATATAAAAATTACAAGGTTTTTTTGAGGAAATTTTATCAAAATAAATTTTAACAGATTTTTTTTGATTTTAGGGATTCTATAATTTTGAGGGTTGATTGCCGAATTTCAAAAGTATATTTTAACATTTAAGGCAGTTTTGTTAATTATTCTTAATTCTCTGCTTGTTTCAGATATTTTTAAATTAATTTTGTGGCACTCTAAAAACTTAATGCAGATAGGTTTTTTTATCAGTATGGCAACAGCTAAAAATGGGGAATTATCTGCAAACTGAAATCGCATTGTATGATTTTAAAAATAAAATAAATTAAAGGTTCTGTACCGAGTACGACCGAGAGAACGCTTTGTATAGGTTTTTAATTTATTTTAATTGGATTTTGTATAATGTTTTTAGTTTGTTAAGATTTTTTTAAAACATTATTTCTCAGATAAAGTTATTGCCATCAGATTTAATTAGCTTTTAAGGAATACTGGTGCAGTTTCCTGCGATGGCTCAAAAAGATTTTATTCCTAAATATGAGCTGTCAAAAAGAAGAAAAAGGTATAAGCATTGGGTTCTAAGAGTACAAAGCTTAAAAAAAAACAAAAAACAATGAGCGCAGTAATTACAGCTATAGGTGGTTACGTACCATCATCAATTCTGACCAACAAGAAAATTTCAGAAACAGTTGATACATCGGAGGAATGGATCATCAAAAGAACTGGAATTAGAGAACGTAGAATCGCAGACGACGATACAGCAACATCTGATCTTGCCGCAGCGGCGATTGAGAATCTTATCGAAAATTATAATGTAGATCGCGAGGAAATAGAGGCTTTATTAGTAGCTACAGCAACTCCAGATCACATTTTGGCGCCAACAGCAAGTATTGTTTGCGATAAAAGCGGACTTACAAATGCTTTTGGAATTGACATGAATGCAGCTTGCAGCGGATTTTTGTATGCACTAGAAATGGGAGCAAACATGATCGAAAGCGGTCGCTACAAAAAGTTAATCATCGTTGGAGCAGACAAAATGAGCTCTATCGTAGATTATGAAGATCGTAATACTTGTATTCTTTTCGGAGATGGAGCAGGAGCTGTTTTATTAGAAAAAACAGAATCTGATGCAGGTTTAATGAAAACGATTCTTAAAACAGACGGAAGCGGTGTTTCTTCTTTGGCTGTACCAGCTGGAGGTTCTAGAAATCCAACTTCTATGCAAAGTCTTTTGCACAGAACACACTATTTAAAACAAGACGGAGCTTTTGTATTTAAAAGAGCGGTGGCTGCAATGAGCCAGGTTTCGCAAGATGCTTTGGCAAAAAATGAGCTAGAAGCAGACCAAATTGACTGGGTAGTTCCACACCAAGCTAATTTGAGAATTATTACTGCTGTAGGCGAAAGCTTAGGAATTGATTTTGAAAAAGTAAAAGTAAATATTGATCGTTACGGAAATACAACATCTGCAACAGTTCCGTTGTGTTTGTGGGATTTCAAAGACGATTTTAAAGAAGGACAGAATGTATTGATAACTACTTTTGGAGCAGGATTTTCATGGGGAGCAACTTGCTTGAAATGGGGTGTTATGCGTGAGAGAAAATCAGTTGAAACTATTACAGCCATCAATAAGGCAGAAGGTGTTTTAGTAGAACACTAATAAATAGGATTTTTCAATTTTTACAAGTTGGGTGAATTAATGGGGAGAAAGAACCAAAATAAAAAATCGAGCAAGAATTTTTTCTATAAATACTACAGGGTTATAGTAATTCCAGCCGTTTTTTTGGTCTATCTTTCGTCTTATTATTTCTTGAATCCGTATAGAAATTTTGAAGAGGAAGGTTTGCTCGACTTAGATCAGACCTTCGATATCTTCATTATTTTATTGTATTGCGCCATACTTACAGAACTTACTTTGTTTGTTGGCCGAAAATTAAACTATTACATAAGTTGGGAACAAAATCCGGCTTTTAGGGCCATTGCCCAATTCATCTGCTTAATTGCAGGAAATATACTTTTAAATTACTTTTTTTCATGGCTTTGGGATTATTTATATCCATGTACAGCTTTAGAAGTAAATGATTTGGTTATCATTTGGCAGTCTAAAATTATGGCCGCCATTATTTCGCTTTTCATAAGTGCCATTCATACCGGAATATTTCTGCTGAACAGATGGCGTTTAAATGCTATAGAAACGGCTGAATTAAAAGTTAAAGCATCAGAATTGCAAGAAGCAGTAACGCGCTCGAAATTAGAATCTTTAAAAATGCAGTTAGATCCGCATTTTGTCTTTAATAATTTCAGCACTTTAACCGAATTGATTTATAAAGATCAGAAAGAAGCGGCTTCGTTTTTAGAAAATATAACGAGAGTATATCGTTATATGATTTCGAACTCTAATAAAGATACTATTACCGTAAAAGAAGAAATAGAATTTCTTAATGCTTATTTTTATTTACTAAAGAAAAGACTCGGGGATAAAATCGATTTAATAATTGAGGTTGATTCTCTTTCTTTAGCACTTCATTTACCGCCTTTGACCTTGCAGTTGTTGGTAGAAAATGCAGTAAAACACAATATGGCAACATTGACTAATCCGCTTACAATTACTGTTTTTTCTGATTCTGGGGACATTATTGTTCGTAATAACTTGCAGCGAACTGCTGGAAAAAGTCTGGTTTCAACAGGAATTGGAAATAAAAACATCGAATTCCGCTATAAAATTTTATCCGAAAGAATGCCGATTTTTAATGAATCAAGCAGCTATTATGAGGTACGTCTGCCATTAATTTAAAAGTTATGAAAATTTTAATTGTAGAAGATGAAAGTATTAACGCCAGCCGTTTAAAAAGACTGCTCGAAGAACTGGAACCTAATTGTGAAATTTTAGGAATCATTGACACTGTTGTGGATACAGTCGAATGGTTAAAATCGAACCCTTGTCCAGATTTGATCACAATGGATATTCGTCTAGCCGACGGATTAAGTTTTGCTATTTTTGATGAAATCAATATCACTTGTCCAGTAATTTTTACCACAGCTTATGACGAATATGCAATTCGTGCTTTTAAGGTAAACAGCATCGATTATTTGATGAAACCTATCGAAAAGAACGAATTGGAATTTGCATTAACCAAATTCAAATCTTTAAATAAAAACGAATCCAACGTAACCAATATCGCTGGAATTTTAAAAGAACTGATTGAAAAGCCAGTTTTCAGAATGCGCTTTTTAGTAACCTATCGCGATGGCTACAAAAGCGTAGACGTTTCAGATATCGACTTTATATATTCTGAATTTAAAACCAGCAATTTATTTCTTAAATCTGGTGTCATTATCTCTATTCCGCAAACCATGGAAGAGCTAGAGCAGGAATTAGATCCGAATATCTTTTTCCGTGCCAACCGTCAGTTTTTCATTCGTGCCGAAAGCATCAAATCTATTGCGAACTACTTCAACGCAAAACTTAAAATTCAATTAAAACTAGATCCCGAACGAGAGGTAATCATTAGTCGTGAAAAGACTCCTTTCTTTAAACAGTGGATGGATAGGTGAGAAAGGTGCTAAGGTTTTGAGATGCTGAGATTCTAAGGTTTTCTGTTTTGCCACGAATTCACGAATTTTTTTTCTACAAATTCCACGAATTTCCGCTATTTTTTCCTGTGTTTATTATGTTTTGCTCTCATTTTTGTCATTTCGACGAAGGAGAAATCTCCACAAGTAGCTCCGCAATCTATAGCCAATCTTTGTAGAGTTTCTCGCGGAGATTTATTTCATCCGTTCGCTATCGCTCGGGTCTCCTTCGTCGAAATGACAAACGTTGCGTTTTACCAACTTGGCGATAAAAATTCGAGAAATTATCTGCAGTATTTCACACAAGAATTTAATTGGAGAAAATTCGTGAATTCGTGGCATAAAAACTTCGCGCCCTAGCACCTTCGTGGCATAAACCCAAGTCAACGTTTCAGTATCAAAATATGTCGTTTGGGTAAATTTCTTCCTTAAAAAAGCGGTTTTACGCTGTTATTTTGCTGCCAAATTTGAGGTAATTCATTTAAAAATGAAAAGTAAAATGACAAAACAGTTTTTTAAAAATAATAAAGCAATTGGCAGGATTGCAATTTTATTGATAATGATCTCCCTTTCTTCATGCGGAAAAAGCGGAGATGCGCAAATGGCTCCTCCAAAGCCAGAAGTAGACTTTCTTCAGACCAATTCTGTTACAGGAGAAGTAGAAAAGAAATATCCAGGTACAGTAGAAGGTACTGTAAACGTAGATATAAAAGCTCAGGTATCGGGTTATTTGGAAGCTATTTATGTAAAAGAAGGAGACTATGTAACCAAGGGACAATCTCTTTTTAAAATTAAAGGCGATGTTTATGCTGAACAAGTAAATAACAGCCGTGCAGCTTACAAGAGCGCTTTAGCAAATCAGGCCAATGCGAAATTGGAAGTAGAGAAAATCAAACCTCTGGTTGAAGGAAAAGTTTTCTCAGACATGCAGTTAAAAACAGCTCAAGCCAATTACGAAGCCGCAACAGCACAAGTAGCACAAGCAAAAGCCGCTTTAGGATCATCTCAGTTAAATGCCGATTTCTCTTTGATTAAAGCTCCTGTAAGCGGCTATATCAGCCGTATTCCAAACCGTATCGGAAATTTGGTTACGCCAAATGATGCTGTTCCGTTAACGACACTTTCAGAGATTAACAGCGTATTTGTTTATTTCTCTTTAACCGAAGCAGATTACTTGGCTTTTTCGAAAGATGCAAAAAACAATCAGACCGTAAGTTTAATTATGGCCGATGACAGCGAGTACGATCAAAAAGGAAAACTAGAAGTTGCCAGCGGAAACATCGATCGTGCAACAGGAACAATTGCTTTGAAAGCGATATTTCCAAACCCTAAAAAAGAATTGCGTTCTGGAGGTTCGGCAAGAATTGTCTTGAACAAAAGTTTATCATCTGTGATTACAGTTCCAATGGCGAGCGTAAAAGACATTCAAGATAAATTTTTTGTATTTATTCTGAAAGAAGGTAACAAAATAGCCATGGTTCCAATTGAAATCGCGGGAAGCGCTGGAGCAGATTATTTTGTAAAATCTGGTTTGAAAGCTGGAGATAAAGTGGCACTCAATAATATTGATGTCCTTTATGATGGGATGGAAGTCGTTCCAAAAATCGCTGCTAAAAACACCAGCAGTAAATAATTTTTCATTCAATAAAATAACATTTCCATGTTAAAGAAAATAATAGACAGGCCAGTATTGGCCACAGTTATCTCTATTGTACTGGTTATACTGGGGATTATAGGTCTTACCAGATTATCGGTAACGCGATTTCCAGATATTTCGCCACCAACTGTTATGGTAAGCGGTTCGTATCCGGGAGGAAATAGTGAAACCGTTATTCGTTCGGTAGTTACGCCTTTAGAAGAGCAGATTAACGGAGTTGAAAATATGCAGTACATTAAATCTACTGCGAGTAATGATGGATCTTTCTCGATCAGCGTCATTTTTAAGCAAGGTGTAGATCCAGATCAGGCTGCCGTAAACGTGCAGAATAGAGTACAGCAAGCCACTCCAAAACTGCCTCAGGAAGTTATCCGTATGGGATTAACGACTTCGAAACAGCAAAATAGTATGATTGTTATTTTCAATTTGTATACAGATGATAATAGCAAATACGACGAGCTGTTCCTGCAGAATTACGCCAATATCAATTTAGTGCCTCAAATGAAACGTGTTCCAGGAGTAGGACAGGTTCAGATTTTCGGGCAGAAAGATTATTCGATGCGAATCTGGCTAGACCCGCGTAAAATGGCTAATGCAGGTCTGGTTCCGTCAGATGTTACTCAGGCCATTGCAGAACAAAGTTTAGAATCGGCTCCTGGAAAATTGGGAGAAGAATCTTCAGCAGCTTTAGAATACGTAATTCGTTACAAAGGAAAAAAGAACAAGCCAGAACAATATGAAAATATTGTGGTTAAGAATGTCGGAAGCAATGTTTTAAGGCTTAAAGATGTAGCAAGAGTAGAATTTGGCTCGATTTCGTACAGTGGAGATAATAAATCGAATAGTAAAAATGCCGTTACAATGGCTATTTTACAAACTTCGGGTTCTAACGCCAATGACATCGAAATCGGAATCAACAAAGAAGTAGAACGATTATCTAAATCTTTTCCTCCGGGTATTAAATACGTTAACGTAATGAGTACCAAAGAAAGATTGGATGAAGCAACAGGGCAGGTTAAATCGACCTTGCTAGAAGCCTTTATTCTGGTATTCATCGTGGTATTTATTTTCCTTCAGGATTTTCGCTCGACGATTATTCCAGCTATTGCGGTTCCGGTTGCGATTGTGGGAACGTTTTTCTTCCTGTTGGTTTTCGGATTTACGATTAACATCTTAACGCTTTTTGCTTTAGTTCTAGCGATTGGAATTGTGGTCGATGATGCGATTGTGGTTGTCGAAGCGGTGCATAGTAAAATGGAAGAAGATGAAGGAATTTCAGCCAAAGAAGCAACACACAGTGCAATGGCAGAAATCACGGGAGCGGTAATTTCGATTACTCTGGTTATGTCAGCGGTATTTATTCCGATTGGATTTATGACAGGATCTTCAGGGATTTTCTACAAGCAATTTGCTTATACATTGGCGATTGCGATTATCATTTCGGCTGTAAATGCCTTGACGCTTACGCCAGCATTATGTGCGCTTTTGCTAAAAAATCACGGACATAATCATGGAGATAATAATGAACATAAAACAAGTTTTAAAGATCGTTTTTTCATTGGATTCAATACAAGTTTCAACAATTTAACGGGAAGATATATCAAAGGTGTTCGTTTCTTAATTGGAAGAAAATGGCTTGCGGCAGGAGTGGTTACAGGAATTACTGCCATTGCGGTATATACCATGATGTCTACGCCAAAAAGTTTTGTGCCTCTTGAAGATGATGGTTTCATGGTATACAGTTTATCAATGCCGCCAGGAACGGCATTGGATCGTACGACGGCTGTAATTCAGAAATTAGAAAAAGAGTTGGCTCCAATAGAAGCGATTGATGTTAATACGAGTATTACAGGATTTAATATTTTGAGTAATAGTGCCAGTCCTGCTTATGGATTAGGTTTTATTAAACTGAAACAAAAGAAAGACAGGGGAGCAGTTAAGGATATTGAAGAAATCATGAATATCGTAAGCGGAAAACTGGCAAAAATTAAAGAAGGTCAGATTATGGTTTTTAGAATGCCTCCGGTAGAAGGTTTTGGGGTAACGAGCGGTGCTGAGATTGTGTTGCAGGATAGAATGGCGAGAAGTCCAGAAACTTTAAAAGCCATGTCTGATAAAGTAATCGCAGAGATTATGAAACAGCCTGGAGTGCAATATGCTTACACGACTTTTAGAGCCGATTATCCACAGTTGGAATTGGAAGTTGATGAAGATAAAGCGCGCCAAATGGGGGTGAATATTAAAGAACTTTTAGGCAATATCCAAACGTATTTTGCAGGAGATCAATCAGCTGATTTTTCGAGATTTGGTAAGTTTTACCGTGTGAACGTAAAAGCGGATGGAATTTTTAGAATGGATGAAGATGCGTTTAATGAAATTTTCGTTAGAAATGCTGATATGCAGATGGTTCCAGTAAAATCAATTGTGAAGTTCCACAAAGTGTACGGACCAGAATCGGTAAACCGTTACAATCTTTATAATTCGGTAAACATTACAGCAATGGCGTTGCCTGGTTATAGTAACGGACAAATTATGGAAAATCTGGAACAAGTTTTAGATAAGCTTCCATCTGATTATACATACGAATGGACAGGTTTAAGTCTTGAGGAAAAAGCAGGAGGAAGCCAGACAGTTGCCATTTTTGGGTTGTGTCTATTGTTTGTATTCTTTCTGCTTGCTGCTCAATACGAAAGTTATTTATTGCCACTTGCGGTATTGCTTTCTATTCCGACAGGAATTTTAGGAGCTTTCGCCGGAATTAAAGCGGTTGGATTAGACAACAATATTTACGTTCAGGTCGGATTAATCATGCTTGTCGGACTTTTGGCTAAAAATGCCATTTTGATTGTCGAATTTGCTTTACAAAGACGTTTGGCTGGATTAACGATAGTTGAAGCCGCAATTGAAGGTTCAAGATCAAGGTTGCGACCAATTATCATGACTTCGCTAGCGTTTATTGTAGGTATGATTCCGCTGATGTTTGCATCAGGAGGAACTGCAGTTGGTAACCGATCTATCAGTGTGAGTGCGGCTGTCGGAATGTTTAGCGGTGTTGTACTGGGCGTTTTCGTGATTCCGTTACTTTTCATTTTATTCCAATATTTACAGGAAAAAGTATCAAGAAAAAAGATCGCGACTCAAGTTCAAACGATAAAAGAATAATAATGAAAACACTATATAAAATCGGAATTGTTTTATTTACCGGAGCGATTATGACGTCGTGTGTGGTAGGAAAAAAATATTCCCGTACAGATTTAAATGCTCCAGACCAATTCCGCGAGGAAATCGCGGTAACTGGAGATACGGTTTTGCTTCCGTGGAAAAACTATTATAAGGATCCTCTTCTGGTTGCTTTGATTGAAAAGGCTCTGGTTAAAAATAATGAAGTTATCATTGCCATGAAAAGCATGGAACAGCTTGACCTTAACTATAAACAAGCCAAATTGTCTCTAATGCCAACGCTTGATTTTGATGCAGGTGCAAGCCGTGCTTATCCATCAAAAAACTCTTTGAATGGATCTTTGAGCCAGCAGTTTATTGGTAAAGATTATATGGATGATTACAGCGCTAATCTTCGTCTTTCTTGGGAAGTAGATATTTGGGGAAAAGCAGCGATGCAGAAAAGAGATGCAAAAGCAGCATATTTTGCTCAAAAAGAAAATCTTTCGGCATTGAAAACCCGAATTATTGTTCAGGTAGCGCAATCTTACTATAATTTGTTAGGTTTAGACGAACAATTGAAAATTGCAGAGAAAAACATCGAATTGAGCACCAATACTTTGAACATGATGCAATTACAGTATAAATCAGGATCAATTAGTTCTTTGGCGGTAAATCAGACAGAAGCTCAGAAGAAAACAGCTGAATTATTGGTGCCTTTAGCGAAAGCGAATATTGCAGTTCAAGAAAATGCTTTGCAGATTTTGTGCGGAGAATATCCAGACAAGATTGAAAGAGCAGGAAACATTGATGCAGCCGAAGTTGCCGTTGTTTTTCCAGAAGCAATTCCTGCTTCGCTTTTGAGCAGAAGACCAGACGTAAAAGCCAGCGAATACGCCGTGATGTCTGCTAACGCTAAAACGGGATTGGCAAAAGCAACTATGTATCCGACTTTAAGTTTGAATCCGTCAATTGGAGTTAATTCTTTTGAATTCGAAAACTGGTTTAATTTTCCTGGTTCTGTTACCAAAACGATAGCAGCCAATTTAGCGCAGCCAATTTTTAGAAAAAAAGCATTACGAACAGCTTACGAAGTGGCTGTTATTGAACAAGAAAAAGCGGTTGTACAATTTAAACAATCCTTTATAACCGCAGTTGGAGAAGTAAGCGATGCTATGTCTCGATTAAAATATGCCGATGAACGTATTATTTTAGCGAAAGATAAAGCAGAGTCGTTAGACAAAGCAACTTCGGATGCTTCTTTGCTTTACAAAAGCGGAATGGCGAATTACCTTGAAGTAATCGCAGCCCAGAACAGTTCCCTTCAAAACGAATTGGATCTGGTAACAATAAAACTCGAAAAGCTGAATGCAGCAATTAACCTTTACCGTGCTTTAGGCGGCGGAGTAGAGTAACACTTAATTTTTGATGATTCACCATTTCTTTAAGCAATTATAGAGGTGGTGAATTTCTTTTTGAATTGAATTTACTGATTTATGGACAAAATTACTTTTACCCGATCAGGACTTTATGGTTTGGTTTGGAAGTTTCCGATTCCACAGATTGCAAAACATTATGAAGTTTCCAGTATGGGAATTAAAAATGCGTGCGAAAAAATGAAGATTCCGCTACCAAAAAGCAGACATTGGGTTGGGCCAGAATATAAGAGAAAAATCATTCCACAATTACCGTTAGATTTTGATGGAAGTAATGAGATTGCTATTTTTAAAAAGACGTACGAAATGCAACTTAGAGTTCCTTCTAAATCGACACCTTTACTTGATTTAACTCAAAGCATAAAAAATGACTCTCAAGCTCCTTTGACTATTGATGTAAGGCTCGATAGGTCAATTGATATTATCACCGCGACTAAAGAGTATTGGGAAAGTAAAATTTTAAATGATGACGTTCTAGCCGATAAATTGGAGATTTTGAATTTGAGCGTTTCTGTCGAAAACCTGAATCGTGCCTTGCTGTTTATGAATGCTTTTATTAAACTGGTTCGATATCGAGGACATGAATTTAGAAAAGGTCTCGACGGATTGGATACTGTGGTTTTTAAAAACGGAACTGAAATAAAAGTAGATTTAAGAGAAGCACAAAAAAGACTAATCAAAAATGGTTTAAGAGAAACTTGGGGTTATTTTTTTACAGGCGATTTTATTTTTAGAATTTCAAGAGGATCAAATAAAAAAGAATGGCGTGATGGAAAAATTAAGATTGAAAATAATCTTGCATTAATTATGGCTAAACTAGAATTAATGGCTGCAGAAGATTAGATATAAATGGGGTAGTAATATGTCGCTCCTCTGGAGCTTTATGTTGTAAATGGCTATACTTTGCTATAAATATTTCGCTTCTCCGAAGCTTATAAAGAGAAATTTTCTAAAGCTTTATATTGTAAATTGTTGGTTAAAGCCCCAGCGGGGCAAAATATTTATAGATTCTAATAAGACGAATGGAAAAAAGCTCCAGCGGAGGGACATTTTTTGAATTCTTATATGTCGCTCCGCTGGAGCTTTATATTGTAAATGTTCAATCTTTGCTATAAATATTCCACTTTTCCGAAGCGTGTAAAGAGAAATCTTCTAAAGCTTTATATTGTAAATTGTTAGGTAATGCCCCAGCGGGGCAAAATATTTATAGAATTTCAATAAGACAAATGGGAAAAAGCTCCAGCGGAGCGACACATTTTTTTGCTTTTCGAAAGTTTACAAAAAAAGAGGTTTTCTTTTGAGAAAACCTCTTTTTTCAAATAGTTATGTTGCGGTTTATAACAAACCGGCTTAGTTTTTAAATTAATTAATTTTAACCAAGTGCGCTTCAATAGCGGCTCTTTGTGGTTCGTATTGAGCTGGAAGTTTTAAGTTCTGACCTAATTCTTCTAAACTTTCGTCTACAGTAAATCCAGGATTATCAGTTGCAATTTCGAATAAAACTCCTCCTGGCTCTCTGAAATATAAAGAATGGAAATACTGTCTGTCAATTTGTGGTGTAATAGACAATCCGTAATCTTCGATTTTTTCTCTGAATTTCATCAAAATTTCATCATTTGGAACACGGAATGCTACGTGATGAACTGTTCCGTTTGCATTTAAACCGCGTTTTTCTTCTGGCAATTCTACCAAGTCAACAATGGCAGCGCTTTCTACAGCATCTGTTGCATATCGGTAACGATTTACTTCCTGATCGATTAATTTGTAACCGAATATGTCTGTTAAGATTGCAGCGGTTGCTTTGATATTATTTAAAGTCAAAGTAATGTTATGAAAACCTTTTGTAGCTACATCTGCTTTTACTTCGTCAGTTTCCCAAGCTTTTCTGTTATCTTCTGTTTTAGATTCGATTAACTCTAATTTTAATCCGTCTGGATCTAGGAAAGTCAGGTATTTTTCTCCGAACTTTTCAGCAGGTTTATTGTAAATTACATTGTATTTTTCGAAACGTTTCTGCCAGAAATCTAAGCTTCCTTTTGGAACAGAATAACCAATTTCAGTTGCCATTCCAGAACCTTTTCTTCCTTGTTGGATTCCTTCTCCCCAAGGGAAAAAAGTTAAAATTGTTCCAGCGCTTCCTACTTCGTCACCAAAGTAAAAATGGTACGTTCCAGGATCGTCAAAGTTTACTGTTTTTTTGATGAATCTTAATCCTAAAACTTTTGAATAAAAGTCAAAATTGCGTTTAGCGTCACCTGCGATTGCAGTAATATGGTGTAAGCCTAATATTTTATTTTCCATGGTATTTGTTATATTAAATTGTTGTTTGATTTTCTTTTACAAATTTACGTCCGTTATGCTTCTGCATCGATTAACCTAGATTAAGAAATGAAATATGGTACGTTTTTAAATTTTTTAAAGAATAACCAAATCCTATTCCATTTGATTAAACGCTTTGTTTTCAAGGTTTTTATGAAAAAAACAATTTGATATTACACGATATATCGTGATTTTAAGAATGGGGAATGTATATTTAGAGAATCAATAAAAAAAGAAAATTTTTAAGATTGATATTTTTCACGCTCCCGATAGCAATCGTAAAAAGATTTGAGCAGATTAAAATTAATTATTAGTTTAGAAAGAAAACTTTGTGACTCTGCGTCTTTGCGAGATTCCTTTTTATTATTCTTTAAAAAAAAACTTTGTGTCTTCGCGTCTTCGTGGCAAAAAAAATCCATTGAATCCTTTTTCCCGATAGCTATTGGGAGTGGCAGTTTTTTAAAATTATAGTTTTATGAAGATTGATTTTCGAAGTTTTGTTTCAATATTTTTAGTTTTATGCCCTTTTCCAGTAGTGTCTTCAACTAATAAAATTGAACCAGTTGGGAATGTTCTTTTTTCTCCCAGTGAAGTTTCGATTTCTACGCCTCCTTCCAGTAAAACAATATACTGGCGGTCTGGCGCATTGTGAAAATCGTAATCGTAAGACGGACTTACTTCTCTAAAAACAATAGATTTAACAGGTTCATCATCAGATAAAAAGCCGATATCGCCATTGTTTTTCAGCGGAACTTGAAAATCTTCAAAATGACTTTCTCCGTTTGAATCGCTGTAAACACGAGTTATGTTAATCATTATTTTTTATTAAAAATCAATGCATTAGCGCAATCTACTTCATCTTTACTGATAGTATGTCCCATATTAGGGTAGATTTTTTTAGTAACATCGGCACCCATTTTGGTCATAAGCGCTTCGGTATCATTAACTCTTTCTACAGGAACGTGAAAATCAGGATCACTTGTTCCGATAAAAACTGGCGTATTTTCAAAGTTTCCAGAGTAATGATTTTCATATACTTTGTCTCCAATAAGTCCACCTGTAAAAGCTACAATTCCGCCATATTTTGCTGCATTTCTGGTTGTAAATTCCAAAGCAAGACAAGCTCCTTGAGAAAAGCCTAAGAAATAAATATTCTCTTTCTCAATTCCGTTTTGCTGAATAGCCACCACAACCTGATGAATTGCTTCTAAAGATTTTGAAAATGAAGGTTCATTTTCGTTTAGCGGCGCTAAAAACGAATACGGATACCAAGTTCTGTTTTCTGCCTCAGGCGCAACCAGAGCAAAATCCTCAACTTTAAGATGTTTAGCAATCGAAAGAATATCATGAGCGCTTGCACCGCGTCCGTGAATCATAATTAAAGCTTTTTTCGCTTCATTTAAAGGAACGCCGTCTGTTAATATTTCTGTATTCATAGTGTTGTTTTTGTTTTTTTAACTATTGGTTTGACGAATGAGTGTTCCGCACAGATTTACACAATCTTGTCATTTCGACGTAAGGAGAAATCTTCGCGAGAAGCTCGACAAAGATTGGATTTTCTGTACAGAGTTACTTGCGAAGATTTCTCCTCCGTCGAAATGACAAACTTTGGCGAGATACTTTGTTTAGAATTAATTACTTCTTCCAAATATCCGCATATTCCTCTGGATGTCTTTTGAATTGCGCATGAACATAAGGACAAAGCGGTAAAACCTTCAAATTATTGGCGCGAACGTATGACACCATTTCTTCTAAAAGCTTCTTTGCATAACCTTTTCCTTCAGCTTCTGGTTCAACTCCAGTATGATAAACCGTTAGTAAATCAGGTTTGATGCTTACTGTCATTTCTCCTAATTTTTTACCATCAACATAAAGATTAAAAGCGCCATGTTTTTTTTCGTCTAATTCTAATTTTATTGTTTCCATATTATTGGGTTGTATTTTTATTTTATACCTAATATCAGCTATTTCTTTTTTAGGAAAAAGAGATAAAACCATTCTTTAAAGATACTATATTATTAGTAAACTGCAATTCAAAAAGGCTTGTTTACTGGCTTTCTCGATGATATAAATAGCAAATAATCATTGCAATTCCTGGCAGAATTAAAGTTCCTAATCCGAAAAACTTTCCTGCAACAGCTCCAAGAAAACAGCCTACAAGAAATCCGATTATAGTAATCAGCTGTTTTTTAAAATTTGCGAGGATTTCGACATCTTTAAATCCGTTTTTTAATAGATTTCCTAGATCAAGAGAAGCCTGAGTTACATTTCCTGTCATCATAGTTGTCGGGCCATAGGTTTCTTTTGCGTAAAGCTTTCCAAAAGCATTCTGAAGTCCCATTGCAAAAACGGTTGACATAGCGACCGTATACATGGTCCATTGTTCGAAGTTTTGCAAATAGCCAAAAGCGTAAGAAGCAATGCCGCTTAAAAGCAGTATTATGCCTTCCCAAAGTAAAATGGAATAACGATTAGTAGCTTTTAATGCAATTCTTCCACCAATAATTACTGCCATAATAAAAATGGGAAAAGTAAGCAGTTTTATCCATGCATGAAGATCTGAGCCTTTGATAGTCTGGTAAGCAAATACGATAAAGTTACCTGTAACGTGTGCCGAAAATATCGAGTCGGCAGCGACAAAAGTTACGGTATCGCAATACCCTGCTATGATCGTGAGAAGCAGGGTTACGTACCAAATATTGTTTTGTTTTATTTCCATAATTTCTTTTTAGTTTAAATGAGCGCGAAGCATCCACGCCATTTTTTCATGATTTTCTACAAGACCAGTTATAAAATCGCTTGTTCCTGCATCTTGCAGTTCATTAGCAATTAGATTGATGTTTTCTCGCAGATATATAATAATGCTTTCGTGATCTAAAAGTAATTCTTTAATAAAACCATTACTGTCGTTTTTCTCTTGTAATTCTTCGGTAAGATGTGTTAAAGCTAAGAAATCTTTTAAAGTTGCAGGTGTATAATGACCTAAAGAACGGATTCTTTCTGCAACAGTATCCACGATTTCGTCAATTGCATCATATTGCTGTTCAAAGAAAATATGTTTGTTATAAAAATCAGGACCTTCGACATTCCAGTGTGCTCTTTTTGTTTTGGTATAAAGTATAAATTCGTCTGCAAGAACTTTAGTTAAAATTTCGACGATTTTTGAGATGTTCTCTTGTTTGATTCCGATGTTTGCTTTCATTTTTAAATTAGGTTTTGTTAAGTTATGAATTATGAGTTATGAGTTATGAGTTATGAGTTTTGAGTTTTGAGTTATGAAGGAATCTAAATAAACACATAGGAACATAGTTTTTCTAACACATAGTTCTTTGTGAGAACTTTGTCAAAGTTTTGAACTTTGACAAAGTTGACAAAGCTATGTGTATTAATGCAAGTGAAACGCCTTTTACTCGCTTCAAAAGCTATGTTTCTATGTGTTTAAATTAATTGTTTAATAATGTTATTAAATAATAATCAAGTGAATATGTTCCTGCACCAAGAGCAAGAAGCAGTAATAAGGATAAAGTGTACATAAATGGCACATCGCGTACTTCTAGCGAATCATTTTTGTGAACCACAAAATAGCCAATTGCTGTTACGCCAATTGTAGGCAAGACAGCGAGCCTTGTTCCAAGTCCGAGAATAATGAAAAACGGAATCACAGTATCTGAAAATGTCGCTACTAAACCGTTTAGTTTTTCAGGTAAATGCAACGGATTCGGGACATGTTCTTTTTGCCCGTTTTCGACTCTGAATTTTTTCATTCCGTGTACTCTGAATAATTCAATGGCAAGCAGCACTCTAAACATTAAAAGCGCCACATTGTTGAATGATGTTCCTAAATCGGAATAAAGGATTTGTTTTATAAAATCAATCATTTTTTTAAGTTTAAAAAGCAAAACAAGAACAGCCTAAAGCGCCCCAAAATGCATTATAATTGTTAACTGGAACATTGCTCAATCGGGCAGCATCGTGATTGTGTAAATGAACGTCGCAACTTCCTGAACAACTGTGAATCTGCGAAGTGAGTTTTGGTTTTGCATCTGCTTTTGCATTTTTTTCAATAGCACTTTGCAGACCGCTTCTCACAGGATATCCGTTATAGATATTCGTTGGTGACCAGTCTGGTAGAATCGGAATATGAGGCGGAGAAAAAGAAGAAAAATCTCCATTGGCGTACACAATTTTTCCGTCCACAATGGTTAAATCAGCTTCGATTTTTTTAATGTCTTCGTCGTCAATTGTAAAATAATCGCGGTCTAAAACCACCAAATCGGCAAACATCCCCACTTTAATATCACCTTTTTTTGTTTGTTCCTGAGAAAACCAAGCGCTTCCTCTGGTGTACAATTCCAAAGCGGTTTGTCTGTTTAATCTTGTTTCGTTGTACAATTGCAGGCCGCCAACCGTTTTTCCAACCGTCATCCAATACATAGAAACCCACGGATTGTAACTGCTCACACGTGTAGCGTCTGAACCTGCGCCAACAGGAACTTCCATTTCGATCATCTTTTTAATTGGCGGCGTGTTTTCGGCAGCTTTTGCTCCGTAACGATCGGTGAAATATTCGCCTTGATAGGCCATTCTGCTTTGAACGGCAATTCCGCCTCCTAAAGCTTTTACGCGTTCGATGTTTCTTTCATCAATAGTTTCAGCGTGATCAAATATCCAAGGAAGTCCGTTAAAAGGAACATCTTGATTTATTTTTTCAAAAACATTCAAAAATCTGGTAATGCTTTCATTGTAAGTTGCGTGAAGTCTAAATGGCCAACGATTTTCGACTAAAAGGCGAACTACTTTTTCTAATTCAGCTTCCATATTTTCAGGAAGATCTGGTCTTGGCTGCAGAAAATCTTCAAAATCGGCAGCAGAAAAAACAAGCATTTCGCCAGCGCCATTGTGGCGATACATATCATTTCCCTGATATAATTTTACCGTATCAATCCAATCGGAGAAATCTTCAAATTCGTGTTTTGGTTTTTGTGTGAAAAGATTATACGCAATTCTTACCGTTAATTGGTTCTTTTCATTCAATTCATTGACCACTTTATAATCGTCTGGAAAATTCTGAAATCCGCCACCAGCATCAATGACACTCGTAATTCCGAAACGATTCAATTCTTTCATAAAATGACGAGTCGAATTAATCTGATGTTCATACGAAAGCGTTGGACCTTTAGCCAAAGTCGAATACAAAATCATCGCATTTGGTGTCGCAATAATAAGCCCTGTTGGTTCTCCGTTAGAATCACGTTCTATTTGTCCGCCCGGAGGTGCAGGAGTATTTTTGTTATACCCAACAGCTCTCAGTGCCGCTCTGTTCATAATGGCTCTATCGTACAAATGCAGAATAAAAACAGGTGTATCTGGCGCAATGGCATTGATTTCTTCTAAAGTCGGCATTCTGCGTTCGGCAAACTGAAATTCTGACCAGCCGCCAACCACACGAACCCATTGCGGATTTGGAGTGCGATCAACTTGTTCTTTTAGCATTCGAAGTGCGTCGGCTAAAGAAGGAACTCCATCCCAGCGCAATTCTAAATTATAATTCAATCCACCGCGAATAAGATGAATGTGAGAATCATTGATTCCAGGAATAACTCTTTTATTCTGAAGATCTATTATTTTGGTTTCTTCAGAAGCAAAACTCATAATATCGCTGTCATTTCCAACGGCAATAAATTTTCCGTCTTTAATTGCAACTGCAGTAACATTTGGAGTTTCAGCATTGAAACTATGAATTTTGCCATTGAATAAAATTAAATCTGCTTTCATAATTCGATTATTTAGAGTTTAATTTTGCAATTGCCTGTTTGATTCCTTCGCCAGCAACGGTATAAAATGATGGGCCTGCAAGCAAAATGATTTTTGTTAGAGGCTTATAATCCGTTAACTTTTTCTCTTTTAAATAAGATTGCGTTCTATACGCTTCGAAAGAACCTAAAACTACATTTTCGGCAACTAAAGCGGTTGGAGAATCGATTCCAGCGTCTTTAATATCGCTTGCAAAAGAATAATTGGAAACACCTAAACGTAAGGCTTCGCGCATCGCAGTGCTTCCAACGCTAATCATTAAATCGGGTGTAAATTTATTGCGGTCTCCCAATCCGATTAATAATAATTGTTTGGATGCTAAAGTACCTTTTGGAGGCGTAATTAGTAAAGTTTCTAGAGCATGTCCTTGAAATTTACCGCTTTTGCGTAATTCGGTAATAATGCCTTTTAACGCATCGTCTAGATGCACCATTCCGTTTAAGTTTGCAGGAAGGGCAGGAGGGTTAAAAATATCACCTTCTGTATATTCAAAAACGCAGGCAACTTGTAAGTCAGCTTCTGCTGCAGATGGCCCTTGAACCAATCCGTTTACTGCAATTCCGTCTACTTTTCCCCAAGTTACAGTAGAACCAATTGAAGCGGTTTGTGCAAATGCATTGTTACTAAGTGAGCCTGCAAATGTTATAATTAGAAGCATTAGATAGCAATATCTAAAGCTATATTTTGAAGTGTTTGTTTTCATTATTTATGGATTTAGTTTGTGAGAAATTGATAATTAACAATTGATAATTGACAATTAAAATTTGAATGTTAATCTGGCATTAAAGAAAACACCGTCTTTAGAATTTGGAATCACGTCATTGATAAAAGCGCCAGTTTTGAAATACTGAATTCCGCTGACAACCGAAATATATTTGTTGATTCCGTATGTAAAATTGGCGAGATAAGCAGTTCCAATATACTTTTCATCAGAATCGCTTCCGCGAAGGTTTAAGATACCGCTTGGTCTGTAAACTCCGTCTTGTGTTGAATATCTCCAATTTAAAACTACATCGACCTGCATTTTTAAATTCGAAAGCAAATCAAAAGTTGCATACGGATGAATATCAATAAGGTTTACTGGCCCAACTTGCGGACTAAAACCAAAATAACCTCCTTTTGGATACAGCGGATTAAAAGTCTGGAGATTTCCGTTTCCTTGATTTTTATCTCCTGAGATATAATCGTTTCGAAGATTGATGGTTGGTTTGAATTTTATATTTTCAAACATGTATCCAATATCAATAGATCCTGTCCAAGCATTAATATTTCCAGATCCGAATGTTCCAAACTGATAAGCTGCTTCGAGATTGTAAATAAAACCGCCGCCGTATTTCCATAATCTAGAACCTATTGTATGGCGTCTTTCGGGAGCAATTCCTTCTTCAAAAACAGAGGCATCTCTTCTGAACCCGAGATAATACAGATCGAGATTTCCTGCTTTTGGAAATATTATTTTAGAATAAGCTCCCCAAAGGTTAAGCTGTTTAGACATTTTGTTGTCAAAAACGCCAGTATAAACAGTATCTGCCATCATCGCAAAAGCATCAATTGATACTCTTGATGAAGTATACATTAGTTTTCCTCCTGTAAAATAAAGTCTTGCATTTGGACCTTCTCGAACAGAAATCAATCTTCCAGAGCCATAATCTAATTCTTGTCTTCCGGCACGAATCGCTATTTTTTTGTCTTTTTGCTGCCAGACATTCACATCCAAAAATAAATTCTGAACATTCAACTGATCTTCGTCAATTCCGCGTGCTCCGTTTGTACGGCCATCTTCTAAGGCACTTCTCAATTGAGCAAATATTCTAAAGGTTTTCCCTAAATGAATATCGGCATGAAGATCGTAGCGTTGGAGCAGGAAATTGTTATGTCCGACATTAAATCTTCCCCAATCTTCATTATTAAAATCAACGTATTCATATCGTGCTTCACCACCAATTGACATATAAATGTCTTTCTTCTGATTTAATGGAATGAATTTTAATCGTTCATAAAAGTTTCGATTTGAATCTTTTAAAAACTCATAATTTTCATCATAACGCAAGAGTTTAAAATTTTGTGCTGATATTTTGTTTCCCATTAAAAGAAAAGCAAGAATAACAAGCAAAAGGATTTTTGGCAATATGGATTTTGATGATTCCAAGATAATGAAGCGTAAGAGATTGATACTAAATTTGGGTTTCCTAATTAGTGTTTTAGCATCGTGTGTGCATACTGAATGCCTATTCCATAAGAACCGCCATATTTTTTCATTAAAGAAGTTACAGGGCCATAAGTCGCTTCGCGAGCCCAATCTCTCTGAAGTTCTAATAAATATTGGATAGAAGTAATCGGAATTGCGCCAGCTTGCACCATTCTCTGAACAGCACGCTCATGAGCTTCTTTGCTTACGTCACCACAGGCATCTGTAATGATGTATACTTCGTAACCTTCTTCGATAGCAGACAAAGCTGGGCCAACTATACAAACGCTTGTCCATAAACCCGCAAGGACAATTTTCTTTTTGTTTTTTGCTACAATAGCTTTATAAGCGTTTTCATCTTCCCAAGTATTCATCGTGGTTCGGTCAATATATCCAGAAGTAGCAATTGGATAAAATTCTTCAACTTCAGGAAAAACAGGACCCGAGAAACTTTCTTCTGCAACCGTAGTTACAACTGTTGCCAAATTGAAGATTTTTGATGCTCCAGCAACGATTGCCACATTGGTACGCAATTCGTGCACAGGAAGATTGCTTGTAGCAAAAGCCATCTGGCCTTCAAAATCGATTAATACTAAAGCGTGATTGTCTGGAGTTAATAAGTTAACTGATGGTTTCATGATGTTTATTATTTTTAGATTTATAATTAGTTAAACTTGTTGGGATATTTAGCTATTAGCGATATTTCGCAATTGAGTTATATTAATGTGTAGAAAGCTTTTTGATCATTTCGGCGGAAACAGAATCTGCATAAATCCCGAAAGCGCTGGTTAAAACACCTTTTACATTGTAGACGTCAGAGATTATGCCGTACACAATATCTTCATCGCCAGGATCGGTATCGCCTTCAAAACGAAATAGATATTCGATTTTAAACTCTTCAGGAGACATTCTAAGCGTGTTGGTATTGCATTTGATCCAATCTGTATCGAGATTAAAGTTTTCTGTAAAACCTTGTACGTTCAGCCATTGTAAAGCTTCTGTAACGGTTTCAAAATAGGGTTGTTGTAAAGAACTCATGGTTTGGAGAGTTTAAACTGTCTGCAAAACTTCTTTGCAGACAGTTATGTTTTTTGGAGTTATTTTATGAAAGCTAGAATATCGTTGTTGATTGTTTCTGCTTCTGTAGTTGGCATTCCGTGAGGAAATCCTGGGTAAGAAATCAATTTTCCGTTTTTCAACAATGCAGCCGATTTTGGTGCTTGGTGATACGGAACGATCTGATCATCTTCTCCGTGTAAAACAAGAACTGGAATATCTAAACTTTTTAGATCTTCTCTAAAATCGGTTTCAGAGAAAGCTTTAATTCCTTTGTAATGAGCCAAAACAGAACCCATCATTCCTTGACGCCACCAATTTTGCTTAATTCCTTCTTGAACGGTTTGTCCTTCACGATTCCATCCGTAAAAAGGAATTGGAAAATCATAAAAATATTGTGATCTCGTAAAACCTGTTCCTTTTCTAATTTCGTCAAAAATAGATAAAGGCACACCTTCTGGATTCGATTCGCTCTGAACCATAATTGGTGGTACAGCGCTAATAATTACTGCTTTTGAGATACGTCCTTTTCCGTATTTTGCTGCGTAACGAATCACTTCACCGCCTCCTGTTGAGTGACCAACGTGAATCGCATCTTTTAAATCTAAAGCTTCAACTAATTGAGCAATGTCTGATGCGTAAGTTTCCATATTATTTCCTTCAGAAGTTTGGCTAGAACGTCCGTGTCCGCGGCGATCGTGTGCAATAACTCTGTATCCTTTTTGAAGAAAAAACATCATTTGTGCGTCCCAATCATCGCTTGATAAAGGCCATCCGTGGTGAAAAACAATTGGCTGTCCTTTTCCCCAATCTTTGTAATAAATTTCTGCTCCGTCTTTTACTGTAAATGTGCTCATGGTTTTTGATTTTAAGATTAATATTTGTTTATATTTTTAATTTAAATTGATTTATAGGTTTAAAATTTAAACTTATAAGTGGTATTGTGTTTTGTTTTGTTATGATTATACTGCAAATGTATTACAGAGTGAAAGGTCTATAGGTTAATCTAGATTAAGAAGTGAAAAAAATATGTTTCGAACGTGATAGAACTTGTATATAGAAGGTTATTTCGGCAATTTTCATATTTCGCATTTTTATATTTTAGAAATGATGCCAAACAGTAGCCAATTAACGTGCCTTAGTTGTAGTGCCTTTGTTTTAAGGGATTTAATAAAAATGGAATGTTTTCTTATTTGCGATATTTCGTTATTTTATGAATAATTCGTTTTTTGCAAATAAGATCGATTGTATTGTTATCCGATAAAAAATGAATAATTAGTTAAAATAAATACAAAATAGTATGTACTTTTGCCAGCAACTATTGAACAAGCAATTGAAAAGGGTAATCATCATAGCACTTTCTATTTTAATTCTGTCGCCATCTTTTGGCAGCTTGTTCGTTTATGCTTCTTTTAAAATCAACCAAAAGGAAATTGCTAAAACCATTTGCGTACAGCGCAAGCAGGCTTTTAACAGCTGTAATGGTCGTTGTGAACTTCAAAAAAGCATTAAAAAATATTCTGATAACGAACGAAAAATGCAGGATAGCCTAAAAGATAAGTTAGAGCTTGTGTACGTTCAAAACAGCGCTGAAATCAATTTTAGCGTAGTTCCAGTTATCGAATCAAAAGATAATTCTTCAATTTTATTTGATAAGAAACCAATCGCGGCTTCTAATCTTACTTTTCATCCTCCGCTCTATACAGTGTAGAGATCATTTTAGTTTTAAATCCCAAATATTTTAAACTCCAAATTCCAAATTCTAACTTTTGGATTGGCTCTGTATAATCTGTTTTTCTTTTTTGAAACTAATTTTGATCTTCTTTTGTATTGAAAGGGAAAAACGCTTCCATTTTCATTTACATTTGCCAATCCTTTGGTTCATTCACAGCATTTTGACTCTTTTTTTGGTATTCAAAAATTTATGGCATGATGCTAAATTTTAAACTTTTTCTATAACATCATCAAATGAAATCTTTTAATTTTTGGATTATCGCATTATTGTTTGCGGTTAGTTCCTGTACAATTGATAAAACAGATTACGAAGCTGAAACCGGTTCTGAAGTTCCTGAAAACTATATTTTTAAAGAAGTAACTTCGTTTACAAGCGGTAACTATAAAATCACTATAGATGCCTTAAATGGAACATTCTACAAAGGATATAATGCGCTTCACTTAAAAATTGTTAATACTCAGAACAATCAAGAGCTGACTTCATCTGCTGTAACTTTTCTGCCAATATTAAGCAACGCTGACGGAAGCAAAAGTTCATGTCCACATGAATATAATGTGGCGTATGATGCTGCTAACAAATACTACAGCGGATATTCTGTTTTTACTAGCGAAAGCTCTACTACGGCAAGCTGGAAATTGTACATCAGTTTTACGGCTGATAATCAAAAGCAGGAGATTAATAAAGATGTAACGGTTGAAAAACAAACCAATAAGAATCTTAATATGACGGCTTTTGCAGGAAATGACGGAGAACAATATGTAATCGCTTTAGTTTCACCTCAAAAACCGACAGTTTCAGAAAACCCACTTGTGGCTGGAGTTTACAAATACAACAAACCAACAACGCCTCCGGGAACTTTTCCAGATCCAACGCAGTTTTCTTATTCAGAAGTTGCTGGATATACTTTAAGGTTAGATCCTAGAATGCCTGAACCTTCAATGGGAAATCATTCTTCACCAAATAACAAGGATTTGGTTCAGGAAAATGATGGTTTGTATCATGGTGTTGTTAATTATACAATGACTGGTAACTGGACCTTGAATTTAATTATGATGAATCAGAACGGATTAATCGTAAAAGGAACCGTAGTTCCAACGGATCATACGCCAGGAGTAGAAGGCGTGAAAAGTGAACTATATATTGATACTTTATTCTAATTACATGAAATATATTATAATGCTGCTTTTTTTGGGATTGTCTGTAACAGCACAAAATCAGCATGCACACCACGACAGCATCAAAAACTTAGAAGAAGTCACTGTTAAAAATGCGACAAAAAAGAAAATAGAAACCGAGATGAAAATGGCAGTTTCTGTTGATGAATTTCTATCATCATCGGATAATATCAGTTTTATAAAGCGTGGTGCTTATGCTTGGGAACCTTTATTAAACAATATGAGCACCGAACGTTCTACAGTTACTATTGATGGAATGCACGTTTTTGGGGCTTGTACCGATAAAATGGACCCGATTACGTCTTATGTTGAAAGTAATAATCTAGCGGCAATTGATATTAAATCGGGACAGGAGGGAAGTCTGCACGGATCTACCATTGCGGGAAGCATTGATTTAAAACGAAAAAGCACGCCGTTTGGACTTCAAAAAAAATGGAATGGAGCGTATCAAACAGGATTTGAGTTTAATAATAAGCAGTTTTTCAATTTAGGAAATATCTCTTATTCGGGAACTAAATTTGTGGCAGACGGAAGTATTTCGTACCGAACAGCCGATAATTATCATGATGGAAATAACGATGAAGTAAAGCATTCGCAATACAATAAATTCAATACTTCATTGGGATTAGCATATAAAACTAGCGATTTATCATCATTACGATTAGATGCGATTTTTGATGTGGCAAAAGATGTAGGTTATCCTGCTTTGCCAATGGATTTATGGCTTTCGCGCGCGCTGATTACTTCGGCTTCTTATAAGCAATTATTTGAAGAAGGATTGGTTAGAGTGGTTGACACAAAAGTATATTTTAATGCAATCGAGCATTATATGGATGATACTACTCGACCAGAAAATTTAGTTCACATGGATATGCCGGGCTGGAGCACGACTTACGGATTGGTTTCTAAAGCTAATTTGAAAAAGAATAATTATTCGTCTGAAATTCAGTTGAATGCATATGATAATTTATCGATTGCAGAAATGCGCATGTATCCGCAAGATAGAAGTGAGAGAACAATGTTTGCTTATAGCTGGCCTTGGGTAACGACTCGTTTTGCTGGACTTTCTATGAATAATTCTTGGGAACTTTCGGAGAAAAGCACGGTAAATCTAGGAGGTTCTTTGGGAGTAAATTACAATTATTCTAAGTATATAGAGTTCAACTGGATTTTTCATCCTGGAGCGCCTCAGGAAAAAACGAGATTTCTGCCAAGTTTAAATGCTAGTTACCAATTAAATATAGATCAGTTTAATTTTTCTGTTGGAACGGGCTACGGTCATCGAGCACCTTCTGTTTCTGAAGGTTACGGATATTACATTTATAATAGTTTTGACCGCTATGACTACATCGGAGATCCGAATTTGAAAAATGAAATCTCGTATGAAGGAAATGCAAGCGCAGGTTTTAAAAACGAAAGATTAAGCATTCAAGGAAAAATTAATTACTTCTACATTGATAATTATATAATTGGTAAAATCCTGAGTTTAGGAAGTCCAATGAATTATCAGTCGGTTGGGGTAAAAGGATATACTTCGTTAGATTATGCAACACTTTTGAATATGTCTGCGAATGTGAGTTATGATATTTTGGAGCATCTTCACTGGAAAGGAACGCTGACTTACGCCCGCGGAATGGACAATAAAGGAGGAAATCTGCCTTTTATACGTCCATTAAGTTATGTGACTTCATTGCATTATATGTATAAAAACTTTGGAATCCAAACTTCTGTAAATGGCGATTTTGAGCAGATTAACTACAGTCCAGAATATGGAGAAGATTTAACGGCAGCTTATGCCATCTGGAATATTTCTGCCGATTATTCTTTTAAAATCATTAAAGTAAGAAGCACAATACAGATTGGAGCTGAGAATTTATTAAATGAATATTACAGCACGTATGCTGACTGGGGAAATATCCCGAGAATGGGACGCAATATTTTCACGTCTTTAAAATTGAATTTCTAGTAAATAAAAATGAAAAAGGTTTTTAGTATCACAATGACAATTCTGTTCCTGCTGGTTTCTTTCCAGCAGGCGCTTATCATTGTACACTTTAAACTGAATCAAAATGCTATAGAAAAAGAGTTTTGTGTTAATAAAGCCAAGCCAGAATTGCAATGTCACGGTAAATGCCATTTAAAGAAAGAGCTTCAGGAAACGGAAAAAAATACAGATTTAGAATTGAGAAGCATTAGCAAAAAGATTGATATTGCTTTAATTTCCAATATTGAATTTGCTGTTTCTGTTCCAAAAGTTATACATTCTAAAAAAGTTACTCTTTATAAAGAAAACGATCAGACAGAACCTTGTCTCGAAATTTTTGTACCGCCGCCTATTTTGTAATTGCCCCTTGTCAATTATAAAAATAGAATACCTTACAAAAATTTAAAATCATATAATGGAAACTTTAAAAAAATACCTTTTATTATCAGCAGCTGCTTTGGCATTTGCATCTTGTTCAAACGATGATAGCACTCCTGCAGCAAACAATCTAACGCTGGAATTCAATAATACTTTCAAAGACAAGACAATTGTTTTAGGAGATGCGACTTCGGCTTCTGCAACTACAAATACTTCTGCTGCAGGACAAATTCATCATTTTTCCGAAGTAAAATATGTGATCAGTAACATTCGTCTTATAAAAGATGACGGAAGTGAAGTGCCTTACAATGTAAATGATTTAGATAAAGGTGCAACGGTTATTGATCAGGCAAAAGCAGCTTCTTTAAGTTATGTTTTGAGTAATGTGCCATCTGCAACATACAAGCAAATTAAATTTGGTTTAGGAATCAAGACAGAACAAAATACTTTAGACCAAACAAGATTTCCTAAATTTTACGCAGCAGCTGGAGCTAATGACACTCAGATGATGTGGGAATGGGGAACTGGATACCGTTTTACAAAAGTAGAAGGTTTTTATGATACGGATAATAAAGTAATGTCTATTCATACCGGAAGTACTGTTGCTGGAACAGAAGGTGCTTACACGCAAGGTGTAAATGCTTATAGAGATGTTACATTAAGCCTTACAACAAATGCAGTGGTTGGAAGTAAAGCTCCAAAAATTAAAATTAAAGCTGATTTTGATAAATTATTGAGCGGAAAAATCAATACAATTACATTATCAACAGGAACAGGTATGAGTGATAATGCTACTCCAAATGTGCATACTGCAGCTCAAATGGTAAAATTTGTGGACAATCTGGGAGGAAACGGAACAAACGATATTTCAGGAATGTTTTCTGTAACTAGTGTAGAAAACTAAATTATATTTCAGAGCCGTCTGAATTAAAAAGACGGCTCTATTTAAAATTCATTAAAATGCAAAAAATAGTCAGCTTTATTATAATCGTAATCTTTTTCACTTCTTGTAGCAGTAGTGATTCTGATGAAACTTATTTTGATAATCCTGAGCTTTCATTACATATTCCTACAGATTTTCCAGAAGTAAACAATTATGTGAGTTTGAACAAGCCTACAAAATATGGAGCTGAATTGGGCGAAAAGCTTTTTTCTGATAAAAGATTTAGCGCAGACAATACAATTTCATGTTCAAGCTGTCATATTCAAGGAAATGCTTTTGCAGATCATAATGCACGAGCAATTGGTATTGAAGGAAGAGTCGGACTTAGAAATGCACCACCGCTTCAGAATTTAATGTTTTTAAAGTTCTTTAATTGGGATGGAAGCAGACTGCAATTGGAAACACAGCCTTTAGTTCCTATTATTACGCACGAAGAAATGGATTCTTCGATTCTAGAAGTGATCGGAAAAATTAAAGACGATGCTTCTTATAAAGACTTATTTAAAAAAGCTTTTGGAGATCAGGAAATTACAGCTGATAGAATTTATAAAAGTATTGCTCAGTTTGAATACACTTTAATTTCTGCTAATAGCAAATATGATAAAGTAAAACGAAAAGAAGGTCAGACGTTTACTGAGAGTGAAGCGGCGGGTTACGCAACGTTTCAGCAGAAATGTGCCAGCTGTCATAGTACGGAATTGTTTACAGACCAGAGTTTTAGAAATATTGGATTTCCGCTAAATACAGATTCTAATGAGGCGGGAAGAGGAAGAGTTACCGGAATTCCGTCTGATTTTATGAGTTTTAGAGTTCCGAGTTTACGTAATGTTGAATATACGGCGCCTTACGGAAGTTTTGGACAGTTCGCGACTATAAAATCTGTTTTGGATTATTTTGACAATGGTGTTTTGGAAGCAGAGAATCTAGATCCTATTTTTAAAAATAATGGTAACAGAATTCCGCTTACAGAATTGGAAAAAGAAAACCTTATTGCGTTCATGAAAACTTTGAGCGACAAAGATTTTACAGGGAAGTAATCTCGAAAGACTTGATTTTACTGGTATTTGGCAGTTCTTTTATAAAAAAGAAGGAATGTTTATAATATGTTGATAAATAATACGTTGCGAATAGTGTTAAAATCTGATTTCGATAGATTAAATGTTTTAAATTTAGTAACTGAATGATAGTTAATTATTTAAAAGTATTTGAATATGGAAAGAGCTATAAAATTACAGGTTCGCAAAGAGCTTGACGGGAAGCAGCAGGTCAACATAATTAAGCTGAAAGGCAGTTTAATCACCAAAGGCTACACAGAAATTATCCATATTAGCGATAAGGACGATGAATTTTACATTAATTCGTTTGCAACCAAAACAGAAGCAAGCAACGAGGTAAAAGAATTTATTTTAGATTTTATAAACAAAGAAAATTTAAGCAATACAATTAGTGTTCTAGCATAATTTGATAGAATTGTACAATTGTAGTGCTTAATATCGCAGATTTAAACTGCACTTGTAAAAGTTGTATTTTGATCCAGATAAATAGGCTTATCTTGTTTAGCATCATCTGGTTTCTCATCCCAATCTCCCCAATCTCCTACATAAGTTTTACGGAATATTAATTCGTTATTATCACCATTACAAACCAAAGTTCGGTCTGTACAGGTTTCATTGTTTGGACTGAAATTTATTTGTAAATCTTTCATGACGTAATTATTATAATTGTTTGTAAATGAGATTATAAAAGTAGAAATAACCAATCATAATTAATTATAAAATAATATTAAATTATTGTTTAATTTGCATGTATGTGATTGAAGACTAACTCCATAAAAACAGCTGTCTCAAAAAGACAGCTGTTTTTTTGTAAGCTTCAGAGAAGCGAAATATTTATAGTCAAAAATGTTTTTTGCAATAAAAATAGCTCCGGAGGAGCGACATATTTTTTTTCATAATCGGAATACATGTCGCTCCTCCGGAGCTATTCTTTATTTGTCTTATTGAATTCTATAAATATTTTACCCCGCTGGGGTTTGCTGATAGAATAATTTTATCAATATCCTGTTAACTCAAAATGATTGTGCTTTTGAGACAGCCTTTTTTACATTTAATTCTTTTTGTTTTCCTTTCTATTAAGACACCTTCCTCGCGGTTCATCGCCTTCTTGAAGTATAATTTCAGAATGTAAAAACTGTGCAGCATCTGCAGAACCTTGCACTTTTGCCGCACTACGTTCTAGCATTTCAGCTTCAAACTCGTTTAGTACACATGCTCTCAATCCTCTTTCTTTCCATTTCGATTTAGCGTTAGAGCCTTTCGAAATTTTTCTAGCCAGTTTTAAAGCATCTAGTAATGCTTGATTGGCACCTTGTCCCTTAAACGGACTCATCGGATGCGCCGCATCGCCAATTAAAGTAATATTTTTATTTTTTTCTAGTAACTCCGAACTTAATAATTCACGATCATAAACAGGATACCCAGAAATTAAATTTTCCTGTGTTGCTTCTAGAATTTGAGGAATAGGAGTGTGCCATTGCGTTCTTCTGCGAGCTTCTTCTTTCAATGCTTTTGGGCCTTTTGCACTTAATTCTTTGGCTTCTTCTTCTGACATAGGAAAACTAAGCTGCCACATTACAGAATCTACAGTATATGGCATTATGTAAATACGTTCGTTTCCGTTGGCCGTCTGAAATATTGTTGCGCCATCTAATAACTCGCTTGAAAGTCCTTCGAGAGCACTTAAAGGACAAATTCCTAAGATTACAATACAATCCAAATAACGAAGTGGTGTAGTTTGGTTTCCAATTGTTAGTTTTCTAACAGCACTTCTAATACCATCTGCACCTACGACAAGGTCAGCTTTTGCTGTTTTTAATTCCCCGTTTACCTGAAAATTAAGTTCGACACCGTTTTCAGATTCATTAAAATTGACTAATTGATGTCCCCATTGAACATTGTTATTTCCTCCAAGCTGTTCCAAAAGCGCCAATCGAAGCGATTGTCTAGCGATATGTATGTTGGTGCGTTTTGTAGGTGTTTTGATGGCAGTTTCCAGCCATTTTCTAGTTCCCCATTCACCCAATATTTTGCCTTCAGTATTGTGTACAATATGTTTTGTTGAAATTACACCATTCAAAGAAGTAATTCCTAGCCCTTTCATGGCTTTACTGGCTTGCTGTAAAGTAAGTCCGTAACCCTGAGATCTCGCATTGAAGTCGCTGTCTCTTTCATAAATTGTAAAAGGAATTCCGCGATGTAAACACGCCACAGCCAAAGCGACACCGCCTATACCCGCACCAATAATGGCAACATGTGGTTTTGTAAGATCAGGTTCAAGATAATTTTCAGATTGAATTAATCCAGATCCTGAGCAATTTTGGCACAAATGCAAGTGAGCTTTAGGACGAATGGGCGCTACACCGCTTTGTGTACTCTCAAATGCAGCCAATTCCGTTTTATAAAGACGTTGTGCTTTTTTAGTGAGTCCGCGATTTATTTTACCTTGTCCCTGACATTCATGGCATATAGTCCACATAATCTTTTCTGTAATTGTAATAGGGGCAAAGTTAGTGTTTTTAGAAGGAACTATTTTTAGACAAAGTGCAGGCCATTTGCAAAATATTCAATTTCTCTAGTTGTTTTTTGAACTACCTTTTCATTAGAAATTTCCAGTTTTTCCGTCCAATTGCCAAATTGATCATAGTTATATTGAAAACTATTATCTCGCGATTGAATTACATTGTCATGAATATCATATTCAAAAAAATTACAAGTTCCCATTGTTCTTCCAGGATACGATATTTTGTCTTCAATTAATAAATCTTTATCATTATAAAAATAGTAGTGATTTTCAAAAGAGTCTTCATCGTTAAAAGAAATACATTGAAACAATCTGTTTTTCTCATCATAAAAAAACATTTTTTTACTTTTAACAGCTTCATTACGATACATGATTTTTTCTATCAAAGTATCATCATCATAACTATATTTTTCGAAAGAATCCATTTGATTATCGATATAATACGTTTTAGTATAATATCCTTTTTTTGAGAAAGACAAATAATCAATTACAATTTCAAAGTCTCTGTAATTCGCTTTTTTACGAGTTATTCTTTCATAATTATCATATTGAATATCATAGTCTTTATCAGAATGATAAATCGATCCATCTTTTTGAATTTCTATTTTCAGATTTTGCTGTGTTTTTCTTCCATCACTGCTAATTTTAGTATACTTATTAGCAAGTCCCATTGCATCATCATATTCAAATAATTCTACAGAATTAGCTGAGTGATGCTTGTTGGAGAGCATTTTGTCTTCTATGAAACTTTTATATTTGGTTTCATAGCTATCTCCAACACTCCATTTTGTAATAATTTCCTTCTGCTCATTAAATTCAAGAGACATTGATTCTATTCCCAATACAGGTTCAAATTCGTCAGTATTACTGTTTATTAAATAAGCAGTCTGTTTCATGAATTTGATATTTCCCTTTAGACTTTTTAGCATATTTGCTTCAGAAGAGCCGTAAAACCATTGTGCCTTTTGATAGTTTTTTTCGAGATATGGGAACATAGAATAAATTGGTTATGATAGTAGTTAGTATTTTTTTTAATTTAAATACTCTTTTTGATTAAGAGTAAAAATAAAAATTTTCTTGAGAAATTGACATTTCAATTCAAACAATAAAAGTTTTATTTTATAATTTTTAAAAATGATTATATAAGTCAAACCATTGTATTTGAGGTAATTTTAATAATCATTTAAAAACGAAGAATTATGGAAAAGAATAATCAAACCCAGAAAAACCCGAATCCTAAACAACAGGGCGGAGGAGATCATCGAAATGACACGAGAAAACATCAATATAAAGAACATGACGAAGTTTTGACAAATGATGAAAATTATGATGGTGACACCAAAAAGTTTAAAGGTCAAGAACCAGAATTCGATGATAAATTGAATAATGAAGAAAAAAAATAATACAAAGACGTCTCAAGTTTGTTTGAGGCGTTTTCTTTTGATACCAAATTCATTTATTGCCTTTAAACGACTTTTTTTAAGAGATAAAAGAGAAGAAGTAAAAAATATGAGTTGATTTTTATAGATTTGTAAAAATCTATTACAATCCCTAAGAATAATAGGGAAGCAATAATATAATACAAGGCATGAAATCGGTTACTTCAGTTTTTTTACTTTTAATGTTTGTCTGTTCAAGTTCTTACTCACAACTGAGCTCTGATAAAATATTCGAGAGTTTTAAACAAGGCGAACGCACCAATTGTTCATCTATAGCTTTTATTAAAGCGTCTTTAAACATTTACGGTCTAGACAACTTGTTTGTGAGCGAAAAGTTAAACGACGATTTATATAAAATCACACTAAAAAACAACGCAACATTTAATCTGAACAGCAGTGAAATAAATAAAGCCAAAGAATCTGCAGGTTTTGTTTATATTAAAGACAATTGCGATAGCGAAAAAATTACCGATTATGCAGAGCTGACTTATGCGGTAATGGCAAAATACAAACAGATTATAGATAAAGAATCTACTTTTGACAAAGCGCTGGAAGATTTAGAAGATGGAACAGTGTATACTCCAACAATTTACAAATACCTTGGATTTGCATTAGGCAAACAGATTCAAAAATTAAAAAAAGAATCAGGAACAGACTATTGCGGTGTTGTGGCTTGGTCAAAAGTGCATGCTGTTTTTGTGTGCGGAGAATTTATGGATTATTATGGCAATAAAAAGAGCTTGTGGATTAAATATCCGAGCCGTTTTAGAATAATTAAGTCGTAAAACAGTAAAATAACTTTTAGAAAAATGTGCTGAAATAGCCAAAATTCTTGTTTTGGCTGTACTATTTTCCCTATCCCAACGTCACAATTATAATTTTATTGTGAAAAAGAAATTATAAAAGTTGCATTTTAACATAATTTATATATTTTTGTTTTCATTCAAGAACCAAATCTATTAGAAAATGAAGAGTAAGATTATTTTATTATGTGTCCTTTTCTTCTTGACAACTGCTGCTGTTTCCGCACAGGCAAAAAATGCACCAAGAAGTATTATTAGTACAACAGCCTTAATTCGTAAATACCATGATCAAAAAGAGTTAAGTGGTATGCAAAAAGGAGAACTTTTGGAATTGTACATCGAACGTATTAAAGTTTTAGTTAAAACGCTTCCTTACATCGCTTTGGTTACTAAGCCAGGTGTAACAATGGCAGATTTAGGGATTCCTGATACTGGTGAAAACAAAAAAATCTTAGACGGACAGGCAGAAGGTACAACTGTTTTCTTAGATACTACAGTAGATTTCCAAAGAAAAATGATGCCTTATTCTGATAAAGGAAATCTTATCGCTGCAATCTTGTTTTATGAAACTACATTGAAATCATTGCACGAGTTTAACGAATTATAATATTTCAATACCAAAAATATAGAAAGCTCCAAGGTCTTACGATCTTGGAGCTTTTTTTTGCATTTAACATTGCAAAAAATGCAATTAAAAGTAATTTTTAAGTTTCAGATTAGTACAATTCTTATAAAACCATAAAAAAAACCAATTTGTGTAACTAGTTTATTTTTAGGTTTTTAAGGTGTTTTGTTGATGAGAGTTAACATTTTTTTTGCAAAAAGTTTAATTAAAATTTGGGAACTAAAATATTTAACATACTTTTGTTCTATCAAATTAGTAGAGTTTAAAATTTAGTTAGAAATACAGAGATTAAAACCTTATCATTTCATTTTCAGAAATATAAAAGCATAAGAGATTCACACCTTATGCATCACTACGGTTAAAATTCCTCTTTTTAAATTCATTATAGATTTTTAATAACACTATCCTGAACAAGGGTAAAAATTGTATAGGCCAAATAAAATAATAATCTAAAAAAAGTAAAAATGAAAAAACGAATGTGCTGCAGATAAAAAAAGAAACCATTTCTGTTGCAGCAGAAATGGTTGGAGTTTAAAGAAATTGTCATCTCTACAAGGAAAGCATGAATAGTAAAAATCTGTTCACGGCCCGCCTTATTATTAAACTAAAACAAAGTAATGAAAATAAAATTAAAAAGATATGCTTGGTTATGTATTTTGTTGATTTCCATAGGAGTTAAAGCTCAAGATACTAAGCCTTTGATTCAGTCTAAACTGGAAGGAACAGTAGTCGATGCCGTTACAAAAGAGCCAATTATCGGGGCTTCAGTAACTATTAAAGGAACTACACACGGTGTTATCACAGATACAGATGGAAAATTTTTCTTCCAAACAGGACAAAAATTCCCTTATATGCTTTTAATTAGTTATTTAGGATATAAAAAAGAAGAAGTTGTAGTCAACAAAAACGCGATTGTTATTGATCTTACCGAAGAACAAAATGCATTGTCTGAAGTAGTAGTTACGGCACTTGGAATTTCAAAAGAAAAGAAATCTTTAGGATACACGACTCAAGCCGTTAAAGGAAAAGAATTGGCAACTACAAAAGAAACCAACTTTTTGAATGCTCTTTCGGGTAAAGTGGCGGGTGTTCGTATTACCAATTCACAAGGAGATATGGGATCTTCACGTATTATTATTCGTGGAGAAACTTCTATCGCAGGAAATAACCAGCCGCTTTTTGTGGTAGACGGAGTTCCTGTAGATAATTCACAATTGAATTTTGGTGGAGCTACACGTGATTTTAGAAATGCAATTGCCGATTTGAATCCGCAGGATATTGAAACTTTGACAGTTTTGAAAGGACCAAATGCTGCTGCTCTTTACGGATCGCGTGCTGCGCATGGTGTAGTGCTTATTACTACAAAATCAGGAAAAGGCCAAAAATCAGGATATGGAGTTACTTTTAATACTGGTATAACCGTTTCTCAAGTAGCTACGTTACCTTCTTTCCAGAATAGTTTCGGACAAGGTTCTAATGGAAGATTCAGCTACGTAGACGGAAAAGGAGGGGGAGTTAATGATGGTGTTGATGAAAGCTGGGGACCAAGATTGGACGGCCGTCTTATTCCGCAGTTTTATTCTAAAGGTGAAGCAGTTCCTTTTGTGGCACACCCAAATAATGTGAAGGACTTCTTTAATACCGGACTTACGTATGATAATAGTGTTTCTATTGCAAAATCGAATGAAAAATCGGATTTCCGTTTAGGTGTAAACAACCAAAAACAGCTTGGAACTGTACCGAACAGTGAAATAAACAAAACAAACTTTACAATTAATACCAATTATCAGATTTCTGAAAATGTAAAAGTTGGGGTTAATGCGAATTATATTGTAACGAATTCTCCACAATTGCCAGGTGGTCCATCTGGTGGACGTGCGGCAGGTGTAATGCTTCAGTTTCTTTGGTTCGGACGTCAAGTTGACATCAATGAATTGGATAAAGACTGGAACACTAACTGGAATAACAGTTACTATAGCAACCCATATTGGAATGCGTATTACAATACAACAAGCCAACAGCGTAACCGTATAATTGGAGATATTCACTTAGATGCGAAATTGGCTGAAGGACTTAACTTTAGATTCCGTACAGGTGTTGATTATTACAACGATCGCAGAAAATATACTATCAAGTATGGTACAAACGGAACTCCTTTCGGATCGTATGCAGAAGATGCTTACACTGTAAATGAACAAAATACTGAGGGTATATTTCAATATACAAAACAGCTTAATGATGATTTTACTGTAGATGCACTTGCTGGATTCAACATTCGTAATCATAGCGATGCCAACAACTATCAGAAAGCGCCACGTTTAGCGGTTCCAGATTTGTATACTTTGACAAACTCGAGAGATCCGTTAACGTCATCAAATTCATTATCTAGATTGAGAGTTTACAGTGCTTACGCTTCTGCTCAGTTTGGTTTTAGAAATTATGCTTTCTTGAACGTTACGGCACGTAATGATTGGTCTTCTACGTTACCAAGCAGCAACCGTTCTTATTTCTATCCTTCTTTTAACGGAAGTGTAGTTTTAACCGATGCATTAAACATCAAGAGCAGTACGCTTGATTTCTTAAAAGTGAGAGGTGGATGGTCTGAAGTAGGTAACGATGCAGATCCGTACCAATTGGCTACGGTTTATAATTTCCAAACTGCTTTTGACGGAAATCCGATCCAGACTTCTTCTCAAAAGAAATTAAATGAAAACTTAAAACCAGAAACAACTCGTTCTACTGAGGTAGGTCTTGAAGCTTCTTTCTGGAAAAACAGACTTCATTTTGATGTAGCGTATTACAATACGAATAGTTTTGATCAGATTTTAGAAATAAAAACGACAGCGGCGAGTGGTTATACTTCACAGTTAATCAATGCAGGTAAAATTAACAATCAAGGTATAGAAGTGCAGTTGGATGGAAATCCAGTTCAAACAGAAAACTTCAAATGGAATGTGGCTTTAAATTATTCTAAAAATAAAAGTAAAGTAGAAATTCTAGATTACGCGGGAGATATTAAAAACTACACAATTGGTTCTTCTGGAGGTGTTGATGTTTTGGCATCTGTAGGACAAGCTTATGGAGCACTTTACGGAACAGCATATGAGCGTGATGCAAGCGGTAATATTGTGGTAGGAGCAAACGGTCTTCCAAAAGCAGATCCGACAAAAAAAGTTTTAGGACATTATACGCCAGATTATTTAGCAGGTCTTACAAATACTTTGACATACAAGAATCTTGAACTTTCGTTCCTTGTTGATGCTAGTGTTGGTGGAGAACTTTTCTCTGGAACCAACAGAACAGGAAACTATACTGGAGTTTTAGCGCAGACTCTTCCAGGTCGTGGTGCTGAAAACGGCGGATTAAGCTATTACTATCCAGGAAACAATACGGCTAACCCGAAAACTCTGGTAGCTGGCGGAGCTGCTCCAAGCGGTGTAACGGTTTATGATGATGGAATGATTTTCGGAGGTGTATTTGCAGACGGAACTCCAAACAATAAAGTGATTAGCGCACAAGAATATTACAAAGCTTCTTACAACATTAGCGAAGCATACATCTACAGCTCAACTTTTGTAAAAATGAGAGAGATCAAGCTTACTTATAATTTTAATAAAAAGCTCATTAAAAAACTGGGATTAGAAGGAGCAAGCGTTACTGCTGTTGGCCGTAACTTATTCTTTATCTACAAAGATGCACCAAATATTGATCCTGAAACGGCTTTCAATACAGGAAATGCACAAGGATTAGAAAGTTTAGCGTTGCCAACAACCAGAAACTTCAGTCTTAATCTTAATGTTAAATTTTAAAAACTCGGAATCATGCTAAAAAAACTATCATATACAATACTGTTTGCATTGGCACTGAGCTCTTGCAGTGATACTTTAGACGATATAAATAAAAACCCAAATGCAACTGAAACTCCGTTAGCGCCTTATTTGCTGACAGGAACTTTGAAACAAGGAGCAGATTTGTATTGGGGAGACGTAAATAACTTTAACTCAACTTTGTTATTTGTACAGCATTGGGCAAAAATCCAATATACAGAACCAGATCGATACGATGTTTCGAATGCTTCTTTCACAACATTGTGGGATAAAGGATATTCGACTCTAATTACAGATTTGAACACCATTTTAAAATTTCCAGATGCGCAAGCTAACTCTAATTATAAAGGTATTGCTTTAACGCTTCGTTCATGGACATTTTTATTGCTGACAGATGCTTACGGAAGCATTCCGTACAAAGAAGCGGGGCAAAATGTAACGCCAGCGTACAATACTCAAAAAGAAGTGTACACAGGATTGCTTGAAGATTTAAAACAAGCTCAATCGCTATTAAATCCTGCAAACGGAAGTGTTATTGGAGACTTGGCTTATAAAGGAGATATCTTGAAATGGAAAAAACTGGTTAACTCACTTCGTTTGCGTATTGCTTTGAGAATTTCTGACAGAGAACCTGCTTTGGCCAAACAAGCTGCAATAGATGCTACAAGTGATGCGGCAGGTTTAATAAGCAGTAATACCGAAACATTCCAGTTTGTTTATACCAGTTCGCCACAGCAAAACCCTGCTTCAGCTTGGTTTGAAACGAGAGATGATTTTCGTATTTCGAAAACTATGGTAGATAAACTGTATGCATTATCAGATCCGCGTTTGCCAGTTTTTGCGCAATTGCCATCAGACGCAAGCGTAGGTAAATATGTTGGAGGAGCAAACGGATTATCAAATAGTGACGCAAATAGCCAAGGTTTTGCTAAAACATCAAAACCGGGAACTTATTTTCTTACTTCGGCTTCGCCTGCTGTAATTGCTTCTTACTCTGAAACTCTGTTTAATCTTGCAGAAGCTGCTGCACGCGGTTATATTTCTGGAGACGCAGAACAATATTATAATAATGCTATTACAGCTTCTTTAAATCAGTTTGGAGTTACCAATGCGACAACTATTTCAACTTATCTGAATCAGGCAAGTGTAAAATACGATGCTTCAAATTATGCTAAATCGATTGGTACGCAAAAATGGATTGCTTTCTTCGGACAAGGTCTTGATGCTTTTACAGAATGGAGAAGATTGGATTATCCAGTATTAACAGCTGGTCCAGCTACTGTTTTGGACGGAAAAATTCCTTCGCGTCTTTTCTATCCTGGTACAGAACAGTCACTAAACGGTGCTAGCTATCAAGCCGCTGTTACAGAACAAGGAAAAGATTTATTGACAACCAAATTATGGTTTGATGTGAAATAAACAATGTGTTGTTTTTTTTTGAGTCAAAAAGCCCTGTATCAATTAAGATGCAGGGCTTTTTTGGGCTTACAAGTTTTTTTATAGTTTTTCATACCAGTTTAAAATATAATCGGCGACTCCTTCCCAGCCAGGTTCTCCGCAGATAAAGTGACTTTTTCCATCAAATATTTTAAGATCAACTCGCCCCGAATTATCACTGTATTTTCGAGCTATTGTTTCGGTAAGACTTGGAGGAAAAATATGATCGCTGCCACCGCCAATAAATAGAATTGGCTCATGCGGTTTTTTGAAATTGATATTAGAGAAAGAATTTAAAACCAATTCTCGACTTACTTTATAACTTTCGGGTACCGCAAATTTTTCAAAAGCATTCTTCTTTTCTGCTGCAAGTATAGTATTAAAAAAAGCGTAATCGTACCAATCACGGCTTCCCATAAAATATTTTTTAGAAGAAAAGAAACCAAAAGCAGGCAATACAGTTTTTAAGGTTTGAAATGGCGGAAAAACATTTTTTGGAGGTGCTCCGTCAATGCTTACACCGGCAGCCGCTTTTCCTAATTCTACCAATTTTAACGTAGCCATTCCTGCCATAGAATGCCCAATTACCAAAGGTTTTTCGGGTAAAGTATCTATTAATCTACTGATATTATTCACAATATCTATAAATCCAGTTTTAACCAGATCTGGGTGAACTTTTGCTCTTAAGTCGGCAGGATTTCCATCGTGCCCAGGATTGGCAGGGGCATAAACAGTATATCCTTTTTGTTCATAGTACTTTTTCCACTCGGTCCAAGTTTTGTCATTGACAAAATTTCCGTGTATCAGTACAATTGTTTTTGATTTTGACATGATTCTTTTTATTTGATTAATGTTAGAATTTCTTTTAAAATTTCTTGCCTTGAATCTTATAAAAGTTAACTTTTTTTTCAAAAAAACAATTTATATGCCATGCTTTAAAGTGTTTGATAATAGGAGCTTATCGTTATTTTTGTTGATATAAAAGCACTATATATCGCTAAACAAATTTATATTAGTGAGATTTCGCTATAAAATCAATTCACGTTTGTTTTTCAGATTATTTTCTTTTTTCATTGATTGGGAATTCTTTTGAAAACTCAATTTTAAGAATCGTTCCGTTATTGTTTTCCATAGAAAAAGTAGCATCCAAGTCATCACTTAAGCCTTTTATCAGACTTAATCCAAACGAATTGATTTTTTTATCGCTGATATTCGTATCAAAACCAACTCCGTTATCTGCAATAGTCAAGAGATATTTGTTTTCAGATGTGGCTTGCAATGTCACGTAAATCATTCCGGTTCTGTTGTCTGGAAAAGCATATTTTATAGAATTGGTAATCGATTCGTTTAAAATAAGTCCAAGCGGAACAGCTTGTGCAACGTCTAATTCAAGCGGATCAATTTTGAGTTCAAAACGAATGCGCTGTCCAAGCGAAAAAGATTCTTTTAAATATTCTACTAATTCTTTGATATAATTGGGCATATTAATTGTCGAAATATTCTCTGAATTGTACAATTTCTGATGAATCAAAGACATGGAATGAATACGATGCTGGCTGTTTTTAATAGCCGATAATGCCATATCATTCTTCAAATAAGCAGATTGCGAATTCAAAAGACTGATTACAGTTTGAAGATTGTTTTTTACACGATGATGAATTTCTTTCAAAAGCCATTCTTTCTCATCAAGCAAATGCCTTAGATTGATATTCTTTTGATTGATTTCTTTTTCTTTCTGTTCTAATTCGGCATTGGTTCTCTGTTTTAAACGGTAGCGATTGTACAATAACACAATTGAAAGAACCAATAAAACCAAGCTCCAGATGGATACAGTGTTTAATAATTTTGATTTTTTTAATGCCGTTTGCTGTAGATCTGTTTCTTTGTCTAATAATTTGATTTTCTGTTCTTTATTTTCAGTTTCATACTGTATCCTAAGTTCTTCAATCTGTTTGTTTTTAGCATAATCCAAAAGAGAATCACTCATTTTTTTATATAATTTATGATGTGCCAAAGCCGATTTAAAATCGCCATTCAAGGAATCTAATTTATATAAAGACATTTGTAGCGCTTCAGAATTGTAGTTTTGACTATACTTTTTTGAAACAGCCGCAATCTTATCGATATACAATTTTGTTTTCTGCAGGTTATTTCGGTTTGAGTAAAACAAAGCAATAGACGAGTAGGTATTGCAGATATCTCGATACGTTTGTGGTGAATCTAAGCCATCGGCAGCTTCTCCTGCTTTTATAAAATATTTTTCTGCGGTGCCGTAATTTTTAATTCGCCAATAGCAATTAGCGTAACCATAATTCATAAGCATATTATCAAACTTATTGGGTGGCGGATATTTGCTCGTTACCGAATTCATGTATTCAACAGCCTCTTTGTTTTTTCCTTTCATCGACAAAGCTACGGTTGCTGTCATAAAACTTTTGTACCAACTACCGCTATTATAGGCATTTTGTCCGTATTTAATGCTTTTTTCAGCAGCCTTCATTGCATCGTCAATATGACCCATATTTAAATAAATTAATCCCAATCGCATATAAAAAATATCGGCAAAGGTGTAATCATTGGTAGATTCCATGCTTTCGACACTTTTTAGGGCATAATACAGCGCATTCTTCATATTAAACTGCACGCCTTCGATATAAGCAATTGTGGTTTCGCTAAATTGCTGCTGCCTAAAACCGATTTTTCGCATATCGGCAATATTTTGATAAAGGATTTTCTTGGCATCATTTATTTTTCCGTGCCAAAAATAAATGGTGCATATTCGTGCTTTCGTTGCAAGTCTTTTTTCTTCAAAGCCTAAAGTTTTATATAAAGCTTCCGCTTCTATTAAGATTTTTTCTTTTTCGGGATCTAAATCGTGCTGATTGGTAGCCTGATTAAATAATGCATCTGCCAGTGCGGCTTTGTCATTTTGTTTTCGGCACTCATTTACTACTTGAGAAAAGCATTTTTTGCTTTCCGGATAGTTGTTAATTTGAAAATAAAACTTTCCTAATAACATCAAACTCTGATGCTGCCATTTTTGAATTTTTAACTGATTACTGATTTTAACTGCTTCAGATATATAAAGATTAGCGTTTTTTATGTCGTCTGGTTTTGTAAAAGGTTTGAATAAGTAAAAAGTTCCCAATTGCAGAGCCAGTTTTATTTTATCGACGTTTTTTGACTTGTGGTAAAGCTTCTTGGCAGCTTCTATATTTCCTTTTTCAATTAGATCATTTCCAATTAGATAAGAACCATCATTATAACCTTCATCGTAAGCTAAAGAGACAGGAAGTTTATAAGCTTTACAAGTTAAAACCACGGAACTGTCGGCATCTATTGATCCTTGATTGGAATTGTATAAATAGGAGGAACAGGTATGTATTAAGAGACGCTTCTTTTTTAAATCATAACCAGCTGTTGCGGGATGATTTTGTGCTTCGAAATTAATTGTAATAAAGAACAGCAAACAAAAAAAGTACAGTGGCTTCATCGTTTTATTAGAATTAAATTTTAGTAAGTGTTTAATTAACAAATATAAAGAGAAACAATTGGGTTTAGGTTGAAAAATAACACGAAAATTATGGTAAAATATGATTTTTATTTAGCTAAATTTGAATACGATTAATTTTAATTATGATAATTAACTATTTTTGTATCAATTAATTAAGTGTAATATAGGACAAAATTTACTCACTTATGAAAAAGTCTGCCGATAACGGATTTGAAGCTGCAACTTCAGCATTAAAAAAGCGAATTTTAATTGTTGAAGATCAGTTTATTGAGGCACACGATTTACAGCTAATTCTTGAAAAAGCAAACTATGAAGTTACAGGAATTGCACGATCGGTAGAGCAGGCTTTGGAACGGATTGAGATTGAAAAACCAGATTTGGTATTTTTGGATATCATGCTCAAAGGCAAGCGAGATGGTATAGAACTAGCACATATTCTTAAAGAAAAACATATAGGTTTTATATTTATTTCGGCCAATTCCAGTAAAAGTATTTTAGACGAAGCAAAAACCACACAGCCATACGGATTTATTGTAAAACCATTTCGAGATCAAGATGTTCTTACGACTCTCGAGATCGCTTTTTATCGTCAGCAATATAGTTTCGAAAGTCAGTTGAGGCAGCAGTTTCAGCTTCAGAAATTAATTTCAGAAATTATAAATTCAGATGTAAAGAAAGAAGAGGCTTTGTTGGCTTTTGCAAAAGCGGTTCAGACTTTTATTCCTTTTGATTATTTAGAAACGGGTTTTGTAACGGCAACACATTATGATAATCTCGGAATTGTTCGCCGAAATATAGATCAGTATCACATTATTAACCTGCAGAAACTTTCTCAAATAACAGAATTATCTGAAAAAGAAATAAACGAAACTTATAAAAAGTCAAAAACAGATAAAGAGCCTATAATTTATAGTGAAGAAGCCCTGATAAATAACTTTCAGGAAGCTCCTATAAAGGCATTGATTGCTCATAATTTCGGAATAAAATCGTATTTGGTTTTTCCGCTTTCAATTGCTGCTATCCAGAATTATCATTTTACTTTTTACAGCCGTAATCTGAATGTTTATTCTCAGGAGCATTTACGAATTTTAAGTTCGCTAGAACCCATTTTTAGTCAATTTGTAGCTAAAATTTATTCGAAAGAAGATTTAAACTTGTCCTCTAAAAAAGCTGAAATCAAAAATGCTAAAGTTGTTACCGAAGAGGGTTTTGAAGGCATTATTGGCAATAGTTCGCAAATGAATTCTGTTTTTAATTATATCCGAAAAGTGGCGCCTTCTGACACTTCGGTTCTCGTTCTTGGCGAAAGTGGGACAGGAAAAGAAAAAATTGCGCAAAGTATTCACGCCTTATCTCCAAGAAAAGATAAGCCATTGGTTATTATTAATTGTGGAGCTATTCCCGAAAATCTTGCTGAATCATTGCTTTTTGGACATGAAAAAGGGGCTTTTACAGGCGCATTGGATAAACGTATCGGTAAATTTGAATTGGCAGACGGAGGAACTATTTTCTTAGACGAAGTAGGAGAGATGTCTCTAGAACTTCAGGTAAAGCTGCTTCGTGTTTTGCAAGAAAGAGAAATTGAACGCGTAGGCGGTACTTCTTCTATGAAAATTGATGTTAGGATTATTGCAGCGACCAATAAAAACCTTGAAGAAGAAGTAGCAGCAGGAAGGTTTAGAATGGATTTGTATTATCGTCTGCACGTTTTCCCGATTATGGTTCCGCCATTAAAAAAGAGAAAAGAAGATATTCCTGATTTAGCCAATCATTTTATTGCGGTTTACAGTGATAAAATGGGCAGAAAAGCACCAATTCTCTCCGATGCGGCTTTGCAGCAGATTATGAATTACAACTGGCCAGGAAATATTAGAGAACTTGAACACGTTATGCAACGAGCAATTTTACTGACTGACGGAAATACAATTAAAGAAATTGAGCTTTCTATGTCATCAAAAATGCATCCTGAACCAGTATCAGAGTCATTTTCTATAAAAACGATATTAGAAAACGAAAGGGACTATATTCTCTATATTCTCAAAAAATGCAACGGAAAAATTTCGGGATCTGGCGGCGCTGCTGAAATTCTGGATATTCATCCGTCGACGTTGAATTCTAAAATTAAAAAGCTGGAAATAAAGAAAGGGATTATTTAGTAGAAATGTTGATTCTGTTTTTAGTCACATTTCGAAATATAGCCTGTGGTTTCAACCACGGGAACACAAAAAAAATCCGCGATCAATTAAGTAATTTTCATTAACCAATTTGCGATAAATTCAGCGATATTTTCCCAGTTTTCCTGAATGATACTTAGATGATTTGAATTTTGAAATTCTTTGTAGCAAGTTATGGAATGCAGGTTTTTGTATTTTTTAAAATTGGAATAATTCAAAGAAGCGGGGGTAAAAACATCTTCGGAACCCGATATAAACAAAAGTGGATTGTGTTTCTTTTTAAAATCTATTTTTCCTGTTTTGGTAAAAATATCACGCATAATTAATTTCGATTCTGGAATTAATAGTGCTTCATAGCTTTCTTTTTGTTCTTCAAAAGTCATTTCACCAGTAAAATAGTATTGCCAATCCTTAAAAGACATTAAATAGATTTTCCTTTTTGAACCGAAAAAATCCGAAGTTTTCCAGATTGTTTTATAAAAAGGAAAATTAAAATAAAGCACATTGGCGGGCGGAATAGAATTAATGCAGATTCCTGCAGAACATAGGTCTTTCTGAATTAGTATTTGAGTTAAAAGACCTCCATAAGAATGACCAATTATAATTGGTTTTTCGGGGAGTTTGTCCATAATTTCGATATAATAATCCACTAGATTATTTAAACGAATTTGTGCAATTTTTGACTCGCGATGTGTTTGTCTTAAAACGGCAGGCAGTTCGTTTTTGTGCGGCCAGGGCGGTGCGACAGTTTTATATCCTTTACTTTCAAAAAAAACAATCCATTCTTTCCAGCAAGTATGGCTTACAAAAGCTCCAGTGATAAACATAATTGTTTTTTTATTAGATAAATACATCATATCGAAGCTATTAGATTAATTTCTAGAAAACCAATAAACCTTTAAAAACAAAAGAGATGCCTTTTTTGTAAAGTATTGATTATAAAAGAATTGCTGACGCAGATGATTTCAGAGTTATTATATATCGTTAAAATCAAGTTTTGATTATTGAAATATCATCAGTTCAAATCCAAAAATGGTTTGTAAGTGCTTTATTTTAAAGGTTCTGCGTTTTGGTTTAATCTTTGTCTGCGTCTTTAAAAAATAATATAGGTTTCAATCTTTTAAATTATAATTATGGAAAAAATTTATAATACAGAAACAAGTTTCGCAGAAATTGGCGACCGTAAAATTGCTTATCGTTCTTACGGAAAAGGAAAAGCAATAATTTTTGTGAACCGTTTTAGAGGAACGCTGGATACTTGGGATCCGTTATTTATTGCTGAGTTGGCAAAAAAGTTCAACGTTATCGTATTTGATTATTCTGGAATTGGCTCTTCTACAGGAAATCTTACTCCAGATATTACAGTTGTAGCCAAAGATGTTAAAGATCTAGCAGATTTCTTAAAGCTCGATTCGGTTATTGTTTTAGGATGGTCTTATGGCGGATTGGTAGCGCAAACGGCAACTTTACTATATCCTAATTTGGTGACGCATGCTATTTTAGTAGGAACAAATCCGCCAGGGAAAAATGAGATTCCGATCGAACAGGCATTTTTTGATGCTGCGTTAAAACCATTAAATGATTTTGACGATGAAATTGTGTTATTTTTTGAACCAAAATCAGAATCTAGCCGATTGGCAGCAAAGGCTTCGCATGATCGAATTCATAAAAGAATTGAAGTAGAAAAAATTCCTTCGACAATGGATGTTTTTCAATTGTATTTTGGCGGAGGAGATACTTTTAGAGAAGATGCTTTAAATTTTAGAGAACAGCTTAAAAAGATAAAAACGCCAATTTTGATTATTTCTGGAGATCATGATATCAGTTTTGCGGTAGACAATTGGTATCCGATTATCAATCAAATGACAAATGCGCAAATGATCGTGTATTCTGGAACAGGACATGGACCTCAGCATCAATATCCTGAATTGACGGCACAGTATATCATCAATTTTGTAGATTACATATAATTTTAAGTTCATCAGCAGAACTTAATTATATGCAAAAGGAATAGTTTCAGCAGCTATTCCTTTTTTTTATGAAAAAAAAATCAGGCTTTTTTCCAGAACTACTTGCAAATGATATTTCGCTAAAAGCTGTTTTTTAGCGAAATATAGCAAAGAAAACACCCAATTTATATATTTATCGTACTGTTTATTTTAGGGAGAAATAATTGAAGCGAAGCACCTTTAAACGCGTCTAAAGCTTTTTGATGATCCATTACAATAAAACCAAAAGTATCATAATGAACGCCTAAAATTTTATTGACACCAACAAGCTTTGAAGCTTCTATTGCTTCTTCAATTCCCATTGTGAGTCCGTCACCAATTGGAAAAACAGCAAAGTCAAGTTTTGTAAATTTTGGAATAAGCTCCATGTCTAAAGTCAGAGCGGTATCGCCACTGTAATAGAAATTGCCATCGCCGGTTGTAAGCACAAAACCACAGGCAATTCCGCCATAAGAACCATCCATAAAACTGCTTGGATGCTGTGCTATGACACATTTTACAGTTCCGAAATCAAAATCAAATTTACCGCCTGGGTTGATTGGATGCGCATTTTCGATTCCGTTTTTCAATAGCCAATTATAGATTTCGAAATTCCCGAGCACTTTTGCTCCCGTATTTTTAGCAATTCGTTCCACATCTAGAATATGGTCATAATGCGCATGAGAAATAAAAATATAATCTGCTTTTATGGCATCAACATCAACCTCTTTGGCTAATTCGTTTGGTGTAATAAAGGGATCAAAAAGAAGATGTTTTCCGTTGGCATAAACAGAAAAACACGAATGTCCGTAGTAAGTAATTTTCATGGTAAATAGTTTTAAATCAGTTAATAATGAAGAATATTTTTCCAATAAATGTGCCAATGGGAAAGAGTGTTATAAAAGCAAAAATCATTAAGAAATGCATAAATGCTCCAGCGGAGCAAAATATTTATAGAAGAATCCATTTAGCAGTCACAAAAAAGCTCCAGCGGAGCGACATATAAAATACTTCTTATTTCTTGTTTTGATAAAAAACGAAAGGCTATGATTTTCCATAAATTAAAATAGCACTTGTAAAATAAAATCTTTATCTTTAACTAGTTGGTATATCGGTTTATATGTGTTTTTTTGCTGTTATACTTTTTGTAGCTGTTTAGGTTAAGAACCCCATATTTTCGTAAACAGTATATTCTAAATACATTCAAACAATTTCGGAATTTATCTGAATAATAAGTTTTTATCTCATTTCTATTTTATCCTGTTGTTTTTAGTTAAACAGCAAAGAAGTCGCTAGTTAAAAGTAATTTCAATTCATAAGAATATTATATAGATGCACGTAAGACTACATTTTCTAAAACCTTTTATTTTGTTTTGCTTTTTGTTTGTTTTGCAAACAAAAGCTCAGACTACTTCTCTTGAAGAATGTTTTTCTATAGCAAAGCAAAATAACATTACGATCAAACAGGCAAAATCTGCATTAAAGACTGGCGAATATAATCTACAGGCCGAAAAGAAAGGCTATCTACCAAAAGTAGATCTCTTATCGAGTTATTCCTATTTAAGCAGTCCGCTAACGATAAACTTGCAGACCGTTAGAGACGGAGTTGTTGAAGGTTCGTCTAAACAAAGTGTCAATACGGCAAACGAAATCTATCATGAAATTACAGGAGGCAATTTATCTCAGGCTGCACAAGATCGTATTTATAATGCTTCAAAAACGGTCATTGGCGGTATTTATCCCGATTACAATCCGAGTTTAAGCAAGCAGTCTTATTTTGTTGCTGGAGTGGGAGTGCGTCAGCCTATTTTTCTAGGAAACAAAATAAACTCAAGCATAGATCTGGCTCAATCAGTTGCAAATTCAGCGGGAATTGGAGTAGAGATTGCGGGCAAAGAAGTCGATTTTTTAATTGCAATTCAGTATTTAAGAATATTGTACCTCAACTCTTTAATTAAAAAACAAGAACAAATTGTAAATGCTTTAGATAAAAATAGAAACTACGCCGAAGAATTGGTCAAAAATAAAATTCTGCCTCCGTACCAACAAAACTGGACCAATGTGGTTTTAATTCAGGCGCAGAGCCAGTACAATAATATCAAGATGGAAAAACAAAATGCCCATCTCGAATTGAATAAACTAATGGGAGTTGACCTTGACACCACAATTGTGATTTCAGATACTTTAAGATATGCGGAAATCAATCTAGAAAAACCTATGAAAGATTATTGGCTTACTAACCCGGTTTACAGAATTGCAAACAACAAAATCTCTTATGCAGAAACTGCAGAAAAAATCAGTAAATCTATGGCTTTACCTAATGTTTTTGCGATAGGTAATTACAATTTGTATCAGAAAGATTTGCCAGTTTCTATTCCCGATTGGTTCGTAGGTTTAGAATTGCAATGGACTTTGTATAACGGGCAGACCAATAAAAAGACTTTAGCAGCCAAACAGCTTATTGAAGAAGCCAAGTTAGGAGAGGAGAATTCCAGTCTAATGCTTCAAGTGCAGTCGAGAGTGGCAAAGAATAAAATGAGTTCGCTGCAAAATGATGTTATGGCTATGGATGCAGCGAGAAAAGAAGCCAATACGACTAGCAGCTTAATTACCAAAAGAATGAACAATCAGCTTTCATCGCCAAAAGACGTTAATGATGCTTTGCTGGTGGAAACAGAAATAGAAAAAGGGTATTATACCGCTGTTTTAGGATACTACTTAGCATTAGCTGAATATTTTAATAGTTTAGGAAATCCAAGTCAAATAACGCAATTTATTAAATAGATGAAAGATATATTTAAAAACTACTGGGCGCTGATCATTCCAATCTTTGTAGTAATAGCAGGACTGATTTTTTTCTTAAAAGACAATAACAAAGAAGACAACAATTTCATAGGAATGGTTGATGCAACAAGTGTTGACGTAGCGGCCGAATTTCCAGGAAGATTAGATTCGTTGCTTGTAAAACAAGGTGATACCGTAAAGACGGGACAATTGCTGGCTGTGCTTCGATCTAACGAAATAAACGCCATAAAAGCGCAGGCATTATCGGCCATTGATGCCGCAAAAGGACAGCAGGAACTGCTTACACAAGGAGCAAGACCAGAACTGATAGAAGCGACTTCTAAACTTTATCAAATCAGCCAAGAGCAATATAAGTTGTTTAGCACGACGTATGACCGTATGGAACGACTGTATAATGAAGATGTAATATCGGGACAGGAAAAAGATGTTTTCTATTTTAAATTTCAAGCGGCTAAAAAGGAAATGGAAACCGCTCAGTTAAATCTTCAGATGTTAAAAAACGGAACTCGACCAGAATTACTAAAAACGGCAAATGCTATTGTAAAACAAGCAGAACAAGCGTATGAACTGACCAAAGCACTTGGCGATAATACCAGAGTTTATGCTCCTGCAGATGGCGTAATTTCTAACTTGGTTACGCATCAGGGTGAAATTATTTCTATTGGGTATCCGATTATGACGATTGAAAAGAAAAACTCCACTATAATTAAGTTTAATATCAGACAAGACAAATCAAATCTGCTTAAAGTTGGAAGCAAAACAGCGGTTAAAGTTCCGGGTTGCGAACCAGAAACGTTTGATGCCGTTGTGCATTCTATTGCGCCAACATTAGAATTTGCCAATTGGGTTCCGTCCAAAGATAAAGGAGAATTTGAACTGAGAACTTTTACGATAGAAGTAAAACCTGAAAACCTTGCACAAATTAAAGGGCTTCGTTCTGGTATGACCGCTTCTTTAATTCTTCCTCAATGATTTTGATGCTGAACATAATTATTAGAGAATGGAAGCGCATTCTAAGTCTAAAGGTATTTTATTTGGTAATGCTTGTAGTTCCTGTCGCTTTGTTTTTCTTCTATGCTCTTATTTACCAAAAGCAGGATGCCAAAAATTTAGCATTTGCTATTTGGGACGAAGATCAAAGTGCCATAAGCCGAGAGTTGATATTTTTGTTAGAACAAAAAGAAACGCTGCAGATTACGAGAAGAGTGAGCAGTGAAGCTGAAGTTAAAAAATTGATTCAAGAAGGGAAAATATTGGGCGCCGTACATTTTCCTGCCAATCTTCAAAAGAATATTTATAGCCGTCATCCGAGCAATGTGACTTTGTACACCAATGCCGCCGCGCTTGTTCCTGCTAAGTTAGTTTATAAGGCTGTCGCCGAAGTTGTAATTACAGGAAGTACAGGCGTAATTTTACAAAAATTGGTAAAAACGGGAATGAAAGCTGATCAGGCAATGGCAATTGCAAATCCAATAAGTCTTAAAACCTATCAGCTTTATAACCCAACTTACAATTATCAAGAATATTTGGTTCCTGGATTAATAACAGTCGGAATGCAGATGATTTTGATTATTAGTTCTATGCTGGCTTTAAATTATGAATGGGTTACAGGAACGATGCAAGAACTTTACGATTCATCAAAAGGTTCTGTTGTTGCTGTAATTGTCGGAAAAACAATAGCGCATCTTAGCATCAGCTGGATTAATTTTCTCATTATTACAGGAATTATTTTTACTTTTTTCGATATTGGCGTTCCTGCAGCTACGGGAAAGTTTTTTGTACTATACACCATGCTTTCTTTGGCATGTATTGGTATCGGAATGTTTATATCGGCTTTGTTTAAAGATGTTATGCTTTCGGGAGATGTTTCGCTTTTTTATACTTCGCCCGCTTTTGTTTTCAGCGGATTTACTTTTCCGAGATGGGCAATGCCTTGGTACGATCAATATTATGCGCTTATAATGCCTTATACCGCATTTTTAGACGGTTTTTTTAAGGTGTATTATATGAATTTACCTTTGAAATATGCTCAAGGAGAAATGGCCAAACTTTTATTGTTTTGTCTGGTAATGTATCCGACAGCGATGTTGTTGTTTAAACGTCAATTTAATTCGATTAAAGATGAAAAAGAAACCGCAACAATCGCTGATTAGTCTTTTCCTAAGGGAAGCTTCGCAAGTGGTAAAGGATCATAGTTTGTTGCTTACGCTTCTTATTGCTCCTTTGCTTTATGCCTTTTTTTACGGAAGTATTTATATCAATAAGGAAGAATTTGATGTAAAATTGGCCGTTGTTGATGATGATGGCTCGAGATTATCGCGTTTGCTGCAGCAAAATATAGACGATTCTCCAATAGTAGAATTGATTCATTTTTCGAATTTGGAACAGGCAAAAGAACAGATGTATCAAGGGAATTGCCAAGGATATTTTTATATTCCAGAAGGAACAGAAGCCAATTTATTGAGTTTAAAACAAAGCAATGTGGTATTGGCTATAAACGCTGCGAGATTTCTTCCTTCAAGTGATTTGTTATTGAATGTACAGCAGATATGCCTGACAGTTGGAGCAGGAGTGAGGCTTCAGTATTATCAGAAAAAAGAAGGCATGAGCACTACTATTGCTATGGAAAATGTGATGCCTGTAAATTTAGATTATCGCCCTTTGTTTAACGAAAGATCAAGTTATGGCGCATTTTTATTGCCCGGATTGCTGGCCTTGATTTTACAGCAGACCTTATTGATTGGCTTATGCGAAAGTGTGGCAGGTGAGCGTCAGCGTTCTCGTTTAGGCGAATGGCTAGGTTCTGGTATTTCTAATGGTATTTGGGGAAAAGGATTGTTTTATCTCATACTTTTTTCTTCGTATGGTTTTTTCTTTTTAAATGTAAATTATAAACTGCTTAATTTACCTATGAGAGGAAACGGTTTTGAATTAAGCTTATTATTACTTTTGTTCATAGTAACTTTAATTCCGATGGCTCAGTTTATCGGTTCGCTTTTCAAATCGCAATTGCTTTGTCTGCAGATGACGGCTTTCTCCACTTATCCGATTTTCTTGATTACTGGATACAGCTGGCCTTTTGAATCGCTTCCGTTAGCATTGCAGTGGCTGTCTAATCTTTTGCCTACAACGCCATTTATTGTTTTATATACCGCTATTGTGCAGTCTGGGGCAAGTTTATGGGATAATCCGTCTGTTTTGTTGCATCTTATTCTGCTTTTTGCTTTTTACAGTACGATCTGTTTTATTCGTTTAAAATATTTGAAAAAGAGTTATGAATTATGAATTATGAATTATGAGTTATGAGTTACGAGTTATGAGTTGTGAATTGTGAATTGCGAATTGCGAATGATTTTTAAATCTAATTAATCTGCGAGAGAAAAAATAAACTAGTTTGTAAAGCCTATTTAAATCTTCAGAAAAACAAATAAAAAAAGCTGGAATAAATCGCATTTTACGATTTGCTCCAGCTTTTGAATTGAGTTAGTTACTTAAATTTTTATAACACGACTAACGGAGAAATTACACCAAGCATAATTTTGCCAGTATTGTTATTAGATTGTCCCAAGCTTGCTTTCGAATAATCACTGTAATCGTACCATCGAGCTACATAAGTAGCAAAAAACTTTAGGTTAAAGTTTTTGATTGGATAAAACTCTACTGTTGGAATAACGCCCCAAGCGGTACGAATTCGGTTTGAACTCACATTTGGATCAGGGATTTCTTTCCATGAAGCCTTGCTTACCATTCCGATCACTGTAAGTTTCCACTGTTCATTTAAAGAATATACAGTTCTAAGCCAATGTTCAATATAATATACATTTTCTGCTGCATGATCTAAAACAGTGTCTGGAATAATATTGCTCACAACTCCTGTTCGATCTAGATCTTCGCTGCTCCATTTGAAATCATATTGAAAAAGCCATTTTTTGGTTCTAAACTGATTCCCTAATGCTGTATAATACATATTTACAGGTTTTCCATTTTTTGTGGCTTCCTGAAAAATACTGAAACTGTAAATGGTTTTAAATTTTCCGTCTAAAAAGCTTCCGTTCCAGTTTCCTACGTATGCAGCAGGAAATTTTGCCTCTTCAACATCGGGTACATTTTGATACAGTTCAGAGAAAGTTTTTGTTCTCGAATTTAAAATCTGACCAGAAAAAACGTGATTGGCATTTAATTTCCAGTTTACCTGAACCCCAGTTAAAAAGTTATCTGAATTATCTACGATATCATTGTATTGATAGATATCAATCGGATTCATATCAAACTCATAACCACCCCAGTTTGCTGTCATTTTCCCGATAGCAATACTTGTTCTGTTGGATATATTATACCCAATAAAAGCCAAGTCTGTAGAGCTGCTGATGTTGTCTGTAGATTGCGGTTCGGTTTCTTTAGTATATCGATCTCTAAACCTAAAAAATACCTTATCCTTATAGACTTTCCCTTTTACTTCCAATCTAAACTGGTTTACTTCAAATTTACTGCCAGTATATTTTCCGTCGTCGACATAGGTATTAAAGCCTAATTGAGTATTAAAAATTAAATCAACATTATTGAGCAAATCAACTTTGGTTGCTTTTATCAATGGTGTTTTGTGATTTAAGATGGTATCAGTCTGTTTTTCTTGCTGTGCATAAGCGCCAGCCACCAGAAAAACGCCCAAAATTATTGAAGTTAAGATACGCATAGTTTACAATTTCAATTGGTTTAATACTCAAAGAAGTATTCTTGGAGTTTTTTACTGTCAGTAGTTTGTGTAAGTCCCAGCATTAATAGAATCCTCGCTTTTTGCGGAATTAAATCATCTGCGACTATAGTACCAAGCTTTTGATCATCGGTTTCATCAAATAAAGTCACTCTTCCAGATGGCACTCTAGAAGCTCTCGCCACAACGATTCCTTTTTTAATTGCTGCTACTGCAGCATCTGAGTTTACTTTATTAAGATTTCCGTTGCCAAGACCGCCCGTTACAATTCCTTTTACTCCAGAAGCCACATAAGCATTTAATGCAGTTGCAGGAGCATCAGCATATAATTCTACAACAGCCACTTCAGGTAAAGAAGTTAAACCTGTAATATCAAACGGGGTATTTTTATTGGCTTTTCGAACTGGGGTTTCATAAAGTGTAACTTTTCCATCATAAACTTGTCCGATTGGGCCACTATTTGGCGCCGTAAAGGCATTTAAGTGCGTTGTACTGGTCTTTACAGCATTTCTTCCAGTCAAAATGTACTCATTAAATACTAGTAAAACACCGCTGTGTTCGGCTTGTTTTGAAGCCGCTAGAGTCACCGCATCATACAAGTTTTTTGGACCGTCTGCGCTTATGGCTGTTGCCGGACGCATAGAGCCAGTAATAACTACAGGCTTATCATATCTTACGGTTAACGATAAAAAATAAGCCGTTTCTTCTTGTGTGTCGGTTCCGTGAGTGATTACAATACCATCAGCTTCGTTGTTTTTATAAATTTCGTTTATTCTTTTATTCAGCTTAATCCAGATATCTACGGTCATGTCTTGACTTCCTACGTTTGAAATCTGTTCTCCCGTAATTTCGGCAACTTTTTCAATTCCCGGAACGGCCGCAATCAAATCTTTTATCGGCAATTCTCCCGCTTTATAAGCAGAACGGTCTGCCGAAGCTCCTTTTCCTGCAATTGTTCCTCCGGTTGCTAGTATCTTGATTCTAGGTAATTTTTGAGCATAAATACCTGTTACTAATAAAACCGATAATAATAATGTAGATAAATTTTTCATAGATCAGATGTGTTTAATTTAACTTTTATTATTTTGTTGAGTTCTCCCAGCTGGTTACATATTCAATTAAAATTTTACGGATGTTTTTTCCAAGAATTAAGTAGCTATCTGTTGGAAGATTGGCAAGAGAAACTCTAATACTCCATTCGGGTCCCGCAAAACCGCCGCCATTTAAAAGTACAATAGCTGTTTTTTCTGCTAAACGGAATAAAATATCAACAGGTTCAAAGTTCTTTTTCAGCCAATTAGCAAAATCATCTCCATAAAAGTGTTTTGCAGCCACCATAATATCAATTTGAGAATAATATCCCGCACGCATCGGGTCTTCTAGAATAGGAACCTCTAATCCTTCCCATAACAGACTTAAACGTCTATTGATAATAGACTGTGTAAGCGTTTTATAAACATCCTGAGTATCTAATAAACAAAATGCAGAGAAAAGCATCATTTGAAATTGCTGAGGCAAGGATAGTCCTGCTGTGTGGTTTAAAGCTACTTGACGGCTATCGGCAACAAGTCTGTCAATAAACTTGATTTTTTCTGGTTGTAATGTCAGAGAAGAATAACGATCGTGCAGTTCTTTTTTGTGAGCAGGACTTAAATTGGCAATTTTTTTATCGAAAATATTGTCCTGATGAATGGCAATTGTTCCAAGTCTCCAGCCTGTACAGCCAAAATATTTTGAGAATGAATATACTGTGATGGTATTTTGCGGAATAATAGCCATTAACGATCTAAAATTATTAACGAAAGTTCCATAAACGTCATCTGTAATTACCATCAATCCGGGATTATGATTTTTTACAATATCAGCAATATAATTGAGTGTATCGGTACTCATTGCAGAAGATGGCGGATTGCTCGGATTTACCACAAAAGCAACTTTAACCGCTGGATCTTTAAGCTTGTCTAACTCAGAATTTGGATATTGCCAAGTATGGAATCCGTTTTCTCCAACGCCGCTTGCTTCTACATAAACGACATCAAATTTGTATCGATCTAATTCTGGAATTTCAATATAAGGGGTAAAAGTAGGAGTAAGCAAGGCTATTTTATCACCACGTTCGGTAAGGTGATTTTGCATAAGCGAATCAAAAATATAACACATTGCGGCAGTTCCGCCTTCAACAGCAAAAATATCATATTTGCCTTTGTCATTTCCTGCGCCACACATTTCTTGCACCAAATAGTCATGAACAATAATTTCTATCTGACTTAACATACGATCAGGGACAGGATAGTTAAATCCGATTACAGCTTCTATCCATTCACGAATCCAAGCATCACCATCAAACTCATGTTTATCTATACCATAATGATATGTTTTCGCTAAAAGCGATGCAGCAGGACTATCTTTGTGTTTAGCCAAAAATACTTCAAAACGAGAAGCCACACCACTTTTATTTTGTACAATTCCTGCTAGAATGCCTTGTTCTTCCATAACATTGCGACATTCTTCTAATGCAAATTGTCCGAATAGGAAAAAAGCCTCTCTAGGAACTGTCGCAATCCAGTTTGGGTTTCCTCTTCCTGCATTAAGCGTTATCGCTGTCGATTTAAGCGCGCTTTCTTCTGCCAGATGAATTAATTCGTTTTTAATTTCAAATGGACTGAGGGTTTGAAGTGTTTTTTCTACCTCTCTTGATGTTTTTATTTTTGAAATATCAATTGCCATAACTAAAATGTTTAGAGATTATATAAAAAATTCGACTAACTCATGATTAAAATAATGACGACGCCCCATATAATGAGCAGCGTATTCCCAACGGCATAGGTCACAGTATAACCCAATGCAGGGGTTTTGCTTTTTACAGCATCTTGTAAAGCTCCTAGAGCGGCAGTAGTTGTTCTTGCTCCAGCAGCGCATCCTAAGGTTATAATAGGATGGAATTTGAAAATATATCTTCCGATAAATAGTGCTAGGATTAAAGGAATAGAGGTTGCGGCTGCACCTGCGATGAAAAGTCCCCAGCCAGCTTCTTGAAAACCTACAATAAAACTTGGTCCCGCTGTAATACCCACAACTGCTATAAAAATATTTAGACCAACATTATTCATAATCCACAAAGCAGGTTCCGGAATTCGTCCAAAAGTAGGATGCTGACCTCTTAGCCACCCGAAGAAAAGTCCAGATATTAAGGCACCTCCACTAGTACTAAGGCTTATTGGAACTCCGCCAACTTTAATAGTCAGTGCGCCAAGCAATCCTCCCAATACAATTCCTAAACCTACAAAAGCCATATCTGTAGTATTTGTAGGGCGGTCAGGATATCCAATATGTGTCGCTACTTGATCTACATCTCGTTTAATGCCAATAAGTTCGATCATATCTCCTTTTTGAAGAACAGTATTGGGTAATATAGGCATCTGAATCCCTGATCGTTTTAGAGATCTTACCACAACACCATGCATATATTTTAAATGGCGTAAATCGGCAATGGTTTTGTTTATGACTTCTTTTTTTACAATTAATATGCTTAATACTTCTACTGGAAAATTAAGAAGCTCGATATCCAGAACTTCTTTTTCATTCACCGCAACATAGTTCATCATATATTCTCTTCTTCCGCCCAAAGCGACAACATCATTTTCTTTAATTACAAATTCTGGAGTAGCATCTATAATTTCTTTTCCTCTTCGAATTCGCTGTATAAATAAACGTCTGTTATTTCTTTCCAGCTCGTTTTCAACTTCTGCAACTGTTTTGTTGTTCGCATAAGAGTGACCAGAAATCTGATAAGCATTATATATTACACGATCATAAGCAGAGGCAATACTTGGATCATCGCTAATGGCATCTCCTCCAAGTTGAATCTCAAGTTCTTTTGCTTTTTCTACTAAATTACCACCAAGTAATTTTGGACCGATAGAAGCCAATAGCCAAGCAGAACCTGCCGTTCCGAAAATATAGGTTACAGCATATGCGACTGGAATTTTATTAATTAAAGCCGTTTTCTGATCGGCTGGAAGATTTAGCTGATTGATCGTGTCTGATGCAACACCAATAACCGCAGATATGGTTTGAGAACCCGCAAGCATTCCTGAGGTTAAGCCCATATCGTAGCCCATAATTTTACCTATTAGATACGGACATATCAAACACAAAACACAGACTACTGCAGCATAAAGCATTTGAGGGAGTCCATCTTTTTTTAAACCTCCAAAAAATTGAGGTCCAACGCTATATCCTACAGCGAAAAGAAACATGAGAAAAAAGACCGATTTTACATTGGGAGAAATCACAATGTCTAATTGTCCGACTAAGACTCCCACAAGCAAAACACTGGTAACTGTTCCTAAAGAAAAGCTTCCTATTTTAAATTTTCCGATAAAATAGCCTAATGATATTGTGAGAAAAACTGCCAGTTCGGGATAATCTTTTAATGTAGTAATAATCCAATCCATAATTATTTGTTTTTTAGTTTAGATATATCAATAATTGATTATGAAAATCGAGGAGTAGGAAAAGATCTGGGAGAGAGGCGTTTAAGAACGAATTGTTTAGGTCTTTCAAAAATATACCATAAAGTGAGAATAATTGCATAAAAGGAGAGGTGGACATGTTCCAAGTTATAATTTGAAACAAGAAAACTTGAAACTTAACATTTTGAATATGAGATTATTTGTGTTGAGCCGCTTAGGCTTTTAGGGATTTTTGGAAATCAGTATGAAGTTTAGAAAATTATACTAAAGAGAAAATTTTTAAATCGATCAGTGTTTTTTCTAGAATTAAAATTCAAAAATGAGCAATTAAGAAAACCGCATTTTCGTTGCATATTATAATTTGCAACCAGTTAAAAAAATCTTGCTTTCCTATAAATTGTACTTTTCTCTATCAAAAAGCCTCTTAATTCCTGAAGTTATCAGAAGGGTAGAATTATTAAAATTATTTCTGCTAAAGCTTTTTTACCCAGATTTCAAACAAGCTACATTTAATTAAAATCTTAAACCATGAAAAAAAATGCCTTAAAATTTATTTTTGCAGGTTTGTTGTGTTTCACTTTTATAGGAGGCCTAAACGCACAAACCAAAAAGAAGCCTAATATCATTATGGTAATTTCTGATGATACTGGCTGGGGAGATTTAGGAGTTTACGGCGGTGGAGTCGGACGCGGAATGCCTACACCAAACTTGGACCGAATGGCAAAAGAAGGAATGCAGTTTTGGTCCTTTTACGGACAGCCTAGCTGTACACCAGGAAGAGCTGCAATGCTAACAGGGCGTATTCCGAATCGAAGCGGAATGACGACTGTTGCTTTTCAAGGGCAAGGAGGCGGATTGCCAAAAGAAGAATGGACATTGGCTTCGGTACTTAAAAAAGCCAATTATAAAACCTATTTTTCAGGAAAATGGCACCTTGGAGAAGCAGACTATTCTATGCCTATAGCGCATGGTTTTGATAAAATGCAGAATGTAGTGCTTTATCATTTAAATGCTTATACGTATGCTTTTCAGTCTTGGAATCCAGAGATGTCTCCAGAAATGTTAGCATTTTTTAAAAAGGTAACTATTGGTATACTTGAAGGTGAAGCAGGCGGAAAAGCACGTGAGGTAAGCAAAGTTACAGAAGATAATATTGCCGAGCTAGATATGATGATGGTAGAGAATAATTTGAAACAACTTGATGAATATGGAAAAAGCAAAGATCCGTTCTTTATGTGTATCAACTTTGCTAAAAACCATCAGCCTAATCTTCCTTCTAAAGAATTTGTTGACAAATCGCCAGGTAAGAGTAAATATTCAGATGCTGTTGTAGAGATGGATTATAATGTAGGACGTATTATGGATAAGATTCGTTCTTTAGGTATTGCTGATAATACTATCGTAATATATACAGTAGATAATGGCGCTTGGCAAGATGTGCATCCTGATTCTGGTTATACTCCTTTTAGAGGTACAAAAGGAACCGATAGAGAAGGAGGTAGCCGTGTACCAGCAATTGCTTGGTGGCCGGGACAAATTGAAGCGGGAAGCCAAAGCCATGATATTGTAGGCGGACTAGATCTTATGGCAACATTTGCAAGTCTTGCTGGTGTAGAACTTCCTAAAAAAGATAGAGCAGGTGTTGATATTATATTTGACAGTTATGATATGTCTAATGTATTATTTAAAAAAGGAACACCACTTCGCGACAAATGGTTTTATTTTACTGAAGCAGAATTATCGCCAGGAGCTGTGCGTATTGGAAAATTCAAAGCAGTATTTAATACCAGAGGTGATAATGGTGCTATTGCCGGAAGTGATGCACCTGGTCAGCAGCTTGGTTGGAGAGGAGATGAAAGTTATGTAGCGACAGTTCCTGCTATTTATAATTTATGGCAAGATCCACAAGAGCGTTATGATTTATTCATGAACAGTTGGACAGAGAAAACATGGACAGCTATCATTTTTAATCAAGCTATTGCCGATTTGATGAAAACGTATGCTAAAATACCTCCAAGAGCGCCTCAGAGTGAAACTTTTACTGGAGAAATGCAGATAGAACGTTATAGAACAATCGAACAAGTGAAAAAAATGATGAATGAAAAGAAAGTTGATCTTCCGCCTTTGAGTGTCGATACTAAGTAATTATTAAAAAGCTAGATGGGCAAATTGCCTATTTTAAAAGATTTTATCAAGTAGCAAAACCATGTCATTTTCTAGAAAAAGACATGGTTTTCTTTTTCTTCTCAGTTATGCGTATATTTGAGAGAATAAAAAATAGAAGCCATTATGAAGAAAATAGGATTTTTATCATTTGGGCATTGGTCGAATCATCCATCATACAAAACTCGTACAGCAGCAGATACCTTGTTGCAATCTATCGATTTGGCAGTTGCGGCTGAAGAAATAGGAATAGATGGAGCTTATTTTCGTGTGCATCATTTTGCACAGCAGTTAGCTTCACCTTTTCCTCTGCTTTCGGCGGTTGGTGCTAAGACGAACAAAATAGAGATTGGAACAGGTGTAATCGATATGAGGTATGAAAACCCGATGTATATGGTTGAAGATGCTGGAGCTGCCGATTTGATATCAGAAGGACGTTTACAACTAGGAATAAGCAGAGGGTCGCCAGAACAAGTTATTGATGGTTGGCGTTACTTTGGCTACGAACCTGATGCAGGTGAAACCGATGCCGATATGGGACGTAAGAAAGCTTTAGAATTTTTGGATAAATTGAGTGGAGAAGGATTTGCAGAACCTAATCCGTACCCGATGTTTCCAAATCCGCCAGGATTGTTGCGTATCGAACCACATTCTGAAGGACTGAGAGAACGAATCTGGTGGGGAGCTGCTTCAAACGCAACAGCAATCTGGGCAGCCGAAAACGGAATGCATCTTCAAAGTTCTACGCTTAAATATGACGAAAATGGCAAGCCATTTCATGTTCAACAGGCAGAACAGATAAGATTATACAAAGAAGCTTGGAAAAAAGCAGGACATCAGCGTGAAGCAAGAGTTTCTGTTAGTCGTTCGATTTTTGCGTTAGTCAACGATCAGGATAAATATTATTTTGGTGGGCAAGCAAAGGGCAATGATAGTTTCGGATATATCGAGCAAGATAAAAGAGCAATCTTTGGTAAAAGCTATACGGCTGAACCTGATAAATTGATCGAAGAATTAGCCCAAGACGAAGCGATTCAAGAAGCAGATACATTGTTGTTGACGATTCCAAACACTTTAGGTGTTGATTATAACATACATATTTTATCGTCTATTTTAGAACATGTTGCACCTTCATTGGGTTGGCGATAATTTTAAAATAATATACATAGAAAAGCCTCAAATAGTACTATTTGAGGCTTTTTTTATTGATGAGTATTTGTAATGGAATATTGAATATTGGAACGTAGGGAATTTAATTCTCATTTTGGAATGTTCATCTTATCATTTTGATAGGTATTTGTTTCATGATGAAAAATAAATTTGTTTCAAATTGCTGATAATTAAAGCGTTGTTTTGTTTTTTGATGTTTTGGCATGTGCTTTGTTTTTGCTGACGAAAATGAGAACCAAAAAACAATAACATGAAAACAGATAAAACTAGAAGCAAGAAAATTACAAAAGAATATGTATCCAATAAATCAATGAAAAATAAAGACCAGTTTATTAATGTGATGGTTTTTAGCATTGTCTTTTTTATCGCTGTTTTTTTGATAGCTCAAATGGTGTAAACTGAGCATATGAATTTTACACTTTTGACTATTATTAATAAACGAAATATACAGCAGCAATGAAAATTATAAGTCCCATAATCAATCCAAATATAAACCTGACAAAAAAGAGCTTTTTCTCTATTTTACCTCCAAATAATAAAGCAGTTTCATCTGATCAAGAGGCTGAATCTCCAATTGATTTTATAATTGAAAAAGCCAGATCAATCCATACTTTTTGGATCAAGCAAATTTGCGAGGTTACTTTATCATCTGCCATAGCTCGTGGAACAGGTATTTCAGGTCGTTCACCAGAATTTCTAGAAAAGAAAATGAATACAGGAGAAGCCGTCATTGCATTTGCTTCAGATGGAAGATGGGCGGGTTTTTCTTTTATTTCTTCCTATGAAAATGGTCAATATGTTTCAAACTCTGGTCTTATTGTAGCGCCCGAATTTCGTCATACCGGTCTTGCCAGAAAAATTAAAGACAAAATATTCGAACTCAGCCGCGAAAAGTATCCCACGGCGAAGATATTCAGTTTAACTTCTGGTCTTGCAGTAATGAAAATGAACCACGAATTAGGATTTCAACCCGTTACTTTTTCAGAATTAACATCAGATAACATGTTTTGGGAAAACTGCAAATCCTGCGTTAACTGTTCCATTTTAATGAGCAAAGAAAGAAAAAACTGTTTATGTACTGCTATGCTTTATGATCCTGAAGAAAAAGAAGAGAGTGCAGGATTATAACATCTATCTAAATTAATTCCGATTAGCATCAATATGATAGTAATGCAAAAAAAGCATTAACAAATAAAAAAATAGCATTTCTAAGCATAAGGTTTTTGTTTAGTTTTATCTTCTGAAAGAGCATTCGTTACTTTCTTACTTTACAAATTACCAAAATAATGATTACAACCAAACGACTTATAATAAAGCCTTACAGACAGGAAGATTCAGAATGCTTTTTAAATGCTTTAAATGATAACAGCGATCATTTATACGATTACTTCGCTAATATGATCAAGGTTAATGACAACTTGGAATCAACAAAAAAGTATTTCGAACAGAAAGATTTGGATTGGAAAGAGAATAAAAGTTATGCCTGTGGAATATTTAAAAAAGAAACCAAGGAACTTATAGGACATATATCGGTAAGAGAAATCGATTGGAAAATACCTAAAGGTGAATTGGCCTACTTTATATTTAAACAGCATAACGGTAATAATTTCGGAGCAGAAGCTTTACATGCATTTAAAAATTGGTGTTTTACTGAAAAGAAGTTTAATAGACTTTTTATGAAAATTGCTGAGGAAAATATAGCAAGTATTAAAGTTGCCGAACGTTCTGGGTTTATATACGAAGGACTTTTAAAGAAAGACTACAGAAAGCGTGAACAAAATTTAATCGATATGAATATATACGGATATACAGAAGATTTGAAACTCGAAAGAACTAATTCTCAGAATGCAGATTTTTCAAAATTGATTGTAGAATTGGATGCCAATTTAGCAAGCAGAAATGGAGAGATGCAGGAATACTTTAATCAATTTAATAAACTAGACAGTATCAAGCATGTTATTATTGCGTATGTAAATGGCACTGCAGCGGGTTGCGGAGCCATAAAGCAATTTGACAGTGAATCTGTTGAGGTAAAACGTATGTTTGTTTCTGAAGAATTTAGAGGAAGAGGCATAGCACATAAAATTTTAAATGAACTTGAAAACTGGGCAAAAGAATTAGGTTATGCAGCGACCGTTTTGGAAACCAGTAATGTGCAGGTCGAAGCAGTTAAACTATATACTAAAAGCGGTTACGCAGTTACTGAAAATTATGGACAATATGCTGGCATCGAAACCAGTATTTGTTTTAGAAAAGAATTAGAGCTTTAACTCTAAGTAAAAACAACTTCGATGTTGTTATTAGCAAATAATAAAAAGCATCGAAGTTGTATATTTAATTTTTCCGGCCCAAATTGTTTTAAAGTCTATACATTATAGAGCATCCCAAGATGCGCTAGGATAATAAATAGAACTTGTAACTGGAGCTGTCCAATAATCTTGACTTCCGCCACGGAAAGTGTGTAGACTTACAGCATTTACATTTCGCTTAGAATCGTTCGTTACCCAGCGAATTTTTTCGTTCAATATCTCTGTTCCATTTACGTAATATTTAACGTATCCATCTGTATTTGATCCAGTGTTCAGTTTAACAGATATCTGGCAGTTATAAGTAACACCTTCTTGAATGTAATATTTTTTTCCAAAATCATTGCCATATTGTCCTGGTTGATCTCTGTAATACACATAAGGCTGAAGATAAGCGCCACTTCCTTTTGTACTGTTAGATCCACTAGGGCAGTACCACATAAATCTGGCACTTCCGCCATTTCCGTCCCATGCTGCGTCGCCACCTGTGTTTTGGTCACCAATTAAGATTCCATATCCACATTTTCCACCTCGGCTCCAATAAAATCCGTTGTTAAATTTCATTTGAAACCAAACAGTATAAACACCCGTAGACCAAACGCCGTACGATGTGCATAAACCGCCAGGACAAGATAATGTATTAGTTTGCAATGTAATGGTTCTTGCTCCAGCTGTTCCTTTAGCTGTTGTGCTGCCTTCAAGCGGTGCATTAGCAGAGATGGTATCTTTGTTAGCAAGCTGCTGTGCTTCTTTTTTAGCAATTTGTTTTCCATTTAAATCTTCTTGTTCCTTTTCACAGGAATTAAGCACCAATGCTGTAATAAATAATACGCTGGTTAATTTTAAGAATTTCTTCATTTTTTTAGTTTTAAGGTTAGTAAACGATTAATAGTTAGTAATAATAGATAGTAGATTACGGTATTTGGGAACCGAAAGTGTAAAATTGAAGAATATAAATTTTAAGAAGGAGTAATAAAGTACGTTTTTACGTACACAGAAATCCGAGCTATATTTTTTGTATATTTTTAAAGATTGATACAACTCTCTTTTCTTCAAAAATGCTCCATTGGAGTATAATATTTACAGCAAGTGACTGGGATATAATTTTTTATAAATGAAAAGATTCTTTTTATTAAATTTATGTAGTCAATATCTCATAGCAGAAAAAAATGTTTTTTCAAGAAATATCTTTTTTTGCGTACTATATGAGTTATAAGGATTTTAAATATGAAAAATGACGATGAATAGATTTTGTCTATTTTGGAAGTAGTATTTACAATCCACAGCCCTAATTTTCTCTTTCATTAGTTTGTAATTTAGTAAAAAATAAAATTTTTCAACTATGGATAATCAATCAAATGACATCAGCAAATGCCCTTTTCATAACGGGAGCATGGACAAGCAAGCAGCTTCAGGAACGAAGAATCGTGACTGGTGGCCTCAACAGTTAAAATTAAATATCCTAAGACAAAATTCAGTATTATCAAATCCGCTGAATACAGATTTTAATTACGCAGAAGCGTTTAAAAGCCTAGATCTTGAAGCTGTAAAGAAAGATTTACATGCTCTTATGACTGATTCACAAGATTGGTGGCCTGCCGATTTTGGTCACTATGGCGGACTTTTCATTAGAATGGCTTGGCATAGCGCTGGAACCTACAGAGTGCATGATGGTAGAGGAGGAGCTGGTGCTGGACAACAGCGATTTGCACCTCTTAATAGCTGGCCTGATAATGTGAGCCTTGATAAAGCAAGAAGACTGCTTTGGCCAATAAAACAAAAGTATGGACAAAAAATTTCATGGGCCGATTTGCTAATCTTAACAGGAAATGTTGCTTTGGAGTCAATGGGTTTTAAAACATTTGGTTTTGCAGGAGGACGTGCCGATGTATGGGAAGCAGACGAATCTGTGTACTGGGGATCTGAAACTACTTGGCTTGGTGGCGATGAACGTTACAAAGATGGTTCAGAAGGTGTTCCGAAGGATCATGGTGTGGTTTCATCAGATGATGATGCAGATGGAAAGATTCACAGTAGAAATCTTGAAAAACCTCTTGCCGCAGTGCAGATGGGACTTATATATGTAAATCCAGAAGGGCCAGACGGAAATCCTGATCCAATCGCAGCAGCCAAAGATATACGAGATACTTTTGGGCGTATGGCAATGAATGATGAAGAAACGGTAGCGTTAATCGCTGGCGGACATACTTTTGGTAAAACTCACGGAGCCGCTTCATCTGATCACGTAGGTAAAGAACCAGAAGCTGCTGGCTTAGAATTGCAAGGTCTAGGATGGAAAAACAGTTATGGTTCAGGAAAAGGTCCAGATGCAATTACGAGCGGACTTGAAGTGACTTGGACAAAAACGCCAACCCAATGGAGCAACAACTTTTTTGAAAACTTATTTGGTTTTGAATGGGAACTTTCTAAAAGTCCAGCAGGTGCACATCAATGGGTCGCAAAAAATGCTGAAGCAATTATTCCAGATGCTTTTGATCCTAATAAAAAGCACTTGCCAACAATGCTTACAACCGATTTATCGCTAAGACTAGACCCAGCTTACGAGAAAATCTCACGCCGATTTTTTGAAAATCCTGATGAATTTGCAGATGCTTTCGCTCGTGCATGGTTTAAACTGACACATCGTGATATGGGGCCGAGAGCTCTTTATCTTGGATCTGAAGTACCTGCAGAAGAATTGCTATGGCAAGATCCTATTCCAGAAGTAAATCATACATTAATTGACGATCAAGATGTAGCTCAGCTGAAAGAAAAAATATTAAATTCAGGTTTAAGTATTTCTCAGTTAGTTTCGACAGCTTGGGCTTCTGCATCTACATTTAGAGGATCAGATAAACGAGGCGGTGCAAACGGTGGACGCATAAGACTTGCACCACAAAAAGACTGGGAAGTAAATAATCCTGCTGCATTAAAAGTGGTTTTAGATAAATTAGAAGCTATTCAAAAAGAATTTAATAATGTAAATGGTAATAAAAAAGTTTCATTAGCCGATTTAATTGTTTTGGCTGGTTCTGCTGCTGTTGAAAAAGCGGCTAAAGATGCTGGAGCTTCAGCTTCTGTTCCTTTTTCTCCAGGACGTATGGATGCTTCTGCCGAGCAAACAGATGTTGAATCTTTTGGCTATCTTGAACCGAAAGCGGATGGTTTTAGAAATTATAGAAAAACAAAATCATCTGTTCTAACAGAAGAACTTCTTATAGATAAAGCAAATTTATTGAATCTTACAGCACCAGAATTAACAGTGCTTTTAGGAGGACTTCGCGTTTTAGATATTAACGCGGATGGAAGTAAAAACGGTGTTTTTACCACTCGACCAGGTCGTTTGACAAATGATTTCTTTGTAAATCTGCTAGATATGAACACGCAATGGCAATCGGTTTCTAATGATCAGGAACTTTATGCAGGAAACGATAGAAGAACCGGACAGCCTAAATGGATTGGAACACGTGCCGATCTTGTTTTTGGTTCAAATTCAGAATTAAGAGCAATTGCAGAAGTGTATGCAGCTTCTGATGCGCATGAAAAATTTGTGAAAGATTTTATTGCAGTATGGACTAAAGTAATGAATTTGGATCGATTCGACTTAAAGGCTTAATACAGTAGAAGCAATAAGTTAATAATAGGAACTGCCCCTGATAGCTAAAGACTATTTCGGGGCAGTTTTTTTATGAGATGAATTTTTGCAAATAAGAATTACATTATTGTTTTATAAGTTTAATGGTTTTTGTATTTGTTCCATTGCATATTTCGGCAAGATATATTCCTGCACTAAAGTTATTTTTTAGTATTATAGCCGACGTGTAATTTGATTTGACAGTGTCTATTTTTCTTCCCAATATATCGAACACATTAATATAAATAGCCTGCGTTTCATCTCCTCCAATGATGTTTATCTGAAATTCAGTTTTTGTTGGATTTGGCGATGCATTAACTATAAAATCATCTATTTGATGTTCTGAAATTTTTGGTGCAGTATTTTTTAAAGACAAAGTAGCCTCGCATGAGCCTAGATGACAACCATGTGCTAAATGTGCTGACACAGCGTTGGCAGAAATGCAAAGACTTTTATTGTTCGTATGGCATATTAGTACTTTTTTTGCATCACAGCTAATATCGATTACTTTTATTTGTTTTGTTATGGTAATATAGCAGCCTTTCGCATCAGTAATGGTTACGCTGTAATCGTGAACTCCCGGTGTTGACGGATTAATAGAAATAGCATCTGTTATAGCTCCGTTACTCCACAAATAAGTAAAAGGTGCTGTTCCATTTGTAGGCATTGCATTCAATGTTAAAGAAGTAGGGCCATATCCTAAGTAAATAGTATTAGCGTCTCCTCCCGGATTTACAGCATATACATCTGGAATGAGAGCCGCAATCGGATTATTGATGGTTACTGTTGAGGTATTGGTACTGTTATTTCCTGCGTTATCGGTAACGGTCCATGTTATAACGGATGTTCCTACGTTAAAATTTCCACTTGCATCTAATCCATTTCCGTTTCTTGTAGTTGCACCTGTAATTGTATAAGTAACGGTATCAATTGCACAATTATCGGTAGCAGTTGCTAAAGGTATATTGTAATTTCCGCTTGATTCATAACAAAGAACAACAGAAGCAACTGAGTTTACAGTTGGTATTTGTGCATCCGTAACTGTCACCGTTTGCGAGGTTGTGGCGGTATTGCCATTTTCATCGGTAGCCGTCCATATTACAGTTGTTGTACCATTTGGAAATAATGCTGGTGCGTTATTGGTAATACCTGTTACAGCGCAATTATCAGTAACTATTGGTTGAGTTAATATAAATGTTGCTCCACACTGATTTTCGTCATTTGAGATCGTTATGGGAGCAGGTATCGCAAAAACAGGCTTTTCTGTATCATTAATCGTAATAGTAAAAGAAGTTGAACTATTATTGCATCCATCGGTTGCTGTCCACGTAACAGTTGTAATTCCTTTATTAAAAACTTTATTGGCTAATGTAGTATTACCAGTAGCAGAGGTTGCTCCAGTAAGCAAATAGCTGTAAGCAGCGTTACTGCAGTTGTTTAATGCGGTGATGTCAAATTCATTGCCTTGTGCTGTATAGGTAGGTAAACCGGTATTAGTGTTAGTGATAATATTTGACATCTCAGGCAGATAAAGTACTGGTTTAACTTGACCGTTGAATGAAAAGTCATCAATACCCACTAAAGAAGTTCCTGAGGTTCTGTTTGATCCGTACCAGTATAAACGCAATGTAATTGGGGTTTTGATATTGGTCAAAGGGCTTAAGCCATAAGTAAGTAAAGTTGCAGCAGTTCCAGTGAAGGTTTGAGGTGCCGTAATATCACTTGTAAAACCGTCTATGCTGGATCTTAAAACAAATGTGCTAGGATCAGAAGCGTTTCCTTTTCTAGCTGTAAATTGAAGATTAGAAAAATCTATTTTATAGCCATTTTTAGGTTGAAGTTTGAACTCAAAATACTGATCTGGATTAAATGAAGTAGCTGGATCTGAAGTATTTGTTTTGCTGGTCCAGCCATTTAGTAAAACACGACCACTAATTACGCCTGCTGTATTGAGGCCACCGCTAGTGCCATAATAAAAATTTGGTGCCGTATTTTCGTCACTGATTATATTAGGATTTGTGGTGTTTCCTGCCGTAATAGGTGCGATAAATTCAACATTGTTTCCAGTGAATGTGTTTCCCCAGATTTGTACAGGCGCACTAGTATTATTTAGCTCAAAAATTTTGATGTCATCATGATAAATAATACGTGTCATTACATTAGGGGGATCAGATGTAATAGACTGTCCTGGACGATACAAGCCCCATTTCAAATATCCCGAAGGATTAGCTTCAGGAACATCCTGATTGAAAGTTTTAAAATTGCTCACCTGCCATGCCAATGTATAATCAGTTTGTCCAGGTAACCTATAATAAACTTTATAATAACCAGTATTATCAGTTGTCATTTTTGCATCAATCCTAAAATCAATCCATTGATTTATATAGGGACGAAAATCATCTATGATAGACGGTTCAATATTGTCGTTAGGTATACGGAAGGTAATGCTATTACGTTTTGCGCTTAAGTACCATGCAGGATTTTCTCCGCCACTTTGTTTGCCTTGAAAAATAATATCGCCATTTTGAGCCATTCCCGCAGTATAAGATTCCCAATCTTTTAGCAACAGACTCACTTCAAAACGGCGTTCATCTCCCGGATAATATTTTCCATCTGTAAACATTTGAGCTGTAGCTGCCTCGCTTCGCCAATGGTTATCAGAAAAATATCCCGAATCTCCAATGGTTACGCGATGAGCTATAGCATAATTGCCAGTACGGCCAGGACTTACCAAGTATTCCGCATCACTAGCAGTGGCATGTGTTGTAGTTAAGTTTGAAATTCCAGAGTTTGCTGTACCACTTTCATAGTCAACAGTAACAAGGGTACCAGTAATTGTTGTAGGTGGTGTGGGTGGTGTTGCAATTAAAGAGTTAGAATAAACGATGTCATCCATATACATTACAGGTGCTGATGATCCTGCTCCCACATTCAGCAAATTCATACTGTTAATATTAGTGCCTTGCGGAAGAAAACCAGTTCCAGGGTCAGCATTGGTAAGTACTTTAATATTGTCGATCCAGATGTCAAAAGTTCCTGCAGCAAGGGTATGAGTAGTTAAATTAAACGCACTTCCAGTTGTATAGGAAGTTTCAGCATTGCTATTGTTCATAAAAAATTTTAGAACATAAACCTGACTTTTAGTTATTGTAACCTGCGAAAGTCCTGCTGTTGTATAGTTTGGACTTGTCGTAGACGAAAGCCAATCAAGGCTTATTGCGGTGGGAGTAGGAGACAGTCTTAAGGCGGCAAATGTTTGCGGTAAACTTATCCCGCTACCGTTGGTAAAATTGCTGCCATTGCCAAAATAGATTAAGAATCTGCCATTAGTTCCTGATGTAATGTTGATCTTGCATTCAAATGCTGCAATGGCTGTAGCTGTAAAAGAACCCAAACCAAATTTTGCGCCCGATACGGTTGTACCACCATTCATTTTAAGTTCGGCTCCCGAACCTCCTGCCAAATTAGAAGAAGTGAGTTCAACAAAACCTTCAGTAGTAGACGAAGCTCTTACACTAGCAGTACCTCCGCCAGCCGTTGGTGAAGGCAAATAAGTTGGACTGTAAGCAGTAGACGCGTATGGCATCGAGGCGGTAATGCCAAAGTTGTATTCCCAATTGGAATTTTGTGCCATACTTTCTAATATAGAAAATACACAAAGTAAAACAAGTAAACTTTTTTTCATAATTAATTGGTTTTGGTTGAGTTAGTAAATAAGCTTTTCTTTGGGTCGCATTTAATAGACAAAGAGATTTGTGGTTTTGGGCGACTAAGTTAAATGCGGGAATAAAAATGATATTTCAAATTCGGATATAAATGTTTTGAATTTGTGTAAATATTCATTTTTATCAGATTTGATAGATGATGTTTCATAGATATGAAGGCTCCAATAGAATTTTAATCTCCTTGGGTTTATATCAGAAACTCACTATCTGAGCGCTATTAAGAATATTTACCACATTGCATATTTTGATTTTATGGATGTTTTTTGAAGTTGTAACCAGCTACAATTAAGAAGAATGTAAAAAGTTTGATTTTAATAAAATCAAGTGTTTACCGATTTAGGAAGACCATTTTTAGAAAAGGTATTTTTTATTTCTGATTAGTCAATTGAATTTTAAGCGATAAAATAAAACTGGTGCATCGATTTTCAATAAACCAATGCACCAGCTATAGAAATTATTCGTTTGAAGGCTTTCCAATCGTAGCCAAAATTCCGCCATCAACATAAACTACGTGTCCGTTTACAAAATCACTGGCTTTTGAGCTTAAAAATATCGCTGCGCCTTGTAAATCTTCAGGATTTCCCCAACGTCCTGCGGGAGTTCTTCCCATAATAAACTCGTTAAAAGGATGACCGTTTACACGAATTGGTGCGGTCTGACTTGTAGCAAAATAACCAGGACCAATTCCGTTAGTCTGAATGTTGAATTTAGCCCATTCTGTCGCCATGTTTTTGGTTAACATTTTCAAACCTCCTTTTGCCGATGCGTACGCACTTACAGAATCTCTTCCCAGTTCACTCATCATAGAACACATATTAATGATTTTTCCGCCACCACGATTGATCATTCCTTTTACAACATTCTTAGAAACAATAAAAGGACCCGTTAAATCTACTTTTATAACCGCTTCAAAATCGGCAACTTCCATTTCGATAATCGGAGTTCTTTTAATAATTCCGGCATTATTGATCAAAATATCGATAGGCCCAACTTCAGCTTCAATTTTGCTGATTGCTGCTATTACGGCATTTTCGTCGGTTACATCAAATAAATAGCCATACGCCTCAATTCCTTCCGCTTTATATTCTGCAATTGCACTGTCTACAGCTTCTTGCGAAGAATGATCATTTACTACAATTTTTGCACCTGCATGTCCAAGACCTTTTGCCATTGCCATTCCTAATCCGTGAACTCCTCCTGTAATTAGCGCTGTTTTCCCTGTTAAATCAAATAAGTTAATTGACATTTTTTTGTTTTTTGGTTAATAGTATTCTTAATTATTTTTTTGTTTTTGATGCTTCTTTCACATTTACAATCAAAGGATTTTGAAGTTCCTGATTGAAACGATCCAAATAATCCTGCCATTGTTTAGAATTGGTTATTTGCCCCGCTTTGTCCCATGCGGCACCAAAATAATACACAATAGGTTCGTTATTTTTTACCAAAGTTAGGGTTAGTAGCTGTTCTTTATCTGCCCACATTTTTTGGGCAGGAGTGCTCAATATTGCACCGACAGCTGTAGTTCCTTCTTTTTCAAAAGTGGGTTCCCAATAACTCATAATTCCCTGTTGTTCATTTAAGCCAATTATGCCTTGCTTATCACGTCTTATAATCCCAACCACAACAGGCAAAGGGTTTTTATCGTCGAAAGTATAGTTGTTTTCAATTTTATTAAGCTGTGAACCAGTATCTATAGAAATGGTTTTTGTAGCCTTCACTTTAATTCCGCCAGCATTCCAGCTGTCATAAATCAATTGAAAAGTCGTGCGAAGCGGACCATTATCCAATATTTTCCATTGGTGATAATTTCCAGAATAGCGGATAGTATCTTTTACAAAAGGAGCCATGTTTCCTGCGCCCAAAGTATAGCCAACATGGTAGTAATCAAGTCCGTCGCCGTGATCGATATGATAATCATTGCGTTTATAACGGTCATTTATAACCAATTTAGAAGTGCTTTTTACCCATACGTCAAAACCATAAGCGTCGCCTTCTGTTTTTTCTAAAGCTTTTCCGTAAGCACGAAAAGCGATTTTATCATTTTCCCAAGCAAAATCGTCCAATCTTTCAGAAACGTAGCGAGCATATGTTTTTGCTGCAAAAGTTTCCGGTTTTCCTTTTTGAATAGAAAGGTTTAACACTGATTTTGCTTTAATATTTACTTGCAGTAATAAATTTTGAACAGCAGGAGAACCTTTATGTTCCAATTGAAACGGAATTTGCTTTTTTGTGCTGGTATTAATTACAATAAAGTTTGCAGTATCGATTTGCGGATAGGAGGAAAGTATCTCTTTCCATTTTACAGAAACGACAGTTTCCGTTTGATCTACAGTCAAATTATTTTGAATAGTAATACTTGCTTTTGTCTGCCCGATAGAAGTAAAGGGTAAAGTAAAAACGAGAAAAAAGAAGGTTTTAATGGTTTTCATTGTAATTGTATTAATTGGTAAGCACTATAATAGTTGATGTTTTATGTTTTAAATTTTATTTAATAATTGGTTCCGTTAAGGCATAGTTTGGGCTTCTCACTCCAAAATGACAGCTTCATTTGGGCGGTATTATAATTTTTAAAATTGAAATTTGTAAATGATTTTTAGTATTCTAAAGTACTTTGTTTTAGTTCATATCTAACTCAATAATGTTATGCGTGAATGTATGTTTATCTGCTGAGTTCAATATAAAATTGATTAGGATTTTTGATAAAAAATTTCAATTCTTACATCTCATCTTTCTGTTAACCACGTTAATCTCCATTCTTGTTGTGTGGATTTTTATTGGTTTGTATTTTTCTCACTTCGATATATTGGTCTCCTCCAAAATATACTACTATTAATATCAACACGATTTTTAAATCTTTTTGCTGAAATACAAGCTTTTTATTTTCTAAAGTTAAAGCATCTACTAAATATAGACTTGCCAGATATAGTAATGTAATAGTCGAAAGTATTTTTAAAGCCTTTATTGTTTTAGCATGTTTTGATACTACTATAACAAAAAATAAAAATTGAATTGTTCCCCAAATTATATATTTGAAAGCTCCAGACTTATTGAATGATATGATGGAAGCAATAATAGAAACGATTATAGCGCATATACTAAACCAAAAAATCCATTTATTTCTAAAGAAAGCTTTTTCTTTATATATTGGTTCTATCTCTGTATCAAATTTATTTTTTTGCATTTTTATTCTTTTGTATTTTCTAATCGGGCTAAATATTCACTCGGCATACAACCGTAATGCTGTTTAAAAGCAGTCGAGAAATAAGAGGGCGAATTAAAACCGCACATATAGGTTATTTGAGCAATTGTATATCGCTTGCTCTGCATTAATTCTACAGCTTTTTTAAAACGGATTCGTTTAATAAAATCCATTGCCGATTCGCCCGTGATTGCTTTTAATTTGATATAAAGATTCGAACGGCTCATTCCGATTTCACGGCTGAAATGATCCACAGTAAATTCAGAATCTGCCAAATGATCTTCGACAATTCTAATGGCTTCTTTTAAGAATTCTTCATCTAAAGTATTGAATGCAATATTCTCTGGAACCATTTCTTTTCCAACCGAATAGTATTCCTTTAATCGTTTACGGGAACGCAATAAATTGGTGATTTTTGCAGCCAATAATGGCGTCGAAAATGGTTTGGTAATATAATCATCGGCACCCATTTCAAGGCCTTTTATCTGTTGACTGGTTTCATTTCGTGCCGTTAAAAGCATCAGTGGAATATGCGACGTATTAATGTTCTGTTTTACACGTTTACAAAAATGCAAACCATCTAGCTCAGGCATCATTACATCGCTGATAATTAAATCAAAAGGATTAATTTCTAATAAATCTAATGCCATCTGACCGTTGTACGCAACTGTCACATCGTAGGTTTTGCTAAAATAATCCTGCAGATAATCTAGTATTTCTTTGTTATCATCTACAATCAGTAATTTCACTGGCTGGTTGCTGTCTATTGCTTCATTTTCTTCTTCTATTTCATTTTCATTATCCAATTCATTATCGGTAACAATAGACAAATCGTATAATGATTCTTCTATCTGCTGATCGTTTTTATAAACTTGATCCAAAATCGGAATGGCAACTGTAAAAGTACTTCCTTGTTCTTCGGCACTTTCAGCGCTAATTTCGCCATGGTGCAATTCGACCAAACGTTTTGTAAAAGCCAAACCAACACCAGAGCCCAAATTCATTTCGCGGTTGTTTACTTGATAAAAACGATCAAAGACTTTAGATAAATTCTCCGCGCTAATTCCGACTCCCGTGTCAGCGACTTTTATTTGTACCGTATCGTTTTTCTTCAATAATTCAACATGAATACTTTGTCCTTCTTTGGTATATTTAAAAGCATTAGACAAGAGATTAAACAAAATTTTCTCCATCGCATCTTTATCAAAAAGAAATACAAGCTGTGTTTCGGCTGAGTGGAAAGTATAATGAATGTTGTTTTTTTCTGAAAGCGGTTTAAACGATTCGAAAATTTCCTGTGTAAAACGAACAATATCGCTTTTACCCACTTTTAGCGGACGTGTTCCCATTTCTGTTTTTCTAAACTCAAACAGCTGATCGACCAAATTGTAAAGACGTTTGGCATTAATGAACATTAATTCATGTTTTTTTTTGGTGATTTTGTCTGCAAACGGCATTTTTAATAATTCTTCTAAAGGCGCTAGAATCAGCGTTAAAGGTGTTCTTAGTTCATGTGAAACATTAGTAAAGAAATCCATTTTGATTTGATTGATGTAACTCACTCTTTCCTTCTCAATTCTTTCCAGTTTTAACTGCTGCTCGGCTTGAATTCTTTCTTTAATGATTTTAAAACCGATATAAACTGCTGTACCAATAATAGCAAGCAACAACAAAGAAAACCATACTGTTTTGTACCAAGGCGGAAGTATTACAATTTGCAAACTTCTAACAGCGCTCATTTCGCCATTTGGACCAACAGCTTTTATCTGAAAATTATATTTTCCTGCAGATAAATTGCTGTAGCTTACCTTCAATTGGTCTGTTCTTTGCCAGTCTTTATCAATACCTTCCAGCTTATAGAAATAATATGTTCTGTTGGAAGAAATGTAATTGAACGTATTAAAAAAGATACTGAACTGTTTGTATTCTGGTCCAATTTCCAATTCTTTAACCTGATCAATATGCTGTTCCAAAATATCAGTTTCGTCGCCAACAGCAACGGTTTTATTGAGAACTTCTAAAGCTGTAAAACTCAATTTTAAAGGAAGCGGACTTTGTTTTACCATAGACGGGTAGAAGTATGAAATTCCTTTTATACCGCCAAAAAGCAGCATTCCGTCCTTAGCCTTGCAGAAAGCATAATCGTTAAATTGCTTGTTCTGTAAACCATCACTTTCGTCAAAAGTCTGTACAGAACCTTTGTCTGGATTAAACTTAATTAATCCCGTGTTGGTAGAGATCCATAAGTTATCATCGTCTGGGATTATGCCGTAAATCGTTTCTTTGAAGAAATCTTTTCTTGCTTTAAAACTAATAAATGATTCCTGCGTTTCATCGTACAATCGCAAGCCCTCTCGCGTTCCAATCCAGATTCTGTGTTTTTGATCTTCGGTAATGCAGTTTACAATATCATCGCTTAATTTTCCGTGGCCAATAGTACCAAACAATTGTGTTTCTGGATAAAAAAGCGTTACGCCATTGGTGGTGCCAATCCAGATTCGTTTTTTGCTGTCTTCAAACAGAAAAGTAATATCGTCAGAAGCGGGTCTTTTCCCTGCTTTATCCAAATGAATATGGGTAAATGTTTTGGTTTCGGGATGAAACTGATCCAATCCAGATCGTGTTCCGACCCAAATTCGATCTTTAGAATCTTTTAGTAAACTATAAACTAAATCTCCAGCAATACTGTTCGGATTGTTTTCGTCATGGCGAAAACGCTGCGCCAAACCCGTATTCGGATTCAAAACATTCAATCCGCCGTTATGCGTTCCCACCAAAACATTTCCGTTATTGTCAAATTCAATGGCTTTAATATTGTTCGAACTTAAACTGTTCGGATTGTTTTCGCTATTGGAATAATAACTAATGGTGTTGGCATTTTTGTTCCAGTAATTCAGCCCTTTATCGTTGCTTCCAATCCAGAAATTGCCTTTAGCATCTTGTTTGATAACGCCAATAACTTCATCGTTTAAAGATGGTTTTCCTGAGTTTTGGCTTAAAAGATTAAACTTAATATCGTTTTTATGATAATAGTTCAAACCTCCATAATAGGTTCCCAACCAGATTCCGTTTTGTTTATCTCTAAAAATGCAGCGTACCGAATTCTGGCTGATTGTATAAGGCTGTGAAATTTGGTGCGAATAATTGCTAAATGATTTGTTTTTAAGGTTATAGATGCTCAAACCTTTAAACGTTCCAAACCATAAATTTCCTTCGGTATCTTTGTTAATGCATCTAATGTTATTATCGGCAATACTATTGTTTCCAGCATTATGAAGAAGCGAAGTAAGAGTTCTATTCTCTGCATTGTATTCAATTACACCTTCGCCTTCTGTAGCGATCCATAATTTTTTTCCTTCAATAAAAACATCATTGATATAAGGTTTTTTTGAGGTTAGATTTATTTTTGAAAGCTGATGAGATTTGGAATTCAACTGAAAAAGACCAACATCTGTTCCCAATAAAATCTGTTTTTGCCAAATGCCGATGTATGCTATTTTTTTGATTTCATGCGAAGAAGCATTAAACTTTATCGGAACAAAATTCTTTTCATTTGGAGAAAGCACAAAAACATCTCCTGCAATAGAAGAAGCCCAGATTCTATGTTCATTGTCTTCGGTAATGGCAGAAATGTACCATTCGCCAATATTTCGCGGAAGCGGATAATTGATAAAACTATCTGTATTGTAATTGTAAACACTAATACCTTGATTTCCGCCAACCCATAATTGTCCTTTATGGTCTGTAAACAAACTTCGAATGTAATACGATTGCAGACTGTTTTTAACGTCTTTTATTGGGCGATAAACTTTGAAACCTTTACTATCATAACGATTTAATCCGTCTTGAGTTCCAATCCAGATAAAACCCAAAGTGTCCTGCTGAATGGCAAAAACAGAACTTTGCGACAAGCCTTTATCAACCGAAATGGTTCGGAAATAGCGGTCTTGCACTTGGGCATAACTTTTCGCACTGAAAAGAGTTATGTAGAAAAACGTAAAAAGGATAATCGTTTTCTTCATAAAGGTTTGAGTTATAATTTGTTATTTGTTTTTACTGAATGTTTAAATTTAAACAAAAAGAAAACACTTTTATTCTTAATTTTTGTCATATTTAGCCACATCTGGCAATTCATCTATAGCTTCTTGTCGGACTACTTTAGCATGATCAATTTCAAGCAATAAAGAACTTCCATCGATGTTTGGCATGTATTTTTTTCCTTCAAATTGAATTGGCAGATTTCCGTAACTAAACATTGATTTTACTGCGTTTCCTGAAACTTGCAATGCCACAGGTTTTTCTCCGTTTAATTGCGCTTTTATATTCCAGTCTCCAACTTGTAAAGCTGTAAATCCATCTTTGTTGGATAGTGTTTTAATGACTTCTGTTTTTCCATCTTTAATTTGGATGATGGTTAAGAATCTAAATTTTTGTTTTGGCTGAGAAGTGATTCCCGCGTGCCATTGATCTTTAAAATCTTTAATTTGTCCTTCATCATTGGTCACTTTATTCCAGTTTACAGCAGCTTCGAAAAACTGATTGTGTACCGCCATTTTTAACGGACTCTCAGCATAAACATTCGCTGTAACATTTCCTAAATCGGTTTTAACTGCAAATTGCTGCTGATTTGAGTTTTCGGAATTCTGACCTTCAATTGTGTAATAAGGACAATGAAACTGAGTTGTCCATTTTACTGGAGTTTTGGCTTCCAATTCATCATATAAAACAATATATCCGCCTTCTAATTGCAGCATATGTCTTCTGTACAATGTTACACCAGATTCTCCGTAACCGTTTTCTTTGCTCGGAACTACTTTGATTTGTTCAAATCTATTCAGCCAAAATTCACTTTTAATTTCGCCATACGCATTGCTGGCATCTCCTAAAGCATATTGAATGCGTTTTCCGGCAATCGCTCTCGGAATCCATCCGTAACCTTCTTCACCAATTTTCTGATTTAAACTGTCGGCTAAAATGGTGTTGTACGCTTTTGTTGATCGATAATCAAGAAGATTGTGTTTGTCGCTGAAATTGCTGTAATAACCTGTTCCTCCAAAAATTACTTTTCCTTTATAATTAATGGTAAAGGCATTTTGCGAAGCATGCCCATGTCCAGAAGAACCAAACGGACTGCTCAATAAATAACTGCTTAGCGTTTTATCGGCATTAGCTAAATCTTCGTGCATCGCGACAACACCGACATCTCCAAATTTGCGTGTTTTTGGTAAAACAGAAGGCGAGGAAGCAGGTAAATTTCGGTTTGGTTTATAATTTAAAAGTCGAAAAAGAAGATAATCGTCTGTACCATGATAATACGAAGCATAATCTCTTTTTATACCGTCAACATACCAATTTAAGTAAGGATTGTCAATTTTATAAGTAAGCGCGTCTGCAAACCAAGCTTCGCCTTTTGTAATGTAGGGAATATTCTCCCACATATCGCCAATCGCAGTGCTTGCCGATTTATTAGGATGTGTATAAAGCATATAGTAAGGCAGATTCTGCATCCAAGGCAGTTTGAAATAATCAACTCCGCTAAAATCGCCAAACATTTGCGACAAATATATAATCGACCTAAAGTTGACTCTAAAATAGCCGTTTCCTTCATGCCAGCCGCCATCTGTTGTGCTTAAAACCGGGAAACGCGCCGACCAAACTTCATACAAATACGTAAGCCATTCTTTTGCTTCGGGTACATCGTTTATAACCGCAACAGTTGCAATAGCTAGGTTTCGCATAGTAATCTGCCAAACGTGATTGTCGCTAACGTGCAATTCAAAACGATTAGGCAAATGATCGTAAACTCTTTTGGCTCTAAGTTTAATGATGTTTTTAAAAAGTTCTTTTTCCTGCGGAGATAAGAATTCATAACCTGCATCATAAAACCATCCTAAAGCTTCGAGTACGGCACCGCCTGTAAAGTCATCGCCTGTTGCTAGTCCGTTAGGATTCATGTTGGCAATGTTTATCGCTCTGCGTTTGGCATCTAAGATAAAACGCTCGTCTTTAGTAAGCTGATAGGCAATGCATAAATTGCGAACAGGAGTTCCAACAGCATCTCCAAAACCATGATACATTCGCTCAATAATGATTTTTTTCTCTAAAGGATTTTTGCCAGTTGTATCAATGACGCGTTGTGGTTTCTCAGTTGGAAGAGGAGCCAGCATCAATTTTTCCGCGAAAGCGATAAACTTTTTCGCCTCGGGATTATTCAAGTTATTGCGATAAAAGTCGTCGCCAATAGTACGCATATTCCACAAAACCGGATGTGCTCCTTCATTTCGTTTTAAAACTTCGGTTATTGGCGGAGAAACTTTTTCGTTTGCATATTTGGCATCAATTACAAAATCATAAGTTGGTGACCATGTCCATTGATTGCTGCTTTTTAAGGCATAAGCGTATTTCCAATACCATTTTCCAGCTTTTAACGCTTGATGCAGAGGATAAACGGCCCAACGCTGTTCGGCACTGGAAATTACATTTTTGGTAAAGTTTTTATCGCTGGCAAGCATCACTTTATATCGTACGTTGCCAATATTTGGATCTTCTTTAACTTCACTGCCGCTTTCCATTGGTTTCACCATTTCTTTGCCGTTAGTTCCAGGCCAAAGCAGGGCGGGAGCGTTTGTTGGAACCGTTACACCGTTTACAGGATATGGCCATTCGCGTACTCTTGCGTGCAGTTTTTCGGCGGTTAACTTTATGACAGCCTGCTGTTTCTGACTGAAAACAGAGAAGGCTGCCAAAAGTAACACTACTGTATATATTTTTTTATTGATCATTTGTTTGGTGTTGAATGATTTATAATCCAGATTGAAACGAATCGCCGTTCTTTTTGCACCATTCTTTTAAATAACGGCGCATGTTAAGCAGTTCTTTTTTATACGTTTTGTTTACGGCTAGATTTGTTATTTCGCCTGGATCTGTGGTTAGATTGAATAGTTGTTCTTTTAAATCACCTTTGTTGTAAACAATGTATTTGTAATTTTGAGTAATTACCGCACGTCCGCTAATTCCTAAAAGTTCTTCGTTATCGGCAAAATCGGTTTCTATAACCAAAGTATCGCGAAGTTTTAAAGCTGGATTTGCTATTTTTTTACTTAAATCAATTCCTTTTAAATCAGAAGGTTTTGAAACTCCTGTAAAACCGCAGATGGTTGGAATAATGTCTGTTCCGTTGCAAACCAACATTTCGTCTGTGCTTGGTTTCCATTCTCCAATTTTTGAAATAATAAACGGAATTTTAGCCGATTCTTCATATAAAATCTGTTTCTGATTCCAGCTGTGTCCTGCGTAACCGTCGCCATGATCGGCAGTAAAGACAATGATTGTATTTTTTTCGATTCCGTATTTTTTGAGTGAAGTCAGAACCATTTCGATATAACTATCTACTTTTTCAATCAGTCTATTATACGCCCAACGATATTGACGCCATTGATCGGCTGTCCAGTTTACTGATGGATAAGTTCTAAAACTTACTTTTTGCTGTTCGCGTACTATTTTGGGTTCGTATTCTGGAATTTTCCAATTGGCAGGAAGTGGCGGACATTGATCTGGAGATGGAGCATTTTCTAAAACATCCATTTTTAAGTCTTCTCCGCGTGCCCATTCGCAAATGTCATGCGGATTTAAAAAAGAGGCTACAAGTAAAAAAGGCGTGTTTTTGTTTTCTTTAATAAATCGTGCACAGAAAGAAGGCGTCGCAGCATCGTTGTAATCTTGAAAATTGGTGTTTTCTATATATTCAAAACCATGCTGACTTTTTTTGGAAGTAGGAACGGGAAGATGCCATTTTCCAACATAACCTGTTTTATATCCTCCGTTTTGGAAAATTTTTCCCATCATCAATAAATCATCTGGCCATTGTCCGTCTTTTTCTGGCGCATTTCCAATAAAACCAGTTTCATAAGGCATTTTACCGCTCATAATGGCAGAACGTGATGGCGAACACAAGGGTTGTGCGCAATAGGCTTTAGTAAAACGAACTCCATTTTGAGCCAGTTTATCCATCGCAGGCGTGTGCAGGTTTGTATTTCCTGCGTTGCTCATCGCATCAGCAGTTTGCTGATCGGTCATAATGATTAAAATGTTCGGACGGTCAGCATTTTGTGCATGATTTAGTAATGGAATATTTAAAATTCCTAAGAGGCACAGAACGAATATGTTTTTTTGAAATTTCATCTCTATTTTACTAGTGGATTCTTTTATTTTAATGCTTTAAATCTAAAAACGAAAATACCAATCCTTGTTTATTTATAGTTTTGAATTTGTTCAAAATGCTATTAGATTTAGCTAAAAACAACGGTTTTTCGTTTAAAATGAGCTTTCTTTAATAACAGTTAATGCAGAACTGAAGCTCTGCACTAACATTAAACATGAATGGTTTCTAAAATAGTAAGCACTTAGTATTTGGGATTTTGACGTGTGATACTTTTATTGACATCAGTCTCATTTTGTGGAAAAGGATATAATTCGTGTTTTCCAGTAATAAAATTGGTGATGGAAGGGTAGAAGTACGTAGCGCGTATTTGTTTTACTGCTGCACTTGTTTCTGCCAGTTTATCTGCTAGAATTCCCCATCTGATTAAGTCGGCTCTGCGCATTCCTTCAAAAGAAAGTTCCCACGCTCTTTCTTGCTGTAAAGCTTTAAAGAATGCCACTTTATCAAGTCCGCTTGGCAAGTTTATTTCGGCAGTTGTTGGTTTAGGCAATAATCTCGCTGTTGCTGTTGCTCCAGAACCTTTTCCGTCTGTGCTGGTAATGGTCACTGTTGGCACAGAAGTATAACCATCTCCAGAACGAAGCATTCCGATAGTATTTACACCTCCGCTGGCAAGGTTAACGACTGCAGCAGCAGCATCTGTACCGCCACCGCCTGTTATTTGAATAACCACATTTGCTGCATTCGTATATCCAGTTCCTTTTGTTTTTAAGTCAATTGCAATTCGGCTTCCTTGAATGTCAGCGCCAAAAGCTCTTTTTCGAACTTGGTTTAAAGCTTCGTAAGCAAGTGCATTTGGACCTTCGTTTAATTCATTTTCTACTTCTGCACGCATTAATAGCAAGTCAGAATAACGCATAATTACCCAATTGATGTGCGTGTAGACTCTTTCTGCCGTTGCATTAGTCATAAATTCTCTGTTCCATTTTGAAACGGTCCATCTTTCGTCCTGATTGGTAGTCAAAAGCGGAATTTTATTCCCCAAATTATTAATCTGATAAGTGGCAATTGAGAAATCTCTTCTTTGATCTGCGGCGTTATAACTGTTGTAAAAAGGTTTCGGAACTAAACATCTAGCAATATTTGACGGATATACGCCGCTTGCAGTCGTGGGACCATTAAAATTACCAACCCATGAAGCATTTCCAATATTTCCTGATGGATTATAGAAGGCAACTTGAAAAATATTTTCGGTTGGTTCTAAAACATGCTGACATTGGTTTTTAAATACTTTAGCATAAGATGGGTTCAATTTGTATGGATTTTGTGCCATTACATCATTGATTTCTGTTTGGGCAATTTTATAATAGTCTTTATAGTTTGCAGGACGTTTTATAACGCCGTCTGCGCCTAAAGAATATCCTCCAGCAAATAAAGCCACTCTGGCAAGCATAGATTTTGCACCCCATTTATTGATGCGTTCGTCCGTTGGCATCTGGTCTGGCAGAAGCAAAGCAGCTTCCTGCATGTCTTTTATAATCTGATTGTATATTTCCTGACGATCTACTAAGGCACCGCTAAGTTTATCTCCCGATTGTGAACTTTTTGTTTTAAATGGCACATCTCCCCATAAACGCACCAATTCTGAATAGTAAAATCCGCGAAGGAATTTAGCTTCGCCAAGAAAACGGTTTAATTGCTGTTTTTGAGTTTCTGTTCCGTTAGTATACAATTCCATTTGCGGAATCCTTTCGATCACCACATTTGCTCTGTCAATTCCTTCGTACAATTTACTCCAAGCCAGATAAAAAGTATTGGTTTGCGAAATACCTTGATAATGTGCAATTGTTCGCCAGTCATCGGCACCAATTCCTGACATTTGTTCAATATCGGTATCAGCGTCAAAAATTAGTGAAATGTTCCATCCGTAACTGTCCATTGACGACATTGATTCGTAAACTCCTAGTGTTGCCATGTTGGCTTCGTTTACATCAGAAAAAAAGTTGGCTGTGGTAAAGTAAGAGTATGGAGTAACGTCTAAATCTTTGTCACAGGAATTAAGAGGCAATAGGAGACAGGCTACACCTGCGATAACCATTGCTTTGCGTGAAAATATATTGTGTTTCATCTTTTTAAACTTTAAATTATAATGAAATATTTAATCCTGTAACAAAGGATTTACTTCTAGGATAAGCACTAAAATCGACTCCTCTGGTAATGGCATTGTTAAGAACATTTACCTCAGGATCATAACCAGAATATTTAGTAAATACATATAAGTTATAAGCCGTAAAATAGATTCTTAGGTTTGAGATTTTAGATTTCTTAAGCCAATCTTTTGGCAATGTATAACCTAAACTGATGTTATTAATTCTTAAGAAAGAACCATCTTCGATAATATCGCTATACAAACGTCCAGTAGTATTGCCATTAAAAGCTGGATACTTTTTGCCCACGTTTAAAGCTGTTAATTCATCTGGATCGGTAACGCGCTGTCCAGCGTTATTAATCGTAGTCCATCGATCAGCGTAGATTGCAAAAGTGTTTAAGTTGTCTAGGTTAAGCCTTGAATTGTTTAAAACGTTGGCATTGTAAATATCATTGCCCACTGTAAAATCAAGGAAAACACTCAAATCAATTCCTTTGTAGCTGAAAGTATTGTTTAGACCACCAGTATATTTCGGATTTGCATTTCCAATAATCGTTCTGTCCAAATCGTTTATTACGCCATCAGGTTTTCCGTCAGGACCGCTTATGTCTTTAAATTTGATAAATCCAGGCTGTACAACAATATTATCGCTTGGAACGCCCGATTTTAAAGTATACACTTTTGTGGTTGCATTGTAATCAAAATCGCTAACCTGATACAAACCATCATTTACATAACCGTACATGGTTCCAACTGGCTGTCCGACTTTCAGAATATAATCGTTTTTATCTGTATAACTGTTTGTAATTAATGAATTTTCACCTTCGCTTAATGCCAACACTTTTGTTTTATTGAAAGCAATATTAAAAGTAGTGTTCCAGATAAAATTATCGTTTTTAACATTTATTGTATTCAGTGTAAATTCTAAACCGCGATTAGAAGTTGCTCCAATATTTTGAAACTGCTTTTTAAAGCCAGAACTAGCTGGCACACGAGTGTTGTAAAGCAGATCTTTCGATTTGTTCTCATACAATTCAGTCGTTAACGAGATTCTTTGTTTAAAAAATCCTAAATCAAGACCAATATTAGTCGATTTGGTTGCTTCCCATTTTAAGAACGGATTAGGAAGGTTGTTTTGAAAAGCGGTAATATTAGTCTGGTTGTTTAACGGATAAGAACCAGAATTAAAAATTCCTAATGCAGCATAATTAGCAATTCTGTTGTTTCCTGCTTCACCATAGCTTAAACGAAGTTTAAGATCTGAAAACACAGGAAGTTTCTGCATGAAATTCTCTTCAATAACTCTCCAAGCAAATGATGCAGAAGGGAAGTAGCCCCATTGGTTTTCGGTTCCAAATTTTGAAGATCCATCTGCTCTTAAACTAGCCGCGAATAAGTACTTGTTTTTGAAGGCATAATTGGCTTTTCCGAAGAAAGAAAGCAATTTGTCATCTTCTGCAAAAGTTGTTGGAATTCCAGCAATAGTTCCAAGCTGTAATTTATCCCAGCTTAAATTTACATTAGGAAAAGCAGATGCAGTTGCAGTAACACCTTCTGTATAATTGTAGATGTATTCTTGTCCGAGAGTAGCGTCAAATTTATGGTTTTTGTTGAAAGTATTGCTGTACGTTAAAACGTTGTTGTAGTTTAAACGAGTTTCAATATTATGCGTTACACCTCCATTTGCACCTCCAGCTCTAATAGCCTGAATACCTCTCGAATCGTTAAAAAACTTGCTTTTATTGCTGTTGTCTGTATAACTTACCAATCCGCGGTAAATCAAGTTTGGTGTAATATTATATTGCAGCTGTAAGCTCATGTTAATCGATCTGTTGATGGCTTCTCTTTTCTGGCTGTCAATTGTAATAAGCGGACTTTGGAATGTTGGTGAATCTTGATTGTCTAACGGATCAACTACTAAAGTTTTTAGATCTTCGTCAGATCCATTTTTCCCCATAGTTGGTCTGTATTGCAATAAATTCTGCAGCATGCTCAATCTCGCATTTCCGCCATCAGAAGTAGAAAGTCCAGTAATTTTTTGATTAGAATAGTTTACAATTGCATTTACAGAGAATTTTTTGCTGATGTTATTGATTACGTTCAATTTCACGATGTTCTTTACAGAACCCGTTCCAAGCATAATTCCTTCATCATCATTTACAGAGTAAAAAGCATTGTATTTAGTGTCATTTTCACCTCCGCTAATGCTAATTTTATGATACTGATTTACAACAGCATTTCCAAAAACTTCATCTTGCCAGTTAATTCCTTTTCTGTTTTTGTATAAACCTTCTAATTCATCATACGTTCCATAAGCGCCTACAAACTTTTGCATTCTGGCATCATCTGTAGCAGATTCGTATATTAACTTGGTATAATCATACGGATTCATTACCTTAAGTTCTTTGGCAATCGTTTTTATTCCGCCATAAGTATCATAGCTTATCGTAAGTTTTCCGCCTTTAGCTTTTTTGGTTGTTACCAATACAACGCCGTTTGCACCTTGCGCACCATAAATAGAAGTCGATGCGGCATCTTTTAAAACATCGATAGATTCGATATCCATTGGATCTAAAAATCCTAATCCGCCCGTTTGTGCTACTCCGTCAACAACATACAAAGGCTCGTTGCTTTGAGTAATAGAAGTTCCGCCTCTAATTTTTAATGAAGGTTCAGATCCTGGAGTTCCGTCAGACATAGTTACCTGCATACCTGCAATTCGACCTTGCAATGCCTGTGCTACGTTCTGTACAGGAACTTTGGCCAATTCCTGACCTTTTACAGAAGAAATAGCTCCAGTAAGATCTTTTCTGGTTTTAGTTCCATATCCAACAACAACTACCTCGTCAAGATTGTTGGTGTCATCAATCAGTTTGGTATTGATTTGCGTTCTGTTTTTAACTTGTTCTTCTTTCGTCTTGGTACCAATAAAAGAAAACACAAGCGTGGCATTTGGTTTTACCTTAATTTGATAATCACCGTCCATTGATGTTAGGGTAGCATTCTTAGTTCCTTTTTCTGTAACAGTTGCTCCTGGCATTGGCAGATTTTGAGCATCGGTTACTTTACCTGTCACGGTTACTTTGTCCTGCCCGTACATCATCTTACATGTGGTTAGCAGTAAGCATAAAAATATAATCCTTTTCATAATTTTTTCTTTAAAAGAGGAATAAGTACTGAGTATAATTCCTGTTGATGTTATTTCAGTTGGTTTTAGGTTTTGTTATAAAATCACCACAATATTTTTTGGAGAGCTGTTGTGGAGAAAATCATAACAATTAAATAACTTGAAAAAAGGGCAACGGAATTTTAGGTTTAGGAAAGAGATTTAAATTTTGTAAAGGCCTGGTCATTTTTTTTGGATTAGTCATGTTTTTTTGATTTTTAATTGAAACAAATATAGAAATCGGGTTTTCATGACAGTTTTGAATGCGTCCAAAATACTATTGAATTTGATTAATACAATGTTTAAAGTCCTTTAAAATCAGGGTTTAATTTGAGTTTAGTGGTTTTTTGCTGAATTAATTTTTGATGCAAAGCTAGCAATTACGAGCAATCTCTAAATCGTTTGCGTAAAATTTATAAGTTAAGCTAAATGAAGTAAAATGTTACGTAAAATTATCTTTACAAATTCAAATTCGAGTTGAAGATTTGTTTGAACTAAAGAGTTTCAGATTAACCTTATTAATTGAAAAAATTAAAATAACAAAGAATAGAAAAAATGTTTCTTTATGCAGATTTGAGGATTATATAAAACGGAAATATTTCATCTTATTGCGAGTTTTTTCAAAAGAACAATTATAATTTCTATAAATATTTCATTCTGCTGGAAACATAACCCATGGTTTCAACCACGGGAGATACGGATTGTTTTTTGATGGTGTTCCCGTGGTTTCAACCACGGGCTATATTTTAATAATTATCAAAAAAAAACGCCTAAAATTTACTTTTAGGCGCTTTTAAGAAGTGCAATTGCAATATTTAGTTTAGTCGAGTTTTAATCTCGCTTTTTTTGCCATCAATTACAATGTTTAAACTAATGATTCCTTTATCAAAATCATTGTCTTTGTTGGGCTGAATTTTGATGTCTGGAGCTTTGTCTGCAAAAGGATAAACAACACTTACAAATGATTCTGTTTTTGCATCATTTTTAGCTTTTTCAAAGACAAACGCAGGTCTTACTATTTCTTTTGCATAAGCATAAGAAACTTTTCCAGTTTCTTCATTTAATGCAATTTTATCAGCATTTAAAGATTGGATTAAAAGGTTATTTCCGTCTTCATAGGCCGTATATACCTTGTTATTTACTTTATCAAAAACAGGTTTGCTATCTTCTTTTAACTGAAAGTGAACGCCCAATTTACCAGTTGCTTTTCCGATTGCTTTATCGATTATTAGGAAGTATTTATTATCAATAAACAAAATACTGCGCTGATGATTCAAGTCGTTATAACTTGGATTGGTATACGTTAAAATATCTAGGTTTTTGGCCGTTTGCCACTTGTTTTGTTCTGCTTTGGTAATCACCATATTCTGATCGTCTAGTGTCAAAGTGCTATGGACTTTGGTCTGACGAAACCAATTTCTTTTTTTAGTAACTTCTTCATCACCGCTGTAAATGTAGCAGCCTGTGTCTGGTGTAAAATTTCGTCCTTTTATCCAAAGTTCAAAAGTTCCGTTATCTGGCTGCGCATGAAATTCTGCTGGAGGTCCTGCTTTAACGATCATTACCGTAGATTGGTCGTTCCACCCGTTTCTAAAAGTATAGAATCCGCCGTTTGGTAAGGCATTTGAAAGATAATCTGGTTGTTTTCCCTCAGCAGCGTCAGTTGCAAAATATTTGATTTGTGCATTTTCGGGAAACACTTTAGACCAAATCTTAAATTGTTTTAATCGGTTTTCTTTTTCAACCAGCCAAGAATCGCCAAACATCGGATTGTTGTAATTAGGAAACATCATGCTTGCTGAAGCTAAAATCATTTTTTCGATAGTTTTCGAATAAGTATCTGGAAATTCTTTTTCTACGCCAGCCATTTTAGCCGAATTGTAAGCTTTTAGAAAAATATCGATGCACGCAACATGATAAATAGGAGAGAGTTCCCATTGTATGCCGTCTGGAAGCACTTGCAGTTTTATTTCGCGGTTTAGGATTTCGATACCGCTTTTGCGCCATGCTTCGGCTTGCTTCAATTCAGGAAAAAATGCTCCAGCTCCCAAAATTCGCTGTGCTTCAAACAATAAATGATTGCCTTCTTTGCTATAATGTTCCGGAATGTATGCGGCTTGTTTGTTATAAGAATTTAAAAATTCCATTAAAAAAGCAGGAGTAAAGTTCGGAGAATTTACAAATAGATTGAATGTAGGTGGAAGACTTTGCACACGATCTGACACCTCCAATGGACGCCATGCAAAAGAATCATTTTCTTTAGAACTTCCTAAGTAATTCTTTTTCTCCCAATCGCGAAACTGTGAAATCCATTCTTTGGCATATTTTTCATCTCCAGAACTGCGATACGCCATTCCCATTGGCAGCCACCATGTAACGCGGTGTAATTGCCAGCGGACTTCATTGTCTTTTACAGGCCAATATTCCCAGTTGATATCTTTTCCGTAATCATAAAACCCGTATCCTTTTTGAGGCTGAAATTTATGTTCCAAAGCATTGTCTGCTTTTTCCTGATTTGCCTTACCAATTTCTTTTCCGCGAAATCTATTTTCGTCTCCCGCATTAAAATCAGGATGTTTAACGGTTTTTCTATTTCGATAATACGTTAGCAGTTCTTGCGCTGCTTCATCGTATTTGGCTGCGTTAAAAAGACTGTTTACCTTTTCTAAGCCTTTGTAGTTTAGATTGATAATGTCAAAGCTTTCTTTTTTTATTGGTTTTTCTTGCGCATTGCCCAAGAACCAAGACAGGAAGAGAAAGCACAAGATGGCTGTTTTCTTTAAATTCTTCATTTAGGTTTTTAATTAAGTGAGTTAGATAATTTGTTGTTATAATTAAAAAGCTATCCAGTTGATATTATCATATCAAAGATAGCTTTGTATAGTTTTATTTTACTTCTTGGATTTAGATTTCAATTTTTTTAATTGCAGCATATCTCTTCAATGCTTCCAAATAATAATAATCGGCGTAATCCAGTGGTGTATCAATTTCCGAATTGTACAGAAAAGCACCCACGCTGTGTTTTAATAAAAAGAAATGATTTTCTCCAGGTTTAGCCAAATAAGCATCAGATGATAAAGATTTTAGTATTTCTTCGGCATAGTCAACGTATTTTTTTCCGTCCTTAACTTGAGTACTTAAATCTAAAAGGGCAGAAGCAATAACAGCAGCGGCCGAAGCATCTCGTGGCGCCAGCTCCGCCGTGTCTAAAGCATTATGCACATCAAAATCCCAAACAGGCACTTTGTCTTTTGGCATTGTAGGATGGTTCATAATGAATTTGGCAATGTTTTCTGCCTGCTGTAAAAACTTAGGATTTTTGCTGTTTGCATAGCACATCGTGTAACCATACAATCCCCAAGCTTGTCCACGTGCCCATGAAGATTCGTCTGTAACGCCTTGATGTGTTCTTTTGCGTAAAACTTTACCTGTATTCGGATCATAATCTACTAAATGATATGAACTGTAATCTTTTCTAAAATGATTTTTCATAGTAGTTAAAGCATGTGTATTGGCGGCTTTAGCATATTCCGGTTTATCAAACTGATTGGCGCTCCAATATAAATACTCCAAATTCATCATATTGTCTATAATTACTGGATAATGCAACCACGGAAAATCCCAAGAACGTATAGTTCCCACTACAGGACTAAAACGTGCATAAAGGTTTGCTGCGCCATCTGCCAAAACAGGAAGATAGATTTTGTCTCCCGTAATTCTGTACGCATTTCCATAAGAGCAATACAGCATAAAACCTACGTCGTGTGTGTTTTTGATATTTCTGATAGAATCTAAAGCAAGAGTAAATTTCTTAGCTTCTTCTGCCAATGTTTTATCGCCTGTAAGTTCATAACCATACCAAAGACTTCCTGGAAAGAAACCCGTTGTCCAGTCGGTTATTCCAGCAATACGAACGGTTCCATCTGGATTAACAGATCGCGGATTTTTTCCGGGTTTATAAGTTTGTGCGGCTTTGCTTAATTGAAAATGAATTACTTCGGTCGTTTTTGTAAACCAAAGTGGCGATGGATCTTCTAGAACAGGTTTTGCAGAAGAACTTAATGCGGTAAATGCAAGTGCCAGAACTAGGTTAAAGGTTTTTTTCATAGTGTAATCGGTTTATTGATATTCGGTTTGGGTGAATATCTTTAAAGCGAAATTAAAAGAGACTACGAAAACCGTGTTTCAGTTTTTACTATAAATGTTTTGATTTTGTCTAAAAGTGTATTTGTTAAAAATTAAAAAATAAACATTTTTTGTTGGCTTTTGGGCTCTCAAAAAGGATTTTTATGCTTATCTTGTAGAATCCAAAACCAATTCTTATGACTTTAAAGAGACTTTTTTTTATCCTTTTTGTACTTGTTTTATCTTCCTGCAGCAATAAAAAAGAACAGGAACTTATTGTGCGTGAAAATGCGCTTTTAGAAAGAGAAAAACAATTTCAAGATAAAGAAGCAGATTATGATAAGCTCTTAAAAATGAGAGACAGTTTATTGTCTGTTTCTAAAGTAAAAGATACACTTCCTCAAATAAAAGAATGGCCTGATAATCTTAAAGTGGCATGGAATAGCAAAATGATCTGCAGAGAATCTAACTGCAGTAATTATGTTATTGGCGATCAGCGCAGCGAGGTTTGGGAGTTTGTGTCAGATTCTACCGGAATGTACACGAATGTTTTAAGTAACAACGAAATTAAACGTGTTTTTGCTGGACAATATTTAGAAAGTAAAATCGTCCTTGATTCGGCAAAAGAAGCTTCTTCAAAAAACAAAATAAAAGTGAGCGTAGTGCTAGATGATATTAAGAAAAATATCATAAAAGGCACGCAGACTATAACTGGTCAGGATAATTGTATCGCAAAATTCTCAGTCGAACTTACTCCATCTACTAAAAAGTAATTTATGCTACTGAGTATACATCATATAACCTTTCCCATCGAAGATCCTCTTTTAAAGTATCTTATCGAAATTATCATTATTTTATGTATTCCGCTTTTATTAAATAAAATAAAGGTGCCACATTTGCTAGGTCTTATTATTGCCGGTGCTCTTATTGGTCCAAATGGTTTTGGAGTGCTTTCCAGAGACAGTAGTGTTGTGGTTACAGGAACTACGGGTCTTTTGTATATCATGTTTCTAGCTGGTCTGGAAATTGATATGGCCGATTTTAAAAAGAACAAATGGAAGAGTATTATCTTTTCGATTTTCACTTTTGCCGTTCCGTTTGCTTTAGGGCTTTTAGGCGGTTATTATTTGCTTCATTTTTCACTGCTTACCTCAATTTTGTTTGCCAGTCTTTTTTCGTCGCATACTTTAATTGTGTATCCAATGGTAAGTGGTTTGGGAATTGCTAAAAACCTCGCTGTAAATATTACAGTTGGCGGAACGATGATTACCGATGTACTTTCGCTTTTGGTTTTAGCGGCTATTGTTGGAATGTCGCAGGGAGAAGTCGGAACAGCTTTTTGGGTAAAATTATCCGTTTCAATGGTTGTCTTTGCTTTAATTGTATTGCTCATTTTTCCGATAATTGCCAGATGGTTTTTTAAAACTGTAGATGACAAAATCTCGCAATATCTTTTTGTACTGGTTATGATTTATCTGGCAGCACTTTTGGCTGAATTGGCAGGAATCGAATCGATCATTGGAGCTTTTTTTGCCGGATTGGCCTTAAATAAATTAATTCCGCATACGTCATCATTAATGAACAGGGTTGAGTTTGTCGGAAATGCGATTTTTATTCCTTTCTTTTTGATTAGTGTGGGAATGTTAATTGATTTTAACGCGTTTATTCAAAGTTGGGAAACTTTATGGGTAGCATCAATTATGTTGGTGGCATCAATAGGAGGAAAATATGTCGCAGCTATTCTGACGAAAAAAACATTTAAGCTTACTAATGATGAAGGACAGTTAATTTTTGGACTGAGTTCGGCATCTGCAGCAGCGACATTGGCTTCTGTTATAGTTGGTTATAATATAATTATTGGCGAAAATGATGCGGGTGAACCTATAAGACTTTTAAACGAGCATGTGCTTAACGGCAGTATTCTTCTTATTTTGGTTTCCTGTACCATATCATCGTTTGTGTCTATGGCGAGTGCACAACGCATTGCACAGGCAGAAAAAGACAATACAGTGTCGGGTGATAGTAAAGAGAAGGAAAATATACTGCTTGCTGTGAACCATGAAGCTACGGTAGAAAAAATGGTGAATCTTGGCTTGATGGTAAAAACAGCATCTAATAAACAGCTTTACGCCGTAAATGTGATTAATGAAGATGCTAATGAATCTTCTGAAAAGAATGCGGAAAGAATACTAGAAAGCGCGATAAAAGCCGCTTCGGCTGCCGATGTAGAATTGCATCCAATTACGCGTCATGATAATGATACAGCTGGCGGAATAAGCAATGTGATAAAGGAAAAAGATATTACCGATCTTATTGTAGGTCTAGAAGGCGGAAAAGGCTTCTCGGCTTCATTTGTATACAATTTGTATAATGGATATTTGCGAAATAAAAATATCAATTTAATGGTGTATCATGCGGTTCAGCCGGCAGCGACTATTAAAAGATATCTGGTTTTTATTCCAGCAGATGCCGAATTGGATGCAGGATTTTTTCATTCGATGTTGAGAATCTGGAATATTGGCCGTAATTCTGGAGCCAAAATGAGTTTCTACGGAAAGGAAAAAACACTAAATATCCTAAAACGAATTGCCAAAAAAGCTTCTATAGAAGCAACATTTGATGTTTTCTCCAATTGGGAAAATGCTCAACAAACCGCTCTGGCTATTGAAGAAAATGAAGGGTTAATTATAATGATGGGAGATAAGGGAATGCACTCGTATTTTTCGCGAATGCGAGATATTCCAGATCTTTTAAATCTGAAATTCAGTAACAACAACTACATGCTTATCTATCCTTTTTCTAAAACTACCTCAAACAATACCGAAAAAAGATCAGTCAGCAGTCATGATGATTTTGCTGAAATCGGAAAAGCGATTCGAAATATTTTTAAATAGTTCATCTTCTTTTTAAGTATAAAAAAAGTTATTAAGCAATACTGATAACAAAACTGAGCTTTTATTGGAAATAACCATGAAATCAGGTATTGTTTTCTGTAGATAGCGTCAGTAAATTTGTGCCTAATCAAATAGTTTCCAATGAAAGTTAACAGTTTAGGCAGTTTTTTATCAATGAAATTAACATTTTTAAAAAATAGAAGAGCAATTTTGGTAAAACCCCTTTTATATGCAATGATGCTGCTTCCATTTATTGCATTCAGCCAAAAAGAGATAGTTCCTGGAAGTAAAGATATCAACACCAAATACATTAAACCCGAAAAATCGCTTTATACCGTTTATTATGTAAAAGGTACAGAATGGAAAAACATGGGAGCATTGACCTACGATATTGTTTTAGCCAACAATCAATTAACCTTAAACAATACTTTCACTCCCAAAGATAACGGAAAACCTACCACGCGTATTAGTACAGCCGACGCTCTAACGTTGAAAGCGATTAGTTATTCTGATGAAACGAAGAATGCAAAACTAAACCTTAATTTTGGAGAAACGATTACAGGTAATTTTTATTCGAAGAAAACCAAAAAAGATAAAAACCTAAAATTGAAGCCTAAAGAAGAATTTTTTGACTTCAACTGGACGGATCATTTAATCGGAACATTACCATTGGATGTAGGCTATAAAGGCCGTTTTCCTCAATTTTATTATAATGATGAGTCAAATGTGCTGGTTGAATATTACACGATCAAAGAGGTTAAAAGTTACGTCTACAATTCTCCGAGAACTGGTAAACACGATACATGGATTGTTTCAGTTCTGGAAGAAAGCACCAATGCTTATTACAATTATATTATAGACAAAAAAGACCACCGTCTTTGGCAGCGAGAAATGTCTATGGCAAACGGAATGTGGGAAATCACTGTTAACGAAGAATTAGATTATCAGCCTATTAAAAACAAATTTAATAAAGAAGAAGTTGCCCGACAGATTTCTAATGGTAATGGTGTTATAATTGGTACTGCTTACGCAAGATCCGATTCTGGTAAAAAATTAGGAGGTTTGGTTAATACAGCAAAGAAACAATATGCTCCAAAAGGAACGGAAATTACGCTTTTTCCAAGTTCTGCTTATTATGAAGAATGGCTGGAAGTGAACAAGAAAATTCGAAAACAGAAAAAAATGCCAGAAGTTCCTTTAGATAGTGATTTTGGTTATTCGGTTAAAAAGGCCAAAGTATATGACGATCAGGGACATTTTGAGTTTGCAGATTTAATGCCGGGAACTTATGTGGTTATGGTGAGCTTTGATTTTACAAATTCTTATAATTATTCATACGTATCAGGATATACCAATTATTATAATTATTTCGGCTATCAAGGTTCTACAACCAATTATGGGACAGCTAGCCAATCTTATAATGATAAAGCTAACATTGAGAAGCGTGTGACCATTGATAAGGATGGGGAAAAGAAAGAAGTGAATTTAAAAGAAATATAATAAAAAAATAAGAAAGCCGTATCAACAGGAAGTTTGATACGGCTTTACTTTTATCAGTTTTCTTTATTAAACTTAGACATATACATGTACCAGTTCCATTCCCAAGAATTTCCATTATCTTCAGAAAATGCCTGACTCCAAACAGGGTTATTTTTATCTCTTGCATCCCAGCGAAAAATCACAAGAATATCTTTTCCATTAAAAATGTCTTTAGTCACAAAATGGCCAACATTGTTTTCAAAGGAACCTAAAACTGGCGGATCTAATCTTCCTTCATTAGAATCGGCCCAATAAATACTCCATAATCTGCTTTTCGGGTTAAATAATCTAACGGTCATACCTTCAAATGGCTGTCCGTCAAACGTGGCAAGGAAATTATCAATATTACCGATTCCGTTTAAAACCCTATACATTTCTTGTGTAGATTCAAATTCGGTCCATTCTGTACAATTAGACAATCTCGAATTGAGTTTTTTATTATGGAGTTTCCATTTTCCTTCAAAAAAATCAAAATCATTTTTAGATGAAGTGGGAGAGGCCGTAATTATTAATTCTCCATTTGCATCAAAATTTATTTTCGGAATTTCTAAATTTTCAGTTTGCATCATTTTTAGTTCTTTGATTATTAGTTTGTTGATTTAAAAGTAATAATTTATGATGAATTGTTACCAATTGCCGAATTGAAAAATCTAAAGAAGCCGGAATGCTTTTAATTGCTTGCTGTTTGGCTTCGTAGTCACTTTTATTTTCATAATTGGATATCATTACTAAGAGATTTTTATCTTGAAAAACAGGCAGTCTTGGAAAATCGTTCTCTTTCATTTCGCTTACCCAAAATGAAATATCAGTGATATTTATGGTTTTCAGAAATGATATATACTCAGTATGAAACAGTTCAATAACTTTTTCAATAGTATTATTGCAGATATAGAAATCGATGACCGTACAGCTTTTGTTTGTTTTAAGATTTACGCTTTTATGTAATGGTTTTAATAAATAAACATTGTCAGAGTTTATCATCATCTCGTTTGCTTTTTTGCCATTTTCTTTCCATGCGGTGCTTTCACAATAAAAATCATTTAAAAATTTGATTCTTGTATTCATGTCTTTAAAACCACGAAACCAAACAAATCTGTCATTGGAGTTATCTATTTTAAATTCTCCCAATGTAAAACCACCTAATTTATGCATAGGCTCAACAAACTTCTGATGAAAAAAATCACTGAATGTATCTGTTGAATTAGGTTTTAGCAAGTAATTACGAATTTCCAATACTTGAATATCTTCTAAGTCTTCTTGATTATTGTAAGCCATATTTTTCGATTTAAAATGTTTATACAAAGTAAATTAAACAATATCTTTACGGCAAGTAGTTACAATTTGGTGCCCTACAGACTAAAAGTATATTAATGCTGATTATCAGAGTATAAAAAAGTAAAAAATGCTAAAAAAAAATAAATCTGCCTATTGTCCAGTTGATTATGCGTTTCAAAGAATTGGAGGGAAATATAAAGGAAGAATTTTATGGTATTTAAAAGATGGCATCATGAGATACGGGGAGTTAAAAAGAATTGTAGAAGGAATAACACCTAAAATGCTTACTCAAACGCTAAGAGAATTAGAAGAAGATAAATTAATTTTAAGAAAGGTTTACAAAGAAGTGCCTCCGCGTGTAGAATATCGTCTTTTGGAAACGGGAAAAGAGCTAGTTCCGTTTATTGATCAGATGCGAATTTGGGGAGAAAAACAAATGGCGATAGGCTAAATTTTTCAAGACGCACCTCGATTAAAACCTATTGTTTCTCTGTACGATTGCGGAGAAATATCGGTTTTGGCTTTAAATACTCTGCTAAAATAGTATTCATCATCATAACCCAATTCATAAGCAATCTCTTTGACTGTTTTGTTTGTAAGGTACAATTCTCTTTTTGCTTCCACAATGATACGTTCTGTAATTAAGTCAGAAAGTGTCATATTAAAATGATTTTTTGCTGCACGCGCAAGTACAACCGGAGTTACATGAAGGATTTCGGCATGGCGGATTACCTGAGACAGGGCGGACTTAGCGAACGTTTTATCGAAACCATGCGTGGATGGCAGACTTTTGTAAAAGCAGGTTCTTTGTAAGTTTTTGTAGTGTTTTAATTTACGAATATTGAAGAAAAATAGATATTGTATCTAAAATATAATATATATTTTTATTAATTGATTACGAACTGACTAATACACCAAAAATCATGGATTCTCAAAACCAAAAAAGCGAAATAAACCGACGCAAATTTTTACGAAATACTTCATTAGCCACTGCTGGAATTTACTTGGGTATTTTAGGTACGCCTAAACTATTCGGAAATGTACTGATGGATACAAATGCTAAAGGTATTCCAGATATTAAATTGAATAATGGATTGAAAATGCCTATGCTCGGGTTTGGAACTTACGGACTAAGCGGTGATATATGTCAAAAATCTGTAGTAGAAGCTATATCTGCAGGTTATCGTCTTATTGATACCGCAAAAGTGTATGGAAATGAAGTAGAAGTAGGAAAAGCAATAAAACAAAGCGGAATTGACAGAAAACAGCTTTTTGTGACCTCAAAACTATGGGTTGATGATGCTGGATATGAAAATGCCAAAAAAGGTTTTGAAGAAACACTTCAAAAACTGGGGCTTGATTATCTTGATTTGTATCTAATACATCGTCCCAGAGGTGATGTAAAAGGGTCTTGGAAAGCAATGGAGGAACTTTATAAAGCTGGAAAAATAAAAGCTATTGGAATTAGTAATTTTGATACAGCTCAATTGGCAGATCTTTTGTCTTATGCTCAGGTAAAACCAGTTGTGAATCAGATTGAAACCCATGCTTATTTTCAGCAGACGAATGATTACGCGGTACTAAAACAGCATAATATCCAAACAGAAGCTTGGGCGCCTTTTGCAGAAGGCCGAAACGGTCTTTTTACAAATGAAGTATTAACTCAAATTGCGAAGAAGCATGGTAAAACTGCTGCACAGGTAAGTTTAAGATGGCATTATCAGCGCGGTATTGTGGCTATTCCGAGATCTTCTAAAAAAGTACATATTTTAGAAAACCTAAATATATTTGATTTCAAGCTTGATGATGCTGATATGAAAGCGATTGGAAAATTGGATTTAAATAAAACTCAGTTTCCAGAATGGAGTTAAAGCATGCTTAGCATTAAATTAAAACCTTAATAAAAAGCCTATTTCCATCGAAATAGGCTTTTTTTATGTTACTTCTATGAACTTCAAAAAGCTAAGTTTCATTTTTCTATATTCATATTTAGACAATCTTATAGTTTGAAAATATTGTAAAATAAATCTTATTTACCTTTTGTTAAGTGTTTTACAGTCAATGCTGTATGTTTTTTAGGAAAAGAGGTTCTAAGAAAAAACGGTTCTATTTGATTTATTTGCATAAAAAGCTGTTTCCCTTTAAGATTTATTAATAAAAAACTGCATAAATAGAGTATGATTTGCTTAATTGCTAATTTTAATAAGGTTGTTAAAATAAAACAAAAAAAGAGCTAAATTTAATCGAATATTTTTATTGTCTAACTTATCTAATTGTTTATGAATGTATTAGGTTTGGTGGTTAGTATTTTATTTATAGCTGTAACAGCATATCTGCTTGTGAAAAAATTCAATCCGCAAGCTGTTCTTCTTTTTGCTGGCATCTTGATGATGGTCATGGCTACTTTGTTAAGTTTTCCTATCACTCCTGTAGCGCAGCCAACAGGAATTTTCGTATTCGACTTATTTAAACGCTTACAAGAATCATTATCTGATAAAACTGCCAATGTCGGGCTCATGATTATGACAATTGGCGGATTTGTTGCTTATATGAAAGCGATTGGAGCTAGCGATGCATTAGTGCATGTTGCTGTTAAACCGCTTGGGGTTTTTAAAAAGTTTCCGTACATCGCAGCTTCTATAGTGATACCTATCGGTCAGGTTCTTTTTATTTGTACACCATCTGCAACAGGATTAGGTTTATTATTGGTTGCATCATTTTTTCCAATATTAGTTTCATTAGGAGTAAGTAGGGTTTCAGCTGTGGCTGTTATTTCTGCCTGTACTGTATTTGATATGGGACCAGCATCGGCAAATACTGCCCGTGCATCGCAACTCTTAGATATGCATAATGTAGAGTATTTTATTAAGTATCAGCTGCCACTGGTAATTCCGATGACTACGCTTCTAATGATAGTGTATTTTTTTGTAAATAGACATTATGACCAAAAATTGCCAAAAGAACATCATGAAAATTATAATCCTGATGAAATTGTTTTGAAAACACCTTTGGTTTATGCAGTGTTGCCTGTTTTACCATTATTACTCTTAATTGTATTTTCTCCAATTCTTAATATTTTTAGTAAACCTGTTCATCTCGATACGACAACTGCAATGCTTATATCATTGGTTATTTCTATGGCAATGGAAATAATTAGGTTACGAAATGTCGAAGAAGTTTTTGCCTCACTTAAAATATTTTGGGAAGGAATGGGTAAAGTATTTGCCTCTGTTGTTACACTAATTGTTTGTGCAGAAATATTCGCTAACGGATTAATTTCACTTGGATTTATTGATGGTTTAACCAATGCTTCAATGAGTTTAGGACTTGGAATAGTAGGTATTGGAATATTAATGACTATTATAATTTTCCTAGCTTCTGTACTCATGGGAAGCGGTAATGCTTCTTTCTTTTCTTTCTCGCCATTAGTTTCTGGAATCGCAGCCAAATTTAATACATCAGCAGCAGGAATTATCCTGCCAATGCAGCTTTCATCAAGCATGGGAAGAGCAGTATCGCCAATTGCGGGTGTTATAGTAGGTATCGCTAAAATAGCAGAGGTTCAGCCAATGGATCTTGCAAAACGCAACGTAATTCCCATGTCAGTAGGTTTATTGTTTATGCTCATATTTCATTATTTTATTTAAAAATTTAAGTAAAGATGTTTAAACTGATAAAAAATTCAATCCTATATGCTCCCGAATCATTGGGGAAAAAAGATATTCTGATTTGCGGAGAAAAAATCGCGCTAATCAGTGATAAAATAAGCCCAAATCTTCCAGATGTTGAGATTATTGATGCAAACGGAAAAACAGTAACTCCTGGATTTATAGATCAGCATGTGCATATTACAGGTGCTGGCGGTAAGCATGGTTTTCAGTCGCTTACGCCAGAAATTGCTTTGACTGATTTTATTACCTGCGGAACAACAACTGTAGTGGGACTGCTAGGTACAGATGGAGCAACAAAAAGTCTGAAAGCGCTTTATGCTAAAACCAAAGCTCTAGACAATGAAGGTATTACTGCTTATATGTTAACCAGCTATTTTGGTTTGCCTCCAATCACTATGATGGGTTCAGTATTAGAAGATATGCTGTTTATAGATAAAGTCTTAGGATGCAAAGTAGCAATTAGTGACGAACGCTCTTCTTTTCCTACTGCAAAAGAACTGTTGTCAATTCTAAAAGATGTACATGTTGGCGGTTTAACATCAGGTAAAAAAGGAATTATGCATGTGCATCTCGGAGCACTCAAAACCAACATGCAGTTATTGCTTGATTTGGTAGAACAGTATGATTTTCCTATCCGAAATATATCGCCAACACACGTAGGCAGAACAGCTCCTTTATTTGAGGAAGCGATTCGTTTTGCAAAACTGGGCGGAATGATTGATATAACAACAGGCGGAACTAAATTTGACGAACCTTATAAACAAGTGCTTTATGCTCTGGATAAAGGAGTTCCAATAGAAAATATGACCTTCAGCAGTGATGGTAACGCTGGTTTAGGAGTAAATGACAAAGACGGTAATTTGGTAGGCTTTAAAAAAGCACCCATTGATCTGAATTATAAGCAGGTGCAAAAACTGGTAAAAGAAGCTAATATGCCTATAGGGCAAGCTATTCAGTTGGTAACATCAGGTCCTGCACGTAATTTATCACTTACACAAAAAGGGAGAGTCTTCGCAGGAGGCGATGCCGATTTATGTTTGTTTGATTCCAATTTTAATTTGACGGATGTCATAGCTCGCGGTAGAGTAATGATGAAGGAAAAAGAAATTTTAGTACGCGGAAGTTTTGAAAAGAAAGATTAGATGAATATGAAAATAAAACTATTCTTATTGCTGTTATTCTTCTCAAACTGCTACTTTGCAATAGCACAGGAAGATGACGAACTGGAGGTAAAGAACGAAATGGACTCTGAACAGACAGCTCAAACTCAAGAGGTATCTGAAGCCATGCGTTTGAAAAAAGGCTATTCATTAGGCGATGGATTGACTCTGGAATCTGAAAGCACTTGGCTTAACTTTACGCAAAGTCTGCAGTTGTTGGCAGGTGTGAATTCTACTGACGGCTTTGACACGTACAGTTCAGAATTTAATATTCGTAGAGCTAGGTTTAATTTCAGAGGAACTTTATTTAACGAAAAAGTATATGTAAGACTTCGTGTAAATCTAGTTGGGAATTACCAGAGTACGACAACTGGATCGCGTTCTTATAATGGTACATTGCAAGACGCATTAATAGAATATAGACCAACTCCCAACCATCGAATCAATTTTGGTGTGCGTGCCAATTATGACGACTCGAGAGAAGCTAGGATAGAAGGGGAGTCTCTTGGTTTTATTGAGAGAAGTGCCATATCTACAGCCTTTGATCCAATATTTGATTATGGAATTCGATATTATGGCGTATATCGATTTGGAGGAAATGTCCTCAAACCGTATGTTTCCATCACTACCGGAGACGGAACTTCTGCTTTGCAAAAGAATTACGGCGGATTTAAATATGGTATTCGTTTAGATTATCTGCCTTTTGGAACCTTTAGTAAAGGAGGTGAATATTTTATGGATGATTTGGTGCACGAACGTGTGCCGAAATTAATAATCGGTCCTACTTTTAGTTATAACGATGGTATTAGTTCAGCAAAAGGAACCAATGGAGGAAGGTATATTTATGGTGATGCAGCACAGAATGAGCTTTTACCTAATTTAATTAAAACGGGAATTGACTACATGTTCAAATATCGCGGATGGTATTCTCTAGGCGAATATGTGTATACTCATGCTAAAGTGCCTTCTGGTATTGCGGGAGAGTTTAACACAAGCGGAAAATTTACGCCATATACTGGCCAAACTCCAGAACAGATTGAAAATACTGTGCTTAGCCGATTAAATGTTGGAAGCGGATTCAATGTGCAAGTGGGATATTGTTTTAATGCATTTGCCTTATCTGGAAGATACTCATATATCGAGAATGATCCTAATACCGCCAATTTTGCAGATATGAACCGTTATTACAGTTGTGTTGGAACCTTTTATTTTAACGGACATAATTTAAAACTGCAGACCGAAGTGGGTTATCAGGAATACAAAGACATGTTAAAAACTCCTGATGTAAAGGGAAATATATATGGTCAAATAATGTTTACTCTTCAATTATAGCGAAAATGAAAAAGTCACTATTAATTATCATGTTTACAATCTGTTCTGTCTCCGTAATGCAGGGGCAGGCAGAAGATATTTATCAAAAATATTTTCCAGACCCAGCAACAGATATGCCATTGCCAATTACAAAAGGGAATTCGATATTTCATTACTTTACTAAGTATAAAGATGTGATTTCTTTTATTCAGGAATTAGCAGCTAAATATCCAGATATAATGACGGTTAGTTCGATTGGAACGACTCAAAAAGGAAAAAATCAGCCCATGGTTTTACTGACACGTAAAAGCAAGGTAGCAGATGAAGATAAGTTGAGAGTCACTTTTATAGGAGGTATTCATGGTAATGAACCTTTATCCACCGACGGTATGTTATATTTAATGTATTTGGTAACCCATGATGCTTCAAATACTGCCATGCTTGATAATATGATTTTGCAGGTTATACCAATGGTAAATGCAGACGGAAGAACTGCAGAAACAAGAGTAAGCAATAACAGCGTCGATTTAAATAGGGATCTTACGATTCTTAATGCAAAAGAAAGTACGAATCTAAAAATAGCAATTAATAAGTTTGATCCTCATGTAGTGGTAGATTTTCATGAATTTTCACCTGCAAGATTAGATTTTAAAGAATTAAATGATTGTTATACATCGGCTTATGATATTTTGTTTCTTTATACGGGAAATTTAAATGTAGATCCTGCAATTCGTGATGTAATCAAAACAGTATTTGTAGAGCCAACAAAATCTTTTTTAACCAGTCATGGCCGAAGAGTTGCAGATTATTGTACCACTTTTATGAAAGATAATGAAGTCTGGCTAAATATAGGAGGTATCGCTTCACGTTCAAGCGCAACAAATTATGCACTGCAAAATAGAATTTCTATGTTAATGGAAATTCGCGGATTATCAGAAAAAGAAAAGTCGGCTAAAAGAAGAATTGAAACGGCAGCTCTCACAGGATTATCATATTTAAAGATTGCACACGATCATGAAGCGGAAATAAGAACTGCTATTAAAACGGCAAATAAGAATGCTGTAGAGGCTACACGTGTTTCTGTAAGCACTTCAAAACCTGAAACAATTAAAAGAGATTATCATTTTGTAGACAAGTGCAAGGTTTCTGACACAACCATTGTTTTTAATGCTAATTACAATGTAAATCAGTCACCTGTTATTACTCGGCCAAAACCTGGTGCATTTATAATCTTTCCAGCATCGGAGAAAGTGAAAAAAGTGCTTGAAGTATCAGGTGTTTCGGTGAAAGTGATAAAACAGCCCTTCCAGTTTAATCATATAGAACAATATGCCGTAAATCAAAACGGACAAATAAACATTGTAGAAGGAGCAGTTTCTGTACCAGAAGATGCTCTTGTTATTGATTCTCAACAGCCTATGAGCAATGTAATAGCTGACCTTATAGAGCCTGATGGTGCAAACTCTCTGTATGCAAATAATATTATCAGAAAAAAAAGCAAAGAAAATATGATTCCTATATATCGTATATCTCGTGAACAATTATCTCAATTATCCACTAAATAATAACAGTATGAAATTAAAATACACCCTGTTTATATTTTGCACATTAGCAATTGCATTTCAATCGTTACGTGCGCAAGTGTCTGAGGTAGGAAAATCTGACTCAAATGTCCGTTATGTTACTGGAGAAGGCACATATATCACGCTTAGCAAAAAAGACAAATTTATTTTTAATATTAATGCCACTTTGCAGCCTGGTTTTCAGTTAAAGAGTGAAGATGTTGAAGATGTGACCACAAATTCAGAACAGTTATCTCTTAATCTTGTTCGTCTCGGACTTAATTTTTCGGCTTACGACAATAGGCTTACAATGGCCATTTTATCTGATTTTACTGGAACAACGGGTATATTGGAAGGATGGATCGGAATTGCCAGCAAAAATAAAAAGTACAGACTTGTATTTGGTGAAAGACAAACCAATACCAATAACAGACTTGCAATGGCCGATGAAAGATATGCATCGGTTATGGCACCAACAATATCCGGAAAATCGAATGATGGAAGTATATATGGCGGTTTAATGCAAAATTTTGTAAGCACAACAAGAGAAGGCGGTTTGTATTTTGAAACCAATTTTAGCATTAATAAAATGAGATTGTATCCATCTGTATCGATCACTACGGGAGAAGGGCAGGGATTCTTTGATCCAGTGGCTAATTCTGGTTTCAAATACGGAGGAAGAATTGATTTTATGCCTTTGGGAGATTTTATTAAAAACAATGCCTTTATATCTCAAGACATTTATCATGAGCCAAAACCAAAATTTGCGATTGGAGTTGCAGACAGTTATAATGTAAAAACGAGTAATTCTATTGGTGCAGGAAATGGTACAGTTTCAGGGATTTACGATGAAACTGGTAAAGCAGCTTTTGCAAATTATAATAAATTCGTGGTGGATTTAATATTTAAGTATAATGGTTTTGCTTTTGTGGGAGAATACATTGATGGATCTATTCATGGAAAAGATTTATTCACAGACACTGCAGGCGAGGTTAGGCTTACACCAGAAAATGCTTCTGCAAAATATAGTGTGGGAAGCGCAATCAACGTTCAATCGTCGTATGTAACACACGATGGTTGGGCATTTGAAGGACGTTATTCATACGTTAAGCCTGAGTTTGATGTAGCAACATCTATAATTCAGACTCAACATTGGTATACCGCGGCATTTAATAAATATATGATGAATAATGCTTTGAAGTTTGGAATTAATGCGACCTATATTGACCAAAACGGAGCCGGTCAGAACAAAACAACATGGATCAATAACCTTGCGGTACAAATTTCATTTTAAATTAACAGTTATGAAAGCACTAAAAATACTAGCGATTGCCTTATTGTTGGCGGGATGCGATTCAAATATTGATTTTTCTGGTCCGTCACCAGAACCGCCTTCACCAGACGAAGGAAAAGATCTACTTATAACTGAAATTACAACATTCATTAACACAGATGCAACCGCAGGCGGAGTTAGAAATCATTACGTTGAATTGTATAACGGTACAGGAAATACGATAGATTTGTCAAAATATGCTATTGGATATCAGGCTACAACAGATGAAAGCACGTTGACAGATTGGAGCTTTACCAGCAGTGCAAATTATTTATTATTGACAGGATCGTTAGAAAAAGGAAAATGCTATGTTATTGCTTCGCCGCAGGCAAATACAACTGCCGTAAAACGTGATACCGAATGGGGAACTACAAGCAGTGCAAATGCAGATGCAAGCAAACCTTTGCAGTTAAGCGGAAATAGCGGTATTGCTCTTTTAAAAAAGGATGCAGCGGGAAAATATACTCTAAACGGAGAATCTTATAGTCTTATTGATGCTTTTGGTAGTCCAAATGTAGCGCGTGTAACTTCGGGCGGAAGCAACAGTAGCCGTAATAATTTTATGTGGACAATTGCAGGAGAAACTAAAGACACACGTAACAGAACGTTTTGGAGAAAAGGAACCGTAAAAGATCCTAATCCTGATTGGGCTACTACGAAAGGAACTTCTGCCAGCAATTCAGAATGGACTATTTCTGGAGATAGAACATGGGATTACACCAATTTAGGGCTTCGTTGAAATTAATATTTTAAGTAGGCATGCCACTTAAAAATCATAAAAAAAACCGCTTTTAGCGGTTTTTTTATATCTATTCAATAATAATTTTTTGAGAGCTTTTTTGAGAGCCATTTTTTAAGGTTAGAAAATAAATGCCTTTAACAAAATTATGAATGTCTATACTCATTTTTAAATTTTCCATTTTTGAAGAAAATACCTGTCTACCCAGTACATCAGCTATTGTAACCTCAGTATTGGCGCTTACATTTTCGAGTTCAATATTTAGCAGACTACTTGTTGGGTTTGGGAAAACTCTCACTACAAAATCAGGGTAGTTCGCTTTGTCAACACTAAGGTTTTTCTGCGTAATTTTTCTAATTCTCCTATTGGCAGTATCAGCTACATATACATTTCCAGCGGTATCGCCAGTTATTCCAAAAGGACTTAAGAACTGCGCAGATAATGCAGGACCATCTAAATAGCCTGCTGTAGAACCAGCCAAAGTGCTTACAGTTCCTGAAGGGGTAATTTTTCGAACTAAAAAATTTCCAAGCGACTGCTCCGTTACATATAAGTTATCATTGCCATCAATACCAATCTGTTCTGGAAAAGAAAATTGCGCGCTGACTCCAGGGCCATCTGTATATCCTTCCGTTGATCCTGCCAGAGTGCTTACTACACCTTGAGGCGTAATTTTTCTAATCCTCTGGTTGATTCTGTCAGTCACATATAAGTTACCGCTTTTGTCAATGCAGATTCCTCTAGGCTGCCAGATTTTGGCTGTAGTGCCTGGACCATCAGCAAATCCAAACGTAGAGCCTGCAAATGTACTTACTGTGCCGTCAGGAGTAATTTTTCTGATTTTAAAATTATAGTTGTCTGCTACATAGAGATTCCCATTTTTATCGACACAGATTCCATTTATACCATCGCTAAATTTTGCGGTGTTTCCAGGACCGTCTAAGATTCCGATCGTTGTACCCGCTACGGTAGTTACTACACCTTGTGGCGTAACTTTTCTTATTTTGTAATTCTGTGAATCTGTCACATATATATTTCCGCCAGCATCAATACAGATTCCCATTGGGGAATTAAATTTAGCGTATGGACCCGTTCCGTCTGCATAACCATATTCAGATGATCCTGCAATAGTGCTTGTTATGCCTTCCGGCGTAATTTTTCTAATTCGGTTATTGCCAGTGTCAGCAACATAAATATTTCCTGCGGCATCTGTACAGACCCCGTTTACGCTTGCAAATTTTGCTATCATTCGTATTCCGTCGCTGCTTCCTACATCTGAACCTGCAAAAGTGCTGATAGTTCCCGAGGGCGTGATTTTTCTAATGATATCATTGTAGGTGTCCGCGATATAAATACTTCCGTCCGCATGTACATGAACCCCAGAAGGGCCATCAAAACCAGCTTTGGCGCCTAGATCTTCAAAGCTTCTTAATCCGTTTCCAGCGAAAGTAGTTACTACACCTACGGGAGAAATTTTTCTGATTCTATTATTGAGGATATCTGCCACATATAAATTTCCGTCTGCATCAACATCAATTCCAGTTGGAGCATTAAACATTGCTGCGCTTCCGGTGCCATCGGCAAATCCTTCACTTGAACCGGCAAGTACACTCACGCTCTCTGTCGGGGTAATTTTTTTTATTTTATAATCAGAAGATGAAGTTACATATAGATTTCCGTTTTTATCAATGCATATCCCTCTAGCTGAATCAAAAACTTCTAAAGGAGCAATGGTGCTGACAATACCTGCAGGAGTAATTTTTCTTATTTTATCATTTCCATAGTCGGTAACATACAAATTTCCGCTATTGTCTATGCAGATTCCATAAGGTCGGCTAAACTTTGCTTGCGATATGTTTCCATTAACGAGACCACTTGTTGATCCAGTAAAAGTACTAACTAGGCCAGATGGAGTAATTTTTCTTATTTTATGATTTTCATGATCCGTAACATATAAATTTCCATTTTTGTCAATACAGATTCCGTAAGGAGTGTCAAACTTTGCTGCTGTTCCCTGTCCATCGGCAAAACCTTGTGTTGAACCAGCCAGCGTAGTTACATAACCTTCAGGAGAAATTTTTCTAATTCTGTGATTACGTGTGTCTACGACGTAAATATTTCCGCTAGCGTCAGAACAGATGGCTTCGGGTTTATTGAATTTAGCTTCTGGTCCTGTCCCGATTCCTTCTGAAAAAATTCCTACGCTGTCGCCACCGCCTGCCAGTGTGCTGACAGTCTGTGCTTTGATTAGGAATGGAGAAGATAAAATAAATAATAAAAGTAAAGTTTGCTTCATATTTTTAGATTAGTTAATAGATCGAGATAAAAATAGTCTTTTTTTATTAAGAAATAGCGTATTTATTTTTCGCTTGTTAAGGAATGTCTTTAAAAGAATGGCAAAATAAATAAAAAAGGATTTAGGCATTTGATTCAAATAATATTTAAAAAAGTGGCTTTGCACGATTCCTTTTTTAACTTATCTTCGCTGTTTATACATTTCCGAAAACATTTAACTTCTTTAAATCCTAATTTGTGAAAGAAAAACATGAAGCTATAGAAGAAAACCAGCTTAAACGTGGGTTGACTAACCGTCACATTCAATTAATTGCCTTAGGCGGATCAATAGGAACAGGGCTTTTCCTTGGTATTGGTCCAGCAGCTGTATTAGCAGGTCCATCTGTTATTTTAGGATATGCTATTGCCGGAATCATTGCCTTTTTTATTATGAGACAGCTTGGAGAAATGGTTGTCGAAGAGCCTGTATCTGGAAGTTTTAGCTATTTTGCCTATAAATATTGCGGTTCTTTTGCTGGTTTTGCATCTGGTTGGAATTATTGGATTTTATATATTTTAGTCAGCATGGCCGAACTTACAGCCATTGGTGTTTATGTGCAATTTTGGTGGCCAGAAGTTCCGCTTTGGGCATCGAGTTTGTTTTTCTTTCTAGTTATCAATGCTTTAAATTTTGCTTCGGTAAAAGTTTACGGAGAGACAGAATTCTGGTTTTCAATCATAAAAGTGGTTGCCATTATTGCAATGATTCTTTTTGGGACTTACTTATTGATAAGTGGAACAGGCGGAGAGCATGCTACAATTCATAATTTATATAACGATGGAGGCTTTTTTCCAAAAGGCTTCTTCGAAAAAACGGCTAATGGCAGTTTTCAAGGATTGTTATCAGCAATGGCTTTAATTATGTTCTCTTTTGGAGGTTTAGAACTAATTGGAATTACCGCTGCCGAAGCCGAAAATCCAGAAAAAAATATTCCGAAAGCAACCAATCAGGTTATTTATAGAATTCTTATATTTTACGTGGGTGCTTTGGTCATTTTATTCGCTTTGTCTCCTTGGAGACAAATTACTACAGACAGCAGTCCGTTTGTAATGGTTTTTCAGAATTTAAACGGAATGGAATTTGAGCTGTTTGGCAACAAAATATACTTTACGCGACTTATCGCCAATGTGTTGAATTTAATTGTATTAACTGCTGCTTTATCTGTATACAATAGTAGTGTATACAGCAACTCACGAATGTTATTTGGTTTGGCAGATCAAGGCAGTGCCCCTAAGTTTTTAAAGAAACTAAACAAACAATCAGTACCTGTTAATGCCATTTTAATTTCTTCATGCTTTGCAGCGATATGTATTTTAATCAACAAAGTAATTCCAGATGAGGCATTTAGCATTTTAATGTCTCTAGTAGTGTCTTGCTTGGTTATTAATTGGGTTATGATTTCGTATACACATCTTCAATTTAGACGTACGAAAGAAAAGGAAAACACAAAAACTAAGTTTGCATCCATATTTTATCCAGTAAGCAATTACATCTGTTTTGTATTTTTATTAGGTATCTTATGTATCATGTGGATGACCAATATGAAATTATCAGTAGAATTAATTCCTATTTGGCTGGGTATTCTTTTTGTGTTTTACAAAGTTTTTAAAACAAAGAATACGTAGTTTTAATCGTATTTTTATTCTAGGCATTGAAAATCAGCATTGATATGATTTTCAATGCTTTTTTTTTCACTAGTCATGATAAAACGGTTTAGTTTATTCTGGTTACTTGCAATATGTTTTTCTAGTTTAGAAAAATAACCCTATTTGATAAAACTAAAATAAATTGTACCTTTTACATAGCTTTAAATTAAATAGATTAAAATATAAATTATGATAAAGTCTATAAATCCTTATAACCAGGAAACGGTATACGAATCTGCTGAATTAGAGAGTCAAGATATTAAGAATGCAATTGATAAGGCAGATCTGCAATATAAATTATGGAAAAAAGTTCCGTTTTCTGAACGTTCGATATTGATGAAAAATGCTGGTCAGGAACTCAGAAAAAACGCTCGCGAATATGCACAGATTATAACTCAGGAAATGGGAAAACCCATTACTCAGTCAATAGCAGAAATAGAAAAATGCGCTGCTTTGTGTGATTTTTACGCTACGCATGCTTCAGAAATGCTTGCAGATAAAATAATTGAAACAGAAGCGCATAAGAGTTACGTTAGTTACGAACCAATTGGAGTTGTTTTGGCTATTATGCCTTGGAATTATCCGTTCTGGCAAGTTATGCGTTTTGCTGTGCCTGCGCTGATGGCTGGAAATGTCGGAATATTGAAACATGCCAGCAATGTAATGAAGTGCGCTATGAGTATTGAAAAAATATTCGAAAAAGCAGGTTTCCCTAAAGGTTGTTTTACTAATCTGCCAATTGGCAGTAAAAAGGTAGAAGAAATAATTAGAAATCCAAAAGTGAAGGCGGTAACACTTACCGGAAGTGAAGCAGCGGGCAGGGCTGTAGCGGCCGTTGCGGGAAGCGAAATTAAAAAAACAGTGCTAGAACTTGGAGGAAGCAATGCATTGGTTGTTTTTGCAGACTGTAATCTGGAACAAACAGTAAAAACTTGTGTACAGGCACGTTTTCAGAATGCAGGGCAGAGCTGTATTGCTGGAAAGCGTTTATTGGTAGAGTCATCTATTGCTGAAGAATTTACAAAAGTCTTTCTTGAAGGTGTTAAAGGCCTTCGTCACGGAGATCCTTTAAGTGAAGAAACCACAATTGGAACTATGGCTCGTGTTGATCTTGCCGAAGAACTCGAAAAACAGCTTGAGCAGACACTAGAAAAAGGCGCGGTAGTTTTGCTGGGAGGTAAAAGAAATAAAGCTTATTTTGAACCTACTGTTATAGGCAATGTTACTGCAGATATGTCTATTTTTAAAGAAGAAATTTTTGGTCCCGTAATCGGAATTACGACTTTTAAAAATGAAGAAGAAGCTGTAGAGCTTTCAAATAGCAGTCCGTTTGGACTTGGAGTTACAATTTTTACGGAAGACTTTGAAAAAGCCGTCCGATTGGTGCCAAAATTTGATGAAGGAGCAGTATTTGTAAACGAACTCGTAAAGAGCGACCAAAGATTGCCTTTTGGAGGAACTAAAAATTCTGGATACGGACGTGAACTTTCGCAAGATGGTATTCAGGAATTTGTAAACAAGAAAACGGTTTACATTAATAAATATAAAAATTAAATTAATTGATTTCTTTGCATCATACTATGAGCAGCACATTTTCTGACAGCAATCAAATAGGAATAGTATCTACTTTTTCTGAACTTGTACATACCAATTTTAAAGGAGAAATGAATGCACTTTGCTGGCACAGAAATTTGGATGGCGATTTTAGCGAGATTGTTGCCAAGTTATCTTTAAGCGAAAATATAACCGAAGTTTCTCCCAAAGATTTAATTGCGCTTCAACTTTCAGAAAAGGGAAATGTAGCAAGAGAAATAATCTTAAACGATTTACAATTATTAGCCGATTTCGGAGCTTCGCCATCTCTCAATTTACTGAAATGTTATGAACGTGATGATGAATTTGATTTCATATCTACAGATGTGTATTCGTTTCACGTAGATCGTTCGCCTATTGCAACAGACACTTTTTTATGCACCTATCACGGAGCGGCAAGCGATATTGTTTCTAATTCTCAGGCAGAACAAAAAATCTTAATTCCAGAAATTCGAGCGAAGCTAAAAGAGCTTCATGATGGACCAGAGAATGAGTTCGAAGACTTTTTAAAGGAAAATTATTTTGATTTACATTATCAGCTGCACGAAGATGCAGAACCTATTAATCTAGGCTTAGGACATCTTTGGCGTTTGGCTGTAGATCATCCTAAACAAGAAGTATTGCCCTGTGTTCATAGAGCACCAGTAGAAAATGATGGAGAATATCGGTTGTTGCTGATTTGTTGATGAAACTAATTTCGTATATTTGAGCTATGAACACACAAACGCCTTTTTCGGTATGCGGAGAATTATTGTCGGCTCCAATGCACATTTGCGGTTTTTTCGATTCGAGAGAACAGCAATATGAAGTAATCATTCCTTATATTTTGGAGGGTTTGGAGGCCAATGACAAAGTAATCAACATTCTTGAAGGAAACCGTCATGGTGAACATTGCCGTTGTCTAGCTGATAATGGAATCTCTATCGCTGAAAAACTGTCTAGCGGTCAATTGGAAGTGATGGCTTCTGAAAATTCTTATATCAAAGATGGCGAGTTCGCTGCAGATAAAATGTACAAAATGCTCGAACAAACTTTACTGTCAGCTTCAAGAGCGGGTTATGATAGTGTTAGAGCTTGCGGAGATATGGTTTGGGCGCTTAAGAACCTGCCAGGAACCGATGAACTTTTAGAATATGAAGCCAGACTGAATCTGCTGACTCCACAACATTCAGTTTCATTAATTTGTATGTACGATATAAGTAGTTTCAGCTCAAATACACTTACAGATATATTGCTTACACATCCTTATGTAATCAAAGACGGAAAAATCAGCAAAAACCCGCATTATGTAGAACCTTTAGAATTGCTTTCTAGTCTTTCTTCTCGATCTAGTGCGCTTAAATCCTAAATCATATTTTCCTTTTCCGTTAGGCTAATTCATGGGCTAGTTAAAACTATGTCAAATATCTCGATGATGGCAGTTTTAAGTCTAAATAAGGTCTAAATCCTACAAAAATATTCTTAAATATAACAGAATGAAGAATTTTTGTTGTATTTATGCAAACAAACTGATTATGAGTATGTAGAAGTTTGGTTGTTAAAGAAAAAGCTAAATTTAGGGCTGATAAAAAAAAGTTAAAAACATTCTTTATTTTAAAGTGGCACAATTCGTGCCTGCAAAAAAATCATAAATAATCTGAACGCTTAATCGGTGTTCTAAAAAAATTAAAATAAATGAAAAGATTTAAATGTATGTATGTTTTTGTTGTAGTGTTATTATCAACATTTACATATGGTCAGGAAAGTTTAAAAATGTTTGTAAAAGAAAGTAAAGTGCCATGTACGGGTGTTGGCCCAATGGAATGTCTACAGGTAAAGTATGACAACGACAAAGAATGGCAGCTTTTTTATAATCATATTGAAGGTTTTAATTTTGAAAAAGGAAACCGATATGAAATACTGGTTACGAAAACTAAAAGACCAGAACCTATTCCGGCCGATGCTTCTGCATACGAGTATAAACTGAAAAGTATAATTTCTAAAACTCCTGTAACTAAGGAAAAAGGAATTTATAATACCAAAATGATTTTAACCCAGTTAAACGGGAAAAAGATAAACAGCGGAAAAGCATTTATCACCATTAACGATGAAACGGGCACAATAAGCGGTAAAAACGGATGTAATAATTTCAACGTAAAATACACGAAGCTTTCTTCAAAAAATCAAATTAAGACCAATTCTCCAATGGGAACTTTAATGGCTTGTGATAGTGAAAGCATGAAATTGGAACAAGATTTTAGCGCTGCGATCACAAACAAAAAGTTCAAAATTGTAAAGAAAAACAATACTGTACAGTTTAAAAATACTAAGAACAAAGTGGTTATGGAATTTTCTATTCCAACTCAAGACCAACTGTGGAGTTTTATTGCAAAAAACAATTGGAAACTAATCGCACTAGAAAATGTTGGACAAGATTACGGAAAAGCTTCTATTAAGTTTAACCCAGCAGAAAAGAAAGTGAGCGGAAATTCAGGTTGCAACAACTTCTCTGGAACTTATGAAACCAACGGTGATACTATTTCTTTTGATAAAGTAGCGTCTACAAGAATGGCATGTATTGGTGAAGAAGCAAATAAAACAGAACAAAAAATGTTGTCGTATCTAAACAATAAAGATTTACGTTTTGATGTAGCAGAACAAACGCTTAATTTTTATTTGAATGATAGATTGGTTATGATGTTTGGTATTGCAAAATAAATTCAGTTCTATAAGTCATCTTAAAAATAGACGATGGTTTATAAAGAATGATTAGAAACCAGTGAAGTTGATTCACTGGTTTTTTTATGGATAAATTTATTTTTATAATAAATTCCTGTTTTAAAATCTATTATAATATACTTTGTATATGAGTATTAAAAATTTGTGTAATCGGATTGCAACTTTATTATTCACCAATAAATTTGCTATAAATTCATAGAATCTGAATAGTATTATTTTACTACGCAAAATCACTGCGTACTTCTTTAATATCTTTGAATTATTAATCTTTATGACTGATTTTATAAAACCGTAAAACACAACATTATGAAAAGATCAATTACATTTATGGAAAAGTTATCTACTGGATATTCGTTTACTGATCTTGGATACCGAGATTATATTGCGGCGCGCTTTTTACTTAATAATCATTATATCGTTCAAGGTCTGGCTCTTGCAAGTATTGCCGTAGAAAAATATTTGAAAGCTATAATTGTTTTTAATTTACAGGAAAGGGAATGGTACAATTATCATTTTGACAGATTCGAACAGCTTAAAAATCTACTTGCTAAAGTTAACAGTGATGTAACTCAAGAGTTTGATCCCGTTTTCGTAGCAATATTAGAAAAGGCTTTTAAAATTAGATATTACGATAAAATTGAAAAACCGATTTATATTGGTTTTTACATTAATCAATTTATAGGAGAATTAGACTACACAGTTAACTATTTGGAAAATTTTATTTTTAATACTCAAAGCTGCGGACAACCCATAATAGTATATAATAAAGCTGTTATAAACAAAGATTCAGATCTCTATTATAACAACTTTATACTAAATAAAGAGAATAAAAAGCATTTTATGGAAAAACCTGATCTAGGATTTTCAATATATATTAGTGGAGGGGCTGTAATAAATCAAGAAGAAATAGTAAAAGGAGGGAGCACACGAAATAAATATGAGGGACAAATAGCAGAATTCACGGAATTCGGACCAGAATTTATGTTGTAAGAATATTTTTTTATGCGATAGCTCGGAAATTCTTTCTATGACTCAGCTCTCAGAAATGTTCAAATAAAAACTTATTTAGTATAAATAATTTATGACAGAAAAATTTGAAATAAAAGGATTATGGTTTTTACCTTCTAATAAAGACAAAAAGGTATCAGGGATATTAAGATTTGACCCTATTGAAGGTTCCCATTTGGAATTAATAGGTTCTTTAGACGAAAATAAAAGTTTTCAGGATTTTAACTCCTCTCTAGAGAATGGTAATATAATTTTAGGCACTTCGGTTGATAGTGAATCCATTACACTTTATCGATGCTATTTAAGTTTTAGAGAAAGAAAGACGTTACGCAGTGAAGTGCCAGGTCCTACGAAAGAAACCTTTTATGTTAATTTTATTTTAAAAGGTTATCATTTTGAAGATGAAGAATCTCTCAAATTTAATACAGTCGCAAGTTCTTTACAAAATTTTGATGAGTGGCTCGATATTTCAGGTTTTCAGAATGATTCTAAAACAACTGTTGAAAATTTATATAGTATTAATTATATAAAACCAAAAGATATTGAATTTGATCTTCATGACAATCATAGTGGGAAGTTTACTTTTAGTGTTTCTAGACCTAAATTTTATTCTAAAAAGCATGAATATATAATTCAAGAAGCTCGACTAGAACTAAGTTCTAGAAATGAAACAAGTTTAGAAGAAATACGCAAATTGTTAAGTCGTTTTCAAAATTTCTTGATTCTTGGAATATATAGAAGTGTTCTTCCAAACAAAATAATTCTTTATAATAATAATATCCAAAACGATTTAGGTGTAGCTGGTAAATATAGAAAGCCAATTGAATTTTATCAAACTACTCGCAAAAGAAGAAATGAAAAAGAAAAACATCCATGTGAGATGCTTTTTAATTACACTAAAATTAAAGATGTTTTTCCGTTAATTATAAAAAATTGGTTTGAAAAGTACGATAAGTTAAGCCCTGCTTTTAATCTTTTATTTGATCAATTTTATAATGGTGCTGTATTTGATGAAAATACGTTTCTCAATTTGGCACAATCAGCTGAAACATTACATTCTAGAATCTATGACCATACAAAAATGCCAAAGGAAGAATATAGTGAAATGAAAAAAGAAATATTAGAAATATTGCCAGCTAAATATCATAGTTGGATGAAAGGACAGCTACAATTCGGCAATCATTTAGATTTAGCCCAAAGACTTATAGAATTGACTGAGAAGTATTCTAATGACATAATAGATAAAATTATTCCAGAAAAAACAACTTTTGTTAAACAAGTTAAGGATTTAAGGAATTATTATACACATTATAGTAAAAGCTTAGAAAAGAAAAAAATCTCTGAAAAAGATCTAATGTTCTTATCTGAAAGATTAAAAATGCTACTGGTGAGTGGCTTTTTGTTTGAAGTAGGCATGTCAAAAGAGTTGTCAAATGCACTATTTAAAAATGCTAATTCTGTTTTATTTAGACACTTAACTCCTTAATGATAAATATAATAGAGCATAATCATTTGATAAACAAAAAGAGACTTTTAAAAGTCTCTTTTCTGTTTTTAATATATCTAATATAATTATTTCCCAATCAATTTCTCCAGCCTCACCATCATCTCATCTTTCTCCTTCAACATACGCTCGTACAAAGCAATTTTTTCTTCGTGTAGTTTAATGAACTGATCAATAGGATTAACAGTAGTACTTACATGTCCAGAATTATTACCAACTGCTATTGCTCCTTCATGAAAAGTATTAGAAATAATATTTATCGCTTGTTCCTCATCAAAATTCTGAAAAGCCTCAACAGGAATTTTCAATACCGCTGAAATTTGTTTCAGTAGGTTTTCTTCAATTACATCTTTTTGCTCCAGCATCGAAATTTTCTTTTGGTTCCAGTCTTCGCCCAGATCATAAGCCAAAGCTTCCTGCTTTATGTTAAGCATTTCTCTAAAACGTTTTACGTTTCTTCCCTGATGTATTTTCTGTTCCATAATGAGTATCAATTTCTAAAGGTTCAAGATAAATCTGTCTAGATTAAAAATCCTAAGTTTCAAAGATAGAAAAATATACCGTAAAATTGAATCTATTTTTGTAAGATAATATATCTGTTTTTAGAATAGATTATCCTTTAGAAAGAACAGAATTTCGCTTTAGAATTTTAAACTATAAGCCATGAAAAAGAATAAAACAACCTTCGAAACTAGCTTTTGGGCAGGATATACGGCGGAAAATCCGTTTAAAGCAATTGAAGCTTTTTTTACTTTTGCAGATCTCGATTATTACAAACAGAGTTTCAGCGAAGCGGTATTATACAGCTATAAAAGTAAAGTCTGCAAACAAGACAATCCTTCAGATGTTTTTGTTTTGTATACCGTTATCAAATCTTTCCTCAAAATTTGCTTTTGTCTGAAAGAGAAAAGCAAGAAATGGAAAGTTGCAGCCTCTTTACGATCTGAAACGGTTTTTCATCTTTCTTCCCTCACAAAAGAAGAGTACGAGAATCCCTTTATAGTATTTCAAAAAGCATTCGAAGAAAGAACGCCAGAAGAATTTGAATCATTTCTATATCAAATCTTAGAACTTTCATTGTCTCCGCATGTCGCAGATTCTGACCCTGATTTAACGACGCCTTATATTTATGTCATAAAAATGCTCGATGCGGCAGAATTAATAAGAGAAAGGGGAGTCGAGAAAATCAGGAAACTGGATAAGGTGGTTTCAGTAACAGAATAAAATATCAAGATTACAAAAAAGCATAAAAAAATCCCATTTATTAGAAATGGGATTTTCAACTTTATTCGGCATTATTTACATACTTCGTTATTCATGAATATTAATAGTTAATAATTGCAAAGCTTACAATTGCCATGAAAACAAAAAAAGGAATAGAAAGTATTAATAAACCAATATTAATATTTCTTAATATTAGGTTTTTCTCTCGATGAAAAAATATAGTTTCTCTTAGTATAAATATGCTAAATGCAAAAAAAAGAATGAACGAAAAAGAAGAAAAGAAAAAGATCTTTTCAAAACCTCCATAATTAGCCTTCCCGAATTTCCATATTAGAAATAAGATAAATACAGGAATGACTAATCTAAGTATTAGATGTTTTATTATATTATTTTTCATTATTTTGATAGGTTTATTATAAAGTGTGAATATTAATTATTTTGAAAAGATTACCCGTCGATAACTTTTCTTTTAGGTTTTCAATCTTTATAAGTTGAAGCAGAACAGAATTTTGTTTATTCAGCGTCATAAACTTCCACTTTTGAGTTTGGTATTTCAATTTCTGAAGTTGGGGATTTTAAATATACTTTGCCAGAATAGACAGGTTTTTTGATGCTGCTTTTTATAATTTCTTTATTGAATTTAATATACAATTCTACATTTTCATTTTTATCGAAAAATGTTTTAAAGCGCTCCATTAATTGATTGTTGAAATTACGTTTCTCAAGTGGGTCTCTTATAGCGTCATTCTCATATGCTGTTTTACCGTCGAGTAAATCAACCCAAATACGAACTTCAAATTGTCTTGAGAATTGATCTTCTACAAAAATCACAAAACTTATAGGAACTGCTTTACCGACAACAGTATCGTTAAGAAATTCAATACCAGTATTGGTGTTGCTGATAACTTCGTTATTCATAAAAAAGATATCGTAATTGTATATTTTAAAGTCTGATCTATTGGTGCTAATTTTATAGTGATATCTTTTAAGACGATTCTTGAAATATGTATTGCTTATTTTATTATTGGCTATTTCTTCCTGAACAAATGATGGCATTTCTTTTCTACGTAAATCTACCCATTCTTTTCTGTCAGCACCACGGCTTCTAAAACTTCTCCAATCTATATTCGTTTCTTTCGCTTGATAAGTGCCAATTTCTTTATTACCAATCCCGCCAATCCATAAAGTGACTAAACCTTCTGGAGCAAAGGCGACGGTTAGTGTATTATATTCATTTTTATATTCTACACCATCCATACCCATTGTAGTTCCATAATCTTTTTTAAAGATATCGTACATTTTTTTTTGAGGCAATTCAAAATCACCTGAAAAAAACTTATTTTCAGCATACGAAAACCAAGCGATTTGCATGCGTTCTGGAATTTTCTTTTTATCATCACCAACTACCATAGTACCGCTGCTGCTAGCTCCCCAACTATCGTTTAGATATTGTCCGCTTGGTATCCATGCGGCGGTGTTATCAGATAAAATAAAACTGCCATTGACAACCTCTGCAGGACAAGTTTCATCGGCACTTGTTTCAGCCAACCATTCAAATTTTTCTATTTTTGTAAGCATTTCTTTTTTCTTTTCCTTATTAAATATTAGCATGCCTCTTTCCTTGCATATATCATATCCAGCTTTTAGTAATACTGCTAATAGAATTATAACTATTAAAATGTAAATTTTGTTTAAACTGTTTATTTTCATGTTTTTAGATTAATTTGACCCCATGCCTTTGACAAATTCATTTGTATAACAGATTAATAATAATAGCATCATACTTAATATTATAAGAAGTATAAATAAAATTTTTGCAAATATTTTTTTTAATCCATACACATATACATAGAAAGAAAACAAAATTGTAAAAAGAGGAATTGTTGTTATTAATTTTTCTCCATTTGAATCATCTGAATAAAAAAAACTGCATAAAAAAGAAATTAGTAAGATTAGAAATAATGATAGTATTTTGTTTTTATTTTGATCTGACATTTTATTTAAATTTCGTTTATATTTATCCATCAATCTTTTTTCTATATGGTTTTCCGTCTTCGTACCTGCCTTCTTTTCCCATACTATCACAAGTTGATCGATGAAGGTATTTATTTCGTATAAAATATAATTCTTCATTTTTGAACGTTACCGCTTTACTATGCGCTCCGTCATTTGTAATTGCATAACTTAACAAAGAATTTTTAGCTTTAATTAAATCGTTTGGAATTGAATAAATTCCCTTATCAATTTCAGAATTTTCAAATTTTAGTGTGTAATTTTCTGCAAGCTTAACCATTATAGAAAGTGGGATAAATTGGTAGGATAGTGGTATTGTTCGAGTAGCCACATGTGTAGTATATGATAATCCATCGCTTGAAGTTGTTGTGCTTACAATTTGTTCTCTATCATACCATCCTTCTTTTATTAAGGTTTCTTTTATGTTTTTAAATCCTTTTTCCAAATGTAGTTTTCTTACTTCTTTTTCGATTTCGGCGTAACCTCCACCAATGTCACTATGAACACCAGGCATAGAAAGCTCATAGCCAATTCCAGCATTAATCGAACTTTTAATATTGGTAAGAGAAAAATTTTCACGATATTCATCAGATGCGGTAATATGTACCACTTTTTTAATATTTCCTTCTAATTTTAATTTTAGTTCTTCTACATCATCAAAATTATGTGAGGCAGCTGAGCCATATCTTTCAAAGTTGCCTTCTACTTCATAAGAGGAAACAGTATCAAATAATCCAACAAACTGTATGGTAAGTTTGCTAGATTCTAAACTATACATATCCTGTAGTTTTCGTCTTTGCGATATAAAATTTCTGGCTGCGGCTGCACCACGGCTGAAACCAAAAACTGTTAGATCTATTTCATTTACAAATTGGTTCTCTTTTATAAATTTATCTGCTTTGAGTTTATCAATTTTTTTCTTTATCTCAATAAAAGCTTTATTAACTTTAAGAGGAATTCCAGATTTGTCACCGCTTCCAAAAGCATATCCCATTACATCATCTTTATCATTATTTCTTGTACCTTCTCCTTCGATGTAAACTTTTACTTTATTTTCACTGTTTTTTGCAGTGTTTATGTTGTGTAAAATAGCAATATTAGAAAAATAGTTATCATAACTGCTTTCATTCCCATCATTATCCTTAAAAGATTTAGCTGCTATTTCTTCGTCAGGAGTTAATATTATTCCTTTTTTCTTTTTTTCATAAGCTAATCTGGCTTCAGTATTTTTCATATTATTTAAAGTACCATCAAAAAACACATTAACTGTTACTTTTACACCTACTTTTTCCTCAGGTTTCTTTTGCTTATCAGGAACAGTAACTTTTGCAACACTATTATTTTTAGGAGGTTCAATTGTTTTCTTGAGATCATTTATAATCTTAAGCTGTATGGTGTCTTGTATGGTGTCAATTTTGCCTATATACTTAACTTGGGCGTAAAATTCATGTTCGTTTTCGTCTCTATAATCTTTATCGTTCAGTATTTTTTGATATACTTTTATGTTGTTAAAGTATAGTTCTGCTTTTCCATATTTGTCAACTGGAGATGTAGTATAGGTTCCCATATTTCGAGAACTATTAGTATGTCCGTCTGTTCCTTCGTCCTCCCAAATGGTCACTTGAAGTCTGTCTCCAGCCGGAATATTTAACGTATGAACGAACAAACGGACATTGTCAGCATAACCAATCGCTTTACCGTTTAGATCGCGATAGTATTGATCTTGCCATTTAAGCTCTTCAATGCTTGGTGTTCCTGCAACTGGGGTTACATTAAGTTCTACAGTATCTTTTGCTCCGTGAATATCGGTAAAAGTAACTGCAATTGTGTAATTGATTCCTATGCTTGCCTGATTAAAAGTAACTCTACCATCGTTGCCTAAATCTAAAAACGGTTTTCCGTTTTTTAAAAGCGTCCAATGTTGTTTTACAATTTTAGAACCATCTACTTCTTTATGGTTATCCTCTTTTTCATTTACATAAAATTGCATTCCTTTTTTTTCTTGATCTTTAGCCGTTTTTGTATACATTAACGAATAAACACTTTTGCCAATTATAGGTCTTGAGTCTCCTTTGATATAAAATTTCATAACTATTATTTTTTTGCTTCAGATATTCCGTTTAATTCGTTTTGAAATTCCCCCATATTAAACATCGGATTTATTAAATTATGAACATCAGGATTTGCGTTGATGAAATTTTGCTCACTAGGCTCAGCTATTTGCCCGTGATTTTTTACTTCAATACAATCAGGTCCACCAATGGGACAGGTTCCTTTACTGTCTTCTAGTAATACCTTACCATTATTAGACAAGATTATTTTTTTATAAAAGCCACTCCATTTGGTAATTGTAGCTTGACATGGTAAATAATCTCCACTTCCGTTAGGCTGCATTTTGCATTTGCCGAAAGTATTTTTTTCTAAAGTTTGACCTATCTCTTTATCTGTCGCTATAAGTTTTGCACTGCCATCTTTATCGTTTGCATAATGTTTACTTTGCGTTTTTACTTTTAATTTATCAAGTTTGGGCTCTACACTAAACTTACATTTTAGCGTTGCACCGTTTACAACAATGTGTTTTTCGCTCATAATCTTCTCTTATTTTAATTAATGGAGTTTAAATAGATCCTTAAAAAAGCTTTCTTTTTTGATCGTTTCACCTACAAAAAAGTCATGATTTTGCTCAGATGCTGTAATTTTTTTGTCATCGAGATTGTAGATTTTGACTGTCGCTTTTTTAGTAAGATCACCAGTGATACCACATTCCAGGCTTGCGCCCTCGATGTTATATGTATATGGATTCAAATGGTAAATGGAATGATAGTTGCCAGAAAAAGTATTTTTTTCAAGAGCGCTTTCTTTTGATGTACTTAATAATGTGCCTTTTTTCTCAATTACGACCATATTTATATCATTTAGATACTCATCGATTTTTTGAGTTACCTTGAATGGTATAAAATCATTTTTTGGCGCAATGGCAAAATCTGCCTCTGTTATGAAAGATAAATCTGAAGTGTAAGTAGTATGGATTCCACTAAAGAAAACGTTTAAAAACCAATCATCTGATAAATTGTGGAGTAGGTTTTCTTCTTCATTTAATATAGAATCGATCGTATCTAAATATTTATGTATAGCTAGACCTTCATTTTTTTCTAAGATACTTTTTCTTTTGGCAATCCATCGTTCTCGTATAGCACTAAAATTATTAATATCGATCCATTTGCCTTCTGGATTAACCACAATTAGTAAAGGATACAAAACAGTTGAAACTTCTTCGGCTATAATATCTGTAAGGGCTTCAATTTGAACATTATTTAAATATACTTTAGATATTCTATCAATTTCAAATAGAGAGTATCCATTTTTATCTTTTGTAATGCGTTCTACACTTACTTTGTATTTTATAGTTTGTATATGTTTATTGTTTTCAATTGTTTGAAGCACCATATAGCTATTTTTACCTCTTACATTATAGAAAGGTATTTTGAAACCATTATCGAAAATTACTTTGGTTGGCTTTACATTCTCTTTTTCATTATCTGATTCCTGTTTTGTTGGTTTTAAAAGAAGGAATTCTAAATGATTTGGAAAATCAACGTTTATTACATCACAATCTTCAATGCAATTAAAATTATGATAATGTCTAAGTTCTTCGAGTGTTATTCCAAGTTTATCTGCTACTGAAATTGGAGCATCTCCTTTTTGTATCTTGTAAGTAAAGTGTTTAAGTGCTCCGCGCTTATCTAAAATTTCACCAATAATCATAAAGTATATTTAGAATGTATTTAATGTATAAATATACATATTTTTCTTACATTTTTAAAAAGTAAAAATTTAGAGACAACAATTTAACATAATACTGAAAGGTAATGATTCGTGCTATTACTAATCTTTTTATTTGTAAGTAGTTAGGTATGTGCGGAATAAATGTCTCTTGATTGCTTTCTAATAAAATAATATTCGAAAATAAAAAACATGTTTAACAGCACTTTTATTTTTAAATAACACACATAGTTTTCCAGAAATTTTATAAAATATGGTTTCATTTTATAATATGAAACATAATTGAGCTGGCATTTTAGCGGAGAATCATTTTTGTAAGATAACTTTGGGTATAAATAAGCCATTGATGCAGACTCTAGTTTCAATTAAGCTAACTGGCTTGAAAATAGTAACTCCCATTATTACAAACTAAAATTTTAAATTATGAAAAAGTATCATTTATTAGGTTTCTTTTTTTTCCTTTCACTGGCAATGTCAGCGCAAAGCAGTCAGTCATTTTTGCTTAATCTGTACGGAGGATATACTTTTTCCGACAGAGTAGATTTTGATTCTTCTTACGCCAAGGTAGAAGATGGTTTTGAGTACGGAATAGGTTTGGAATATTTTATAATGGATAATGCTTCGATCGAATTAAAGTATAACAGGCTAGATACGCACATGCCTTTGTATACAAGTGTTCTTTTGCCAAATAATGGTAACCCTATTCCTCCTGGAACTCAACTTAATGCTGGAGACGATAAAGGTGCGATCAATTACATATTGGCAGATTACACGTATTATTTTGGCTCAAGCTCTCAAAAAGCGCTTCCATTTCTTGGTGCTGGTTTAGGAGTTTCAATTCTTGAAACGCCAAGAAGCGGCAACGGAACTTATTTTGCTTGGGAGATTAAAGCTGGTGTGAAAGTAAAAACAGATTCGCCATTGTCTATTAATCTTCATGCATACTTGCAGTCTATGTCGGCAGCTGTTGGATATGATTACTATTGGGACTACTATTGGGGACCAGTGGCAGTTACTGATTATGCGTCAACATTTCAGTTCGGACTTGGTGCTTCTTTAAGCTATGATTTTAGTAAATAATCACTAGTGAATTAAAGTCTTAGAAGTTTTTTAAGGCTGTAAACACAAATGTGGTTATTGCTAGATAATAAAATAAAAAAAAACTCTAAATCAATGATTTAGAGTTTTTTTTTGTGACCTCGACTGGATTCAAACCAGTAACCTTCTGAGCCGTAATCAGATGCGCTATTCAGTTGCGCCACGAGGCCTTTTTGTTATCAATTAGCTATTTTTTTGTAGCTTTGTTGATTGCTTATTGCGGGTGCAAAGATAGACATAAATGTGAGATAAACAAGAGAAAAATAACAGAAAATTAAAAAAAAATGAAGATTAAAAATTATATACGTGATATTCAGGGATTTCCAAAAGAAGGAATTTTGTTTAAAGATATAACTCCTTTACTAATTAACCCAGAAGCGCGAACAAATTGCTTAAAAATTTTGGTTGATTCTTTAGAAAATCAAAAAATAGACAAAGTTGTTGGTGCAGAATCTCGCGGTTTTTTCTTCGGAATGCTGCTTGCGCAGGAATTAAACGCTGGATTTGTTCCAGTAAGGAAACCAAAAAAGCTTCCGTTTGATACGATTTCTGCTTCCTACGAGTTGGAATATGGAACAGATAGCTTAGAAATGCATACCGATGCTATTAAAAAAGGAGATCGCGTTTTAATTCATGATGATGTTCTGGCTACTGGCGGAACCGCAAAAGCAGTTTGTGAATTGGTGGAGAAATTAGGAGGCGAAATCGTGCAATGCAATTTCCTAATGGAATTGACTTTTTTGAACGGAAGAGAAAAAATTGCAGCGTATCCCGTTTTTGCCGCATTAACGTATTAGTCTAAACAAAAACAATTTTATGCTTAATGGCATAAAGTACTAGTCCGATTCGGGTTTTTATTTCCAATTTATCAAAAAGCGATTCTCTGTAGCCGTCGATGGTTTTTGGACTTAAGCACATTTCTGATGCAATTTCTTTGTATGTCATTTCGGTGCAGGCATGTTTAATAAAAACAATTTCTTTTTCTTTTAAAGAGATTCTTTTATTATCGCTGTTGACTTTGTTGATCAGCATTCCAGAAACAAGTTCGGTAAAATAAAAACCCTTTTCGACAACGCATTCAATCGCTTCTTTAAAAATCTCGGGCGAAGTATCTTTTAGCAGATAGCCTTTTGCTCCGTTTGTAATCATTTTTATGATAATTTCTTCATCATCATTTACAGACAAAGCAATTACTTTAAGGTCGGGTCTGTTGTCTTTAAGCCATTTCATGGTACTTAAACCGTCCAGAACAGGCATATTGACATCTAGCAGAATAAGATCAATTTCGGTAGAATTATTTTCTTCAAGATAGTCTATAAAAACTTTTCCGTTTTCAAAACGTTCTATCACTTCATAATCGCCAAAACTCTTAATCAGCAATTCAAGCGACGGCGAAAAGAGCAAATGGTCGTCTACAATTATTATTTTTCTTTTAGAGTTAGTCTTCATGGTCTTGGGTTAAAGGATATTCGATAGTTACACTGGTTCCGGTGCTGTCTGAATCAAGGATTAACGCTGCACCAATAAGTTTTGCCCTTAATTTCATATTATTCAATCCGATTCCTGAATTTGACTTCTTAAGATCGTAACCAATTCCGAAATCTTTTAATTTTAAAATGAAATGAGAATCGGTAGTTTCGATATGAACATCAAACAAATCGCTTCTGGAGTGTTTTAAGCTGTTATGAAGCGCTTCTTGGAAAATTCTATAGATAATGAGTTCATGTTCCTTATTTATGGCTGGAACTGGCCCGATTTGATTAAAATTGAATTTAATCTTTTTAAGTTTCTTGATCCTTTCTAAATCCTGCTGAATAGCTTCGAGAAAGTTGTTTTGAAGAAGATTGTCTTTGTTTATAATTCGCGAAAGAATTCTTAATTCGTCTAAGGATTTTGCTAAAACAGCTTTTAGATCCTTAAGTTCGTTTATTTGTACATTTTTGCTGCTAATGCAGATGTTAAGCTGCATAATAGCCACCGAAATAATCTGGCCAATATTGTCGTGCAATTCTTTACTGATTTCAGATAATGTCTGGTCTTTTATTTCGATTCTCGTTTTAACCAATTCGGATTGGAAATACAAATCGGCTTCCATTTTTTCTACTAAAAATTTATTTTTCTTCTTTAGAAAATAAAAGAAAATAATAAGCAGAACACCAACTAAGGTAAAGAGAACTATACTCAGGGAAATGACTAATAATTGTATTTCTTTTCGCTCCATATAAATCCAATTATAAAACAACTATGTGTCAGAAAATTTAAAATAAACAAAACCAAACTAAAAATAGAATCGTCTTGTTTGATTAGAAACCAGTTAATAGCCAGCATAAAAGGTGTAAAAGGAACATGAAAAACGAGTATACCGAGAATATACCAGAAAAATACCGATTTTTTAAAATTCAATATTTTTTCTGAATTAAAAATCTCAATTAGATAAAGGCAGGATAATATTAAAACTAACAATACACCAATTGCAAAACTATAGGTAAAGGAACGGTTTATGTCTTCTTTGAAATATAAAATATTCAAGAAAAAAGACATCATAAACAAAATTAAAAATAGAACAGCCGAATTTCTGTGGTCTTTTTTTGTAAGAAGGGCTCTTAGAAGCAGGATATAGGCAGAGAGGCTGGCGAACATATAGAAATTGTAGACATAAAAATTGAGCAAACCTGTCCATGAGGTAAAATAATAGCCTACAATTTCAATTACAATAGAAAACCAGATCAAAATTACTAAAAATTTAGCTTTATTACCAGGAAGTTTTGGCAACGCAAATAAACCAATCGTTCCTGACAATAAAGCCATATAGATGATATAAGATCTTAAAAATTCGAACATAATTTTTTTAGTATAATAAACTTGGAGGTCTTCCGATGTTTCCGTAATTCATTGGTTCAAGGCTCTGGATATCAGAAGACATTTCTTGCATTAAAGCAAAACTTTGCATTTGTGTGCTTTTGTTTTGTGTTTTTTTGCCTGTAGGAACCAAAAATAAAGTGGTCAATCCTGCTTTTTCTCCATGTGCCTCGTCGTCTGGATATACCCCAAAATAAAAACGGATGCCGTCTACATCATAACCGTCTTTTGCTCCATTAGTTTTGATATAATGAATATAATTTTCCAATTCTTCTAGAGAATACCAGATAGCATTCGCATCTTCTTTTTCTGCTTTTTTTGCTGTTAGCGAAGCTTTTTTATTGTTGTAATTCACATTTAATTGTCTAGCAAATTCTTTTGTGATCAACTGACTTGGTTTTGCGGGTTGATTTTTCATAGTTTATTATTGATTAATTGGTTAAATGTTTAGTTAACAGCTTTTTGAGTTGTTATGCAAGACAAAATTATTTGAAACGAAAAATTCCGGCAAGGGGAAATATACCCTTTTTTGATTAGGTAAAAATATTTAAAAAATTGGGTTAAAGTGCTGTTACATAATAATTTGTAAAAATAGAATTTTACATCGTCAGTTTTAAGGTAAAAAACAGGCAATCATAAATGTAACCTATTAAATAATCAATTAAATTTTTAAATTATGTCACAACCAACACCTCTAGGTTATCCTCATGCAGGAGCCGGAACAGTAGAAATTCTTTTAGAAAAAGAAGACGGAGCAGATTATGCAGTGCTTTTTTCGCCAGATCCTAATAATATGTTATTACGAGATGCCGGTCTGCCAATGCAGTTTTACTATTATCCAAAAGCACCACGTCTAGCTAAACACCCAGATGGAAGATTTAAATTTGCGATGCAGGTTTTTAAATCAGAAGGAGATTCTTCAACCGTAATTGGAGCCGAAGGATTAGAAGAAGAAGCAGGGGCATACACTACTTTAACCAGTACAATAGATTTGCCTGAAGCATTATTGAAAAAAGCAATCGATAAATTAAAAACAAAATTACATACCAGCTACAATAATCAGAGACAATCAAAACTGTTTGGATTATTTTCTTTCCTAAAAGGTGTCGATCGCGATTTTAATGAAACCAATGTTAGACCTATTCAGTTAACAGAGAATACGATAACGATGCACGTCGTGGGCGAAAAATCCCCAAACAATCCTTTTGGTGGAGCAAATCCTTGGACATTCAATATTCAGGGCGAAGGAGCAGGAACTACATTTGGATTAGGAGATAACGCACTTTCTGTGCTTATGGGGCGTAACAGCGCTTCGTTAGTAAAAAATGCATTAGAATCTGGTTCTAATAATCTGGTAGTCGAAAACAAAATTAAATACAAAGGCTACATGCCAACAACCACTATCAGAACAGAAGTTAAGGCGCAAAAAGTGCATAGTTATTTTTCGGCAAAAGCAGATGTAAGTGTAGGATTTGTTAATGTGGACTGGGAAAGTGAATATGAGAAAATCGTGACCGAAGGCGGTATCGTAAGCGAAATTATTACTGATAACCAGTTTTCTAATGAAGAAAGAAAAAAAGTAGAGGAAGCGCTTTTTACCAAACAAAGAGATTTTGCATTTCAACTGCTGCAGAAACAGATTTTTGATGTCGCAGATAAGCAATTTACACCTGCGTCAGCTCCAGAAAAGTCAGGAGGGCTTTTCAGAATACTGTTTGGCGGTGCAAGTGTAGGAGTAAGCTTAAAACATGGAAGTCAAGTTAGAAAAACTGATTTTGCAGACGAAATCAAATTTTCTGCGGTCGAAGTTTTAGATTCAAAAATCAGTGGAAACTTAACACCTTTAACTTTAAAATCTGGCGCTGAAGCAAAAGCAGATTTGAAAAACTACATTACCGAAATTCAATTGGATGAAGATTTCTCAAAAGTACAAGTGATCGCATCTTTAAACGGAGGTTTAGTTAAATTGGATAAAGACAGTGATATTGTGAATGATAATCCGGTGAGTCAAGTTTCTATTGAAGTGGGATATCCAGATTCTAAAGGCAAAATAATCTGGAAAAGTTCAGGCAGAATGATTGCGCCAGAAGGAACTCCGTATGTGAAAAATGTCAGCAGATCTGGTAAAGAAATCGATGCAATTTTCCCTGCAACCTGGAACGATAAATCCAAAGAAAAAAATGCTTTTGTATTTGATTTTGTAAAAAACAACGGCTCTTCTAAAGTTAAAGTAAAACAAGAAGTAATGTACGAGAAAGACAAGAGAATCAAGTTAAAAGATACAACTAGAGAATATGAATTTGAAGGAACTAAAATATTCGTTCCGCTTCCGATTCAGAACATGATCAATTATACGCTTTCTACAGAAGCGCTTTATGATTGCGACACTCTAGAAGTAACTTTAAAAGCAGATAAAATGTCTTCTAAGAAGTACAAATTTACAGTTGATAATTTTGAAGATGCCATTCCTTACAGAGCGTGGTATGAGGCAGATTATACGGTGAAACCGACAGAGTATAAAGTAAAATATACTTGCAACGGTAAAATTGGCAAGAAATCTAAAAAAGTTTCTGTTTCAACAGATTACATCAAGCTTGATTATCAGGAAGGCGATGTTCTGTTTGAAATTCCAACAGGAACAGACGCTCAAAATGCCGATATCGAGAAAATCAGAGCTCCATTTATGGAATAATTTTTTTGAGACATTTTGCAAAAGGGACGTAATGTCCCTTTTGTTTCTTAACTCATCACTTAAACCTAAACGTCATGCCAGATTTAAATACATTTAAGCTTAGCGGAACCAAATTGGTTCCTGTAAACCGATTCAATCTCGAGCCTGCCAAACCCAGTACAGCATTTGCAACTGCGACACTTTTAAATAATGCTGAATTTAAGGTAATCGAGCATCCTATTATTCATTCGATAGATATTAAGCCCATTCTAGTTTTGCCACTTATTGAAAATTATTGTCCTCTGATAGAGGGAGATAAGGCTATTTCAGAGAATGATTCCTTTAAGGATTATTTTAAAAATGAAATTACCTTATTTTTTCCTCAAGTAGAAGTAGAACCTAACAACGGAACGGTGTTTTATTATGAAGAAGTGCCGGGCAAATCTGCCGATGAAGGCGGATTTATGGGAAGAGTAACTTTGAAATACAGTATTAAAAATAGACCGTTGCAGACCAATGAGAAAAGTATCGATTTAAATTTTAGACAGGCCGTTTTGAATTTAAAAGTAAAAAATGATATTGTTAGAGTTAACGGAACTGTAAATACTGCCACTCAGGAAATTCAGTTTGATTTAATTGATGAAGCTGTAAAAATTGCCTTTTCGAATCTAGTTTCAAAAATAAGCGATTTAATGTGCGATGTTGATTTGTTTTTTGATTTTAAAGGATATTCTAAGGTAAAACGTAATTTTTTGTTTGCGAAAGATATAGCGGTTTTAAGAAACTCAATTATCACTAAAAATGATGTAACAGCGAAAACAACTTTACAGCCAAAAGCAACGCTTATATCAAGTCCGTTAATGGTGAAAACTACGAGAACGGGAACGGTAGCGCCAAAAATGGTAATTTCTGGAATTAGAAGAGATAATGATATACAAGCTGAGGTTCAAGAAGAATATGTAAAAAGCACTTTTCTGCTTAAAATCAATAAAACGGTAAATTATCCGCGTGTACCCAATGCTCAGACAAGTTTATACTGGAATAACGAAGGCCCGTTTTTTAATAATCCTTTTAATTTAAATGAAGATTTTTCGGAGTTTAAACAGATATTCGTCTCAGGATATAACTTTAGCCAATTATCGATTTATAAATCAATGGTACAGCCTAATACATTTTTATTGATTTCTAAAATTTACAGCCTCTCCAAAGATTTAGATAATATGAGGCCTTGTGTGACGACTATTTTTCATGCATACGAAGAAGGCACTGATACATCTGAAGAAATTTCGAAAATCTCTTTTCAATTTGCTGTACGTCCGAATCTTTCCAATTATGATCTTGCGAAGCTGAAAATTGCTTTATTGCAGAACAATTTTATTGATGGTGATGCAGCCGATTATTTTGATAAGGTTCAGTTTCTATTTCCTAACGATGTTGGAGCTGAGTTTGAGGTAAATGGAAACTACTTTCTTCAGCAAGCATTGATTACGGCAGATGGAAAACATTATATTTTTGATCTCTCAACCGAAAATTTGTCGGAAGCCAGCATTTTAATCAATGCGTTAAACAATACAATTTCGCAATATGCTAACATCAATTTTAAATACAAAGAAATAAAAGATACAAGCGTAATCGAACTAAATCTTGAAGAAACTATCGGAGAAATTGTCGAAAGTTTGATTGATAATCCGACGAAGAAAATTCAAATCAACAATCAGTCTATTTCAAACTGCAAGCTCAATTCTATTTTGCTGCTTTACAATCAAAATGCAACATATCTGAACAGTGTTTTCTTTAAAAATTATCCGCAGCTGATAAGTAACGATACTAAATTTCTTGATTTTACGGCATTGAACCCAAGTTCTTCGGGCGAATTGAAAAATGTATTTTTTGATTTTGAAAATATCGAAAATATTAGTTCTGAGTTTAGCCAGATTGTTTCGCAATCAACATCTTATAATAGGTATGTTCAAGTTCAGATTAAAAGCCAGACAGCTGCAACGACAAGGATAACGGTTGAATTAACAGTTCAGGAAACGGGAAGTAAATTTGCAATCGAGCGCTTAAAATCTGAATTCTCGACGCCTATATTGTTCAATTTTATTATGAAAAACACATTGAACAATACGACACTGATTTCATATAAAGTTAATTATTTTGACAAAAATGATAATCTCACAGGTTCTAAAAACGATGTTTTTGATTTTTCCAAAACATCAATTCTCACCATAAATAAAAAATAATGAGAACCATAAAAGCAGGCACAAAATCTCCCGAAGTTTATTATTTAAACGAGCTTTTGTCCAAATTAAAGTACGGTGTAATTGTTTCCGATTATTTCGGGACAGAAACAGATAAAGCAATCAAGGATTTTCAGTTAAAAAACAGTCTTGTCGTTGATGGAGTAGTGGGACTAAAAACTTGGTCGGCACTTTTAGAGAAAAATAGCAATGGCTTTTCGGCAAACAGTAAATTATTGTCAGAACAGGATTTAATCGATTTTTCAAATCAGTTTAATTTAGAACTCGCGGTTGTAAAAGCGGTAAACGAAGTCGAAAGCAATGGAAAAGGTTTTTTGATCGATGGTCGTCCGAAGATTTTATTTGAAGGGCATATTTTCTGGCGAGAACTGGAAAAAAGAGGTGTCAATCCAAGAATTTATGTCAATGCAAATACACAGGATATTTTATTTGAAAATTATACTAAAAAGTACTACGTTGGCGGAACAGCCGAATATGTGCGTTTAGAAAAGGCAAAAAATCTTGGTACAGATAAAAAAATCGCAGACGCAGCAAATAGTTCGGCTTCTTGGGGACTTTTTCAGATTATGGGTTTTAACGCAGTTTCTATCGGTTACAGTAGTGTTGATGAATATGTAGAAAAAATGAATAAGAATGAAGGTGAACATTTAAAAGCTTTCGGTCTATTTCTCGAAAAGAATAATTTGATTGGATTGCTGCGAAACAAAAACTGGGGTTCATTTGCTTTAAAATACAACGGACCAGCTTACAAAACCAATAAATACGATGAAAAGTTGATGAGAGCGTATCAGAAATATTCTAAATGAGTTTGTTTCAAGTTTGAAGTTTCAGGTTTCAAGTTGATAAACTTTGGGTGTAGATTTACCGCAAAGAACGCAAAGGTTTATGCAAAGAACACAAAGTTTAGCGAACCTTGCGTAAACCTTTGCGTTCTTTGCGGTTAAAAACCTGAAACCTGAAACTTGAAACTTGAAACAAAAAAACAAACCCGACAAGATCTTAGACCTGTCGGGTTTTTTATTTTAGAACTAGAAAGAATCTATCTCAAACTAGCACCAAGCTCAGTTTCAAAAGTCTGCTGTAATTTAGACATGATTTTGTCAATCTGAGTATCGGTCAAAGTTTTAGTATTGTCTTGAATAGTAAAACTCAATGCGTACGATTTTTTCCCTTCTGGTAATTTATCACCTTGGTAAACATCAAATAAGTTAACGTCTTTTAAAAGCGTTTTCTCTGTTTGTTTTGCCAAGTTAAAGATACTTTCGTAAGTCGTGCTTTGATCAATTAATAAAGCCAAATCTCTACGTACTTCTGGATATTTAGGAATTTCAGTGTATTTAATTTTTCCAGTAATGATTTTTAAAACCAAATCCCAGTTAAAATCAGCGTAATAAACATCTTGTTTAATACCGAAATGCTTTAAAATTGGCTTTTTAATAACGCCCATTTCAACCAAAACATCATTGTTATATGTGATTGCCGTTCCTTCAGAATAAATATCAGATTGAACTGGTGCATTCGAAATTTTTTCAATTCCTAAACGAGATAAAATAGCTTTTACATATCCTTTCAACAAGAAGAAATCTGTTGTTTTTTGCGGATTTGTCCAGCTTTCTTTGTTTCGGTTTCCAGAAACTAATAAAGAAAGGTGTTTGTGCTCTTCGTATCCGTTTAAATACTTGTGATATGTTTTTCCGAATTCAAATAATTTTAAATCTGAATTTTTTCTGTTTATGTTATATGAAACTGCTTCTAATCCAGAAAACAATAAAGATTGGCGAAGTGTCGCTAAATCACTACTCAACGGATTCAGCATCGATACATTATGTTCTTCTTTTAATGAAGTCGATAATTTTGCATACGCTGCAGTTGTCAATGAGTTAGCCATCATTTCGTGGAAACCTTGCGAATTCAACTGAGAAGCAATTACGTTTTGTACTTTATAATCTTCTGTTCTTGGTGAATTTGCAACAGTGGCATTAAATTTCTTAGAAAAATTAATGTTGTTATAACCGTAAACTCTCAAGATTTCTTCGATTACGTCAATTTCGCGCTGAACGTCTACACGATATGCAGGAATTGTTAAACCTAAACCAGTATCAGAAACGCTATTTACTTTAATGTCTAAAGAAACCAAGATTTTTTTAATCGTATCTTTTGGAATTTCTTGCCCGATAATTTTAGAAACATGGCTGAAATTCAATAAAACAGAAAAATCCTCTACTTTTTTAGGATAAACTTCTACAACATCAGAAGTGATTTTTCCACCAGCAACTTCCTGAATTAAAAGCGCTGCACGTTTTAAAGCATATTCTGTAATTGTTGGATCAATTCCTCTTTCAAATCTAAAAGAAGCATCAGTGCTTAATTGATGTCTTTTTGCTGTTTTACGAATGCTTACAGGATCAAAATAAGCACTTTCTAAGAAAATAGAAGTAGTTCCTTCAGAAACTCCAGATTTTTTACCTCCAAAAACTCCAGCAATACAAAGCGGGCCTTTTTCATCACAAATCATTAAATCTTCTTTGTGAAGTGTTCTTTCAACATCATCAAGAGTCACGAATTTAGTTCCTTCAACAGCTGTTTTTACAATAATTTTCCCGTTGATTTTGGCAGCGTCAAAAGCATGTAAAGGCTGCCCTAATTCATGAAGAACATAATTAGTAACGTCAACAATATTATTTTTTGGAGTTAATCCGATAGCTTTTAAACGGTCTTGTAGCCAGCTTGGAGATTCATGTACAGAAATTCCAGAAATAGTTACACCACAATATCTTGGAGCTAAATGAGTATCTTCAACATTTACATCAATTTTAAGCGTACGCATGTCAACTCTAAAATTGCTTACAGAAGGTGTAATCAATTCTATGTTTACGCCACGCTGCAACATTCCCGCTCTTAAATCGCGCGCAGTTCCAAAATGACTCATAGCATCGGCACGGTTAGGTGTCAATCCAATTTCGAAAACTTCATCATTTGCAATTTGAAAAACTTCAGAAGCAGGAGTTCCAGGAACTAAATCCTCAGCCAAAACCATAATTCCGTCATGGCTTGTACCTAAACCTAATTCGTCTTCAGCACAGATCATTCCGTGACTTTCCTGTCCGCGAATTTTTCCCTTTTTAATGGTAAATTCGGCACCTTCTTTATCGTATAAAACGGTTCCAATTGTTGCAACTGGCACTTTTTGTCCTGCAGCTACATTTGCAGCACCGCATACAATTTGTACAGGAGCTTCTAAGCCAATATTAACGGTAGTAACTTTCAATCTATCAGCATCAGGATGTTTTTCGCATGTTAGAACGTGTCCAACAACAACGCCTGCTAAACCTCCTTTTATTGACTCGTATTTTTCGACAACTTCAACCTCTAAACCTAAATCTGTTAGTAATTCAGAAGTCTGCTCAGATGTCCAATCTGTTTTAATAAATTGTTTTAACCAGTTGTAAGATATTTTCATTGTAGTTCTTTAATTCTTTGTATGAGGTTACAAATATAAGGATTGCGCATTGGAGTAGGAAAAAATTGAGTAGTTTTTTCTAGTTGTTTTTAATTGACCGAAAAATGCTGCTTACTAATTATTTAGCAATTTATGGATTGAAATTTTGATAAATGATTATTATAAAAGAGCAAAAAAATCGAATGTGTAATTTTTGTGCTACAAGATGAATGAATAATGCTATTCTGTTTCTTTTTATGAAACTAAATTTGGAGTAAATCAAAAAAAGAATATTATGAGTACCGCAGTAAAAAGACCTGAATTTAAGGCAAAATACGATAACTATATTGGCGGAAAATTTGTAGCGCCAATTACAGGAGAATACTTTGATGTAGTTTCTCCTATTGATGGAAAAGTATTTACAAAAGCAGCACATTCTGGAAAACAAGATCTCGAATTGGCTGTAGATACTGCCTATGAAGCATTTAAAACTTGGGGAAAAACTTCTGTAACCGAAAGGAGTATTTTACTAAATAAGATTGCACAAAAAATTGAAGGCAATTTAGAATATATCGCTGCAGTTGAAACAGTAGACAACGGAAAACCAATTCGTGAAACACTTGCAGCCGATATTCCGTTAGCAATTGATCACTTTAGATATTTTGCTGGAGTTATTCGTGCAGAAGAAAGTTCGATAGCAGAATTGGATTCGCAGACGGTTTCTATTGCGTTAAGTGAACCTTTAGGGGTTGTGGCGCAGATTATTCCGTGGAATTTTCCAATTTTAATGGCAGTCTGGAAAATTGCTCCAGCTCTTGCAGCAGGAAATACAATTGTCTTGAAACCAGCAGAAAGTACGCCAATATCTATTATGGTTTTAATGGAATTAATTGGAGATATTCTTCCTCCTGGAGTTCTGAATATAGTAAACGGATTTGGTGCCGAATTAGGTCGTCCGTTAGTAACTAATAAAAAAGTATCAAAAGCAGCATTTACAGGTTCTACCACTACAGGACGTTTGGTAATGCAGTATGCAACAGAAAATATTATTCCGGTTACATTAGAATTGGGCGGAAAATCTCCAAATATTTTCTTCCCATCAGTAGCAGATCATGATGATGATTTCTTTGACAAAGCCGTAGAAGGTGCCATATTATTTGCTTTAAATCAAGGTGAAATCTGTACTTGTCCTTCTAGATTATTAATTCATGAAGATATTTACGACAAGTTTATCAAAAAAGTAATTGAGAGAACAGAAGCCATTATAGCTGGGAATCCCTTAGATAAATCAACTATGATTGGTGCACAGACTTCAATTGTTCAGAAAGAAAAAATCATGTCTTATATCAAATTAGGAAAAGAAGAAGGCGCGGAATTATTGATTGGAGGTGATGAAAATAAATTGGGTGGCGATTTAGAAGGCGGTTATTACATCAAACCGACTTTATTTAAAGGTCACAACAAAATGAGAATTTTTCAAGAAGAAATTTTCGGGCCAGTTTTGGCGGTTACGACTTTTAAAACTACTGAAGAGGCGATCGAAATTGCAAATGATACCATGTATGGTTTAGGAGCTGGAGTTTGGACACGTGATGCACATGAAATCTATCAGGTTCCAAGAGCGATTCAGTCTGGTCGTGTTTGGATTAATCAATACCATTCTTATCCTGCTGGCGCACCATTTGGAGGCTACAAACAATCTGGAATTGGCCGTGAAAATCATAAAATGATGCTGAGCCAGTATCGCCAAACCAAAAACATGCTGATTTCTTACGATAAAAAGAAATTAGGTTTCTTCTAAGAGAATATAAACTTGAGAATAGAAAGCTAAAGAGTTTTCTATTCTCTTAAAACCATAGAATTATGCTTCCAAAAACAATGAAAGCTGCGGTCGTTAGAGAATTTGGTTCTCTTCTACAAATTGAAGAAGTTGAAGTAAAACGCCCAGGTAGAAATGAAATTCTTGTAAAAGTAATTGCAAGTGGAGTGTGCCACACCGATTTACATGCTGTAGATGGGGATTGGCCAGTTAAACCTAAAATGCCTTTAATTCCAGGACATGAAGCTGTCGGATATGTTGTTGCAGTAGGACCAGAGGTGAAAAATGTGAAAGAGGGAGACGCTGTTGGCGTGCCTTGGCTTTACAGTGCCTGCGGAGGCTGTGATCATTGTATTACAGGTTGGGAAACTTTATGCGAAAGTCAGCAGAATGGCGGTTACAGTGTAGATGGCGGATTTGCAGAGTATGTAATTGCAGATGCCAGATATGTTGGAATTTTGCCTTCAAATGTGAATTTTATTGAAATGGCTCCGATTTTATGTGCTGGTGTTACGGTTTACAAAGGATTAAAAGAAACTGAGGTGAAACCTGGCGAATGGGTTGCAATTTCTGGAATTGGAGGTTTAGGGCACGTTGCTGTGCAATATGCAAAAGCTATGGGGATGAATGTGGCTGCAATTGATATTGGAGATGATAAATTGGAACTGGCAAAAAAATTAGGCGCCGATTTGGTGGTGAATGCTAAAAATCAAAATCCTGGAGAATTCTTAAAGAAAGAGGTCGGTGGAATGCATGGGGCATTGGTTACCGCAGTTTCTCCAATTGCTTTCAAACAAGGGCTTGAAACATTGAGAAGAAAAGGTACAATGGCATTAAACGGACTTCCTCCAGGCAATTTTGATTTGTCTATTTTCGATACCGTTTTAAATAGAATCACCATTAGAGGTTCTATTGTAGGAACTCGAAAAGATATGAAGGAAGCAATTGAATTTGCTGTTGATGGCAAAGTCAAAGCAACTGTCACAACTTCAAAACTAGAAGATGTAAACACCGTTTTTGATAAAATGAAAAAAGGTGAAATAGAAGGAAGAATTGTGCTAGATATAGCACAGTCCTAAATAGTTGGTTATGTTAAAGCAGTAAAATCTTAATTGAATTTACTGCTTTTTTTAATTTTTATAGCGATGATTAAACGAATTGATGCCACAGAAAAAGCAGTCGAACTGATTAATATTCTAAAAGAAAAACACGGTGATTTAATGTTTTATCAAGCTGGAGGATGTTGCGAAGGTACACAGCCGCAGTGTTTTGAAAAAGGAGGTTATTATCAGCGAACTGGAGATGTTTGTATTGGTAAGGTTGAAGATGTTGAATTTTGGGTAGACAAAGATTTATTTGAATACTGGAAACATGCTCACTTTACTCTTACTGTTATTGACGCATTTGGAGTAGGAGGTTTTTCTTTAGAAACTCCATTAAAAAAGACTTTTCAAATAGAATATAGAATTTTTACTCCCGAAGAAGAGAAGGATTTAGAACCGATCACAAGAATTGAATGAGTTTTTTTTGTTTCAGGTTTCAGGTTTCAAGTTTCAGGTTTCAGGTTTCAGGTTGAAAAACTTAGCACCTTAGCACCTTTAATTAATATACAGTAACTGATACTGCTTTGGTGTTATTCCTTCGTATTTTTTGAATAATCTAATAAAGTAGTTGGCATCTTCAAAACCAGCTAAATAACAAACCTCGTTAATTTGTAAGCTTGGATTCTTCAATAAGTTTTTAGCACATTTTATTTTTTCATTCAAAATATATTCAATCGGACTCATTCCGAGTTCGCGTTTAAAGAAGCGGTAGAAAGAAGTTGTACTCATACAAGCTTTTTCGCTCAATACTTTTAAACTCATATTCTCTTTTAGGTTCTGTTTGATATATTCGGTAACCTCTGTAATTGGATTATTGTTTTCAAGAAATTTTCCCTCATTAAGAGATTTTACTGTCTGCGTCTGAATAATTCTTATTAGCAGTTCTTTTAAAGTCAGATCGGCAAAAATATCTTTGGTGATTGATGTACTCATGCATTCTTTGATGAGCTTATTAATCGTTGCAGCCATTTCTACATTGTTGTAAAAGAAATAATTCTGATAGTTTAACTGCCAGTACATGTTATTTCCTTCTTTCGGATATTGTTCGTTTAAGAAGTTTAAGATTTCTATAATCTTAGATTGATCAATAGCCAATGCCAGACATTGAGTCGGATTGCTTTTGGATGCTTCTGGAAAGTCAATTTTCATTTCTACGTTTGAAGGCACAATTACAGTTTCTCCAGGCAGATATTCAAATTCAGGATCATCAAAAAGATGCATGACTTTTTTGCCTCTTAGCATGCTGGTCACCACTAAGTCGTTAAATTTTAATGGAACCATTTTAGTCGATTCGTAGGTTTCAAACAAATTTAATTCACAATGATTCAGATTGTAAATAGTTCTGTTTTCGACAAGAGTTTTTAATGATTTTTCTTGCGATAATTGGAGCGGATTGACTAAAAATCGTTGGTTGTTCATTAAATTTATTTTTTGGTGAAGACTTTAAATTTAATGAAAATAAGAATATAAACGGCAGATTTAACGTTTTGTTAAATCAGTTCTTCAACGTGTTTTTTAATGTTTTCAGAAATTTTTCTTGTTGGAAGATCATTTTCGTCATTTCCAAACGGATCTTCAATTTCTTCAGCAATAAGTTCTAAACTTGCCAATACATAAAAGATAAAAACCACCACAGGCGCAACGAGATAACCTAAGCTTACAGAATATCCAAACGGGAGTGTCATCGTATAAAAGAAGATGAATTTCTTTATAAAAGCACTGTAAGAGTAGGGAATAGGAGTGTTTTTAATACGCTCACAAGCTCCGCAGATATCCGTAAAAGCTACTAATTCTTCATTTATGGTAATAAGCTGATCGCCAGATATTTTTCCTGCATCATACAAATCGTTGATTTTATGATACATTATTCTTTTTAACTGATTTGGTTTGTGTTTGTGATGGTCAATTTCCAAATCAACATCTTCAAAAAGTTGTTTGCTGGTTTCTTCGTCTTTTAAATGGATGTTCAGAATTTCAGCATACATCGGAATATATTTTCTAAAAAACTTTCTGTCATTTTCGTCTTTTAATATTGCCGAAAGTTTTATAGCTAGATTACGGCTGTTATTTACAAGTCCGCCCCAAAGTTTACGGCCTTCCCACCATCTATCATAAGCCGTATTGGTTCTAAAAACGAGCAAAAGCGAAATCACAAATCCAAGCATTCCGTGCATCATCGGAATGTTATAAATATAATCGTTTTTGGTTACCTTAAAATACTGAAGTTCGAGATAACATACAATAGTGGCATATATTCCAATTGCAATCATAATCGTAAACAATTTTCGAACGGTATCCGATTTATGAAAATGGAAAATAAAGGTGAACCAGTCTTTGGTATTGTATGTAATCATTGAAGTATGTTTTGAAACAAATTTAAATTAAAAATCACCTTTTGAACGAAAAATGGAAGAAAATATTTCAAAAAATGGGAAACATAATGTGACTGAAGATTAAAGGCGTTTCACTTACATAAATACATATAACTATGTTTTTTTAAGTAAGTGAAACGCCTTTTTTAAAGCCTTAAGACTATGTTTCTATGTGTTGAAATTATTTAAAAACAAGCGAATTAAAAATTAATATTTCCTGCTAATTCTTTTAAGGCAATTTCAGATAATTTTGCTTCGTATTGTGCATTGCTGTAACGCACTTTTGCATTGACGTAATTTAACTGAGCAGTTCTAAAATCGAGTGTTGTAATAGTTCCGATTTTAAATTTGTCTAATGTGATTTCCAAATTCTGTCTGGCAATAGCTTCATTGTTTTCTTCTAAACCAATCAATTCCAAATTGGTTAAATACGTTTGAAAAGCAGTGCTCAATTGCGTATTTAAAATCGTGTTTTGCTGTTCTATGGCAATTTGCGAATTTTCGATTTGTAATTTGGCTACTTTTTCATTACGATGCTGATTAAAACCATCAAAAATGTTCATAGAAGCATTAAAACCATAATTCAAACCTTTTGAAGACGTTTCGCTGGTAAAACCTAAGCTAGACTGGCTTTCAGAGAAATTATATCCCGAAGTTAATCTTAAAGTAGGATAACGGTCTGCTTTTACTTGTTTGAGCTGTAACTCGGCTATACGTTTATTGATTACCTGCGCTTCTAAACCTGGATTTTGTTTTTGAGCCAAATCCATTAAATCTGCCAAAACTAATTTATTGTCTACTTTTACTTCATCTGTAACCTTGAAATCAATTTTTGGATCGCGCGCTAAATATTGGTTCAATAAAATTTTGCCATTAGCATAAGATTCCTTTTGTCTTAACAAAGCCACTTGATCTGAATTTAAATCTACTTGAGCGTTTAAAACCTCCAATTTTGAAGCCTTTCCGATACTGAAACGGTTTTTAGCCAAAGTCAGACGCTGGTTCGAAATTACGATTGTAGTATCTAATGCGGCCAATTGCTGCTGTTGTAATACTAAATCATAATAAGCAGAATTTACCTGAGCAATTTTCAGTAAAATAGTTCTTTTAAGTTCTGCATCGCCCAATTTTTGTAGTTCTTTTAGCTGGTCTAGTTTAGCAAACATTTTCATTCCATCAAAAACAGTCCAGCCTAAACTAACACCGTAATTTAAACTGTTATTTTTGGCATTATTCAATGTCGTTGACGTACCATCTTGACGTACTTGTGTTGAATTCGTAAGATTGTTATTGTCTGTAATACTTGCCGTTGCAGTTGGCAACATTCCTGCATTTCCAATGGTAACGTTTGTTTCGTTTATTTTGGAATTGTTTTTGGCAATTTTAATCTCAAAATTATTTTCCAAAGCTATGGTCATAGCTTGTTCAATAGTAAGAACTTCCTGTGCCTTTGTCTGAATTGCACAAAAAAGCAGGATAAGTACTGTACAATATATTTTTTTGATATTCATATTCGTTTTCTTTAACCAAAAAGTATATTTCTGGTTTTTATTTAATGCTTTCTCTTTCGTATTCGTCAATATGGTCAAATTCTGGATAATGCTTTCTTGCTCTTGACCACATAAAATAAATTGCAGGAATTACAAAAAGCGTTAAAGCCAAAGAAAAGATAGTTCCTCCCACAATTACAACTCCCATACCAATTCTACTAGTCGATGCTGCTCCAAGAGAAAGTGCAATTGGAAGTGCTCCTAAAGCAATGGCTAAACTCGTCATTAAAATTGGACGTAAACGCGCTTCTGAAGCTTCTAAAATAGCTTCTAATTTTGGTTTTCCTTGTTCTCGCAACTGATTAGCAAATTCTACGATCAAAATACCGTTTTTGGTCACCAGACCAATTAGCATTACCGTACCAATCTGACTGAAAATATTCCAAGTCTGATTGAATAACCATAGTGAGAATAAAGCTCCTGCCACCGCCATTGGAACTGTTAAAATGATGATAAACGGATCGATGAAGCTTTCAAATTGTGCTGCTAGAATCAAGAAGATTAACAATAAAGCCAATCCGAAAGCGAAAGAAGTATTAGAACTACTTTCTACGAAATCTCGTGATTCTCCAGCTAAATCTGTAGTGAAACTTTCATCTAAAACTTTAGCTTTAATTCGGTTCATTTCTTCAATACCGTCACCCATACTTTTTCCTGGCGCTAAACCAGCAGAAACCGTTGCAGACATATATCTGTTATTATGATACAATTGAGGCGGATTACTTTGTTCGTAAACATTTACAACGTTATCCATCTGGATTAGTTCGCCTTTTTTGTTTTTCACAAACATTGAGGTCAAATCCAGAGGTTTAGATCTGTCTTTTTGGTCAAATTGCCCAATTACCTGATATTGTTTTCCATTTTTAATGAAATAACCAAAACGCTGTCCGCTTAAAGAAAGCTGTAAAGTTTGTGCAATATCAAGAATAGAAATTCCTAAACTTTCTGCTTTTGCACGGTCAATGGTAACGTTGATTTCTGGTTTGTTAAATTTCAAGTTTACATCTGTTGTAGAAAATACATCACTTTTACCCACTTCACTCATAAAAACAGGGATTTTCTCTCTTAACTTATCAAAGTTTGGAGCCTGAATAATGTATTGAATCGGTAAACCTCCACGTCTGTTTACTGCAATTGTTGGTTGTTGTGTTACCGAAGTTTTAGCATTCGGATATTGTTTTGTCCATTTAGTTAACTCTTCAGCGATTTCTTTTTGAGATTTTTTTCTTTCGTCAACATCTTTTAATGTAAGTCTCACCAATCCGCTATTTACAGAGTTCGAACTAAATCCTGGCGAAGTAATAACCAAACTAACTTTTTTCTCTGGAATAGAGTCATCGATTAGCCTTGAAATCTCCTGCATAAATTTATCTGTATACTCATAAGAAGAACCTTCTGGAGTAGTCATACGCATGGTTACAGAGCTTCGGTCGTCATAAGGAGCAGTTTCTTTTGGAAGAATAGTGAAGAATAAATAAATTAATCCAAAACAAGCAATTAGGATAGGGAAGCTAATCCATTTTCTGTCCATGAATTTCGTTAAAGCTTCGGCATAACTACTGTTCATTTTTTCGAAAAATGGCTCGGTTTTAATATAGAATTTCGATTTTTTCTGTTCGCCACCTTTCATTAAATAAGCATTTAACATTGGCGTTAAAGTCAAGGATACAAAGGCAGAAATTAATACCGCGGCTCCAATTACGACCCCAAATTCTCTAAAGAGTCGGCCAACGAAACCTTCAAGGAAAATAACGGGTAAAAATACCGCTGCCAAGGTTACCGAAATCGAAATTACAGCATAGAAAATTTCATTAGAACCTTTAATTGCTGCTTCAATTGGCGACATTCCTTCTTCAACTTTCTTGAAGATGTTTTCAGTTACTACGATTCCGTCATCCACAACAAGACCTGTTGCTAATACAATGGCTAATAAGGTTAAAACGTTGATGGAAAATCCGAAAAGCCACATAATGAAGAAAGTAGCAATCAAAGAAACAGGAATATCAATCAAAGGTCTGAATGCAATAGCCCAGTCTCTAAAAAACAGATAAATAATAATGATAACCAGTATAATTGAAATTCCTAAAGTTTCAGCCACCTCAAGTACTGATTTCTTTACGAAAATGGTATTATCTAAAGCAATATTAAGTTTGATATCTTTTGGAAGATCTTTCTTTAAAGCTTCGTATTTTTTATAAAACTCAGCAGAAATATCCAAATAATTTGCTCCCGGCATTGGAACGATTGCAAGACCAATTAACGGAAGTCCAGATTGGCTTAATTTTGTTTCTAAGTTTTCTGGCCCTAATTCTGCTCCTCCAATATCACTTAATCGAACAATTTTGTCTCCGTCTGTACGAATAATGATATTATTGAATTCTTCAGGTTTAGAAAGATTACCAACCGTTTTTACCGTTAATTCAGTATTGTTTCCTGTAAGTTTTCCAGAAGGCAATTCGACATTTTGTGAATTTAATGCCGTACGAACATCTGAAACCGTACAGCCGTAAGCAGAAAGTTTTGCAGGATCAATCCACAAACGCATTGCGTAACGTTTTTGTCCCCAGATTTGCACAGCACTAACGCCAGGAATTGTTTCTAATCTTTGCGAAATAACGTTCTCTGCATAATCGCTCAATTCTAAAGAGCTTCTGGTGTCACTTTGAACAGTCATTGAAATAATCGCCTCACTATCTGCATCGGCTTTAGATACAACCGGTGGAGCATCAATATCTTGTGGTAAACTTCTAATGGCTTGCGAAACTTTGTCACGAACATCATTTGCCGCTTCTTCTAAATCTTTGTCAAGATTAAATTCTATTGTAATGTTACTGCTTCCTTGGTTACTAGATGAAGTAATGTTTCTGATTCCGTCAATTGCATTTACCGCTTTTTCAAGTGGTTCTGTAATCTGCGATTCAATAATGTCGGAATTGGCGCCCGTATAATTGGTACGGATGGATACCTGCGCAGGGTCAATAGAAGGAAATTCTCTGACTCCTAAAAAAGTATAACCAATAAAACCGAATAAAATAATTAATAAATTCAGTACTATGGTTAAAACAGGTCTTTTTATACTTGTAGTTGATAAACTCATGTGTGATTTTAGATTTTAGATTGTCGATTTTAGATTTCAGATTTATCGCTAAATCTTGACTACCATCTTTAAATCTATATTCAAGTCTTATGACTTTTGGCTTTAGAACTATTTTATTTGAACTTTAATTGGAGCTTCATCTTTTAAAGACATGACACCACTTGTAATTAAAGTGTCTCCTGGTTTTAATCCTGATAAAATTAAAATAGAAGAATCTGTTCTTGTTGTTGCATCAACCATTACTTCTTTTGCTTGTCCGTTATTAGCAATAAAAACTTTTTTACCGTCTTGAATTGGAATAATAGCTTGAGAAGGAACTACAATAGCATCTTTAATAATATTTAAAGGCAATTTGATATCTGCGAAAGTTCCAGGGAAAAGTTTTCCATCAGCATTATCAGCAAGGGCACGGACCTGAAGTGTACGTGTTGCAACAGCAACTTCTGGTTCAATGGCATAAATTTTTCCATTATATGTTTTGTTTGAACCAGAAACCTTAAAATCGATTATTGATCCTGATTTTACTTCTGAAGCATATTTTTCTGGTATAGAAAAAGTGATTTTTAGTTTACTTGTATTAACCAGTTTTGCTACTAAAACTGTTGGTGTAATATAAGTTCCAGGAGAAATATTACGTAAACCAATTTTTCCTGAAAAAGGAGCTCTTACAGAAGTTTTAGAAATTTGCGCTCTAATTAATTGGCTTTGAGCCTGAGCAGAAGCAAGATCGGCTTTTGCAACATCTGCTTCTTCTTGGCTAATTGCCTCTTTTTGAAGCAGTAATTTTGCTCTTCTCGCATTCTCGGCAGCCAAATCTTCTCTTGTTAAAGCTTGTCTTAATTGTGCTTTTAACTCAATATCATTTACTTTCAAAAGTACTTGTCCTTTTGTTACATTAGAACCTTCATTAAAAAATATTCCTTCTACAATACCTGAAACCTCGCTATGAATTTCAATTTGCTCATTTGCTTCAATAGATCCTGATAATGCTAGATTATTGTCAAAAGTGGTTGTTTTTATTACGATTCCATTAACAGTTGTTGGAGATTTTTTATCATTGAATTTTTTAGAGTCGTCGTTTTTGCCCTTGTTAGAAATAATTCTGTAGGTAATGAAGCCTCCAATTGTAATAATTAAAAGGGTGTAAATGAGGTGTTTTACTTTCATAAAATTGAGGTGAATATAGATTTTTTGGTTTCTGTTTTTAGTATGGTTACAAATTTAACTTTTTGCTATGAAATCGGAAGCTGTTGGCTTTTATTTAACATTTGTATGTACAAAGGTTTGCATTTAGACTATCGGCAGGCAAAAAGGTTTAATTAAGGATTAATTTTTTTTAAAACTTCGTCAAAACGACTAACTCTAGAATTGTATAAAGGCAGGCTATCTCTGCTTTGAAAGAAATTTTAAGCAATTTGTCTGATTTTTTTTGCACTTTATCGATTTTATTTGTAACATTGATATGTTAAACAAAATGAGAAGATTTTTTACGAAAGCTAACGGTTGCGTTTGGTTTTTGTGTTAAAATACGTATGCAGAAGTTGTTTTTTTTGGTTTTTGATTCTATATAATGAATAATTATATTAACAAGTGTTTATTGTTTGTTGTTGAATAATATAAAAAAAAATAATTTATGAAGAAAAAAATACTTCTAAGCTTATGGTTTACATTTTTACTTCTTTCAATTGGTTATCTGTTTTGGCAGAACGAGTTCCAGTACAGTCTTCCAACGCCAATTCCTAAGAATTATCATGCTGTTGCAATGGGTTCAAAAATAGAACTCGGTCCTTGTTGCGCATTTGATAATAAACCCATTTTTATACATTTTTTTAATCCCGAATGCCCTTGTTCGCGGTTCAACGTACCGCATGTTAGCGATTTAATCAAAAAATATGGAGATAAAGTCAATTTTAAAATCGTAGTGTTAAACAAACAGAAAAATTTTACAATTGATGAAATACAGCAGAAGTTTGATGCCAAAATTCCGGTTTATTTTGATGAAGGAATCGCTAAGAAATGTGGCGTTTTTTCTACTCCTCAGGCAGTTTTACTAGATCAGTCGCACGACTTGTATTACAGAGGGAATTACAATAAAACAAGATATTGTACAGATACTAAAACCAATTATGCCCAAATGGCTATTGATTCTCTTTTAAGTAAAAAGTACAATCCTTCTTTTAATGCTCTAGCCCTTAGAGCTTACGGATGTTCATTACCAAAATGTACTAAATAACTATTTCCAAAAACCTAAATCTTAACCCTATGAAAGCAAAAGCTAGCTTAAACGAACAAGATTATCTGCACAGTTTTATGTCTACTATGACACAAAAGTCAGATACAATTATTAATTATGTACTTGCAGTATATTTTCTTTTGGGTATCGGACTGTCTTTTAAATACGATACTTTTGAAATTGGCGTTGGCGTTGGAACATTGAATCTTTTGCTGTACTACTCGGCAAAATTTTTCTTGAAAAACTCTAAATTTTACCAATATGTTCTATCTGTTGTTCTGGCTATTTTTATGGCTCAGTACATTTACCAGATGCATGGTATGTTCGAAATGCATTTTACGGTATTTATTGCCAGTACTATTTTGATTATCTATCAGAATTGGAAGCTTCAAATTCCGCTTACTTTACTGGTTGTCTTGCATCACGCTGGATTGGCTTATTTGCAAAATTATATTTACAATGATGCCAACGGACTTCAGGTTTATTTTTCGCAGGTAAATTTTGATCTCGAAACCTTAATTATTCATACCGTTTTAGCGGCTGTAGTATTTTTTATGAACGGCTATTGGGCTTATTATTTTAAAGAACATAGCGAAAATCATATTTCAAAAATTTCAGATGAATATGAATTAGAGAACATGAAACTGGCTTCTGCAAAATACAGTTCTATGTCGGCTACAAAAGATTACAATGATTTTATTCATAGAACTACTTTAGATTTGAAACTGCCTGTAAATTCAGTTTTAAAACTAATAGATGTTTCAAAAGGACATACAGATAATGATAAACTGCTTAGTTATCTTGAAATGATGAGAGAAAGCGCTAAGAAAATTGATGATTTAGTGAATGATATTCATGTAAAATCGACAACAAACAGAAACTAGTTTTTAAAGCTAGAATTAAAACCAAGTCCCAAAGAAAACAATATTAATATTTTTTAAACCAGTTGTATGTTTAAGCATGATTTACCTACTGCAGTGCCTACGCTGCATAATCTTAAAAGAATAATTGAAGATTTTTTGAATGAAAGCATAACATTAGATTCGATTGAAAAAATGGGGATTCAATCTGATTTTGAAATAGAAGTAAAGGAGATTTTCAAAAATTACCGAACGAGTTCACATGTTTACGATCTTGATTTTCAATATAAAAAGCTGATTCAGATTATGAATGATATTCGACAGCTTAATCTTGCTGTTAATAATGAAATTCCTGAATGGCTTGAAAATGAATTAGAAACAGTTTTTCATAAAATCAGAAATATTCTTCTTGTCTTGGAAATCGAGTCAAATTAAGGTTTAAGGATTCATTTTATACTTATTGAATTGTAAATTAATTTAAATGTAAAAGTTATGGATACCAGATTACACCGTCCAACACCTTCGGATAGAGAAGTGGACTGGAATAAGAATAAAGTATTGCTAAGTAAAACTGATAAAAAAGGAACCATTTTATATGCCAATGAAGACTTTATAGATGTTTCTGGTTATGATGAATTTGAGCTTGTCGGCCAGCCTCACAATATAGTTCGCCATCCGGATATGCCCAAGGTTATTTTTAAATTTTTATGGGACAGTATTAAATCCAGTGAAAACATTCATGTTATTATAAAAAACATGGCTAAAACTGGACGTTATTACTGGGTTGTAACCGATTTTAAAATAATCGCAGATACAGATGGTGAGATTGTAGGTTTTTTTGGCACGAGAAAGTCGGTTCCAAATGAGATTATTGTCAAATTTATTGAGCCTTTGTACAAGAAACTTTTGCAGATTGAAGAAACCAGCGGTATGCATGCTTCTGAAGAATATTTGGTAGGTTTTCTGGAAGAAAGAAAGAAAACGTATATGGAATATATTGATCATCTGATTGCAACGGGTAAAGACGATAAAAACAAAATTAGCAAAGGTTTATTCAGTGGCCTTTTTGAAAAAAAGAATGATGTGAAAAAGAAATAATCAACGATATACTTCATTGTGTCTGGCAAAATATTCAACCCCTTTAAATTTGTCCCCCAACAAAACTAAATCACCTGAATGATAAATAGGACGCAATGGAGTTTTTTTTAAAGTTTCTAAGGTGCTAAGCTTCTAAGATGCTAAGGTTTTAAAGCTCAAAGATTTTAAACTTAAAATCTTTGAGCTTTTTTGGTATTCGAAAAAAGAGGCTAGGATATAACCTTAGAACCTTAGAACCTTAGAACCTTAGAGCCTTAGAGCCTTAGAACCTTAGAGCCTTAGAACCTTAGAACCTTAGTATCTTAGTATCTTAGAAGCTTAACTAATATAATTCCAAATATTCTTTTTCTTAGTCAGCTCTATGAAGATGTTTCTTAAAATGGCATGTTCGGGTTTTTGAAGAGCTGAATCTTCTTTTAAGATTTTCATGGCGTAATTTCTGGCTAGAGATAAAATCTCTCTGTCTTTTACGATATCTGCAATTTGCAGGTTCAAAACGCCACTTTGCTGTGTTCCCATTAAGTCGCCTGGACCACGAAGTTTTAAGTCTACTTCGGCAATTTCGAAACCATCGTTGGTTTGTACCATAGTTTCCATTCTCGTTTTGCTGTCAGAGCTTAATTTATGTCCTGTCATTAAGATGCAATAACTTTGCTCGGCGCCACGACCTACACGTCCGCGAAGCTGATGCAATTGCGAAAGTCCGAATCTTTCGGCACTTTCTATAATCATTACACTGGCGTTTGGTACGTTTACACCAACCTCAATTACGGTTGTAGCGACCATAATATTGGTTTTTCCTTCAGAGAAACGCTTCATTTCAGAATCTTTATCGGCTGGTTTCATTTTTCCGTGAAGAATTGAAATTGAATATTGAGGTAACGGAAAATCACGAGAAATACTTTCGTAACCATCCATTAGATCTTTATAATCCATTTTTTCAGATTCCTGAATCAGCGGATAAACGATGTAAATCTGTCTGCCTTTTGCAATTTCATCACGAAGAAATTTCCAAACTTTCAAACGATTTGTATCATAACGATGTACAGTCTGAATTGGTTTTCTTCCCGGTGGTAATTCATCAATAACCGAAATATCTAAATCACCATATAAACTCATAGCCAAAGTTCTCGGAATAGGAGTGGCGGTCATCACTAAAACGTGTGGCGGAATATCGTTTTTCTTCCACAATTTAGATCTTTGCTCCACACCAAAACGATGCTGCTCGTCAATTACAGCCAAGCCTAAATTCTGAAATTGCACTTTATCTTCCAGTAAAGCATGAGTTCCAATTAGAATTTTAAGTTCGCCGCTTTCTAATTCTTCATGAATAATTTTTCTTTCAGAAGTTTTAGTAGAACCCGTTAATATTCGAATATTGATATTTAATGTTTTAGCAAATTCAGATAATCCAAGAAAATGCTGATTGGCTAAGATTTCTGTTGGCGCCATCAAACAAGCCTGAAAACCATTGTCGATAGCCAAAAGCATGCTCATAAAAGCTACGATTGTTTTTCCAGAACCTACGTCTCCTTGAAGCAGACGATTCATTTGGGCGTTGCTTCCCATATCGGTTCTGATTTCTTTGATTACTCTTTTTTGAGCATTTGTTAAATCAAAAGGAAGATGGTTTTTATAAAATTCATTAAAAAGTTCGCCCACTTTATCAAATGGATGTCCTTTTATTTTATGTTTTCGAATAAGATTCTTTGTAATTAACTGCAACTGAATAAAGAACAGTTCTTCAAATTTCAGACGAAATTGCGCTTTCGCTAAAATATCAGCGCTTTTCGGAAAATGAATATTGAATAATGCAGCGCGTTTCGGAATCAGCTTTAATTCTTCGATTAAAAATGGCGGAAAAGTTTCGGTAAACAACGCTTGTGTTTCCAAAAAAAGCTGTTCCATTAATTTATTAATGGTTCGGTTTGAAATGCCTTTATTAGCTAAAGCTTCTGTCGAAGGATAAACCGGTTGCATTGCCGAGCGTAAACTTCTTTCGTGTTCGGTTAATAATTCAATTTCCGGATGCGCCATACTAAACTGGCTTCCATACAGCGAACATTTTCCAAAAATCACTAATGGTTCATTGAGTTTTAAACTTTCGCGAATCCATTTATGACCTTGAAACCAGTTTAAGTCAATTTGCCCAGTATCATCAACAAAAGAAGCTACAAGACGTTTTTTATTTTTGGCAAATTCAACGGTTTTAATGTTGATTATTTTGCCGATAATCTGAACTTCAGAACCGGTATTCTGTAATTCATTAATCTTATAATAACGCGTTCTGTCAATATATCGATTCGGAAAAAGATTGACTAAATCTCCATATTTATGAATGCCCAATTCCTTGCGAAGCAGCTGTCCACGGCTTGGACCAACACCTTTTAAGTATTCAATCGGAGTTTCAAAAAGATTATTAGACATTCGAAGATTAGATTTTATAGAGCCAAGAATAAAAGAGTCGAGAACCAAGAAGAAAGACAAAGTATATTCTATTTTCTTTCTTCTTGATTTTTTATTTCTTTAAAAAGCGAAGATAGATTTTAATTAGGAATTTTGAAAATGAATTATTGTTTTCAAGTGTTTGAATATTAATTTATCATTAATTTCTTAAGTTTAGACGCAACCATTTTAAGAAAGTAAAATCTTAATAATAATTAACCATTAAAAACTATAAAAATGAAGAAAATTGGACTTTTAATCGTATTGTTTATTTCGCTTGTTTCTTGTTCTAATGATGACAATGAAAATAAACCAACCGAAAGCTATCACGGAAAATGGATCCTTACAGCGATGGGCAACAGTAATCCCGCAGTAAATTCGGTAGATATTTTAGAATGGGAGGAATCGTATACTTTTAATTCTGATAATACATTCTCTAAAACAAGAAAGAAAGATGGTAAAATTACAACCATTTCAGGAACTTATTCTGTAGTAAAAACGACAGATCAAATTCAGTTTGAACTAAATTATACTGCAGAGAGCGATATAGTAGCATCTTGTACTTCCAAGACAAAAGAAAATTTATATATCATTAATAGTTTCGGAAATTTGTATGGAACGTGGAGTGTATGCGATGGTCCAAGACTAGTATATGAGAAAAAGAAATAATTTTTGAATGCTTACTAATTCAGATAATTTGGAGGCTCCGTTTATGACGGAGCTTTTTTTATCTTTGCATAAAAATTAGAAAAAATGAAAACACATTTAGCGCTTTTACGTGGGATCAATGTTTCTGGGCATAATATGATGAAAATGGAAGCTTTGAAAGCAATGCTGGAAAATCTTGGTTTTCAAAACGTAAGAACGTATTTGCAATCTGGAAATGTTTTTGTAGATAGCGAAGAAGAAGCTTCAAAAGTTGGGTTTATGATCAAACAGGAAATATTTAAGGTATTTGGTCATGAAGTTCCAGTTGTTATGATTACCAAAGAAAATTTAGAGTCGTGTTTTGTTAATAATGCATTCTTGAAAGAAAAAGATGCTGACCTGAAAAAACTATATGTTGCTTTTGTTTCAACAACTCTAAAAAAAGAAAACATAAACGATTTAAAGATAAGTCAGTTTAAGCCAGACGAAGCGAGTATTGACGAAAACAGAATTTTCATTAAATATGCTGTTGGTGCTGGAAAAACTCGTTTTGACCAAAAATATATCGAGAAAAAATTGAATGTAACAGCAACAATTCGAAACTGGAATACGGTTACGAACTTGCTTAAAATGTATGAAGAATAATGAAAAGGTATTTCGTATTAGTTTTTGTTCTAACAATGGCTTTAAATACTGCTGTTTTTGCTCAAAGCGCAAAAACAGCTCCCGAAGACTTCAATGCTTTTTTCAGTAAATTCAATGCTGATCCGAAATTTCAAGTGAGCAGAGTGATTTTTCCTCTAAAATACAGGGCAAATAATGACGATCTTGAATTGGTGGATTATACGCAGACAAAAGAGAATTACAAAGTGCTTACTTTGAATAGAAAAGCAGACGAAAAATTTTTAAAAAGAACTTTATCGATAAAGAAAAGCAAAGTCACTCTTGAAGAGCGTGGACTAGATAATGGAATTTATATTGATTATATCTATGAATTAAAAGATGGTAAGTGGTTCTTGAAAACTTGGGTTGATCAATCAACTTAATTTCGAATCCATTTTTGCATAGCTGGAAAAGTCATTTTTTGTTCTTTTTCGGCTTTATGAATTTAAATAAAAATTTCATTTTACTTTTTAATTAAATCACAATACCAGAATCCAAAATCGAAGGCAGTTTCATCATTAGTATCGCAGGCTGTATTGGATGAATCTTTTTTTTGTGGCTTCTCATATTTTCTATACACAATTTCGCCAATTTCAAAATCAATAGGTTTAGAAAAAATAGGTCCATCGAAAGTAAAAGTATGAAATTCGCCATTTTCACCACAGACATCAACATTTTCAGGTAAATCATTTATAAAATCCTGATCGATTATTCTGCCAACAAAACTTTTATCCAGATACTTTTCGTTTACACAAACCACAATTGTTTTAAATCCAAGCGAAATGAACTCTTGAATTAAATCAAGAGTTGGGATTTTCCAAATCGGAAAAACGCCTGTTAATCCGATTTTTGCTAATTGATTTTCACGATATTGGCGTAAATCTTCCAGAAAAATATCTCCAAAAATAGAATGTGTTATGCCTTTTTGCTTTAGTTCGGTTAACGTTTCGGTCATCACTTTTTCATATACTTCCATTGTCGGCATTTCGGGTACTTCCAGAATTTTTAATGGAATTCCGATATTTTCTGCCTGTTCTTGCAATAATTCAACCCGGATCCCGTGCATTGAAATTCGCTGAAATTGTTGGTTTACACTTGTCAGTAAACATTCGATTTGAAACTCACTATTTTGTAATGTTTTATATAGGGCAAGAGCAGAATCTTTTCCGCTGCTCCAGTTAAATAAGGCTTTTTGAGGTGTAGACACGATTTGACTGTTTTATATGGTAAACTTACAAAATTCGTTCTATTTGTAAAGGAAACCTTTGTAACTTTGGGATTTTGCCTTTAAAATCCGTTTCAATGAAATACATTTTTTTATTATTCACCAGTCTTCTTTTTGCGCAGCAAACTCAATATGTTGACTTTAAATCGGTTTCTGGACAATTGACATTAAGTCCGAAAGATAAACTAGTTTCAGGAACTGTCGATTTTCAATTTGAGATTTTAAAAGATTGTGACACTATTGCCCTTGATGCTAAAAACATGGGTTTTTCGAATGTAAGAATTAATGATAAGGAGATTATTTTTATCAATACCGACAAGCAGTTAAAATTGATTTATCCTTTTAAACAAGGACAGAATCATTTGACTTTTAATTATACAGCAAAGCCAAAACAGGCATTGTATTTTGTTGATATGGATAATGACGAAATACAAATCTGGACACAAGGACAGGGGAGATATACAAGTAATTGGTTTCCGAGTTTTGATGATGTAAACGAAAAATTGATTTTCAATTTAGGGATTTCATATGATAAAGATTATCAAGTAGTTTCTAATGGAGTTTTAAAAGAAAAGCCAACAAACGGAAATCTGAATCACTGGCAGTTTGAAATGGAAAAACCAATGAGTTCGTATTTATTAATGCTGGCTATTGGGAAATTTGATAAAAAAGAATTTAGATCCAAAAGCAGAGTTCCTTTAGAATATTATTATGAACCCAAAGATGCAGATCGTTTTGAGTCAACTTACCGATATTCTAAACATATTTTTGATTTCCTTGAAAAAGAAATTGGTGTAAAATATCCTTGGAAAATCAACAGACAAATTCCGGTAAGAGACTTTTTGTATGCTGGAATGGAAAATACCACTTCAACTCTTTTTGCAACGCGTTATGTGGTAGATTCAATAGGTTTTTGTGACCGAAATTATACCAATGTCGATGCGCACGAATTAGCGCATCATTGGTTTGGAGATCTTATTACTGCCGAAAGCAGTACGCATCATTGGCTTCAAGAAGGATTTGCAACCTATTTTGCTTTGCTGGCAGAGAAAGATATTTATGGAGAAGATTATTTTTATTCGAAACTATATGATACGGCACAGCAGATTAAATTTGCTTCTCGTACAGACACGATTCCCGTTTTAAATGCAAAAGCGAGTTCTCTTACATTTTACGAAAAAGGTGCTTGGGCGTTGTTTGTGCTGCATGAATCAATTGGAGATAAAGCATTCAAAAAAGCGATAAAAAATTATTTAAATAAATATGCGTATCAGACGGTAAATACGCAAAATTTCTTTGATGAAATTAAAAAAGTTTCCGATTTTGATCTGGATAATTTTCAGAAAACTTGGTTGGAATCAACAGCTTTTGATACGCCAACTGCAAATGCATTGTTGAGCAAAAACAAGGCAATTCAAAAGCGATTGGAAATCGATAAATTGAAAAAAACGCGTTTAGCCGAAAAAGCAGCTATTTTAAAAAGCACTTTAGAATCGGATGTATATCAATCTGTGAAAGAAGCTGTTGTTGATCAATTAGAAAATGAGAAATACGAAGATAAAAAAGCTCTTTTGCTTTTGGCAATGCAGACTAATAACATCAAAGTACGCCAAAATCTAGCTGGTTCTTTGACTAAAATTCCAGAAGATTTTAGAGAAAATTATGAAACTCTTTTGAATGACAAATCGTATCAGACGCAGGAAATAGCGCTTTATTGGTTGTGGAGAAATTTTCCCGATCATAGAACAGAATATTTGGATAAATCAAAAAACTGGATAGGCTTCAACGATTATAATCTACGAACTTTGTGGCTTTCTCTTGCTTTGTCAACACCAAACTATATTAATGAAAAAGATGTTTTGGTAAAGGAACTGATTGCATTTTCATCAACAAAATACGAAGCTACAACCAGGCAAAATGCGTTAGAAAAACTGATTGCTTTTAAAATTATTAACGATCAGGTTTTGAGTAATTTAGTTGGTGCAACTACGCATCATATGTGGCAGTTTTCAAAATTTGGCAGAGATACGATAAGACTTCTGTTAAAAAATCCTGAAATGCGTGCTTCTTTTAATAGAATTTTACCTAATTTGACACCCGATGAGCAATTCCAATTGAATCGTTTATTGAAAGAGTAAATTAGAGTGGAAAGTAGGAAGAAGCAAGAAGCAAGATTAACAGAAAAGGATTTTAAAAATAATCTTGGTTCTTGCTTCTTTTCTCTATACCCTCTAAAAAAAATATCCCAAAATAAAACCTACATTACAATTTATGAGAGCATTGGTTATTTCAGGAGGTGGCAGTAAAGGCGCTTTTGCCGGTGGTGTTGCCCAGTATTTAATAGAAGAGAAAAAACATGAATACGATTTGTTTATAGGAACTTCTACTGGAAGTTTATTGATTCCGCATTTAGCTCTCGGTCATATTAAAAAAATTCATTCTGTATATACCAATGTTACGATGTCGAGCATTTTTAATATTTGTCCGTTTGTAGTGAAAAATAAGGATGGCGTTGATATTGTAACCATAAATCACTTTAATGTATTACGTCAGTTTTTTAAAGGGAAACGTACTTTTGGAGAAAGTAAAGGACTGAGAAAATATATCCAGAATAATTTTTCTCTTTCAGATTTTAATAAACTCAAAAAACTTAAAACTGACGTTATTGTTACGGTGACCAATTTTACTAAAAACGAATCTGAATATAAATCGGTGAAAGACTGTACTTACGAAGAATTTTGCGAATGGTCTTGGATATCGAGTAATTATGTTCCTTTTATGAGTTTGGTTGAAAAAAACAACTGTGAATACGGTGATGGCGGATTTTCAAGCTTAGTTCCAATTCGCGAAGCAATTAACAGAGGAGCAACAGAAATTGATGTAATTGTTCTTGAAACAGAGGTTAATACAACTAAAACTGTAATCGGTAAAAATCCGTTTTCTTTAATGATTGATTTGTTCCGAATTGCTTTAGATCAGGTAGAAAAACACGATATTGCTATAGGAAAACTTATGGCAAATAATAAGGATGTCAAACTTAATCTATATTATACTCCCATAAAATTAACCGATAATGCCTTGATTTTTAATAAAGAGGTAATGAAAGAATGGTGGCAGCAAGGTTACGAGTATGCTCAGAATAAGTCAGAAGCAATGAGTGATAATAAGATATTGATTTAAGATTTTAGATTGCAGATTTTAGATTGGATGTTCTAAATCTAAAATCTGCAATATTATTTAGTACCAAAGTTCTGCAACTTCAGATTTGATAAAACTTAAAGCGGCGTTACTTGGCGATTGCTTTTCTAATAAATCATTTAAGATTACTTCGCGAAGTTTATCGGCATTATCCACTTTATCGCTCATAGCAGTTTTGCGAATCATTTGGATTGTTGCATTTTTAGCAGTTGTAATGATAGTCCAACACTCTTCAGACATATATATTTGCTGAGTTAAATTATGTTCGAATTCCTGCTCAATTAGGTCAATTAAGTAATTTTCGTAATCATTTTTGTTTTGCGAAATAGGAGTAATTCTAATTAACAATTTTGTCAAATTAATACGTTCTAAAAATAAAGTCATACGCTCGTATGCTTGTAGACGTACAGGAAGAGATTCTTTATGAGCTTGTTTGTTTAGTAAAAAAGCACGTTTTCTATCGTTGTTTTTAATGTGTAGCTCAAAGAAACGATAAGCTACAACTCCTGTAACTAAGGCTGGTAAAGTATAACTAGCAAGTTCTATTATTTTGTTGAAATCCATTGAAGTAATTTTTAAGCAAAAATATACTTTTTGGTTAAAAATCAACTTTAAATTTGTGGTAATAAACAAAAAGGAAGCCGTATTTTTGCAACTTGTTTTTTATTGCGACCGAAATATATTCTTAATGGATTCATACATAATACTTTTTCTTTGTTTAGCAGCTTTTGCCGCTGGTTTTATTGATGCAATTGTTGGCGGCGGCGGATTAATCCAGACGCCGATGGGATTAATTTTATTACCAAATCTTCCAGTTTCGACTGTTATTGGAACATTAAAGATTCCTGCTTTCAGCGGAACAGCTTTTGCTGCTTTTCAATATTTAAAGAAAGTTGTTATTCAGTGGAAACTCTTGATTATTATGATGTGTCTGGCGGTTCCGTCGGCTTTTTTAGGATCTACAATTTTGACTTTGGTCAGCAATGATTTTATGAAACCGCTTTTATTGGTGGTTTTATCTTTACTGTTCGTATATACTTACGCCAAGAAAAATTTCGGACAACATGTTGCCAAAGACCATTCTGCGGCGACGCAGATAATGTATGCTGTTGTAATTAGTATAATTGTTGGGTTTTACGATGGATTTATTGGTCCAGGAACAGGAAGTTTTTTTGTTGTGGCTTTCATTGCGCTTTTAGGCTTTGATTTTCTTCAAGCTTCCGCGAATGCTAAAATGGTAAATTTGGCAACAAACTTTGGTTCTATTTGTCTGTTTATGATAAAAGGAAAGATTATTTGGGCAATTGCCATTCCAATGGCTGTCAGCAACGGACTTGGTGGATGGCTTGGAGCAAAATTAGCCATAAACAAAGGCAATGGATTTATTAGGATTTTCTTTTTGATTGTAGTTGTGGGCACTTTGATCCGATTTGCTTATGATGTGTTTTTTAAGTAAGGTTCTGAGTTGCTAAGATTCTAAGGTTCTAAGTTTTCCTTTTTTGATATTATAGTTAAAATTATCTTTCGCAACTATAAAATGATTATTTTTGTATCATATTTTGAGAATTTAATTTGCATGAAATGATAGAAATAGTTGAGAATTATGAAAAATACATTAATTCATTGGCTGAATTAATTGATAAGTCTTATTATAAGACGGAGTTTTTTATTCAAAAACTGGGTTTAAAACATGCGACCTATTATAGAAAATTAAAGGCGAATAGTTTTACACATCAAGAAGTGAAGTTAATTACTTCTTTACTATTTCCTGAAGAAATTTTAATGCAAGAATTGCAAAAAAGTCAAGAAGATATTAAGGCAGGAAGAACAGTTGACTTTGAAGATTTCAAACAAAAGTTAAGAGCTAAGTATACTATCTAATTCTAGAGGGTTTCTTTTATTATCCCAGAATAAAACAATGTAAATGATTTGTTTTTCTATTTGATAAAATAAAAATACCTGATTTGATATAGGAAACTTTCTATAAGTTGTTTTTTTATATTTAGAGCCAATAAAATTATTTTGAACAATTATCTCTATAGTCGAGATGGTTTGATTTGAAAATTTAGTCGCTTTGAGATTACTATATCTACTTATAATTTGTAAAAATGTCTTTTCGGCGTTTTCTGTTAATTTTACTTTCATTTGCTTTTTTATAAGTTTACAAATATAAATTATTTTAAAGAATTTTCTTTCAATTTAACTTGATCTAATTGTTTGAATTTAGCCCCGATTGAGGCGTTATCCTCGTAGTGTAACGGAGAGATATAGCCGAAAGCGGGAAACCGTTTAATAAAATGCCAATTGCTTGGCTTCAAAAAAAACTTAGAACCTTAGCGTCTCAGTATCTTAGGAACTTTCTCTTTAAATTCTTATTTTTGCCTAAAAGGAGATAAATTACATGCAGAAATATATTGACCAGCTCAACGAAGCGCAGAGAGCGCCTGTTTTACAAAAAGACGGGCCAATGATTATTATTGCTGGTGCAGGTTCGGGAAAGACCCGTGTTTTAACGATTAGAATTGCTTATTTGATGCATCAGGGAATTGATGCATTTAATATTTTGTCGCTGACTTTTACTAATAAAGCGGCAAGAGAAATGAAGCACAGGATTTCGGATATTGTGGGAGCATCTGAAGCGAAGAATCTTTGGATGGGAACTTTTCACTCGATATTTGCGCGTATTCTTCGCGCAGAATCGGAGCTTTTGGGATATCCTTCTAATTTTACGATTTACGATTCTCAGGATTCGGCTCGTTTAATTTCTTCGATTATTAAGGAAATGCAGCTGGATCGTGATGTTTATAAACCAAAACAGGTTTTAGGACGTATATCTAGTTATAAGAATAGCTTAATTACGGTAAAAGCCTATTTTAACAATCCTGAATTGCAGGAGGCTGATGCAATGGCTAAAAAGCCTAGGTTGGGAGAAATCTATCAGCAGTATGTGGAGCGCTGTTTCAAAGCGGGCGCAATGGATTTTGATGATTTATTGTTGAAAACCAATGAATTGTTAACTCGTTTTCCAGAGGTTTTGGCGAAATATCAAAACCGTTTTCGCTATATTCTGGTTGATGAGTACCAAGATACGAACCATTCTCAATATTTGATTGTTAGGGCTTTGTCTGATAAATTTCAGAATATTTGTGTGGTTGGAGATGATGCGCAGAGTATTTATGCTTTTCGTGGAGCGAATATCAATAACATTCTGAATTTCCAAAAAGATTATGAAGGAGTGGTAATGTATCGTTTAGAGCAGAATTACCGTTCGACACGTAATATCGTGGAAGCAGCAAATACGGTTATGGAGCATAATAAAACCAAACTGGATAAAGTGGTTTGGACGGCCAATGATTTTGGTCCGAAAATAAAAGTGCACCGCAGTTTGACTGATGCCGAAGAAGGTCGTTTTGTAGCAAGCACTATATTTGAACAGAAAATGCAAAATCAGCTTCATAATGGCTCTTTTGCGATTTTATATAGAACCAATGCGCAGTCGCGTGCGATGGAGGATGCATTGAGAAAACGTGATATTCCATATAGAATTTATGGTGGATTGTCATTCTATCAGCGTAAAGAAATTAAAGATGTTTTATGTTATTTGCGATTGGTTCTGAATCCGAAAGATGAGGAAGCTTTGATTCGTGTAATTAACTATCCAGCTCGTGGAATTGGAGATACGACGGTTGAAAAATTAACTATTGCAGCAAATCATTACAAACGTTCGATTTGGGAAGTAATGGTTAATATTGATAAAATCGATTTGAAACTGAATGCCGGTACAAAAAATAAATTGAAAGATTTTGTAACGATGATTCAGAGTTTTCAGGTTATCGATCAGAATCAGGATGCTTTTTATTTGACAGACCACGTTGCAAAAAAGACTGGATTAGTTCAAGAATTGAAAAAAGATGCTACTCCTGAAGGGATGGCAAAAATTCAGAATATCGAAGAGCTTTTAAACGGTATTAAAGATTTTACTGAAGGACAGAGAGAAATTGACGGAGCAAGAGGTGCGCTTTCTGAATTTATGGAAGATGTAGCTCTAGCAACCGATTTGGATAAAGATACCAATGATGAAGATCGTGTAGCTTTGATGACTATTCACTTAGCAAAAGGATTGGAGTTTCCGCACGTATTTATTGTGGGAATGGAAGAAGATTTGTTTCCAAGTGCTATGAGTATGAGCACTAGAAGTGAGCTAGAAGAAGAACGTCGATTATTTTATGTAGCTTTAACTCGTGCAGAACATCAGGCTTATTTGACTTATGCTCAATCGCGTTATCGTTGGGGAAAACTAACAGATAGTGAACCATCTCGTTTTATTGAAGAAATTGACGGTCAATTTTTAGAATATTTAACGCCAGCGGAAACCAATTATCGCTACAAATCTCCAATCGATGGTGATATTTTTGGCGATGTAGATAAATCAAAATTAAGATTAGCAAAACCAGTAGGAGGAACTCCTCCAAAACATATTACAGATAATAATCCTAAACCTGATTTAAATATTAGAAAACTTAAACCAGTTTCTGGAAACGCGCCAAGCAATGGAAACTCGAATTTATTTGACAGTAAACTTACTGTTGGAAATGTAGTTATGCATGAACGTTTTGGAAAAGGTGAAGTTATTAATCTTGAAGGCGTTGGAGCAGACCGAAAAGCAGAAATTAAATTTGAAGTGGGCGGAATTAAGAAATTGTTGTTAAGATTTGCTAAATTAGATGTCGTAGGATAAAAAATATTGTTTCAAGTTTCAGGTTTCACGTTATAAGAAGCAACCTGAAACTTGAAACTTAAAACAAAATAAACTAAAAAATCATGGCAGAATTTATAAAAATATACCCAGATAAACCTAGTGAAGCTGCAATTGCAAAAGTTGTAAAAGTGCTTCAGAATGGAGGTTTGGTAATTTATCCGACAGATACTGTTTATGGTTTGGGTTGTGATATTACCAATTCTAGAGCTTTAGAAAAAATTGCTAAGATTAAAGGAGTAAAATTAGAGAAAGCAAATTTCTCGTTTATCTGCCATGATTTGAGTAATTTATCAGATTATGTGCGTCAGATAGATACATCTACGTTTAAGATATTAAAAAGAGCGCTACCTGGACCTTATACTTTTATTTTGCCAGGAAACAATAATTTACCAAAAGAGTTTAAAAAGAAAACCACTGTTGGTATTCGTGTTCCTGATAATAATATTATTTTAGAAATTGTTCGTCAGTTAGGAAATCCTGTTGTTTCGACTTCCATACGCGATGAAGATGATGTGATTGAATATACTACAGATCCAGAATTGATTTTCGAAAAATGGCAGCATCTTGTTGATATGGTAATTGATGGCGGTTACGGAGATAATGTCGGATCAACAATTATAGATCTTTCTGAACATGAGCCAGTTATAGTCAGAGAAGGTAAAGGGGATATTGGTATTTTGTAAAAAAATACACTAAAAGTATAAAAGTATGAAAATTATGAGTAACTTTATTATGTTAAAATTTAGTTAGTTACTTAAAGATAATGCTATTCTTAATTATATTTAATTGGTTATTAAAAAAAAATTAAGGATACATAAAAGCAGGTCGATTGACCTGCTTTTTCTGTTTTTATAGTATGTTAAACAAGAATTATTTAGCTTGTTTTTTCATTTCTTTTTCAATCATATCATAGAATTGATCGATTTTTGGCATAACTACGATACGAGTTCTTCTGTTACGAGCTTTGTTCTCAGGAGAATCGTTAGCAACTAATGGTACGTAAGAGCTTCTACCAGCAGCAATTAATTTAGCTGGGTTAACACCAAGATCGTTTGTTAATACACGAACGATAGAAGTAGAACGTTTAACACTTAAATCCCAGTTGTCTAAGATAATTCCGTTGCTTTTGTAAGGAACGTCATCTGTGTGTCCTTCAACCATACACTCAAAATCAGGTTTATCGTTTACAACTTTAGCAACTTTAGCTAAAACAGATTTAGCTTTGTCACTTACGTCATAGCTACCACTTTTGAATAATAATTTATCAGCGATAGAGATAAATACAACTCCTTTTTCAACATTGATTTCGATGTCTGGATCGTTGATTCCAACAGCTCCTTTTAAGCTTGTAACTAATGCTAAAGTAACACTGTCTTTTTTAGTTAAAGCATCTTGAAGTCTAGAGATTTTCAAATCTTTTTCTTTTAAACTTTCAAGAGATTTTTCAAGGTTTTCAGCACCTTTAGTAGTTAAGATAGTTAAATCTTTAGAACTATTGATTAAATCTTGATTATGTTGTTTGTAGCTTTCTGCTGTAGCAGCTAATCCAGCTTTTTCTTCTAAGCACGTATTTAATTTTACAGTACATGAGTTTAACAAATCTTGAGTCTCTTTGTTTTTAGCTTCCAACTCGGCATATTTCTTTTTAGAAACACATGATGTTAGGGCCATTAATACTGATAGTGCGATAACTATTTTTCTCATAAATTTAATTTTAATTAGACTTGATTACAAATTTAGTTTTTAATATTTTGAATACTGTTAAAGATTTCTTTAAATAAGGTCAATTTCTTGATGTAATAAAGGAAAACGATGCTTTTTACCGAATAGTACTGCTGTATTTGAAAATCTTTTCGTTTTCTGAGATATTTTAAAGATAGGCAATAAAATGAAAAATGAGCCTTTAAAATAGCAATAGTGTGCTTGATTTTACCCTGTGTAAGAAAACGGATACCTGCAATACCATCCAAAACCATGCGAAAAAAGATTATCCAGAATAGTCCTCTTTTCGGTAGATTTTTAACCATCATCAATAATGAATTTCTAAAATTCAAATAGGTCTTCTTTGGATTTCCTTGTTGTAATGTTGCGCCTCCAACATGGTAAACAACAGATTGAGAATTATACTTTATAATATGTCCTTCATTTGCGGCTCTCCAGCATAAATCTATTTCTTCCTGATGTGCAAAGAAGCTTTCGTCAAAACCTCCTAATTCGTGATAAACATTTTTTCGTATAAAGAAACAAGCGCCCGAAGCCCAGAACAATTCTATGTTGTCATCATATTGTCCATTATCTTTTTCGATGGTTTCAAATATTCTTCCTCTGCAGAAAGGGAATCCATATTTGTCAATAAAACCACCTGCTGCTCCAGCATATTCAAAATATTCTTTGTTTTTAAAGTCAAGAATTTTAGGCTGAATAATGGCAGTTTGTTTTTCTTTTTCGAAAGTATCAAGAATTGGTTTCAGCCAATTTTCAGTTACTTCTATATCTGAATTTACTAAAGCGTAAATTTCTGCATCAATATGTTGTAAGGCATCATTATAACCTTTTGCAAAACCATGATTGCCTGAATTTTTTACAATTTTTACGGTTGGAAAGTGTTCTGTAACAAATGCGACAGAATCATCCGTAGAATCATTGTCAGCAACATAAATTGCCGCTCCTTCTGAAAACTGAATAACAGATGGTAAAAACTGCTCAAGCAATTTTACTCCGTTCCAATTTAAAATGACAACTGCTATTTTATCCAAAAGTAATTAGTTATTTATTTGTTTTAATGGTTTTCTTTATAGTCAGGAAGGCTTCTTAAAAACTCATATCTTTCGTTTTCAAAATCCATTTGACAATAAAAATGGTTTAGTCCGTTTGTTACATTCAAAAACCGTGCCTGCATTGTCATATTATAACGAGCAATTTGATCAAAAGTTGCCTGTGAGATTTTAACCTCTGGTGCTTTACACTCTACTAATATATGTATAGAACCATCAGGGTTGAAGACAACTACATCATAACGTTTTCGTAATCCGTTGACGGTCAAAACTTTTTCTACGTTAATAAGCGATTTGGGATATTTTTTTTCATGCATCAAAAAATGAACAACGTGTTGACGAACCCATTCTTCTGGCGTAAGAATTATAAATTTTTTCCTGATTTCATCAAAAATAGACACTTTATTTTCGCTATTTTTGAATCGGAAAGTATAAGTAGGGAAATTAAGTTTAAGCATAAAGCAAAAATATAAAATAGTTTTTTGTTTCAAAGTAACTTGAAACTTTAAACTTGAAACAAGTATAAATGGACGAAGTAGTAAAAATTGTTAACGATATTAAAGCCGGAGATATTAAACCGATTTATTTTTTAATGGGTGAAGAACCTTATTATATAGATAAATTGTCTGAATACATTGAGCAGAATGTATTAGCTGAAGAAGAGAAAGGTTTTAATCAGACAGTTTTATATGGAAGAGATGTTTCTGTAGATGATATTGTTTCAACGGCCAAGCGCTATCCTATGATGGCTGAACGTCAGGTTGTTATTGTAAAAGAAGCGCAAGATTTATCGAGAACAATTGATAAAATTGAATCTTATGTAGATAATCCGATGCAAACAACCGTTTTGGTTTTTTGCTATAAATATAAAACACTAGATAAACGTAAAAAAGTTACCAAATTACTAGCACAAAAAGGTGTTGTTTACGAAAGCAAAAAATTATACGAAAATCAAGTTGGTGATTGGATTAAACGAGTTTTGGCCGGGAAAAAATATACTATTGATCCAAAAGCAAATGCTATGCTAGTGGAATTTTTGGGTACCGATTTAAGTAAAATTAATAACGAACTTGAAAAACTGCAGATTATTTTACCGCAAGGAACCATGATTACAGCAGATCATATCGAAGAAAATATCGGTTTTAGCAAGGATTATAATGTATTTGAACTTCGAAAAGCAATAGGTGAGCGCAATCAATTGAAGGCATATAAGATTGCAGAAAATTTTGCTCACAATCCTAAAGAATATCCTTTGGTTATGACGACTGGTTTGGTTTTTGGATTTTTTGTTCAGCTTTTAAAATACCACGGATTAAAAGATAAAAATCCGAAAAATGTAGCATCTGCACTTGGGGTAAATCCATATTTCTTGAAAGAGTATGATTTGGCAGTAAAAAATTATCCGATGAGAAAGGTGAGTCAGATTGTTGGGGCTTTACGAGATATTGATGTTAAGAGTAAAGGTGTGGGAGCGAATGCTTTGCCTCAGTCAGATTTGTTAAAAGAAATGCTGTATAAAATTTTTAATTAAGCCGTTAAAATTCACGATATTTGCCTTTTTAAAATCTTGCATTAAAATATTTATAAAACTATGGGAATGAATAAAAATACCATTTTAGGATGGGCTACTTTAATAATGGTGCTTATGGGATTATTACTTATAGGTCTTGGAATCTTTAGGTACAGTGATGTTTCAGGCTGGGGATTTGCTGCTGTTGGAGTCGGTTTTTTTGCAAATGCTTGGGTGTTCAATGCTTTGAAAGGAAGAGTTTAGAATTTTGAAATTCAGAAAAATAAATAATTATAATAAAAAATAAAAAATGTCAGACGATAAGAAAGTAATTTTCTCAATGCAGAAATTGAGCAAAACCTATCAAGGAGCAGACAAACCAGTTCTTAAGAATATTTATTTGAGTTTCTTTTACGGAGCTAAAATTGGTATTTTGGGACTTAATGGTTCTGGAAAATCTTCACTTTTAAAAATTATTGCAGGAGTTGATAAAAATTATCAGGGAGATGTAGTATTTCAGCCAGGCTATACAGTTGGATACTTGGAGCAAGAGCCAATTCTTGATGATTCTAAAACAGTTATCGAAATTGTTCGTGAAGGAGCAGCTGAGACTATGGCAGTTTTAGAAGAGTACAATCAAATTAATGATTTATTCGGTCTTGAAGAGAACTACTCAGATCCAGATAAAATGGATAAATTGATGGATCGTCAGGCAGCTTTACAAGACAAAATTGATGCTCTTGGTGCTTGGGAAATAGATACCAAATTAGAAATTGCAATGGATGCTTTGCGTACGCCAGAAGGTGATACGCCAATTAAAAACCTTTCAGGAGGTGAGCGCCGTCGTGTAGCTTTATGTCGTTTGTTATTGCAACAGCCTGATGTATTGTTACTTGATGAGCCTACCAACCACCTTGATGCTGAATCAGTTCTTTGGTTAGAGCAGCATTTAGCTCAATATGCTGGAACTGTAATTGCTGTAACACACGATAGATATTTCCTTGATAATGTTGCTGGCTGGATTCTTGAATTGGATAGAGGAGAAGGTATTCCATGGAAAGGAAATTATTCTTCTTGGTTAGATCAAAAATCAAATCGTTTAGCGCAGGAAGAAAAAGTGGCTTCTAAACGTAGAAAAACTTTAGAGCGTGAGTTGGAGTGGGTTCGTCAAGGAGCAAAAGGTCGTCAGACAAAACAAAAAGCACGTTTACAGAACTACGACAAATTATTGAATGAAGATCAAAAACAATTAGATGAGAAACTAGAGATCTATATCCCGAATGGTCCTCGTTTAGGAACAAATGTTATTGAAGCTAAAAATGTTGCCAAAGCTTTTGGTGATAAATTATTATATGATAATTTGAACTTTACTTTGCCACAAGCTGGTATTGTTGGAATTATTGGACCAAACGGTGCTGGTAAATCTACAATCTTCAAAATGATTATGGGAGAGCAAGCTACAGATAGTGGAGAATTTTCTGTTGGTGACACAGTAAAAATCGCTTACGTAGATCAGTCGCACTCTAATATTGATCCAAATAAATCAATCTGGGAAAACTTTGCTGATGGTCAGGAATTGATTATGATGGGAGGAAAGCAAGTTAACTCTAGAGCTTATTTATCACGTTTCAACTTTGGCGGTGGCGAGCAAAACAAAAAAGTTTCAATGCTTTCTGGTGGAGAACGTAACCGTTTACACTTAGCAATGACTTTGAAAGAAGAAGGAAACGTACTTTTACTGGATGAGCCTACGAATGATCTTGACGTAAATACACTTCGAGCACTTGAGGAAGGTTTGGAGAATTTTGCTGGTTGTGCCGTAATTATTTCTCACGACAGATGGTTCTTAGATAGAATTTGTACACACATCTTAGCTTTTGAAGGAGATTCTGAAGTTTATTTCTTCGAAGGAAGTTTCTCTGATTACGAAGAAAACAAAAAGAAACGTCTTGGCGGTGATTTAACTCCGAAACGTTTGAAATACAGAAAATTGATTAGATAATTTTTCTAATAAATTTCAAATAAAAAATCCCAAATTCCAAATTTATCGGAGCTTGGGATTTTTATATTTTATAGGTTTTTACGTTAAGTTTGTCATTTCGATGAAGGAGAAATCTTCGTAAGTAACTCCGCAACGAGAATCCAATCTTTGTCGAGTTTCTCACGAAGATTTCTCCTTCGTCGAAATGACAATATTGCGTCACTGAAGTTTTGCTTTTTGGAATTTGGAATTTTTACATTGGAATTTTCTACAAAAACTTAGATTTTAATTCCGGAGTTGGAATCATGCAACTTTCTTTTTTGCCGTACCAATTGTATCTGTTTTTTGCAACATAATCATAAATCCTGTCACTCATAAAAATGGGTACAATTCTAAAAATAGGAGTTAGCTTCCACAAACCGCCAAAATTTTTAGCAATTTCGATTATTGCAGAAGATTTGTAAAAATATGCTGTTCCTGGATCGTACAAAATAATACTGTCCATTTTAGAAAAACTGATTCCTAAGTGTTTGCATATTGAAATTCCTTTTTCTGATTGCAATGCGACAAATCTAAAAATGTCCTTTTTATCATGTTTTATAATAAACTGTACAGCAGAACTGCAGAGATTGCAAACTCCGTCAAAAAGAACTATTTTTTTATTTTTTGGAAGGCTTTCCATTTTATAATTTGTGTTTCAGGTTTTATGTTTCGATTTTTGATTGAAATCAATAAAACAGGAATTAATACGTTTTTGCTTGTATTTAAAATGTCTATTGATTTTAGTTTTTTAATAAATTTTAGAAATCGAAAACGACATCAGTAAATTAGTTTAAATCTATTTTTAAAAATTAAGAATCTTCTTTTGTGTAAAAATGAAAATCGCCTCTTAAATCGCTTTATTTTAATTTTAAAACTTTTTTGACATTTTTTAAACGCTGAAAACCGCCACGGAGACCGAAAACTTATTTCTTAACTGCTTCTACCAATTCCAATTCATCCAAACTTACTTTCGAAGTAAAAATGCCATAATTTACTGTAGCTTTATTTTTTTCGATAGAATCGATACTTCCGACAGATCTTCCGTCAAGCATTCTTACTCTATCTCCAACTTTTAAAATTGGTTTTGGTTTTTCTACAACTGGTTTAAGTTTTTTCTCTTTTTTCTCTTTTCGAATTTCTTCAACTTTTACTTGTACTTCAGCAATAATTTCTTTTTGTTTTTCAACTTTTGCTTTGACTTCTTTTGGAGTCGCTTTTTTTCGTTTCGAATTTTCAATTTCAACAATTTTCAAAAACTCACCAATCAGTTCTTTTTTGTTTTTGTTGTTGAAATACTTTTCGGCAATATCATCAATTTTTTGTCCAATGTAAATTATCTTTTGATTGCTATCATATAATTCCTGATAGCTTTCTAATTTCTGTTGAATTCTCGTATTGATGTTTTCCATCTTTTTACTTTCCTCACGAGCACGAGTTTCTTCTTCCTTTAAATTCAAAGAAGTTTTTTCCAACTTCGAACGCTCTTTCTGAAGTGTTGCGATGGTTTTGTCAAAACGAACTTTTCCAACTTCGATTTTCTTTTTTGCACGATTGATCAATCCAAACGGAATTCCATTTTTTTGAGCGACTTCAAAAGTAAACGAACTTCCCGCTTGACCCAAAGCTAATTTATACATTGGTTCAAGAGATTTTTCATCAAACATCATATTCGCATTTGTGGCATAAGGCAATTCGTTTGCTAAAATTTTCAAATTAGAATAATGCGTTGTGATAATTCCGAATGCTTCACGGTGATAAAATTCTTCTAGGAAAATTTCAGCCAAAGCACCACCCAATTCAGGATCAGAACCTGTACCAAACTCGTCAATTAAAAACATGGTTTTTCTATTACATTTCTTTAAAAAGTAATTCATGTTTTTTAATCGATAACTATATGTGCTTAAGTGATTTTCAATAGATTGATTGTCGCCAATGTCAGTTAAGATTCTATCAAACAAAAAAGTTTCACTTCTTTCGTGAACTGGAATCAAAATCCCCGACTGCAGCATTAATTGTAATAATCCTACCGTTTTTAAGGAAATGGTTTTACCTCCAGCATTTGGTCCAGAAATTACAATAATTCTGTTTTCTTGTTTTAACTCAATGGTTTGCGGATGCGTAACTTCTTTTTTCTGTTTGTTGTTCAAATACAAAATCGGATGATATGCTTCTCTAAAGAATAATCTTCTTTCTTCTGTAATTGTTGGAAGAATTCCGTTAATTCGATTTGCGTATTTAGATTTACCCGCAACAACATCAATATCACTTAAAAAGTCCTGATATTCAATTAATAAAGGAAGATAAGGACGAATTACATTCGATAGATTTTTTAAAATTCTTGTAATCTCTTCTTTCTCTTCATATTCTAAATTGGCTAATTCTCTAGAATATTTCAAAGTAGCTTCCGGTTCGATATAAGCGATGCTTCCAGTTTTTGAACTTCCTAAAATAGAACCTTTTACTTTACGGCGATACATTGCTAGAACTGCCAAAACTCTACGGTTTTGTACAAAACTTTCTTTGATATCATCCAAATAACCTAAGCTATTGTACTGAGTTAAAGCCGTACCGAAACTTTGATTCACTTTTCCGCGAACCAGGTTCATGTTTTGCCTAATTCCGGCTAGAGTAGGAGATGCATTGTCTTTAATTTCTCCGTATTTGTCTACAATAGAGTCAATTGCAGTTATGATGTCTTTAGTCAATTCTACTCTTGAAGCTCTTGCATTTAAGTTTGGATAATAGTCGTCGAATTTTTTCAAGAAATTCAACAAGACATTAGTAGTTGCAGAAAGATTAGCAATTTTTCTAAAACTTCCTACTTCAAGAAAACTGTCTTCGATTGCAAGAAATTTAATTTCATGCGTTATGGCGTCAAATCCGTGATTCGGAATGGCGTTATTATTTTGAAAAGAAGATACATACTCTGATGTTTGCATCAGCGCTTGCATTAATTCTTCTTTATCTCTAAATGGTTTTATTTGTAAAGCCTTTTCTTTTCCAATATCGGTATTGCAACCATCAGAAATGGTTTCGAGCACCGTTGGAAATTGTAAATCTTGTAATGTTTTTTCTGTAATAGATACCATTATATAACGTAAGTTGTAAAGATTTCAAAGTTACAAAGTTTTAAAAACTTAATAGCACTAATAGTTGGTAGTTTGAATAAAACTTTGCTTTATTTGTAATAAAATTTATAAAATGAAAATTAATTTAGCTCAAGACTGGCAGAGAGTTTTAAAAGATGAAATTGAGAAACCGTATTTTCAGGAATTAATGATGGCACTTGATATTGAATATAAAACCCACACTTGTTATCCTCCTGCAGAATTAATTTTTTCAGCTTTTTACAATTGCAGTTTTGATGCTGTAAAGGTTGTTATTATTGGTCAAGATCCTTATCATGGAGAAGGAGAAGCCAATGGGTTAAGCTTTTCTGTAAATGATGATATTAAGATACCGCCTTCATTGCGAAATATTTTTAGAGAAATAAATACTGATTTTGATTCCGTTTTTATGCCAACATCTGGTAATCTTCAAAAATGGGCTCAGCAAGGCGTTTTGCTTCTTAATGCTTCTTTGACCGTTCGTAAAGATAGTCCAAATAGTCATAAACATTTAAAATGGAATCTATTTACCGATGCTGTTATTAAAGCTATTTCTGATCAGAAGGAAAATGTTGTTTTTCTTTTGTGGGGAAGTTTTGCTCAGAAAAAAGGATCAAAAATTGACAGGTCAAAACATAATGTTTTAGAATCAGGTCACCCCTCGCCAATGAGTGCTAATCAAGGAAAATGGTTTGGAAATAAACATTTTAGTCAAACAAATTCATTTCTTAAATCTAAAGGATTGAGAGAAATTGAATGGTAGTTTTTTTAAAGTTGCTAAGATTCTGAGTTGCTAAGGGGCAAAGGGAAAAACTTTGTGTCCTTGTGGCTTTGCGAGAAATATTTGTCGCTAAAAAAAAATCTTTTGAATTTGCAAAATCTGCGAGAAACAAAAGATTTGATTTTTATTTTTTTACAATTTCCTCTAAAACGGCTTTGTTTTCGTAATTCACCACCTTTAGAATAATTTCTTGATTTTTTACTGTTTTTCCTTCAATAATATACAGTTTCCCTTTTTTGAATGGAACATTACTTTGGTCAAAATCAACATCTCCGTAAGTTAATGTATTTTTGACGTCTGCTGTATCAATCCATTTTTCGTTAAGCGTTTGAACTGCTTTATCTGAATATTGAAAAGGTTTTGTTCTAAGATTGTTTAAAACTCGAGCATTTGGAAAATAATTGCATCGGGTGTCTTTTCCAATGAAAAATCCTGATACAATAAAACATCCCATTACGAGACCAATCAAATAATATGCAAAACGATAAGCGAACTTCATGAAATAATTTTTTTGCAAAGGTACGTTAAAGTTCCTTTAGAATACAAGTAAATTAATATCGTTATCTGGTAAATCGAACCATTCGCCAATCGCTTTATTTGTTAAGATTCCGTGATATAGATATATTCCATTTTTAAGGCCTTTGTTGCATCGAATTGCACTTTCAATACCACCATCTTCGGCTATCTGATGTAAGTAAGGAGTTAAAATATTACTAATTGATAATGAGGCAGTTTTAGAATATCTTGAAGGAATATTGGGTACACAATAGTGCAAAACATTGTTTTTTATGAATGTTGGTTTTTCATGAGTAGTAACTTCTGATGTTTCAAAACAGCCGCCTGTATCAATGCTGACATCAACAATTACAGCACCTTTTTTCATGTGTTCTACCATTGTTTCGTTCACGACAATTGGGCAACGTTCTTTACCGCGCATGGCTCCAATAGCGACATCGCAACGTCTTAAAGCTTTTAGCAAGCCTTTTTGCTGTATAGTAGAAGTGAAAATTCTTTGATTTAAATTATTTTGTAAACGACGCAGTTTTGTAATTGAGTTATCAAAAACCTTAACGTTGGCACCTAATCCAATTGCAGTTTTTGCCGCAAATTCGCCTACAGTTCCAGCGCCGAGAATTACAACTTCAGTAGGAGGGACGCCTGTTATATTTCCGAATAAAAGCCCTTTTCCAAATTCGTCTGTAATCATCAATTCGGCTGCAATAAGAATTGAAGCCGTTCCTGCAATTTCGCTCAAAGATTTTACGGCAGGATAAGATCCATCTTCGTCTTTAATATATTCGAAGGCTAAGGCAGTGATTTTCTTTTTTGCTAAGGCTTCAAAGTATTCTTTCTTTTTGGTTTTAAGCTGAATAGCCGAAATGATAACCGTTTCGGGATTAATCATCTCAATTTCTGCTAAAGTTGGCGGTTCTACTTTTAATAGAAACGGACAGCCAAAAACTCTTTTAGTATCTTTTGTGATTTCTGCACCGGCATCGGCGTATTCTTTGTCTGTATAACTCGAACTTTCTCCAGCGCCAGATTCAATCATAACACGGTGACCTTCATAAGTTAAGGAATTGACGGCATCGGGCGTAAGACAGATACGACGTTCCTGATAACTTGTTTCTTTAGGAATTCCTATAAAAAGTTCTCTTTTAAAACGACCAACCTCAAGTTTTTCTTCCTGCGGTATTAATTGTTGTTTTGTAAATGGAGTTAACGTGATTGACATGGATTGTGCAAAAAATTAAGAGTACAAATTACGTAAAAAGTTTTAAAATTAGTGTAAAAATTCTGCTAATACTACAAGCCGAATGTTAAAGATTCTATTTAACATCCAAAATATCGCTTGGGTACACGTACTTTTGTTTGGTACCAATTTTTTGATAATGGCTTTACATAATCTGGGTAATTTGGATATCCAATAGGATTGTCCTTGCAATTGCATTCAGGTTTTTTTTCGTAGATTATGAACATTTTTTTATATGCTCCCACAATTTTATAATTATGTATCGATGTCTTTATACAAAACATAATACAATTTTCTGCTTCGCCAATTTCAATGTATTCACAAAATTTGCTATCAACCAATTGCTTAAATTTCTGTTTGTCAGAAGTGTTAATCTCGGAAAACAGATTATTAATGTCTTTGCTATTTTTAATGTAATATCTTATGCACTTTCCATCTGCAGGTGCATCGATGCTAAGGCTGTCATTGATAAATTTGCTATTTCGATCAATAATCCTAACAATCTCTTTGCATTTTTCGATTTTAGAAGCTTCCACTTCATCTGATAAAAAATCTGTCGTTATACCTAAAAGAAAGAGGAAAAAAAGTCCAATTAAACTAAAGATAGTGGCAAATAAAATAAGTAATTTTTTCTTCAATGATACTGTTTTAAAATAATCTTAAATCAATTTCAGTTCTCTTTTTCCGTCAGATAGTAATTCAATGTTTATAGTAGAATGTTCTTCAGGAATCAAATTTGCAATTTTTTCTGACCATTCAATAAAACACCAATTTCCAGAATATAGATAATCATCAACTCCCATATCTAGTGCTTCGATTTCTTGTTTTATTCTGTAAAAGTCAAAATGATAGACTTTTTTTCCGCTTGGAATTTGATATTCGTTTACTAAAGAAAAAGTAGGGCTGCTAGTTGCATCAGTAACTCCAAGGCTTTTGCACAGCTGTTTGATTAGGGTAGTTTTTCCAACTCCCATCTCTCCATTAAAAAGGATAATTTTATTAGGATTTGAAGCTATAATCTGCTCAGCAACTTCTTGAATTTGATCTAATGAAAAAACGATGCTCATTGTTATTTATTTTTTGCCACGAATTTCGCAAATTTTCGCGAATTATTTTTAATGCCACAGATTAAAAAGATTAAAAAGGATTTTTTAATCAGTGATAATCTTTGAAATCTGTGGTAAAAAATATTTTATTTAATTGTATTCACCGCTGAAACTGAAAACTGAGTCTGTAAACTTTTATTTCGGGTTAAATACCAGAAACGGAATAATCATTTCTTCTAAAGAAATTCCGCCGTGCTGATACGTATTTTTGTAATAGCTCACATAATGATTGTAGTTGTTTACGTATGCCAAGAAAAAATCATTTTTGGCAAAAATAAATGAACTGCTCATGTTTATTGCCGGCAAACCAATTGTTTTTGGCTCTTTTACGACATATACATCTTTATGTTCGTATGTTAAACTACGTCCAGTTTTATAGCGTAAATTTAAACTGGTGTTTTTGTCTCCCACAACCTTAGACGGATTTTTTACATTTATTGTTCCGTGGTCTGTTGTCAAAATCAATTTGAAGCCTAAAAGTTGTGCCTGCTGAATAATTTCTAATAATGGAGAATTTTTAAACCAGCTTAATGTTAGAGAACGATACGCTTTATCGTCTGAAGCCAATTCTTTTACGACTTCCATTTCAGTTTTAGCGTGAGAAAGCATATCAACAAAGTTGTAAACTACCGTTACCAAGTCGTTCCCTTTTAATGCTTTAAAGTTTTCTGCTAATTTTTTTCCGCCAGCATAATTGGTGATTTTAAAATAATCTTCCTTAATATTTAAACCTAATCTTTTTAATTGAGCAGATAGAAATTCTGCTTCATAAAGGTTTTTTCCGCCATCTTCGACGTCGTTTTTCCAATATTCGGGAAATTGTTTTTCCATTTCTAAAGGCATTAAACCAGAGAAAATCGAATTTCTAGCATATTGTGTAGCAGTTGGAAGAATAGAATAGTAAGGAACTTCTTTTTCTAGCTTATAATAATTTGATATTACGCTTTCAAAAGATTTCCATTGGTCGTAACGAAGATTATCAATTACAACAAAAAGAATTGGTTTGTCTTTCTTTTTGATTTCTGGAACGACTAATTCTTTGAATAAAGTATTAGACTGTATAGGTTTGTCAGCCTTTGGCGCAAACCAGTCTTCGTAATTTCTTTCTATAAATTTTCCGAATTGTGAATTTGCTTCTACTTTCTGAGACTCTAGAATTTCAATCATCGCTGTGTCGTTGATGTCTTCTAGTTTCAATTCCCAAAAAAGTAATTTTTTGTACAATTCAATCCAGTCTTCGTACGAATTAACCATGGCCAATTCCATTGAAATTTTTCTGAATTCTTTTTGATAATCTAAGGTTGTTTTTTCTGTAATCAATCTCGAATCATCTAGATTTTTCTTCAAACTTAAAAGAATCTGATTCGGATTTACTGGTTTAATCAAATAATCAGCGATTTTAGAACCAATGGCTTCTTCCATAATATATTCTTCCTCGCTTTTCGTAATCATAATCATCGGAATAGCTGATTTTTTTTCTTTCATTTCAGAAAGCGTTTCCAAACCACTCATTCCCGGCATGTTTTCATCCAAAAAAACAATATCAAAGTTATCTTCTTCAAATAGGGCGATTGCATCAAGGCCGTTATTGCAAGTTGTAACTTCGTAATTCTTTTTTTCTAGAAATAATATGTGAGGCTTTAAAAGATCGATTTCATCGTCGACCCAAAGTATTTTTATCTTATCCATAAATCAATTTAATTTTACTGCAATTTAAAGTTATAGAACTTAAAAAGTATTAAAAATAGTATAAAATTACCAAAGTTGGCGCACGATTTTGATTTGTATTTTAACATTTTTAAATGTATTTTATTGATAATCATGATGATTCTGTTTATGATTTTTAAATAAAAAACACCAATCTCTTTATACTTATTTACTTATATTTGTTGACCTAAAAAAATAACTCAGTAGTGACTCAGATCAACAAACTTAAAATATTCAACGATCCTATATATGGTTTTATAACGATTCCGAACGAGTTGGTTTACGATTTAATTCAGCATCCATATTTTCAGCGCCTTCGTCGTATTTCTCAAATGGGATTGTCTTATTTGGTGTATCCCGGAGCAAATCATACCCGTTTTCATCATGCCTTAGGATGTATGCATTTGATGAAGAAAGCAATTGATACGCTTCGTTTTAAAGATGTTGTTATTTCTGACGAAGAAGAAAATGCACTTCTAATTGCAATTTTGCTTCATGACATAGGACATGGGCCATTTTCGCATGCAATGGAAAAAAGTATTGTTGAAGATGTGCATCACGAAGCTATTTCTCTACTGTTTATGAATCAGCTGAATGAAGAGTTTGATGGAAGATTAAGTTTGGCAATTCAGGTTTTTAAAGGAGAATATCATAGAAAATTCATGCTTCAATTGATTTCTAGTCAGTTGGATATGGATCGAATGGATTATTTGAAACGTGATAGTTTTTATACGGGTGTTGCAGAAGGTAACGTGAACTCTGAAAGATTGATTCAGATGATGAACGTAGAAAATGATGTTTTGGTAATTGAGGAAAAAGGGATTTATTCTGTCGAGAAATTTCTGCTTTCTAGGAGATTAATGTACTGGCAAGCTTATTTGCATAAAACAAGTTTAGTAGCCGAGTTGATTTTAATGAAGGTGCTGAAGAGAGCAAAAGAACTGACTTTAAAAGGAATTAAATTACCTTGCAGTGAACCTCTGATGTATTTCATGCAAAATAAAATTACGCTCGAAGATTTTGATGCTGAGAAATTAGATTTATTTTCACAATTAGATGATTTTGATATTATAAGCGCTCTAAAGGCTTGGCAGAAACATAGTGATTTTATACTTTCTACTTTAAGTAAAATGATCATCAATAGAGATTTGTTGAAAATTAAACTTAGTGCAGAAAAAATTCCGATGGAAGAATCACAGTCTTTAAAAGAAGAGTTTGCAGAAGCGCACCAAATTTCGGCAGTAGACGCTGGATATTTTATTTTTAGAGGTAAAATAAAAAATCAGGCATATAGTAAGGAAGCAGAACCTATTCGCATTTTGAAAAAAGATAAAACAATTGAAGATGTTGTTGAAGCTTCTGATCAGCTGAATTTGAAATCGTTATCTAAATTGGTAACAAAATATTATATCTGTTTTCCAAAACAACTTATATAAAATTAACATTTAAAATCTATTTTTTATATTTTTGTCGCGATGAAATTTACAGCAGAACAAATAGCAGGAATTTTGGAAGGAGAAGTTGTTGGGAATCCCAATGCAGAAGTTTCTAAGCTTTCTAAAATCGAAGAAGGAGAGGAAGGATCTCTTACTTTTTTGGCTAACCCAAAGTATATCAATTATATATATACTACAAAAGCGACAGTAACAATTGTTAATGACAGCTTTATTCCGGAACAGGAAATCAATACTACACTTATAAAGGTAGAAGATGCTTATGCGGCGTTTTCTAAACTTTTACATTTTTATAATCAGGTAAAATTAAATAAGAACGGTATCGAACCTCAGTCATTTATGTCTGAAGGGACGAAATATGGAGAGAATCTATATTTAGGCAGTTTTAGTTATATCGGACAAAATGTAGTGTTAGGTAATAATGTTAAAATTTATCCTAATAGTTTTATTGGAGATAATGTTGTTATCGGAGATAATGTTTTCATTTTTGCAGGAGCAAAAATTTACTCAGAAACTGTAATTGGAAACAATTGTACGATTCATTCAGGTGTAATTATAGGAGCAGATGGTTTTGGTTTCGCGCCAAATGAAGATGGAGAATATAGTAAGGTGCCGCAGATTGGTAATGTTATTATTGAAGATAATGTTGATATTGGTGCTAATACTACAATAGATAGAGCAACTCTTGGTTCTACTATAATTAGAAAAGGAGTTAAATTAGACAATCAGATTCAGATTGCCCATAATGTAGAAATTGGAAAAAATACAGTAATAGCAGCTCAAAGCGGCGTTGCTGGTTCTACTAAAATTGGCGAAAACTGTATGATTGGTGGACAGGTAGGTATTGCAGGGCACTTAATTATAGGGAATAATGTTAGGCTTCAGGCGCAGTCGGGAGTTGCAAGAAACATTAAAGATGACGAAGTATTACAGGGCTCTCCAGCGCTTGGATATAGCGATTACAATAAATCATATGTACACTTCAAAAATCTCCCTAAGATTGTTGCAGAAGTTGATGAATTAAAGAAACACAAATAATAAACCCAAAAAATGGAAATAATGGTTAAACAGAAGACCATCAAAAATGAAATTTCGCTAACAGGAGTTGGTTTACACACTGGAAAAGAAGTTACAATGACTTTTAAACCTGCACCCGTTAATAATGGTTTCACTTTTGTAAGAGTAGATTTGCAAGGTCAACCAGTCATTGAGGCTGATGCTAATTATGTTGTTAACACTCAAAGAGGTACAAATCTTGAGAAACTTGGTGTAAAAATTCAGACACCAGAACACGTTTTGGCGGCAGTAGTTGGCTGTGATTTGGATAATGTTATTATTGAATTGAATGCCTCTGAACTTCCAATTATGGATGGTTCATCAAAATATTTTGTTGAAGCGATAGAGAAAGCAGGAATTGAAGAACAAGATGCGCAACGTAATGTTTATGTGGTAAAAGAAGTTATTTCTTTTACAGACGAAGCTACTGGAAGTGAAATTCTTGTAATGCCTAGCGATGAATATCAGGTTACAACAATGGTAGATTTTGGTACTAAAGTTTTAGGTACTCAAAATGCTACTCTTAAAAGTTTAGCAGATTTTAAATCTGAAATTGCAAGTTCTAGAACTTTTAGTTTCTTACACGAATTAGAATCGTTATTAGAGCACGGACTTATTAAAGGTGGAGATTTAAACAATGCAATCGTATATGTAGATAAAGAGATCTCTGAATCTACAATGGCAAACTTAAAGAAAGCATTTGGTAAAGAAGAGATTTCTGTAAAACCAAATGGCGTTTTAGATAACTTGACGTTACACTATCCAAATGAAGCTGCAAGACACAAACTTCTGGATGTAATTGGAGATTTATCTTTGATTGGTGTTCGTATTCAAGGAAAAATTATTGCTAACAAACCAGGACATTTTGTAAATACTCAATTTGCAAAGAAATTAGCAAAAATTATTAAAATAGAGCAGAGAAATCATGTTCCTACTTATGATTTACATCAAGAGCCATTGATGGATATTCATAAAATCATGTCTATGCTTCCTCACAGACCTCCGTTCTTGTTGATTGACAGAATTATCGAAATGTCTGATCGTCATGTAGTAGGATTGAAAAATGTTACTATGAATGAGAATTTCTTTGTAGGTCACTTCCCAGAAGCTCCAGTTATGCCTGGTGTATTAATTGTTGAAGCAATGGCACAAACAGGAGGGATTTTAGTTTTAAGTACAGTTCCAGATCCTGAAAATTACTTGACATATTTCATGAAAATTGATAACGTTAAGTTTAAACACAAAGTATTGCCAGGTGATACTTTAATCTTTAAATGTGAGTTAATTTCTCCAATCAGAAGAGGGATTTGCCATATGCAAGCTAACGCTTATGCAAATGGTAAATTAGTAACTGAAGCAGAATTAATGGCACAAATAGCAAGAAAACAATAATAAATTATCAATTTTATTGTTTAGGTTTGTTGCTTCAAATTAGAATATTTTAATTAAAAATATAAAACATACAGATGAATCAACCATTAGCATATGTTCATCCAGGCGCGAAAATCGCTAAAAACGTTGTAATAGAGCCATTTACAACAATTCACAATAATGTTGTTATTGGTGATGGTACTTGGATTGGTTCAAACGTGACCATTATGGAAGGTGCTCGAATTGGTAAAAATTGCAATATTTTTCCAGGAGCTGTAATTTCTGCTGTGCCACAAGATTTAAAATTCGGAGGTGAGGATTCTCTTGCTATTATCGGTGATAATTGTACAATTAGAGAATGTGTAACTATAAATAGAGGTACAATTGCATCTGGTCAAACTGTTCTTGGAAATAATTGTTTAGTAATGGCTTATGCTCACATTGCGCACGATTGCGAAATTGGAAATAATGCTATTATTGTAAACGGTGTTGCCTTGGCTGGACACGTTGTTGTTGGAAATCATGCAGTTATTGGAGGTCTAGCGGCAATTCATCAATTTATTCATATTGGAGATCACGCTATGATTTCTGGTGGTTCATTGGTAAGAAAAGATGTTCCGCCATTTACAAAAGCAGCAAAAGAGCCTTTGTCTTATGTAGGAATTAATTCTGTTGGTTTAAGAAGAAGAGGATTCACTACTGAAAAAATTAGAGAAATCCAGGAAATTTATAGAATTTTATACCAAAAGAACTATAATACCACTCAAGCTTTGAGTATTATTGAAGCGGAAATGGAAGCGACTCCAGAAAGAGATGAAATTCTAGATTTTATTAGAAATTCTTCTCGAGGAATTATGAAAGGTTACTCAGGAAATTATTAAAAATTTAGTTTAATTGTTTAATCGAAAAAACAGTTAAACGGTTAAACGATTAAACAAAAAAAATAAAACAAATACAAATGGCATCTACATCAGATATTAGAAACGGATTGTGTATTAAATTTAATCACGATATCTATAAAATCATTGAATTTCTTCACGTAAAACCTGGAAAAGGTCCAGCTTTCGTAAGAACAAAATTGAAAAGTTTAACTTCTGGTAAAGTATTAGATAATACTTTTTCAGCAGGTCACAAAATTGACGTTATTCGTGTTGAAACGCATACATTTCAATATTTATATCCAGAAGGTGATGAGTTTCACTTTATGAATGCTGAAACGTTTGAGCAAATTTCTTTAAACAAAAACATTTTGGATGCTCCAGATTTGTTAAAAGAAGGAACAAACGTAATGGTGCAAATCAATACAGAAACAGATTTACCATTATCAGTAGATATGCCAGCATCTGTAATTCTTGAAGTTACTTATGCCGAGCCAGGTGTAAAGGGAAACACAGCTACAAACGCTACAAAAAATGCTACAGTAGAAACTGGAGCTAACATAAATGTTCCTTTGTTTATCAACGAAGGCGATAAAATTAAAATCGATACAGCTTCAGGTTCTTACATGGAGCGTGTAAAAGAGTAGTTATTTTAATTAAGATAATTTGACAATGAGTCAATTAGATAATTTGTGAGTCGACATAATTTTGTATATTCACATTCTAATTGACTCATTTTCTAATTTACAAGTTTTCTAATTATACTATATGAAATTTCCAAAGAGTCATTCTTTACAAGAAATTGCTAATTTGCTTAACTGCAAATTTATTGGAGACAAAGACTTTCAAATTTTGGGCATGAACGAGATACACGTTGTGGAGCCTGGAGATATTGTTTTTGTTGACCATCCAAAATACTATGATAAAGCTTTACAATCGGCTGCTACAATTGTTTTGATAAATAAAGAAGTAGAATGTCCAGAAGGGAAAGCTCTTTTAATCTCTGATGACCCGTTTAGAGATTTTAATATTCTTACAAAACATTTTAAACCGTTTCAATTTGCTAATGTTGCTATAGCGCCATCTGCAGAAATAGGTGAGGGTACTGTGATTCAGCCAAATACTTTTGTAGGTAACCATGTGAAAATTGGGAAAAATTGCCTAATTCATTCAAATGTTTCTATTTATGACCACACTATAATTGGTGATAACGTAATTATTCACGCGGGAACTATTTTAGGAGCTGATGCTTTTTATTATAAAAAACGTCCTGAAGGTTTTGATCAACTGATTTCTGGGGGAAGAGTGGTTATTGAAGATAATGTAGGTATTGGTGCACTTTGTACAATTGATAAAGGTGTTACTGGAGATACTACAATTGGTGCGGGAACAAAACTGGACAATCAAGTGCATGTGGGACATGATACCGTAATCGGTAAAAAATGTTTAATTGCTTCGCAGACTGGTATTGCTGGTTGCGTAATTATTGAAGATGAAGTTACCATGTGGGGACAGGTAGGAACTACAAGCGGTATTACAATTGGATCAAAAGCTGTTGTAATGGGGCAGACTGGTGTAACTAAATCAGTTGAAGGAGGAAAATCATATTTTGGTACTCCGATTGAAGAATCAAGAGAAAAATTGAAACAACTTGCCAATATCAAGAAGATTCCTGAAATTTTAAGTAAATTGAAGTAATATGTCTATTAAAGAATTTGTTCAGAAATTTTATAAGTCAGATGCATTAATTGATAGCGAAATTTTAAAAACATATCTGCATCCTGATGTTACGCTTGAATGGAACAGCAGTAAAGGTTTTATTCAGATGGATTATGATTCGATGATTGAAATGGCCAATGAGCTTAGCCGTGCCTATGTGCGCTCTAAAGTTAGAATTAGCCATATTATTAGCGAAGATGATTTAGTATCAGTGCGTTACTCTCATTTTGTAAAAACAATCGAGAATCCAAGAGAAGAAATGCTTTTAGCACATTTTGCTACCATTTGGCAGATAAAAGATGATAAACTTTATAGAGGTTATCAAATGAGTCAATTTTCTTAATATTTTTTTGACAATAAAAGAGGCAAAATACATTACAAAACCTTATTTTTGCAACACAAATTTAAAAACTACATAAAATATATATCATGAGTGTTTTAGTTAATAAAGATTCCAAAATAATTGTTCAGGGATTTACAGGAAGCGAAGGTACTTTCCATGCTTCTCAAATGATTGAGTACGGTACTAATGTTGTTGGAGGTGTTACTCCAGGAAAAGGTGGTACTAGCCATTTAGATCGTCCAGTTTTTAACACAGTAAAAGACGCTGTTGATCAAGCTGGTGCTGATACTTCTATCATTTTTGTTCCGCCAGCTTTTGCTGCTGATGCAATTATGGAAGCTGCTGATGCTGGAATTAAAGTAATTATTGCTATTACAGAAGGAATTCCTGTAGCAGATATGATTAAAGCAAATAATTATGTTAAAGAAAGAAATTCAAGATTAATTGGTCCAAACTGTCCAGGTGTAATTACTCCAGGTGAAGCTAAAGTTGGTATTATGCCAGGTTTCGTTTTCAAAAAAGGTACAGTTGGTATCGTTTCTAAATCAGGAACTTTAACTTATGAAGCTGCTGACCAAGTTGTAAAACAAGGTTTAGGAATCACTACAGCTATCGGAATTGGTGGAGATCCAATTATTGGTACTACAACTAAAGAAGCTGTTGAATTATTAATGAACGATCCAGAGACTGAAGCTATCATCATGATTGGTGAAATTGGTGGTCAGCTTGAAGCAGATGCTGCAAGATGGGTAAAAGCTGATGGTAACCGTAAACCAGTTATTGGATTTATCGCTGGAGAAACTGCTCCTGCTGGTAGAACAATGGGTCACGCAGGTGCAATTGTTGGTGGTTCTGACGATACAGCTGCTGCTAAAAAACAAATCATGAGAGACAACGGAATTCACGTTGTTGATTCGCCAGCTGAAATTGGTAAAAAAGTAAAAGAGGTATTAGGATAATTTCTAATATTCAAAATAATAAATTCCAAAAAAAAAGTCTCAATATCCTGTTGAGACTTTTTTACATTTTTAAAATACTGAGGTATAAATAAAAAAAAACTTAGCATCGGAGAACCTCAGTCCCGATAGCTATCGGGATAGAAGCTTAAAAAGAAAATATGTACAAAGAATTAGAAAAATTTAAAGCAACAAACAGTTTTACTTTTACTGTAAATGATAGTTTAGAAGAAGCTTGCAATGCTCCAGAAGGAAGTGCTGGAATATTTGTGGTGTACGCTGTTGAAGGTGATGCAAAAGAGTTAATTATGGTTGGTTCTACAGGAACCGTTCAGAATGATGGAACTTTAAAAAGTAAAAATGGTGGACTTTACGACAAAATCGTAAATGGACATCAGTTTGCTAAAACAGGAAGAAAATATTCTTGGCCAGCTCAAATGAAATTAGAAAATATTGAAGCATTAGAAGTAGTTTGGTACGAAACTTTTGCTGGAGATGTAAAAGCGATTCCAACAGCTGTTGAAGGGCAAGTTTTACAAAATTTCTTAGATGAAAATGGTAAATTACCAAGATGGAACGTTGCTTTTTAAGCAGTAAAAAAATCAAAAACAAAAAAGCCTTGCTGATAAAACAGCAAGGCTTTTTTGTTTTTGGATAATGAAATATAGCATCAAAATAACCTTGATTCTGTTTAGAAAATTATAATATTTAATATTTGAGAAACAAGATAGTTTAGCTTAATTCTGTTAATTAAAATTTAAATTAGAGTAAATTTTAAGTTTAGTCAAAAAAGTAGGGTAAATACTGATGAATTTGGAAAAAGATGTAAATTTTGGAGAATTATTGGGTTTTAATCATTTGCTTTTTTATATTTATCACACAAAAACAAAAAATAATGTTAAAATTTGATTCTTTTTGTATGTGAATTAAAGCTGGTGAATGTAAAATACTTGTTTATATTTTGTTAAATTTAAGTTTTTAACCTCAATTTAAATTCTGAAAAAGATTAGAATTTTAAAGATCTATTTAACCCAATGTAATTAATAGTCATTTAAGATTTTACTTGAAATGATTTGATATTTACGCCTTAAAGTATTTTTGTATGAGCCAAATTTTGAAAAATAAAATTTTAGATGATTTTATTCTATGGAATAATGTAAAAAACGGTAATGAGAAATCATTTTCTTTACTTTTTGAAAAATACTATAAAGACTTAATCAGTTATGGCAATTCACTTTGTCCGTATGCGGAAAAGGTGCAAGATTGTATTCAAGATGTTTTTGCTGATATTTGGCTTTATCGTGATTCTCTCCAGGATAATGTTATAGTTAAGGCGTATTTACTTTCTAGCGTTAGAAAGAGGATTGCGCGTTTGCACGAAAGAGATCATGTGTTTAGAAAAACGACAACTACAGATGTTTTGGAATTTCTTTTTGATTTTTCTATAGAAAATGATTTGGTTGAAGATGAAGTCACAGCCGAACGTGTTCTCCTTTTGAATAAGTTACTAAATGATCTTCCTGGTCGTCAGAAAGAGGCTTTGTATCTGCGCTACCACCAAGGATTGAGTGTAGATCAAATAGCAGATTTACTAGATGTTAATTATCAATCTGCTAGTAATCTTCTTCATCGCGGTTTGCTGAGTCTTCGCAAGGAATGGAAGGGAAGTATTCCGCTTTTAGTCCTTATATCTTCAGGGTTTTTTTAAATATTTAAGAAAAAATCAAAAAAAAATCTTAAATAGGTGAGTATATAATAAAAAAACTGTCCTCTATGTTTTTGTAACCTTAATAGTAAGATGCAAAAACGTAACAATTATACCGAAATAGAGGACTTCTTGGCTGATGAATCTTTTCAATTGTGGATTTTATCTAAAGTTGATGAGCAAGGCTGGGAGGAATGGACACTGGAAAATCTTCAGAGAGCAAAACTTGTTGAAGATGCACGACTTGTCCTATTAGCAATGAGAGCTCCAAAATCTCAGTTGTCTTCAAACGAAGTTCATGAAGCCTTGCAGGAAACTTGGCGAAAGATTGAACAAAGAGAAAAACTTTCTCAAAACACTTCAAAAATTAAAAAACTTAAAATACAGAGATATTGGATCAGCGGTGTTGCAGCAGCTGTTTTAGTTGGTATGTTTTCTGTTTGGTTTTTTAAAAATAATATAGCAACTACTGACAATGTAGTTACTTATAACGAACTTATTCTGGATAATGATGAAGGCTTAGTAGAACAAACTAACAACTCTGAAAAATCACAGATCGTCACTTTGTCTGACGGAAGTTCCGTCTTATTGCAGCCAAATAGTAAATTAAGTTACCCTAAGATCTTTACCGGAAACGAAAGAAAGGTGTATTTATCCGGCGAAGGTTTCTTTGAAATTAGTAAAAATCCTAAAAAGCCTTTTTTTGTTTACGCTAACGAAATTGTAACTCGTGTTGTTGGAACAAGCTTTAGGATTAAGGCTTATCCAGATCAGCAGAATGTTGAAGTTCTTGTTCGCACCGGTAAAGTAAAGGTAAAGTCTAATGATTTGGTTCGAAGCGCCGAAAACGAGGAGATTGTTCTTCTTCCAAATCAAGCATTGCGTTTTGCTCGTAAAGAATTGGTTTTTAATAAAATTACCAATATTACCCAAGATCCAATTTTAGTGAGCAGTGTTCGAAATATCGAACAATTAAGTTTTGAGTTTACAGATATACCCGTAGCACAAATTCTTCAAACCATTGAGCAGGCTTATTTAGTAGATATTGATTTTCCTCACGACAAATTGAAAGACTGCCGATTAACCACTTCGTTAAGTGATCAACCACTAGCCGAAAAGCTGAAAATAATTTGTAAAAGTATTGGCAATGATACTAACTATGAAATGAACGGAAATCAGATTGTAATTACGACTTCTGGCTGTAACTAGAGTTGTTAATTCGATTAAAAATAAAAACAAATAAAATCCAAAACTTAACTAATTAAACTAATAAAAATAATTTATAACTGCCTATGTAAAAATGAATATATAAAAAAAGTGCCGAGAATGCTGTAACATTATCGACACTTAAATCTGAATAAATCACTCTCTGTAAAGAGTAATTTATGATGTTTCTTAAAATACACTCGAATAGTATTAATCAAAACAAACCAAAATTATGAAAAAACCTGTTGTCAAGCAACGATTACTTCACCAAATCATGAAAATAACGCTGTTTCAGTTTGTGTTAGCGCTTGTGTTTTCAAGCGTTACTCTCGCAAATAATGTAAATGGGCAGAAAAAATTAGATACAAAAGTTACTATTATAGTTGAAAACTTAACTTTAGACAATGCTTTATCGAAAATTGAAAAATCTGCTCATGTAAAATTTTCCTATAACTCAAGACTTCCTCAGCTTGGTGAGAAGGTTAGTATAGAGGCAAATCAAGAGACTTTGGCTAGTGTACTTAGCAGAATCTTGGTTCCTTTTAATATCACTTTTTCAGAAGTAAGCAATCAGATTGTGCTTCAAAAGAATTCGGCAACTTCGTTTTCTTATGCAAACAATCATGACTCTCTGTTTGAAGTTTTGGCTTTTGGCCCTATCATTAAAGGAAAAGTAACAGACCAATTAGGTTCGCCTCTTCCAGGTGCAACTGTAATGGCAAAAGGAACAAAAACTGCTGTATTAACCGATTTTGATGGAAATTTTTCTATCGAAATGCCTGCTAATGTAGATCGTTTAGTTATTTCTTATGTTGGTATGGAAACTAAAGAAATAGGAATTGATAATACAACTCCGACCATTGTTTTAACAGAGGCAGGGCAAAATCTTAAAGAGGTTGTAGTAACAACTGGTTACGAGAAAACTTCAAAAAGAACATTTACTGGAGCAATTAGTAAAATTTCTGGTGCAGAATTAAAAATTGATGGTGTAGTTGATGTAAGCCGAATGATCGAAGGAAAAGCAGCAGGGGTTACAGTACAAAATGTTACAGGTACTTTTGGTACAGCTCCTAAAATTACGGTTCGTGGCTCTTCTTCAATTTTTGGAGATACAAAACCATTATGGGTTATTGATGGGGTGGTTCAAGAAGATATCATCAATATGTCATTTGCTGATTTGGCATCTGGGAATTCAGAGACTTTATTAAGTTCTTCTGTTGCAGGATTAAATGCTAACGACATTCAAAGCATTGAAATTCTTAAAGATGCGTCGGCTACTTCAATCTATGGTTCTAGATCGTTAAATGGAGTTGTAGTTGTGACAACAAAACAAGGAAGAAGAGATTCACCATTAAAAATTAGCTACGGTTTAGAGCAAACAGTAAGAACAGTTCCTAACTATAGCCAGTATGATATTTTGAATTCTCAAGAAACCATGAGTATTCTAAAGGAAATGGAATCAAAAGGATATTTGGACCTTCCTACAACAGTAAATGGAAGATACGGAGGTGTTTATAATATTTTGGGTAGAGCCATTAATACTTACAATCCAGAAACAGGAGGATATTTGGTTAATAATGACCCTGTAAGCAGAAATAACTTTTTGAAAAAATATGAATTAGCAAATACAGATTGGTTTAAAGTTTTATTTAGACCTTCTATTACCCAAAATCACTCTTTAAGTTTTTCTGGAGGAGGAAAAAACAATACATTTTATGCTTCTTTAGGATATTATACAGATCCGGGATGGACAATTGCTGATGATGTAAAACAAATATCTTCAAACATTAAAGGAACATTTTATGTGAATGACAAATTAAATATTACACTTTCTACTTTAGCATCTGTTCGTGATCAGGGTGCACCTGGAAGTTACGAAAGTGAAAAAGACGTCGTTTTCGGAAAAGTAACACGTGATTTTGATATCAATCCGTTTAATTATGTTTTAAATACAAGTAGAACGTTAAGACCATATGACGAAAACGGAAATTTAGAATATTATAGAAATAACTGGGCTAAGATGAATATCATCAACGAATTAGAAAATAACTTTATGGAAATTGAAGTTAAAGATATTCGTTTTCAATTGGACTTGGATTATAAAATTAGTAAAAACTGGAATTATAATTTAACAGGTTCTGCTCGTTATGCCAATACAAGCCGTGAACATAAAATTATGGAAGCTTCAAATGTTGTTGGAGCTTACAAAGCAGGTACTCCTGAAGGTGAAGATGGTGTAAATACGCTGGTTCGTAATGATAATATCTTTTTATATCAAGATCCAACTGATTTATCTGCACCAAAGGTTTCAGTATTGCCAAATGGTGGTTTTCTTAGAAAGTTCACAAATGACATGACTTCTTATAATTTAAGAAATAGTGTAAATTATAGAAATACATTCAATGATAAACATGAATTAGAAGGTTTATTCGGAACAGAAATGAGAGTTGTAGATAGAAACAGCGATAATTTTACTGCGGCTGGTTTACAATACGACAGAGGTTTAACTGCTTTTACAGATCCTAGATTAATTGAAAAAATTATCAACGGAGGAGATTCTTACTACGGATTCAATGCAGAAAGAGAAAGAACTGTTGGTTTCTTTGGTAAAGTGGGCTATACTTACGATCGTCGTTATACAGCTTCTGTAACAGGTCGTTATGATGGTTCTAACAGACAAGGAAATAGTGATTCTTCTAGATGGCTTCCAACTTATACTTTTAGTGGGAAATGGAATGTGGCTGAAGAAAAATTCATGAAGAATGTAGAATCAGTAAATACATTAGCGCTAAGAGCTTCATATGGTTTAACTGCTACAGCAGGGCCGGCTACAAACTCTTTAGCGATTTACAAAAGTTATATTACCGATCGTTTTAATTTAAATGATAGAGAATCTGGAATTAACATTGAGGAATTACAGAATGGAGACCTTACTTGGGAAAAACAATTTGAGACCAACATTGGACTTGATTTAGGAATGTTCAATAATAGAGTACAGCTTACAACAGACGTTTATAGACGTAAAGCATTTGATTTGGTTGATTATGTAATCACTTCTGGAATTGGAGGACAAAGAATCAGACAAGGAAATAATGCTGATATGGAGACTAAAGGTATTGAGGTTGGTTTTACAACGAAAAATATTGATACAAAAGACTTTAAATGGTCTACGACATTGAATTTTTCTGTTTACGATCAGAAGATTACAAAATTGCAAAATACGCCTACTGCTTTTGATTTGGTTGATGCTAATGGAGGAAATACAGTTGGACATCCTCGTAACTCGTTGTATTCTTATCAATTTACTGGTTTAAATTTTGAAGGTCTTCCAACCTTCAAAATGCAAGATGGTGCAGATAGTAATATTACAGGTGCAGATTTCCAAGATAATATTGATGTTACAAAGTACTTGAAATATGAAGGCTCAATTGAGCCAAATAAATCAATAGGATTTGCAAATACATTTACTTACAAAAATTGGTCTTTATATGTGTTTATTGTAGGTTCTGGAGGAAACAAAGTTCGTTTAAACCCAGTTTATGATAGTACTTATGATGATTTAACAGTTTTTACAAAAGATTTTACTAATCGTTGGATTAATCCAGGAGATGAGCAATACACTAATATTCCTGTAATTGCAGATAAACGTCTAAACTCAAATTATGGTGGAGCACGTACATTAGCAAGAGCTTATAATACTTATAACTATTCTGATGTTCGTATTGCAGATGGTGATTTTGTGAGATTGAAAAATATTTCATTAAGTTGGGAATTCCCTAAGGATTTCAAGAAAAAACTTGGACTTAGCACGTTTACATTAAAAGGTTCTGCTGTAAACCCTTGGTTAATTTATTCTGATAAAAGACTAAATGGTCAAGATCCTGAATTCCGTAATTCTGGAGGAGTTGCATTGCCAGTTACCTCTCAATATACTTTTACTTTAAATGTTTCATTATAATTTAAAAATATGAAAAAACTTAAAATAGCTTTATCTCTTTTAGTACTTACAAGTATTATAAGCTGTGATGATTTTCTTTCTGAAAAGCCAGATAATAGAACCGAAATAGATACTCCAGAAAAAATCTCAGAATTGTTAGTAAGCGCATATCCGCTAATGAGTTACTTTGATATTGCTGAAACAATGTCTGATAACGTTTTTGACAGCCAGCTATCAGAAACAATTTTGAAAAACGAGCAGAATTACAACTGGGAAATGCAAACCGAAAATTCTCAAATAGATACTCAAGCTTATTATTGGGATGCATGCTACAAAGCAATTGCTCATGCCAACAAAGCACTAGAGGCTATTGAAGAATTAGGAGATCCTGCAACTTTAAATCCACAAAAAGGAGAAGCATTATTAGCAAGAGCTTATTCGCATTTTATGCTGGTTTCATTTTGGTCACAACGTTATAACCCAGCGACAGCAGGGACAGATCTTGGGATTCCGTATATAACAAAATCGGAAAAAGAATTAGTTGTAAAATACAAACGTAATTCAGTAGCGGAAGTATTTGAATTTATTGAAAAAGACATTGAAGAAGGCTTAAGATATGTTACAAATGATTACAAAGAGCCAAAGTTTCATTTTAATAAAAATGCTGCTAAAGCTTTTGCAAGCCGTTTTTATCTGATTAAAGGAGATTGGGACAAAGTAATTGCTTTATCAGATGATTTTGCGACTAGACCAGTTGGGAAATTAAGAGATTATGCAGCTTACAAACTTTTAGCTCTTGATAATCAAAGAATTGCTTATGCAAGTATAAATGAAGAAACTAACTTATTAATTGTTTCTCCAAATTCAATTGTTCGTAGATCGCAATCTCAAAATAGATTTTACCTTTCTGCAGCAAGATATCCGGAGATTTTTGGATCAGCTACCAGTCTTTTTAATAAAACATGGTTGTATAGCTTCTATTCTTCAAATAGTAGTATAACAGTTTATGTGCCTAAGTTTTATGAGTATTTTAAATATACAAACGTGACTGCTGGAATTGGAGAACCTTTTACAGCCGAAGTTTTATTAAGCAATGATGAGTTTTTCTTAAATAGAATTGAAGCTCATGTCATGAAAGGACAAATTGCTTTAGCAAATGACGAATTAGAGTATTTCTTATCTACAAGAACTACAGGTTATAATGCAACTACAGATAAACTAACCGAGGCTAAAGTTGTAGCAAAATATCCTGTTATTGCAGATGAGTACACGCCATTCTATACAATGACGCCTGTTCAAACTTCTTATGTTAAGGCTATTGCAGAAACAAGACGTAGAGATTTTGTGCATGAAGGTATGAGATGGTTTGATGTAAAACGTTTCAATATAGTGGTAACACATGAGACGTATAATAAGCCAACTAATATTTTAGTGAAAGATGATAAGCGCCGCGCTTTGCAGATTCCTCTTCATGCATCGGCAACAGGTGTTGAGTTAAATCCTAGATAATCTTAAAAAAATCAATTCTTATGAAACTTTTAAAATATAATAAAATAGCTATTCTGGCATTGGTTTCTGTATTTTCATTTTCATGTGTTCATGAAGATCAGCCTACCGAAAGTCAGTTAGATTTTAATCAGCCTACAAAAACTGTTTTGGATAATTGGATAGATACTAATTATTTAAACCCATATAATATTAATGTGCAATACAAATGGAATCAAAATACGGTTGATAACAGCAGATTTTTGTTTCCTCCTACAATAGATAAAGTAAAGCCAGCATTAGAAATTGTACAGACTATTTGGTTGAAAAGTTATGCTACAATTGGCGGTGCTGATTTTGTGAAAAAGATTGCGCCAAGAGAAATTGTTTTGGTTGGAGGTGTAAATTTAAACAGTGTAGGAACAAGAACACTTGGTTTGGCTGAAGGAGGTCAGAGAGTAACTTTGTTTGAAACAGATTATATTGATAAAACTGATCGTAGCAGTGTGACTGAATTTATACATACCATTCAGCACGAATATATTCACATTTTAAATCAGCATAAACCATTTGATGAAAAAGCCTGGGCAGCAATTACTCCAGCGGGTTATACGGCAGATTGGTATAATTATGAAATTCCAGTTTCCAATGAAATTGGTTTTATAACTAGTTATGCAAGATTAAATATTAATGAAGATTTTGCAGAAACAGCGGCTATGATCTTAATCAGCTCAAAAGCAGACTATGCGAAATTTTTAGCTAACATTAAAAGTGCGACTGCTGTAGCGGCAATAAAAGCAAAAGAGGCTTTGGTAGTAAAATATTTTAAAGAGGCTTACAATATGGATTTTTATGCTTTGCGTGATGAAGCAGAGAAAAATACAACTGCAGTAGTTAATAACTAAATAAAACGGTATTATGAAAGTAAAAAATATAATTAAATACTTATTTGCAGCTTTTTTAATGTTGCAAATAACTGGCTGTAATAACGACAGTACGGAAGCTGAACCTCTATTTGATAAAACACCAACTGATCGTCTAAATGCTCAAATGGATGAGCTACAACAATTGTTGCTTTCTTCTCCAGAAGGATGGAAAGCGATTTATTTTACAGACAATACAATTCTGGGGGGGTATACTCATTTTTTTAAATTTGCTGCTGACGGTACTGTTGAAATGGCTTCTGATTTTGATCAGAGCATGGATACTGATGAAATTCGTAAAAGCGAATATCAGATACAATTAGGAAGTACAGTAAGCTTAACATTTACTACAAATAACTGGATACATCTTTTATCAGAATCAGACAATTATCCTATACCAGGACTGCGCTCTAAGGGATATTTAGGGGATTTTCAATTTTTGTATTATGGACAAGAAAATGGTGAAATTGTTTTTAAAGCCAATAGAAATAAGCAAGAAATACGTTTTGTAAAAGCAACAAAAGCAGATTGGGATAATTTGTCTAAAAACTATGACATGATACCAAATGTTATAGGTTCTTCTGCACGACCAATATTTAGACTTTTAGAGACAAATGACGGAACTACTAAACACCAATTTGATTTCAGTTTTTCTCCAATTACTCGTTTTGCAGAAGCAAATTCTGTAGAAGCAGGTTTTTCATTTAGCTATGAATTAGGAGTGGGGTATACACCTACAGGTATTGTAGTGAATCCAGCTCTAGAAGTGGGAGGTCAAAAACTAAGCAATTTTGTGTACAATGACGCAGATGGTAGTTTTACTTCTACAGGTACAAATGGGGTAAGCGCAACTATAAAATATTCTAACAAGCCTTTAGTCTTAACAGATGATTATAAATTTCTATTAAGCGGAAAAGGAAATCCTTATAAATATTTTGGTTATATACCTGCCAATTTAGCTACTGCGCCTACAACAAGTAATTATTTTAAAAGTTTGGTAGCTAAAGTAAATGCAGCATTACCAGCTAATCAGTCTATTGCCAGTATTTATATGTATTTTAATACAGCAGCAAATCAGACTTATATTAGCTATAATTTCAATGGAGGTAAAGCTTCTGTAATTCATGTCGTAAAATCAACAGAAGATGCAGCAAACAAAACCATAATTCTTAGTCATGATTTTTGGGCTGGAGGAATTGCGGCACCAGCTTACTTGAAAGAAATTGATGATGAATTTACAAATCCGAAAGGTCTATATGTTAAAAAAGAAAATTTCAAGATTACATTTAGTAATGTTATTTACACCTTTACTAGCGCTTCAGATAGTGGTTTTAGAATAACAACCTATATCATAAATTAGTATTTGTTGTTAAAAGCAGCTCAAAAAATGAGCTGCTTTTTATATATAATTTCTGAGCCAAATAAAAATAACTTCTTAATATTAAGTACTATGATAAAAAAGATTTTAACTCCAGCATTTATTGCAATTTTCTTTTGGGGAATAGGGCTTTTGATAATTAACGAATACTATTATGAATATTTTAGACCTTATCAGTACATATCATTATTAATAATATTGTCAATAACAATATGGAGTCTTATTCAAAAGAGAAAAAATGATAAAATTAACGGTACACAAGAATTTAAAGATTCTATATATAGGATGATGTTTATGGCAGTGATCATGATCATTGTGTTTTTCGCAACGAAACAAAATCACATTTAAACTTTTTTAGTTTTGTTTTTTTATTTTGGGGGAAACAGCTCATTTTATGAGCTGTTTTTTTTGTTTTAGCACTTAAAAAATTCTTAGGCCAAATTTTAATATTACAAATTTTATTAAACGCTCAAATAATCTATATTTGTAATTCAAAAAATAAAACGAATACCTTAATATGAAATTACTAGAAGGAAAAGTTGCAATTATTACTGGTGCAAGCCGTGGAATTGGAAAAGGAATTGCTGAAGTTTTTGCTAAACACGGAGCAAACGTTGCTTTTACATACAGCTCATCTGCTGCATCTGCAGAAGCTTTAGAGGCAGAATTAAATAGTTTAGGAGTAAAAGCGAAAGGATACCAATCTAACGCAGCAGATTTTAACGAAGCTCAGACTTTTGTTGATGCTGTTTTAGCAGATTTTGGAACTGTAGATATCTTAATCAATAATGCTGGAATTACAAAAGACAACCTATTAATGCGTATGTCTGAGGCAGATTTTGACCAAGTAATTGATGTCAATTTGAAATCGGTTTTCAATATGACAAAAGCGATTCAGAAAACTTTCTTGAAACAAAGAGCAGGATCTATTATTAACATTAGTTCTGTTGTTGGAGTTTCTGGAAACGCAGGTCAGACAAACTACGCAGCTTCTAAAGCTGGTGCAATCGGATTTACAAAATCTGTAGCTCTTGAGTTAGGTTCTCGTAACATTCGTTGCAATGCAATTGCTCCAGGTTTCATCGAAACTGAGATGACTGCAAAATTATCAGAAGATGTAGTAAAAGGATGGAGAGAAGGTATTCCGTTGAAACGCGGAGGAACTCCAGAAGACGTAGCAAACGCTTGTTTATTCCTTGCTTCAGACATGAGCGGTTACATTACCGGACAAGTTCTTAATGTTTGCGGAGGAATGCTAACATAAGGTACTGAGGTACTAAGTTGCAAAGGTTCAAAGGTTTTGAAATCTTTGAATTATTAATCTTCCTATTACTAAATAAATTATGACGACAAACACGATTCTTTTATTATTGCTTTCTTTAGTAATTGCTGGTGGTTTATCGTACTTTCAATATTTTTTCAAAGCCAAAAGTAAATCCAATGTGATGGTGCTTTTGGCTTTTTTACGTTTTTTAGCCATTTTCGGCTTATTGGTTTTATTGATTAATCCCATAATTTCTAAAAACTCCTTAGAGATTACCAAAACGCCTTTGGCAATTGTTGTCGATAACTCAAGTTCAATTGTAGCTTTAAAATCGGATAAAAAAGCAGTCGAATTATATCAAAAATTAGTTTCAAATCCAGCTTTAAAAGAAAAATTCGAAATACATTCTTATCAGTTTGATAGTGATTTTAAAACTTCAGATAAATTTGATTTTAAGGGAAATCAAACCAATTTAGATGAAGCGGCAAAGAATTTAAAAAGCATTAATAAAAACCTGATTTTTCCAACCGTAATCATTACAGATGGAAATCAAACTACAGGAAACGACTATGTGTATAGATTCGATCCTGTCAATAAAGTTTATCCTTTGGTTGTGGGAGATACAACTACTTTTTTCGATTTAAAGATAAATCAGTTAAACGTAAACAAATACGCTTTTCATAAAAATAAATTTCCTGTCGAAGTTTTTCTGCAATACGCTGGCGACAAAACTGCTAATGCAGAATTTACCATTTCACAAGGAAATACTGTTGTAGCAAAAGAAAAACTTTCGTTTTCGCCATCAAAGAAAACAGCTTCTTTAAATTTATTGTTGCCTGCAGATAAAGTCGGATTACAGATTTATAAAGCAAGTATTCAATCTTCGGCTAAAGAAAAAAACAGCTACAATAATATCAAAAATTTTGCGGTTGAAATTATTGACCAAAAGTCAACTATTGCAATTGTTTCAGCTATCAATCATCCAGATATTGCTTCTTTAAAACGTTCGATTGAAGTTAATGCACAACGTAAAGTGGTATTGGTTAAACCAAATCAGGTTAGTGACTTACAAGATGTTTCTGTTTTAGTTTTGTATCAGCCAACAACAGCTTTCAAACCAATATTTGACAATAATAAATTAAAAGGAACAAATAGTTTTATTATAACAGGAAACAACACCGATTTCAATTTTTTAACTCAGCAGCAAAACAATCTGATTTTTAAAATGAGCAATCAGCGCGAAGATTTTCTTAGCGAATTCCATCCGGACTTTAATCTCTTTGCCATCGATGATATTGGTTTTGAAAATTTCCCGCCTTTACAAAATCCGTTCGGAAACATAAGTACAAACGGAAATGTGTCTGTTTTACTTTCGTCAAAAATTAGAAACGTTTCTACAAATGCGCCATTATTGGCTTTCGCCGAAAATCAAGGAAAAAGAACTGCTTTTCTTTTAGGAGAAAATAGCTGGAAATGGCGTTTGCAAAGTCATGTTGACAATCAATCATTTGAAAAGTATGATGTTTTTATTGATAAAATCGTTCAATATTTAGCATCATCGGCTTCAAAAAAATCTTTGGTAATAACACACGAAAGTTTCTATAATTCTGGAGAAGAAATTATCATCAACGCGCAATATTTCAATAAAAATTATGAGTTTGACGAAAAAGCCAGACTTACAATTAGTGTGGTAAATGCAGCAACCAAACAAACTAAAAATTATGATTTGCTAAAAGGAAGTAATTCTTTTTCTGCCAATTTAGAAGGACTTCCAGCTGGAAAATATAACTTTACAGTAAAAGAATTGAATTCGAATACTTCGTATGCAAGTCATTTTGAAATCTTAGATTTTGATATCGAAAAACAATTTGTAAACCCAGATGTACAAAAATTACAGCAATTAGCGCAACAAACAGGAGGTAAAGCCTTCTTCGAAAATCAAGCTGATCAATTGATTAATATACTTTTAGAGAATAAAGAATACAAATCAATAGAAAAAAATATTTCAAGTAAAACTCCAATTATTGATTGGGTTTGGTTATTGATTTTGATTGTTGCTTTATTAACAGCTGAATGGTTTGTAAGAAAATATAACGGATTATTATGATAAAGTATAGTCGAATTTCTTCTAGCATTTTGTAATCTTGTGGTTGTAAATTAAATGTCATAAAATTATGAAAGTTAAATTCTTTTTTATTGTAGCAATTTTGATGATAATCTTTTGCTTTTTTTCGTTTTCAGAGACAAATAATACCAACAAAAACAATCTTTTAGAAAACACGATTCAGCAACGTTTTCAACTGCCTCAGGGATTTGTGAGAGAAGAGGAATCTAAAACTTCATTTGATTTTTTTTTGCGAAATCTTCCATTGAAACCATTGGGTTCAAATGTTTTGTATTTTAATGGAACTATAAAGCCAAATCGAAACGTTTATGAAGCGGTTGTGGATTTACCCATTGGAAAACAGGATTTGCATCAATGTGCTGATGCTGTGATGCGTTTACGAGCGGATTATTTTTATTACCAAAAAAAGTATGATGAAATACATTTTAATTTTACCAATGGTTTTCGATCTGATTTTAGTAAATGGGCCGCAGGTTACAGAATTGCAATTAAAGGCAACAAAACTACTTGGGTTAAAACTGCAAAACCATCTGACAGTTATGAAACTTATTGGAAATATTTAGAGACGGTTTTTATGTATGCAGGAACGGCTTCGTTAGAAAAAGAACTGAAACCAATTAATGTTTCAAACATAAAAATCGGGGATGTTTTTATAAAAGGAGGCTTCCCAGGCCATGCTGTTATTGTAGTTGATATGGCTGTGAATCCAAAAAACAATCAGAAAATTATGCTATTAGCACAAAGTTATATGCCTGCACAGGAAATTCAAATATTGAAAAATCCAAATAATAGTTCGTTGAGTCCTTGGTACGCTGTCGATTTTGGAACTTCTCTAAAAACACCCGAATGGGCTTTTAGTTCTTCACAATTAAAACGTTTTTAAATGAAACGATTCTTTTTTTTAGTCCTTATATTTCAAAATGCTTTTTCTCAGGAAATCCCATTGAATGTTCAAAAATTAATTAAAGCATATCCAGATCAAATTATTGGCTATAAAGACAATAAAATTATTTTTAGTGATAAATCAAGTTTAGGTTATGATGATTTTAAGAATAAAACGAATCAAGAATTATTAGATCATCCTGATATTGAGGATCAGTTTAAGTTTGTTTATAATAAAGCAGATAAGAATTTAATTCCAAAGGAAGATGCAGGAAGAATTCGAAATGAAGCTTTTTTCAAGAAAATTTATGGAAATTCAAAATCAGAAGTTGAATCAAAAATGACTGAAATTATTTGGTGTCCAAAATTAGTCAATCAGAAAATAAAAGTTACGACCGTAAATGGAATTGATAAAATAGTAAAAAAACTCTCAGTAGAATTAGATAATAATCCAGCATTTAAAAAATACATTACTGATATTGGAGGTACATTTAGTTGGAGAAAAATTTCAGGAACAAACCGATTGAGTATGCATAGTTATGGAATGACAATAGATATTAATGTCAAACATTCTAATTATTGGCAATGGGATTGTAAATGTAAAAATGAAGAAGTTTCTCTTTCGTATAGAAATCAAATTCCCCTCAAGCTAGTTTCAATTTTTGAAAAATATGGCTTTATTTGGGGAGGAAATTGGAAACATTATGATACAATGCATTTTGAGTATCGACCTGAGCTTTTGTTATAAATTTTAAAATTATTTTATTGCAAAAAAGATAATAAGGACGAAAGTAGATTACGAATTAAAAATTTATGATTATGGACTTCAGGCTAAAAGTATTTTACACCGTTGCGCTCCGCCTTAATTTTACTAAAGCGGCAACAGAATTGTATATTACGCAGCCGGCAGTTTCCAAACATATCCAAGAATTAGAAGAAACATATAAAACCAAACTCTTCGAACGAAACGGTTCTAAAATTGCTTTAACCCCAGCAGGAAAAATTCTTCTGAAGTATACTAAAAGTATTTTTGATATTTATCGCGAAATAGACTTTGAAATGAGTTCGTTTAATGCAGAACGTCAAGGTTTGCTTAGACTAGGAGCGAGTACTACCATTTCTCAATATATTATTTCTCCAGTTTTGGCTCGTTTTCATCAAAAGCAAAAAGACATAAAAGTCAATTTGCTGAATGGAAATACAGAGCAAATTGAAAATGCGTTAATCAATAAAGAAATTGAGATCGGAATTGTAGAAGGACAGTCTAAAAATCAATCTATAAAATACATTCCGTTTTTAAAAGACGAATTGGTTTTAGTCTGCAATAGCAATAATCCTTTAGTGAAACAAAATGAAATTTTGGTAAATGATTTAAAATCAATGAAATTCATAACTCGGGAACGCGGATCGGGAACACTTGAAGTTATAGAATTTGCTTTGAAAAAAGCAGGTTTAAAATTTTCAGATTTACAAATCGAAATGCAACTTGGAAGTACGGAAAGTATAAAATCATATTTGCTGAACTCTGATTGCTTTGCTTTTATGTCTATTCATGCTGTAAATAAAGAGCTAAAAAACAAAGAGTTGATTGTTTTGGACGTAGAAAAACTGTCTGTAGAAAGATACTTTTATATTATTACTTTACAAGGAAAATCAGATTCATTATCAGAATTATTTATTCAAAATTTGGCCACTCATTATAACTTGAAGTTATAGCCTATTGCAATTTACGATTGGTGTTTTCAATATAAACAGCGGAACTTTGCAACATAATATCAATACCCATTTATTTTGAAAACAAAAGAACAAACCACAGCACAATTATTTGAAATTAATCAATCTGTACAGCAAGTACTTTTTCTTGCCGTAATTCTATTATGTTTATTTTCGATTATTTCTCCACCAATTGCGCTTTTATTGGGCGTTTTAATTGTAAATCTTTTCGGGAATCCATTTGTAGAATTCAATCACAAAGCTATTACGTTTCTATTGCAGTTTTCGGTTGTTGGTTTAGGATTCGGAATGAACGCCACCAGTGCAGTTTCAGCGGGGAAAGAAGGATTTGTTCTAACTGTTTTTTCAATTTTTAGCACTTTACTTTTCGGATTACTTTTAGGAAGGTGGCTTAAAACAGAAAGAAAAACATCCCATTTAATCTCTTGCGGAACAGCAATCTGTGGAGGAAGTGCCATTGCTGCTATTTCACCAGTAATAAAATCAAACGAAAATCAGACTTCAATTGCCTTGGGAGTTATTTTTATATTGAATTCTATTGCCTTATTTGTTTTTCCGTTCATCGGGCATCAATTAGATTTATCGCAAAAAGATTTTGGGTTATGGTGTGCCATTGCGATTCACGATACCAGTTCAGTAGTTGGTGCTGCTAATAAATATGGCGCAGAAGCACTGCAAGTTGCTACAACTGTAAAATTGGCAAGAGCTTTGTGGATTATCCCCATTTCAATCTTGACCGCTTTTCTTTTTAAAAGCAAGAATTCAAAAATCAAAATTCCTTATTTTATTGGTTTGTTTATTATAGCAATGCTGGTAAATACATATGTTCCGTCAACAGCTGTTTTTACAGGACATCTTGTTGGTATAGCAAAAATTGGTTTAACCATAACCTTGTTTTTGATTGGAGCAACTTTAAATTTTGCTACTTTAAAAACAGTAGGAGTAAAGCCTTTGCTTCAAGGTATTTTTCTTTGGATTTTTATAGCAGTTTTAGCTTTAGTATCAATTCTGTATTTAGGATAGTCTTATTTTACATTGGAGAATTTTACAATTGGTTTATCAATTATTTTGTAAAATTTTCCTTTGAATGAATAATGTCTCTCAATTACAAAGTTAAACTGCTTTTTAGTTTTTGCCATTTCTGTAAGTTCAGCGGGTAAATCAACTTCAAAATCATCTTCTGTTCCTTTGGCTTTTTTGTATGAGCCTGTTGTAATAATTTTAAAATCTCTAAAAAACTTTTTATTATTATCTGTAATCACAGTGTAAGAACTTGACCATTCTGAACTTGCACTATTTGTAAGTGAGTAATTGTCAACTTCCATTAAAGGTTGGTATTTTCCGTCAAATCCTGCAATTATGTAAAAATAACCGTTGTAAGGAGCACCTGCGCCACCATTTGCATGTAAAAACGATAAAGCATATTGGTCTTCTCCAATTTCAACCAATTTTGGAATTGGGCATTGCGCAAAGGCCCCAAATGCAGCAATTGCAGGCTGAAAAGATTTCATTTCCCAATAGTTGCCATTTTTTGCAAATTTTGCCAAGCCTAATAATCCGCCAGAAAAACGTCCTGTCTGGAGTCCGTCTTCATCATGTACAGAATGGTTAAATGCCAATATTTTAAATTGATTGCCTTTGGAGTCTGAATAGTCAATATTTGCTAAAAGCCTTGTTGCAACACCTTCAGTATATGGAAACAGCTGATCTCCTTCAACGCCGTTTACGTCTAGAAAAGGAGCGGATTTACAAGATTTACATTTCCAGCTTATAAAGGTGTTTTTATCAGCAAGATGATACAAGTTGCCAGGAAACAATTTTTGCGTCGTTTTTGCACTGTCAAATGGATCAGAAACCTTGAGGGTTCGTTTTGGATTCAATATAGTGTCACTGATATTTTTTAACTGTAAATCAGTTTCTTGCGCAAAGCAAAAAGAAGAAATTAGCAGGGAGAGATTTAAAACAATCTGGCGCATAAAAAGTGTATTTGTTTATGAAAACAAATGTATAAAGAAAATTATTGTTAATATGAGCTTCTGTTGTTATTAGAGCGAAAAATCTCAAAAATCTAAATTTTGTAAATCTTAATTACAGTATTTTTTGCGTATTCTTTAATTAAAACTAAATTTGCTCCCTCTAATAAAAAAAACAAATGAAGAAAATCCAAATGAGACCAAAACTAATCGCTTTCGGGGCTTTAGTTATTGGGTTTATTATACTTTCATGGGGAAATGTTGGCCATGAGCGTATTAACAAAGCAGCTGTAATGGCTTTACCAAAACAATTACAGATCTTTTTTTACAATCACATTGATTTTATTACACAAGAAGCTTCGGTTCCAGATATCCGTAAGTATGCTTTAAATTATAAAGAAGAAGGGCCAAGGCATTATTTTGATATGGAAAACTTTGGTTCGGCTGACACTTATCCACAGACATTAGAAGAAGCAAAACAAAAATACGACGCTAAATTTTTAAGCGATAATGGAATTTTGCCTTGGTATATTGAAGATATGATGGCGAAATTGACTAAAGCTTTTAAGGAAAAAAACAGAGCTGAAATCTTATTTCTTGCAGCAGATTTAGGTCATTATATTGGTGATGCTCATATGCCATTGCATACTTCTAAAAATCACGATGGGCAATTGACTGATCAAAAAGGAATTCACTCGCTTTGGGAAAGCAGATTACCGGAATTATTCGTTAAAAATTACAAATTAAATGTTCCTGAAGCGCAGTATTATGCTAATGTTCACAAAGCAATTTGGGATATGATTAATGATACACATACTTTAGCACAACCTTTATTGGATATTGATAAGAAATTAAGAGTTGCAACTCCAGAGAATAAAGTTTTTGAAATGGATGCAGAAGGTAAAATCGCAAAAACAAAATACAATACTTCTAAATTCTCTGATGAATATGCTAAAAAATTACACGAGCAATTGAACGGAATGGTTGAAAGCCAAATGAGAAAAGCAATTGCTGCAACGGCAAGTTTTTGGTATACTGCTTGGATAAATGCAGGTAAACCTGATTTAAGTGATTTAGACTCACCAGCTGTTACACAAAGAAATTATCAATTTTTGCAGGATGATTTAAAATTATACCAAAAAGGAGATTTATTTGGAATGAAAAACCAAAACGATTAGTTTCTATATTTCTTAAAGTAAATAAAAAAAGCGGCAAATTCATTGAATTTGCCGCTTTTTTTTTAGTTTATGCTTAGCGAACTTTTGCGTACAATTTATCATTTTTACCTGTTAAGCCAGTATGCTGGTATTCTTTCTCTTTCAATACATAAGAAGCTGCTTGGTAATAAGAAATGGTGTGGTCAATTAAACTTTCGTTTTCATATTTTAAAGGAATTTCATCGTAATGAATTTGAAATTCTGGAGCAATACCTGGCGTAGGATTTAGTTTTAATTGAAACTGTTTTATCTGTTGTTTTGGAGATAAAATAGTTAGAACTCCATCTTTAATTAACCCTAAATCTTGATACGTTGCTATAAAAGCTCTCGGCTGATAATCAGATTTAAAAACATCACTACCGAAGAACTTACTTTGATAATCAAAATTTAGCAATCCAAACAAAGTTGGCATTACATCAATTTGCGACATCAATTTGGTGTATTTTTCAGGCTTCATATCTGGTGTATATATCAAAGCTGGAATTCTGTATTTGTCTAACGGAAGCTCAGTTTTTCCTGCGCTCGATGCGCAGTGATCGGCTACAATTACAAAAACAGTATTCTTAAACCAAGGTTGTTTTTTAGCTTGATTAAAAAACTGACGAAGTGCATAATCTGTATATTTCACACCGCCATCACGTGATTTGATATTACCAGGAATATCAATTTTATTGTTAGGATATGTAAAAGGTCTGTGATTGCTAACTGTCATGATATGATTGAAGAAAGGCTTATTTTGCTTAGCTTCAGCATTCATGATTTTTATAGCTTTATTATACATATCTTCATCACAAACTCCCCAAACGTTAGAAAATGTAATTTCGTTTTCAGCAAAGCTCGACTTGTCAATAATCTCATAACCGTTTCCTGAGTAGAAATCTTGCATATTATCAAAAAATGCGTCTCCGCCATACATGAATTTTACGTTATAGCCTTTTTGAAGAAAAACAGATCCAGTTGAGAATTTGTTTCTGTTGTCTTCTCTTTTTACAACACTTTCACCAGCTGTTGGAGGAAGGCATAAAGTCACAGCCTCAAGACCACGTACTGTTCTGTTTCCTGCAGCATATACATTAGTAAAAAGTAAACTTTTTTGAGCAAGACTATCTAGAAATGGAGTGATATTTTGTTCATTTCCGTACATTTTCATGAAATCAGCACTTAAGCTTTCAATGGTAATTAAAACCACGTTTTTGCGTTGTTCTAATGAATCTTCTTTTACTTCACGTAAAGTATTTTTTCCAGAAATAGATGGTATTTCTTGTCTTAAAATTGCAAAAGCTTTATCGTTTGGAATCGTTTTATAGAATTTAAAATAATCCAATTTGTTGTTCTGAAAAGCAAGATAGAATTTATAAATTCCATTAGATTGTAATTCATTAACAAAGATGTTTTTTGAATTTTCCGTTTTTGCCAAGCCTGGTACAGCAAATAGAGAAATAACAAATAGAACGGCGTATAAAGCAGTAATTTTTAGTTTTTCAGAAAAACTAGGAATGTCGTCGATGTAATTTCTTGATTTCTTGATGATAAAATAAGTAATAATTCCTGTTACAATAAATAAAGCAGAAAATATAGGAACTACAGGATACGATTGCATGATATTTCCGATAACCTCATTTGTGTATATTAAATAATTAACCGCTATGAAGTTATATTTGACACCAAATTCATTCCAAAAGAAAAATTCGCTTATAGCATTTTGAAGAATCAATAAAACATATAGAAAGATTACAAAGGCAAAAAGCCAGAATCTTATTTTGGTTTTATGCTTTGGAAGAAAAAGAAAAAGAGCAAATAGAATAGTTTTTACACCAACAAAAATCAAAACAATCTTAGGCAGAGCACCGCCATATTCATCAAATATGCTTTTTCCGGAAGCCAAATAAATTAAAAGTGCTACAAAACCTCCAAGAATAATATATCCGTAAGGCTTGTTGTATTTTGAATTAGAAATGAAAATAAGATACATCCACAAGAAAGCAGATGCTAAAACAAACACAAAAAAGTCAGATAATAGGCCTAATGAGAAGATTTTTAAACTCTCAGAGAAAGCAAAAGAACTTTGAGTTATGGGATGAAACAGCAATACTATTCTAAGTGTAAAACTTACAATAAAATACAGTAGAGCAAGATTGTAAAAAGGCGAAAGTTTTTTGAAAAAATTCATCAGATTTATTTTTTTACAAAATTACTTTCGAATCATTAATGCCAGATTAAGTTCAACTTTTACCTTACTTAACATTAACTTAAAGTTTGCTTAAGATGCATATTTTCTTTATTTATTGGAGCTTAGCATTATTTCTGAGGGCTAAATTCTCTATCTTTGGGTTGAAAAAATGGAATTCAAATTTTAAAAATGATATAGTAAATGCATATTTTAATAGTGGAAGACGAAGTAGGTATCGTCCAATTTCTAAAACAAGGTTTACAAGAAGAAGGTTATCAAATTACCACAGCTGCCGATGGTTCTAAAGGCTTTGAGCTGGTTCAGGAGCAAAAGTTTGATTTGATTCTTTTAGATTGGATGTTGCCTAAAATTAACGGTCTTGATCTTTGTAAAGCTATTCGAATTAAAGACCAGACTACGCCAATCATTTTCTTGACTGCCAAAGATACTGTTCAGGAAACCATAGAAGGTTTAAAAGCTGGAGCAAACGATTATATCAAAAAGCCTTTTAGTTTTGAAGAATTGGTGGAGCGTATTAAAGTTCACTTTAGAAACAAAAAAAAGATTGAAACTTTGACACTTGGCAATATTACAATGGATTTGTCGAGGCATATTGTATTAAAAGGTGAAGAAGAAATATCACTGACTCAGCGCGAATTTGAGCTGTTGGCTTATTTAATAGAACATAAAGGAAAAGTTTGCACAAGAAATCAGATTTTGAGTGATGTTTGGGAAATCAATTTTGAATATGACACTGGCGTTATTGATGTTTTTATGAATGCAATTCGAAAAAAACTAAACCTTAAAATTGAAGAAGATTATATAAAAACGATTCGAGGCATTGGATATATCGCCAATGATTAATAAGATGACATCATTATCCTTTAAAAATAGAATTGCCTTAAATTATATTGTAGGAACAGGGCTTTTGGTTTTGGCGGTCTTTTCTGCTATCTACTTTATTGTCAAACTAACGGTTTACAACCATATCGATGAAAATCTTAATATAGAAATTCAGGATCATTTAAAAGAGCTAAGAATAGAAAAAGGTGCTGTTATTTTTATGGATGCCGAAGAGTGGGAGGAAAGAGAACACAATTCAGTCGATGTAAATCCCATTTTTGTCCAATTTTTGGATTTGAACAAAAAAATTATCGAAAAATCTCCTAATTTAAAAAATGAGAAACTTGTTTTTCATGAAAGGAAAGAGCATTTTCATCCTTTTGATACGAAATTATTAGGGAATAAAATTCGCCAGATACAGGTGCCGCTTCATGTGCAATCTAAGAAAGTGGGTTATTTGATAATTGCAATGTCGCTTTCTGATTCTTCAAAAGTTTTGGATAATCTGATGGATACTTTATTGATTACCTTTCCTATTATTCTGCTTATTTTGTTTTTCTTAGCGAGATTTTATGCGGGAAGAAGTATAAGACCAATAAATAATATTATTCAGACCTCTAAAATCATTACAAAAGACAATTTAAAAGCACGAATTCCGATCCCTAAAACAAGAGACGAATTGTTTGTACTTTCTAAAACAATAAATAGTCTTTTGAATCGAATCGAAGAGGCAATTGAACGCGAAAAACAATTCACTTCGGATGCGTCTCATGAGTTAAGAACTCCTCTTACCGTTATTAAAGGAACACTTGAAGTGTTGATACGTAAACCTAGAGATAATAAAGAGTACGAAGAAAAAATTAATTATTGTATTAATGAAGTTGACCACTTGAATTCGCTTGTTGATCAGCTGCTTTTGATGGCTCGTTTTGAGAACCAAAAACAAAATATTCATAAAGAAAATGTCTATTTGAATGCGGTAGTTTTAGATGTTTTGAAATTGAATGCAGAAAAAATTAAAACGGGAAGAATTAATGTAATATTAGAGGCTTCGGAAGAGTTTTATATTTATTCTGATAACTATTTAGTGATAACTATTCTTCGAAATATTATTTCAAATGCTGTAAAGTATTCAAAGCCAGATAGTAAAGTTACGATATCATTATCAAGAGAAAACAAAAAGATTATATGTAATATTTCAGATCATGGTATCGGAATTGCAAAAAAAGATCTTGAATCAATTTTGAATCCTTTTTTCAGATCAGATTCACTGAATCATGCTGAAATTAAAGGAACTGGACTTGGATTGTTTATTGTGAAACGAATGACCGATCTGCTTAAGATTAAATTTAAAATTGAAAGTGAAATAGGAAAAGGAACGAAAGTTCTATTGGTTTTTGATGAATATGATAATTCGTTAAAGTAATTTTAAAATTCTTAAGCATAATGCTGTCTGTGGCGATTTTTAACAATAAACTATCGTTAAGTTAAAATAAAAATTGCTTTTTAATTATTTTATCTAGTATATTTGCAACCGAATCAAAGAAGTAAAAAAACAAAACAAATCATGATTTCAATTCAATTACATCATCATCATTTACATTATTGCTCTCAAGCGATGTGTTAATGGTATGCATGTAAATCATCATATTTTAAAACCCGTTTGAGTACATCAAACGGGTTTTTTAATTCAAGCTCTCTTTGTACTCAAACTATTAATCCAACAAACAACTAAAAAAATGAGTACTTTAAAAATTGCAATTCAAAAATCGGGTCGTTTAAACGAAGACAGCATTCAAATTCTAAAAGACTGCGGTATTTCAATCAATAACGGAATCGATCAATTAAAAGCTGAAGCTTCAAATTTTCCTCTTGAAGTTTTATATCTTAGAAATTCAGATATCCCTCAATACTTGATTGATGGAGTAGTAGATTTAGCCATTGTTGGCGATAATCTTTTGGTAGAGAAAGGAAAAGGAATTGAAGTGGTTCAGAAGCTTGGATTCTCAAAATGTAAAGTTTCTGTAGCAGTTCCTAAAACTTTCGAATACAATTCGGTTCAGGATTTAGCTGGACTTCGTATTGCTACTTCTTATCCAAATACAGTTAACGAATATTTCAGTAAATTTGGTTTAAGTGTTGATATTCACCAAATTTCAGGTTCTGTAGAAATCGCACCAAATATCGGACTTGCAGATGCTATTGTAGATATCGTTTCAAGCGGAAGCACTTTGTTTAAAAATAACTTGAAAGAAGTTGAAGTTATTTTGAAAAGTGAGGCAGTTTTAGCAGTTTCTCCAAAAGTTTCTCCTGAAATCCAAAAACACATCGATACTTTAAAATTCAGAATTCAGGCAGTTTTAAGAGCTAGAAATTCAAAGTATATTTTAATGAATGTTCCAAATGATAAAATTGAAGCCGTTGGAAAAATCCTTCCAGTTCTTAGAAGTTTGACAGTTCTTCCTTTGGCTCAAGAAGGCTGGAGCAGTGTACACTCTGTAATCGATAAAGATACTTTCTGGGATGTAATAGATCAATTGAAAGAAGTAGGAGCAGAAGGAATTCTAGTTTGTCCAATTGAGAAAATGGTGCTATAAAAATAGAAGTTCCAATATGAAAATTCCAAATTCCAAACTGTAGATACTGCTTTGCGAACTTAGCATTTTTCAAGACAAAGAGAATAATAAAACCTTGCGCCCTTTGCGGTAAAAAAAATAAAGGCATGAATAAAATAGATAATCCAAAACCAGAAATCTGGTCAGAAATATTAAAAAGACCAACACAAACTGTTGATGATATTGAAGTTACAGTAAAAGAAATCTTTAAAGAAGTTCAAAGAAAAGGAGATGAAGCTGTGGCAAAATATACTTCAATTTTTGACGGAATTTCGTTAGACAACTATGAAGTTTCTCGGGCAGAAATTGAAGAAGCAATTAGTTTGATTCCGATTGAATTAAAAGAAGCGATCGAATTAGCAAAAAACAATATTTATAACTTCCATAACGCTCAAAAAACAGATCGCGTTTCTGTTGAAACTATTGATGGGGTAAATTGCTGGCAAGAAAAAAGACCAATTCAGAAAATCGGTTTATACATTCCGGGCGGTACAGCACCTTTGTTTTCAACTGTTTTAATGCTTGCGGTTCCAGCAGAAATTGCGGGTTGTAAAGAAATTGTATTGTGCTCTCCTCCAGATAAAAAAGGAAAAATTAATCCCGCAATTTTATATGCCGCAAATTTATGTGGTGTAACTAAAATTTTGAAAGTTGGTGGAATTCAAGCAATTGCAGGAATGACTTTCGGTACACAATCTATTCCAAAAGTATATAAGATTTTCGGTCCAGGAAATCAATTTGTTACCGTGGCAAAACAGCTGGCTACTCAGTTTGGTGTTGCAATCGATATGCCTGCCGGTCCTTCAGAATTGTTAATTGTGGCAGACGACTCTGCTGTTCCTGCTTTTGTGGCTTCAGATTTATTGTCTCAGGCTGAGCATGGAACTGACAGTCAAGTAATTTTAGTTTCGACTTCAAGAAAGCTAATTGATGAAGTCGAAAAAGAGGTTCAGTCTCAATTAGAAGTGCTTCCAAGAAAAGCCATTGCAGAAAAAGCGATTGAGAATTCGAAATTAATTTATGTTGAAAATGATCAGATTGCTTTAGATTTAATTAATGAATACGGGCCTGAGCATTTTATTATCTGTTCAGAATATGATGATTTCTATTGTAACGGAATCGTAAATGCAGGTTCTGTTTTCATCGGAAATTATACGCCAGAAAGTGCAGGAGATTACGCGTCAGGAACCAATCATACTTTGCCTACAAATGGCTATGCTAAGAATTATAGCGGCGTAAATCTGGACAGTTTTATGAAATCGATGACTTTTCAAAAGATTTCAGAAAAAGGAATTCAAAACATTGGAAAAGCAATAGAGTTAATGGCTGAAGCCGAAGGATTACATGCGCATAAAAATGCTGTGACATTAAGGTTGAAGAGTTTAGATTAAGAAAGAGGCAAGAAGCAAGAAGCAAGGACAAAGAAAACAGCATGATAGAAATCTTTTGTCTTTCATCTTGATTCTTTCTTCTCAAAAAAGATAAAAAAAAATGAAATTCGATATAAATACAATTACACGTGAAAATGTAAAATCTTTAAAACCCTATTCTTCTGCAAGAGATGAGTTTGAAGATTTTGATACAGCCGAAATGATTTTTTTGGATGCCAATGAAAATCCGTTTCAAAATGGAGTAAACCGTTATCCAGATCCGCAGCAAAACTCAGTTAAAGCGATTTTGGCTAAAAATAATAATACGAAGCAAAGTCAGATTTTGCTGGGAAATGGAAGTGACGAAGTTTTAGATTTGCTTTTTAGAGCTTTCTGTGAACCGAAAAAAGACAATATTATTTCTCTGCCTCCAACATACGGAATGTATGGTGTTTTAGCAAATATCAATGCTGTAGAAAACAGAGAAGTTCTGTTGGCAACGGATTTTCAGCCTCAAGTTGAAAAGATTTTAGAAGCGGTTGATGAAAATACAAAAATCATCTTTTTATGCTCGCCAAACAATCCAACTGGAAATTCATTCTCAGACGAAAGCGTAGTGAAATTACTTCAAAATTTCAAAGGTTTAGTCGTAATTGATGAAGCTTATATTGATTTCTCAAATAAAGAAAGCTGGCTGACAGAAATAGATGAATACCCAAATTTGGTGATTACACAAACACTTTCTAAAGCTTATGGTTTAGCTGGAATTCGTTTAGGAATCTGTTATGCTTCTGAAGCTGTTATTTCGGTTTTAAATAAAATTAAACCGCCTTATAACGTAAACGAATTAACGCAGCAAAGAGCGAAAGAGCGATTAAAAGATTCAGAAAAAATTAAGCAAGAAATAGCTTCTATTATTGAGCAAAGAGAAGAATTACTTAAAGTTTTGCTTAAAGTAAGTTTTGTTGAAAAAGTATATCCAACAGAAGCCAATTTTATTCTTGCAAAAGTTGATGATGCGAACAAGAGATATGATCAATTAATCGAAAAAGGAATTGTAATTAGAAACCGAACTACACAACCTTTATGCGAAAATTGTCTTCGTTTTACAATTGGAACAAAAGAAGAAAACGCTGTTGTAATTAGAGAATTGAAATTGTTAAAATAGAAGAAAGAATATAGAGCAAAGAAGAAAGAAAAAAATGAAAGAGCTTTTTGGATAGAATGAAAAGTCTATTTTCTTTACTCTTTTTTCTTTATTCTTAAAAATAAAAATATGAAAAAAGTACTTTTTATCGATCGTGACGGGACGATCGTTTTAGAACCTGAAAATTACCAATTAGACAGCTTGGATAAACTGGAATTTTATCCAAAAGCATTTCAATATTTAGCTAAAATAGCCAATGAATTAGATTACGAACTGGCAATGGTAACCAATCAGGACGGATTAGGAACTGATAGTTTTCCTGAAGATACATTTTGGCCAACACAGAATTTTATTCTAAAAGCTTTTGAAAATGAAGGAGTTGTTTTTGATGAAATTTTCATAGACAGAACTTTTCCAGAAGAAAATGCGCCAACACGCAAACCTAGAACAGGAATGCTTACTAAATATTTGAACAATCCTGAGTATGATTTAGCTAATTCTTTTGTTTTAGGAGATCGTTTAACTGATGTAGAATTGGCTAAAAATCTGGGTGCAAAAGCCATTTTCATGAATGATACGGATGGTGCAGGAAGCAATGAAATTTCAGCTAAACGTGAAGAATTGAACGAAACAATTGCTCTACAAACGATGGATTGGAAGAAAATCTATGAGTTTTTGAAGTTAGAAGCTCGTTCAGCATCAATTACAAGAAAAACAAACGAAACCGATATTTACATCAATCTAAATCTTGACGGAACTGGAAAAAGCAAAATAGACACCGGAATTGCCTTTTTTGACCACATGTTAGACCAAATCTCACGTCATGGTCAAATGGATCTGGAAATCACTGTAAAAGGAGATTTAGAAGTAGATGAGCATCACACCATCGAAGATACTGCTATTGCTTTGGGAGAAGTTTTCGCGAAAGCGTTAGGAAATAAATTAGGAATTGAGCGTTACGGGTTCTGCCTTCCAATGGACGATTGTTTAGCGCAAGCAGCAATTGACTTTGGCGGAAGAAACTGGCTGATTTGGGAAACCGAATTCAAACGTGAAATGGTAGGCAAAATGCCAACAGAAATGTTCTATCACTTCTTCAAATCATTTACAGACGGCGCAAAAGCCAACTTAAACATAAAAGCAGAAGGAATCAACGAGCATCATAAAATCGAAGCGATCTTTAAAGCTTTCGCAAAAGCGATAAAGGTAGCCGTAAAAAGAGATACCGAAAAAATGATTTTACCTTCGACGAAAGGAATGCTTTAATTGAGTCGAAAGTTAAAAGTCATAAAGTCGAAAGATTTCAAATTATGGATATCAAAGAGCGACTTTAAGACTTTAGACTTTAGACTTTAAGACTAAAATTAAATGAAAATAGTAATTATAAATTACGGAGCAGGAAATATTCAGAGCATTATGTTTGCTATTGAAAGATTGGGTTTTAAAGCCATTTTGAGTAATAATCCAGACGAAATAAAAGCTGCTGATAAAGTGATTTTTCCTGGCGTGGGCGAGGCGAGTTCGGCGATGGAAAAACTTCGTGAAAGTGGTTTGGATAGTTTGATTCCGCAATTGAAACAGCCTGTTTTAGGAATTTGCCTCGGAATGCAATTAATGTGTAATAAAACTGAGGAAGGAAATACATTAGGTCTAGGGATTTTTGATGTGGATGTTTTGAAATTTTCAAACAATGTAAAAGTGCCTCAAATGGGATGGAATCAAATTTATGATTTAAAAACCGATTTGTTTAAAGATATTTCTGAGAATGAATTCATGTATTTGGTTCATAGTTTTTATGCACCCAATTGCAAGGAATCTATCGCCACAACAAATTACGATGTTGAATACGCATCGGCTTTGCAAAAAGATAATTTTTACGGAACTCAGTTTCACCCAGAAAAAAGTGGCGATGTTGGAGAAAAGATTCTAGGTAATTTTTTAAAAATGCCAATTTAAATATCAAAAATCAATATCAATCAAAATACCAATTTTTAAGAATCAAAAAGACTTTAAGACTTTAGACTTTCAAACTTTAAGACTAAAAATAAAATGAGAATAATACCAGCCATAGATATCATTGAAGGAAAATGCGTTCGTTTGTCCAAAGGTGATTATGATACTAAGATAATTTACAATGAAAATCCGCTTGAAGTGGCGAAATCATTTGAAGCACATGGAATCGAATATCTGCACTTAGTAGATCTTGACGGTGCAAAATCAAGCAAAATTGTCAATTATAAGATATTAGAACAAATTGCAACTCAAACAAGCCTTAAAATTGATTTTGGTGGCGGATTAAAGTCTGATGACGATTTGAGAATTGCTTTTGAAAGTGGTGCAAATCAAATTACAGGCGGAAGTATTGCTGTAAAAAACAGAGCAATTTTCGAAAAATGGATTTCAGAATATGGTTCAGAGAAAATCATTTTGGGCGCTGATGCAAAAGATGAAAAAATTGCTGTTTCTGGTTGGTTAGAAGAATCTAATGAAGATTTAGTTCCTTTTATTCAAGATTATCAATCAAAAGGAATTCAGTATGTCATTTGTACTGATATTGCCAAAGATGGGATGCTTCAAGGGCCAAGTTTTGATCTTTACAGTAAAATTTTAGGAGAAGCAAAAGACGTAAAACTAATTGCTTCTGGCGGAATTTCAACTTTCGACGAATTACCAAAACTAGCCGAATTAGGTTGCGAAGGAACAATTATTGGTAAAGCAATTTATGAAGGAAGAATTAGTTTGAAACAGTTGGAGAACTATATAATTAGTAAATGAGAAAATTTGATAATTAGATAATGATCTAGCAAATGCAGAAAATTATCTAATTGACTAATTATCTAATTAACACATTAAATAAATGTTAGCAAAAAGAATAATACCTTGCTTGGATATAAAGAACGGAAGAACGGTAAAAGGCGTTAATTTCGTTGATTTGCGCGATGCTGGCGATCCTGTAGAATTGGCTGAAATTTATTCTGCTGAAGGTGCAGATGAATTGGTTTTCTTGGATATTTCGGCAACAGAAGAAAGACGCAAAACACTTGTGAATATGGTGCGAAGCGTAGCAGAAAAAATCAATATTCCGTTTACGGTTGGTGGTGGAATTTCATCTATAGAAGATGTTGATATCCTTCTGAATAATGGAGCTGATAAAGTCTCAATTAATTCATCGGCAGTAAAAAATCCGCAGTTAATCAATGATTTGGCTAAGAAGTTTGGAAGCCAATGTGTTGTAGTTGCAATCGATGCTAAACAAATCGACGGAAAATGGATTGTACATTTAGTTGGCGGAAAAGTACCAACTGAACTGAATTTATTCGACTGGGCTGTTGAAGTGGCAGAACGCGGAGCAGGAGAAATCCTTTTTACTTCAATGGACAATGACGGCACTAAAAATGGTTTTGCAAACGAAGCTTTGGCTAAACTTTCAAAATTGGTAAACATTCCGATTATTGCTTCGGGAGGTGCCGGAAATATGCAGCATTTTGTTGATTCATTTAAAGAAGGAAAAGCAGACGCGGCTTTAGCTGCAAGTGTTTTTCACTTCAAAGAAATCGAAATCAAAGCGTTGAAACAAAAATTAAGAAATAATAATATTGAAGTTCGATTATAGTTTTGACTTTAAGACTTTGGACTTTACAACTTTAGACTAAAATTATGGAAATCGATATCAAAAGCGCACACGGATTAATTCCCGCTATAATTCAAGATTCAGAAACAAAAAACGTTTTGATGCTGGGTTATATGAACGAAGAATCGCTTCAAAAAACAATAGAAACACAAAAAGTAACTTTCTTCAGCCGTTCCAAACAAAGACTTTGGACAAAAGGCGAAGAGAGTGGTAACTTTTTAAATTTAGTCAGCATTAAAAACGACTGTGATGGCGATACATTACTAATTCAGGCAAAACCTGTCGGACCAACATGCCACACAGGTGCAGATACGTGTTGGCAAGAACCAAATGATGCAAATTATGGGTTTATTTCGCAACTAGAAAACACGATTAAAACCAGAAGAGAAAGCGCTGATTCTGAGAAAAGTTATGTGGCTTCTTTATTTGAAAAGGGAATCAATAAAATTGCTCAGAAAGTAGGTGAAGAAGCGGTAGAAGTGGTAATTGAAGCTAAAGATGATAATGATGATTTATTCCTTAGCGAAAGCGCCGATTTATTGTTTCATTATTTAATTCTGCTTCAAGCAAAAGGATATCAATTGAATGATGTTGTGGAAGTTTTAAAAGGACGCCAGAAATAAAAATATTTTGTTTCAGGTTTCAAGTTTCAAGTTCCATGGGATAACCTGAAACTTGAAACCTGAAACAAATTAAACTCACTCCATAAACTCAAAAACAGCAAATTCTGTTGGTTGATGAAATCCAAAAATTGAAGTTTTATATGGCTGTAAAGCAAGATATTCGGTTGTGTTACCGTAATCAATTCTAAAAGTATTTCCTTTCCATTTTGTTCCAATTTTTGGCTTTTGAAAGCCTCCATTTTTAATTTTTTCAAGACTCGAAAAAGGAATTTTAATTTCTATAATATATCCTTCGGGAGTTATTTTACTCACAGATTCGAGGCCTTTAATGTCAAAATCCATTGCCGTATTCCAGCCTCCACATTCTGGCGAAATGCATTTTAAAAGCAAATCGTAGTTTGTAGAAAATGCATTTACGCCAATTTCTACATAATTTTGGCTATCTCCATCGGGATCTAGGAAAATTTCAACTAAATCATCGGTGTTAAATATTTGAGAGTCTTTTGTTTGTTGTGCTCCAATGATTTTAGAATCAATAGAATTAAAAGCAACGTAAAGATTTTCATTATTCCACAAAAGAGAGACAAAGGTTATCTGAGTGGCTTTTTCTTCTGTATTATGAATTACAAATGGGCCCAAAAAAGGTTTATTCCAATCAGATAAATTTCCGTCAATTTTTATTTGATTGTTGGTTTTATAGACAGGAATGTTTTGTGAATTTACAGCTATCGAAAACATCACAATTAAAAAGAAAACCAGCTTATTCAAACTCATACACATGAAATCTAAAATTTTGAGAGCACTAAAATAGAGAAGAATAATCAATTTCGACGCTGTTTATTGATATTGAAATGATAATTTTTCAAAAAAAATAATTCGAATGTTTACATTTGTTGAAGATTAAGCTGGTTTAATTGCCTAATTATTTCAAATTTATAAATAATGAAAAAATACTTTGGTGGCGTAGTTTTCGCCTTTTTGGTTGGTTTTAGTGCCAATGCTCAAGGACTTTTAAATAAGTCAGAAAGTGTATTTACGCATCAGGATACTTTGCGTGGAAGCATCACAAAAGAGAGAGCATGGTGGGATTTAAAATATTATCACCTTGATATAAAAGTGAATCCGAAAGAAAAGTCAATTTCAGGTTCTAATACAGTTCGTTACACTGTTTTAACAGAAAACAACCGTATGCAGATCGATTTGCAGCAACCAATGAATATTACCAAAGTAACGCAGAACGGAAAAGAGTTAAAGTTTGAAAGAGACGGAAACGCATTTTTCATCACTTTAAACGAAAAACAAAAAGTTGGCGATACAAAAGAGATTGTAGTTTCATTTAGTGGAAAACCTAAAGAAGCTGTTAAAGCGCCATGGGACGGTGGTTTTTCTTGGAAAAAAGATAAAAACGGAAAAGATTTTATTGCTACATCTTGTCAAGGTTTAGGCGCGAGCGTTTGGTGGCCTTGCAAGGATCATATGTATGATGAAGTAGAAAATATGTTAATCAGCGTGAATGTTCCTGGAGACTTAACGGAAGTTTCAAACGGAAGATTACAAAGTGTTAAAAAAGAAAAAGACGGAAGTAAAACTTTCAACTGGTACGTTTCAAATCCTATCAACAATTACGGAGTAAATATTAATATTGGCGATTACGTTAATTTCTCAGAAGTTTTTAAAGGCGAAAAAGGAAATTTAGATTGTAATTATTATGTATTAAAAGACAATTTAGCTCTGGCAAAAGAGCAGTTTAAAGATGCTCCTAGAATGTTGAAAGCTTTTGAAAACTGGTTTGGTCCTTATCCTTTCTACGAAGACAGTTATAAATTAGTTGAAGTTCCATATTTAGGAATGGAACACCAAAGCTCTGTAACTTATGGAAATCAATATAAAAATGGTTATTTAGGACGTGACTTAAGCGGAACAGGTTGGGGATTAAAGTTTGATTTTATCATCATTCACGAATCTGGGCACGAATGGTATGCTAATAATATCACGTACAAAGATATTGCAGATATGTGGGTTCATGAGAGTTTTACAAACTATTCTGAAAGTCTTTTTTTGGAGTATTATTACGGAAAAGATGCTGGTGCAGAATACGTAATTGGATGCAGAAAAAATATTCAGAATGATAAACCAATTATTGGTCATTACGATGTAAATAATGAAGGTTCTGGCGACATGTATCCAAAAGGAGCTTCAATGCTTCATATGATTCGTCAAGTAATCAATGATGATGCAAAATGGAAATCGATTTTGAGAGGTATGAATAAAACTTTTTATCATCAAACCGTTACAGGAAAGCAGATTCAGGATTATATTAACGAACAATCTGGAATTAATTTTAACAGAGTATTTGCTCAATATTTAACTACAACTCAAATTCCGGTTTTTGAATATATGTTTAAAAATGGAACTTTTGGCTACCATTGGACAAACTGTGTTGCTAAATTTGATATGCCAGTAAGAGTAAAATTAAATGGTGTTGAAACTTGGCTGAAACCAACCACAGAATGGCAATCAGTAAAAACAGATAATGAAGATAGAAAACTAGAAGTAGACAAAGATTTCTATGTGACAACTTCTAATATAGTCGAATAATTTTTTTTAATTTTCAATATAGAAAATCCCAAATTCCAAATTTCGTTGGAGTTTGGGATTTTTTTTGATTCTAAAACCCGACAGGTTTTAAAAACCTGTCGGGTTTGTTGTTTTTAGTATTTAGTATGTCATTTCGACGAAGGAGAAGTCTTCGCAAGAAACTCCACAAATATTGGGCTTTGGTTATGGAGCTACTTATGAAGATTTCTCCTTTGTCGAAATGACAAAAACCTTGAATTTAAAGGCTTTTTTTATTAGAATTTGGAAGTTCTTTATGGGATTTAAACCTATCGATTATTCAATTTAGCTTTCTCCTTTATAATATCAGCAATTTTTCTGTTTTCGATTTTGCTTTCCAGCCACGAAATAATATCAAGATATAAGAAAGCTCTTTTTTCGTAAGTGTTTTTTTCAAGTTCTACAAAACGAGCATGCATTTTTTTAAATTCCTTTTTAATATCAGCAGGGTAGAAGTTGTTTAGATTTCTTAAAAACTTAATAATCTCCTTTTGGACTTCGTGCAAGTCGTTCATTTTTAATAAAAACTTATAGGTGCTCTTTAGGTGATTTTCTAAGTAATAATCTTTTCCAATTTCATAATGTGCAATCAGAGATAATAATCTTGCAAAACACATTAAATCTTCACGCATCGTCAAGTTTTTATTGTTGATGATCTTATCTAAATAATTAATGCATTCATTGTATTTTTCGTTACCAAAATAAATAGAAGCAATTTTATAGAAAAACAACATTTCGTGATGTTCATCAAGATGCTCGCTGTGTAATTTAAGTTTACTTAGAATTTCAGGAATCAAATATTCGCTTTCGGCAAAAGTTCCTTCTAAGATATGCAGATTTAATTTGTTGTTGTATACATATAAGAAAGAAAGCGATGCTAGATTATCATTCACAGGAAATTTAGGATCGGCAATGGTTTCTTCTAAAAGATTCAAGTACTTTTTGAAATTCGATTTATATTTAAGCATATAAAGCGATTCTAGGAAATAATGATTCCCTTTTAAGAAAAATACTGGATTCAGATAAATCATATTCGGATTATCATAAAAAAGCTGAACCCATTTATAGGCGAACTTGTAACTCGCCAAGAAATCTTGCACTAGAAAGCTTCGCCAAAGATTAGCGTTATAAAACCAGTATTTCTCCCGAAAACCAAATTTACTTTCGTCAAGTTTTGAGATATGCCTGTTAAAATAGTCGTCTATATATTTGTACTCCTCATCACTTTTTACGTAACCAGTTTTTAGCATGATTCCGTATAGCTGAAGCGATAAATTAGACAGTTTGCTTGAAATCGTATTTCTATAATTTAATTCTTTGGCCTGAACAACCAATTCGTCAGCACGTCCTTGAATACTGCGAGTAATATATTGAGATTCGATTAGTTTTTCGAATTCAACAATTTCATACGCCATATATTTTTCGTCATTCTCTAAAGCTTGCTGTTTTGTTTTGTCTAGAATTTTCAAACTCTGCTTGTATAATCCTTTATTATAAAGAATAACAGCAAAATCCATTTGTTCGCGAAGCTGATAACGAATATTCTGGCTAGGAATATTTAATCTTATACTGACAAGAATTTGTTTATATAAGTATGATTTTAAGTTAGATAGCTGCACTTTTTGGATAGTGCCACTTTTTAAAATGAGTTTTTCATCGTAAACTTCAGATTTATCTAAAATATTGAATAATTCGATAAATTTTGTGTTTGAACTCGTTTCTAATCGGCTTGCAAAAATTTTAAACTGCCTTTTTTCTGATTTCGAAAGTGATTTGATTAGAACAAATAAGAAATCTTTTTGATGGTTAGCCATTGTAAAAAATAATAATATAACTTATTGATTATAAGTTAGTTAATAAGGTATAAAACGTTTTATAAACAGTATAATTTCATTAAAATGAATTTCATACCGTAATAGTACAATATATATTTGTTATCAAGATGTGAAATTACATTAAATAAATGAATATGAATAGAGAGAAAGTTCAAATTTTTGACACCACATTGCGAGATGGTGAACAAGTTCCAGGATGCAAGTTAGATACTAAACAGAAATTAGTTATCGCAGAACGACTAGACAAAATGGGAGTTGACATTATCGAAGCAGGCTTTCCTGTGTCAAGTCCAGGCGATTTTTTATCGGTCTCTGAGATTTGTAAAATTGTAGAAAATGCAACCGTCTGCGGACTAACAAGAGCCGTAAAAAATGACATTGATGTTGCGGCAGCTGCCTTAAAGCATGCTAAGAAACCTAGAATCCATACTGGAATCGGAACTTCAGAATCTCATATACTCCACAAATTACAAACTACGCCTGAAGATATTATTGCAAGAGCGAAATTTGCTGTATCACATGCTAAATCTTATGTAGAAGATGTAGAATTCTACGCAGAAGATGCTGGTAGAACAGACAATGCGTTCTTAGCTAAAGTTTGTGAAGAAGTTATTAAATCTGGAGCAACTGTATTGAATATTCCTGATACTACTGGATACTGTCTTCCAGAAGAATACGGAGCAAAAATTAAATATTTAAAAGAAAACGTAAAAGGAATCGAAAACGTAATTCTTTCATGCCACTGTCATAATGATTTAGGAATGGCAACTGCAAACTCAATCGCAGGAGCTATAAATGGAGCAAGACAAATAGAGTGTACTATTAATGGTATTGGTGAAAGAGCCGGAAACACTGCACTTGAAGAAGTGGTAATGATTTTTAAACAACACCCTTACTTAAATTTAGATACAAACATCAATACGAGAGAATTAAACGAAATGAGCCGTTTGGTTTCTGAAAGTATGGGAATGATTGTACAGCCAAATAAGGCGATTGTTGGAGCAAATGCTTTTGCCCACAGTTCTGGAATTCACCAAGATGGTGTAATTAAAAACAGAGCAACTTATGAAATCATGGATCCGTTAGACGTTGGAGTAAATGAATCTTCAATCATTTTGACAGCAAGAAGCGGAAGAGCTGCTTTGGCTTACCGTGCTAAAAAAGTAGGTTACGAATTGACAAAAGTACAGTTGGATATCGTTTACATCGAATTCTTGAAATTCGCTGACATTAAAAAAGAAGTTGTAGACGCAGATATTCATCAAATTATAGAAGCTTCTAAAATAGAAGTTAATATCTAAAAAATAAACTAGGAACAATAAGGATTTAAAGACATAAATAGCGAGAGATTATGAATTTAAAAATTGCAGTTTTACCAGGAGATGGAATTGGACCTGAAGTAATATTACAAGCTAAGAAAGCTTTGTACGCCATTGGCGAAGTGTATAATCATGAATTTGTTTTTGAAGAAGCGCTGATGGGAGCGGTTGCTATCGATAAAACAGGAAATCCTTTACCGGAACAAACTTTAAATCTGTGTTTAAACACTGATGCAGTTTTACTTGGTGCGATTGGAGATCCTAAATACGATAACAACCCAAATGCAAAGGTTCGTCCGGAACAAGGATTGTTGAAACTGCGAAAAGAATTAGGATTGTTTGCTAATATTCGTCCTATAAAACCTTATAAAGCCTTAATTGAATCTTCTCCTTTAAAAAGAGAAATTATTGAAGGAGCTGATTTTACCATTTTTAGAGAATTAACAGGTGGAGCTTACTTTGGTACAAAAACACTTAATGAAGAAGGAACACATGCTTCAGATTTATGTGAATATTCAGAAGAAGAAATTACCAGAATTGCACATTTAGCTTTTCAATCGGCACAAAAGAGACGTAAAAAGCTAACAATGGTGGATAAAGCGAATGTTTTGGAGACTTCAAGACTATGGAGAAAAGTAGTTCAGAAAGTGAGCGAAGAGTATTCAGATGTTAAGCTTGATTTCTTATTTGTAGATAATGCAGCAATGCAGTTAATCTTAAATCCGAAACAGTTTGATGTGATTTTAACTGAAAACTTGTTTGGAGATATTTTATCTGATGAAGCCAGTGTAATTACAGGTTCAATTGGTTTATTGCCATCTGTGTCTTTAGGAGAAAAAAATGCTTTGTTTGAGCCAATTCACGGATCATATCCGCAGGCAAAAGGAAAAAATATTGCAAATCCGATTGCTTCGATTTTAGCGGCAGCGCTTTTGTTAGAACATTTTGGATTAACTAAAGAAGCTCATGTAATTTATAAAGCGGTAGAAAAAGCAATTGAATACAAAGTAGTTACGGTTGATTTGAAACCAGATTCAAAGTTTGGAACTAACGAAGTAGGAGAGTTTGTTTCTAATTTTATTTTCAGCAAAGATGATTTGCTGTATTTCAATAATGACAACGTTAGTATTGGGCAATCTACAATTGTTTAATATTTTTTGTTAAAATGTGAATATAATAACAAGAAGTATTTGAAATGTTGAGATTTTATTTTTTTACTTCCAGAAGTTTGCTTACTTTTGTGACACTAAAAAAAATAAATGATGCAAATCTCAATTATTATTACTTCTGTCGTTGTTGTCAATGTGATTCACACATCTGCATCGGGAATGTTATAAATATAATTGAAAGACTATATTACAAACCTTCCAAATACTGGAAGGTTTTTTTTTGAATTAAAATAAAAAATAAATAAAACAATAATGGAATTAAATAAGTACAGCAAGACCATCACACAAGATCAAACACAGCCAGCGGCACAAGCGATGTTGTACGGAATTGGTTTAACTGAAGAAGATTTAAAGAAAGCACAAGTTGGTATTGTGAGCATGGGTTACGATGGTAACACTTGCAACATGCACTTGAACGATTTAGCAAAAGATGTTAAAAAAGGTGTTTGGGATGCAGATCTTGTCGGACTTATTTTTAATACCATTGGTGTTAGTGACGGAATTTCTAACGGAACTGAAGGTATGCGTTATTCACTAGTTTCTCGTGATGTAATTGCAGACTCTATCGAAACAGTTGCGGGTGCACAATGGTACGACAGTATTATTGCAATTCCTGGATGTGATAAAAATATGCCTGGAGCTTTAATCGCAATGGGAAGATTAAATCGTCCGTCTCTTATGGTTTATGGAGGATCTATTCATTCAGGAAAATGGAAAGGAGAATCACTAAATATTGTTTCTGCTTTTGAAGCTTTAGGAAAAAAAGTAAAAGGAGAAATTACTCCAGAAGATTTTAAAGGTGTTATCCAGAATGCTTGCCCAGGAGCTGGTGCTTGTGGTGGTATGTATACTGCAAACACAATGTCATCTGCAATTGAAGCATTAGGAATGAGTTTACCATACAGCTCTTCGAACCCTGCTTTAAGTCAAGAAAAAAGAGATGAATGTCTTGCTGCTGGAGCTGCTATTAAAATATTATTAGAAAAAGATATTAAGCCAAGAGACATTATGACTCGTAAGGCTTTTGAAAATGCTATTACAATTGTAGCCGTTTTAGGAGGTTCTACAAATGCTGTTATGCACTTAATTGCAATGGCACATTCTGTTGGTATAAAAATAACTTTGGATGATTTTCAGGCTATTAATGACAGAACTCCTGTTTTGGCCGACATGAAACCAAGTGGTAAATACATGATGGAAGATGTTCATGAAGTTGGTGGTATTCCTGCTGTAATGAAATACTTGCTGAAAGTGGGGCTTATTCATGGAGACTGTTTAACTGTAACAGGAAAAACAGTAGCCGAAAATTTAGCTTCAACTCCAGATTTACAAGACGGACAAGAAGTAATTCATGAAATTCAAAAAGCATTAAAACCAACAGGAAATATTCAGGTTTTATACGGAAATCTTGCTTCTGAAGGTGCTGTTGCAAAAATCAGCGGAAAAGAAGGAGAGTATTTTGAAGGGCCGGCGGTTGTATTTGAAGGCGAATTTGAAGTAATTCCAGGTCTTCAAGCCGGGAAAATTAAACCAGGTAATGTAGTTGTAATTAGAGGTTGTGGACCAAAAGGAGGTCCAGGAATGCCAGAAATGTTAAAACCAACATCTGCTATTATCGGAGCGGGATTAGGAAGTACTTGTGCTCTAATCACAGACGGTAGATTTTCTGGAGGCTCACACGGGTTCGTAGTAGGACACGTTACACCAGAAGCTTATGATGGTGGTGGTATTGCACTAGTAAAAGATGGAGATATAATCGCTATTGATGCTGTAAAAAACACAATCGACTTAAAAATTTCTGACGAAGAATTTGCAGCTCGTAAAGCGGCTTGGGTTCAACCAGCTTTAAAAGTTGACAGAGGGGTTTTGCTTAAATATGCAAGATCAGTATCAAGCGCTTCTACAGGTTGCGTTACCGATAATTAATTTAGAATTAAAATTAAACAGTAAAATACCAAAAGCCAAAATCTAATCCAAAACCAACTTATTCAATAAAATGATAAAAACAATTTACAAATCATTTTTGTTTCTATTGCCTTTAGTTTCATTTTCTCAAAATGCAAAAATTGAGAATCTAAAAAAAGAGTATAATCTGCAAGTCAAAAAAAGTGGTTTCATTCTTTTGGAAGATAAGAATAATTCCGAAAATATTAAAATTGCAAATGCTAACGGAGATATTGTTTATTCTTTTAAGAAGAATAATAAAACTGGATTTATAAGCGGATTAAACTGCGGGAAATTTTTCACATCAACAGTGAAAGGAAGCGGTAACGATGGTGGTGGTTATATGATTTTTGAAGGTATGAATGTTGAAATACATGATGCTAAAAATCCAGATGTTGGAACCAAAACCAATTTTAATTTCACAAATGGAGTATGGAATCAGCCTTTTGAGTTTTATAGCTTTTTTGACAGTACGGATAAGGTTGGTATAATTAATTCATGTGGCGAAATAATAGTACCGGCTACATATAAACGTATTGGAAATTTCAACAAAGTTGGACAAGCATTAGCATATACTGATACAGATTTTACAGTTTTGGATACATTAGGTAAATCTTTGCTGAAACAGCCATTTAAGCATGGATTGGAAAGAGTCTTTAAGCATGATTATAACGTTTATGTAAAAGACAACCGTGTGAGATCAAGTTTAGATGGTAAACAGTTTGGAATATTTGATTTTAAAGAAAACAAACAGTTAATACCAAACAACTATGATGAGATTTCACCTATAGATAAAATGTATTATAGAGTTAAAGAAGAGAAGGATGCCTTTGCTTATTTAGCAAAAAAGAATGATATAATTGAGGTTATTGATTATTCAAATTTCAAAAATATTCTTCCTATTTCAGTAGGAGCCAATGGTATTTCTTCGATATCTGAATTAGGCAATAAATATGTGACTATTTTCTATAAAACAAAAAAAATAATTAGACAAGTAAGTCAAACCGTAAGTAACGACGAATCAAAGTATTGCAAGAATGTCTACTACGATGGAAAAGTGCTTTTTGATGCTAAACTAGAAATCGAAGACATTAAGATTTATAAGGATCGTTTGCTTGTGCTTCAGTTATATAATGGAGGATCAATGATTTATGATTTGCAAAAATCAAGTTTTATTGCAACATTTCCAGAGAATTTAATAACTGTATACGATTATGAAATGCCAAGATCAATGGTTTTTAAAAAAGAGTATATGTATGATGCAAGAGACACTTTTTTTAATGTAAGTATTCCATGCAAAGGTCCAGGTTGTCAGACAAGTAATTCAAGTAAAGGAGCTCTTTGCGATTTTAATGGAAAGTTAAGAACAGATTTTTTACAAGATGTTAGTTATATAGTTGTGAAGCTAGATAAAACGCAAGATAAGTTTCTTTTTTTAACGCATAAAAGACCTGCAGATTTTACTTTGAATTTTAACCTTTACGACAATGACGGAAAGTTAAAACTAGAAAACTTTAGAATAGAGGATAATCAAAAAGAATATGCTCTGCTTACAAAAGAGAATACGTTGGTTCTTAATGAAGTTATAGAAAAAACTTCTGTCTATGGCAAAACTGCTTTTGATGTAAGTGGAAATATTATCGGAGAGCGTTATATGTATTTAAGTGATCCAGCTAAAAAAGAAGTAATAAAAACCGAATACACAAAAGAACAAGTCGAGTCTCAGAAAAACAATAGATTCTTAAAAAAATAATTTTTATGAAAATAAAAAATACCATAAAATATTTGCCATTAATTTTTATTTCAATCAATGCTTTTTCACAGTTAAAACCTGAAAAAGTCGATTTAGATAAATTCTCATTCAATGTAAATTATCAAATTCTGCCTGCAAAGTTTGTTGCATTAGAAAAAAGAACTTTTAGTACAGAAACCGTCATTGGCCCAGATTTTACGCCTTTTTATTCAAATAAAGAAACGTTGAATAACAAGTTAAATCTATACGGATGGAAAAGAAGCGTCAGATATTCAAACGTTGATATCGAGGTAAAGCTGAAAAGCTTTAAAATGGGAGAGCCTAAACTGGAGTCTAAAGTTGATGAATCGAAAGATAAAAATGGAGTAGTCGTCAAGACCACAAACTATTTTGTAACTGCAGTAATTGAAGCGAAAGGAGTTGCAGTCGTCAAGATCAAAGGAGCATTAACTGAATCTGGAAGCGATGAAGAGATTGTTTATGATTTTAACAAAGATTTTGTCTATAAATCGCTTAATGACAACGCTAATTCTGAAGTTGTAAAAGAGGCTTTTAAGAAAGAAAAAACAGATTTTTATAATGAAAGCATTAAAAATTATGTTGATGGAGTTTTTAGTGATACAAATTATAAACTCAATAAAGTCTACGGATTGGAGCCTACAACTTATAGAGAGAATTTATGGATTATAGATTCTAAAGATGAAGAAGGAGGAATTCAGAAAGAAGCTTTAGAGGCAGTGAAAGTAATTTTTGCAAAAATGTCTGCAACTGCTCCAATTGATGAAATTGTATCAGATATGAATCCATTAATTGAATATTTTGACTCTTTAAAAACAAAGTATACAGGAAGTGACAAATCAAGTAAAAAAATCAGATACTCAGCTTATTATAATCTAGGACGAATTTATATTCATTTAGATCAGCCTGAAAAAGCAATTAAAGAAGGAGAAGGATTAATTGCTAATGATTATGATAAAAAAGATGGAAAAAAAATTATAGAGGATGCAAACTATGACTTGGAAAATTTTAAAAAATCAACCTACAAGTCAAAACATAATCCCGTATTATATTAATAAGTATTTAAAATAGTATCTCATACTATATTAAGTGCCAAAAAATAAAAAAAAATGAGAATATCAGGGGCAGAAGCCGTTATAAGATGTTTATTAGCAGAAGGAGTAGATTTAATTTATGGTTACCCAGGCGGTGCTATAATGCCAGTTTACGACGAATTATATAAATTTCAAGATCAATTGCACCATGTTTTAGTACGTCACGAACAAGGTGCAACACATGCAGCGCAAGGTTATGCGAGAGCAACAGGAAAAGTAGGAGTGGCAATTGCTACTTCTGGTCCAGGAGCTACAAATTTAGTTACAGGTATTGCAGATGCTCAAATCGACTCAACTCCGTTAGTATGTATTACAGGGCAAGTTGGAAGACATTTATTAGGATCTGATGCGTTTCAGGAAACAGATATTATCGGAATTTCAACTCCGGTTACAAAATGGAATTTTCAGGTAACTGAAGCTTCTCAGATTCCTGGAATTATGGCAAAAGCATTTTATATTGCACGTTCTGGACGTCCAGGACCTGTATTGGTTGATATTACTAAAAATGCTCAGTTTGATGAGTTTGATTTTAGCTATGAGAAATGTACTGGAATTAGAAGTTATATTCCAGTACCAAAATTAAACTTAGATAAAGTTGCCGAAGCAGCAGCTTTGATCAATAGCGCTAAAAAACCTTTTATTGTTTTTGGACAAGGAATTATTCTTGGCGAGGCAGAAGCTGAGTTTAAAGCAGTTGTTGAAAAATCTGGAATTCCTGCGGCTTGGACAATTTTAGGATTATCAGCTTTACCAACAGATCATCCTTTAAATGTTGGTATGCTTGGAATGCACGGAAATTATGCGCCAAATTTACTAACAAACGAATGTGATGTTTTAATTGCTTTCGGAATGCGTTTTGATGATCGTGTTACAGGTAAATTAAGCACTTATGCAAAACAGGCAAAAGTAGTTCACTTTGAAATTGATCCAGCAGAGGTTGATAAAAACGTAAAAACAGAAATTGCTGTTTTAGGAGATGTAAAAGAATCTTTAGCTGCTTTATTACCATTGTTAGATGCAAAATCTCACGATGCTTGGCACAACGAGTTCAAAGAATTAAGCAAAGTTGAATTTGATTCAGTAATAAAAGAAGAATTAAATCCAACTAACGGTAAAGGAATTTCGATGGGAGAAACTATCGAAATGATAAACAAACACTCAAAAGGAGACGCAATCATTGTTTCAGATGTTGGTCAGCACCAAATGTTTGCTTGTCGTTATGCTAAATTCAATTCGACTAAAAGTAACATTACTTCTGGAGGTTTAGGAACTATGGGATTTGCATTGCCTGCTGCGATTGGAGCAAAAATGGGAAAACCAGAGCGTGAAGTAGTGGCGATTATTGGTGATGGAGGATTCCAGATGACAATTCAGGAACTTGGAACTATTTTCCAAACTCAGGTTCCAGTAAAGATTGTTATTTTAAACAATGAATTCTTAGGAATGGTTCGCCAATGGCAGGAATTATTCTTTGATAATAGATATGCTTCAACAAAAATGATTAATCCAAATTTCATTGCAATTGCAGAAGGATATCATATCAAATCTAAAAAAGTTACACAGCGTGAAGATTTAGACGCGGCGGTCGCTGAGATGCTGGCTTCAAAAGATTCGTATTTCTTAGAAGTTGTAGTTGAAAAAGAAAATAATGTTTTCCCAATGATTCCAACAGGAGCTTGTGTATCAGAAATTAGATTAAGTTAAGAAAAAAGTTTCAGGTTTCCAGTTTCAGGTTTCAATCCCGATAGTCATCGGGGGTAAAACATGAAACTTGAAACAAATAAAACTAAAAAAACAAATGGAAGATAAAACATTTACCATATCGGTATACTCAGAAAATAATGTGGGTTTATTAAATAGAATATCAGGAATATTCTTAAAGCGTCACATTAATATATTAAGTCTAAATGTTTCAGAATCAGAAATTGAGAACGTTTCAAGATTTATCATCGTAGTAAATACGACAGAAAAATGGGTTCAGAATATTGTTGGACAAATTGAAAAACAAATTGAAGTTATAAAAGCATTTTATCATACAGATGAAGAGACTATTTTCTTAGAAAATGCTTTGTTTAAAATTGCTTCAAGTTTGTTGTTTGATGAGAAACAAATTCAGAATATTATTAAAGAGAGCCAGTCTACAATTGTGACAGTTTCTCGTGATTTCTTTGTGATTTCAAAATCAGGAAGACGTTCTGAAATTGAAGAATTATACCAAAAGTTCAAACCATACGGAATTATGCAGTTTGTACGTTCGGGAAGAATATCAGTTTCTAAACAAAAAATGGAGATTTCTTCTTTATTAGAAACCTTTAAATAATAAAATCTTAGTTATATATAATCAATATTAAATTTCATTTCATTAAATATTAAAACAAAAATGGCAAATTATTTCAATACATTACCACTTAGATTACAATTAGAACAATTAGGAGTTTGCGAATTTATGGAGCAATCAGAATTTGCAGACGGAATTGCAGCATTAGCTGGAAAAAAAGTTGTAATTGTTGGTTGTGGAGCACAAGGTTTGAATCAAGGTTTAAACATGAGAGATTCTGGTTTAGACATTTCTTATGCACTGCGTGCAGATGCAATTGCAGAAAAAAGAGCTTCTTATAAAAATGCAACTGAAAATGGTTTCAAAGTAGGAACTTATGAAGAATTGATTCCAACTGCAGATTTAGTTTGTAACCTTACACCAGACAAACAACATACAGCTGTGGTAACTGCTATTATGCCATTAATGAAACAGGGTTCTACTTTATCTTACTCTCACGGATTCAACATCGTAGAAGAAGGAATGCAGATTCGTAAAGACATCACTGTTATTATGTGTGCTCCTAAATGTCCTGGTTCTGAGGTTCGTGAAGAATACAAAAGAGGATTTGGTGTTCCAACTCTTATCGCAGTTCACCCAGAAAATGATCCAAACGGATTTGGTTTAGATCAAGCAAAAGCTTACGCTGTAGCAACTGGAGGACACAGAGCAGGAGTTTTAAGATCATCTTTCGTAGCTGAAGTAAAATCAGATTTAATGGGTGAGCAAACTATTCTTTGTGGTTTACTTCAAACAGGATCTATTTTATGTTTCGATAAAATGGTTGAAAAAGGAATCGATGCTGCTTATGCTTCTAAATTAATCCAATACGGATGGGAAACTATCACTGAGGCTTTGAAACACGGTGGTATTACAAATATGATGGATCGTTTAAACAATCCTTCAAAAATTGAAGCTTACGAATTAGCTGAAGAATTGAAAGATATCATGCGTCCGTTGTTCCAAAAACACCAAGACGATATCATTTCTGGAGAATTTTCTAGAACTATGATGATTGACTGGGCTAATGACGATGTTAATTTATTAAAATGGAGAGCTGCAACAGGAGAAACTAACTTCGAAAAAACAGCTCCGCAAGACGCTCCAATCTCAGAGCAAGAATATTTTGACAATGGAGTGTTAATGATTGCAATGGTAAAAGCTGGTGTTGAATTAGCTTTCGAAACAATGACTGAAGCTGGAATCATTGAAGAATCTGCTTACTATGAGTCATTACACGAATTGCCATTAATTGCAAATACAATTGCAAGAAAGAAATTATTCGAAATGAACCGTGTAATTTCTGATACTGCAGAGTACGGATGCTACTTATTTGATCATGCATGCAAGCCATTATTGACTGAATTCATGAAAAAAGTTGAAACTAACATTATTGGTAAACCATTTTCAACTTCAAATGGAGTAGATAATGCAGTATTGATCGCTGTTAACAAAGAAATTCGTCAACATCCTATCGAAGAAGTAGGAGCTTGGTTGAGAGAGTCTATGACAGCTATGAAAAAAATTGGATAATAAAAATTTGGGAACTTCCGCAGGATCCGATTCTGCGGAATTTGCACTGTATCAATGATTTGTAATATTTTGAATTAGTAAGCACTTATTAAGAAAAAAGATATAGATGCATATTGCATTCACTTAACTTCAGAGAGTGAGTAAGTTAAGTGAAGCGGATCCCTAAAATGGGGTATATTTTACAAAAATATAGTTGTTTGAATTTCTGTTTTAATTAATAAAGATGCTTCTATTTTCAAAATAGAGAAAAATCACGCAGTGCGCATTACAAAATTAATTGTTATTGAAATTTGTTAAATTAAAAAAGGCATAATATCTATTTATTATGCCTTTTTTGCCTTCTATTTTTGATTTAAAAAGTAAAATTTTAAATCAAACACAAATAATTATCATATTTTATTAAATAAATGTTTTTATTTGATAAAATTTATGAATTAAATTATTTCACGAATACGTTCAGATTTAATACATTTATAAAAAAATTCAACAAACGATGAGCTATTACAAAATTGAAAATTTAGAACAATATTTTAAACATTACAATAAGTCAATAAGAGAGCCAAGAAAATTTTGGGGAAAAATAGCTGAGGAAAATTTCACATGGTACCAGCAATGGGAAAAGGTTGTTGATTTTAATATGGCGGAAGCAGAAGTAAAATGGTTTACAGATGCTAAAGTTAACATTACCAAAAATTGTATTGATAGACATTTAAGCAAAAGAGGAGAGAAGACAGCAATTATTTTTGAACCGAACGATCCTTCTGAAGAAGCTTTACATATAACGTATAATGAACTATACGAAAGAGTTTCAAAAATGGCAAACGTCCTTCGTGAGCAAGGTGTTCGTAAAGGAGATAGAGTTTGTATTTATTTGCCAATGATTCCAGAATTAGCTGTTTCTGTTTTAGCTTGTGCTAGAATTGGAGCAATTCACTCTGTAATTTTCGCTGGATTTTCTGCTTCTGCAGTTTCTGCGAGAATCAATGATTGTGAGTGTAAAATGGTAATCACATCTGATGGAGGATATAGAGGAAACAAAACAATTGATCTTAAAGGAATTGTAGACGAAGCCCTAGAAACTTGCCCTTCTGTTACAAAAGTTTTAGTTACTAAAAGAACTAATACTAATGTGAAGATGAAAGATGGTCGTGATGTTTGGTTACAGCCATTATTAGATGCAGCTTTAGATAATAGTGTTGCTGAAATTATGGATGCCGAAGATCCTTTGTTTATTTTATATACTTCAGGATCAACAGGAAAACCAAAAGGAATGGTCCATACTACTGCTGGTTATATGGTATATACTGCGTATACTTTCAAAAATGTATTCAACTACGAGGATAATGATATTTTCTGGTGTACAGCAGATATCGGATGGATTACAGGCCACTCTTATATATTATACGGACCATTATTGAATGGTGCTACGACTGTAATTTTTGAAGGAGTTCCTTCTTATCCAGATTTTAGCCGTTTTTGGGATATTATCGAAAAGCATAAAATTACACAATTCTATACTGCACCAACTGCAATCCGTTCATTAGCAAAAGAAAGTTTAGATTATATTCAAAAATATCCTCTTAAATCACTTAAAGTTATCGGATCTGTTGGAGAACCAATTAACGAAGAGGCTTGGCACTGGTTTAATGACCACGTAGGGGATAAGAGATGTCCGGTTGTAGATACTTGGTGGCAGACAGAAACAGGAGGAATCATGATTTCGCCAATTGCTTTTGTAACACCAACAAAACCTACTTACGCAACTTTGCCATTACCTGGAATTCAGCCTGTTTTGATGGATGAAAAACGTAATGAAATAGAAGGAAACCAAGTGGTTGGAAGTTTATGTATTAAATTCCCATGGCCAGGAATTGCCAGAACTATTTGGGGTAATCACGATCGTTACAAAGAAACATATTTCTCTGCTTTCCCTGGAAAATACTTTACAGGAGACGGTGCTTTACGAGACGAAGTTGGGTATTACAGAATTACCGGTAGAGTAGATGATGTGGTTATTGTTTCAGGACATAACTTAGGAACTGCTCCTATTGAAGATGCAATCAACGAACATCCAGCTGTAGCAGAATCTGCAATTGTTGGATTCCCTCACGATATTAAAGGAAATGCTTTATATGGTTTTGTTATTCTAAAAGAAACTGGAGAAGTTAGAGATAGAAATAACTTAACAAAAGAGATTAATCAATATATTTCTGATCACATTGGGCCAATTGCGAAATTAGATAAAATTCAATTCGTTTCTGGTTTGCCAAAAACTCGTTCTGGAAAAATTATGCGTAGAATTTTACGTAAAATAGCCGAAGGAGATTCTTCTAATTTTGGAGATACTTCGACTTTATTAAATCCAGAAATAATAGAAGAAATTATGAAAGAAAGAATTTCTTAATTCAAAATATATCAAACTAAAGAAGCCTCTTAAAATTAAGAGGCTTCTTTTTTACTTTTAATTGAAACTTGGTATTTTGAAATTGATATTTTAATCTGTCTTTATGGTGCAATTTTTAAATTTAAATCGTTTACAAAAACGAGAGGTTGCATGTTGCTTAAGTTAGTAAGCGACAGAACGCCTTTTTTATTTTCGTTTACTGCATTTATTCTAAAACAAAACTCATTGCCATCTTTATCTCTTAATGTTATAAATTCGGCTGTATCATCTGAAAAGTTTTGACAACTGTTCGAGATCGTGTATTTGTACATCACGCTCATTCTGTCGTTGTTGTAATTGTACACTTTCCCGTCTGGGGTAAAAGTCCATTTTATATTACGGTTGGTATTAGAGTACCAATTTCCTAGAATACGTTTAGATGAAGGATCTTGATTTTGTGCAAAAATTGCTGAAGCAAAAAACAGCAATGGCGCTATAAATAGTAGTTTTTTCATAGATTTTCAATGATAAAAAAGGTTTTATATTTTAGAGATATAATGTACTATAAAAATACAATTTTACTTAATTTGAAAAATAAGTGAATTTGTAAATTTCTGTTAATTAAAAACGCCTCTTAAATTAAGAGGCGTTTTTATATCGTATTGATTAGAATTTTAAGGATTTATTTAATTCCTAGTCTAGATTTTAGTTTCAAGAACAAAAGTCCAATTCTGTATGCATCTTCTGCAGAAGAATTTCTATCACTTTTTGGAATTTTATAAATGCCGCATAAATCATCCAGAGAAAATTGTTTGTCGTTTATATCAGTCAATTTTCTGTACATTACATCAACATCTAAAGCTTCATTTTTAAGACGTCCACAATTTAAACGTTCTAGTGCGGCATTTAGCATTTCAATATCAAAATTGATATGATGTCCAACCAAAATTGAATTTCCTATAAAATTAACCAAAGCTTCAAGAGCATCAGGTTCAGGCATTTTCATCATCTTGCTTTCAATGATAAATTCATTTGAAAGTCCGTTGTCCTGAAGATATTTATATTGTAATAAAACTGTTTCGAAATTTTCTTTAATAACAATGCTGTCGTCAATAACTGAAAAGGCTCCAAGAGATAATATAACATCCTTATCCGGATTTAAGCCAGAAGTTTCAGTTGATATCACAACAAACTTATTAGGTTTAGTTTCGAATTTAGTTAAATAGTCTTTCCAGAAATCTGGATAGTCTTTATTGATATTTTTCAGCCAGTCTAGCATATTTTATGAGAATTGTGTCAATTGAAATTTACTCTTAATCAGTTCCTCCAGATCTTTCATTGGGGCTAATGCATTTTTTAATTTCTCTTTGTCAGATTTTGACATTTCTCTTAAATTAATATATTGGCCAGAGTCGTCATTTTTTAATCCTTCAACAGTTCTAAATTTAGAAAGTGTTAAGAAAGCTTCTGCGCAGCTTAAATAAATTTCGGCATTTTTAGAATCTGTAATGGCTAATTGTTTGAATCTAAGATAAGTATTTTGAATTCCTTTTATATTTGCATTTAATATCAATAGACGAGCTCCGTCGATTAATGGCATCAAAGCTCTTGTCTTGATATCAAATTTATCTTTATTTGGACCATCTTCTTCCGTTATAAATTTCTTGAAGAAACTCAATGGAGAATTTCTCTTTAAAGCATCATTTCCTAAGAAGTCGAAGAATAAAGTGTTGTTAACGGCATTTTTGAAAATTACGTTTTCAATTGCTTCTTCAATTTTTGGTTCGCCAAAAACAATTTCATAATCAAAGAAAATACTGCTCAAATCATTACTGTTTTCACCTGGAGTATTCATCCAGCTATTGTATTGTTTTGTCCAGTCGCTCAATGATTTACACCAAAGCATATTACTTGCCATGTGTCCGTTTGGACAATAATCATATCCCACTTTTTCTAATATAGAAGTAGCTCGCTTGGCTAATCTTAAGAAATAATCTTTTACTTCTCTGTATTTCTCGGGAGTTACATCTTCAAAGATTAAGATGCTGTCTTGATCTGTAAGCAATAATTGCTCCTTACGTCCTTGACTTCCAATGCTTAACCAAGCAAAACGTGCAGGAGGGGAGCCTAAATCTAAAATTGCTAGTTCGACAGCTCTTTTGATAATCGCTAAATTAATCTCACTTGCAATATTACTAACATGCGAAATTGGAATATTTTTTTGAATCGAATTCTGAATCAAATCAGATAAACGATCACGTATTTGTTTTAAATCTTTTGGTAACTGCGAACGCTTAATCTCTTTAATTAACACACCAGGGTTACTAGCTTGTGCTACAATAAGATCGTGTTCAGAAATAATTCCTTTCACGACAGATTTACTTGTGCCGTCTTTGGTTACACATAAATGCGTAACATTGTGTTTCAGCATTAATAATTGCGCTTCTGCCAAAGACACATTTTCTAAAACAGTAACAACTGGCGAAGACATAATTTTGTCGATAGTTGCAGTAATAGGATAGCGTCCAGTTGCAATTTTAGATGATAAATCGGCATTGGTTACAATACCAATTGGGTGATTTTTTTCGCCACAAATTATAATATTATCTAACATTGAATCTGTCATCAAATTTGCGACATCTTTAATTATAGAATCTGCTTTCGTTGTTAATGGCGAATTGTTATAGTTAAGAGACTGAATATATTGCATTTCTGTCTGCTGGTCAATGTAGTCACTATCAGAAACTAACTTGCCATTAGAGCTCATACTGTCCTTTGTGTGACGTGAATTTACAGCGAAACTTTCCAACAAAAAGTTCAAAACGTCTGAATTATTGGCAACAAAAGGTCTAAAAACAGCGATCGGAATAGCATAAATAATGCTTTCTTCACGTGCTTTAGCCGTCATCATATAGTTATTTTTTGCAAAAAATGGGCGTAAACCAAAAATATCGCCTTCATGGCATTTATTTATAATAGTTTCCTCAGCGTCCGCAATAGTTGTAAGATTGATGACACCAGAAGCTACAACATAAAAGCTGTCATGAAGCGGATCGTTATTTTGAAATAATACCGCATGTTTTTCTAAATTAATGACACGAATATTCGTGGCTATATCTGATAATTCCTGAAAGGTTAAATTATCAAACGGTTTGTATTCTTTTAAAAAATCTGCAATATGCTCAGCAACTGTATTCATATATGTGATAATTTATTTTTAAAGTATCGAATGTAAAAATAGTAAAATAAAGTCTTACAACGAAAGGATCTTTAGTAGAAACTAATTATTTTAAAGAAATGTTAAAAGATAATAGCTATAAGACTTAAAAAAGTTTTAATGTTTTGAAATTTTAAATATTTCTAATTCAAAAAAAGATTTTTTATTTAATGAAAAATGAACTGTCTAAACTACGTTTGATGATTTTTTAATATTTGAAAATATTTTGGTTTTAAAATCATACACTGCAATTATAGACGATTTCAATATACGAAAAATGTTTTACTTAAAATCAAACTGAAGATAAATCCAATAAATGAAATTTCTAATATTTGAGAATTTTTTAAAATAAAAATGATACAGCGTATTTATGATGATTTGAATTTAAGGAAAATGCTTGTATTGAAAAACTAACTTAATAATAGCATGCGAAATTTTTAATATTTGAGATTTTTTTAAAATGAAAATCATATAAGGTATTTTGAGAGATTTCAAGTTTAAAAAAAAATGCAAAACTTTTAATCTAAAAAAAGAACTAGAAGCAAGGATGGTAAATTTGCCATAAAACGAAAACATTGCGAACTAAAAGTTATAGAGCGCGTTGTAGACAGGTTTCTAAAATATTCTATTTTACATAATATAAATTATAGGTCAAAAAGAATTAAGCCCAAGAAGGAGCTTATTCATATAATTTATTCAAAATCATCTCTTTTGGCACAACATCGCCTCCGCCATTTTTTGTAAACTGAATTACATCATCTTTTACAAATAAAACTGCGCTGGACGAAATACCGTCTTTATCTTTTAATTTTATTTGAGCCTTATCGCCATGCGGATAAACATGTCCGGTAACTTCCAAAATTCCTGAATTTAGATCTTTGTGTTCGCTCGTAACTTCGGCGGTTCCAAAAATCTTATAATTTGATTGTGCAATCGTAATTCTAAAAATATATTCTTTTTTGCAGTCTTTGCATTTTTGGCTTCCCCAAGTTCCTGAGAATTTGTTTTGCTGTGAGAATGCTTGTAAGGAAATAAAAAATGCCAGGAAAAGAAATTTTTTCATTGTAGTTTGTTTTATTAAAATCTGAGCCAAATATAAATCAAAAAAGCATCACAAATTTGCGATGCTTTTTCCAAATTGTTTAAAAATCTATAATTTTTTCAAATAAACCGATTTACCATTTAACGATACATCAACTTGATTCGTTTTCTCATTAAATGATGTTCGCAAGGCATTTCCGTTAAAAATGGTAACGTCGCCGTACACATGGCCAGTTTCAGTTGAAGTATAATCAAATTTTACTTTTTTGTTTCCTGGCTCAATGCCTAATTTGTAACTTGAAAATTTTGTTCCTCTTAAATCAAAATCTTGCTGCGAATCGATAATTTTTCCGTCAGCATAAAAATTGGTAACCGATTTGCTTAAGGTAATGTCTGGATAATACTGATTAACTTTTTTTAGAAGCTCATATTGCTCAACACTAGCATCTTCGAGTTTTGAGGTAATAGTTTGAGCAAATGAAATTGATGTAAATAAAACTGCTAATAACAAAAGGTACTTTTTCATACTGTCTTAATTTAAAGATTAATAGATAGTTACGCTAAATAATTTTCGCGATAACTTTAATTTATTATTATAAACTTCTTCAAGTTCTATAACAAGGTATGAAATCTTTACCTTTGCAAAAAATTATAAGCCCCTTTTTAAGATAATGACAACAAAAAAATATATCCAGCTTATTCTGATCTTAGGTTCTTTAACTGCTCTTGGACCTTTTTCGATCGATATGTATCTACCTGGTTTCTCTGGAATTGCAAAAGATTTAAATACCACTGTCGCTAAAGTTTCTATGAGTTTATCTAGTTACTTTATCGGAATTTCTGCCGGACAATTGCTTTACGGGCCTTTATTGGATCGTTTTGGACGCAAAAAACCTTTATTTGTTGGGCTTCTAGTTTACATCCTCGCTTCTTTAGGCTGTATTTATGTGGCTGATATTGATTCTTTTATATTTCTTCGCTTTGTTCAGGCTATTGGGAGTTGCGCCGCGACAGTTGCTTCTGTGGCAATGGTTCGTGATTTATTTCCTGTAAGAGATATACCAAAAGTATTTTCACTTTTAATGCTTGTTGTTGGTCTTTCTCCAATGCTTGCGCCAACTATTGGCGGTTATGTTACAGAAGATTTAGGTTGGCATGCCGTATTTTTCATTTTGATGTGTATGGGAATCGTGATTTTAGCCGCTTCACAATTTGGACTTCCAAATACCTATCAGCCAGATGCTTCAATTTCGCTGAAACCAAAACCAATTATAACTAATTTCATTTCTGTTTTAAAAGAACCTCAATTTTATACGTACGCGTTTACGGGTGCAGTTGCATTTTCTGGATTGTTTTCCTACGTAGCCGCTTCTCCACTTGTTTTTATGGATATTTACAAGGTTGATGCTAAAACTTATGGATGGATTTTTGCACTAATGTCAGTTAGTTTTATCGGATCTAGTCAGTTGAATTCTATGCTGTTAAAAAGATTTTCAAGCGAACAGATGATTTTTGGCGCTTTAATTTCGCAGTCTGTTATAAGCATTATATTCTTGATTTTGGCTTTAAATAATCTTCTCGGACTTTATCAGACAATCGGAATGTTGTTCTTATTTTTAGCTTGTCTAGGAATTTCAAACCCAAATACAGCAGGATTAACGCTTGCTCCTTTTGCCAAAAACACAGGAAGTGCTTCCGCGTTAATGGGAGCTATTCAGTTGGGAATTGGTGCTTTGGCTTCTTTTGCAATTGGTGTTTTTGTAAAAGATTCGGTAACGCCAATGGTTGTCATTATGACTACTACAACAATTACAGCATTTATTATTTTAAATATCGGAAAACGCTTTGTTAAAAATAAGGTAGAATTGTCTGAAAGTGATGATATTATGGTTGGGCACTAAAAGTATTAAAATCCGACAAAAGAAATTCGAATATTTTAAATCCTAAAAACTACAAAAGCCAAAATCAAAATGATTTTGGCTTTTTATATTTCGTGACATTAGAATTTAGAACCTATTAGCTTTGTTGTCTTTTTTCAGGTCTAATAATCATTCTAAGCGATTGATCTTTTGCAAAATAAGCAACCATCCAGTTCCAGAATGTGTTTAGTCTGTTTCTATAAGTGATTAAAGAAATTAAGTGAACGAACAGCCAGATAAACCAAGCGAAGAATCCTTTAAAATGCCATTTCGGACTTGGTAAATCTACTACAGCTTTGTTTTTTCCTATAATTGCCATAGAACCTTTGTCTTTATAAGCAAACGGTTTTAGCGGTTTGTTGGCTACCATCGCTTTAAAATTCTTAGCAAGATTTAATCCTTGCTGAATTGCAACTTGTGCCACTTGTGGATGCCCGTCTGGAAAATTCGCATCACCAGCCAAGATTGCAGTATCGCCAATAGCGTAAATATGATCTACAGCATTTACTTTATTATAAACATCTGTAGCCATTCGACGTCCGCGACCGTAACTTTCCTTTGGCATTCCTTCGAAAATTTTGGCAGAAACTCCCGCGGCCCAAATTAAGTTTTTGGTTTTAATGGTTTCTCCGTTTTCAAAATGTACCGTATCATCAACATAATCGACAACACGAGTATGAAGCTTAACTACAACACCAAGTTTAGTAAGTGCGTCAAGAGTATCTTTTTGGGATTCTTTGCTCATTGGAGCCAATAGAGCATCTCCTCCATCAACTAAATAAACATTACTTGCAGATGTTTCTAATTCTGGGTATTCTTTTAATAGAATATTTTTTCTCATTTCGGCAAACATTCCAGAAACTTCAACTCCAGTTGGTCCACCGCCGGCGACAACAATCGTTAATAATTTACGGCGTTTGCGAATATCTTTGCAGATTGCTGCTTTTTCAAGGTTTTTAAGCAATGCATTTCGCATTTCGATGGCATCGTTTAATGTCTTCATCGGAATGGCGTTTTTCATTACATTTTCCATTCCGAAATAACTGGTTTCTGCTCCAGTGGCAAAAACGAGATAATCATAATCTAATTCTCCGTTGCTCAAAGTAATTTTCTTTTCAGCTGGTGAAACAGATAATAATTCGCCTAAACGAAAACTAAGATTCTTTTTGCCTGCAAAAAATTTCCTAAACGGATAACTAATGCTCGAAGGCTCTAAAAATGCAGTTGCAACCTGATATATAAGTGGTGGAAAAAAGTTATAATTATTCTTGTCGACAAGTGTTACTTGTATTTGAGGCTGATTTACAAGTTCTTTTGCTAGATTAATTCCTGCAAATCCCCCTCCAATAATGACTATTTTCATATATGTTGTAATTAAGTAGGATTATAAAATAATTCCTTATAAATATACAACTTTAATATACAATGACAATTGTCATATTTATTACTTTTTGAATTTTTTAACAGGTTTTTCAACTATATCGATTTTGTTCTGTAGGACATAACTCGCCATTAATTTCTCGATTAGTTCGTCTTTTGTAAGATGATGAAAAACGGTTTTCACTCTTGTTTTTAAATCCTGTGAAAGCTCATGATTTGGTTTGGTTTTGAAGATTTGTTTGGCCCATAAAAGCATATTGTTTTCTTCAAGACTTGCAGCAGAAGGTTTTTTAAACTGAGAAAATTTAATTCCTAATTCTTTTTCGAAATCAGCAATTTCAAAAACTTCTTCTTGCTGTAAAACAGTCAAAGAAAGTCCTTTTGCTCCTGCCCTTGCGGTTCTTCCACTTCGGTGAACGTAATTTTCGTAAGTATCTGGCAAATGATAATTAATCACATACGAGATTTCTTTTACATCAATTCCTCTCGCAGCCAAATCGGTTGCAACCAAGATATTAATATGTCCTTCACGAAACTGTTCCATAATTCTATCGCGAATTCCTTGCGTCAAACTTCCATGAAGCGCTCCTGAAGAGAATTTATTGATTGCTAGATTTTTGGTTAATTTATTAACGGCAGCTTTCGTTTTACAGAAAATAATTCCTCTTTCGCCATCTCTAGAATTTAAGAAATGCATTAAAACTTCCAATTTTTCAATAGGATCTACCACAATATACTCATGGTCTATTCCTTCATTTCCAACAGTTTCCATATTGGCGCTTATCTGAACTACATTTTTGTTCAAATAATTCTGAATCAGTTGTTTTATGGTTCCAGGAAGTGTTGCTGAAAATAATAAAGTGCGATGTTTTTTAGGCAATTCTGCAACTATTTCGTCTAAACTTTCTTTTAGAATAGCCACCATTTCGTCGGCTTCATCCAAAACTAAGTATTCTGTTTGTTTTAAATCAATTGCTTTTCGCTGAATCAAATCGATTAAACGTCCTGGAGTTGCCACAACGATTTGAGCGCCTTCTTTTAATCTTTCGATTTGTGGTTTTATTGGAGTTCCTCCGCAAATGGAAGCAATAGATATATTAGGAATATATTTTGAAAAATCTTCTAAGTTTCTAGAAATCTGCTGACCCAATTCTCTAGTTGGAACTAAAATCACAGCTTGAACTGTTGTCGATTCTGTATTTACCAATTGTAATAAAGGCAAACCAAATGCGGCTGTTTTTCCTGTTCCTGTTTTTGCTAAACCTACAATATCGTGAGTTTCGCCCAAAAATAGCGGAATTGTTTTTTGTTGAATTTCTGTTGGTTCAACAATGTTTAATTCGCTTAAAGCTTTTAAAATTGGAGCCGAAATTCCTAATGTTGAGAATGGTTTAGACATGTTCTTTAATTTGTTTAAAGTTTCAGGTTTCAAGTTACACCAAAAACTTAATAAGTTGAAAGGAGAAATCACATTTACTTTGAAATGCTATTTCTCCTTTTTATAAATTATGATACTATTTTAGATTCCAATAACTTGAAACATGAAACCTGAAATAATTTAACTTTTAAATTATCAATCTGGTTCGTTCATGATTTTTTCACGATACTTTTTACCAATTAATAAAGTTAATCTTTGTTTGTAATCATCAACTAGCCATTCGCGGTAGTTTTTACTACACTGGCTCAAACATTTAGAATAACGTTTAATACGATCTTCGATATCATCTTCTAACTCTTTAGCCAGCATTTTTGCTTCCTGAAGCGTTTCTGTGTTATCTACACACATTCCTGCATGCTGATCTAGAGATTTATCTAAAACTACTTTAGAACGAAGGTTTTGTTTGATGATTAATTTATGTTCTTCATCAACATCAAAACTAACATCGGCAGTTTTACTGAATTTTGCACGCAATTCTGGCGGCATGCTGTATTTAAAGAACATCTCGATTTCGTGATCATCACGAAGATTCTCCAAATAAAACTCTGGCGATTTAAAAATATGCTGCCAGTTTACAGGATCGCTCCATAAACCAAAACGAGCAGCATTGTTTCCTAAATCGATAACTGTAAATTCATCTTTTCCAGGTAATTTACGAGAACCACGACCAATCATCTGGAAATACAAAGTCAGAGATTTTGTTGCTCTGTTCAAAATAATCGTCTCTACAGTTGGTTCGTCAAAACCAGTTGTTAAGATTCCAACAGAAGTCAAAATTGCATCTGGAGTCTTCTTAAACCACTGCAGAATGTCTTTACGCTCTTCAGAACTGCTTGTGTTGTCTAAGTGGCGAATATCGTAACCTGCTTCTCTAAATGTTTCATAAACATATAAAGATGTATGAATACCATTATTGAAAATTAAGGTTTTCTTTCCTAAAGAACGTTCTGTATATGCATGAAGCAGTTTTTCCTGCATTAAAGTATTGGTATACAAATCGTCTGATGATTTTACGGTATAATCACCATTAATACCTACTTTAAGCGAAGTTAAACCAACATCGTAGCTATAAGTTGTTGCTTTTGCTAAGAAGCCTTTCTCAATCAATGAACCAATTGTATCACCAACGATAAGTTCGTGGTAACTTTGGTGCATTGGTAATTTTATGTTAGAACTCAAAGGCGTTGCTGTTACTCCAAGAATAAAAGCATTTTTAAATGAGTTTAATAGTTTTCTAAACGAGTTGTAATGTGCCTCATCAATAATCACCAAACCAATATTGTCTAGATGAAGTTTTTCATCATTAATACGGTTTTTTAAAGTTTCAACCATTGCCACGAAACAAGAAAAATCATTCTGATCTGGCAATTCTTTTACTTTACTATTGATTATTTTGTTTGTTACACCAAAACCTGTAAGCATTTTTGAGGTTTGCTTGCAAAGTTCGATACGGTGCGTTAAAACCACCACTTTTTTATCGTTATGAGATAAATAGCGGCGAACGATTTCAGAAAATATCACTGTTTTACCTCCACCTGTCGGAAGCTGATACAGTAAATGATGCTTGGGAGGAGCATTGTCTAAACGGTCAAAAATAGCGTCAATATCGCCTTTTTGGTATGCATACAGTTCTTTTTTCTCTTCTCTTTGTATTTCTAAAGTGTTTTGAGACATTGTTTATTTTTGGATTTTTGCAAAAATACACCGAAAAAACAGTTATTCATCTTCTTTTAACTTAAAATAAATGTTTTTTTTAAATAAAGATTTTTTATGAGAAAGGGTTTTAATAGTCGATTTTTTCCAAAATCGCCTCAAAATCGTACTTATTTCTCCATTTTTGCTCCGAAGTTTCGTTCTGAATTGCATTAATTCGCAATTTAAAATCGTTAAAAATTCCATTTGAAACAATAAAATTGACCGCTTGCTCAAAAGAATTTAAGATGCTTTTGTAAAATAATTCTTGCTTGATTAAATTTTGCGAAGAAAACGTTTGCGCAATTTCGATATTGTAAAGCATAATATCGGCTACAATATAGGAATCTACTCCTAGCATGATAAAATGTTTTATGAGTTTTTGAGCAACCGATCTTCGCATTTTGGCTTTCGGACGCCATTTTGCTCCCGGTTTTTTAATTGGGAAATATTCGTGTGAGATTTTAACCTTAGCTTCCTGAAGCAATTTATCTTCTTTCGGATTAAAAACAAAGTCGTAATAGACCTTTACAGGAGCAAATTTCTCGTATAATTCGATCAATTGTTCTTCTAATTGCTCTTTGCTTAATTCGCCTAAATATTTTTTTAAATCTCTTTTGCTCATTCTCAAAACTTAAGATTACAAAAGTAAATTACTTTCTTTATAAATACCTCAAAAACCAACGATAATACTTAATTTTGCCGATATTAAACTTAAAAAATACATACATGCTCAAGATTTTCAAAGTTACTGCCATTTTAGAGGGAATCTCTTATTTAGTATTATTTGCTAATATGCTTATTATCAAAAACAATAATCCTGAACTTTATCATACATTATTACGTCCGTTAGGAATGACACATGGTGTTTTATTTATCGGATATATTCTTTTAGCTTTTTTATTGAAAAAATCAATGAATTGGGATTTAAAAACATTTGCAATTATTTTAATTGCTTCTCTTATTCCGTTTGGAACTTTTTATATCGAGAAAAAATATTTAGAAACTAAAGCAAATGCATAAGCTTTTGGAGAAAATATTTAACTTTTTATATCCTGTTTTTAGAGATTGGGGAATGAGCCGTAATGTTGCGTCTTATACCAGTCTGATTTTTAATATTCTTATTTTAGTAGCGCTGGCATATGTTATTTATTATGCTGCTAAATTTCTTTTGGTTACGCTAACAGCTGTTTTTGCACAGCGTACCAAAACAAAGTTTGACGATTATTTAATTCAAAACAAAACAACAAGATATACCGCTTATTTAATTCCGTTTTTCTTTATTTATAAAGCAGTTCCGGTAATTCTGGACAAATATGAATATTGGGAATCGATTTTCGGAAAAATTGTCGGAATCTATATTGTATTACTTGGATTATGGATTGTTCGAACTGTTTTTAATTCGTTACGCGATTATTTAAAACAAAAGCCTGAATACAGCGACAAACCAATTGACAGTTTTGTTCAAGTTATCATGATTGTGCTCTGGATTTTTGGAGTTGCCATGATTATTTCGACTTTGTTCGGAATTAAAAAAGGCGAACTATTAACCATTCTAGGGACACTTTCGGCAATTATCATCTTAATTTTTAGAGATACAATTCTTGGATTTGTTTCGAGTGTTCAGGTTGCCATAAACGATATGGTTCGTATTGGCGACTGGATTACGATGGACAAATTTGGTGCCGATGGAGATGTTATCGAAATCAATTTGACAACAGTAAAAGTTCGAAACTTCGATAATACAATCACAACTATTCCAACATACGCTTTAAGTTCAGATTCGTTTCAGAACTGGCGCGGAATGCAGAAATCTGATGGAAGACGTATCAAAAGACATGTTTTAATAAAAAGCAGTACAATCCGTTTTTTGAATGATGAAGATTTGCATCAGCTAAAAAAAGTACAGTTGATAACTTCTTACATAGACAGCCGTCAAGCAGAAATCGATAAATACAATGATCTTAGAGGAATTGATAAAACGCTTTCGCTAAATGGCCGAAACATTACCAATTTAGGATTGTTTAGAAAATATATTATGCAATATTTAAATGACCATCCAGGATTGAATAAAAATATGCATATCATGTGCCGACAGTTACAATCTACCGCGCATGGAGTTCCATTGGAGATTTATGTTTTTTCTAGTGACAAACGCTGGGCAAATTACGAATACATTATGGCTGATATTTTCGACCACGTAATGGCATCAGTTAGATATTTTGATCTTGAAATTTTTGAATTACCGTCGAGTATTGGTTAAATTTTAACCGCAAAGAGCACAAAGAATACGCAAAGTTCGCAAAGCCTTATCTAAAGACTTTGCGAACTTTGCGTTTATATTGGTTTTGCATATAATAAACTTTGCTCCCGATAGCTATCGGGATTGCGGTAAAACACACAAGCCATTCAACCTGAAACTTGAAACTTGAAACAAAAAAACTACTCCTTCTCTATCCTTTCAAAAAGAAACTCAGGATTATTATATTCAATTGGAACTTCGGGAACGTAACACGGAAGATTAAAATAAGTCCCGATTACTCCCTTTCCTAGATAAAGTTTATTGTCTTTCTTTAAAAGTGCTAAAGGAACTCTTTTCCAAGCGCCACCAAAAGAAATATAATGATAATCGCCTCGAAGCGTATCGCCCCTTAAATCGCCTCTAACATCTCCAGAATCTTTTCCGGTTCCATAATGCGAAATTTCATAACGGCCATAAAAACGTTTGTCATTTATATGAATATCAAAAACAGCCGTGTCTTTGTTGTTTACGGCGCGGTATAATTGATGATTGTATTTTTCTTTGTCTTCTTTGGAATTGCAAGAAGCTAGTAATAAGCATAAAAACAGAAATAATCGCATAATTTATTTTTAGAAAAACAAAAATAGGTTTTTACAATGGGATTATTTCTTTAACTTTAAGGAAAACTTAAAACAAAACCCCATGGAAGATAGAGACACTTTTTTAAAAGAATTCAGAGGCGAAACTTTAGGAACTGTAAGTGCTCAATCTTCAGCAGATGAGATCTTTCAAAACCAGACCATCAGGCCTATTTTAAAACTTCAAAACGACTTGTTCATTGCTGTTTTTATCAATTATGTAAACAAAAACAAACCCGATTTCTATTCTTACTCGGTCGAAAAGAAACTTCAGACCATCGAAAATTCCATTCAAAAAGACATTAAATTCAGAAACTCTTTAAAAGGAATTGTGATGGCGCTTTTTACTGTAGAGGAATACAATACTTACATTCAGAATTCTTCTGACTTAAATAAACGTATGATGAATTTATTAATTGATAGATTGAAAAATCAGGTGCAATTGTTTGAAGTGGAATCAAATTAGAATCAAAAAAATGTTTAACCAATTCCGAAACAAGTTCCCTTTAACTGATGAAAAATGGAACGAATACATCGGTTATTTTAATCGTCTTGAAGTTCCTGCGAAAACGACACTTTTAGAAGAAGGCGAAGTTTCAAAAAAGCTTTATATCATCGAAAAGGGCTGTATTCGGGTTTGGTTTAACAATAACGGAAAAGATCTCACTACGCAATTCTTTTTTGAAAATGAGAGCGTTGCTTCTATCGAAAGTTTTATGAAGAAACTTCCGAGTCCGACAAATATAGAAACGATTGAGCCTTCGGTTTTGTGGTGGATTCATAAAAATGATCTAGATAAAATTCTCGAAGAAATCAAAGAAATACCAGCATTGAGAGATAGTCTCATTAATAAGCTTTTTGAGCGTACTTTTGATTATATGAAGTATTTTGTTTCGTTCATAAAAGATACCCCTACAGAGCGTTATATTAATTTAATTCAACAAAGACCTCAAATAATATTACGAGTTCCGCAACATTATATCGCTTCTTATTTAGGCATAACAACTGTACATTTAAGCAGATTAAAAAGCAAATTAGTAAATAAGAATAATTGACATATTAATATAAGCCAAACTTAAACTAGCTTATATGGTTTATATGGTTTATATGGTTTAAAGAAAAATTTGATAACAAATGTTATCGTCTGCCCATAAACGGCTCTGTAATTTTGCTTCATAAAATTTAATAATTATGAAAGCAGCAGTAGTTTATAAAAAAGGCGAATTGCCTAAATATGCAGAATTTGAAGAGCCAATTGCATCAAATGAAAATGAAGTTTTGGTTTCGGTAAAAGCCGTAGCCATTACCAATTTGGATAAAGGAATTGCAAGCGGAGATCACTATTCTTCGGAAAAAGAAAATCAAAACGGATTTATTGTAGGAAGCGATGGAATTGCAGTTCTAGAAAACGGAAAAAGAGTTTACGCCCGCGGAATCTCAGGAACAATCGCAGAAAAAGCGTTAGTAGAGAAAAACCGAATCGTAGTTTTACCAGATGGAATTGATGATGCAACAGCCGCAGCGATGCCTAACGCAGTCGCAGGTTCGGCAATGGCACTTCGTTTTAGAGCTGGCATCAAATCAGGTGAAACAGCTTTGATAAATGGAGCAACTGGTTTTACTGGACAAATGGCGGTTCAAATTGCAAAACATTATGGAGTTAAAAAGATTATTGTTACAGGAAGAAATGAAAAAGCGCTTGAAAGCCTTTTAGAATTAGGCGCCGATGAAATTGTTTCGCTAAAACAAGATGATGAATCTATTCTTTCTCAACTAAAAGAAATCCATAAAAATACTCCAATAGATATTGTAATTGATTATTTATGGGGACATTCGGCAGAACTTATTTTTTCTGTTTTAAAAGGAAATGGAAATTTTACGCATAAAACGAGATATATTTCTGTTGGTTCTATGTCTGGAGATACCATTCAATTATCAGCTCAGATTTTGAGAAGCGTTGATCTTCAATTGTCTGGTTCAGGTTTGGGAAGCTGGACAAAAGAAGAAGTGAAATTGTTATTTTCTGAAATCCTTCCCGAAATGTTTCTTTTAGCATCTAAAAATATACTAAAAGTAAATATTGAAACCGTTCATTTATCAGATATTGAGAAAATGTGGAATGCAGAAGTTCCCGACGGAAAACGTTTAGTGGTTCTTGTTTAGAGGTTCTAAGGTTCTGAGTTGCTACCCCGATAGCTATCGGGGCTAGGTTTTTTCAGACTCAGAACCTTAGCATCTTAGCAACTTAGTATCTTAGAATCTCAAATAAAACTTCCTCAAATCTACTTTTAGGTAAAAACTGATCTTCTAGTGCTTTAGTAAAAGGAATTGGAGAATCTAAACTCGCTACACGTTTTACAGGAGCATCTAGATATTCGAAACAATTTTCCATAATTAAAGCCGAAATATCACTTGCGATTCCGCCAAACATGGTGTCTTCTTGGTAGATTATGGCTTTACCTGTTTTCTTAACCGAAGCAAAAATAGTTTCGGTGTCTAAAGGCTGTAGAGTTCTTAAATCAATTAAATCGGCATCAATTTCTGGATGTTGCGCTAAAGTTTCTAAAGCCCAATGAACAGTAGCACCAAATGCGATAATGGTTACTGATTTTCCTTCTTTAACCAAAGCGGCTTTACCTAAAGGAATGGTATAATAGTCTTTAGGAACATCTTGATAAATACTGCGATATAATAATTTATGTTCGAAGAATAAAACAGGATTTGGGTCGTTAATAGCAGTATTCAAAAGTCCTTTTGCATCGTATGGAAATGCTGGATAAACTACTTTTAAACCTGGAGTTTTAGTAAACCAAGCCTCATTGGTTTGCGAGTGAAAAGGTCCAGCCTGAGTTCCTCCGCCACAAGGCATACGAACGACAACATCGGCTTTTTCGCCCCAACGATAATGAGATTTAGCCAAAAGGTTCACAATCGGATTAAATCCAGTTGAAACGAAATCAGCAAATTGCATTTCTACAATCGCTTTATAGCCGTTTATAGAAAGTCCCATTGCTGCTGAAATTACAGCGCTTTCGCATATTGGTGTATTGCGTATTCGGTCTTTTCCAAAAGCATCGACAAAACCTTCTGTGATTTTAAATGCTCCACCATATTCAGCGATATCTTGCCCCATAATTACAAGGTTTTTATGGCGCCACATGGACTGCTCTAAACTATTTCTAATAGCGTCTATAAAACGAATATTTTCTGAATCTGAATTATGGCTAAATTCCTCATATTGATATTCTTTATAAACATAACTTAATTCTCCGCTATAAGTTGGTTCTATCTCTGGTTCGGCATTCGCAATTGCCCAATTTTCATCAATTTCATGCTTTATTTCGGTATGAAATTGTTCGTCTAATTCAGCGGTTAGAATTCCGTTTTCAGTCAAATATTTCCTGAAATTCGTAACAGGATCTCTCAATTCCCATTGATCCATTAAATCTTGAGGAACATATTTTGTACCGCTCGCCTCTTCGTGCCCGCGCATTCTGAAAGTTTTAAATTCCAATAAAACAGGACGCGGATCTTCCTGCATTTCTTTCTTTAGTTGCGATAGTTTATTGTAAATTTCTATAATATTATTTCCGTCAATAATCCAGCTTTCAATTCCGTAACCAATTCCTTTGTCTGCCAAGTTTTCGCAAGCGTATTGTTCGTTAGTTGGCGTTGAAAGTCCATAACCATTGTTTTCTATAACAAACATTACAGGTAGTTTCCAAACAGCAGCAATATTCAACGCTTCGTGAAAATCGCCTTCACTTGTTGCGCCTTCTCCAGTAAAAACAGCGGTAATTTTTTTATTGTCTTGAAGTTTATTCGCAAGGGCAATTCCGTCAGCAATTCCTAGCTGTGGACCCAAATGCGAAATCATTCCAATAATATTGTATTCTTGGGTTCCAAAATGGAAACTTCTATCGCGTCCTTTTGTAAAACCATTTGCTTTTCCTTGCCATTGCGAGAATAAACGGTGAAGCGGAATTTCTCGTGTGGTAAAAACACCCAGATTTCGGTGCATTGGAAGCACATATTCAGATTGATCCAAAACAGCCGTAACTCCAACTGCAATAGCTTCTTGCCCTATTCCAGAAAACCATTTAGAGACTTTTCCTTGCCGAATCAAGATGAGCATCTTTTCTTCGATCAATCGTGGTTTTAATATTTTTTTGTATAAATCTAATAATTGCGCGTCAGTCAGGTTTTGGCGGTAAAAGATCATGAATTTTTTTGTTTTTAGTGTTTCAAATATAACAAATTGCTATTGTTTTATTAGATTCTAAAATAAAATTTTAACCAGAAACTTGCTTTTAATGCCTGAGCTTAAGATTATTTTCTAAAATATTATCTACCTTTGTTAGCGAAAGGTGCTTATGACACCTTTCTTCTTTTAAAATAAAAAATGTAAAGTATGCAAAACATTCCTAGTGTAGACTTACGTGATTTCCTTTCGGACGACCCGAAACGTAAACAAAAATTTGTAAATGAAATCGGCAGTGCATTTGAAAACATTGGCTTCGTAGCCTTAAAAGGTCATTTTCTTGATGATCAGTTGGTAGACGAACTTTATGGTGAAATTAGAAACTTTTTCGCCTTGCCAATAGAAACTAAGCATAAATATGAAATTCCTGGAATTGGAGGACAAAGAGGTTATGTTTCTTTTGGAAAAGAACATGCTAAAGGACGCAAAGAGGGAGATTTAAAAGAGTTTTGGCATTTTGGCCAGTATGTTGACGCAGCTTCAAGATGGGCTTCAGAATACCCAGATAATGTAGAAGTTACTGAACTGCCACGTTTTAATGCAGTTGGTAAAGAAGCCTATCAAAAGCTTGAAAAAACTGGGGTCTATGTACTAAGAGCTTTGGCTTTACATTTAGGTCTAGATGAGTTTTATTTTGATAATTATGCAAAAGAAGGAAACTCAATTTTAAGACCAATCCACTACCCGCCAATCACTTCTGAGCCAGAAAATGCAATTCGTGCGGCAGCTCACGGAGACATCAATTTAATTACTTTATTGATGGGCGCTCAAGGAAGAGGATTACAAGTTCAAAACCATAATGGCGATTGGATTGATGCCATTGCAGAAGATGACGAATTGGTAATCAATGTTGGAGATATGTTGTCTAGACATACCAACAATAAATTAAAATCTACAATTCACCAAGTGGTAAATCCGCCAAGAGAATTATGGGGAACTTCACGTTATTCTATTCCGTTTTTCATGCACCCTGTAAGCGATATGCGTTTGGATTGTCTTGAAAACTGTATTGATGAAGAAAATCCAAAGAAATACGAAGATATTTCGGCTGGAGAGTTTTTACACGAGCGTTTAGTAGAGTTAGGTTTAATTAAAAAATAAACTTAAATAACTTCCAAATATAAAAATTCCAAATTCCAAGTTTTTCTTGGGGTTTGGAATTTAATTTTTAAATATCTTTATGCTTGGAATTTATTTTTAGAATAAGAAAATATGGACTTTAAAGATCAATTAAAAAACTTATTTCCAGATCACGTTGAATCAAATGAACCTGAACAAGCTGAAGAACAAGAGCACGTTCTTTATGTTCAGAAAGAACCAATGATTTGTAAATTTGAAAAAAGAAAAGGAAAACCAACCACAATAATAGAAGGTTATGAAGGCTCAGACGAAGATTTTAAGATTTTAGCCAAAGAAATTAAAACTAAATTAAGCGTTGGTGGCACTTTTAAAGACGATTCGATCATAATTCAAGGCGATTACCGTGACAAAATTATGGCAATCTTAAAAGAAAAAGGATTTAAAACCAAACGTGTAGGTGGATAAAAAGTTTCAAGTTTAACGTTAAAAGTTTCAAGTTATTTGACTAACCTGAAACTTGAAACAAAAAAAACTCAGAACCTTAGTACCTCAGAACTTTAGCAACTCAAAAAAAATATGATTCAATCATCAGAATTAATACTAAACCCTGACGGAAGTGTTTATCACTTAAACCTTCGTCCGGAACATATAGCACACGACATTATTTTTGTCGGTGACCAAAACAGAGTAGAAAAAATCACTCAATTTTTCGATTCAATCGAACATTCTGCTCAAAAAAGAGAATTTAAAACTCAGACAGGAATTTATAAAGGCAAAAGAATTTCGGTAGTTTCTACAGGAATCGGACCTGATAATATTGATATTGTACTAAACGAATTAGATGCTTTGGTAAATATTGATTTAAAAACGCGTCAGCCAAAAGAAAAATTAACTTCTTTAAATATTATCAGAATCGGAACTTCGGGTTCTTTGCAAGAAGATATTCCGGTTGACAGTTTCGTAATGTCAAAATTTGGTTTAGGATTAGACAATATGCTTCGCTCCTATTTGATTGACGACGTTTCTATTACAGAAATGGAGGATGCATTTGTAGCGCATACAAATTGGGATTCAAAAAAAGGAAAACCTTATGTGACGCAATGTTCTGAAAAATTAGAAAAACTAATAGAATCAGATCGAATTTTCAAAGGAATCACGGCAACTGCTGGAGGATTCTATGGTCCACAAGGAAGAGTTTTGCGTCTAAATATTCAAGACGAAGAATTAAATAATAAAATGGATAATTTTAGTTTTAATGGAACTAAAATTACTAATTTAGAAATGGAAACAGCAGCAATTTACGGGCTTTCGGCTCTTTTGGGGCATAATGCTTTATCGTTAAATGCAATTATTGCCAATCGTGCTTCTGGAACTTTTAGCGTAGATCCGTACAAAGCTGTCGATGAATTGATTGCATATACACTGAATAAATTAGCAGGTAATTAATTGATAATTTATGCAAAATTCTATTCTTAAATTTGAACAATTATTGAGCGAGAATGTCAATTATATTCCGACAATACAGAATGAAATTTTAGAAGCAAAAAATCCTGGCAAGTGGTCTAAAAAAGAGATTTTAGGTCATTTAGTGGATTCTGCAATTCATAATTTGGTACGCTTTACAGAAATTAATTATTCGGAAAAACCATATCGTCATAGACCGTATAATCAGATGGATTTAGTAAATTTAAATCAGTATCAGAAAACAGATATTCAGGAGCTAACACATCTATGGTTTACTATAAACAAGCAGATTGTGAGAATCATGAAGACTGTAGATGAGAGGGCTTTGGATTATGAAATCATTTTGAGTGATGAATCTGTAATTGATTTGAGGTTTTTAATGACCGATTATGTTGAACATTTAGAACATCATATTAATCAAATAAGAGCATAAATTATGTTTTTGAGAGTAGCCAGACATACAAATGATTTAGAAAAAATAGAAAATTTTTATGTTGATGTGCTCGGATTTGAACGATTGGGCGGATTTGAACATCACAATAATTATGATGGTGTTTTTATCGGAAAACCTGGTTTAGACTGGCATTTTGAATTTACTCAATCTGATATTAAAGCCAAACATACTTTTGATGAAGATGATGTTATGGTGTTATATCCAAAAACTATTGCAGATTACGATAAATTAGTACATAAATTAACGCAGCACAATATTGCAGTTATTCCATCGCTGAACCCTTTTTGGAATGAAAACGGAAAGATGATTCAGGATCCAGATGGTTATAGAATCGTAATATCTCCTTTAAAAGCTGTAATTAGCGAAATTGAATAATGGAACAAGAAACTCATAAAAAAATATTATTTAAATACTATAGTGATTATCTAGACGAAGTAGTGTCTGAAACAATGTGGGCAGAGATTATTGATCTGGAGAAAGGTCTTTTTAAACTGGATAATATTCCGTTTTTTGGACCTTTAATTGCTACAGACGACATTTTTTACGCCGAATATGATGAAACAGAAGAACGTTTTATGCATAGAAAAACGATTCAGAATTCTGGAAATTCGATTATTCAGGTGGCAGTTTTAGAAAAAGGATTTGACAAGGAAATTATCAGAGAAAAATTGAAAGCAATTAATTGTTTGTCTGAAGGATTAAACGAAACCTTTTTCGCAGCAGAAATTACTAAAGATATAGATTACTCTTTGGTAAGGAGTCTTTTGAATGAATACGAATCTAAAGAAATTATAGAATTTGCAGAACCTTGCCTTTCAGAAAAACATAGGGCAGATTTATTAAAAAACTAAACTTAACAATACGATTACGCATACGCATACCAAGCAACTTAACTTAAACTTAAAATAAATGAAAACTGTCAAAATTGCTGGTGTTCCAGAACACTTCAATTTGCCGTGGCATCTATGTATTGAAAACGGCGAATTTGAAGAAGAGAACATCGACTTACAATGGACAAATGTTCCCGAAGGTACTGGGAAAATGTGTCAAATGCTTCGTGATGGAGAAACAGATTTGGCTGTTATTCTAACCGAAGGAATTTTAAAAGATATAGCAGCGGGAAATCCGAGTAAAATTGTTCAGATATATGTGCAGTCACCATTAATTTGGGGAATTCACGTTGATGCAAAATCTGATTTTCAAACGCTAAAAGATCTTAAAAATAAAAAAGCTGCGATTTCGAGATTGGGTTCAGGATCACAATTAATGGCTTATGTAAATGCAAATGAGCAAGGCTGGGAAATGGATGATCTCGAATTTGAAATTGTAAATACAATTGATGGTGCCGTTGATGCTTTGACTAACAAAAAAGCAGATTATTTTATGTGGGAACGTTTTATGACTAAGCCTCTTGTTGATAAAGGTGTTTTCAGACGTATTGACGACTGCCCTACTCCTTGGCCTTCATTTATCATTGTGGTTCGCGATGAGTTCTTAAAAAAGAATGGTAAAACAGTTGAAACGATTCTTAAAATAATCAACAAAACAACTGTTGATTTTAAAGAGATTCCAGAGATAGATAAGAAATTATCTAAACTGTTCAATCAAAAATCTGAAGATATTAAAGAATGGCTGAAATTGACCCAATGGTCACAAAAAAACTTGACAGAAAAATCTTTTAATAAAATTCAAAATCAGTTATTTGATCTGGGAATTATTGATAAAAAAAGTATTTTTGTAGAAACAGTAAAAGCATTGTAATACTTGCTTTTTGATTCGTATGATGAAATTCCCTAAAATTGACTTACCGCGATTAAAATCTAAACTACAGGTGAAATCACCGTGGGACAGGATTATTATCTCGATTCTAAGTCTTTTAATTACAATTCCGATTTTCATCATACTGCATCAAAATTTAATCGATCTGGAATGGGCATTCAATTTAGATCGTATATTCATCTTTATTTTTGTTTTTGCAGCCATATTTTTCCTTCTGATGTATCTCAGAACGATTATTATTCTGTGTGTGGCAGTTTATTTATTAATTCTGTTTTATGGATCTGTAATAGGAAATTATGGTTTTAACGAAATCTCAGAAGATTATAATTCTATGATTTATACCATGTCCGACAATCCATATCCGCAAGATATTATTGTGGCAAAACTGCTTCCGTTTCCAAATAAAACAAAGATTATCAATGCTATAGAATACCAAAATCCTAAAGTGCGAAATTTTGCTGTTATGGCAACCACAAAGCATTTTAAAGGCATAAGAGGGTATTCAGATTATCGAACCATAATTCAGTGTTTTGCTGTTTTTAAAGAAATAAACGGCAGATGGAATTATGTAAACGATCCCAAAGACGGTGATTATATTGCAACCGCCAGCGAATCTTTAGAATATTTTTCTGGCGATTGCGATGATCACTCTATTTTAATGGCTGCTGCTGTGCGCTCCATTGGCGGAACTCCGCGCCTTATTCATACAAAAGGACATATTTATCCCGAAATTTTAATTGGTTCTATGATTGATTTGGAAAAAGTCAATTACCTAATTAAAAATGTTCTTTTTGTAAAAGAAAGTTATGGCAAAAAACTGCACTATCATATAGACGAACGAGGTCAAGTTTGGATGAACTTAGATTATACGGCAACTTACCCTGGAGGACCGTTCATGTATGAAGAAATTTTGGGAGCTTTAACTTTAAATTAATACACCTCAAAAAGCCACTTAGACTAATTTTGACTTCAGTTAGAGTTAATTTGTAAACGATTGGTTATCAGTAAAGGTTCGAAAAATAAAGACTTTCTGCATTAAAAGCAATTCATTTTTATAAGTAAAAAAAATCTTCATAAATATTTGATTTCGAATATTTTAATGTCGTTTTTTTTTGTAACTTTTTCCTGTTTAACTTTTAATCACAAAATCATGAAAAACTCTAAATTATTTACCCTCGTAATTGCCATTGCTGTCGTTGTATTAATTGTTTCATGCCATATGAAAAGAGACAAGCTTGTGAATTCATGGAAAGTTACTGCCGTAGAACCAAAAGAAGCTGTTTCTGATTCTACAAAAAACGCAATATTAGCCAACGGTATGCTTACTTTTACTGAAGATGGGCATGTAACAGGATATTTGCTTCGTGAAATCACGGACGGAACTTATGCGCTAACACAAAAAGGAAAAAAACTTGTTATTAAAGATGAAGTTGGTACGCCTTATGTTTGCGAAAGCACTATAACAGACGATAAATTAATTCTAGATACCAAAGAAGCCAAACTAACATTTGATAAAATTTAAACAGAGAATTATCTCTTAATTAGATACAAAAAACCATTCACTACAATTGTAAAGAATGGTTTTTTGATTTTTAAGACTAAAATAAATATCTTTGCACTTCTTAAAATAAGCAACGCTTTATGTGAAAAATAATTTCTTTCAGGAAAATTTAGTACGCAACCACTTTTTAGTGGCTGCTAAATTATTTATCTATAAAAGAAAGGAATTATGCTTATTCTTCAAAATATCTCCTATCAGCATGAGAATAAAGACATGCTGTTTCAAAACATTAGTTTTGCACTCAACAATCACGATAAAACCGCTTTGGTCGGAAATAATGGTGTTGGAAAATCTACACTATTAAAAATTATTGCTGACGAATTAATGCCGTTTTCAGGACAAATCATACAGCAATCAAAACCTTATTTTGTTCCGCAGTTATTTGGTCAGTTTAATGATTTGACTGTTGCTGAAGCTTTACAGATAAAGGAAAAAATAACTTCACTTAAAGAAATACTTGAAGGTATTGTTACCGAAGAAAATCTTCAGCTTCTAAATGACGATTGGACGATTGAAGAGCGCTGTAACGAAGCGCTCTCCTATTGGCAACTCTATGATTTAGATTTAAATCAGAAAATGGAAACTTTAAGTGGCGGACAGAAAACGAAAGTCTTTTTGGCCGGAATTATAATTCATGAACCCGACTTGGTTTTCTTGGATGAGCCTAGTAATCATCTTGATTTTGTCAGCAGAACGTTATTATATGATTTTATAAAATCTACCTCTAGCACATTGCTTATCGTTAGCCACGATAGAACATTGCTCAATCTTTTGAATAAGACTTTGGAAATGACCAAAAATGAGATTTCTGTCTATGGAGGGAATTATGATTTTTATAGCGAACAGAAAAAAGTTGAAAACAATGCCTTAGAACAAGATGTTCAGAGTAAAGAAAAGGCACTGAAAAAAGCAAAAGAAAAAGAACGAGAAACAATTGAACGGCAGAACAAATTAGATGCTAAAGGAAAAAAGAAGCAAGAAAAATCGGGTGTTGCCAGAATTATGATGAATACGCTCCGAAATAAAGCCGAAAACAGCAGTTCGAAACTTAAAGATGTTCATGCCGAAAAAATTGGCAGTATTTCTGAAGACTTGAGACAGCTGCGTTCATCGCTTCCCGCTATAGATCAAATGAAATTTGGTTTTAATACTGCTTCCTTTATTAAAGGAAAAACACTTTTTAAGGCTGCGGATCTTAATTATAGGTATGGAGAAAAAAATCTTTGGGATGAGAATTTCAATTTTGAAATTCTTTCTGGCGATCGTTTTGTTATAAAAGGTGCCAATGGTTCTGGAAAAACGACTTTGATTAAAATTATTCTCAGAGAACTAAAACCAACAAAGGGAAATGTTAGTTCATTGGCAAAAAAAACAATTTATATCGATCAGGATTATTCATTATTGAATCAAAATCTTAAAATTTACGATCAGGCTCAGGTTTTTAACGACTGCGGTTTAGAAGAACATGAAATAAAAATGAGATTGAATCGCTTTTTGTTTTCTAGAAATGATTGGGACAAACCTTGCAATGCGCTGAGCGGTGGCGAAAGAATGCGCTTAATGTTATGCTGTTTAACTATTAGCAATGAATCGCCTGAATTTATAATTCTAGATGAGCCGACAAATAATTTAGATATTCAGAATATTGAAATTCTTACTGCGGCAATTAATGAATATCAGGGAACGTTGCTTGTAATTTCGCACGATCAAACGTTTTTGGAACAAATTAATATTGAAAAAACAATCTCACTTTAAAAGCAAAAAAAGGCGTCAGAATTATTCTGGCGCTTTTTTTAGTTGCAAATAAAACTCGTAAAACATCACGTAATGATTACTTTTTAAGGGTGAAAAAACTATTATTTTATGGCAAATTTTTTACGAAATAATCTGTAAATTGCAGAGAAGCTTATCTTTAAGCTATTTATTCTACAAGTATACTTTTGAAAATCAGAACTTAACGTTTAATTAGATGTCTTAAATTATGAAATCCAAAAACAGAATTCTTCCTGCCCTACTTGCTTTCACATTATTGATGACTGAAACTGTATTACCATGTACAAGAATAGTTTACGAAGGTCTAAACGGAACAATTATTACCGCACGTTCAATGGATTGGCGAGGAGAAATTCCGGCTAATCTGTGGATTTTTCCGCGTGGTATTGAAAGATCTGGAGAAGTTGGTACAAGTTCAATAAAATGGAAATCAAAATATGGAAGCGTTATTACGAGCTCTTGGGACATTGCTTCTTCTGACGGAATGAATGAAAAAGGTCTTGTAGGCAATCTTTTATGGCTTGTAGAATCGCAATATCCAGCATTTGAGAAAAACGGAAAAGTAAAAGGTCTGGCAGTTTCTTTATGGCTTCAATATGTTTTGGATAATTATTCAACAGTTGCAGAAACGGTTTCTGCATTAGAAAAGAACGAATTTGTTATTACTTCATCACACATTCCGGGAACGAATATTTTTGCAACTGTACATTTATCGATATCGGATTCTACTGGTGATAATGCTATTTTTGAATATATAAATGGAAAATTGGTTATTCACCATGACAGAAAATATGTAGCCATGACCAATTCTCCTATTTTTGACCAGCAATTGGCTATCAATGCGTACTGGAAAGGTATTCCTGGCACAATTATGCTTCCTGGAACCAATCGTGCCGCAGATCGCTTTGTAAGAGCTTCTTATTATGTTGATGCTATTCCGAAAACAGATAACACTAGAACGGCTTTGGCAAGTGTTTTTGGTGTTATTAGAAACTGTTCTGTTCCTTTAGGCATTTCCTCAGAAACAGAACCCAACATCTCCTCTACCCGTTGGAGAACTGTTGCTGACCAAAAGAATCTGGTTTATTATTTTGATAATGTTTTGAATCCGAATGTAATTTGGGTAGAATTCAGTAAAATTGATTTTAGCGAAAAAGGAAAAATCAAAAAATTGAGCTTGGCCAATAATGAAAATTATTCAGGTGAATCTTTGATCAATTTCAAAGAAACAAAGCCTTTTCAGTTCGCCGGACTGGATTGATTAGTCTCTTTTTGTTACTAGAAATACAGTTAAAACCTTCAAATTGAAAAGTTTGAAGGTTTTATTTTTGAAAAAAAGTTGAAAAAAAATATTGCGCAGTCAAATGACTTCATTATATTTGCAGTCAAATAACTGCATAATGGAAATTAGAAGAGATGTTTTTCAAGCAATAGCCGATCCTACAAGAAGAGCTATTTTAAGTTTAGTTGCCATTCAGGCTATGACTCCTGGGGCGATTGCGGAGAATTTTAACTCGTCTAGACAGACGATTTCAAAACATATTCAGATTTTAAACGAATGTGAACTGTTACATCAAACACAAAACGGAAGAGAAATTTATTATCATTTAAATCCAGAAAAAATGAAAGAAATTGACAAATTCATCGAGCCATTTAGAAAAATGTGGGACGATCGTTTTAATAAGTTAGAATCAATTATGAAAAACTATAAAAAATAAACCATGGAAAAGAAAACAAAAATTCACGCCGAAGATGACAGACAAGATCTCGTTATTACAAGAGAATTTAATCTTCCGGTTGAACTATTATTTAAGGCTCATACCGAATCAGAAATTGTAGCGCAATGGATGGGGACAAAAGTTTTGAAATTGGAAAGCAAGAAATATGGAGGTTGGGAATTTGAAACCAGTGATCCTAATGGAAATGTAGTTTTTAAGGCCAATGGTGTTTTTCATGATTTTGTTCTAAATGAAAAAATAGTTAGAACCTTTGAAATGGATAATATCAATTTTGCGCCACAATTAGAATTTTTAGAATTTGAAAAGCTAACAGATGATACTAGCAAATTGACTATGCAGATTATCTACAAATCTATTGAACATAGAATGACGCAGTTAAAATTGCCGTTTGCGCAAGGCTTAAATATGGCACACAACCGATTGGAAGAAATTGTAACTAAAATAAAATAAAAATCATGAGCAAAAAGAATAAAATTATTTATTGGATTGCCACTTTATGGCTGGCTTTAGGAATGACAGCAACAGGAATTGTACAGCTGATTCCTGTAAAAGAAGAAGCAGAAATGATTCAACATTTAGGATATCCGCTTTACTTTTTAACCCTTTTAGGTGTTTGGAAACTATTGGGAGTTATTGCAATCTTAATCCCTAAATTCGGTTTATTAAAAGAATGGGCTTATGCAGGTTTCTTTTTTGCAATGTCTGGCGCTGTAGTTTCCCATTTAGCTGTCGGAGATGATGCATCGGCACTTTTTGGACCAGTATTATTAATTGTTTTAACTATTGTTTCTTGGTATTACAGGCCAGAAACTAGAAAATGCAGTTCAAATTAAAAACATAAGAAGATGAAAAAGCAACTGACAATAAACGAACAAGAAGAATTATTAAGCATTCTAGAAAAACGCTTTAAGAAGAATGCAAACCGTCATAAAGGTTTGGATTGGTCAAAAATAGAAGCTAAACTAAAAGCTAATCCATCAAAATTATGGTCTCTTGATGAAATGGAAAGGACTGAAGGCGAGCCAGACGTAATTGGATATGACGCTAAAACTGATGAATATCTTTTTGTAGATTGTTCTGCTGAAAGTCCGAAAGGACGTAGAAGCATCTGCTACGATCACGAAGCATTAGAAAAAAGAAAAGAGCACAAACCTGCTGATAGCGCTATTAATATGGCTCAAGAAATGGGAATTGAAATCTTAAATGAAGAGCAATACCAAGAATTGCAAAAATTGGGAAAATTTGATGCTAAAACTTCAAGTTGGATTTTAACTCCGCCAGAAATAAGAAAATTAGGAGGTGCTATTTTCTCAGATTTTAGATACAATACAGTTTTTGTGTATCATAATGGTGCAGAATCGTATTATGCTGCGAGAGGATTTCGCGGTTTGTTAAGAGTTTAAAGAAGATTAAAAACCTCCATTATTGGAGGTTTTTTTATTCTCTTAAAATCTTCTCCATTTTTTTGCCTTTGGCTATTTCGTCTACTAATTTATCAAGATAACGTACTTTCTGCATCAAAGGATCTTCTATTTCTTCGACACGATAACCACAAATGACACCAGTGATTTTGGAAACATTCGCATTCAATTCTGGAGCTTCTGCAAAGAAAGTTTCAAAGTCAACTTTCCTCTCAATTTGTTCTTGAAGCTGCTTGTCGTTATATCCTGTAAGCCATTTAATTACGATATCTAATTCTTCTTTGGTTCTCCCCTTCTTTTCCACCTTTTGAATATATAAAGGATAAACACTGGAGAATAGTAATTTATATACTCTTTCGTTTTTCATTAGAACTCTTTTTTAGCAATAATTTGGTTTTTATGTAAATATAATTCAAAACTTAAAAAAAACTCAAATACAAGAATTATTTATACCTTAGATTCTGCAAAAGAATATCTTTTAACAATCTAAAAAACTATTTCTATGGAAAATAATTCAAATGACGAGACACCAAAAGTGACAGGACTTGGCGGAATTTTCTTTTTTATGGATAATCCGAAAGAAACCAAAGAATGGTATGCCAAAAATTTAGGATTAGAAATCAATGATTGGGGATCTGCAAGTTTTGAATCTAGAAACCTCGAAAACCCAGAACAGATTGAATCTACGCAGTGGTGTCCATTTAAGAAAGGCGATGAATATTTTTCTCCATCAAAAAAGGATTTTATGGTGAATTACCGTGTTCAGAATATTGAGGGACTTTTAGAAAAATTAAAAGCAAACGGAGTTACTGTTCTCGACGATATCGAAACTTACGAGTATGGCAAGTTTGTACATATTATGGACACAGAAGGCAATAAAATTGAGCTTTGGGAACCTTGATTTAGTTTTGAGTTATGAATTATGAGTTATGAATTATTGAAAAAACAGTATGTTTAATACATTAATTAAGATCAATTGTCATTCGAAAAATAAGTTTTTAAAACTGATCGCGGGCAATTTATTAGAGAAATTATATTGCTGCGAAATAAACTGTGCAGAGATGGATAAAAGCGTCTTGTTTGCACACCATGCCCGCGGATGTACGATTGTAGCTTCTAAAATCTGTGAAAATGTTGTCATATTTCAAAATGTATCAATTGGAGCCAATTTAAAATACAATAAAACAAGTAAAGAATGGGAAAACGTGGGAAATCCTATCATTGCTAAAAATGTAATTATTGCTGACGGCGCCAAAATTTTAGGCCCAATCTTGATTGGAGAAAACTCGGTTATTGGTGCTGGGGCTATTATAACAAAAAATATTCCCGCAAATAGTGTGGCGTATGGCGTAAATCAATTTAAACCCAAGGATGAAAATTACGATTTGATCTTCAATTCCAATATGATTGATTCTCAGAAAATGATAGAGGCAAATAAAAAATTGGTAGCCGATTTTAATCAAGGAAATTAATCACATTCCTGGCCAATACAAGAAATTGAATTTATGCCCATCTGGATCTGCAAAACCAAAAGTATAACCTTGCTCAAAATTCTCAGGCTCAGAAAAAATAGTTCCGCCAATTTCTTTCACTTTTTTGTACCAAAGGTCTACTTCTTCTCTACTTTCTGCAGAAAGCGAAAAGATAATTTCATTTTCTTTTTTAGCATTTACTAAATCACCCTTTAAAGCAGTTTTGAATCTGTCGGTTGTAAAAAAGTTGATGATAAAATTATTCTCCGCAATAGAAAAACTCACGATTTCTTCGGTGTTTTGTCCGTTTTGCTTGAAGCCTAAATTGGTATAAAATTGAATGGTCTGCTGTAAATCGTGAGTAACCAAGTTAGCCCATATCATTTTCGTTTTCATAAACTTTAGTTTTAATTGATTGAGACTAAGTTACTGATTTTATTATTTAAAGAGTTGTAAAATAATGGCAAAGGTTTTCAGAATTCTTATTTTTGTGTGCCTTAAAAAGCAATTCCAAACTGAAATCCAACAGTAAAACTGGCGGGGTGATCATTTCCAAAACGAACTGGCAACGGTACGGCAACATAATAACTGCAGCTACTACTTTTTATAATGGTTTTATTAAAAACGGGAGTAAATCCGTATCTTCCGCTGGTTTCAAAAGCTGCTCTTCCTGCAAATGTGTAGCCCTTTCCTAAAGCAACCAAAACGCCAGGATGAAATAATAAATTGGTTACTTTGCTTGTTCCCTGATCGTCTTTTATATTGGGAACCATTTCAAAAGAAAACCCGATTTTCTCATTTTTCCAGATATTTATTCCCGTTGGAAAACCAACCGCATAATAATCTCTAAAGTTTACAGTAGTCTCATCTTCGTTTATGGTGACAATGGGATGCATGATGCCAAAATATCCCGTAATTTTTGGATAAGTAGTTTGCGAGAAAGCTGCAAAACCAGCAAATAATACAATAATAAAAGTTAGCTTGAAAGACATTGTTTTTAATTTTGGTTATAAAAACAAAGCTAGAAGCATCTGTTGTCAAAAAATAGAATCCAATTTACCTTTTGTATCTGGTTTACTTTTTTGACTTTTTTCTATAAGCCGAAGGATTTTTTCCGGTATGGAGTTTAAAAATTCTGGTAAAATGACTTTGGTCTGAAAAGCCTGTTATGTAAGCAATTTCAGTTAAAGTATGAGTCGAATTTTCTATAAGATTAATCGCTTTTTCGATACGGAGTTTTCTAACATATTCTCCAAAATTTAAATCTTCGAAATGTTTTGAAAATTCTCGTGACAAGTAGGACGGATTTAAATCTAATTCGCTCGAAATTTTCTTTAAATCGAAAGTAAATTGAGCATCAATCTGATCTTGAATTATGTTTTTCAAATCCTTTACCCATGAAGGTGTTTTGCCTGATGTTTTTTTGTCTTTTAGAAACTTGTTATAAACTTCATGCAGCAATTTTTCGAACGGACTGTTCTGCAGATGGTTTTGCTGATATAAATGTGTAGCCCAGCTGTATAAGGCATCATACAAAATCATTCCTTTTTCTAGCAATTCCTGATCATCTTTGAAATTATAACCCATTCCAGCGGAAATAGCCCAAAGACCAGCCGATTCTTTTGCGATTTCGTGCCTGTCGGTATCTGCGCCACGCACAATTCCTGCAATAATTTTAATTGCGGGATCTTTTATGTCATATTTCTTTACGATATAATCAAAAGTACATTCTTCATTATAATGCGTAAATTCAACGTCTGGGATGTCAAACGGAATAGCATTCAACTCTTTTGCTTTCGTGATAACATCATCAAAAGGAACATAAATAAACTCAGATTGAGGATCAACAAACTTTCGAATCAACCACGGACAGGCAATTCGATCTATTTTGGGTCTTTCTCTGGTTATCCATTTCATTTCGAAATACTTTTATATCTTTAAAACTTTAGCTAAACTACATCTATTTATGATTTTTTCAAACGCTTGAATTTTAAAGTTTTGTGATTTTTTGAATGATGATAAATTAGAAATAAAAAAAACTTCTAAACTAATTGTCTTCAGCAATGAGAAGTTTCTAAACGATTTTTCTATTTTTAGGCTTTAATACTTTATTAAACAATATATGATCCTAGCTTTTGATACTTATTACTTTGACCAAAAAGCAAAAACAATCTGTCTTGACTTTGCGAATTGGAATGAAGATAGAGATTTTAAAATTCATTCTGAAACAATAGACAATGTATCAGAATATATTCCTGGCGAATTTTATAAAAGAGAATTACCATGTATTTTGAGTTTGTTAAACCAAATAGATTTGTCTAAGATTGAAGTTATTGTTGTTGATGGTTTTGTATACTTAAATGACGAACAGAAATATGGTTTAGGAGGTCATCTGTACGAAAAGCTAAATAAACAAATTCCGATTATTGGTGTTGCTAAAACGAATTTTGCTTCTATAAAAAAAAATAAAAAAGCTTTGTTTAGAGGAGATAGCAAGAAGCCGTTGTACATTACTTCTATCGGAATTGATTTGGATGAAGCTTATAAAAAAGTCGAAAGCATGCATGGAGAATTTAGAATGCCAACTTTATTAAAAGAATTAGATAGATTGACGAAGGAAAATTTAGAAACAGAAAAAGAGGAAAAGACACATATATAATTCACTCATTATTAATGTATTAAAATTAGTCATACTCGTTCTAAAAAAAGTCGAACCATTTTTTTTAAAGAAAATGCGTTCGACTTTTTTTATTCGGTCGCCCGAGTCTGGTTTCTTTTTCAATTTTGTATCGAAATAAAATTCTAACATCAAAAAACGATACAATGAAAACTTCAGTAAAATTTTTAGCAGTTCTTTTAGTAAGTAACTTTTCTTTTGGACAAGATATCAACAGAAAAATTGATTCTATAATAAAAGACAATTATCAAAAGAATCCCAACGTTGGTATCAGTGTTGGTTTTATCAAAGACAACAAAGAATATTACACTTCGTATGGTAATCTAGATTCTAAGAGTGATGCCAAAATTGATAAAAACTCGATATTCGAAATTGCTTCGATCACTAAAATTTTGACTTCTAATTTAATTGCACAAGCAGTGAATGAGAATAAAATTAAAACCGATGATTTTATAGACGCTTACCTTCCTACAGCATATGTACTGCACCCAAATCTTCAAAAGAAAATAAGAATTTCAGATTTGGCCTCTCACCAATCTGGTTTGCCTGATATTGATTTTGGGAAACTGATTGAACTTAATCCGCAACAGCCTGTAAGCAGCGTAACACAAGAAACATTATCTTCATTAGTTAATAACTGCACAGAATTAGCAGATTATGGCAAATATCGCTATTCAACAATAGGATATACTTTGCTTGGTCAAATATTAGAAAAGATCTATAATAAAAGTTATGATGAAATTATCAGAGAAAAGATGATTCAGCCATTAAAAATGAAAAGAACATTTACAAAAGATTTTAATGTAAAAAACATCACTACAAGCCATAATCCAGATGGCGGAATTCAGGAATTCTTCAAATGGAATATTACAGCTCCAGCTGGATTAATAAAATCAAACGCTTCAGATATGATTCTATATTTAAAAGCTGTTTTAAACGAAAAAAGCGCTGTTGGTAAAGCTGCATTAATTACAGAAAAAATATACTATAAAGACCAAAAAAGAGAAATGGGATTAGGTTTAGGTATTATGACAGATGATAAAAATACCATTTATTCAAAATCTGGAGATTCTATGGGACAGTCTTCTATTATATGTTATAATAGAGACAAAAATTGGGGAATCATTATATTATTAGATCAGCGAAATTCAAAAATGAGACAAAATTTACTAAATACAATCTATGATACTGTTTTAAAATAAACTAAAATAAAAACTCCTCAATTTATTTGAGGAGTTTTGTTATTAAAGTTGCTCAGCGGTGCTCAGAAAACGATTATACTCTAGAATCTTATTCTTTAACCTTTCTGCTAAATAAGCGTTTCCATCTTTAAGCTCATTGTGAATAATTTCGGCTTCTTCAATATATTTTAACTTTTTCTCATCATTCCAATAATACGGAGGTTGGTATAAATTGCATATTCTATCAGCCATTTTTACAGCCCAAACTTCTATAGGCTGTTCTTTAATTCTGTTTAAGCTATCGCGCATTTTTTCAAACGAATCTTCAATTTCTTCATTTTTTGTTAATGCCAAAACTCCCGATGCGACCTGAGTTCCAAATAAATCAATAACTTTTTCATAAGTAAATGCAGTGTCTTCAATAGTATCATGAAGCATTGCACATTTTACAGCCAAATCGGCATTCATATCTTCTGTAAACCGCACAGCATTTAAAACTTCAAAAACAACGCTTCCAATATGATTGATGTATTCTACCCTTTCGCCTTCATTACTTCCTCCATATTTTTGTCCGTCATGAAGTTTAGAAACCAATTGCCAAATATTTTGTATTTCGTCTATTGACCAGTCTTTTTGCTGTTTCATTTGTCTCTTATAAGTTTATATCAGATGTAATTTAATATTTTTTTTAAGATCTGTAACAGTTAAACCGAAACTTTATTTTATTATTATCTGAAATGCTAGTAAAAGGATTTCACTTATATTAGCCTAAGTGAATATTAAGCTGGATTATTATGATGCACGAAATTTTAGAAATTAAAGAACTAAATACTGAGGATATAAAATTTCTTAAAAAGGAATTAAAAAAAACATATGCGCTTTCATTTTTTCTATCTCTTTTAGGCATTGTATTGCCAATTTACTTAATTTATCTAACTGTTACTAATAGTGATCTTGAAGACAAAGGATTTCCATTATTAATGATAATAGTAATTTTTGGCTTTTGGACTTATGCTGCTATCAAAGCAATGATAACTACTAGAGAAGAAAAACAGAATTTATTACTGCAAAAAAAGATAGAAGGAAATCTGAAAGTTTTAGAAAAAGAAATTGTAACGAATGAAGGTTATGAATCGGATACACAATCGTATGAAATAACAATTTATTCTGAGATTGAAGAAAAACATAGAAATATTTCAATTAATAGAAAAGACTATGATAAAATCGAAGTTGGAGATTTTCTTGGAATTACCTATTTTACAGACAATACTTCTATAAAAGCATTAATTTTTAAAGAGCAAGATTTAAAGTATAAGTCTTTTACACACAAAAGAAAGTCTGATTAAAAACGATAAAATGAAAACAACTATATTTTTAACTTATTTTACTTTAATGCTTTGTACTCCTTTTTATTCTCAGAATAAAAAAATAGCAATGAAAAGAAAAGAGAATGATGTTATTGTTGTTATGTATCTTACAACCGGAAAAGACAATGTTAAAACGGCAAACTATACTTTAAAAAATAAAGAAGAGAAAGTATTACTCAAAGATATAAGAGGAATGGAGAATTTAGGTCATGGTTATCAAGCTATTGATGCCAAAAACAAATTAATCTATTTTTCTCTAGAAAAAGGAAATATTGTATTTAAGTCAGGTGTTAAAGATGTAATACGTACTTATACTGTCTGCGGAACAGCTCCCAGTTATAATGTAACTATCAAAGACACACTTAATCACTTTGAAATTATATTATTTACTGATAATATGTGGCTTAACAAAGAAAATACAATGAGTTCAATTGGGCAAATATCAAAAAATGATGCTGATGACTGTTATTTTATAAATGGCAAAAGAGAATATTCGTATGAGAATTATCCAGCAACAAATAGTTTTTCAGGAATTAAAAATGAAAATCCCAATGCTGTTATTTTTAGAAAGAACAATCTATATGGGATTTTTTCAAAAACTGAAGCCGTTTATGACGAAATAAAAATTGAAGATCTTATGACCAAAGTAAAAAAAGACAAGTTATATGGTTATTACGAAATAAATAAAGTTCCGAAGTATAAAAGGTTAGATAATTTTATAGGACTTTATGCTAGATTTGAATTACCCAATGGGAAAAAAGGTTACTTGACAGGTTCTGGCTATGAATATTTTGATAAATAAGTGTGGCTTAATTTAATAAACAGAAGATTTAATGACATCTTTAATAGAATATTTTGAAAAGTTAGGCTTTCCAGAACATACTTTAGCTGAATTTTTAAGTTGCATAAAAACAAGACAGTTTTTGGCAAATGAGCTGATTCTAGTTCAAGGGCAATCAGAAAATTATTTATCTTTTTTAGATTCAGGAGTTGTTAGATATTATGTCGTTGCAAACGACAAGGAAATTACTTTTGATTTTGCGTTTAAAGATTCCTTTTATTGCGCATACGACTCATTCTACAATAGAGCTAAAACCGAAATTTACGTTCAGGCATTAACTGATTGCCTATTATATTCTATATCATACGAAAGTTTACAGCGTCTTTACGAAAAATGCGAAACAGCAAAGAAACTTGGACGCATCGCAACTGAATATTTGCTTGATAAAAAAGTAAAAAGAGAATTGGACCTTTTAACCAAAACACCGCAAGAAAGGTATGAAAGATTACTATTTGAACAGCCAAAATACATTCAGCAGATTCCGCTAAAATATCTCGCTTCTTATATTGGAGTTGTACCAGAAACTTTAAGCCGAATAAGAAAACGCATTTCTTGACCAAAGTCAATTTGCAGACCATTTATTAAACTCAGATTTGTACGAACATTTTAACAATTTAAAATCAAGTACAAATGAAAGTTACAATTACACATATCGACACGGCTTGCGTGCTGATAAACATAAATGGATTTAAAATTTTGACTGACCCTACTTTAGATAAAAAAGATGGATTTTTTCCTCAATATGTCAGCAGTCCGATGGCATTTTCAAAAAAATATTGCAATCCTTCCCTATCTATTGAAGAAATTGGAAAAATAGATTTGGTTTTGTTAAGCCATGATCATCATAGGGATAATTTAGACAAAAAAGGGCGTGTATTTATTCAAACAGTTTCAACTGTTCTCTCCACAAAAGACGCTGTAAAACGCTTAAAAAATACCAATACAATAGGTCTTGACAACTGGCAGGAATATGAAGTTGAAACTGAAAAGGTAAAAAAACTAAAAATTACTGCGATACCGGCTCAGCATACTAATATCAAAAGATTGAACAAAGTTATGGGAAAAGTGATTGGTTTTACATTAGAATGGGAAGGTCAGCAAAACGGCTGTTTGTATATTTCGGGAGATACAGTTCTTTTTGAAGGTTTGCATGAACTGGAGCAAAAGAAAAAAGTAGAGATTGCTATTTTGCATTTAGGGGCTGGAGCATTTCCGTACTTAAAAAAGAATCTAAGAGTTACGATGAATGGCGAAGAGGCAATTGCCACGGCTAAACTTTTAAAACCTAGTATTGTAATTCCGATACATTACGAAGGCTGGTGGCACTTTAAGCAATCTGTAAAATCATTGAAAAGCGAGATTGAAAAATCTGAGGTAAAAGAGAATTTTTTGTGGTTGGAAAGTGGTGTTGATACACTCCTGCCAATATAAATTATGATATCTCCTGAAAAATTACATTAGTTTATTTTATATAGGCTTACCTATTTCGTGTCGATATTCTTACATTTGACAAAAACTCTATTTTTTACTCAAACCTTATAAAAAACAAAAAAAGGCATGAAGTTAAAACTCATTTTTGCAACGCTTTTTATTATTGTCTCTAATTCTAATTTTGCACAAAGCAATTTCTCGGAGAATCCGTTAGATGCAGTATTTGAAACAAAAGATTCAAAAAACTTCTGGAATGCTTATGATAACATGGAAAAATCCAAAGGAAATCCTTTTATTGAATATATGGAAAAAGGTTCTCCAGGTGTTAAAGCATTTACTGAAAATAGAATAATAAATGCTGATTCCCTTTTTGCTGTTGTAAAGAAAAGAAAAGCAGATTATGAACTTTCAAGAAATATTTTAAATAGTATTTCTACAAAAGAAAAAAGAGTTAGAGCGATTTATAGCGCATTGAAATATTGGTATCCAAAGGCAAAATTTCCTCCTATTTATTTTGTGTACGGAAGATTTAATTCAGGCGGAACTTCTGCTCCAGAAGGGATTATCGTTGGAACCGAAATGCTTCAAAATCTAGATGGAGTTTCGGGTTTAATTGCACACGAACTCATACATTATCAGCAAAATATAACCGGTAAGGATATGCTCTTGAAATGGTGCCTGATGGAAGGTGGTGCCGATTTTATCGGTGAACTTATTTCAGGAGAATCAATTGATTCGTTTTCATACAAATATGGAGCGCAACATAAAGATAAATTATGTGAGGAATTTGTATCAAAGTTAAAAAATACTGAATATATAGATTGGTTGTACGCAACTTCTAAAAAAGATGACAGACCAAATGATTTAGGATATTGGATGGGCTATAAAATAATAGAATCTTATTTCAATAAACAAAAAGACAAGCAAAAAGCAATTGACGAAATCCTGAATATAAAAGATCCTTTGCAATTCTTGCAACAAAGCGGTTTTCTAGATGTTTGTATTGAAAAATATCAAAAATCTAAAAAAGAAAGTTTTGATAAGTTTTTTGAATAACGGAATTCATAGAATATTTAAAACTTAAAAAAAATAATACAAGGCTCATTTTATGTGCTTGAACAAGAGCTATTCTATAATCGACGATTTGTGAAAATCAACGTTTAAATTCCTATTTTCGCTAAGATGAAAGCAAAAATAAAATGACTGAAATAACAATAATTTTTCGTTTTAATATATCTGAAGTTATATATCCTTCAGTTGAGGAAATCCTATATTCTGAAAATGGATTAAACATTATTTCAGAAGACCGAATTAGAAATGATTTTTTAAAGAGTGATCATGTTATAGCCAATAAAATTAATAGCTATATAGACAATGGAGAATTGATTCCGACAGCATTATGGCTACCATTTTGGTTATCTATGATTCATAGAGAGCAAATGAATGTTTTTACAGCAGGAATAGGAGATCTCAATCAGTTTAAAGAATTTGAAAAATTTCTAGAGGCTAATAACTTTAAACTTTCTGAAATAATTTATTTAAAGCTAAACGATATTTCTAAAATTACCCAAATGGCAAAAGAGAAGTATTCAAAAATGTATGATGACGAGGAAATATTGAGAAATCATATTGAAAAATATAATAAAATGAGAGAAAAAGTAATTGATTATGCTTTGCCAAAATATAAAGTATCGATGCATGATTTCTTTTCAGAACGTATAAAAGTATAAAGTCTTTTATATTTAGTAATTATATAATCTTTAACTTATTAGTATTGAAAAAAGTCATTAAAAAAGGAATTGTTTTTTTTGCAGGTATTTTAATCTTATGTCTTATCTATAGTTTTTCTGTAAAGAGTTATGATACCTATTCTGGAAAAGAAACTTTACAATATTGGAAGAAAAACGAACAACTATTTGAGTCGGTTAATCAAAATCAGAGTTTATCATTTAAAAATTTAGATCCTTATTTGCTACAAAACGATCTTTTTTTGCTTGGAGAATTTCATGGTATAAAAGAGACAATAAAAAACGATGTAAATCTTATTAAATATTTAAATCGAAAAGTTGGCATGAAAGCACATTTCGCTGAAATTGATTTTAGTCAAGCGTATTTTCTAAACCAATATTTAGAATCTGGAGATGAAAAATTAATAGATCATGTTTTAGATACATGGATAATTTATCACGGTAACAATAATAAAGACTACAAAAGGAAATGGATAGAAATATACAAGCTAAATCAATCTAATTTACCAAATTTAAAAATTCATGTTTATGGAATTGATAAAATCCAGAACCTAAAACTAACTCAAGAGCATTTAAAAATTTTATTGAAAAAAGTAAATCTTTCGGTTAATTTTCCAGAGGAAGATTTGTTGTTTATTAATTGGGCGAAAGAACAATTGCCAAAATTGCTTTTAGATTCCCAAGAATCGGATGATAATACCGTTAGAGATATTTTATTTATTCAGAAAAACTTAGCCGATTATAATTCCGTTTCTAGAGAAAATATTATGTATTCTAATTTTAAGAGTTTATACAAAAGATACAATCTTAAAAATGAGAAAGTTTATGGCTATTTTGGAGAAGCTCACGTTTTGCAAAAACAATTAGGTAAAAATAAAGATTTTGGTGTTTTAATAAAAGAAGATGAGAATTTAGGAAATAAAACATTTACTATAATTTCAAGGTATTTAGACAGTAATATGTCTGCACCTTCTAAATTTTTACCTTTCTTTTTAAAGAGCGGAAAAGAGCATACAAAATTAGAAGTTACTTGCAATAACACCTTTCTTATTTATCATCTCGGCATCAGTGAGTTAGAAGAATTAACTGTTCCTAATACTAATACTTTTTTTGATTTAAATGAAGAAAACTCTCCTTACAAACAGTCAAATAGATTGGTTAGGAGTTTTGGATTGTTGAGTATGATTTCGGGAATGAATATAGTAGATGAAACTTGCCCTACTACAGATTATGCTCAAGGTTTACTATTGATTAGGAATTCTGATTGGGCACAGCCGAATGATTGATTTTTAATTACTCTTAAATTTATTAATAGCGGAAGAAAGATTTAGCATAAAAAAACTCCTTAAGAAATTAAAGAGTTTTTTTTTTATGTTTAAACCTGTTTTTTTTTTCTACTTTTTATCAATTTGTTTGCTATGATAATAAGGCCTAGAACGACTAAAAAATGGATTAAATATGACTTAGGTTTATCATCGCCATTAACAAAAGAAAAAACTCGATTCCATCTTACTTTATTAAGACCTTTACCATCCTTCTCCAAGCTCAACCATATAAAAACGGGCTTGCCAACTACATGATCAAAAGGAACATATCCCCAAAACCTTGCGTCTAATGAATTATGACGGTTGTCTCCCATCATCCAATAATAATCTTGCTTAAAAGTATAAGTATCGCTTATTTTATCATTTATTAGAATATTATTATCGTTGATTTTTAAAGTATTATGTTCGTATTCTTCGATAATTCGTTTATAAAAAGGAAGTGATTTGAAATCTAATTTAATAGTTGCCCCTTTTTTAGGGATGTAGATAGGTCCAAAATTATCAATGTTCCAGCCTAATGATGAAATGTGAGGAAATACATTTCCATCTTCTCCTTTTGGTGTCAATTGTTTTTTAACACTTTTTACAACAGGATTGCTAGCTAATAATTTTGCTTCCTCATCTGTTAATGTTAAAAAATATTCTCCTGAATTAGTTAGTGCAAAATAGCCATTATCATATTTTAATCCTTCTCTAGCCCCGTATATAGACCTAAGTTCATCTTGGCTTATACCCTGTCCTTTAGTATCAATTAAAAAATTATACTGAGCTTTTGCACTTTTTGGCAACACCGATAATTTACCGTTAATATAAATGTTTCCATCGCGAATTTCTAAAGAGTCTCCAGCTATTCCAACACATCTCTTAACCAAGTTTGTTTTTTTATCAATAGGTTTGTAATAATTTCGATCTGGTTTGAAATCATCCATATTTCGCAAAGTGTCTGCTGGCTGATTAAAAACGACGATTTCATTGCGCTTAATCTTTTCTATCGCTGGAAGCCGAAAATATGGTAATTGAAATTTGTTTAATAATGACGTTTCCTTTTTTGTAAAATCATCATTAAATAAATAAGATTTTAAACCTAAAAAAGGAATTGAATCATGTACCATAGGCAATGCGACCGAAGTCATTGGCACTCTTGCTCCATAATTTATCTTACTTACAAACAAAAAATCTCCTGTATATAAAGTCTTTTCTAATGAAGAAGATGGGATTGTAAATGGCTGAATTATATAAGTATGGACAAGCGTAGCGACAATAATAGCAAACACAAGAGAGCCAAGCGTATCTTCTGTTTTAGATTTAGGTTGTAAATCTCTATTCTCAATATAGGTGAGTTTTGAGTTATAATTTAAAAAAGCAATATAGAAACCGAATGTTAGCAAAACAAGTACAGTATCTTTTGTGGCATTTTTGCCAAAGCTTTTAATGGTCTCTATCCAAATAACAGGAATCATCAAAAGATTGATAATAGGTGTAAAAACAAGAAAAATCCACCAGCGAGGACGTTTTATGATTACCATTAATACTACTAAATTGTAAAATGGTATAAATGACTCTAGTGGTTTTCTACCTGCTTTGATATAAAGTTTCCACGTTGATAATCCATGGACAATTTGCAAAATTAAAATTAAGATGAGCCATTGTGATAAATTCATACTTTCTAACGTTTTATTATGTAGTTGTTTTTTAAATCTAAGTTTACAATTGATTTGGTATATGTATCATTTTGCTTAATTTGTTACATAATAATGAAACAACGCGTTAAAATTATAATCTATTTAAAATAAGATTTGCGCTATGGAATTGGTAATGATCTTGATTATAAAGTGTAGTTAAATTAGTTTGTAAAAGCAAAAAGCCTGTAAATCAAAAGATCTACAGGCTTTTTGCTTTTTTGTGGGGAGAGCAGGATTCGAACCTGCGAAGTTCACACAGCAGATTTACAGTCTGCCCTCGTTGGCCGCTTGAGTATCTCCCCAAATCTGAGTGCAAATGATGATTCATTACATTCAGGAAAGTCAAAAAAAAAAAAATCCTTAATTTCTTAAGGAATTTTTGTGGGCGATGAGGGGTTCGAACCCCCGACCCCCTCGGTGTAAACGAGGTGCTCTGAACCAGCTGAGCTAATCGCCCTATTTTATTAGGGTTGCTATCATTTGTGATTGCGAATGCAAATATACATTTAGAATTTATATTTGCAAGCCTTTTTTATGAAAAAAATTGTGGGCGATGAGGGGTTCGAACCCCCGACCCCCTCGGTGTAAACGAGGTGCTCTGAACCAGCTGAGCTAATCGCCCTATTTTACTAGGCTGCTATCATTTTGTGATTGCGAGTGCAAATGTACAGCTAGATTTTGTATTTGCAAGCCTTTTTTGAAAAAAAATGAAATATTTTTTCGCGTTTTTATTTAGAAGGCTATTTTTCAAACCTTTAAAAAATGAAGTTTTTTTACTCTTTTCTTATAATTTCGTTAAAAAGCCAAATTGAGAGCTGTAATTCTTAATATTCCTTTGTAGTGATTCGACTTAGTTATACATTTGCATACCTAAAAATAGTATACTCTAATGGCACGATTTAAAGAAAATGATTTACCTAAATCAAAAATAACGGCTACTTCACTTAACAAAGCAAAAACAATTTTCACATACGCAGGACATCACAAATGGAAATTCTTCATTGGTTTGATTTTTCTGCTTTTAACGGGTGCTACCGCCCTAGCCTTTCCAAAATTAATGGGAATGCTGGTAGATTGCGTAAAAAATAAGAACAACGACGAAGCAAATACAATTGCTTTGGGGTTAGTTGTAATTCTGTTTCTACAGTCTTTTTTCTCATTTTTCAGATTATCATTATTTGTAAATTTTACCGAAAACACACTGGCAAACTTGCGTTTGGCTTTGTATACCAATCTGGTAAAATTGCCCATGACTTTCTTTTCTCAAAAAAGAGTTGGTGAATTAAACAGCAGAATCAGTGCCGATATTACACAGATTCAAGATACTCTAACAACAACAATTGCAGAGTTCTTACGTCAGTTTATCTTAATCATTGGTGGAGTTATTCTTTTAGCGACTGAAAGCTTCAAATTGACGCTATTAATGCTTTCAGTAGTACCTTTGGTAGCAATTGCGGCGGTTGTGTTTGGTCGATTTATTAGAAAATATTCTAAAAAAGTACAAGATCAGGTTGCCGAAAGCCAGGTAATTGTAGAAGAAACCATGCAAGGAATTAGTATCGTGAAAGCTTTTGCCAACGAATGGTATGAAATTGCAAGGTATAAAGGAAAAATTAGCGAAGTGGTTAAATTGGCTATTAAAGGCGGTAAATACCGCGGTTATTTTGCCTCTTTTATTATTTTCTGCTTATTCGGAGCAATTGTAGCTGTAGTTTGGTACGGAGTACGTTTGAGTATTGCAGGTGAAATGAGCGTTGGCCAGTTAATTTCGTTCGTGTTGTATTCTACTTTTGTTGGAGCTTCGTTTGGGGGAATTGCCGAATTATATGCTCAAATCCAAAAAGCAATTGGTGCAACAGAACGTGTTTTTGAATTGCTAGACGAAAATCCAGAGAAAATCAATTCAGATTCAAGTCAAAATCAAGAAAAAATAAAAGGAAATGTTACTTTCAAGAACGTAGCATTTAGTTATCCTACACGTCAAGAAGTGCAAGTTTTGAAAGATGTAAACTTCTCAGCAGAATTTGGTCAGAAAATAGCAATTGTTGGTCCTAGCGGCGCCGGTAAATCTACTATTTCTTCTCTTCTGCTTCGTTTCTACGATATTACTTCTGGAGAAATTACCGTTGACGGAAAAAATATTTATGATTACGATTTAGAAAATCTTCGCGGAAATATGAGTATTGTTCCTCAAGACGTAATTTTATTTGGAGGAACCATTAGAGAAAACATTGCATACGGAAAGCCAGACGCAACAGATGAAGAAATTATGCAAGCTGCAAAACAAGCCAACGCATTTAATTTTGTTGATGGTTTCCCTGAGAAATTTGAAACTTTGGTAGGAGAACGCGGCGTTAAACTTTCTGGAGGTCAGCGTCAACGTATTGCTATTGCAAGAGCCTTACTTAAAAACCCAAGTATTTTGATTTTAGATGAAGCTACATCATCTTTAGATAGTGAAAGCGAAAAACTAGTTCAAGAAGCTTTAGAAGTATTAATGGAAGGAAGAACGAGTATTATCATTGCTCACCGTCTTTCGACAATCAGAAACGCAGATAAAATCTTAGTTTTAGATAACGGAAAAATTTCTGAAGAAGGAACACACCAAGAATTAATAAACTTAGAAAACGGAATCTATAAGAATTTAAGCAGCCTGCAGTTTAGTAACTCTTAAAAGGAAATTTCACTTTTATAAAATCCAAATTCTAATAAAAAAAAACTCCATTTGAAAATCAAATGGAGTTTTTTTCTACATCAAATAGCAAAACCGAGAGGTTTTATATAAAAAAAGCTTCAATTTTCATTGAAGCTTTTTTTATATAAATTGTAAACTATAAACTGAGACTGAAAAATAAAAATTATTTCCCTTTTCTGCGTTTACGTTCTGCTTTAATCATAGATAATTCGCGACTTGTTTGTCCTGCTACAGAAGTATTTTCTTCTGCACGACGGATCAAGTAAGGCATAACATCTTTTACAGGTCCGAATGGTAAATATTTTGCAACATTATAACCGTTTTCAGCTAAGTTATAGCTAATATTATCACTCATTCCGTATAATTGACCGAACCAGATTCTAGAATCATTTTTAGCGATTCCTTTCTGAGCCATCATTTCCATTAATTTGTATGAACTTGATTCGTTATGAGTTCCGGCAAAAATGGCCATTTTATCAATATGCTCTAACATATATTGTACAGCATTATCATAATTTACATCGGTAGCTTCTTTAGAAACACAGATTGGAGAAACATAACCTTTTTCTTCGGCTCTTTTGTTTTCTTTTTCCATGTAAGCGCCACGAACCAATTTCATTCCAATATAAAAACCTTCTGTTTTTGCAACATCATGAAGTTTTTTAAGGTAATCTAAACGATCCCAACGGTACATTTGCAATGTATTAAATACAATAGCTTTTTCTTTATTGTATTTACGCATCATATCAGTCACCAAATCATCAGCAGCATCCTGCATCCAGCTTTCTTCACCATCAATTAATAATGCAACATCCTTTCTGTGAGCTTCGCTGCATATTTTATCGAAACGAGCTACTACTCTATCCCATTCTGCTTGTTCAGCAGGATTTAAAGTTTGTTTCTCACCTAATTTTTCATACAGTTCAAAACGTCCTAAACCTGTCGGCTTGAAAACAGCAAACGGAATTGCTAAACGTTCTTTAGCAAAATCTACTGTTCTTAAAGTCATTTCTAAAGCAGCATCAAATTGCTCTTCTTCTTCTTTTCCTTCAACCGAATAGTCTAAAACAGAAGAAACTCCTTTTGTAAACATTTTGTCTACCACAGTAAGGCAGTCATTTTCGTTTACACCGCCACAAAAATGGTCAAAAACAGTTGCTCTAATTAATCCTTCTACTGGTAAATGAGCTTTAATTGCAAAATTAGTTACAGCAGTCCCAATTCTTACTAAAGGCTCGCTGTCAATCATTTTGAAAAGAAAATAAGCTCTATCAAGTTCCGTGTCACTCTTTAGTGAAAATGCAACTTGCGTGTTATCGAATATCTTTTCCATTAAAATTTATTTTTTATGCAAATATAGAGAGTGTTTTGAATATTTTTCACTAAACAGCATCATATTTTTCAATATTCTTAACAAGAACATCTCAAAAGCTAATTTGTGAAGTAAATATTTATTTCTTGAATAATTTTAGCTTAATTTTAAAGATGCAAACCCGCATTTTAAACAAATTAGCTCGAAAGTTTGAATATTATTACGTTTAAAATGCCTTATTTTGCGCTTTCAAAACAACAAAAGAATTATGCAATCTATTCAAGCCAATAATTATCTCGTACATTTTAATGAGAATGCTTACGAAGCTTTAAATAAACATTTAAGAGAAAGTAAATATTCTAATATATTTATAATTGTTGATGATCAAACTAATGAGTATTGTTTATCTAAATTTATTCCAGTTTTGGAAACAGATTTGGCAATCGAAATCATCGAGTTTGAAGCTGGAGAAGCAAATAAAAATATCGAAACTTGTATTGAGATCTGGAATATTTTGACAGAACTTGGAGCTGACAGAAAATCGCTTATTATTAATTTAGGAGGCGGTGTTGTTACAGACTTAGGCGGTTTTGTTGCTTCTACTTTTAAAAGAGGTGTAGATTTCATTAATATCCCTACTACTTTATTATCTATGGTTGATGCTTCTGTTGGAGGAAAAACAGGAGTTGATTTAGGAAATCTAAAAAATCAAATCGGCGTTATAAACGTGCCGCAAATGGTTTTGATTGATACACAATACTTGGAAACTTTGCCACAAAGCGAAATGCGTTCTGGCCTAGCAGAAATGCTAAAACACGGTTTAATATATGATGCGCCTTATTGGAGACAGTTTTCAGATTTAAAATCGATTGTTTTTGATGAATTGGATCAATTGATTTATCGTTCTGTAGAAATTAAGAATGAAATCGTTATTCAAGACCCAACAGAGAAAAATATCCGTAAAGCTCTAAACTTCGGGCATACATTAGGTCACGCTATTGAAGGCTATTTCTTAGAAAGCGAAGAAAAAACTACTTTATTGCATGGAGAAGCGATTGCAGTCGGAATGATATTAGAAAGTTATATTTCGCTTCAAAAAGGATTGATTTCTGAACAAGAATACAGAGAAATAAAAGCGGTAATTAAAGACATATACGATGATGTAATTTTTGAAGAAAATGACATTGATCCGATCTTAGAATTGCTAATTCACGACAAAAAAAATGAATACGGTTTAATTCAATTTGCATTGATTGAAGGAATCGGAAAAATAAAAATTAACCAATCCGTTGAAAATAAATTGATTCTAGAAGCGTTTCAGGATTATAAATCTTAAACTTTTTTTAATCAAAAGCGTTGCATTTGGTATATATTATTTTTTACATTTGCCCCATGAAAACAAACAAGCAGCAAAGGCACTTTAGCTCTTACAGAAACAGACTCAACAGTTCTTTATTAAGAATGTTGAACCGTTTTTATAATAGTAAAAGCCCTTTTTGTTTTGATGTTTTCCAATGTACAAAAGCTGAGCATGAAAAACTGCCTATTATATTTGCCAATATTAGAGTTTGAATTTAAGATTAAGCCCCAAAAAGCATAAAATTAAAGTAAAATACAATCTCTAAACATTGATAAATAAATGAATACAAAATATTCTGATCTAATAAACCAAACATACTACTTTCCACAAGAGGAATTTAAACTAAACAAAGACAACCTATTATTTCACAACATCGATTTGATGAAATTGGTTGAACAATATGGTACGCCATTAAAGTTTACTTATTTACCTCAGATTTCTGAAAACATCAACAAAGCAAAAGCATGGTTCAGAAAATCAATGGAAAAAAATAAATACGAAGCAAAATATTACTATTGTTATTGTACAAAAAGCTCTCATTTTGAATATATTATGAATGAAGCTTTCAAGAATAACATTCACATCGAAACATCATCTGCTTTTGATGTAAATATTGTGGAGAATTTATTAGAAAACGGTAAAATCAACAAAAGTACATATGTAATTTGTAATGGTTTTAAAAGAGACGAGTACATTGGCAACATCGCAAGATTAATCAACAACGGACATAAAAACACTATTCCGATTATTGATAACTACGAAGAGTTAGATTTGCTTCAAGCAGAAATTAAAGGAAAATTCAAAATCGGAATCCGTATTGCTGCCGAAGAAGAACCTAAATTTGAGTTTTATACTTCTAGATTAGGTATTGGTTACAAAAACATTGTTTCTTTCTATAAAAAACAAATCCAGGAGAATGATAAATTAGAGCTGAAAATGCTTCACTTTTTCATCAATACTGGTATAAACGATACTTCATATTACTGGAATGAGCTTGTAAAATGTATAAAAGTATACATTGCTCTTAAGAAAGAGTGCCCTACTCTAGACGGTTTAAACATCGGAGGTGGTTTTCCAATTAAAAACTCACTTGCCTTTGAGTATGATTATCAATACATGATTGATGAAATTATCAATCAGATTAAAATTGCTTGTGATGAAGCCGAAGTTGATGTTCCAAATATTTTTACGGAATTTGGATCGTTTACTGTAGGTGAAAGCGGTGGTGCAATCTATCAGATTTTGTATCAAAAACAACAAAATGATAGAGAAAAATGGAATATGATCGATTCATCTTTCATTACCACTTTACCAGATACGTGGGCTATAAACAAACGTTTTATTATGCTGGCAGTAAACCGCTGGAATGATACTTACGAACGGGTTCTGTTAGGAGGTCTTACTTGTGATAGTGACGATTATTACAATTCTGAACAAAACATGAACGCCATTTATTTGCCTAAATACAACAAAGAGAAACCTTTATATATCGGATTCTTTAATACTGGCGCTTATCAAGAAACAATTGGAGGATACGGTGGTCTGCACCACTGTCTGATTCCGCAACCTAAACACATTTTAATTGATCGTGATGAAAATGGAATTCTGGCAACCGAGGTTTTCTCAGAACAACAGACTTCAGACGATGTATTGAAGATTTTAGGATACAAAAAAAAGGTGTAAAAAAAACGGCAGATTAAGTAATAATTTTTCTTAAAAAATTCTTAATTTGCATTAACATCCTAAAAGGTTAAACTTTTTAATTCAAAAAAAACAAAAAAATGAAAGGACCAATCAGTCAGTTTATTGAAAAACACTATTTGCATTTTAATTCTGCTTCATTAGTAGATGCAGCAAAAGCATACGAGCAGCAATTAGCTGATGGTGCTAAGATGCTGGTAAGTATGGCTGGCGCAATGAGTACAGCAGAAATTGGAAAAATTTTTGCCGAAGTAATCAGACAAGACAAAGTGCATATTATTTCATGTACTGGAGCAAACTTAGAAGAAGACATCATGAATTTAGTAGCTCATTCTCACTACGAGAGAGTTCCTAATTACCGTGATTTGACACCAGAAGACGAATGGGCCTTGTTAGAAAGAGGATTAAACCGTGTTACAGATACGTGTATTCCTGAGCATGAAGCTTTCCGTCGTTTACAAAAACACATTTACAAAATTTGGAAAGATGCAGACGACAAAGGAGAGCGTTACTTCCCACACGAATTTATGTATAAAATGTTATTGTCTGGCGTTTTAGAAGAATATTATGAAATTGATCTAAAAGATAGCTGGATGTATGCAGCTGCAGAGAAAAATTTACCAATTATCGTTCCAGGATGGGAAGATAGTACAATGGGTAATATCTTTGCTTCATACGTAATTAAAGGAGAATTAAAAGCGTCTACCATGAAATCTGGAATTGAGTACATGACTTTCCTTGCAGATTTGTATTCTAAAAACAGTTCAAACGGAATTGGATTCTTCCAAATCGGTGGTGGTATCGCTGGTGACTTCCCTATCTGCGTAGTACCAATGTTGTATCAAGATATGGAAATGCACGATGTTCCATTTTGGAGCTATTTCTGCCAAATCTCAGATTCAACAACTAGTTATGGTTCTTATTCTGGGGCAGTTCCAAATGAAAAAATCACTTGGGGTAAATTAGACATCAAAACCCCAAAATTTATTATTGAATCGGATGCTACGATTGTTGCTCCGTTAATTTTTGCATATTTATTAGATTTATAAAATAATTTATGAAAAGAGTTATAGTAGACTACGCCAAACTTACCAACGAAATTTTAAACCTTTTGGTAGAAAAATTTCCTGATGGTTATGATGATTCGGATGTAATCCGTTTTAGAAATGCTAAAAACGAATTGGTTGAAGCTGTTGAAGTTCGTACTGAAGACACAATTTATTTGGTAAAAATTAGTACTAAACTTGCTGACAGAATTGAAAACTACGATGAAGATGATGATTTAGATGTGGATGTAGATGCAATTGCACCAGTAAAAGGATTGGATCTTGATGATGATATTAGCAATGACGATGACGAAGATGATGATAATCAAGACAAACCTGATTCTGATGGTGGCGACGACGACGATGATGATGACGATGATAAAGCAGACACTGATTATGATGAAGATGAAGAAGATGAAGATTAATACATTTTCTTTTCTATAAATAAAAGGAACTCTATTTGGAGTTCCTTTTTTTATAATAATGCAATACAAATTCAACAAATTATATTTTTATTTTTATAGGATTATTTTTACATTTAAATCTTAAACAAAAAATATACGCCTATGACTTCAGAAATTTTACATACTACATTAAAAGAAAATTTTGGTTTCGAGAAATTTAGACCAAATCAAGAAACTATAATTAATACGATACTATCTGGACAAGATACTTTGGCAATTATGCCTACTGGTGGTGGAAAATCAATATGTTTCCAGCTCCCAGCTTTAATCTTGCCTGGAATTACAGTTGTAATATCACCTCTGATTGCATTAATGAAGGATCAAGTAGATAGTCTAAAAACCAACGGAATATCAGCTTGTTACATTAATAGTTCCCAATCATCACAAGAACAGCAATATTATATTGATAACTTAAAATCAAATCATTTTAAATTAATTTACATAGCTCCCGAAAGTCTTTCTTATTTAGATATGGCTTTCAACGAGTTAAATATTAGTTTAATAGCAATTGACGAAGCGCATTGTATTTCATCTTGGGGACATGACTTTAGACCTGCCTATACTAATTTGGGTTATCTAAAAAGCCGCTTCCCTTCTACTCCAATATTGGCGCTAACTGCTACAGCTGATAAAGCAACGCGTACCGATATAACCAAGCAATTAAATCTGAAAAATCCGAAAACATTTATCGCTTCTTTTGATCGGGCAAATCTAAGTCTGGAAGTCCGTCCTGCTTTGGATCGAGTTAAACAAATAATTGATTTTATTGAAAACAAACCCAACGAATCGGGAATAATTTATTGCTTAAGCCGTAAAACTACCGAAGAGTTAGCAGAAAAATTGAAAAAAAACGGTGTAGAAGCTAAAGCGTATCATGCTGGTCTTGATAATGAAACGCGTGCTAAAACGCAAGATCAATTTATAAACGACGATTGTCAAGTAGTTTGCGCTACTATCGCTTTTGGAATGGGAATTGACAAATCGAATGTTCGCTGGGTGATTCATTACAATTTACCAAAAAATATTGAGGGTTATTATCAGGAAATTGGCCGTGCCGGACGTGATGGACTTCCGGCTGAAACAGTATTGTTTGAAAGTTATGCAGATGTGATTCAATTGCAAAAATTTGCTTCCGAAGGATTGAACTCTGATATTCAGCTTGCAAAATTAGATAGAATGAAGCAGTATGCTGACGCTGTAAGCTGCCGTAGAAAAATTCTACTTTCTTATTTTGGTGAATTGGTCACTGAGAACTGCGGAAACTGCGATATTTGCAAAAATCCTCCAACTTTTTTCGATGGAACGATTCTCGCGCAAAAAGCTTTGTCTGCTATTGTGCGTTTAAAAGAATCTGAGCCTTTGGCAGTAATTGTCGATTTTTTAAGAGGCTCGAGAAATGCATATATTTACGAAAAAAATTATCAAGAGCTAAAAACGTACGGAATTGGACACGACGTTTCTTGGTACGACTGGAATCAATATCTTATTCAGCTTATCAATTTAGGATATTGCGAAATTGCCTTTCATCAGCATAATAAAATTTTGCTTACCCCTTTTGCAAAGAAAGTTTTGTTTGAAGGAGAACAAGTTAAACTGACAACTGTTGTGAAAAAGGTAATTGACAAAACTGAGGTTAAAGAATCCAAACCAAAAGCGTCTAAAAATTCTCTTTTTGAAACTCTTAGAAAACTACGCTACGAAATTGCTCAAGAAGAAGAAGTTCCTGCTTATGTTATTTTTAGTGATGCTTCTCTTCGTCAAATGGAAATCTTAAGACCTATGAGCGATGAAGAGTTTCTTTCTGTAGAAGGTGTCGGGAAAGCGAAACTGGAAAAATATGGAGCAGATTTCATTAAAGCAATTATTGAATTTGAAAGAAATAAATCTGTTGTAAAAAAAGAGAAAAAAGACAATACTTATAAAAAGACTCTGGAATTATTTCAAAATGGAGTTTCAGTAGAAGAAATTGCAGAACAGCGCGATTTGAGCTCAACTACAATTATTTCGCATTTAGCAAAATTATATGTTGATGGTCATGATTTAGATTTAAGCCAGTTTGTCTCTGAAGACGAAATCTTAAAAATTGAAAAAGCTCAGATAGAACTAGAAAATCCAAATGCATTAAGACCTTACTTTGATTATTTTGAAGAAAAAATGTCTTATGATAAAATTCGATTTGGATTGGCGTTTTTGGAGAAAAAACTTAAATAAGTTTGTCATCTTGACGAAGGAAAGATCACACTAGAAATTTGACAAAGAGTAGTTAAGCACCAAACCCGACAGGTTTTAAAAACCTGTCGGGTTTACTGAATATAAAATCAATAAGAAATCCCAAACTCCAACGAAATTGGAATTTGGGATTTTAAATTTTCAAATATTTAATTTTTACAAATATCTTTCTTCAAAAACTTTCTGATGATGTTTCTGATGCCCAATCATGACAAAACCTAAAGCACGAACAGAAATCGGATTATTAGATGCTGTTCCAATTCTTTTTAGTTGTTCTTCAGATAAACTTTTGTAAAACAATAAAGTCGAATGTCTTACAGCTGAAAACTCAGTAAGCAAATCTTGAATACTTCTGCTGTTTGAGTTTGTGTTATCTGCATAATCATTTTCTTCAAAACTTGGCAAAGGCGTTTTATCGTTTCTTGAAAAACGCAAAGCGCGATATGCAAAAATTCTTTCAGTATCAATAACATGCTGAATGATATCTTTGATCGTCCACTTCCCTTCCGCGTAGCGATAATCAAATTTATCCATTGGAATATTTTGCACAAATCGGATAAACTCATGAAGTGAAATTTCTAATTCTTCAATCAAAATTCCATCTCCAGCTGCTTTTAAATAGGTTCCAAAATGGCCTGAATATTCATTATCTAATAATTCTGCTGCTTTCATTTTTTATATTTTAAGCTGAATTTCTACTTGCGTTCGTATTTCCAAATAATGATCTTGTTACGATTTTCTCGTAAACTTTAACTAATTCTTCATTAGGAACTTCGGCTTTATTTAACTCATTAATTCTCAATAAAGCATATTGCTGAATAGTCAATAACGGCAAAACAATACGCTCTCTAATCTGAATTGAGGCAATACCATCAGGATAATTTTCCATCAAGGTTTTGTGTCCAGCAATTTTCAATAAAAGACGTTTTGTTTCTGAGAACTCATCATAGATAATCTGCCAGAATTCACCAAACTCAGGATCATTTTTCATATAAGCGGTCAATGGCAAGAAAGATTTTGCTAACGACATCATACTATTTTCAAGCAATGTTTTGAAAAATAATGAATTATGATACAAATCACTTACTTTATCCCACTGTCCAGATTCCTCAAAATGTTTTAAAGCCGAACCAACTCCAAAGAATCCTGGTACATTTTGTTTCAACTGGCTCCATGAACCTACAAACGGAATTGCTCTTAAATCAGCAAAATCTAATGATTCAGATTTACTTCTTTTAGAAGGGCGGCTTCCAATGTTAGTTTTTGAATAATATTTCAGCGTACTCATTTTTTCTAAGTACGGAATAAATTTTGGGTGATTTTTGAAACTTAAATATTTATCATACCCCAAATTAGCTAAATCTGTCAAAATTTGAGTTTCATCTGCAGTCAGTTCATTTTTTTCTTTGCTAAAAACTTGATTGGTAACACCTGCACTTAATAAGTTCTCGATATTATAACGGCAAGAATCTAAAGTTCCAAAATTAGAGCTAATTGTTTGCCCTTGCACTGTAATCTGAATTTCGTTGTTTTCAATTTTTGGCCCAAGAGACGCATAGAATTTATGTGTTTTTCCACCGCCACGAGCAGGAGGCCCACCACGTCCATCAAAGAAAATAGCTTTAATTCCGTATTCTCGAGAGATTTTTGTTAATGAAATTTTAGCTTGATAAATACTCCAGTTCGCCATTAAATAACCGCCATCTTTAGTTCCATCAGAGAATCCAAGCATAATTGTTTGTTTGTTTCCTCTAGATTTCAAATGTTTAGCATATTCTGGATTGGTATACAACTGCTCCATTATAGAATGCGCATTTTGCAAATCGTCTACAGATTCAAAAAGCGGAATAATATCTACAGTTGGTTTTTCCCAATTATTCAAACGAATCATCGCAAAAGTTTCCATTACATTCAAGGCACTTTCGTTATTACTAATGATATAACGATTTGCTCCTTCTTCGCCATTATTTTGCTGAATGGTTTTAATTGCTTGTACAGACTCTAAAGTGTATCTTGTAATTTCGCTTTCAAAATCAGCAGGATTTAGATTCCCCTTAACTTTCGATAAAACATCAATTTTTTGATCTTCCGTCAACTCGAAATAATTTTTAGGAAAAACATCAGAACCAGAATTCAAATAATAGTTTACAACATCTTTGAAAACCGCGTTGTGAATTTTACTATTCTGACGAATATCTAAAGTAGCAAAATGGAATCCGAATAAATTAATTTTTACTAGAAGCGCGTCCAATTCATCCAAATATAAAGATTGATGTTTCTCAATAATTATAGTTCGAATTTTGTTCAATTGCGTTAATAATTCCTCTAACGTGATAAAAATATCTCCTTTAGAATAAAATACAGAACGATAAAGTTTATGTTCAAGTTCTGCAACCAAATCATCTACACCAGAGAAAGTTAGCTTACGTTTTAAATTTCTCATTTCTACATAATAGCACTTTAAAATTGAAGTACGCAAACGATCTGCAACTTTAAGCGTTATATCTGTAGTAACAAAAGGATTTCCGTCACGATCACCTCCCGGCCAAAATCCAAGTTTGATTAATTGGTTCTCGATTGGATTTCCGTGTAGAATATTTTTCTGTAGATAATGAACAATTTCTCCAGCAGTAGCATAAAATACATTCTCTAGATACCAAATTAAACTTACAGCTTCGTCGTAAGGATTTGGCTTTTCTTTCTGAATGAAAGGTGTTTTTCCTAACTGAGCAAGTAATTGTTTAATCTCCAAAAGATCATTTTTACGAATCGCTTCTGTCAAGTCATTGATAATTCCTAAAACTGGTCCAGGATAAAATTGAGTTGGGTGTGCTGTTAAAACTGTACGAACATTAAAGCTTTCAAGAAATTCGATCAATTCATCATCTTTCTCTTTTGCATCAGATTTCTCTTTAATGTCACGAAGAGATCCGCGTCCTTCCATGTTGTTAACCTCTGGAAAAGCAGCGTCTTCAATAGCGTCAAACAATACAATTTGGCGTTCTATATATTGAATAAATCGAAACATTAAATCGATTTTTTCATCTTCAGAAACGTTGTTTAAGAATTTATTTGAGAAGAAATCTACAATTTCTTTTGGTGTTTCCTGTTTTTTAAAGCCCGTTTCGCAAGTCTCTGTAAACAAAGGAAGTAAAACTCCTGTATTGTCTATAGAATCAAAAGGTAATGTTATAAAAACACTATTATAAATGTGGTATTTTGAGAGAACGTCTTGATTAAAACGCTCAATTTTCGGCAACGTATACATAATCGTGTTATAGTTGGTTGGTTAATTAGTCATAAAAAAACCCCAAGAATAAACTTGAGGTATATTTTAATATAGCATTCAAGAAAAGTTATTACATATTTTTGAAAATAGTATGCATCAAACGCTTCTTATCGTTTATACTTTCCTCTAATGAAATCATAGTTTCTGTTCTGTAAACACCATCAATATCGTCAATCATAAAGATAACCTCTTTCGCGTGCTTAGTGTCTTTTGCTCTAATTTTGCAAAAGATATTGAATTTTCCAGTAGTTACAGAAGCTACAGTTACGAATGGAATTTGATTGATTCGCTCTAATACAAATTTAGTCTGAGATGTATTATTAAGGAAAACCCCAACATAAGCAATAAATGAATAACCTAATTTATCGTAATCTAAGGCTAATGAAGATCCCATGATGATACCGGCATCTTCCATCTTTTTAACTCTAACGTGTACTGTACCAGCAGATATCAATAGTTTTTTTGCAATGTCAGTAAACGGAACTCTCGTATTGTCTATTAACATATCTAAAATCTGGTGATCTACTTCATCTAAACGAAATTTACTCATAATTGTTTAATTAATATTACTAATTGCTATTACAAAGTATAAAATTATATATAAAAAACAACAAATTCACATAAAAATTAACTTTTTATTAATCCGTTAACAAATTTAACATTTTTATTTAAATAAAAATTTGCTTTTTGACCCGTTTTAGGAAAGTTTTGGAAATCGTCCGAATATTCTGCGCCTTTTGCGTCGTATTCGTAGTGACCAAAATAATTTTCCAACTCGCCTACTTCAACAATGTAAGCGTTAAAATGAATCTTATTTTCGATTAATTCTTCTTTGTATTGTGCGACAAAATTCGTAATAATTTCGATACCATCATAATTTATTTTGACATTTTTATACATAAAATCATAAAAAACCACATTATTTTGTGAAATATTCAAATATTCGCCAAATCTATTATCAACTAAATCGTTTTCGGATATCAGTTTGAAGCTCTGAATTAACGCGAAAAATATGAATTTTCTTGTAATTTCGCGCTCATAATCCCCAGGAAAGTGTCCTGCCTCAAATAGTATAGTTGGAACACCTAAAAATTGAAAAGTGTCTCCTATACAATTAATATTGAAGGAGTCATCGAAACGTCCAACTTGTCCTGGAATATATTTTTGAAGTTCTTCATTGATTCCAGCAATTACATTTATAGCTTTTAATCTATTGTCATTCACTTCCCTTTCTTCATTATAAGAAGGAGCCAAAAAAGATACTGTTGCAGGTTTTCCAGTTGTGCCTGCTCCAAATATTGTACGCTGATCGTGTAGATTAAAACAGAAATCTGGTTTAAATTTTTCAAATACTTCACGTAAAACTTTACTTTCTGGTTGTGTAAGATCTTGCGAATCACGATTTAGATCTATTTCATTAGCATTTGCTCTTGTGTAAAGTCTTGCTCCATCTGGATTAAGCATTGGTATACAGTAAAACGTAAAAGTCTCTAGCATTTGCTTTGCAAAATCGGTATTATCATTCAATAAATTAATGAAATCAAATAGAGCTTTTGTCGTTGTGCTTTCGTTTCCATGCATTTGTGACCAAAGATAAGCACGAGTTTTTCCAGTTCCGACTTGATAACTATATATAGGTTCGCCTAGAACAGATGTGCCAATAGTCTGCACTTGACCATTTGTATTTAGTTTATCTAAAAGTGGTTTAATATGGTCTAAAGTGATATATCTGCCAGAGATAGACTGTTCCTTGTATTGAGTAAAAAGCTGTTCTAAATTCATTGTGTTTCTATTAGTTTACAAAAGTAAACATCTTTATTTTTACAATTGTAAACAGTAGAAAAAATTAATAATTTAGAATTGTAAACAGTTTTAAGAGAGAGGCGATCTTACTATTGATAACTTGTTTTAATTGAGCTTTTTAAATTTACATATAGTATCTAAATTGATTAATTTCAGTTAATTATAAATATTTATTTCAATTTTAAATTTAACATAAAAATGAACTCTATTTAAAATTGCAACAATAATATTCGAATACTGTTTCTTTTTGTTTACATTTGTGAATGATAGAATTTAAAGCAGGAATTTACAATGGTAAACATAGATGATTTTGTAAAAAGACTTGAATCTGTATTGGATTATTATGGTTTAAACGCATCTGCATTTGCTGATAAAATTGGTGTGCAACGTTCTAGTATGTCTCACCTTTTATCAGGAAGAAATAAGCCAAGTTTAGATTTTGTAATGAAAATTCTAGAAGTTTTTCCAGATGTAGATTTATATTGGATTCTGATCGGAAAAGGAACTTTTCCTAAAAGCAATAACGAGGAATCGACAGAAATTGAAAAAACTTCCTCTCCTATTGTATCGAATGAGAATATGGGGAATGATTTATTTTCGGTTGTAGAAATAAATTCGGAAGAAGAAAAAATAGAAACCAAAAAATCTCATGTTCTAAAAAATGAAAAATTTAGTTTGCAAGATGATGAAATTGAAAAAATAGTGATATTCTATAAAAACGGCACTTTTAAGGCCTATTCTCCATAGTTCAAAAATTAGCGCGTATTTGACTATTTGTCCAGAAAAATTTCAAATATGCGATTCTCACGCGTTTGGAAAAATTCTCAGAAATTACAATTTAATTCCGTTTTCAGGAATTTTTCCTAAAACACCTTTATAATGTTCTTTCAAAACTTCGAAATCGGCTTCATAATCTCCGGTTGGCAAAAATGGCTTACCAAGATTTACTTCTTTTTTTCCCCAATCAAAAGCAACAGGAACAATTGGCACTTTCGCTTTAAGCGCAATAAAATAAAATCCTGTTTTTAGCTCATTCACTTTTTTTCTAGTTCCTTCTGGAGCCACAGCCAAACGAAAGACTTCTTTTCGTTCAAAAATTGCGGCAATTGCATCAACTTTATTCAATCCACCTGATCGGTCTAACGGTTCTCCTCCAACATTTCGAAAATAAAATCCAAAAGGAAATCTAAATAATTCCTTCTTTGCTACAAAATTCATCTGCAATCCCGATATGCCGCGAGTAAAAAGACCAATGTAAAAGTCATGATTACTTGTATGAGGCATCACCACCAATACACATTTTTTCACTTCGGCGTTTTCGATTCCTACTATTTTCCAGCCCATTAGCTTGAAAAATATGAATTTGTAAAATAGTTTTTTCATTAAAGGTTTATTATTTGGTGCAAAATAAAAGATTTAATGGTAAATTTGAGTAAAAGCATAAGAAATGATTCGAAAATTTTTCAGTTATATAATTCCAATAAAAATATTTAAGAAAAAATCGGCCAGAAGTAAAATGATCGAAGTTACTTGGGCAAACGGGGAATTAGTACTGGACACTGAAAACACAAATTATTCATATGGAAGTTTACAGCGTATATTAAGGTATGGGCTTCGAAACATTGGTTACGATAAAATAGTAGAAATGGATCACATTCTATTATTAGGAGTTGCTGGCGGAAGTGTCGTTAAAACATTAGTAGACGAAATAGCATACAAGGAAAAAATAACTGGAGTTGAAATTGACCCAGATATGATTCAGATAGCCAATCAGTATTTCAATCTTAATCAAATTAAACAGTTAGAAGTTGTTATTGACGATGCTTTTGAATTTGTACTGAAAACGAAAGACAAATACGATCTAATTATAATAGACATTTTTGAAGACACCCATATGCCAAACTTTTTGTTTGAAAAGTTTTTCGTTGATAGAGTTTGCACACTTTTAAAAGATGATGGTTTTGTTTTGTTCAATACCATGATTTTAGACGAAGCGCACAATGTTAGAAATAGAAAGTATGTTGCCGAAGTCAATCCAAAAATATTTAAAACAAAGATGCTGCCCCGCATTGAAGTCCATAACGAATTAATAATTATAAACAAAGTTGCTTAAATTTTATGAAACCCCTTTCTTCAATCTTAAACGCCCTGCCACCTACTAAAGTTATTGATGCCTCAATTAATCTTTCTGAATATGTCCCATTAAATTTGTCCGTTTCAAATCAGGAATTGGTCGATAAAAAACTGGACACTTCAGAAGATTTTGAAAAATATATTTCAAATTATCTAAAAGAAAACAATGCCAAAGTTGCCTTTGGAGGTTATATAGAAGGTCGATTTTTATATCAAAGAAGTCCCATTTTTTTGGATGCTTCAAAACCAGAACGTAATATTCATATTGGATTAGATTTGTGGGCAGAAGCCGGAACCACAGTGCTTGCAGCTTTAGATGGAAAAGTGCATAGTTTTAAAAACAACGAGGGTTTGGGCGATTACGGCCCTACTATTATATTAGAACACGAAGTTGAAAAGGAAAAATTTTATACTTTATACGGACATTTATCGTTAGAAAGTATAGAGAATCTAAAGATCGGAGACTATTTTAGGAAAGGTGAAAAGATTGCCTGCTTAGGAAACGCCTCAGTAAATGGAGATTACGCCCCTCATGTCCATTTTCAAATTATTCACAATATTGGTGATTATCAAGGAGACTATCCTGGTGTCTGCAATACAGGCGACCTTAACTTTTATATCGAAAATTGTCCCGATCCTAACTTATTATTAAAAATTACTTAAATAGTTATGAAGAAAGCAGGATTGATTATATGTTTGTTGTTATTAATTGGATGTAAATCTAAAACCGTAAGCAGAGATACAGAAGATTTAAAAATAAAAAAAGTTTCTGGAGCAGATGTAAATGCAAATCAGCAGCGTAAAGCTTATGATTTAGGAAAAAGAGTTTTAGAAACTTGTAATACTTCAAAATTTAAACCTTTTAATGAAACTGAAGTTACTAAATCGGTTATGGAAAATACAACAGAAGAACGTTTAACCAAAACCTGCCAAAGATTTAGACAATACTACGGAAGTTTTATAGATTTAAAATTAGATGGAGTTTACAGAACCAAAAATGAAGTCATTTACCGTTATCATGCTTTGTATACAAAAAAAGTTGCCAATAAAGAATTACGCATTTTTGTAAATGAAGACAATCTTGTTTCTGCCATAAAATCTATGGATTGGGATGAGAAATTTGATGCCAAATTAGCCGATCAATAAATTAAGATACCTATGAATTTTAAACTGCCACTTTTTCTTTTATTATTTGTTTCAATACTTGCTTCAGCACAGCAAACTATAAGTGTAAAAGGATCTGCACCTTATCCTGCAACACAAGAATATACTTTCATCTGCGAAAAATATGCTTATTCTGGCGAAATAAATGTTCAAATAGCTAAAACAGAAAAAGGAGGTGTTTTAAAACTAACTGTTTCTACAGCAAATGACAAAGCAAAGATTGCTGGTGGTGTCTACGTCGATTTGACAAATGCCGATGTAATTGCATGTACAGACAAAAATGTAAAAGAATCTTCAGAGGGTAAAACAACTGCCTACTATTATTTTACGCCTGCAGAATGGTTGAAGCTTAAAAAGACTGATATTTATGCAATTAGATTTATAATTGCTGGTGGGCCAGATATTTCAGGAAATCTAACTGGACATTTTACTGCATATAGTAAAGTAAAGTATTTCTCAACAGCATTTGATAAGTCAAAAAAAACATTTGATACAGCTAAAGAAATTAGTGTTTTGTAATGATTTTTTAATATAATAAATCTTATATTTAACATAAATATTTTTTTATGAATGCAAATGAAACCTTGATTACAAAATTCTATACTGCTTTCGCGAATGCAGACGCCAAAACAATGAGCGAATGTTATCATCCAAAAGTTCATTTTATCGATCCAGCTTTTGGTTTGTTGAAAGAAGAACAGGTTTCTAAAATGTGGGAAATGTTGCTTTTAAAGAGTAAAGGGAATTTAAAAATTGATTTTTCAAATGTAAAAGCTGATGATTTTACAGGCTCTGCAAATTGGACAGCAACCTATAATTTCAGTAAAACCAATAGAAAAGTCATCAATAAAATTGCAGCCGAGTTTGTTTTCCAAGACGGATTAATCATCAAACATACTGATAATTTTGATGTTTGGAAATGGTCAAAACAAGCCTTTGGCTTAACAGGTTATTTATTAGGTTGGACTGGTTTTTTCCAGAAAAAAGTACAGGCACAAGCTTTATCGTCATTACAACAATTTCAGAAAAATAAATAAAACTACATCCTTTAAAAAGTATATTAGATTTAAACCTCAGTATCTGCCTCTCTCCGATTATAATTATTTTGTTGCTTATTATTTTACTAAAAGTATTAATTCTAAATGCTGATGAAAGAAATCGTACACAAAAAATTAAATCAATTACAGGCAACTGCAATCTGCGGAAACGATATTAGTTCTTCTTGTCTTTATGTTTCTGCTTTAACCATTTTGTATGCAGGACAATATGCTTGGATTTCTCTTCTAATTGTTGCTGTTGTTTTATTTTTGTTTAGAAAAATTTACGCCGAAGTCGTTGGTGCAATTCCTTTAAATGGTGGCGCTTACAACGTTTTATTAAATACTTCAACAAAACGTTTGGCTTCTATTGCAGCAACTTTGACTGTTCTGTCTTATATGGCAACTGCCGTAATTTCAGCATCTGAAGGTATGCATTATCTACACGGAATTTTTGAAGGTCTTAATGTTACCATCGCTACAGTAGTGGTTTTAGTTCTATTTACAGGATTAGCAATTTTAGGAATTGGAGAATCTGCATTTGTGGCCGTTATCATTTTTATGACTCATATTGGTACTTTGACCTTGCTGGTTTTGGCATCTGTTTGGTTTGTTTTAATGCATGGCTTAGACACATTTCATATCAATTGGCAAACTCCGATTGCTTCAGGAAGTATAAAAACAGCTCTTTTTCTTGGATTCTCTGCAGCTATGCTTGGAATTTCTGGATTTGAAAGTTCTGCTAATTTTGTTGAAGAGCAAGAACAAGGCGTTTTTCCTAAAACATTACGAAACATGTGGGGAATTGTCAGTTTCTTTAATCCTGTAATCGCAATATTATTGATAAGTGTGATTCCACTCGCAAAAGTTGGAGAAAACAAAGAATCGCTTCTAGCTCATTTGGGAGAAACAACAGGCGGATCTTGGCTTGCTTGGCTAATTTCTATAGATGCCGTTCTTGTTCTTTGTGGAGCTGTTCTGACTTCATTTGTTGGTGTTTCGGGACTTTTAAACCGAATGACGTTAGATCGAATTTTACCTAACTATTTTCTAAAACAAAACAAAAGAGGTTCACATTACCGAATCGTTTTAAGTTTTTTAATTCTTTGTTTGTCTGTTCTTTTTGCCACAAATGGACACTTAGAATCTTTGGCAGGAGTGTATACGTTTTCTTTTCTAGCAGTAATGGCTCTTTTCGGAATTGGAAATTTGCTTTTAAAGTATAAACGCAACAAACTCCCGAGACCAGAACGTGCGCGTGGGATTGCGGTTGTAACTGCTGTAGTTTTTGTGATTGCTGCCTTTTTTGGAAATATGCTTCTCAATATCAATTCGTTTTATACTTTCTTGCAATATATGGTTCCAGCATTAATCTTTGTCTGGATTATGCTAAATCGTGTTATTTTAATACGTTTATTAATCGAAGCATTAGAATATTTTTATCAGCCTCTGCGTAAAATGGTCGTATTAAGCAATCGTTATTTAGAGAAATTAAGCTCCAAGATTAATTCTCAAGAATTTGTATTTTTTACAAAAGGTGACGACATTACCATTTTGAATAAAGTTTTGCAATATGTTGAAGACAACGAAACTACAAAGAAATTGAAAATTGTTCATGTCAAAAAAGATGCTGTAGATAACGAAGCGCTCAAAAAAGATTTGGAAGTCTTAGATCGTGCTTATGACAGTCTCGACATTGAATTTATAGAAATTGAAGGCGTATTTGGTCCAGAAATAATTGACGAACTTTCTCAAAAATGGAACATTCCAAAAAACTTTATGTTCATTGGTTCTCCTGGAAATAAATTTTCTTATCGAGTTGCCGACTTAGGCGGTGTTCGATTGATTATGTGATTTTTTTTAAGTTTTTCTCCTTTGAGACCTCAATAAACGCAAAAATTATCAAATAAAATTTATAAAAATCTTTACAATCTTTGCGTTAAAAGAAATAGCCACAAATTATAAAGATTAAAAGGATTTAAAAAAAATCTGCGTTAATCAGTATAATCTGTGGCTAAAAAATCTTTATTTTTTTTTAGTAAAATCTAAGATTTAAACCAGCTTTCCACTAATTCATCTTCAAACGAAGTTGCATCTTTATGGATAAACTCATTTCGATTTTTATCGTAAGAATAATCTAAAGCCCAAGTTTTATGGTTTGCGGCCAATTCTTTGATACTATTACAAACAAAAGCAATTTCGTCATCAGTTGTCGTTGGGTGAATTGACATTCTAATCCATCCCGGCTTTTTGATTAAATCCCCAATCGTAATTTCATTAACCAATTTATTAGAAGTTTCTTGATCAACATGCAATAAGTAATGACCATAAGTTCCTGCACAACTGCATCCTCCTCTAGTTTGGATTCCAAAACGATCATTTAAGATTTTAACTCCTAAATTAAAGTGAAGATCATCAATAAAAAACGAAACTACGCCAAGGCGCTCTTTGTGCTGTCCTGCTAAAATTTTAATATTCGAAATTGGTTCTAATTCAGAGAAAACATAATCAACGATCTCATGCTCACGCTGCATAATGTTTTCAATTCCCATTTCTTCTTTTAACTCAATTGCCAACGCAGTTTTGATAACTTGTAGAAATCCAGGAGTTCCACCATCTTCACGATCTTCAATGTTATCAATATATTTATGTTCTCCCCAAGGATTTGTCCAGCTTACAGTTCCTCCGCCAGGACAATCAGGAATCATATTTTTGTATAATTTTTTATTGAAAATTAAAACTCCAGAAGTTCCAGGACCACCTAAGAATTTGTGAGGTGACATAAAAACAGCATCTAAATAAGCTTCTGGGTCAGATGGATGCATATCAATTTCTACATAAGGGCCTGAACAAGCAAAATCAACAAAACACACACCATTATATTGATGCATTAGTTTTGCAGCTTCATGAAAAGGAGTTCTTAAACCTGTAACATTCGAACAAGCAGTAATAGAAGCAATTTTGATAGTTCTATCTTTATATTTTTCCAATAAACCTTCAAGGTTTTCTAAATTAAAAAGACCTTTTTCGCAAGATGGAATAATCTCCACATCGGCAATAGTCTCTAACCAAGAAGTTTGATTAGAATGGTGTTCCATGTGTGAAATAAAAACAATTGGCTTTTTCTCAGCTGGAACATTTGTAAAACTCTTTAAGTTTTCAGGAATTTTCAATCCTAAAATACGCTGGAATTTATTGATTACTCCCGTCATTCCAGTTCCATCTGTAATTAAAACATCATCATTGTTAGCATTTACATGACGTTTAATAATATGTCTTGCATGATGGTATGCTTTTGTCATAGCAGTACCAGATACAGTAGTTTCAGTGTGAGTATTGGCTACAAAAGGTCCAAACTGATTTAATAGTTTTTCCTCAATCGGACGATATAACCTTCCGCTGGCAGTCCAATCTGTGTAAATTATTGATTTTCTGCCATAAGGTGAAGTAAATTCTTGATTTATACCGACAATATTCTTTCTAAATTCCTGAAAATAAGTTTCCAGTGTCATGGTACTATTTTTGCTATTCATTAGTTGTGCCTTGTGTTTGACTGCAAATATATATAGTTTTTTATAAAATTGCGAATTTATCAATAGTAAACTTCAAACACTATATTACCGTTTGGTATTTTTAGTTAAAACAACTTTTTTTTAATAAATTATCATAATATCCTATCGAATTAATAGGCATTAAATTTAAAGAAAGTAATATTTATGGGAAATTTATCAGTAGCTACCTTTGGTGGCGGATGTTTTTGGTGTATAGAAGCTGTAATTCAGCGTTTAAAAGGTGTAGAATCAATAAAATCGGGTTATTCAGACGGATTTATCAAAAATCCAGCTTATCGCGAAGTATGTACAGGAAGAACAGGACATGCCGAAGTAATACAAGTGACTTTTAATCCTGACATAATTTCATATCATGACTTAATTTTAATATTCATGACAAGTCATGATCCGACAACTTTAAATCGTCAGGGTGGCGATAGCGGAACACAATATCGTTCTATAATTTTATACCACGATGACACTCAAAAAGAAATTGCAGAAAAGGTTTTTGAAGAAGTACAGCCAGCTTACGCAGATCCAATTGTAACGCAATTAAAACCTTTTGAAGTTTTTTACGAAGCAGAAGATTATCATCAGAATTATTATAATGAAAATCAAGAAGCGGGATATTGCCAAGTTGTAATTGATCCAAAAATTCAAAAACTTAAAAAAATGTACGCTGACCGATTGATTGGATAAAAGTTTTTTGCCACAGATTACACAGATTAAAATGATTTTTAAAAAGAGAAATCTAAAACAATCCTTTTAATCTGTGGCAAAAATAAGAAAGACACAAAATGAAAAATTTAAAAATAAATAATCGGTTTACTGCCGAACTACCAGCAGATCCAGATTTGACCAATGAAATTCGTCAGGTTAAAAACACGCTGTTTTCATACGTAGATCCGACAAAACCCTCAAATCCAAAATTGATTCATGCCTCTGAAGAAGTCGCTGCATTAGTTGGCATTTCTAAAGATGAAATTCAATCAGAAGAATTTCTAAATGTATTTTCTGGGAAAGAAATTCTTCCAGAAATAAAACCGTTTGCAATGTGCTATGCGGGGCATCAATTCGGAAATTGGGCTGGACAATTAGGAGATGGACGTGCCATTAACTTAACGGAAGTTGAGAATTATGGTGAATTTTATACATTACAGTTAAAAGGAGCAGGAAAAACTCCCTATTCTCGAACTGCAGATGGCTTGGCTGTTTTGCGTTCTTCGATAAGAGAATATTTATGTGCTGAAGCAATGTACAATTTAGGTGTTCCTACTACCCGATCGCTTTCGCTTATTCTATCTGGAGATCAGGTTTTACGAGATATTTTATATAACGGAAATCCTGCTTACGAAAAAGGCGCTATAGTTTGTCGTGTTGCTCCATCTTTCATTCGTTTTGGAAGTTATGAAATGCTTACTGCTAGAAATGAACTGAAAAATCTTAAACAATTTGTCGAATTTACCATTAAGCATTATTTCCCCGAAATTACAGGAGAACCAAAAGAACAATATTTGCAGTTTTTCCAGAAAGTTGCTGACACGACTCGTGAAATGATTTTGCATTGGCAACGTGTTGGATTTGTTCATGGTGTAATGAATACCGATAATATGTCTATTCATGGAATCACGATTGATTACGGCCCTTATGGCTGGCTTGAAAATTATGATCCAGATTGGACGCCAAACACAACCGACAGTCAAAATAGAAGATACCGTTTCGGAAATCAGCCTCAAGTTGCACAATGGAATTTGTTTCAATTGGCAAATGCACTTTATCCCTTAATCAATGAAGCAACGCCTTTAGAAAAAATTTTAGACACGTTTATAACTGATTTTGAGAATGACTACAAGGTAATGTTTTTAAGCAAATTAGGAATATTTACTTCAAGTGAAGCTGATGATAAAATTATTAAAGGTTTAGAAGAAATTCTGCAGTTATCAGAAACCGATATGACTATCTTTTTTAGAAATCTTAGTAAAATTAAAAAAGAGGATTCTGTGGAACAAGCATTCGAAAAAATAGAATACGCATTTTACATTCCAGAAGAAATAAAAGAAAATATTCTAGATGCTTGGCAAAAATGGTTTACTGTTTATTTGAAAAGATTGAATGCAGAAGAACTTACGGATGATGAACGTTCAGAAAAAATGAATCAGATTAATCCGAAATATGTACTTCGGAACTATATGGCACAATTAGCCATTGATGCTGCAGATAAAGAGGATTATTCTTTAGTTAATGAACTATTCCAGCTTCTGAAAAATCCATATGATGAACAGCCAGAATCTGAAAAATGGTTTGCAAAACGTCCTGATTGGGCAAGAACAAAAGTTGGCTGTTCAATGTTGTCTTGTAGTTCTTAAAAGTTTTTTTGCCACAGATTAAAAAGATTCTAATGATTAATCCTAAGAATCCTTTTAATCTGTGGCATTTTTTTATTTCGCAGTAATATGATCTATAATCATATTAGCGTGAATTCTAGAGTTTTCTATAAACCATTTATGGGTCTGCATTCCGCCACAAACTACTCCGGCAAGAAATAAACCTTCTATATTAGTCTCCATCGTTTCTGGATTGTAAACTGGAATTTTTAGTTCATCTTTTGAAAGCTGGATTCCCATCTTTTCTAAAAAATTCAGATCAGGTTTGTAGCCAGTAAGCGCCAAAACAAAATCATTTTCAATTGTAACCTTTCCGTTTGGAGTTTGAATTTCCACTTCATTTTCCCTGATTTCCGTAATATTTGATTCAAAATAAGCTTTAATACTTCCTTCGGCAATACGATTTTCAATATCTGGTTTTACCCAATATTTTACGCGACTATTAATTTCGTTTTTACGAATTACCATCGTTACCTCCGCTCCTTTTCTCCAGCATTCCAAAGCAGCGTCTACAGACGAATTATTAGCGCCTACTACCAAAACTTTTCTAAAAGCATACTCATGTGCTTCTTTATAATAATGGCGAACTTTTGCAAGGTTTTCGCCTAAAACATTCATTTGAATAGGAATATCATAGAAACCAGTTGCGATTATAACATTCTTAGATTCGTAATTTTGTTTATCGGTTGTAATCTTAAAAACGCCTTGGTTTTTCTGTACATCAAGTACTTTTTCAAATAAATTGATATTGAATTTAAAGTAACGGTGAATATTTCGATAATACTCCAAAGCTTCCTGACGCCCTGGTTTTGGTGCTAGGCAGTTAAACGGAATTTCGCCAATTTCTAGTCTTTCTGCAGTAGAGAAAAAGGTCATATAGAGCGGATAATTAAAAATACTATTAACGATCGCTCCCTTTTCTATAATTACATATTTTAATTTTTTCTTTTCAGCTTCTATTGCACAAGCAAGACCAATTGGTCCACCGCCTACAATTACAAGGTCATATATTGATTCCGTCATTTTTATTTCTGCCAGTCTTTAAAAGGATTTTTACTCAAATAAGCATTATAATATCTCTCGTCATTAGTTACTTCTTCACCAAGCCAATCCGGTTTTTCAAAAACTTCATCCTCAGAGTTTAATTCAATTTCGGCCATTACTAAACCTTCATTTTCGCCATAAAATTCATCAACTTCAAATACATGATTTCCAGATTTTATTTCATAGCGTGTTTTTTCAATCTTACCTTTTTCGCACAATTTTAATAACTCCTGCGCCTCATCTAACGGAATTTCATTTTCCCATTCAAAACGCGACATACCACTACTATGGCTTATTCCTTTTATGGTTATAAAACCCTTTTCTCCTTTAATTCTAACCCTAACGGTGCGCTCTGGCGCAGAACTCAAATAGCCCTGAGCAATTTTATTCTGAGTAAAAGCTTGCTTCTTGAAGTCATCAGATTTTACAAGAAACTTTCTTTCTATTTCGATCATCTTAAATGCAGATTATTTTTTTATGCAAGTTACTCATTTTAATCAAGCCTTTGGAAGTATAAAAAATGAAAAATAAGTTAATTTATTCTGTTTTATTTCAAAGTAATAACATCAAAATAATTGATTATTAACATGTTATAACTATTATTTTAATTAAATTTGATAGAATCTTAATACGAAATATATGTCTAAAAAAGCACTTTATTTGTTAGGCATTGCAATAACCATCATTTTGGGTACTTTTTTATATCTGAAATTTTGTTGCAATTGCTGTGAGAAAACCACAACGGACATTGCTCCAAAAACAGTGACCACTACTGTTGCAGAGCCGAATTTTGTTCCGTTTGTATTAAATGGTCCCGGAATTAATTATCAGACAAATGATAATTTAAAGTTCCTTAAAAACAGTGCAAAGCTTATTATGCCTGTCAGTGATTCGGTCACAACTGGTCTTGATAACTTAAAGAAATTCTTAGAAGCAAATCCGAAACAGAAAATTACGATAACCGGTTATGCGACTTCAGACGAGACAAATTCGACGACTTTTGAAAATCTAGGTCTCGCAAGGGCAAATGATGTCAAGAATTACTTTGTTTCAAAGGGATTATTAGAAAATCAGTTTTCTACGAAAGGTACCATTATAGATAAATGGAAAATGAGTGGAGATACCCTTTTAGGACCTGCGGAATATTTATTTGAAGCTATTGATACAACGGCTGCTCCAAATGATGAATGGAGTGCATTGAAAGCAAAAATAAACGCAGATCCGTTAATTCTCCATTTCAATACAAATAAATCTAGTGAGAAATTAAGTGCTGCCGAAAAGCAAAAAGTTACTGATATTGCTAAATATGCAGAGAATGTAAAAGATGCTGTGATTGTGGTAATTGGACATTCTGACAATGTTGGAAACCGTGACTCAAACATTGTTTTGGCACAAAAAAGAGCCGATTTTTCAAAAGATTATCTTTCTAAAAATGGAATTGATAATACCAGAATTGAAACGCAATCTAAAGGTCCAGACGAACCTATTGGCGATAACAATACGGCTGACGGAAAGGCTGCAAATAGAAGAACTGTAATTACCATTAAATAATTAAAAATATACGATCATGAATATACCTTGTGTCTTAATACCTATTCTAGTAGGTTTAATCTGTGGAATCTTAGGTTATTTACTAGGAAAAATGAATTCAAAAAATGATGATTCACTTTCTGCTTCACTTCAAGCTGATTTAGATGCCTGTAAGGCCAATACACGAAACTTGAATGCAAGAATCGCTACTCTAGAAGCTGATTTGGCCGCGAAAGCGAAAGCTTCTGTACAATCTTTTGCTGCTTCCGCTCCTGCTACGATTCCTTTTGATGCTGTTTTGGCTGCAAATGTTTTAGGCAAGAAAATTAAAGAGAATGACTTGAAAATTGTGGAGGGAATTGGCCCTAAAATAGAAGCTTTATTTAATGCTGCTGGAATCAATACTTGGTATGAGCTTTCGCAAACAGCTACCGAAAAACTGCAATCTATTCTAGACGCCGGTGGAGAAAATTACGCTATGCATAATCCTAGTACATGGGCAAGACAGGCTCTTATGGCTTACCAAGGCAAATGGCAGGATTTAAAAGAGTGGCAAGACAGTCTTTTAGGCGGAAAAGAGTAAAAGAAGGTTCAAAGATGCATAGCTGCAAAGGAACAGAGGTTTTTCAATATCTGTTTAGATGAACTAACAAAAAAGACGTAAAGCCTTTATACTTTACGTCTTTTTTTATTTTATCAGTTTCTATGTTTTCTTAGAAAAAATCCGATTGCCATTCTAGTTTAGAATTGTACCAAAGTTTTCCATTTTTAACTTCAAGAGGACAATCTATATTATTAGTATATAATGCTCCAGTTCCCAAACCTTGCGGCATATCTGAATGCAAGGTATATGTCCATTGCGCAATAGCATTTAGTCCAATATTACTTTCTAACGCCGAAGTGATCCACCAACCAATATTATATTTTTCAGCTAGCGTAATCCATTCTTGAGTGCCACGGAAACCACCAATAAAACTTGGTTTTAAAATGATGTATTGAGGCTTAATTTCCTGAAGTAATTTTTCTTTTTCTTCTAATGAAAATACACCTATTAGCTCTTCGTCTAAAGCAATTGGAAAAGGCGTCTGCTCACACAGTTTAGCCATTTCTGAAACATTTCCTTTTTTAATTGGCTGTTCTATACTATGCAGCTGAAATTGATTTAATTGATTTAACTTATCTAAAGCTTCTATTAAAGAAAAAGCGCCATTAGCATCTACTCTTATTTCTATTTCTTCTGCCGAAAAATGGCTTCTTATAAATTGCAATAATTCTAATTCCTTATTGAAATCAATAGCGCCAATTTTAAGTTTTATGCAATCAAAACCATCAGCTAATTTTTCTTTAATCTGCTGTTTCATGAAAGCTGCTTCACCCATCCAAACTAATCCATTAATAGGAATTGAATCTGTATTTTTTGTAAAATCAGAAGGAAATAGAATAAATGGATTTTCACTTTTAAGAGACAAAAAAGCCATTTCTATTCCAAATTGTATAGAAGGAAACTCTAATAAAGCATTCCAAAGTACTGTTTCACCTAAATGAATATTATCACAAGCCCATTTTAGCTTTTCTTCATAATCTTCGCGATCGTCAGCGCTTAAACCACGAAGTATACCGCACTCTCCTATTCCTTTTTTTCCGTTTTCTTCCAAGATTATAAACCAAGTTTCTTTCTCGGTCATAACTCCTCTGGAAGTTCCTGACGGACGTTTAAAATCTAGAAAATATTTATGGTACGATGCTTTCATTATTAAAGGTGCTAAGGTGCTAAGGTAATGAGGTCCTAAGTTTAAAAAAAAACTAGCTTTAAGAAGCATTTCATTTCTAAACAACTTAGTTTTTTTTACCTTAATTATATAATTTTAAGATTCTTTCAAAATCTTTTGAAGGTAAACCAGCTTTTTCAAATTCGGCAAAATCAAGTTTTGTTTTTGCAATCCAGCTTAAACTGTCTGTTACATTTTGCGCCTGATATTTTTTGTAAATCGCTTTGGCAGCGCTATAGTCATCGCTTACTAAATAAGTATGTGCCAGATTCAATTTGACTAATAATTCTGTATCATCCAATTTTTCGCCTTCTTGAAGTACTTTTAATGCTTTTGCATATTGTTTGGTCAAAATGTAACAATAGCCCAACCAGCTGTAATCTAATGCAGTTGCTTTTCCTTCGTTTACAATTGTATTTAATTTCGGAATTGCTTCGTTATATTTTTGGGCTTTGATTAAAGACGCGACTTGTGTCCTTAAATCGTTGAATACGTTTTTAGAAATATCAGCGTCTTTATAACAGCTGTTTCCAAAATCTTTGTAAACTTTTGTTTTCTCGACAGCCAATAATTTCTGAAACTCGTCATAACGATATTGTTTCATGATTTTGTTTAAGATGCAAACGCAAAAATCATCCGAATTGGCCATTTTTTGTGCCATTGTGGAAGTTTTACATAAGCTTATAATCTCATTTTTATTGTCTTGGTTCCAACCACGGTTTAATTTTGTATCTACCCAAGGCACTACTTCTAAAACTACTTTTTGACTTAGAAGCCAGTTCTTGCTTTCAAAACCGAACCAGATTGTGCCAATATTTTCTTTTAAACAAGACGATTTATTGACAGATAATCTTTTGGCGTCTTTGCTGACAGGTTCTGCTTGAGAATAGCAGGCTTTGTCAATTTTACCGTCTGCAACGTATTTTTTTGCATTTTCATTGGATGTAAAAATCGAATACGTGCACTCGTCATCGCCAGAAATTTTGGACATCAAGAAAACAGCACCTGCCGAACCTTGACTAATTCCTGTTGGATCTGGGATTGCTTTTAATAAGGAAACCAAACTATTGGCCATTTCCTGATTTTTATCTAAAAGTGTGATTCTATATACAATTTCTGTAGTTCCAACTGGTAAATCTTCTGTTGGTATAGAAATTCTATCGCGTGCGGGAACGATAATTTCTTTGGTTGTTGCACGTTCTTTGTCCCAATAACCGTCTTTTTGCGCAAAAGCGTTATAAGAAGTTGCGATAAATAGTAATAAAAGGATTTGTTTGAAAGTTGTATTTTGTGATGATGCTTTAATTGCCACAGATTTCACAGATTAAAATGATTTTTATTTTAAAAAACTTTAATTCAATTAACATAGATTATGCCAAATAACTTTCTTTTGGAATTGAGTGCCCTAGCCCCGATAGCAGCGATATCCTTTTGTGGCGGGGTTCGCCACAAAAGATATAGCGTATAGCGGGATTAGCTTCTTATAATTCAATAGAATCTCCTATTGGTAAAAGCATTAAATCTTTTCCTTTATCGAAGAATTTACGAATTGCTTCTTCATGATTGATTTCGATATAACCAAAAGTATCATAGTGATATCCTAAAACTTTGTCGCATTCTACAAAATCTGAAGCAATAATAGCGTCTTCAACATCCATTGTAAAATTGTTTCCGATTGGAAGAATCACTAAATCTAGTTTTGTGCGAAGCGGAATCAATTTCATATCGTAAGTCAAAGCCGTATCTCCAGCTATATAGATATTTTTATGTTCGCCTTCGATTACAAAACCTCCAGGATTTCCTCCGTAAGAACCGTCAGGAAAACTGCTTGAGTGAATTGCATTTACATATTTTACTTTTCCGAAATCAAATTTCCAGCTTCCTCCGTGATTCATTGGATGCGAATTGAATCCTTTTTTTGCATAATGGCTTGCAATTTCTGCATTTGAAACAATAACTGCATTGGTGTTTTTTGCAATAGCTTCAACATCCAAAACGTGATCAGCATGCGCGTGTGTCAATAAAATATAATCTGCTTTGATAGTGCTCAGATTAATTGCCGCAGCTTGTGGATTTCCGGTAATAAATGGGTCTACAATAATGTATTTCCCTCCTACTTCAATTCCTAATGAAGCGTGTCCGTAGTATGTAATTTTCATTTTGTCACTTTTTAAATTAAACATTGTTTTATCTTCCTCCTAAAAAGAGGTTTACAATAATGTCTGAAATCAAAGAAATCATGCATACTGTAAGTAATATAGAAAGTAAGAATGTGCTTAATGCAAGTTTTTTTAATTCTGGATCTAACAATTTTGGATCTTGATTTTTGTAAACTGTGATTAAATGTTTTGTTAATGGAATATAAGCCAACAAAAACAAATATTGGTCAAAGTTATAATCGCTTAAGACAGCAAATGCAACAACCAAAATCATTGCAGTAATAATCAAGAAGAAGTGATATTTTTTAGCATTTTGAGCCCCAATCTGTACTACGATTGTGTTTTTTCCTGATTTTTTATCAGATTCTTGATCACGCATATTGTTTAGGTTTAAAACTCCAACGCTCAATAATCCGATGGCAACAGCTGGAAGAATTAAAAGAGGATCTACTTCTTTTGCATATAAAAAGTTCACTCCTAAAGTGCTCACTAATCCAAAGAAAATAAAAACGAATAAATCTCCTAATCCTCTGTAACCGTAAGCAGAATTACCTACTGTGTAACGAATTGCAGAAATAATAGCTGCGATTCCTAACAGTAGAAAAAAGATAGAATAACCGAAATTATCCTTTCCAAAGGCAAAATAGATCAAGATTATAGCAGACAGCAAAGTCAAAAAAGAAGTAATAATAATGGCTTTTTTCATTGCTTGAGGCGTAATAACCCCACTCTGAATAGCGCGTTGCGGCCCTACTCGATCTGCATTATCAGTACCTTTTACTCCATCTCCATAATCGTTTGCAAAATTGGATAAAACCTGTAATCCTAATGTTGTCAATAAGGCAAAACCAAAAACTTTCCAGCTGAATACTTCTGTTGGAGTGTTAATAGTTTCTGTTGGATTTGACAAAGCATAAATGCTTCCAACTATAATTCCGGAAACTGATAAAGGTAATGTGCGTAATCTCGCGGCTTCAATCCAATGTTTCATTATTTGTTTTGTTTGTTTAGTTTCAGCTTTCAAGTTTTAGGTTCCTATCTTGAAACCTGAAACTTGAAACTATTTTATAACTTATTTACGGTAACCACTTATTTTCGCCAAAGTTTGGTTTTCTTTTTTCTAAGAAAGCGTTTCTTCCTTCTTTTGCCTCTTCGGTCATATAAGCCAAACGAGTTGCTTCTCCTGCAAAAACTTGCTGTCCGACCATTCCGTCATCTGTTAAGTTCATTGCAAATTTTAGCATTTTTATAGAAGTTGGTGATTTTTGAAGAATTTCTTGAGCCCATTCATAAGCAGTTGCTTCTAGTTCGTCATGCGGAATTACAGCATTTACCATTCCCATTTCAAAAGCTTCTTGAGCAGAGTAATTTCTACCTAAAAAGAAGATTTCACGTGCTTTTTTCTGTCCGACCATTTTGGCCAAATAAGCAGATCCGTAACCGCCATCAAAACTAGTTACATCGGCATCTGTTTGTTTAAAAATAGCATGTTCTTTACTTGCAAGCGTCATATCGCACACTACGTGTAAGCTATGTCCACCACCTACAGCCCATCCAGGAACTACTGCAATAACTACTTTTGGCATAAAACGAATTAAACGCTGTACTTCTAAAATGTTTAAACGGTGCTGTCCATCGTCTCCAACATATCCTTGGTGTCCGCGTGCATTTTGATCGCCGCCACTGCAAAAAGAATAAACTCCATCTTTTGTAGAAGGTCCTTCAGCTGAAAGTAAAACTACACCAATTGAAGTATCTTCTTGAGCATCATAAAAAGCTTGGTATAATTCTGAAGTAGTTTTAGGTCGGAAAGCATTTCTAACATTTGGTCTGTTAAATGCTATTCTTGCTACTCCATTGCATTTTTTATAAGTTATATCTTCAAATTCTCTGGCTGTAATCCAATCCATTTTGATTTTTTGTTTTAATAATTATACGGTAAAAATAAAGCATTTTTACTATTTTACCTACTCAATCCGTCTTAAGTCTTTACTAAATTGACGTGCAATGTTAACAATTGGTATTTACTTACAAAAAATAACATTTTTTAACATTAGTTTAGAAAAATAATAATTAATTTTACAGCCTAGAAATCAATGAGATACAAAAATTTCAAAGATTTCAGATTGATTTTCTTTCACTGATTTATTAACCTAAAAAATGATTTTTTTGAGAAAATTTAAAAAATTTGTCGCTCATTTTTTTAGGGTTTTAAGTAACAAACCTCAATTAAAAGAGCAAATGATTTATGTGTTTGTCGAAACTTCAAAAAGAAAAAAGTAACACCTAAGGTTAAATGTTAGAATTGTATCTATAGTTAGTATAGGAATGATAACGATAAAAGAAGAAAAAAGTACTAATTCATACTTTCTAAAAGTTATTTTATAAAACCAATGGATTAGCCGTGAAATTCTTTTTTTGCTGTTAAGATAGGTACTTCAAATCATTTAAAAGACATACCATCAATGGGATAATTTCTAAAATTCGTAAAGTTATTGTTCTGAGATGGACTCGAATTATTTTATTTCTGTTTTTTTTTAATTACAATTTTTTTTAAAACTGAATAAAAAGCGAAAGGCTGCTTGTAATGAGCAGCCTTTCGTGTTATAATAATTTTGCTAATGCAAAATAAATTTCAAATTTTTATTCTTTTACTAGATAAATCCCATCGTCTTTTATTTCGATCAATTTTTCTTTATACAGAGATCCAATCGCTTTTTTAAATGATTTTTTACTCATTTTTAAAACTGTCTTAATGTCTTCTGGGTGAGAATTGTCATTCAATCTAAGAAAACCTCTGCTGGCTCTTAACTCATTAAGAATTTTCTCGGCATTTGGTTCTATACTTTCAACACCTTGAGGCTGAAGTGCAACATCAATTTTGTTATCAGGACGAATGGTTTTGATGTAACCGCGCATTCTATCTCCAGTTCTTATTGAATCGTCATAAACTTCATCTTTATACAAAAGTCCTTTATGTTGCTCGTTTATAATGACATTGATTCCCATATCGGTAATATGAGAAACTATTAAATCGACTTCCTCGCCTTTTTCAACCGTTAGATTGTCGTTGCTTAAAAACTGATTCGTTTTACTTGAAGCCACCAAACGATTGGTTTGTTTATCCATGTACAAGTAAACCAAGTAGCGTTTACCTTTTTCCATTGGACGCGCTTGTTCTTTGAATGGAACCAGAATATCTTTCTCCATTCCCCAATCCATAAAAGCCCCCACATTATTAATATAATTCACCCTTAAAAGAGCAAATTCATTCAATAAAATATAAGGCACCAATGTTGTTGCCACAGGTCTCTGTTCGTGATCAAGATAAACAAAAACGATTAGTTCTTCTCCAATTTCAAATACTTTAGGTACATATTTATTGGGAAGCAAAACATCGTGAACTCCTTCTGGGTCTTTTTCAGGATTTCCTAAAAACAAACCTACTTTGGTATCACGTAATATAGTTAGAGTATTGTATTTTCCTATTTCTAGCATTTTAATAAATTTCTAAGCAGACAAACTGCTAAGTTTCTGAGGCGCAAAGGTACGAAGTTTGGCGCGCTACAGAGAATTTAATTTAACAAATCTTACTTTATGAAGAAAACAAAAAAAATCCTTTTCAATAAATATCAAAAAGGATTGTAATTTTTAGATTAAATGTTTGAAATACTGCTTTAAAATCACATCGTTCTGGGCAGTCGGAGTAAAAATTTCCAAAATTCCAGGTGTATCATCTGAATTATATAATTCTCGCAAAGCATTTTCTAATGAATCGTTATCATTTGCCGTGAAATAATTCAATTGATACATCTTTGCCAAATGTTCTGCTGTCAGTTTATGCGATGTTTCAAAATAAGTATTAAAAACAGGCTTTTCCTGATGCCCTGGTAAAATTCTAAAGATTCCTCCTCCACCATTATTAATTAGAATAATTTTGAAGTTTTTAGGAATATAGGAATTCCATAAAGCATTACTGTCATATAAAAAACTAATGTCTCCTGTAACAAAAACAGTTTGTTTTTGGTTTCCAACAGCTGCACCAATTGCAGTAGAAGTACTTCCGTCGATTCCACTTGTTCCTCGATTACAGAAAACTTCAATAGAATTATCAATATCAATCAATTGTGCGTAACGAATAGCAGAACTGTTACTTATCTGTAACATGCTATTTTTACGTAATGATTCGATTACTTTTTCAAAAACTTTAAAATCCGAAAATTCTATTTTACTCAAATAGTCTTTTCTTTTCTCTAATCTTGTTTGGTAAACCGTATCTACATTATTAAAATAATTACTTTTTACAAAAGACGTTTTTGAAAGTAGATCTTTAAAGAAATCATTTGGTTTCATTTCAAAATGTTTTGTCAATGCTCCAAATGTATCATATGCTCGTAAAGTATCAATATGCCAATGCTCTTTTGGTTTGTATTTTCGCAAAAAGCCTTTAATTCTTTTTGAGACAACCATTCCTCCAAAAGTTATTAAAACTTCAGGATTAAATTTCTTAAAATCAAAATCATCAAAAGGTGTAATTAAAGTATCAATTGAATTAATAAAACTCTCATGATGAAGATTTGAAGTCGTTTCTGTAAGCACTACTACTGACGGATCTGAAGCTAAATTTTCAATAATTTCCTGGTCAATACTATTTGCTTCATTAACTCCAACTAAAATTAATTTTCGTTTGGCATTATTCCAAACAGAAACAAATTCATCGCTGTTTTTTATAGTGCGAGGAAAATTTTCTGGATTTGAAACTGTGATTTTTGGCGCTACAGAAAGTTCTTCTGTGGTTTCATATAAGGGTTCTTCGAAAGGTGCATTAATATGTACTGGACCTTTTTTAAGAATCGCTGTTTCAATTGCTAGATTAATTTTTAAATCATTTTCTTCTGATGCTTCTTCAGTTAAATTGGCATTAAAAACAGAATGATTATCAAACACATTTTCCTGACGAATGGTTTGTCCGTCACCAATATCGATTTTACTTTGCGGACGATCGGCAGAAATTACAATTAATGGAATCTGGCTGTAAAATGCTTCAGCAAGAGCAGGATAATAGTTTAATAAAGCAGATCCTGAAGTACAAACAATAGCTGTCGGCTGTTTGGTCTGCTGTGCAATTCCTAAAGCAAAGAAGGCAGCACAACGTTCATCTGCAATACTATAACAAGTAAATTTTGGATTTTGAGCAAATCCGATAGTTAACGGTGCATTTCTAGATCCTGGAGAAATTATGATATTAACAATGCCTTTGGCAGATAAAATTTCGATAATGCTTTGTGCAAGCGCTATTTTGGGGTAAATCATTACGGTCGCGTATTACTTTTTTAAAGAAAATCTTTTAATCTGATTTTTCTTTATCTTGTTTACAAAGTTACAAACTTCACATTTGATTTATATTATAATTAGGAATATATTAAGGCTCTTTCTAGAAAAAGCGAATATATTTGTAAAATCGAATGATTAATAAAAAGCTAACCTTATATGCGTTTCTTATTTATACTTTTTTTATCTGTTACTTTTCAAACTATTGCAGCACAAAATAAGTTTGTGCCTGTTGATGTTCCTTATAAAACAGCTTTAGAAAATGCAAAAAAAGAAGGAAAACCGGTTTTTGTAATGCTTTATGCAGATTGGTGTCCGCATTGTAATTTAATGAAAACAGAAGTTTTAAGTGATCCAGCTATTATAGAATTTTTAAATAAAAATTTCATCTGCACTTATAAAAATATAGAAAAAGAGGAAGGAATTGCTTTAAAGAATCAATTTAATACGAAATCGCTTCCTACATTCTTATTTCTTGACAGCAATGAAACGCTGATTTATGCACTGAAAGGTGAAATGAATAAGCCTGAATTTCTAAATGAATTAAACAATGCTTTAAAACCTCAAATGCAATTGCCTCATTTAGAAAAACAGTTTCTTGCTGATCCTAGCAATTCTGACAAATTCTTTGTTTATCTGAATACTTTAAAAAAAGGAAAAGACAGAACAGAATTATCGGTACCGACACATATTTATCTGAATACACAAACTGATAAACAATTGGTAAGCGAATTAAACTGGCGCGTTATTGCGAATGGTGTAACCGATATTAAATCTAGAGAATTTCAGTATGTTATAAATCATCAGAAAGAATTTGTTGCTGTAGCTTCTCAAAGCCGTGTTGACCGAAAAATCGAAAGTATTGTAAATGAATTACTTCGCCCTTTGGTTGATAATTTAGACACTATAAATTATTACAAACAAAGAGAAATTGCTAAATCTATTCGATTGCAAAAAACAGATTCTCTAGTTTTTAAATATGATTTAACTTTGGCAGAAAGAACCGAAAAATGGGATTTTTATAAAAAAGTTACACTTGAAGATACTCAGAAATTAGTGTGGAATGATGCGAGCTTTTTGAAAGATATTGGAAATACTTATTTTAAGCATATTAAAGATAAGGAGAGTTTAAAAAAAGCCATTTTCTGGGTTGATCGCTCTTTAGAATTAAGCGATTCTTACGATGGAAATTTGCTTGAGGCCAAACTTTATAACAAAATAAAAGATAAAAAGAAAGCTTTAGAATATGCCAAAAACGCCAAAGCCATTGCAAAAGAAATGGACTGGAATTCTAAAGAAGCAGATACTTTATTAGCTGAATTAAATACCAAATAACCTGTAATAATAACCAATGAGCATTATTTTACGACCTGCAACGGCAAACGATTTACAAAAGATTCTGGAAATTGTAAATCATTCGATTTTACATACCACCGCAAATTATAGTTACGAAACCCAAACTTTGGATGTACAGACCAAATGGTTTGAAGATAAAAAGGCTAAAAATCTTCCTGTAATTGTAGCTGATTTAGATGGTGAAGTGGTTGGTTTTGGAAGTTATGGACAGTTTAGAGAAAAAATTGGCTATCAATACACTGTGGAGCATTCTGTATATGTTGTTGATAACATTATAGGAAAAGGAATTGGTTCAAAACTTTTAACAGAATTGATTCGTTTAGCAAAAGAACAAGGATATCATGTAATGATCGGTGCGATTGATGCTGATAACGCAGGAAGTATCGCTTTTCATGAAAAATTTGGATTTGTAGCTACAGGAACAATTCGTGAAGTAGGCTATAAATTTGATCACTGGCTGGATTTGGTTTTTATGCAGCTTATTTTAGTTTAACCGCAAAGTTCACAAAGCATTACGCAAAGTCCGCAAAGTATTTAAAACTCTGTCCCTTTGCCTCTTTGTACCTTTGAAACATAAAAAAGCTCAAATTTGAAGTTTCAAATTTGAGCTTTTTTATGTTTTTTAGCTTTTAATCCAATTGATAACTTCAGGTTCTGTTACTAAAGTTTTTGGTTTAATTACTTTAACCAATTCCCCTTTTTCGTTGATTAGGTACTTTTGAAAATTCCATTCTACTTCGGAATCCTGTAAACCGTTTCTCGATTTCTCAGTTAAGAATTTATAAACTTCGCACATGTCGCTTCCTTTAACAGAAACCTTGTTCATCATAGGAAAAGTCACGCCATAATTCTGTTGGCAGAAAGTTTCAATTTCCTTAGCCGTTCCTGGTTCTTGAGATGCAAAGTTGTTTGCAGGGAATCCAACAATTACGAAACCTTTATCTTTATACTCTTTATAAACCGCTTCTAAGTCTTTATACTGAGGTGTTAAACCGCATTTTGAAGCAGTGTTGACAATCATGATTTTTTTGCCTTTTAAAGAAGCAAAGTCAAAAGTATCTCCAGATAGATCTTCTACTTTAAATTGATAAATTGTTTCTTTTGCCATGGTTTTATCTTTTTTAGATAATTTGTTTGAACTAGTTTGAGCATTTAATCCTGTTACAGATAAAAGAGCGGCTCCAAATAGTATAAATAGTACTTTTTTCATCTTATAATTTTTTATAAAATTAGCTAAAATCCGTTTCACAAAACTATTTTGGATCTTTAATTTTTGCCAATCAAAAGTTAAATAAAAAATGAAGCCTAACGTTAATCAGACGTTAGGCTTCCCCCCATACAAACAAATCAAACCATGAATTAATTATTATGCAATCTTTTATAAATTATAGTTGATGACTCGGTTGTGTTCGAAAATTTCTTTCCCCCCAATATGTCAAATGGCTTTCAAAAAATCTTTTAATGGCTTGTATTGATGTAAATTTAAATCCTAAAATATCCGAAAGACATATTAAAAAAATCTTCGACCTGGAAGTCCGAGTACATCAACTATATAATATTTTATCTTTTCTTATTTCTAACGAATTATTAATAAGCACGGCATTCTTTTGTGCATCGTGACAAAGTACCTTTTAAAAAATCCTTTTTAGTAAAAACAGATAATGCCAAAACTGTTGTTAATCCCACTATTAATATTTTGACTATTATTTTGCTATCCATAGGTCTTTAATAATATTATAACAACAGCTTTTTATGTTTTTGGTCACTTTGTCTAAGATCTTTCTGACCTTATTAAAAACATTTACGTAATTGGATTGTTTTTGGTTTTAAAAAAATGAAAAAAAATGCATTTTTTTTCTGAACCCTTTATTTTCTTAGGTTTTAGACTATTAAAAAAAAATAAAAAAATGAAGAAAAAATAAATTAACTTTATGACAGGTTAGCATATAACGTCTTAACTTTTAATGTTTAAACTTAAAAATCCAAATCTATGAGTCAAGAAGAACTGTTAGTTTTAATTTACAAAAAAGACGAAAAAGCTTTTACGCATTTGTACGATATGTACTCAAAAAGTCTATTTTCTGTCATTCATGTCTTAATCAAAAATCGAGAAGAAGCTGAAGATGTGCTTCAGGATGTTTTTGTCAAAATCTGGAAAAACATCGACACTTACAACGAAAGTAAAGGACGATTTTATACTTGGATACTTAATATCGCCCGAAACACTTCAATCGATAAACTTCGTTCTAAAGACTACAACAACGGTCAAAAAAACCTTTCATCAGATAATTTCGTAAATCTCTTAGACGAGAGCAATAAATTGAGTCATAAACTTGATGCAATTGGAATTCAAGAGTTTGTAAAAAAACTAAAACCAAAATGCATCGAAATAATCAATTTATTATTCTTTAAAGGATATACCCAGCAAGAAGCTTCAGAAGAATTGGCAATGCCACTGGGAACTATCAAAACTCAAAACAGAAACTGTATTAACGATTTACGTAATTATTTGAAGATATAATGGAAGCACAAGAATATATAGAATCAGGAATTTTAGAACTGTATGTTTACGGTCTATTAAGTGAAAAAGAAAATCTCGAAATTGCCGAAATGGCAAAAAAGAACCCAGAAATGGATCAGGAAATTATCTCGATAGAAAAAGCTGTCATTGCGCTTTCTTCTAGCTTCTCTCCTTTTCATTCTGTAGAGAATTTCGAAAAAATTAAAGCTCGTCTTGAACTTAAACACGGAAAAGTAGTCGACATGAAACCAGCGTCAAACTGGTCACAATATGTTGGCTGGGCTGCGGCAGTGCTATTGCTTTTAGGTTTAGGATATCAGACTTTAGAATTGACAAAAACAAAAGAAGCGATTTCTACTGTTGGAAATGAAAAGAATAAAATTCAGCGCGAATATGCTTTTTTAGATCAGCAGAACAAGCAAACCGAGAAAAACTTGAGCATCGTAAGAGATATTAAAAATACAGGTGTAACTCTTGGCGGACAGGCTGTTTCGCCAACTTCTTTTGCAAAAGTATATTGGAATAAACAGACTAGAACCACTTATATTGATGCGGCAGGTTTACCAGCTCCTCCAAAAGGAATGGTTTATCAGGTTTGGTCTTTGAAGTTAAGTCCTGTTCTTACGCCAACAAGTATTGGTTTATTGGATAATTTTGAAGGAAATAAACAAAAAATCTTTGCTGTAGAACAAACGGATTCTGCAGAAGCTTTCGGAATTACCTTGGAGCCAGCCGGCGGAAGTCCAACTCCAACAATGGAACAGCTTTATACTTTAGGAAAAGTTTAAAATTAATCTTTTATAAAAAGCTAAAACGCATATTCTCTGTAATATGCGTTTTTTTATTATATTTAATTCACCAAAAACCAATTTATGAATGCAAACTTACTCTTGAGAATCGCTATGGCGATTATTCTCCTCACCCATTCTATTTCCGGAATGTTTAATAACGGCATTAATGATTTTGGAAATCTTTTCCTCAACCAAATTGGTTTTGCCCCGTATGGTGTATTCCTCGCTTGGAGCATCAAATTATCTCATGTTGTTGCCGCAATACTTTTATTAGCCAATAAATATATTAAACTTGCTGGCTTTGTTACCATTTTCGTTCTTATAATGGGAATCATTCTAGTGCACTTTAAAGAAGGTTGGTTTGTTGTTGGCGGCGGAAGAAATGGTGTTGAGTATAATTTTCTACTGATAATAGTTCTAATGGCAATTATGTATCCTAACGGTTTTCAAGTAAGTAATGAAAAAAAATAAAAAATATCACTTTCGAAAAACAATTCTTTTTATCACTTTATTATTTAGTGGAATCATTTTCTCGCAGCATATTCCTGTTGATGAGTATAAATCTCTGAATAAAAGCGACAAGGGAATAAAGAAACTGACTGTAAAATTAAATGATACAATTTCAGAAGAGTATTACTTTGATCTAAATGGGATGCCTTATTTTTCAATAGAACGTTCCTATTTTATAAAGTATTATAAATATGACAATAAGAACAGAATTATAAAAAAAATTCAAGTTGACCCAGTCAGAGGTTTTAGTTGTGAGGAGGTAAAATATTTCAAAAACAAAACAAAAGTTTACTCTTATCTTACTGAAGATGAAAAAAAGTATCAACTTGAGCATGATCAATATTTAAAAAATAAAGCGAACGGAGTTGAATATACTATTGTTGGAAAAGATACTATTAGCATTGATGATGCTTATGCAGTAGTTGGGTCTGATGAAGAATATTATAAATACGGTAAAGAGGTTGCCTCTATTCATGACACCATAAGCATGTTTAATTCTTTTGCTTTCAAAAATTTAATGAAGGAACCTAAATACATTTCATTTTCAGCTGAATATGACAACAAGTTAAGGCCATTAAATGAAAAATACTTTAATTCAAGAAATAAAATCACTTCGGACAAAAAGTTTTATTATTCTGGCAATACTGTAACTATCGTCTCTAATACTGATATGATTGGAAAAGGCAAAATAGTAAAGACTTTAGACTCTTCTAATAATATATTAACTGAAGTTGAAAAACAAAAAACTATAAAGTATAAATATGATAAAGGATTATGTATTGAAAAAAAAGAGTTTGAGGGTGATATTCTTGCGAACATAACTTCTTGTACATATAAAGATGGTCTATTAGAACAAAATATATATGAAGATTTTCAGAATGGAGGAAAATTTGTTACGAATTATGTTTATGATTCTAATAAAAGAGTAACCGAAACAATAAGCACTTCTAATCATTCAAAACAAGTGCATAAGTATACTTATGACTATTATTAGTCTATTCAATTTTATTTCTAGAGAAAAAGGTGTGCTAATAATTTAGAACTTTAAAAAAAATACAAAAATGGAAATCATTTGCAAAAATTGTCATCAGATTTTTAAAGGTCATTATTGCAACAACTGCGGTCAGCCTGCAGAAACGCACAAAATAAATGCTCATTTTTTATGGCATGATATTCAGCATGGTTTATTGCATTTTGATAAAGGTATTTTGTATTCTTTGAAACAATTATTTACCAGACCTGGGCATTCTATTCGTGAATTTATTGAGGGAAAAAGAGTTCATCATTTTAAGCCTTTATCTTTGGTTGTGGTCCTTGCAACACTTTATGGTCTTTTATATCATTTCTTTCATATTAATACTTTTGAAGCAGCAAAGACTTCAGATATCGATTCTGATTATTTAAACGAATGGTTTGCTACCCATTTTTCTTGGGTCACAGTGGCGTCAATTCCTATCTATACTATTGGCACTTATCTTGTTTTTAGAAAACAAGGATATAATTTTGTTGAATTTTTTGTACTCAATACTTTTAAGGCGGCTCAAAGAATATCTGTACAATTAGTAACAATGCCTATATTGATTTTTCTAAATCATACTTCACATATAGCACAGTACAACAATGTAATGTATGTTGTTGGCATTATTTTAATCTTTTGGACAAATATTCAGTTTTTTAATAAAATGTCTAAAATCAAATCATTTTTATTAACGCTGTTGAGTCATCTTATTTTTCTAATTTGCTTTTTCCTAATAAACGCTATTATACTTCTCCTCTTTGGTAAACTTTAAAATTTGATATAAAAAAAGGTTCAACATTGTGTTGAACCTTTTTTATTAATTAATAATTATTGCAAATTATCTATTTCTTTACTTTTTTAGTTTTATAGTATTTACGGTACTTAGGATACGTAACAGCTCCAATTATAGAAATTGTAATCAAGCAGTAATAAATCCAGTTTAATGAATGTGCTTCTCCACTTGCGTAAGAGTGTAAACCAACTAAGTGGAAATTTACTCCATAGTAAGTAAACAAGATCGAAACAAAAGCATACATACTCATTAAATTAAAGAACCATTTTCCTCTTAAAGCAGGAACAAAACGAGCGTGAATTACAAAAGCATAAATCATAATCGAGATTAAAGCCCAAGTTTCTTTTGGATCCCATCCCCAGTAACGTCCCCAACTTTCATTGGCCCATTGTCCTCCTAAGAAGTTTCCAATAGTCAGCATGATAAGACCAATTGTTAAAGACATTTCGTTGATATAGGTAATCTCTTTAATGTTTAGTTCCATTTTGGCTTTGTTTTTCTCGGTTGTAAACAAAATTAATAGCAATGATACAAAACCTAAAATCATTCCTAATGCAGTTGGGCCATAACTACCTACAATAACTGCAACGTGAATCATTAACCAATATGAATTAAGAACTGGCTGTAAATTTGCAATTTCAGGATCAATCCAGTTTAAGTATGCTGCCATTAAAATCATAGCAGTAACAAAAGCCGATGAAGCAACCGTTAATTTTGATTTTCTGTCGAAAGCCAATCCAAAGAACATAGTTGACCAAGCCACATATACAATAGATTCGTAAGCATTACTCCAAGGAGCGTGACCAGAAATATACCAGCGTGCTATTAATCCTAATGTATGAAGCGCAAATAATAATCCAATTATTATGTGGAATGCATTTATTGTAATACGAAGCCATTTTTTCTCAAAGAAAATATTGACAATAATAAAAATGAACATAAAACTTGCTGCTGTAATATACCAATATGGTAATTTCTGAAATACGTCGTATTTGTTATAGGCAATCTCAGCATCAATTTTCTTCTCGCTTGGTCTTACTTTGGCTCCAAATTTCTTTTGAAAACCATTGATGCTTTCTACTAAATTATCAGCTGTATCAAAATTTTTCGAAATAGAACCGTTATTCAGAGCACTAAAATATAAAGGCAGAATTTGTTTCACGTAAGTGGAATCCATTCCTTTAAATCCAGCTCCTTCACGCTCTAAATAAGAAACCCATTTGTGGTTTGGATCATTTGGAATAGGGAAAATCTTTAGAATACTTCCGCTTAAAGCAGACTCCATTAAATTTACCTTTTTATCGGTTTCAATAAAATCTTTCTCAAAACTATTTGGATTTGCTGCTTTATAAGCCGCATCTAAATATGGTGATAGTTTATAATTTCCCTGCTCATCAAAGAATTTTACAAACGGAGCATACTTATCTTTAGAATCAATACCAATGATTTTACGTATACTGTCATTTTTTGTGTTGATGTAAATAATAGGAACCTGAATCCAAACCTGAGCATATTGCGTCATAGATAAAAATACCTGGTCAGAGTTCATTTCGTTATACTTATCATCGTGGCTTACTTTACGAAGTAATTCAGATGAAAACGTATTAATTGGCTTCATTCTACCTCCAGCATCCTGAATAATCAGACGTCCAAACTTTGCAGCATGAGCTTCCGGAGCTTTATAGATATTCAATAAAGAATCTAATTGCTTTTTGCTTGGCGGCGCAGTAACGTGATTCGCGTGATCATTAGGATCTGTAGAATGCTCGTGATCATGATCATGTGAGTGAACATGCGGTGACTGCTGTGCAAAACTGCTCAAACTCAACATTAAAACTAAAATCGTAATTAGTTTTTCTTTTTTCTTTTTAACAGCTTCAAGCTTACGTTTCAAATCGCCAAAACGAGAGTTCTTTGTAAACATAATTGCCATTAAACCGATATATAATAAAAAGTATCCTAAATAAGTAATGTTAGTTCCCCAGAAATCATGATTTACAGATAAAACTGTTCCTTTTTCATCTGGATCAAATGAAGACTGGAAGAAACGATATCCTTTATAATCCAAAACGTGATTCATGAAAATATCTGCATCAAAAGTTTCTGTAGAATCCTGAACAGTAACTTTACTTTTAAAAGCAGAATAGCTTTTTTCTGTTCCAGGATATTTGTCAGCAATAAAATCATTTAAACGAATTTTAAATGGTAAAATATACGCTTTACTTCCAAAGAAAATAGAATATTCAATATTACCGATTTTAACCGTTTTAGCTTCTCCAACCTGACCTTTAGAGCCAAAAACCATTACTTCTTTTTCTTGGCCTTCAGCCTTTACTTTAACCACTAAAGCGTCAGTATGAGATTTTGCTTTAAAATCATTATTTGATTCGTACTCTACTTTTCCTTTCATTGGAGGCTCTGGAAATACAATTCTAATATCTCCAATGCTATATAACGAACGCATCATTAAAGGCTGTACATTATCTTTTGTAACTTTTCCTTTAAATTGATCTGCCATTCGCATAAACTCACCTTCAAAAGGAGTCTGGATCGTATATTCTTTTCCAGTTGTATTGATGTTAATTGCACCGTCTGTCTGCTTATTTAAAGCAAATAGTACATTGTGAATGTTCTGAACTTCACCTTCTTTCAGATAATGTTCTTCACGTCCGCCTGCTCCGGCTTCAACTAGTTTAAGGTATAAAGTTCCGTTTGGATCTGGTTTAACCACTTCTTTAGCTCCCATGATATAGTTCGAATACGTAACTTCAAAAGGAGTTTCGTCGAATTTTCCTGAAATACTAAAATCATTATTGGTAACAGGAGAAAGCAAAAGACTTTTTTCAAAAACCCTTCTTTTCATTTCTCCTTTATATTCACCATCAGCAAAAATGGTTAGAAAAGTTTTATCTGAATACACTTGGTTTTCTGCCGCGCCTTCACGAATTGGCATCATTCCTTCGTAACTAATATATCTTGTAATAAAAGCGCCTAAAAGAATAAAAATAAAAGAAAGGTGCAATAAAAGGCTTGCCCATTTTTCTTTTTTATGCAATTGATATTTTTTGATGTTTCCGAAGAAATTGATCACAAAGATGGCCATAATCGCTTCAAACCACCAGGTATTGTAAATTAGTATTCTGGCTGTATCGGTATTGTATTTACTTTCGATAAAAGTTCCAACACCCATTGCAATTGCGAATGTTAAAAAAAGAACGGCCATTAAACGTGTAGAAAACAAAAAAGAGAATATTTTTTTATCCATTTCTTAGGAATTACATTGTATAAAAGTGCGACAAAAGTACTTAAAAATGTTGATTAGCAGGCTTTGCCTTTTGTTAATAAAAACCAAAAATAAGGACTATTTTTTAAACGAATTGATAATATAGAAAGTTTAAACTTACAAAACAGATAGGCTTTTTTTGAATAATTGTTTTTAGTCAAAAAGTGTTAGAATTCTAACAAAAACCAGAAGACAATAAAAACTTCAAAAAAGCATTATCAATATCCAATAGACTCCTGCATTAAAAAAAATAATCTTAATTTTGCTTTCATGATTCAGATAACAATAATCGGTTCCGGCAATGTTGCACAGCATTTGATAAAGGCTTTTTCTGCCAGCAAAATTGTTGAAATTAAACAGGTTTTTTCGAGAAAGAAAGAATCGTTACTTCATTTAATAGATTCTGAAAAAATTGTAACCGATTTTAAAAGCTTAGAACCCGCTGATTTGCACATCATTTCGGTTTCAGATAATGCTATTACAGAAGTTTCAGAACAGCTTCCGTTTAACAATCAATTAGTCGTTCATACTTCTGGAACATCTTCAATTGAACTTTTAAATCCGAAAAACCGACGCGGTGTTTTTTATCCACTTCAGACATTTTCTAAAAACAAAGAATTAGACTATTCTGTTGTCCCTTTCTGTTTAGAATCAGAAAACACAGCCGATTTTAAACTTTTAGAAACCGTTGCAAAAAGCGTTTCTACAGCCGTTTATTCTATAAGTTCAGAACAGCGTAAAGCGCTTCATGTAGCAGCCGTTTTTGTGAGCAATTTTACCAATCATTTGTACCAAATAGGACAAGAAGTTTGTGAGGAAAATCAAGTGCCTTTTGCAGTTTTAAGGCCTTTAATTCAGGAAACAGCATACAAAATCAATACACTCGATCCGATTGATGCCCAAACTGGACCGGCCATACGCTACGATTCAAATACAATTAATGCGCATCTAGCTTTTTTACAAGACGAAAACAAAAAAAATATCTATAAAATCCTAACACAATCTATACAGCATAATGGCAAAAAGTTATAAAGAAATAATGAATGACATCACAACCTTTGTTTTTGATGTAGACGGCGTACTTACAGACAGTTCTGTTTTTGTAACCAATGAAGGCGAAATGTTAAGAACAATGAATATTCGTGATGGTTTTGCGATGAAAGCAGCTATCGAAAGCGGTTATCATGTGTGCATTATTTCTGGCGGAAGCAATGATGGTGTACGCATTCGTCTTCGCAATCTAGGTATCTCTGACATTCATTTAGCAGCTCCTGATAAAGTAAAAACTTTTAATGCTTACTGCGAAAGCAACAATATTAAGCCTGAAAATGTATTGTACATGGGAGACGATATTCCTGATTTTCATGTCATGAAACTGGTCGGACTTCCTACCTGCCCTCAAGATGCGAGTCCTGAAATTAAAAATATCTGTCGATACATTTCACACGTAAAAGGCGGACGTGGCGCTGCAAGAGACGTTATAGAGCAAGTGATGAAAGTGCAAGGCAAATGGATGGAGTATTTTAACGGACAACACGATTAGTTTAATTGTGAATTGTTAATGATAAATTGTTAATTTAAAAACCTTAGAACCTTAGCATCTTAGCCACTCAGAACCTTAAAAATGAAATTCCTCAAACTCATTCGTTATAAAAACCTTTTAATGCTTGCTTTTATGCAGCTGCTTTTTCGCTATGCTTTTTTAAAACAGCAACAAGTTCCTTTGGCATTAACTGACTGGCAATACGGATTATTAGTTTTAAGCACTGTATTGCTTGCTGCGGCAGGTTATGTTATTAATAATATTTATGACGTAGGAACCGATACCATCAACAAACCAAATGATGTTGTCGTAGGGAAAGGAATTACAGAAACTGCAGCTTATAATATTTATATTGGTTTAAATATTTCTGGGGTTGCAATTGGTTTTATTCTGTCAAATATTATCATGAGACCGACTTTTGCATCGCTTTTTATTTTAATCGCATCGCTTTTATATTTTTATGCGACAACTCTAAAACAAATCATGATTTTGGGCAATTTTGTGGTAGCCTTGCTTTTGGCTTTAAGCGTTTTGATTATAGGAGTTTTTGATCTTTTTCCTGCTACGACGAGCGAAAATCAGGCACAAATGGCTAGTCTTTTTTCTATTTTAACAGATTATGCTCTTTTTGCTTTTATGATTAATTTTATTCGCGAGATTGTAAAAGACATTGAAGATGTAAATGGCGATTATAACATGGGATTGAATACTTTACCAGTTGCAATTGGAGTTAATAGAGCAGCAAAAATAGCATTAGGTTTTGCTATAATTTCTTTTATTTTATCGGGACTTTACTGCAATACGTACTTCATGCAAAACAAGCTTTATATAGCTGTATTTTATGCTTTTGCAACTGTTTTAGCGCCCTTGCTTTATTTTATTGTCAAAATATTTAGTGCAAAATCTCAAAAAGATTTTCATCATTTAAGCACTATCCTGAAACTTATTTTGTTCTTCGGAATTTTATCAATCTTGGTTATTTCCTTAAATATCAAATACAATGCTTAAAGAAAAATTAAAAAAATATAAAATCATTTTAGCTTCGGGTTCGCCTCGCAGACAGCAATTTTTTAAGGATTTGGATCTTGATTTTGAAATTCGTTTAAAAGATGTTGAAGAAATTTATCCGCCAGAATTAAAAGCAGCTGAAATTACCGATTATCTTGCTGAATTAAAGGCCAATGCTTTTGAAGGAGAATTGAAAGAAAATGAAATTTTAGTTACCAGCGATACTATTGTTTGGCATCAGGATAAAGCGCTTGGTAAGCCTAAAAATGCTGAGGACGCTTTTGCAATGATAAAATCGATGTCTAATGCAACACATGAAGTAATTACTTCTGTTTGTTTTAAAACGGCAGACTCCTCTACTCTTCTACATGATATTACCAAAGTAACTTTTAATGATTTATCAGACGAAGCTATTCTATATTATATTGAAAACTACAAACCTTATGATAAAGCTGGTGCATACGGAATTCAGGAATGGTTTGGTTTTATGGCAGTTGCAAAAGTAGAAGGCTCTTATACCAATGTAATGGGGCTTCCGACAGCCAAAGTTTACGAATTTTTGACTACATTAGTGTAAAAATTTATATATGTTTTCTTTTAAAGAGTATAGCCGAGAAATAATCGCAACAATCATTCTTATTGGAGTTTTGATAGTATTACGTATAGTAATTGCTAAACTAATAAGGCGTTTTGCGGCTACAAGCCAATTATTTGAACATCGTACCAATTTGGTTATTAAGTATATTAATATTTTAATGAATATACTTCTTGTAACCATTTTGATCATAATCTGGGGAGTTCAGACAGAAGATATTTTTATTACAATTTCTTCTATTGCAACTGTAATTGGAGTAGCCATGTTTGCACAATGGTCTATTTTGAGCAATATTACTTCAGGAATGGTTCTGTTTTTCTCTTTTCCTTTTAGGATTGGAGACACCATTAAAATTCATGACAAAGATTTTCCTATTGAAGCTGAAATCGAAGACATTAATACCTTTCATGTAAGTTTAAAAACAAAAGAAGGAGAAAAAATAGTTTTTCCAAACAATCTATTACTTCAAAAAGGAATTTCCATCATTCCTGCAAAATACGAGGAGCGCGAGTTTTTCGACTAAAATTATAATGGGAATTTTATAACAGGCGGCAAAAAAGCTAGAACAGAAAAAGACAAATAAAGTGTAATATTTGTTTTATAAATTCAGCTAAATAAAATACAAAATGACTCGGCCTATAACATTACCATTTTATGCAAAACTATCTTTTATTCTTGTTACTTTAATTTGTTTTGCATTCATTTTTTGCATGGGAAAAGATATTCTTACACCCATTTTAATGGCATTTTTATTTGCCGTTTTACTGCTTCCAATTTTTACTTTTCTAAAGACCAAACTTAAGTTTCCAAGACATCTCGCAGCTATAGTCTGTCTTGCTATTTTTATTTCTATTGTGGTCGGAATTTTGGTTTTTATCTCGTATCAAGTCACCTACATGGCGAATGATTTTGAAACAATAAAGAAAAATGCAAACTCGTTTATAATCCAAATTCATAAATTTATAAGAGAAAATTTTCAGGTAAGTATTGGAGAACAGAAAAAATATCTGGATTCTGTCACAAAAGATTCTGTAAAAACAGGTCAGGCAAAACTCGGCTCGTTTATAATTTCGATAAGTGATGTTCTTTTAGACAGTACCATTATGATTATTTATACCTTTTTGTTTTTGATTTATAAAGAGCATTTTAAGCTGTTTTTTGCTAAATTGATTAAACAAGAAAATCATGGTATTTTACAGGATATTCTGTCTCAGATAAAAGTTTCAATTAACAACTACATTGTAAGCTTAATTATCGAAATGATTGTTGTTTCGGTATTGACTAGCTTAGGTTTATGGATTATTGGCGTAAAATATTTTATTCTACTAGGATTAATTACAGGAATTTTGAACTTGATTCCTTATATCGGAATTTTTATCGCTGGTGTTATTACTGTTTTAGCTTCACTCACAGGGTCTGGAGAAATTTCAGTAATTCTCGGAATTCTTATTGTGAATATAATAGTTCAGTTTATCGATAATAATCTGCTTGTGCCATTAATTATTAATTCTAAAGTAGAAATTAATGCTTTTGTGTCGATCATGGGAATTATTGTTGGAGGAGCCGCCGCCGGAATTGCTGGAATGTTTTTAGCCATTCCCCTTTTGGCAATTTTGAAAATTATTTTTGATCGAATTGACTCGCTTTCAGCTTGGGGCTACTTGATGGGAAATCATGTTCCGAGAAAATTTGTCTGGAGAAAGAGAAAAATTACAACAGAAAATTAAAAAAAGCGTTATGCTAGCATAGCATTTATTTATTCCTTAAATTCATAAACCTTAAAATTATTAGAAGAAAAACTACCGCATGTCTTTAAACAAAAAAATATTATTTTTTATTTTGCTGTGCTTTTGTTTACAAAGCGGGTACGCGCAGGTAGATCAAAATAAAAAAGAGCCAAAAAAAGAAAAAGATACTACGGAGATTTACACTAAAATCAGAAATTATTCTAAGAAAAATAAATTTACGCAGGCTATGCATAAATTATTCTTTAGGTCTAAAAAATCGAAGAAAAAAGACGAATTGCTTGTTCCCATTGATTCTACGAATTATGATGGAAAGATTATTCGAAAAATCAACATTATAACCTTAGATCCTTTTGGATATTCTGTTGCAGATACTACTCAAATTCCTAAAAATTGGGGAGAAAGAATGGGTAATAGGCTTCACTTAAAAACAAAAAAAATAGCTATTTATAATTTATTGCTTTTTAAGAAAAATACTCCGTACAACACTTATAAAGTTCTAGAGTCTGAACGTTTAATTCGTGCACAACGATATGTTACAGCAGTTAGAATTTCGAATCAAAGTGTTGGGCAAGCTTCAGATTCTGTAGACGTTACGATTCGTGTCTTAGATTCATGGAGTACTATTCCAAGATTTTCGATTTCTAGCAATCAAATGTCAATTGGTTTTAAAGAAAAAGACTTTTTTGGAACTGGACAACAATTGGAATATCGTTTCACTAATCGCTTTGACGATGGCCGAAATGGTAATGAAGCAACTTATACAGTTCCAAATATTAAAAATACTTATATCGGTACAGTCTTTCATTACAATATGGATTTGGATAATAACTATATTAAAAGTATAGATATTGAACGAGACTTCTACTCTCCTTTGACTAAATGGGCGGGCGGATTTTATATTGACGAAAGCTTTAGAAAAGACACGCTTCAAGCTCCAGATTCGACATTTGCTTATCAGCCAAAAAAATATACTTCGCAAGATGTTTGGGCGGGACATGCTTTTAAAATGTATGAAGATAGCAATCATGCCATAACTAATTTGATTACAACAGCACGTTTTTTGAATGTAAATTATAGCGAATCGCCTTCTGAACTTTATGATCCGAATCATTTTTATTCTTCTGAAAAGCTCATTCTCAGCGGAATTGGCCTAAACACAAGAAAATTTATCAAAGACAGCTATATTTTTAGGAACGGACAGACAGAAGACGTCCCAATTGGGCGAATATATGGTGTTACTTTTGGATATCAGTATAAAAACACTTTTTGGCGGCCTTATGTCGGGGCTCAATTCTCTTTTGGAAATTATTATCGTTTAGGCTTTTTAAGTATGAATTTTGAAGCTGGAACTTTCTTTCATCAATCCAAAACCTATCAAACCTCATTTTTGTTTGAGTCTAACTATTTTACGAAGTTATACAGTATCGGAAATTGGAAAATTAGACAATTCGTAAATCCAAAACTTGTAATTGGAATAAATCGAGATGATATAATTGGAGATCAATTAAACATAAATGAAGATAATGGAATTCCTGGATTTAATAGTTATTTGTACGGAACCAGCAAGGCTGTTTTATCCTTACAGACACAAACGTATTCTCCACATGCATTACTTGGGTTTCGTTTAAATCCATTTTTTAATTATTCTATCGCAGTATTAGGAAGTCCGGAAATGGCGATGACTAAGAGTAAACCCTATTCTAAACTTACTGTGGGATTATTAATTAGCAATGACTATTTGGTTTTCAGTTCATTCCAGCTTTCGTTGTCCTATTACCCAAGTATTCCGCAGCAGGGAGACAATGTTTTCAAAACTAATACTTTTGAAACTACCGATTACGGACTCCAAACTTTTGAGTTGGCAAAACCGAGGGTAGTCAATTACAAGTAATTTTTTTTATTTTTTCATGAAACTTTTAAACATAAAAAACCACTATAAATCAGATATTTAAGCAATACATACTTTTAATTTACTCGATGAAATGCATTTTTATTCGACAAAATACATCTCTTTTATTTTTTTGGCACAGTATATGAATATCCCTATTCAAGATTAACATTTAAAAAAAACAAAAAAGATGAAAACGATAAAATTAGCAATCGCCGGATTATTTCTAATGGTTGCAAACGCCACGCAAGCCCAAGTATCGATAAACGTGAATATAGGAAACCCACCAGCTTGGGGACCTGCAGGATATACAGATATGGAATATTATTATCTTCCAGATATTGAAGCTTATTACGATGTTCGTGCTGCTCAATTTATCTATTTTGGAGGAGGAAGATGGGTAAGAACAACGTACTTACCAAGACAATATAGAAACTATGATCTATATGGTGGTTACAAAGTAGTTTTGACAGACTATCACGGAAGAACTCCTTATACATACTTTGATCGTCATAGAGTAAAATACTATAAAGGATACCATGGAGTTGCACAAAGACCATACAGACCGAGACCAGTATATGGATATAACGATCGTAGAGACTACAAACATTATGATAAACACGATAAACACCATGACAAACACGATCGCCACGATCATGATGATCACCACGATCACGGACATGGAAGAAGATAATTGCTAAATTATTAGTAATCAGCTCAAGAGAGTATCAATTAAATGATGCTCTCTTTTTTTTTTGATAATTTAACTTTGAAGTTTTGTTAAAAATTTGTAATTTATATATAAATCATTGTAAAACAGAGAGTTTTAACAAAATTAACCTTTGTTTAATGTGATTATGATATATATTTGCACCGAATTTTCAAAACCCAAATTAAAATTTTATGAGAAAGAATGTTTATTTGCTTTCATTTTTAGCAATGTCACTATTAATAGGATGTGACGATAATAATGACAACAAAAATGACGGACAGTCGTCAAATAACATTACTATTACTTCTGATCAATCTACTTTAAATCAAAGGTTAGACTTGACTAATTCAGGAGTAATTTCGATCGAAAATGGTTCGTTGACAGGGAAATCTGCAGAGACAGCCAACACTTCTTTTCCTCTAGTTCAAATTGCCGAAGTTAAACCGCCAGTTGATGCTAACGGAAGAACACTACAAGCCAGCCATGTTACGGTAAACGGAAATTATGCTTATGTTTCTTATATTATGAGAGGCGATGCTTATTCTGGAGCAATTGACGTAATTGATGTTTCAGATCCTTATAAACCAAAATTGGTTACATCGGCTTTAATTCCTAATACAGATATTACATCTCTAACTTTCTCTGGATCAAATTTAATTATTGGGGCAGCAAAAGATGTAGACAAAGATCCGCTTCTTACTACAAATCCAGCTATTGTTCTTAATATGGAGTTAAGTTCTGGACTGCTTACCGATAAATTTAAAACGAATTATTTAGAAAATAGAGTTACAACAGATGTTGCCGCTAATACTTCTAATTATTTTGCTGTAACTGGAGATAACGGAAGTTTATTCAAACTAAGCAGCTCTACTAAAGAAATTACTGGAAAAGCTACTGTAGCCGATTTACGCTCTATTGCCTTAACAAGCGACAAAATAGTTACTTTAAGCGGAACGAAAGGCGTTAATATTTACAATCAATCTACTCTTGCTTTGCAAAAAAGCTTTACAACTTCAACTGATGTAAGTGGTGCGAAACGAACAATGGATATCGACGGTACAAAACTTTTTGTTTCTGAAGGTCCAAACGGTCTTGGCGTATACGATATCAACAGTGGTTCTAAATTACAAAGCATTGCAATTGCAACAGCTGGAGAAGATAATGTAACAAATGCTGTTTCTTTTAATGATGGCTATGCTTTTGTAGCAAACGGAGCTCTTGGCTTAAATGTTTACCAATCTTCAACACAACTTAATTTATTAGGTTCTGTAGGAATTGCAGGTTCATCAAACTATGTAAAATCAAGCGGAAATTATATCTATGTTGCAAGCGGAACAGGTGGTTTGAAAATTATTAAAATGGAAAAACCAAATGGAACTTTTGCAAATTGCACATCTTACATTGTATACAATCAAGGTAAAGATTTGATTTTGAATTCTAACGACATAAAATCATACCAAGGAGCAACTGCTATTAATTCGGCAATTATTAATTCTGGTGCTGTTTTAACACATTGTGGTTCAATTACCGTTCAAAATAATCTGACTTTAAACAGCGGTGGTACTTTCAACATGACTGGAAGTTTGTCTCAAGGTAAATACCAGCAATCGAATCCAACAGAGTTAGTTATTAATAGTAATGCACTTTTACAAGTTGAAGGTTCTGTTGTAATTTGGGGGGATTTAAGATTAAACAGTGGTGCAAAAATTAATTTTATTGGAAGCAATTCTTCTATCACTATTTACGGAAAAGTTACCAAAGGAAGTAATGTAACGATCACAGGCACTTATAAAGACACCGAGAATAAATTAAAATAAGTCATTCAAAACATTTATATAAAAGCTGTTAGATTAAATTCTAACAGCTTTTTTTGTTTGATCGTTTTAAAGAAAGGTATAATTATTGAGCGTTAACAATTCATTTAAATAATCTTACATAAAATAATTACTATTTTTGAAATGATTTCAAAAAACACCTAACATTTACCATGCGAAAAATACAGATTCAAATCTTTCTTTTATTTTTTATCGGTTTTCAGGTTTCATTTGCACAGCAGCCACAAAAACCAAATTCAGTTGAAATTTACAATCAAATCAAAAAGTTAAACTTTTTAGGTTCTGTCTTGTACATTGCCGCACATCCTGATGATGAAAATACTAGAATGATTTCGTATTTAGCCAATGATATGAATGCTAGAACAGGTTATTTGTCATTGACTCGCGGAGATGGAGGACAAAACTTAATTGGACCTCAATTACGAGAATTACTTGGTGTTATAAGAACTCAGGAATTAATCGAAGCGCGTAAAATTGACGGTGGAGAGCAGTTTTTCTCAAGAGCAAACGACTTTGGTTTTTCTAAAAATCCAGACGAAACTTTAGATATTTGGGAAAAAGATAAAGTCCTTGCCGATGTAGTTTGGACAATCAGAAAATTCCAACCAGATATTATCATCAATCGTTTTGATCACCGCTCGCCAGGTACAACACACGGGCATCATACTTCTTCTGCGATGTTGAGTGTTGAAAGTTTCAAATTAACAAATGACCCGAAAGTTTATCCAGAACAATTAAAATACGTTTCGCCTTGGCAGGTAAAACGCCAATTCTTTAATCCTTCTTGGTGGTTTTATGGAAGCCAGGAAAAATTTGATGCAGCCAATAAATCTAAATTTACAAAACTAGAAACAGGTGTTTACTACACAGGAATCGGAAAATCGAATCAAGAAATTGCAGCTTTAAGCCGAAGCCGTCATCAATCGCAAGGTTTCGGAAGTACAGGTGTTCGCGGTGAAGAAACCGAATATTTAGAATTAATCAATGGTGAAACCCCAAAGGAACGTGATAATCTATTTGACGGAATAGATACAAGCTGGAACCGTGTTAAAAACGGAAAACCAGTTGGCGATTTAATTTCTTCAATTATCTCAAAATACGATTTCAGCCATCCTTCTGCAAGTATACCAGATTTAGTTAAAGCTTATTCAATGATTCAAGCTCTAGATGATGCACACTGGAAAGAGATTAAATCTGCAGCTATAAAAAACATCATCGCATCTTGTTCTGGTTTGTATCTTGAAGCTGTTGCCAATGAACAAGAAGCAACTCCAGGAAGTACAATTAAATTAAGTTTAGAAGCTATTAACAGATGTTCTGTAGGAATGGAATTAATGAGCGTAACAACACTACCTGATCATAAAACTACACTTCAAAACATTGTTTTAAAAAACAATAACGATAACAAAATTAATCTGCAATTACAGCTTCCTAGCAACATTGAATACACACAGCCATATTGGCTAAAAGAGAAGGCTACTGTTGGAATGTATACCGTTTCTAATCAAGAAAATATTGGCATTCCAGATATTATAAGAGATACGAAAGTGATTTTTAATGTAAAAATTAACGATATCGAAATTCCGTTTGAGCGCACTGTTGTCTACAAATACAATGACGGCGTAAAAGGCGAAATGTATAACTTTCTTGATATTGTTCCAGAAGTTACCACTTCAATCTTAGAAAGAGTTTTAATTTTTAGAGATACTAATAGTAAAATGATTCCGGTGAAAGTTCGTGCTGGAAAAGATAATGTAAAAGGAAATCTGCAATTGGAATTACCAAAAAGCTGGACTGTTTCTCCAAAAGAAATTCCATTTGATTTGGGCACAAAAGGTACTGAGCAGATCTTTTATTTTGAAGTAACGCCTCCCGTAAATCCAGAAGAAGTTACTGCAAAAAGTGTTGCAATTGTAGAGGGAAAACGATTTGATAAAGACCAAACGATTATTGAGTTTCCTCATATTACCAAACAAATGGTTTTAAAACCCGCTGAATCAAAATGCATTAGAATTGATTTGAAAACTTCCGGAGATGCGATTGCCTATATTATGGGTGCTGGAGACGAAGTTCCAGAAAGTTTGACTCAAATGGGATACAAAGTTTCGATTTTAAAACCTGAAGAAATTACGCCTCAAAAACTAGATTCGTTCAGCACCGTTATTACTGGAATTCGTGCTTATAATACCGTAAATGCTTTGGCAAACAAGCAAAATATACTTTTCAATTTTGTAAAAAGTGGTAAAAATATGATTGTGCAATATAATACAAACGGAAAACTAGTTACTGATAAAATTGCACCATATCCGTTAAAATTATCTAATGATCGTGTAACAGAAGAAAATGCCAAGATTACTTTCTTAGCGCCAAATCATCCTGTTTTAAATACTCCTAATAAAATTTCTGAAAAAGATTTTCAAGGATGGACACAAGAGCAAGGTTTATATTATCCAAACGAATATGATCCTGCCTTCACTCCTATTATTTCGTCTCACGACAAGGGAGAATCTGCTAAAGATGGCGCTTTATTAGTAGCTCCATATGGAAAAGGATACTATATTTACACCGGTTTGAGTTTCTTTAGAGAATTGCCAGAAGGTGTTTCTGGAGCGTATCGATTGTTATCGAATATTATTTCTCTAAAACAGCCACTTGAAGCTCCTAAACAAGATATAAAGCAATAAATATGGAAGCCAAAAAAACAAAAAAATGGAAAAAAAGCTATACTTACGTTTTAGTAGCTAATGCAATCTATATTGCTATCTTTTTCTTAATCATGCAATTATACTCATAACCTATGCAGCTATTTGACTGGATTGTACTTATTGTCACTTTATTGTTTATTGTTGGATACGGATCTTGGAAAACCCGAGGAAGTAAAAACGTAGAAGATTTCATTTTAGGAAACAACGAAACACCTTGGTATACTGTTGGACTTTCTGTAATGGCAACGCAAGCCAGTGCAATTACGTTTTTATCTACACCTGGACAAGCCTATCATGACGGAATGGGTTTTGTTCAGTTTTATTTTGGTCTGCCAATTGCCATGATTGTCATTTGTTTGACTTTTATTCCGCTATATCATAAAAGCAAAGTTTTTACGGCATACGAATTTTTAGAACGACGATTTGATGTTAAAACGCGTTCGCTGGCAGCAATTTTATTTCTCGTTCAAAGAGGTTTAGGAACTGGTTTAACCATTTACGCACCAGCCATTATTTTATCAGCCTTATTAGGATGGAATTTAACTGTAATGAACATCATTATTGGAGTTATGGTAATTATCTATACTTTTTCTGGTGGTACAAAAGCGGTAAACGTAACTCAGAAACAGCAGATGTTTGTCATTATGTCTGGAATGTTTATTACCTTTTTCCTAATTCTGCATTATCTTCCAAACGATATGACTTTCAATAGTGCTTTGCATATCGCTGGAGCAAATGATAAAATGAATATTGTTGATTTTTCTTTTGATCCCGAAGAAAAATATACGTTTTGGAGCGGTATTACAGGAGGTTTCTTTTTGGCCCTAGCCTATTTTGGTACAGACCAATCTCAAGTGGGACGTTATTTGTCTGGAAAATCAGTTCGCGAAAGTCAAATGGGATTAATCATGAATGGATTATTGAAAGTACCGATGCAATTCTTTATTCTTTTAACAGGAGTTATGGTTTTTGTCTTTTTTCAATTCAATCCTGTTCCGTTAAATTTCAATCCCAACAATAAAATAGCCATTGAAAAATCTCCTTACAAGCAGGAATATCATGTTTTAGAAGAAAAATTGGTAAAACTTTCAGAAGACAAAAAGGTTATCAATTTATTGTACATCGACCAGCTCAATCAGGATTATGATAATCCAATTTTACGTAAAGAGTTAGTTGCGTTGTCGAACAAAGAAAAAGATCTTCGCGATAAAGCAAAAGAAATTATTTCGAGAGCCGATAGTAATTCGGAAACAAATGATAAAGATTATGTATTCTTTCATTTCATTCTCCATTATTTGCCAAAAGGTCTAATCGGATTATTATTGGCCGTAATTCTATCGGCAGCTATGTCTTCGACTGCTTCTGGATTAACTGCATTAGCTTCTACAACTGCAATTGATATTTACAAACGAAATCAGAAAGAAGAAAAATCAGAAAAACATTATTTGCATGTTACTAAATTTTTCACTCTTTTCTGGGGAATTGTAGCTATACTTTTTGCTTGTGTTGGAACATTATTTGAAAATTTAATTCAGCTCGTAAATATTATTGGTTCTATCTTCTACGGAACTGTTTTAGGAATATTTCTTGTAGCTTTCTATACTAAGAAAGTTCAAGCAAAACCAATGTTTATTAGTGCGATTATAAGTCAGCTTACCATTTTTGTAATCTATTATTTTATGATTTACAGTCAAGAAAAACTAGGTTATTTATGGCTGAATTTTATTGGTGCAATCTTGACAATTGTATTAGCGCTTTTATTGCAGTTTTTATTTTTTAGAGGAAAACCAGATGATAATGAGTTAGTTTTAGACTAAGAATATTCTCTAAGTCTGAAATTATTCTAAGCAAAAATCTTATTTTAGTAAATTCTAATTACTAAAATAAGATTTTCACGTTTTTAACTTCAAATTAATCATCATTATGAAAGACCAAAAAAAATACAGCAACAAAACCAAAGCTGCTTTTATTCTGCTAATCGTGATGCTGATTATTTTACTTGGCAACTTTAATACGCTTCGAAATTCCAAAAACGTAAATGATAACATCAATGCGATCTATAAAGATAGATTGGTTGTGGCGCATTATATTTTTCAATATTCAAAAGAACTTCATTTTATAAAGGCAGAAGCTGAAAAACTAAATTTAAGCGATGTTATTAAAAAAGATGAAATTATTCATACGCTAAATATTATTCATAATATTGATGATTTGTATGCTAAAACAGTTTTAACAAATAAGGAGAAACAATACTTTGATGCATTTTTACTTTCCTGTAAAGAAATAAACAAACAGGTTGAAAGCAAAAATTGGGACAAAATAGCCAATTCTATCGCTGAAGCTTTAAAAACACTTGAATCTCTTTCTAACATTCAGATTGAAGAAGGAAAAGCTAAACTTGCCATTGCGAACGCTATGTATAGCAGAAACAATATACTTGGCCAGCTTCAAATTGCACTTCTTATTGTTTTGGGCGGAATAACATTTTATCTTTTAATAAAGAAAATCAAAAAAACAGTAAAAATTCCTGAACCGCCAAGTTTGAATTAAAAATCATTTAACCGCAAAGGACGCAAGGGATTACGCAAAGTTCGCAAAGTTTATTTAATACAGCTTTGCGAACTTTGCGTTAAAAAACATAACAAGTCAAAAAAATCTTGCGCTCTTTGCGGTTAAAAAAAAACAAAAAAAAATCCAAAACCCGAAAGCTTTGGAATTTTAAAATTTTTATAAAATTGGAATTTGATAATTCAAAAAATTATTATCTGCTCCACTCAGCGATACTATCTTTATTCAATTTTACGTAATCTGCATTGTTTGCAGCTTCGGCAGATGCCAAAGAAGCTTTTGCTGTTTCGATCGCTCCTTTTTTATCACCTTGTTTTGCTTGGATTAATGCTTTTAATCTTGATACGTAATAAGGTTTTTCTGAGCTCATATCAAGAGCTTTGTCTACATAATTTCTTGCAGTTTCAATATTTCCGTTTGATTGGAATAAATATTGAGAAGCTGCGAAATAGTCATTCCATGTTGGACCAGCCAATGCTTTATCGATACTTGCTACAGCAATTTTAGCAGTTGGAACTTCAAATTTTAAAGCTACATGAGAATTTTCCCAAGCAATATCTAAATAACCAAAATTTGGATCTAAACCATTAATACCAATTGTGAATGTCTCAACAGGAGTTGGCAACGCCTCTTCTTTTACTGTCGTTTTTAAAGCTACGTAAGAATCGCTCCAATTTTCTGGTAATCCCCAGTTGTCGGTAGAAAGATAAAAAATGATATCCCAGCTTTCGATTCTAGGAACTGTATAAATTGCATATTTTCCTTTCTTTAGCGTCTTTCCGTCAATGATTACATCATCACTAAAGTTAATAATAGTGTTTTCATTAGCTCCAGTTCTCCATAATTTTCCAAACGGAACTAAATTTCCGAACACAGCTCTTCCTCTTGCTCCTGGTCTTGAATAGGTAACTTCAACGTCGGTTAAACCAACAGTTTGTTTAATATATCCTTTTGGACTTGCTTGCGGCGTTTTTACTTGTGCTTCTGATGCTAATGGTCCTAAGATCAGGGCTAAAGCAATAAGTAGTTTCTTCATTATTTTAAGTTTTATTTTTATTCAAATTTACAAATTCAATTAGGGAACAAATGTTAAATTTTCTATAATTCAACCCTTTAGCTGTGATATTTTTTCAGCGTTTAGTTCGTTAAAATGTTCTATAACTAAATCAGCTTCAGACAAATCTTGAAGATGAGAATGCTCGCTCTTATAACCTATACAATAAATTCCTGCTCCTTTTGCTGCTTTAACTCCATTTGTACTGTCTTCAATAATAATGCATTCTTCTTTTGGAGCAACTGACAAGGACGCAGCGTGAATAAAAATTGCCGGATTTGGTTTTGACTGCGGAAAATCCTCTCCGCTCACAATATGCGTAAAGTACTGATGCAGATTAAATCTAGTAAAAACGCGATCGATAGTGACTTTTGAAGCCGAAGAAGCTAAAATTAACTGTATTCCGTTGCTGTACAAATCTTTAATTAAATCTTCTACACCATCTAAAAGGTATAAATCTTCCTTAGTGTCAAAAGCATCATTAAAAATCGTTCTTTTTCTTTGAATCAAATCTTCAACTTCCTGTTCTACCGTCGGAAAATAACTCTTTAAAGTCTGAAATGTATTTCGAGTTGAAAATCCTGTAAATGTGCTATACATTTCTTCAGGAACTTCAATATTCAATTCCGAAAATTGTAAATAATACGCATAACGATGAACGGGTTCCGTGTCAACGATTACGCCATCCATATCAAAAATTACTGTTTTAATCATTTTTTTTTAAGGTGCTAAGGTTCTAAGAGTCAAAGGCTCTAAGGTTTCTCTTTTGTCTGTTTAACTTTGTCAAAGTTTTAAACTTTGACAAAGTTCTTTTTTTAAGTTCAAGAAAATAAGATTCAATGCTTCAGCTATAAAAACCTTAGCACCTTAGAATCTTAGTATCTTAGAACCTTTATTTTTTAAGTAAATATCTAATCACCGTTTCGGCAGCGTGCAAACCAAATAATCCTGGCATGTAGCTGTTTGTTCCGTAGAATGATTTTTTGAAGTTTTTACCGTCTGTTAATTTTAAGCTTTTTTCGTCTTGAATCTCAGAAGAAAATACCACTTTCAGTTTGTTGATTTTTACTTCTTTTAAACGCTTACGAATTGTTTTTGAAAAATAGCAATTAATTGTTTTTGAAATATCTGCTACTTTTACTTTTGAAGCCAACATTTTTCCGCCAGCTCCCATACTGCTAATAATTTTTACTCTTTTGCGTTTCGCGGCAATAATCAGATTTAATTTTGGAGTAATACTATCAATGCAATCCAAAACATAGTCAAATTCTGGAGAAACAATCTCGAAAGCGCGCTCTGGAGAAAGAAATTCCTGAACACGAGTTAGATTTAATTCTGGATTAATATCCATTAAACGATCACCTACAATTTTGATTTTTGGCTGACCAACCGTTGAATGCAAAGCTGGCAATTGACGGTTAATGTTGGTAATATCCACAACATCTCCATCTACAATTGTCATGTTTCCTACTCCTGCTCTCGCTAAAAATTCAGCTGCAAAAGATCCAACTCCTCCTAGTCCAACGACTAAAACATTAGACTTTTGTAAATTTTCTAATCCTTCTTTTGTAAATAAAAGCTCAGCTCTTTCTGTCCATTCTGCCATATATTCTTATTATTATTTTTTGTTTCAAGTTTTAGGTTTCAAGTTTTAAGTTCTTCTTGATAAATTACATTTTACAATCCAAACACAGTTCGATAATTACTTGAAATAACCTCTTCTAATGCTATTAAATTTAACTCTTTATACTCAGAAGCCAATTCGTATACTTTCTGAATCGATTCTTCAATAGTATCTGTTTCTAAGAAAAAACGATCGTTTGGAACATTTTGAAAAACCGATTTTAAATCTGGATTTTTCAATAAGTATTTTCCAAACGAAAGATAAAATCCAGCAGCAATTAACTGTTCCGCCAACTGCTTATTTTTTGAAAAACCATGAATAATCATTGGAACATTTATCTTCATTTTTTTCTTGATTTCCATTACTTCTTGGAAAGCGGCAACGCAATGAATAACTACAGGTTTCTTATATTTTTCTGCTAATTCTAACTGCTTCTCAAAAACTGAAATTTGCAAATCAAACGGAACTTCAATTCTTTTGTCTAAACCACATTCCCCTATTGCTAGACAGTTTTTGTTTTGCAATTTCTCTTCAATAATTTTCAAATCTTCATCAATACGACTTTCATCAATATACCACGGATGAATTCCGATGGAATAAAACGGAATCGAAGCATCAAAATCTTTTGGATACTGATTAACCAATTCTAAAACATCTGATTGATTGGTAAATTGATGAGTATGAAAATTAAAATATTCCATTAATGAAAAGTCTTTACACCAGCTTTAATTTCGATTTTCAAATCGTTTTCCTGTGGCACAAGCGGACAAGAATACTTATAGTTATAAGCGCAATACGGATTATATGCTTGATTGAAATCTACTGCTATCGTATTTCCTTTTGGAATTTCTAAATCAATATAACGGCCACCGATATAACTCTCTTTACCAGTTGTCAAATCTGAAAAAGGCAAGAAAAGATGGTTTTTATATTTTTCCTGAACTATAAGATCTAAACTCTGATAAACAGCAAGTTGAAAAGCTTTTCCGTTTATTTTGAAATTTAAAGTTCCATATTTTATATATTTTGGTGTACGAGTTCCTGAAGTTTTCATTTCGAAAGCTTTGCCTCCTTTAGCTTTTACCAAAGTTGCATTCACAAAATAAGTTTCAGAAATAGGAAAAAACTCTAAGCTTTTAAAAGTTTTTAAATCTTCAGCCATCAGTGGACTTGTCTTAGGATCAGCATATTCGGAGTTAATTTTCTTTTGAAACTTCTGAACATCAGTTTTACTAAACTTTTTTTGTGCAGAAGCAAAATTAAATACCAACAATAAAGCTAGGGAGTTTATAGTTTTCATCTTAGAAATTTTCTGCAAAAATAGTTCAAAAGTAACAAAACAACAACCACTTAACGAGACAAAGTTTCCTAACTTTGTGACGATAATCTATCACTCAAAATGCTTAAAAACGCCTTAACCCACTACATTAATAACTTTCGAGGTTTCACTAGAGAAGTTTGGATTCTTGCCATTATTACTTTTATCAACCGCGCTGGGACAATGGTTCTTCCTTTTTTATCTAAATACTTAAAAGAAGACCTTCATTTTTCTTACAATCAAGTTGGATGGATTATGGTTGCTTTTGGTTTTGGATCAATGTTGGGTTCTTGGCTGGGAGGAAAATTATCTGATAAAATTGGATTTTATAAAATAATGATTTTCAGTTTATTTACAAGTGGTGTTTCTCTTTTCTTTGTACAATATATTACTACTTTTTGGGCACTTTGCGCAGCAATGTTTGTTCTTATGACAATTGCAGACATGTTTAGACCAGCTATGTTTGTTTCTCTGGGAGCTTACGCTAAACCCGAAAATAGAACTCGTGCCCTTACACTTGTGCGTCTAGCTGTAAATTTAGGTTTTGCTGCTGGACCGGCACTTGGAGGTTTAATTATTATGGGAATGGGATATTCTGGTTTATTCTGGGTTGACGGTGCTTCTTGTATTATTTCAATCTCTATTTTCGCTTTATTGGTAAAAGAAAAGAAAAAAGCCACTCACGACGATAAAACAGAAAGTGCTACCGATGTAAAATCGGTTTTTCATGATAAAATTTTCTGGGTTTTCTTATTCGTAAGTTTTATTACAGCTATGATTTTCTTTCAGCTTTTTACCACCCTTCCTTTATATCATAACGAAAAATTTGGCTTAAGCGAATTTCAAACAGGTCTTTTAATGACTTTAAATGGTCTCTTAATCTTCTCTCTAGAAATGCCTACAGTTGGATTTTTGGAACGAAAAGCTTTTCCTAAAATTAGAATTATAATAGTCGGCTCTTTTGTAATGGCATCTAGTTTCTTTTTGCTCCTCATTAATTTTTGGGCAGGAATATTGGTTGTAAGCATGGTCTGCATTTCTATTGGTGAAGTACTTACTTTTCCGTTTTCTAATGCATTTGCCTTAAGTCGTGCACCGCGAGGACAAGAAGGCCGTTACATGGCGCTTTATACCATGAGTTTTAGCCTTGCTCATATTATAAGTTCTAAGCTTGGCTTTGAAATTATAACCCGATTTGGTTACCAAACCAACTGGCTCTTTATGGCCTGCATTGGTGTTCTTGCAACAGGATGCTGCATTTGGATTAAAAACGCTCTTCTAACAGAGAAAACTTTCTAAACAAATTTTAACTTCTTAATGCATTATTATTCAATTTATTACAATTAAATTTGAATAGCTTTTTCATGCTTTAAAACGAATTCAAACTTAATTTTTAGTTAAATAACTATTTTTATAGTTGCGTAACTAAAAAAATAGTTGTACGTTTGAATTAAAATTAGAGAAGATGCAGAAGTTAACAAACAAAGAAGAAGAAATTATGATGATTTTATGGAAGCTAAAGAAAGCTTTTGTAAAAGAAATTCAAGCTGAAATTACCGAGGATCAGCCACATTACAACACCTTATCAACTATAGTGCGTAATTTGGAAGAAAAAGGATATGTTGGACACAATGCTTTTGGAAATACACATCAATACTTTCCGATTGTACCAATTGAAGATTACAGAAAAGGATTTATGAAAACCGCAATCGATAATTACTTTAATAGTTCATATAAGAGTATGGTTTCCTTTTTTGCCAAAGAAGAAAAAATTTCAGCAGATGAATTGCGCGAAATTTTATCAATGATCGAAAATAAAGAAGAAAATAAATAATCGGGTTATGGAAGCACTTTTTATCTATATCATCAAATCAAGCGGTTTAATGCTTTTGTTCTATTGCGCTTACTTTTTCTTATTGCGCAAAGAAACATTCTTTAACAGTAACAGATGGTTTCTTTTGTCTGGATTAATTGTATCGGCAATTTTGCCTTTCTTGACTTATACAAAAGAAGTGTGGATTGAAGCTGCTCCCGATATCAACATCAATTTTCAAAACAATATTCAAAACATTCCGCAAGAAGAATCAGCAGACTTTAACTGGACATATTTGATTTTAGGCCTTTATTCTATTGGTTTTTTAATTTTCCTTATAAAATTAGCAATCGATTTTTATAGTTTAAATACAGTAATTAAAGGAAAAAAGATCCAACAGCAAGCGGATTTTAAATTCATAGATACAAACGAGAATATCGCTCCTTTCTCCTATTTTGAATATATCGTTTACAATTCATCACTGTATACGCCTTCAGAATTAGAAAACATTATTGAACACGAAAAAGTACACAGCGATCAGAATCATACCATAGATGTATTGGTTTCACGAGCATTCAGTATTATTTTCTGGTTCAATCCGATTATCTGGTTTTACAAAAAAGCAATAATGCAAAATTTAGAATTTATTGCCGATAATGAAGCCGCTAAAAAACTGCAAGACAAAAAAGCCTATCAATACACGCTTTTAAAAATAACAACACACGAAAATTGTGTTGCAATCACTAATCATTTTTATCAATCATTAATCAAAAAACGAATCGTCATGTTAAACAAAAATCAATCAAAAAAGAGAAACTCTTGGAAGTATTATGTTGTAATCCCAGCTCTTGCTGCATTTGTATTATTATTTCAAGTTGAAGTAGTCGCAAAAGAAAGACATCAGACTGTAAAAGCAGTCTCAAACGAAATTGAATCTGTTGATATTTACAAAATACAAAAGAATACCACAGATTTGGAGTTAAAAAGAATCAAAGAGAAATTAAAATCACTACATAACGTCGAATTTGAAGCTTCAAGAATCAAAAGAAACTCAGAAAATCAATTAACGTCTCTTAAAGTTGAAGTAAGCTATCAAAACCAAAAATCTCAATCTATTCAAACAGGTGGAAAAGTAGCCATTAAAGATTTCGGGATAGTTGTTGTTACAGGGAAAAATGGCGCTATTAGAGCTGGCATCAAAACCGATGATGAAAAAAGCGCTGTAAGTCAAAAAGTTGCTTTAAATGAAAAGCCAAACAATTCAGAAGTTAAAAATACAATTACTAATACAGAAACCAATGTTAACACTAATTCTATTACTAGTACAAAAACTGACAGTGATACTAATGCAAATATTAGCACTACTGTAGTTATAAATAAAGACAATAAAACTAAAGTTATTACAACTGGAGGCACAACTGTTGCTGTTTCAAATGGCACGAAAACGAATGCTAAAGCATCTAGCCTGCTTGTAATTGTAGACGGTGAAGAAATGCCTTCTGGTTTTGATTATAATAGCATTAAACCAACGGATATTGCATCTGTAAATGTTTTAACTGGAGTAAATGCAACGGACCAATATGGCGACAAAGCTTCAAATGGAGTAATCGAAATTATAACCAAGAAATAATACGTTTCTAATTTTAAATAGAAAAGAAATGCAAAAACTAACCAACAAAGAAGAAGAAATCATGCATATTTTATGGAAGCTGAAAAAGGCTTTTGTAAAAGAAATTCAAGCAGAGATTTTAGAAGATCAGCCGCATTACAACACTTTGTCTACCATTGTTCGTAATCTGGAAGAGAAAGGTTATGTTGCGCACAATGCTTTTGGAAATACACACCAATATTATCCAGCGGTAAGCATTGAAGATTATCGAAATGGCTTCATGAGTACTGCAATAGATAATTATTTTAATAGTTCATACAAAAGCATGGTTTCCTTTTTTGCTAAAGAAGAGAAAATTTCAGCAGATGAACTACGTGAAATCTTAGATATGATCGAAAATCCAAAAGAAGGTAAATAATCAAAATACTATGGAAGCACTTTTCATTTTTATCTTAAAATCAAGCGGGTTATTAGCAATGTTTTATTTTGCTTACATTTTTTTACTCCGTAAAGAGACTTTTTTCAACAGCAGCCGATGGTTTTTAATTGCCGGATTAATTACTTCTGTTATAATGCCTTTTGTAGTTTACACTAAAGTAATTTGGATTGAAGCACCTCCTGTGTCCTCTCCTGCTCCGGTAATTACAACTACGGCAAATACTATAAAAAGCATTCCGACTTCAAATCATGATGTAGTTGCTTATAAGCCTCAATATAGACCGACAACCGTAACCGTTGTTGAGAAAGAAAATTTTGAAATTAATTGGAGTTTGGTTTTAACTGCTGTTTACGGAATTGGCTTTCTGGCTTTTATGATCAAATTTGCTCTTGATTTTTACAGCTTAAATACTGTTTTAAAAGGAAAGAAAATTGAACAGCAAGATGATTTTAAATTTATTGATATCAAAGAAAACATTGCTCCCTTCTCCTACTTCGACTATATTGTATATAACTCATCACTATATACAGCAGCAGAATTAGAGAATATTTTAGAGCATGAAAAAGTGCATAGTAATCAAAAGCATACTGTCGATGTTTTGATTTCGAGAATCTTTTGTATTCTATTTTGGTTCAACCCAATTGTGTGGCTTTATAAAAAAGCTATTTTGCAAAACCTCGAATTTATTGCCGACAGTGAGGCTTCTAAGAAAATTGCAGACAAGAAAGCCTATCAGTACACACTTTTAAAAATCACAACGCATGAAACTTGCGTTGCAATCACCAATCATTTTTATCAATCATTAATCAAAAAACGAATTGTTATGTTAAACAAGAATCAATCAAACAAAAGAAATTACTGGAAATATTCGGCAGTAATTCCTGCTCTAGGCGCATTTGTTCTTTTATTCCAAATAAGGACTATTGCGCAAGAAAAAAAACAAAATGAAGCTGCAGTTACGCAAAGAGATACAATCAAAGATTCTGAGGAAACTATCAAAATAACAAAAAACACTACTGACAAGGAACTAAACGAACTTCCTGGGAAATTAAAAACCAACCATAATCTTGATGTTGTAATTTCTGATGTAAAAAGAAATACCAAAGAAGAATTAACTGCGATTCAGATCAATGTAAAATCAGACTCTGGCAAAAAACAAACTATAAAAATTGATGGAGACGAAGCTATTAAAGATTGTGAATTAGCCATTGGTACTGATGAAAATGGAGCAAAATCTATCAACATTAACACTGACAGAAATTTTAAAGTACCAGTAATAATTAGAAACGAAAGGGTTATTGTTAGAAATCACGGAGAATCTGATGTTGCTACTCCAGTTCCTCCAGCACCGCCTGCATTTCCTACTGGACCACTGCCAGTAGCACCGACAGTAGATATGTCAAAAATGCCTAAACCTCCTGTTGCTCCAAAAAATCCAAAGGATAAAGTAGCAATGCAGAAGTTTGAAAAAGAAATGGAGGAATTTGAAAAGAAAATGGAAAAATTTCAGCCAAACATCGATGCTATGACTGCTTACGGAGATGCTGTTAGCGAAATTATGTCTAAGCGTGAAGCTATTTATGAGAAAGAAATGGCGAAGTATGAGATTGCAATGGAAAAATTCAATGCTAAAATGGAAAAATTCAACTATGATTTTAAGTTTAGCTTTGGAGATGATTCTAAGGACTACGAAAGCAATATGAAGCAATACGAACAAGACATGAAACAGTATGAGCTTGATATGCAACAGCATGCGAAAGATATGAAACAACATGCCAAGGACATGAAACAACATGAGAAAGACATGAAACAGCATGAAAAAGATATGAAAGAAATGGAAAAACAAAATAAAAAAGCATAGTCGTATCATTTTAAAATATAAAAAACCAGTGCTCAAACACTGGTTTTTCTTTTTAAATTTATCATCAAAAAAGCAAGATGGATAGAAACTCCCAAAAAAGCCATGCACCAGTAAACAGATGCTAACGAAAACCTGATTCTCAAAATTTAAATACTTTTACATTTTACTCCCAAAAGACTTTGTTTCAACCACAAAGTCTTTTTTTTGTATCTTTGCCTAAACAAATCTACTATGTATAAATTATTAGCCAAACTAAATAAACTACTTTTGCCAAGCTTTACCAAACAAGGTCTAGATATTTCGAAAGCAAAGAAATGGCAAATGGCAATTATTGGTTATCGCGCCTATATTACAAAAAAAGCTTTAGGCAATTAATTTAGAATACATTTTATTTATCCGGCAGAAGCATATCTTTTTAGGATTCTGCCATACTTTTTATGAAAAACAGAGACATCAGCTTATCTCCTGTTCCAGCAGTATTATTAGCAATTATCAGTGTGCAATTCGGAGCCGCGATTGCAAAGACACTTTTCCCAACAATCGGAGCAGCAGGCACAGCATCCATGCGTATTGGTATTTCGGCAATAATTTTATTATTTGCTTATCGAACTAATTTAAAAACTATAACAGCAAAACAATGGAAACTTGTAATTCCTTATGGTTTATCATTAGGAGCTATGAATTTGATATATTATTTTGCCATAGAAAGAATTCCAATTGGTTTAGCAGTAACCTTAGAGTTTGTTGGCCCACTAATACTTGCGATAGCAGGTTCTAAACGCTTGGTTGATTATTGCTGGGTTTTACTTGCTGCAATCGGTATTTTGTTAATTGCTCCATGGGCAAATAACCGTTTAGATCCTGTTGGTATTTTATGTGCTCTTTTAGCAGGGGCTTTCTGGAGCGCATATATTGTTTTAGGGGGCAAAGTTTCGAAAATTATGAATGATGGAGACGCTGTAACTACAGGAATGTTATTTGCCGCAATTTTAGTTTTACCTTTTGGTTTACTAGAAAGCGGATTAAATAATCTTACACCAAAACTTTTCGGAATGGGCATTGCTCTTGCCCTTTTATCAAGTGCAATTCCATTTACTTTAGAAATGAAAGCATTGGGCAAACTTCCACCTCGAACTTTTAGTATTTTAATGAGCTTAGAACCAGCGGCAGCTTCTATCTGCGCTTTTATTTTTCTTAAAGAGAGTTTAAATTTTTACGAAATTCTCGCCGTAGTCTGTGTTGTTATCGCTTCTGCAGGAAGCACTCTAACTGCAAAAAAATAGTTTAAAAAAATCTGAAAATTAAAATTCCAAATTCCAAGTTTTACATTGGGATTTGGAATTTTAATTTTTGGGATTTGGGCTTATTTATTTTTTAGGAAGCAAAACAGCATCTACAACATGAATAACACCATTTGACTGATTCACATCTGCAATGGTAACTTTTGCTTTATTGCCATTCTCGTCAGTAATATATAAGTCTTTTCCTTTCATCCAAGCTGTTAATGTTCCTCCGTTTACTGCTTTGATAGTTGCGTTTCCTTTACCTTCTTTTATTGCTTTTGCAATATCCGAAGCATTCCACTTTCCTGAAACAACATGATAAGTCAAGATGTTTTGAAGCATTTTTTTATTCTCTGGTTTAAGTAATGTTTCAACGGTTCCTTTAGGCAATTTATTAAAAGCTTGATTTGTTGGAGCAAAAACGGTAAAAGGGCCTTTTCCTTCTAAAGTCGTAACTAAATCGGCCGCTTTTACTGCAGCAACCAAAGTCGTGTGATCTTTTGAATTAACGGCATTTTCAATAATATTTTTATTTGGATACATCGCCGCACCACCAACCATCACCGATTTTTGCGCATTTGATGTAAATGCAAATCCTAAAGCTAAAACTGCAAGAGCTAAAAATTTTCTAGTTTTCATGTTAAATGATTTTTAAGTTATAAGGTCATTTACGGGGATAAAGTTGTTTTGGTTTTCTACTAAAAATACATTTGATCCAAAATCAACCAATTACTCCTCAAATTTCCAGCAAAACAGGGCATTTACGCATTCAAATATTTTTTCATAAAATTTTAAGAATACATAATTTTTGCTTTGATTTTATTATTAAATTTAAAATCAAAATCGTATTATCATGAATAATCTTCCAAAAAAAGTTCGAAGTAAAAAGCTAAATTCAAGGGTAGATTTAACAGCAATGGTTAGCGTCTCTTTTTTGCTGATTATATTTTTTATGCTTGTTGGTGAATTATCAAAATCTAAAGGAATGGATCTCGCATTGCCTGAAAAAGATACATGTAGATGGAGCCATGCATGCATCAAAGCTGATCGGGTCTATACCATATTATTAGACAAAAACGATAAAATAATAACTTATTCTGGAATATTAGAATTTCCAATGGAGGCGCCAAAGGAATTTAAATCTGGAAAAAATGAAATCCACAAAGAACTGTTTCGTAAAAAGAAAGAAGTTCATAATTATATGATTTCAGTAGGAAAACCAATGAATGGAGTAATTGTAATAATAAAGCCAAGTAAAAAATCGAACTATGGTAATTTAGTAAATATACTCGATCTAATGAAAGTTGCCAATATTGAAACGTATTCAATAGTTGATGAATTTAGTGCAGCAGAATCAAAATTATTAGCTTCAAATTAATAACTAAGTCTTATGAAAAACCTACCTCAAAAAGTCAGAAGCAGAAAGTTAAATTCAAGAGTTGATTTAACAGCAATGGTTAGCGTTTCTTTTTTACTGATTATATTTTTGGTTACAATAGAATTGCGAAAAAACAAAGCTATGTATTTAAGTCTACCGGATTATGATGCATATACATGCGGGTGGACAGGTGGCTGCGGAGAAAACCGATCCTATACAATTTTACTAGGGGATGATGATAAATTAGTATCTTATATGGGATTGCTAGAAGTCCCTAAAATTGCTCCAAAAAAATTTGGATATGGAAAGGACGGAATAAGACAAGAGTTATTAAAACAAAATAAAAAAATGCTTAATTATTCTGCTCAATTAGGAAGACCAGGACAAGGAATGGTAGTTATTATTAAACCGAGCCAAAAAAGCAATTTTAAGAATTTAGTTGACATTTTAGATGAAATGGCAATTGCAGATATAAGTGCATATGTAATTGTAAATGACTTTACACCAGAAGAATCAAAATTATTAGCTTTGAAATAAAAGAAAATCATTTTAAGGTCCGACTCCCTCAAATTAAAAAACTTAAACTTGAAACAAAAAAAAAGTCCCACATTACTGTGGGACTTTCTATTTAGAGGAAACTAAGAATTATTTTTTCTCAGTTTTTTCCATTTTAGCTTTTAAAGCAGCTAATACATCATTGTTGTCACCTAAAGTCGCAGCTGGTGCGTTTGTAGATGCAGATGTAGTAGTTTCAGCAGCAGCTTTCACGTTTTTCTCTTCTTCTTCACGGAAGATAGCAGTGTGAGAAGCAACTACTCTTTTGAATTCTTTGTTGAACTCGATTACTTTGAAATCAGCTGTATCACCTTTTTTCAATTTCTTTCCGTCTTCTTTTTCAAGGTGACGAGTAGGAATGAAAGCAACGATATCATCTCCGAATTCTACAGTAGCTCCTTTGTCAACGATTTCAGAAATCTCACCTGTGTGGATAGTTCCTACAGCGAAAGAATCTTCGTATTGATCCCAAGGATTAGCAGTAGTTTGTTTGTGACCTAAAGATAATTTACGTCCTTCAACATCTAACTCTAATACAACAACATCAAGTTTTTCTCCAACGTTTACAAACTCAGATGGGTGTTTAATTTTCTTAGTCCAAGAAAGATCAGAAATGTAGATTAATCCATCAATTCCTTCTTCTAATTCTACGAAAATACCAAAGTTTGTGAAGTTTCTAACGATACCTGTATGTTTAGAACCTACTGGGTATTTAGAAGTAATGTCAGTCCATGGATCTTGAGTCAATTGTTTGATACCTAATGACATCTTACGATCTTCTCTGTCAAGAGTTAAGATAACTGCTTCAACAACATCTCCAACTTTCACGAAGTCCTGAGCAGAACGTAAGTGAGTTGACCATGACATTTCAGAAACGTGGATTAAACCTTCAACACCTTCAGCAACTTCGATGAAAGCACCGTAATCAGCGATTACAACTACTTTACCTTTAACTTTATCACCAACAGTTAAGTTAGCATCTAAAGCATCCCATGGGTGAGCGTTTAATTGTTTCAATCCTAATTGAATTCTTGTTTTCTCATCATCGAAATCAAGGATTACAACGTTTAATTTTTGGTCTAATTCAAGAACTTCACTTGGGTGGTTGATTCTACTCCAAGAAAGGTCAGTAATGTGAATTAATCCGTCAACACCACCTAAGTCAATGAACACACCATAAGAAGTAATGTTTTTAACAACACCTTCTAATACTTGTCCTTTTTGCAATTGACCGATGATCTCTTTTTTCTGTACTTCAATATCAGCCTCGATAAGTGCTTTATGAGATACAACAACGTTTTTGAATTCGTGGTTGATTTTTACCACTTTGAATTCCATCATTTTGTTTACATATACATCGTAGTCTCTAATTGGCTTAACGTCAATTTGAGATCCAGGTAAGAACGCTTCGATACCGAATACGTCAACAATCATACCTCCTTTAGTTCTACATTTAACAAAACCGTTAACGATTTCTCCAGTTTCATTAGCTGCAATAACTCTATCCCAAGATTTGATAGTACGTGCTTTTCTGTGAGATAATACTAATTGACCTGTTTTATCCTCACGGATGTCGATTAATACTTCTACTTTGTCACCTACTTTTAAATTTGGGTTGTAACGAAATTCGTTTAAAGAAATAACACCTTCAGATTTAGCATTGATATCAACGATAACGTCTCTATCTGTAATTCTAACTACAACTCCTTCAACTACTTCTTCTTGATCTGTAGCGATGAAAGTTTTTGATACTAGTTCTTCAAACTCTTGTAAGTTTTTTTCATCTACTGCATCGATTCCTTCTTGGAAGTTGTGCCAGTTAAAATTTGCTAAAAACTCTTCTTGTGATTTTGTTTGTTCAGACATGCTGATAAAAAAATTTGTATTCTGTTTTTCTCGAGTTTCTTTATGCGATAGAAAATACAGAAGTTGTTTTACATAAATGGTTGATTCCTAATGGAAACTCTTCTCTGCCAAAAGGACTGCAAAATTAGTACATTTTTCTGAATTAACAAAACAAAACCGATATGATTATGAGTCAATTATTTAAGAAGCAGAACATTTTAGCTTTTTCATCACGTTTAGTCCCGCTATCCGCTACAATCTTTTATGGCGAACCCCGCCATAAAAGGATTTCCACTTCTATCGGGGCTAGATTAGGAAGTCTCGTTTTCATTAGAACCTTGAAAAGCGAAACCCGACAGGTTTTAAAAACCTGTCGGGTTTACTATGTGTAACTATCTTTGTCAAAATTCGAAAAAATTATCAAAGATTATTTTCGATCTTAATGACTCAAATTTTCAATTTCCTTCGGATCATGTTTGTGTTTAAACAAAATGGCAAAAGCTATTGCAATAACCAATGCATAAGCCGCAAACGACAACCAGATCGTATGCCAGTCTTTCATTAAAACTGGATTTGTAAACATTCCGTCTGCAGAAATTGAATTTCCTTGACTTTTTACAAATTCTACCATCTTTTCGTTTGAAGCATCTGTTTGTAAAAATCCAGCTAATTCTGTTGTATTAGCAAACGATTTTGTAAAAAAACGATCAATTGCCCAGCCAGAAGTCAAACTTCCTAAAACCGCTCCTACTCCATTGGTCATCATCATAAATAAACCTTGTGCAGAAGAACGAATTTTAGAATCGGTATTGCTTTCTACGAATAAAGAACCCGAAATATTAAAGAAATCAAATGCCATTCCGTAAACGATACAAGAAAGGATAATCATCCATAAACCATTTACAGGATCTCCAAAAGCAAATAATCCGAAACGTAAAACCCACGCCAACATACTAATAAGCATCACTTGTTTAATTCCAAAACGTCTTAAGAAAAACGGAATTGCTAAAATAAATAACGTCTCGGAAACTTGAGAAATTGACATAATAATAGTTGAATATCTAATCACAAAAGAATCTGCATATTTTGGAAAGTGTTTAAACTCATCTAAAAACACATCTCCATAAGCATTTGTCAATTGAAGCGCTCCTCCTAAAAACATAGAAAAAACAAAAAACAAAGCCATTTTATAGTTCGCAAACAATTTGAAAGATTCTAGTCCGAAAGTTTCAATCCATGTTGCATTTTCTTTAATCAAACGCTGCGGCTCACATTTTGGCAAGGTAAAAGCGTAAAAGCCTAAGATTAAAGCTCCAACTCCAGCAATATAAAATTGATATTCTGTAGCTTTACTTCCACTCAAGTTTGTAATCCACATCGCTACAATAAAACCGATTGTCCCCCAAACACGAATTGGTGGAAAATCTTTCACAATGTTCTTGTTATTTAATTTAAGCGAAGTATAAGAAATAGAATTACTCAAAGCAATTGTTGGCATATAACAGCACATTGCCAAAAGCATTACAATAATAAAAGTATCTGGCGTTTTAACTTGTGCAATTCCAAACAAAACAGCTGCATACAAAATATGAAGGATTCCATACAATTTTTCAGCGTTTACCCATCTGTCGGCAATAATTCCGGTTAATGTAGGCATAAATAAAGAAGCAATTCCCATGGTTCCAAATACTAAACCAAATTGTGTTCCTTCCCAATTTTTGGTTCCAAACCAATAATTTCCAATTGTTATCAGCCAAGCTCCCCAAACAAAAAATTGAAGAAAGCTCATAAAGATTAACCTGTTTTTAATTCCCATATAGTGAAATTGTCTTTAAAGTAAAAAATGAAGCGGTAAAACTACCATTAAAAATAATATCTACAAAAAATTATATTGTTTTAACAACATCATTCACTAATTCTAAAACAGCGGCAAATTGTTCCTCTTTATTCAAGTAAGAATTATCAATCTCTATTGCATCATCGGCAATAATTAATGGAGAATCTGCACGGTGTGTATCCATATAATCTCTATCCATTACATTTTTTAAAACTTCTTCATAAGAAACATCGTCACCTTTTTGCTGTAACTCATCAAAGCGTCTTTGCGCTCGTGTTTCTGCGCTAGCAGTCATAAAAATTTTAAGTTCAGCATTAGGAAAAACTACAGTCCCAATATCACGACCATCCATCACTATAGCTTTATTTGCTCCCATTTCTTGCTGTTGCTCTACTAACTTGGCACGAACTTCTGAAACTGCAGCTACAGTACTAACAAAATTAGAAACTTCAATAGTTCTAATTTGCTTTTCGACATTTTCACCATTCAAATACATTTCTGCAAAGCCCAAATCAGCATTAAACTTAAATTCGAGCTTAATATCTGTTAGAGCTTCTATCAAAGCTTCTTTTTTAAAAAAATCAGCTCCAATCAAATTATGCTGCATAGAAAAATAAGCCACTGCACGGTACATCGCGCCAGTGTCTACATAAACATATTGTAATTCTTTAGCTAATTGTTTTGCAAGAGTACTTTTGCCTGTGGATGAAAATCCGTCGATAGCAATGGTAATTTTTTTCAATTTTTTATTTTTAAATTTTTATTCTTTTAAAGCTATTATGTTTTAATAATAAATACTCATTAAAATATCCGATTTAGAACTATCTATTAATCGAGCTATTCTTTCAAAGTATTTCTTATTAACCATAGGACAACCATAACTATTGCAAATGTAGCCATCTTTCTCTTTATATGGAACATCATAATAGTAATGAAAAACAATATCTCGTTTAAAAGCATTATTATTTGTTTCATCTAAACCATACAGCCTATAAGCCTTTCCGAACTTTCCATAATAATGATTTCCGATATAATATTTACCTAGAGAAGTACTTAATGAATTCGGAATGTTACTAAAGCGCAATTTCCCTTTTATTCCAGTTTCAGAACCAGATCCATGAGCGACCAAACCTTTATCTATAATTTTATCTGCTTTTAAATCATAGACAAAAAAACGATTCTTTCCAGAAGGAATCTTCATATCTATAAAAAAAGCAATTTTATCATTATATCTTGGATTTTTATGAATAAACTTTTTTATATCTGTGATATGAGTTTCAATTCTTTTATAGTCAGAAGACGATAAATCAACTTTATTTTTATCAGAAACTATAAAATAAACAAATAGAATCGTAAAAACAAGAAGGGATATGATAATTGCTTTTTTCATTGAATGATTATTATATAGATATTTACTTCTTAATTAAAAAAAAGTTTTTATTCTGTAAAAAAAACTAACTATAATAAAAAAAACCAAATAGAATAGTTTTATGCAGTTATTGAAAATTTAAGGTTAAACCAAAAAGACTTGTATTTGCCGCTAGAGTATATCTAGAATACGAATAATTGAATTTTAGTTTATTCATTCTTAAACCAAATCCCAACGAAACTCCAGAAAAATTACGCTGTTCTTCTACCCTAAGTTCTTCTCCTCTTCTAAAGTTATATCCGATACGAAAATTGAATGCTTTTTTAGGAAAAAGCTCCACTCCAAATGCAACGTGCCTTAAAGCATTGTTTACAAAAGAAACTTTTTCTGGACTTGTACTTCCGTCAATATTAGTTTCTCCACGATTGGGATTAGAAAAAGAAATATTCCATTGCTGCAAATTTTCTAGCGAAAGATGCCAGCGAATTGGCACATGTTCTAATTCTTGCGAAATACCAGCTACGATTTCAAAAGGAAGATTTTCTTTGATTCCAGAATAAGTCGTAAACTGCGTTCCCATATTTCTAAACACAAGAGCAAAATTCAGATCATTCATTTCATTTACATACAAGAAACCCAAGTCAACAGCACCACCAATTGAATTATAACTTTCTAGTGACGAAGTAATCAATTTGGCACTTGCTCCAATGTAAAAATCGGTATAAGGAACATTGTAGGCATACCCAAGTGATAATGCGCCTTCACTTCCCGTAAAATTAGAAGTAGCCTGACCATTTTCGTCATAACCTTCAAATGTACCGTAATTCACGTAAGTAACACCGGCATAAAAAGTCTGAACATGGCGATCATAAGTATAAGCATACGACGCAGTACCATAAGAGGCTTCTCCGTAATAACTTCCATAATTTAGTGCTAAATGATTATCCATGTCTGCGTTTATTAACGCGGGGTTTGACATGGCCTGATTTACATCATCGTCATATATCGTAATTATATCTCCTCCTAATGCCGCTTGCCTTGGCGAAGTAGTAAGATTTAAAAATTGATAAGTGTAACGCCCACCGACCTGTCCGAAAGAAAACGAACAAATTAAAACAGTAAAGAATAAAACAACTTTTTTGAGCATTTGTTTTGGGCGTACGTAATATGGGCATAACGCAACTGCAAATATAAAATTATATAACTCTTAAAATAATGTGAAATAAAAAAAATCCAAATCCCAATCATTAAAATTGGAATTTGGATTTTATATAATATGATTAAAAAAAATTATTTCAAATCTTTCGCATTTTTAACTTTCTGATCTGTTAAAGCTAGAGCCAAAACTTCACTCATTTCTTTTACATAATGAAAAGAAAGACCTTCTAAATATTCCGCTTTTATTTCATCAATATCACTTTTGTTTTCGTGGCAAAGAATGATTTCTTTAATTCCAGCTCTTTTGGCAGCTAAGATTTTTTCTTTGATTCCGCCAACAGGAAGCACTTTTCCTCGTAAAGTGATTTCTCCAGTCATCGCTAGATTTTTCTTTACTTTTTTCTGAGTTAAAAGTGAAACTAAAGAGGTTAGCATTGCAATACCGGCACTTGGTCCATCCTTTGGAGTCGCACCTTCAGGAACATGCAAGTGAATATTGTATTTCTGAAACAATTCTGTACTAATACCTAATTTCTTAGCATTAGCTTTAATATATTCTAAAGCAATTGTAGCAGATTCTTTCATTACAGTTCCAAGGTTTCCTGTAATAGTCAACGAACCTTTTCCTTCAGAAATTAGAGATTCAATAAACAGGATATCTCCTCCAACACTTGTCCAAGCTAAACCAGTTACAACGCCAGCAACATCATTATTTTCGTATTTATCACGCTCTAATCTTGGCACTCCTAAAATCGCTACGATATCTTCATCTGTAACTTTTTTGTTGTACTCCTCTTCCATTGCAACAGATTTTGCTGCATTACGAATTACCTGAGCAATTTTAGTCTCTAAATTACGAACACCAGATTCTCTTGTGTAACCTTCAATGATTTTTTCTAATTGCTTTTTGCCAATAGTCAAATCTTTTGCTGTTAAACCGTGAGCTTCTAATTGTTTTGGAAATAAATGTCTTTTAGCAATTTCTACTTTTTCTTCAATAGTGTAGCCTGACATTTTAATTACTTCCATTCTGTCACGCAAAGCTGGCTGAATTGCGGCCATATTATTTGAAGTCGCAATAAACATCACTTTAGACAAATCATATCCCATTTCAAGGAAATTATCATAAAAAGCACTGTTTTGCTCGGGATCTAAAACTTCTAATAATGCTGAAGATGGATCACCGCTATTACCATTTGACAGTTTATCAATCTCATCTAAAATAAATACTGGATTTGATGTTCCTGCCTTTTTTAAACTCTGAATAATACGTCCAGGCATTGCTCCAATATAGGTTTTTCTGTGTCCGCGGATTTCAGCTTCATCACGTAAACCTCCTAAAGAAATACGAACATACTCGCGTCCTAAAGCTTCCGCCACAGAACGGCCGATAGAAGTTTTACCAACTCCTGGAGGCCCTGTTAAACATATAATTGGTGATTTCATGTCATTTCGCAATTTTAAAACTGCCAAATGCTCAATCATTCTTTTCTTTACTTCATCAAGTCCGAAATGGTCTTTATCTAAAACTTTTTGTGCGTGTTTTAAATCGAACTTATCTTTAGAGTATTCACCCCAAGGCAACTCTAAAAATAGCTCCAAATAATTACGCTGAATTCCAAAATCTGGTGATTGCGGATTCATACGACGCATTTTAGATAATTCTTTTTCGAAATGTTTCTGCGTTTTTTCGTCCCACTTTTTGGTTTTCGCCTTCTGCCCCATTTCGTCCATTTCCTCTTCCTGAGAAACACCACCCAATTCTTCTTGAATGGTTTTCATTTGCTGGTGAAGGAAATATTCTCTTTGCTGCTGGTCTAAATCAAAACGGACTTTTGATTGAATATCATTCTTCAATTCTAATTTTTGAAGTTCAACATTCATATAACGTAAAGTTTCTAAAGCACGCTCTTTTAATCCGTTTATCGATAAAAGACCTTGTTTTTCTTTTACTGATAAATTCATGTTAGAAGACACAAAATTGATTAAAAATGATTGGCTTTCAATGTTTTTAATCGCAAATGTAGCTTCCGAAGGAATGTTTGGACTTTCTTTGATAATTTGAATCGCCAATTCTTTTACTGAATCTAAAATAGCTGTAAACTCAGTATCATTTTCATCTGGGCGTTCTTCTGCAACTTCTTTAATTGTTGCTGTCATGTACGGATCTTCTAAAACAACTTCGTCAATCTCGAAGCGCTTTTTTCCTTGAAGAATAACTGTTACATTTCCATCAGGCATTTTTAAAACACGTAAAATACGTGCTACAGTCCCTACTTTATGAATATCATCTTTTGACGGATCTTCGTCTTCTTCATTAATTTGAGATACTACACCAATAATTTTTCCTCCAGCGTTAGCATCATTAATTAGTTTAATCGACTTGTCTCTTCCTGCAGAAATCGGAATTACAACTCCTGGAAACAATACAGTATTTCGTAAAGGTAAAATTGGAAGCGAAATAGGCAGTTCCTCATTATTCATTTCCTCCTCGTCTTCTGGCGTCAATAATGGAATTAATTCTGCCTCTGAGTCAAATTCTTGAAGTGACAGATTGTCAATAGTAAGTATTTTATGGTTTGACATAATAAAATATAAGTCGTTTTGTCATTAAAATTGTTATGCTATCTGTAAAAGGAGTATTGCTTATTGAAGGTTTTACTGAAAACAGGTTTCGTTTTTCAATTACAAGATAGGGCATAAAAATAGACAATCATTATGCCAAAAGCAAAAGAAGTCAGTTCTAAAAAATTATATTTTCACTTTCTGTCTAATGAAATTAAAAAAAAATAAAATTAATTTTATAAAAGTGTAACAAATAAAAAAAAGTAAAGTCATTACTAAAAACCAAAAGCCACTACTTGAATACAAACAACCAAAATATCGAAGAACTGATTGCGCTTTGTAAAAACAATAATCAGAAAGCGCAATTTGAAATATACAATCGCTATTGTAAGGCGATGTATAATGTGGCTTTTCGTATTGTAAAAGACGAACATTTTGCACAAGACGTCATGCAAGAAGGTTTCTTAAAAGCTTTTACAAAAATCAATGACTATAAACAAGAAGTGGCTTTTGGAGCATGGTTAAAAAAAATAATCATCAATTATAGCATCGATTTTTACAAAAAAAACAACTCTTTTCAAGTAGAAGACTTAAGCAAACAGCTTTATAAAATCGAAGAAAATGATGGAATTGTTTCTGAAAATATTGACTTAAACTCTCTAAAAGTAAAACAGGTTTTGGATACCATTCTACAGATGAAAGATAATTACAGAATGGTGCTGACACTTTTTTATATAGAAGGTTATGATCAGGAAGAAATCTGCGAAATTTTAAACATCACATACGCAAATTGCAGAACAACCTTGAGTAGAGCCAAAGATAGTTTGAGAAAAAAATTGGAAGAAATATAAAATGAATTGGAATTATGAAAAATGAAAAAGACAATTTAGACGAATTATTCAACAGATTTGAAAACCAATGGGATATTCAGGAATTAAATGCTGACCATCAAATGGATTTTCTTCAAAAACTAAATAAAAAAGAACCTAAGAAAAGATATTGGTTTGTGACTGCTATTGCTGCCTCAATTGTATTAATGCTTGGAGTATCTCTTTTTTATAAAAATGAAAAACCAAAAGAATTCAAATTTGCTTCTAAAGAAACTAAACGCACCGATTCTATTTTCAACATTCTAATTGACAACGAACTGGTTAAACTGAAAGAGAAAAACTCGCCGGAAAATCAGCAGATTATTGATGATGCAATGAAACAGATGAAAACTTTTGACGCTGATTATCAGAAAATCATAAATGAACTTCAAAAAAATGGAGAAAATAAACAAATTATTTATGCCATGATTAGCAATCTCCAGACGCGTATTTCTTTTTTACAAACCGTTCTAAAAAGAATTGAAGACAACGAAAAACTAAAAAACACCTCTAATGAAAAAACACTATAACTTACTAATCTTGCTTCTTTTGATTCCTTTTCTCGGGTTTTCAAATGATGACACTTTTATAACTAAACAAAAAAACATTAAAAAAACGTATATCGTAAATTCAAATGCAGGAATCGATATCGATAACAAATACGGAAGCATTACTGTAACAACTTGGGACGAAGATAAAATTGATCTTGACATTACCATAAAAGTAAATGGACCAAACGAAAATTGGGTTAATGAACGCTTAAACAGCATTGATGTGAATATTACAGCTCTTAAAAGTATGGTTACTGCTGTAACATCGTTAGGAAGTTCTAATGTTAAAAGCAAAGGAAGCAATAACAGTTTTGAAATCAACTATGTCATTAAAATTCCTAAAAACGGAACAATAAAACTGGCTAATAAATATGGTAATATTTCGATTCCTAGTGCAGAATCTTCGACTGATATAGATTGCAAATATGGAAAAGTTACTTTAGGAAAACTAAACGGATTTAATAATCAAATTTCAATACAATATTGCCAAAATTCAAGTATAGATTATATAAAAGCAGGAAATGTTGATGCTAGATATTCAAATCTTAAAATTAATGATTCTGGAAACCTAAATATTAATGCAAACTATACAGATATCAATCTAAATGACGGTCAAAACATTAAAGCTGATTGTAGTTATGGCACATTTAAATTTCAAAAAATCAATTCTTTAATCGGTTCAGGAAATTATCTTACATTTATTATTGGAGAAGTTTCAAGCAACTTTAGTTACGACACCAATTACAGTAAAATCAATATTGGAACAGTGTCAGAAAAGGCCGGAAATATTGCAATAAACTCCGGATATACAGATATTACAATCGGTTATGTACCAAATTATGCTTTTGATTTTGATATATCAGGAAGATATACAAACATCAAACATGATAATTCTTTAGAACTTTCTGTTACTGAAATCAAAAGTAATAGCAAAAGAATTGCTGGTTTCTACAAGAAGAAAGGCCAAAACAAAATCAACATAACATCCAACTACGGAAATATTTCGCTAACAAAAAATTAATCATCTAAAAATCAAAACAATGAAAAAATCACTCTTACTATTAGCATTTGCTGTACTTTCTTTTAATGGTATTGTCAATGCACAAAACAAACTTCAAGGAAACGGAAAAGTAGTTACAGAAACCAGAACTACTGGAGATTATGACGGCATTAAAATAGCAGGATCTTTTGATGTGGACTTGGTATCTGGAAAAGAAGGAAAAATCACTCTAAAGGGAGAAGAAAACTTATTAGCTGTTATCAAGGTTGAAGTTGAAGACAACTCTCTAAAAGTTTATGTTGAAAAAGGTACTCAAATCCGTACAAGTAATGGTAAAATTCAAGTTACAGTCCCATTTGATAAAATATCTGAATTAAGTTTATCTGGTTCAGGCGATATTCAGTCAAAAGACGTAATTAAAAATGATAACCTTGCAGTAAAATTATCTGGTTCAGGAAATTTCAATTTGCCAGTTGACACAAATAACTTAGAATTACATGTAAGCGGGTCTGGAAATATTAATTTAAAAGGAACTGCCGATAAACTTACAACCAAACTTTCTGGTTCTGGTGACATTGACGCTTCGAACTTAAAATCTAAAGTTGTAGAAGCAAACGTTTCTGGTTCAGGAAACAGCAAAGTAACTTGTGCTGAAAGTATAACTGCAAGAGTTGCTGGTTCTGGAAATATAAAATATATAGGAAATCCTGAGAAAAGAGATGTAAAAGTTTCTGGATCTGGAACTATTACAAAAGGTTAATTTTCTAAAAAAATATCACGAATTACAAAAATAATCATCAATCAAACAATCAATTGCAATTCGTGATATTTGTTATTACAAAAGGCGTTTCATTAATTTGAAACGTCTTTTTTATGCACTCTTCTTAAAAGGAAAATAGACGTAATAAAGAAAATTGCCAAAATAACAATCGCCGCACGCGGACTTCCTGTAATTTGGTCTATAATTCCATAAACGCACATACCTATTACGATTCCAATCTTTTCTGCTACATCATAAAAACTAAAGAATGATGCTGTATCTTCTGTTTCTGGTAATAGTTTTGAATACGTTGAACGAGATAATGCCTGAATTCCTCCCATTACAAATCCGGCAACAGTTGCCATAACATAAAAATGAGTTGGCAATGTAATAAAATAAGCCAACGCACAAAAAACTGCCCAAATTGCATTTATAAAAATCAAAGTTGGAACGTTACCAAACTTTTCAGAGGCTCTTGACGTTAAAACTGCGCCAACAACTGCTACCAATTGAATGATTAAAATACAAATAATTAAACCAATTGTACTTTGTTCTTTGGTTTCCCATTGAATTTCTTGAGCTCCAAAATATGTAGCAACAAGCATTACGGTTTGAACAGCCATACTAGAAACAAAAAAACCTCCTAAATAACGTCTTAACGGAATATTATCTTGTAATAATCCCCAAACCTTTCTTAGCTCTTTAAAACCATTAAATACTACAGATTTCGTTAGCTTCTGCCCTGTTTCTTTACTTCCTTTTGGTAAATAATAATAAGTATATTGACTAAATAGAATCCACCAAACTCCAACCATTATAAAAGAATAACGCATTGCTTTCATTGCAGCTTGACCATCAGTTCCTGAAATTCCAAAGATTTTTGGTTTCATGATCATCGCTAAATTGATGATTAACAAAATAACACTCCCGATATATCCTAATGAATATCCTTTTGCGCTAATTCTGTCTTGTTGTTCCTCAAAAGCAATATCGGGTAGGTATGAATTATAAAAAACCAAACTTCCCCAATATCCTAACAATCCTAGAAAATAAAATGCTAATCCGACATAAATATTTTCAAGATTAAACCAATACAACCCCATACAAGATAGGGCTCCCATATAGCAGAAAAATTTCATGAAGGATTTTTTATTTCCAACATAATCGGCAATACCAGATAATAATGGAGAGATAAATGAAACCACTAAAAACGCAGCTGCTGTAATAAAACTAATTAAAGCAGAGTTTTTAAGATGCATTCCGAAAACATCTATATAATGATCTCGATCACTGAATAAAGCTTCGTAGAAAATTGGAAATACTGCAGAAGCAATTGTCAAGGTATAAACTGAATTTGCCCAGTCATAAAATGCCCAAGCATTTAAAAGCTTCTTATCTCCTTTTTGTAGGTTTTTCATAGAAATGGTTTTGTTAATAGGCTACGAATTTATCTATTTTTTACGATAAACAAATAGAAATTATTCAAATCATACATTATTAAATCATGAAGTGTACTAAAATAAAAAAGCTACCCCTAAGAATAGCTTTTAAATATATTTTTTATGTATTATTTTATCGTTCCCACTTTAAGTGCAATAGCTTTTGCTTCTGGAATTAACGCTTTAATATTGGCAATTCTCGTAGCATCTGACGGGTGTGTACTCATAAATTCTGGTGTAGAAGCACCCCCAGATTTAGCAGCCATTCTGCTCCAGAATGCAACAGCATCATCTGGATTATAACCTGCAATGGCCATTAAAGTCAAACCAATTTTATCTGCTTCACTTTCGTTGCTTCTGCTAAATGGAAGCATTACTCCAACTTCAGAACCAATTCCGTACGCCTGTGCAAAAATTTGCTGTGTCGCTTCAGATTTTCCGCTTGTTGCCGCACCTAAAGCTGCTCCACCAATTTGTTGTAATTGTGCTGCAGACATTCTTTGCGCTCCATGATTTGCCAAAGCATGCGAAACTTCGTGCCCCATTACGGTTGCCAAACCTGATTCATTTTGCGTTACTGGAAGAATCCCAGAATACACGACAATTTTACCACCTGGAAGACACCAAGCATTTACTTCTTTATTATCAACCAATTTATATTCCCATCGATAATCTTTCAAGTATTGCGTCTGACCTAAATAATTCAAATATTTCTCTGCAGCTGCTTTTATCTTAAAACCTACCGTTTCTACAAGTTTTGCATCTGCTGTTCCAGTAATGACTTTGTTTTCTGTTAAAAACTGATTGTATTGCTGAAACGAAGATGGAAATAATTCGCTATTTGAAACAAAATTAAGATTTTGCTTACCTGTAATTGGATTCGTTGCACAAGCTATCATAAGTGCTCCAAAAACCCCTAAAAACACATATTTTTTCATAATTCACGCTATTTTTATAACAAAAATACGATTAAAAAAGATATAATGTTTTACAGAATAATTCAAAAAAATATCAAAATTTGATTACTCGCCAATAATATGCAGCTCATTAAACTCTTTATCAATTAGTAAGAAATTATTTTGTTGGAAACTAATTTTATCAAATTCTACTTTTTCGTTGTCTATTTCTATTTCAAAAACTTTAAACGGCAAACCGATAAGATTAATTTTGTACTTACTGTAAGGAGTGTCATATTTCCCTTCTTTATGAAGCTGGATAATCAGTTCTTTTTCTTTTCCAATATTTCTTAAAGATAAATAGCTATAACGTCCTTTTTTATAATCATAGCCATCTTGAGCATCTTCATAAACTGCCGACTGCTCTTTGCCATTTTTATAGTAAACATCAAGTGTTAGTTCATCAAAATCTAATTGCCCCACATACTGTTGAACTGGATATTTTGGAATAATTGCTCCTGCTTTTACGAAAACTGGAATTTCATCAAATTTAGTATCAATCCAAATTTCTCTACCTCCAACAAAAAGCTCATTTGTCCAGTAGTTATACCATTCTCCTCTAGGAATATACATACGTCTACCTACAGCATTAGGTTCAAGTATCGGGCAAACTAAAATCTGATTTCCAAAGATAAATTCGTCATTGCGATAATGGGTTTGTGTATCATCCTGATCAAAGTAAACCAATGGTTTCAGCATCGGAATTCCCTCTTCTATATATTGCCAAAACATTGTATATAAATAAGGTAATAATTGATAACGAAGGCTCACAAATTTTCTTGTAATGTTAATGACTTCTTCGTCAAATGCCCAAGGTTCTTGATTTCCATGATCACCAGAAGAATGCGTTCTACAAAATGGATGAAAAACACCTAATTGAATCCAGCGTGCATATAATTCACCTGTTGGCTGTTCTGCGAAACCACCGATATCAGAACCTGTGAATCCCATTCCTGAAATTGACATTCTCTGCACCTGAATATTAGCAAGCCACAAATGTTCCCACGTTGCAACGTTATCTCCTGTCCAAGAAGATGTATAACGCTGTGCACCCGAATAAGCTGATCTTGTAATTACAAACGGACGTTTTGGATAAGCAAATCGTTTTACTCCATGATAAGTCGCTCTTGCCATTTGCGTTCCATAAATGTTATGGGCTTTTCTATGACTGCACGGATTTCCATCATAAAAGTGACGAACATCCATTGGAAATGTTTTATTTGGAACCTCCATCACAGCAGGTTCGTTCATATCATTCCAAACTCCTTTCACTCCTATCTCTGAAACTAATTCTTTAAATAAACCAGCCCACCATTCTCTAACTGTAGGATTTGTATAATCTGGAAAATTACATTCTCCTGGCCATACTTTTCCTTTCATATAAGGCCCATCTGCCCTTTTGCAGAAATAATCTTTTTCTAAAGCTTCTTTATAAACCCAGTAATCTTTATCAATTTTAATTCCGGGATCGATAATTACGACTGTTTTAAAACCATCTTCGGCTAATTCAGCGACCATTTTTTTCGGATCAGGAAAATAGTTTTTATTCCAAGTAAAACATCGAAAACCTTCCATGTAATCAATGTCTAGATAAATGGCATCACATGGGATTTGAAGTTCTCTAAATTTTGAGGTTATTTCTTTTACTTTGCTTTCAGGATAATAACTCCATTTACACTGGTGATATCCTAAAACCCAAAGCGGCGGTAATTCTGGTTTTCCTGTTAAGTCTGTATAAGTAGTTACAACATCCTGCATTTGAGGCCCATAAATGAAATAATAATTCATCTCACCACCTTCTGCCCAAAAACTTGTAACGTTTCTTCTTTCTTGACAAAAATCGAAGAAAGTTCTAAAAGTGTTGTCAAAGAAAACACCGTAGGATTGTTTATTATGAAGACCAATATAGAACGGAACAACTTTGTAAAGCGGATCCTGATCTTTTTGGTAGGCGTATTGATCTGTGGCAAAATTTTCTACTCTTTTGCCTTTCAGATTCATTTGAGTTGCTTTATCTCCAAGACCGTAGTAACATTCTCCGTCTTTAGAAAATTTACTCATTTTTACGATATTTCCACCATATTCATAACTTTCTTCCCAATGAAAACCAAGTTCATCTTCTAAAATTAGAAAATCATTTAAATCGTAAATGGAAAGGCGAAGATCTGATTTTTGGATCTTACATTTTACTTTACTAGTTCTAATCTGGAAATATGTTTCTTCTTCTGTAAGTTCCAAAAAATTATAGCCATGAAGCTGTGTTTTATCAATTGCATACGAGAAATCGTTACTAAAATAACCTTTTGTCGTAAAACGAAATCGGATTAAACTATCACGAAGAATTGTGACTTTTAAAATTACTTTGTTATCCGTGTTAAAGAAAATTGAATCTCCTTCATGTTCATAAGAGACAATTTTTGATGGATATAAATCGCCTTTGTATTCTAATGATGTGTTTGTAATCATATCTCAAATGAATTAATTTATAACATTTCTTTACTATCAAACATACAAAAAAAGTTGGTAACACCCTATGAATAAAAGGTTTATTCACGAAAACGTTTTTCTTGAATGCCTTTCAAATTACAAAACAAAAAATCAACAATTTGATAATTTTGAAACGATAAAATGATAAAATCTTAGTTCACAAAAATGATTACCTAATTTATTACACCAAAGAATATACTGTAACACTTAAAGGCGGTAAAACTAACTCAGCAGAAAAATCTCTTCCATCATAAGAAATAGATTCAGCTTTCAATGATTTAGAATTTCCAGCACCACTTCCACCGTATATAGCAGCATCACTGTTAAAGATTTCTTGCAACTTGCCTTTTTTAGGAATACCAATTCTATAGTTTTCTCTTAGCACTTCAGTAAAATTACAGACAACAATTAGATTCTCATCTGGATTATTCCCTTTTCGGATATAGGATAAAATGGCATTTTGATGATCGGAATAATTAATCCATTCGAAACCATCTCCTCTAAATTGTTTCTCATACAATGCGGGTTGCGATTTATACAATTGATTCAAATCTGTAATCAACCTTTTTATTCCAGAATGGAAATCATATTGCAACAAATGCCAGTCCAAACTTTGTTCAAAGCTCCACTCACTTGTCTGACCAAATTCGGCTCCCATAAAGAGTAATTTTGTTCCAGGATGCGTAAACATATATCCATACAATAATCTCAAGTTTGCAAAACGTTGCCATTCATCGCCGGGCATTTTATAAATAAGAGACTTTTTACCATATACCACTTCGTCATGTGAAAACGGAAGCATGAAATTTTCAGTAAACGCGTATGTCATCGAAAAAGTCAATTCATTTTGATGGTATTTTCTATAAACCGTTTCTTTTTGAAAGTACTTTAAAGTGTCGTGCATCCATCCCATCATCCATTTCATTCCAAAACCTAAACCTCCCACAGAAGTTGGTCTTGAAACCATTGGAAAAGAAGTGCTTTCTTCCGCAATAGTCTGAACTCCATTAAAATTAGAATAGATTACTTCATTAAACTCTTTAAGAAAGCTAATGGAATCCAAATTTTCTCTTCCTCCAAAAATATTAGCTTCCCACTCGCCTTCTTTTCGAGAATAATCCAAATAAAGCATAGAAGCAACAGCATCAACTCTGAGTCCATCGATATGATAATTTTGAAGCCAAAAAACAGCATTACTTATTAGAAAAGCACGAACTTCATTTCTTCCGTAATTAAAAACAAGACTCTTCCAATCCGGATGATATCCTTTTCTTCGATCTGGATGTTCGTACAAATGTGATCCATCAAAATAACCTAAGCCATGTGCATCATCAGGAAAATGTGACGGTACCCAATCAAGGATAACTCCAATTCCCTCCTGATGTAATTTATCCACCAAAACCATAAAATCCTGCGGTTTACCAAAGCGTGAAGTCGGCGCAAAATATCCTGTTAATTGATAACCCCAAGAAGGATCATAAGGATATTCCATAATAGGCATAAATTCAACATGTGTAAAACCTGTCTCTTTTACATATTTAACCAAATCATCGGCAAGTTCCAGATAAGTCAAAAAGCGATTATGATCTGCTCTTTTCCAAGATCCTAAATGCACTTCGTAAACCGAATATGGTTTATCCAATGCGTTATAGTCCTGACGATTTTGCATCCAATTTTGGTCTTTCCACGTATAATCCAAATCCCAAATTACTGAAGCTGTATGAGGCGGTTTTTCACAATAAAGCGCAAATGGATCTGCTTTTTCAGTAGTTTCACCATTTATATTTGACTGAATTTTATATTTATACAATGCGCCTTTGGAAATATCAGGAATAAAACCTTCCCAAATTCCAGAAGAATCCCAACGGACATTTAAAAGATGTTCTCCTTGTGTCCAATAATTAAAATCTCCAACAACAGAAACAGATTGAGCCGTTGGAGCCCAAACTGCAAAATAAACACCTTTAACTCCGTTTACTTCAATTAAATGAGGTCCTAATTTTTCATATAATTTAAAGTGTTTTCCAGCCTTAAATAAATCAATATCAAAGTCGGTAAATAGAGAATGTGCGATTACTTTTGTCATGTTTGGTTTTTAAGGCAATTATTTAAAAATACTCCCGAAGCCTCGAGATGGAATTTGGTATTTGAAATTTGATTTTTTAAAACTTATAACATTTATTCAATTCTAAAATTATCAGATAATGTTACTCCTTTTTTGACAACAACAATTCCATCTTTTATACTGTATAATTCATTCGTAAAATTGTCTAAATGTTTACCGCCACTAATGTGTACATTATTTCCAATACGAACATTTTTGTCAACTAAAGCATTTTTAATAAAGCAGTTTTCACCTATTCCAACATGAATTTTATTAATACTGCTTTCATGATTTAATTCGTCAAGATCCTGATAAAAATCGTTCCCCATAACATAACAATTTTCCAAAACCGTCCCTTCACCAATTCTAGAGCGAATTCCAATTACAGAACTTTTAATTTCTTTGGCATTAATAATACAGCCTTCAGAAATTAAAGATTGATTGATAATCGAATTTCTAAATTTAGAAGGAGGGAGTAATCTTGGTCGAGTGAAAATTTTATTTTCATTATCGAACAAGTTAAATTCTGGAATATCCGCAGTTAAACCAATATTTGCCTCAAAAAAAGATTCAATATTTCCGATATCTGTCCAATATCCTTCATATTGATAACTTAAAATTTTATGTTTCCCAACAGATTGTGGAATAATTTCTTTACCGAAATCTTTAGTTTCCTGATCTGCCATTAATTCTTCCAATAATGATTTATTGAAAATATAAATTCCCATTGAAGCCAGGTATTTTTTTCCTTTTTCCTGCATTTGTTCGCTTACCTCAGATTCCCATTCTGGCAATAATGAAGCATTCGGTTTTTCTATAAAAGCATGAATATTATTTTCGTGATCCGTTTTAAGGATTCCAAATTCAGGAGCATCTTTAGCATTAACAGGTAAAGTGGCAATAGAAATTTCAGCATCAGCAGCAATATGTGCTTCTAGCATTTCATTAAAATCCATCTGATATAATTGATCTCCTGACAGAATTAAAGCGTGATCAAAATCGTGCTTCAAAAAATGTGACATACATTGTCTTACGGCATCAGCTGTTCCCTGAAACCAAGTTGGATTGTCTGGGGTTTGTTCAGCTGCCAAAATATCAACAAAAGACTGGCTGAAAATGCTAAAATTGAAAGTGTTTTTGATGTGAGCATTCAAAGATGCTGAATTAAATTGTGTCAAAACAAATATTTTAAAAATATCAGAATTGATGCAATTTGAAATCGGAATATCGACCAAACGGTACTTTCCTCCAATAGGAACTGCCGGCTTTGATCTTGTTTCTGTCAATGGAAATAAACGTGAACCTTGTCCACCTCCTAAAATAATGGCAACTACATTTTTCTTTTTAAATTTCATTTTGCTGAATTATTAAGTTGTATATTTCGATATATTCTTGGCAAACACTTTCCCAGGAATGATCTGCTGTCATTCCTCTTTTTAAAACTTTATTGAAATTTATTTTATCCTCATACAACCTAACTGCACGGTTTATTGAATAGCATATATCAGCCACAGAAGCTTGATCGTGACAAACTCCATTCCCTTCATCTCCAAAATCAATAACCGTATCTCGTAATCCTCCCGTTCTTCTCACTATCGGAATTGTTCCGTAACGCATCGCGTACATCTGATTCAATCCGCATGGTTCAACTCTTGAAGGCATTAAAATATAATCAGAACCTGCATAAATCAAATGTGCTAATTCTTCGTTATAACCAATAAATACATTGTAATTTCCTTTGTAATCATTTCGAAGCTGAGTCAATTGCGCTTCTATTTCTGAATTTCCTGAACCTAGAATCAAAATATTAATTTCTTCGAAATGTTCAGACAAAGCCAAAGCAGAAGCATGAGGAAGCAGATCACCTCCTTTTTCTTCAAACAATCGGCCAATGAAACTAAATAATGGTTTCGAAGAATCTAAATCAAACTCTTCACATAGCTTATCTTTATTTTTTCGTTTTCCTACTTCAAAATCTTCAATCGAATAATTTTCTGCTATCATTTGATCCTTCAACGGATTCCAAACTTCAATATCAATTCCGTTTAAAATTCCTCTTGATTTATTTCTAACAGAATTAAACAGCGATTCTAATCCATTCGCAGAAATATTTATTTCGTTTAAATAGCTTGGAGAAACTGTAGTCACAGCATCTGCACATTTGATCGCGACCGCTAGAGAATTTATCGAATTATTCCATTCCAAAAATCCAACATGTCTTAAATCAAACTCTGGCAGATAATAGAGTTTATCAAAACCAAACCATCCTTGATAAAGTCCATTATGAATTGTTATAACCGTCTTTACATTTTTTAAAACTTCATACTTGTAAGCGAATTGCAATAAAAAAGGAATAACACCTGTATGATGGTCGTGGCAATTAATAATATCAGGAACTTTATTACGAGCTATAATCCAATCTAATGTAGCAATTTGAAAAGACAAAAATCTTTCAATATCATCTTCATAACCATAAACGTTTGGTCGATCAAATAATTCATTAATTTCTATTAGATACAATTCAAAACCTAATTTATCTGTTGTTTCCTTTAGAACGCTAAAAGGAAATTTAAAGTTTCCTAATTTAACTGTGCCCCAATGAACACATTCAAAATTATTCTCGTTCTTAAACTTAGTAGCGTAACAAGGAATTACAACCCTAACATCATGTCCAGCAGATTGCTGATATTTTGGTAACGCACCCACAACATCTCCCAAACCGCCAACCTTTGCCACAGGATAACACTCTGCACTAATATGAAATATTTCCATTTAAGAAATTAATTTACGATTATAATAAGAAGCAATCATTTATATACTACTTTTATGTTTTTTAAATTTAGCAAAAAAACAAGCAAAATCCCTCTTTTAAATAAGTTTTATTGAAATGGCAAAAAAGGCAAACAATCCTACTAAATCATTAAAAATTCCCACGATTATCAAAGTTTCTGCGAAAATTTGCGCATTTATATCCACAAAATTGGTTACAAAATTTGCCGCAAAGATCTTTACAACACCTATAAAGCATAAAGTTCCAAAACGCGAATTGGAGATGGATACCAAAAGTTTGCAAAAGTTAATTTATGTTCCTGCCATCGATAAGAGTGTAGTGACTTATTTGTACGGAGAAGGCCAACCTAAGATATTATTAGTCCATGGCTGGTCAGGAAGAGGAACTCAGCTTTTTAAAATTGCTGATGAACTTTTAAAATATGGCTATTCAACTGTTAGTTTTGATGCTCCCGCACATGGAAAATCAGAAGGGTCAACAACAATAATGTCCGAATTTATAGCATCTATTCTAGAAATTGAAAAACAATTTGGTCCTTTTGAAATTGCTATAGGACATTCTTTGGGAGGAATGTCGGTTTTGAATTCAATTAAAGATGGACTTCAAGTTAAAAAAGCAATTGTTATTGGAAGTGGAGATATTGTTCAGGATATTTTGGATGAATTTACTTTTAAACTTGGGTTAAAAAAAGAAATTAGCTATCATCTAAGAGATTACTTCGAAGATATTTATAAAGTTAAAATGGATGATTTTTCAGCTTATAAAGCTGCGCAAAAAGTCAAAATTCCTGTTTTAGTTATGCACGATAAAGATGATCCTGAAGTTTCTGTAAAAGCAGGAATGCATATACATGAAAATCTTGAAAACGGTTCTTTATTTTTAACTGAAGCGCTTGGGCATAGAAAAATTTTAGGAAATCAGAATGTCATTAAAAAGATTTTAGATTTTATTAAAAATGCTTAATTTTATTTATATAAAAAACTAATTATCAATACTTTAAACTTAAGCGGAATGAATTTATTTAGTGAAGATGAAGATTGGGAAGCTAAATTGAAACCAATTTTAGAAAAATATAAAGGCAAGAAGCATCCGTTAGAATACAAAAACACCTATCAATTGCTTGTGATGGTTATTCTCTCTGCACAAGATTCTGATGCTAATATAAATAAAATAGCACCAAATTTATTTGAGAAATATCCAACATTAAAAAGTATATCACAAACCGATATAGAAACTTTCACATCTCACATTACTAAAGTTCGAAATTATACCACAAAAGCACAATGGATTCTAGATATTGCAAAAACTATTAAAGAAGACGCAAATATTCCGTTAACAATGTCTGGATTAACAGCATTGAAAGGTGTGGGAAGAAAATCTGCAAATGTTATACTAAGAGAGACGAATAGACCAGCTGAAGGAATTATCGCTGACTTACACGTTATACGCGTTGCTCCAAGAATTGGAATAATAAAAGAAAGCAAAGACGGAAATAAAGTAGAAAAAGATTTAATGCAGGTTTTGCCAAAAAATATATGGTCAGAAATAGGAATGGCAATTTCATTTCTAGGAAGAGAAACTTGCCGACCAAAACCAAAATGTATTGAATGTCTTTTAGCAGATATCTGTCTCTATTACCAAACAGAAATAGTCTAAATTATTTTCTTCTAGTATCAATTAAATAAATAATCTTCCAAGAATCTTTTTCTTTAAACAATGTAAAGGCATTCACTCCAGTGTGGCTAAGTTTATCATTTACATAAAATTCATACGGAGTCCAAACATGTGCCATAGTCCCATCAATTTGGATGGAATAACTTAATATTTTTTCTTGAAACTTTAATTTTTCTGGAATTGTGGCAATTGATTTGTAAAATTCTTTTGCGCTTTCATTAGTAAGCTTGTTTCCTTTAACAGTACTTTCGCTAATAGACTGCAATATCATTTTATCTGCACAAACCATTTTTATCTTTGCTGAATCTCTCTGGTGAAATCCTTCAAAAAAAGACTCAATGCATTTTTGAACTTCTTGCTTTTGAGCATTACAAGGCAATCCGAAAAGAAAAAGTAAGATAATTGCGTAAGTTCTCATAGTTCTAAAATATTAAACACCAAATTGAGAAAAATGATGATCCAAATGTTTTGCAAACATATTATTCCACTCTTTAGATGATAATTTACCAAATGAAAGGGATTCTTTTCCTTCAAACTCTTTTTCTCCTAATTCTTCAGTTTTTAGAATATATGAAATTAATCTGCTTTTTTCCAGTTCAAAATCACGATCTCCTTTAATAATAAATTGCGGAGCCGTACTAAGGTTTCTTGGATAAGGCGATTCGCTTACTACTTTGCTTTTAGCCAATAGTTTTAGAAGAAGCTTCATTAAAACATTCGGCTTTGGGTGAATATTATCATAAACCATTTCATATGTAACATTACAATGAGCCAACATCTGATCAACAGACATTTTACCCCAAAGTGGTTTAGAATCAGATTTAAGCTGATTCACTCTATTTATAAATTGATCACAATCTTCTTTAAGAAAAACATTTTGCATAGTTTATAAATATTATAATAATAAAGTAAAAATATAAAATTTCGAGGCTGATCTCAATTTAATCCAAAAAAAAACTTCAACTAGCAAAAGCTAATTGAAGTTTTAGTACTCAGAGCGGGACTTGAACCCGCACGAACATTGCTGTTCACTGGATTTTAAGTCCAGCGTGTCTACCAATTTCACCATCCGAGCATTACGTGGTACCTCCAGGGATCGAACCAGGGACACATGGATTTTCAGTCCATTGCTCTACCATCTGAGCTAAGGTACCTTATTTACTTATATTTCTATAAGCAAATGTTAGAATAAAAAACCCCGTTAATGTAAACAGGGTTTTCAAAAGAAAGGCGACGACATACTCTCCCACAATGATGCAGTACCATCTGCGCAGGCGGGCTTAACTTCTCTGTTCGGGATGGGAAGAGGTGAGCCCCGCCGCAATAACCACCTTA